>Ga0136617_10000023_pt1 | contig 97973 bp, 93 predicted proteins | sample AntDrymUQ3222106_2_FD_129672 | JGI IMG/M metagenome (GOLD analysis project Ga0136617, IMG submission 129672) | Polar desert sand microbial communities from Dry Valleys, Antarctica - metaG UQ322 (21.06) | ecosystem: Environmental > Terrestrial > Soil > Desert | place: Antarctica: Dry Valley...
ACCACCTCCTCGACCTGGGCGTTGGTGATCGTGCACGGGACCCCCGGACGTTGCTCGTCGACCAACCCCTGCAATCGGCGTTCCATGAACCGGCCCCGCCACGTGCCCACCGTGGCACCGGAGACCCCCAGCTTCGCGGCCACCGCCGTGTTATCCGACCCGCTCGCACTCTCCAGCACGATCCGCGAGCACAACGCCAACCGCTGAGAGCTCTTCGGCCGCCGCGCCCAGCGCTCCAGCGTCTCCCGCTCACCCTCAATCAAGATCATCTTCGCCTTCGGGCGGCCACGCGACGCCATACCCCATGATCTCACAAAACCCCAGCCGACCAGGCGAAACGACGTGAATGTCAAAATTACGATTAAGAAACGAATTTAAGGCGCAGGACACTAGGTGCCGCGCTGTCTACCACCCGCTGGTGGTTCTTAGCCGACAACCGCCCGCTGCACGACCCGGTGCAGCCGGTAACGCCCGTAGAGAAAAAGGCGCACACCGTACGGGCACCCGGAGCGCAACTCAGATGTGGCCAGGACGGCGTCGTACGTTAGCACTTCATCGCCGACCTCCGAGTTTTCCTTCGTGTAGTACTCCAGGCGGACATACCGGCGGTCATCAGCGCCACAGTCGGCTGCTATTCTTTTAGTCGCAACGCCAAATTCCCAAATATCTGCGACCTCGCGATGCCCGTGGAGACGCAGAATTGCGTTGATGGTATAGGTTGGTGTCTCCTCGCAAAGCCCCATGAGAAGAAATACAGTGTCAAGGCTTTTCCCTTTCAGGGACCGATTCTCCAGCGACGTTGAGGCGATTATATGCGCATCGATACGCTGGAGCGTGAGGCTCAAAATCAGATAGGACTGTTTCTGTACGACCCGCTGTCACCACGCCGTATGCAGCGACAGTCTAAGAGCGGCTACCGCCACGATCGCCGTCAGCCACGGTGCGACATTGCCCATTCGCAGCCTCCCCGAGGGTCGCGTCCGTCGACGTGGTGGATGAAGACGTCCACCTCGTCGCCTTCGATTCGTCATCTAGTCCCGTGGTCTCGTGTCCGGCGGATAGGCTAACCACCTCGACGGAAGGAGGGAACGGCAGCGGTGCACACCGAAACGTCAGAGGCCGTCCGGCAGTGCGCGAGCTGCGGTGCGCAGCTGAGCCGGTACAACCCTGAGCCGACATGCGCGAGTTGCAACCATGCCGACGAGCCGAGTCCGGCCGCCGGGGAGTGGCTCAGCCGACCGAACGCGGCGCCAGCCGACGATACCGGCGCCGTACTGCGTGCCTGGCGCACATCAACGGGCCGCAGCCAAGTAGAGGCAGCACGGCTACTCGGCATGACGCAGCAGAACCTCAGCCAACTCGAGAACGGCCGGCAGGCGATGTCGTACGAGCTGCGGCAGCGAGCGGTGTCTGTGTTCGGCATCTCTGCCGAGGATCTCGGGTTGGCACCGGGCCGACCTCGCGTCGAGCTCGACACCGCAGTTGCCATCGACCAAGCCCGGTGGCGTCACGAGCGCCGTTGGCTCAACCAACACCGATCCGAACTGGCGCGGCTCGCGGTCGAGCTGTACCCGGCAGAACACCGGGTGCCGGACACCTCGTTGATCGCCGGCCCGGGCTGGATCTCGGACGGGCCGGCGGAACTGCGGTCGTTGCGGCTGACTCTCGATGAGCAGCCACACGCGGTCGCCGTCGACGGGTGCGAGGCCGAGACGCTCTCGACCCGTCCGCTGTGCGCTCCGGGCCAGTCGTTCGACAGCTACACGTCGGCCGTTCGGCACCTTGACCCGCCGCGGCTGTTCGAATCGCGGCTGAGCTATCGCCTGCTCGGCGAGCAACTCGGCGCGGGCTCTGTGCATTTTGGGTTAGCGGCGTACTTTGATAAGCTCGATGTGTCCGAGGCGCTCGGCCATGAGCTTGCTATCGCCTGTCTCCGCCGGGACGACGGGCTTCCGGACTCGATCGAGCCGCTGCGCGATGCGCTGCTGTTTCGAACTCTGATCGGCGACCCGTTCGACTTCAGCCAGCGGGCGATCATCCCCGCGGTGACGACGCTGACGATCCGGCTACGCCGATACCCGGCCGAGCCCAGTTTCCTGCTGCATTGGCGTGATCCGGCCAAGGTCGCCACCGCCGCAGGGGTCTACGACGTAATCCCGGCCGGCGAGTTCCAGCCGGCAAGCGTCGCTCTGTGGGATCGGCGCAACGACTTCGACCTGTGGCGCAACATCGTGCGCGAGTACTCCGAGGAGCTGCTGGGCACACCCGAACACGACGGCACCCGAAGCAAACCGATCGACTACAACGCCTGGCCGCTGTACCGCGAGCTGGAGGACGCCCAGACAGCCGGCACCCTGGTCCCGTTCGTACTCGGTCTCGGCCTGGACGCGCTGACACTCGCGGCAAGGATCCTGACCGTTGTCGTGATCGATGACGACGTGTTCACCCGCGCATTCGGGGCCGCGACCCGCTACAACGAGGAAGGCGAAATCGTCGCGATCGGCGACGGTCAGGCAACCGAGGGAGTCCCGTTCACCCGGGAATCAATACGACGAATGCTCAGTTCGGAGCCGATGGCCTCACCGGGCGCCGCTTGCCTTGCCCTCGCCTGGCGCCACCGCCACCGCATCCTCGGCCTGTAGCCGCCCAGACCCAAGGAGCGACAAGCCCTGAACAGGCAGCTCACCGACAGCGAACAGCAGTGGCTACGCATCCGGAGCCATTTCCGCGAACACCGGTACGAACTCGCCCGCACCGCGGCCCGCGACTACCCGGAATCCGCCGCGGTCGAAGAAACACCGCTGCTCAGCACGCCGCGCTGGCTGCCGGACGCACCGATTCCGCTCGACCGTATCCAGTTGCAGTACACACCCGACGCAGCATTCGGCGGCATCACGGGCACCGAGCCCGTCGTCCAAAGACTGCTGCCGGTACGGGCGGACGGCACGAGGTACCGCAGCTACTCCGACGCCGTCGCCGCACTCGCCGCGCCCGGCATCTTCGAGAACCGTTCCACGTACCGCCTCCGGCGCGCAGACCTGCAATCGAGCCCGCACATGGTGTTCGGCCGCGGTACCTACTTCGACGGCATCGACGTGGGCGACGCCGTCGCACACGAGTTCACCGCAGCGGTACTCGGCGAGATCACCACGCACGATTTCCGTGCCGCGATCGGCGATCCCTGCGACCCGGCATGCCGCCCCATGAACGTCGCTCTCAGCGCACTCACCCTGCGATACGACCGAACGACAGGTGCAGCATCGTTCCCGCTGCACCGCCGCGACGGCGCCACAGTCGGTCACGCCGGGGGCATGTATCAGGTCCTGCCGGTCGGCATCTTCCAGCCAGCCAGCGAACAACCGTGGAACGCCGAGAACGACTTCTCACTGTGGCGCTGCATCCTCCGTGAATTCGCCGAGGAGCTGCGCGGGGAAGCCGAAGACTACGAGACCAACCGCGGACCGATCGACTACGACGCCTGGCCGTTCGCCGACCACCTGACCCGAGCACTCAACACCGCACGGGTCCGCGCGTTCTGCGTGGGAATCGGAGTCGATCCGCTCACCTTCGCCACCGATATCCTGACCGTCGTCACCATCGACGCACCCTTGTACGACGCGCTGTTCGGCAAGGTCGCCGCCTTCAATGTGGAGGGGTCGATCCTCCCCGCCATGCCATTTACCGCGGAGACCGTGGAGCAGTACACGAACCACGAGCCCACCCAAGCAGCAGGCGCCGGCCTCCTGCGGCTCGCGTGGCGACACCGCCCGATCCTGCTCGCCTGACCACGGACAAGTACGGCTTGTACAGCTACCGCTTGTTAGTCCTCAGACACCCTTAACAGCGACGCTCTTCCCATGCCCGGTCGGACCAGCCGACCAGGCCCGCAGCCGCAGGGAGGTGCGCAGTCGTGAACACCGATCCCGAGCGCCCCCGGCTGCGCGAGCTGCGCAGGGAACTCGGCTGGACCCAGTGCTCTGGCCTTGGCCGTGCGGGTGCGGCTCGCCGAGCACAACCTCGCGGTGCTGTGAGCACCGCCCGTGAGCTGGTCGGACCGGCGACGATGGTCCCCCCGAACCCGTCACCGGTCCGGCCTTCCCCACCGGAGGAGCCGGTGCTGAAACCCGTGATCTACGGCTACCTGCGGGTCACCGACGATCTCAACGACCCCGAGATACGCCGGATGGAGCGCGGCCTTCACCTGCTCGCCGAGACGAAAGGCTTCTGCTTCGCCACGACGTTCTATGAGTACCAGACCGGCTACCACGGTGCCTTCCACGAGCTGACCCGAGAGCTCCAGCGGGCAGACGTGCACCACGTGGTCGTGCCAGCGCTGGATCATCTCGCTCAGCACCCGATTCTACGCAACACCATGCTCACCCGCCTCGTGCGGGACGCCGACGCGCACGTGTGGGTGGTGGCGCCATGACCGGCCCACCGAACGGGCACGCCTCCCCCCGGTCGAGATGGGTGGCGCAGCTGCGGTCGGCGGCACTGGCACTGGCCGGACACGGCTGGCCGGTGCCCCCCGGCACCTACCACGACTGCGGTATCTGACGGGGGCACCCGCGGTACGCCGGGTTGCGCCCCGTCGATGACGACTGGGCAACCGGGTGGACGGTGCGGGCGGGCCAGGTCGCCCGCTGGTGGGCATGCGAGCCCTACAGTGTGCTGGTCGCCTGCGGGCACGGGGTGGACTGCGTCGAGCTACCCCTCACCCCGACAAGCCACCGGATACTCGGGCCACTGCGCGAGGCCGGGCTGTGCCCACCGGCCATGCACACCCCGGTGGGCACCCTGGTGCTGTTCGTACGCACCCCCACCACCACCCCGCAGCCCTCGATGCTGGTCTCGGTGAGCCTGCGCTCGACCGGGCTGTGGGTGGCGGTGCCACCCACCGGCCACCACGGCGGCGCCGGCCCCGGCTACCGGTGGGTGGTCAACGGCGCACCCGAGCACCTCAGCTGGCAGCTACCCGAGCTGCGACCGGTATGCGAGGTCATCACCGCCACCGTCCAGGCGGGATGGCGGCAACGGTCCACTCGCAGTCTTGGCCGACACCCCGGCCGCAGGGGGTGACAACCAGGCCACGTCAGGGCCGCAGCGACCCACTGAGGAGGCCCATACAAGGAGACCTGAGGCCTCCCGCTGGCTCAGCCCGCCCGGGCCCGCGCTGGACGCCGCCACCGGCCGTCGCGGTGCTCGGCCAGGCCTCGGCGCTCAAGGTCGACCAACGCGGCCCGCACAGCCGCCAGGGGAACCCCGGCCTCCATCGCCAGCCAGCGGGTCTCCCGGGCCGCGCGCGCCGGCAGCGCGTCGTGCACCAGCGCGAGGACACCCTCGAGACCGTCGGTGGGCCGCGCGGGTGCGGCCAGCTCCTCAGCCAGGTCAAGGCCGATCCGGCCGACCGCCTCGAGCACCTCCTCGGTCCGCGTGACCAGCACCGCGCCGTCCCTGACCAGCTGATGGCAACCCGCGGAAAGCCCGGAAGTGACCGGCCCAGGCACCGCCATCACCAGGCGCCCCAATGCGCCGGCGTCAGCCGCGGTGCGTCGGGCACCGCTGCGCACCCCGGCCTCCACCACCAGCACACCAGCACCCATCCCGGCAATCAACCGGTTGCGCACCAGGAACCGGTGCCGACCCGGAACGCACCCCGGCGGGTACTCGCTCACGACCAACCCACTCCCGGCGATCCGCACCAGCAGCGCGTCATGCGCCGCCGGATAGGCCCGGTCGACCCCACAGGCCAGCACCGCGACGGTGAGGCCCTCGGCGGCCAACGCCCCACGGTGCGCCGCCCCATCGATCCCGATCGCCGCCCCGGACACCACGGTGACGCCGTGGTCAGCCAGCCCGGCAACCACCTCACCCGCAATGTGCACGCCATACGCGGTTGCGGCCCGGGCACCCACGACCGCGACGGCCCGCTCGCACATATCGGCCAGCCGGCCCGGGCCCCGCACCCACAGCGCCAGCGGGGGTGCGAGCTCGGGGACACCGCTCAACGCGAACGCCGCGAAAGGCCAATGCGGCCAGTCCTCATGCTCAGGGGTGAGCAGGCGGGCGCCGATCGCGGCGGCTGCCGCAAGGTCGGCCGCGGCACGGTCGACCGATCGGCGGGCGGAGGTCTCGCGGGCCACCGGCTCGGGCACCTCACCACGGCGTACCCGACCCGCGGCGACGACCGGACCGACCTGATCGACGAACCGGCCCAACGCCTGGGCCGGAGGCTCAGCAACCCGGGACAGGTAGGCCCGCGCACGCAGCACCTCCTCGTTCTGGGCCGCCGCGCCCGAGCTACCGAGCTCGCTCACGCCGCCCTCCGATCCCGGAAGTAGAGGGCGTTCTCGACCGTGTCGCGGTCGGGCCGGTCCAGCCCGCCGAGATCGGCGAGCGTCCACGCGACCCGCAGCGCGCGGTCGGCGCCCCGGGCGGTGAGCTCCCCGGCCCGCAGGCCGGCGTCCAGCGGCCGGGTGGCGGCCCGGGGCAGCGCGAACCGGGTGCGCAGCACCGGCCCGGGCACCTCAGCGTTGGTGCGCCATCCGTGCTCGGCCCAGCGCTGCGCCGCGGCCGCCCGGGCGGCAAGCACCCGAGACCGCACGGTGGCCGTGTCCTCGGTGTACTCGGCGGCACCGGAGAGCGCGATGACCGGGAACATCCGGGCCTGTAGATCGACCCGGTCCAGCAGCGGCCCCGACAGCCGCCCCAGATAGCGACGGCGGACCGCCGACGGGCAGACACAGTCGCGGTCGTGCGCCGGCGCGCACGGGCACGGATTGGCGGCAAGCACCAGCTGGAACCGCGCCGGGTAGCGCACCGTGCCCTCGGACCGGGCCAGCCGGACCTCGCCGTCCTCTAAGGGGGTGCGCAAGGCGTCGAGCAGGTGGGCACCGAACTCGGGCGCCTCGTCGATGAACAGGATCCCCCGGTGTGCCAGGGACACCGCCCCCGGCCGGGCGATCCCACTGCCACCCCCGACCAGCGCCGCCATCGAGCAGGAATGATGTGGGGCGACCATCGGCGCCACACTGCTCAGCGGGCCGTCAGCCGGTAACCGCCCGGCAACCGAGCGAACCGCGGCCAGCGCAAGCGCCTCCTCGGCGTCGAGTCGGGGCAGCAATCCGACGATGCGCTGGGCCAACATGGTCTTTCCGGTACCCGGCGGTCCGACGAGCAGCAGGTGGTGCCCGCCCGCCGCCGCGACCTCGAGGGCACGCCGGGCGTCGTCCTGCCCGACGACGTCAGCGAGATCTGGCGGTTCGTCGCCCCCGGACGTCGCCACCGGGCCCGGCCTGCGCAGCCCGCCCTCGCCCGCCAGGAATCGCAGCACCTCGTTGAGGCAGCCCGCGCCGAAGACCTCGAGGCCGTCGACCAGCGCCGCCTCCGCCAGGGCGGACTCGGGCACCACGACCCGGCGCAACCCGGCCGATCGGGCGGCCAGCAGGCAGGGCAGCACCCCGCGCACCGACCGCAGCCGGCCGTCGAGCGCCAGCTCCCCCAACAGCACCGTGTCGTCGAGCGCCTGCTGCGCCACCACCCCCTTCGCCGCAAGCACCCCACAGGCCAGCGCCAGGTCAAAGGCGCTGCCGGTCTTGCGCAGCGTCGCCGGGGACAGCGCCAACACGATGCGCTCGTTGGGCCAGGTGCGGCCAGAGTTGACCACCGCGGCCCGCACCCGGTCCTTGGACTCGTGCAGCGCCGCGTCGGGCAGGCCCACGAGATGGATACCGGGGAGGCCGCCACCGACATCGGCCTCGATTTCCACCGGCTGGCCGTCCACCCCGTGCAGAGCCACCGACCACGCGCGCGCGAGCCCCATCAGAACGCCGCCTGGTAGTGCTGCACGGTGACCGGTCGACCCGGCTCCACGAGCACAGCCACCACGTCGAACCGGACCTCACACCAGCGCACCTGGTGCGCGGCCAGCCAAGCCTGGGTGACCCGCCGGATCCGGATGACCTTGCGCGTGGTGACGGCCTCGGCCGGCTCTCCGAACCGGGTGCCGGAACGGGTCTTGACCTCGCAGACCACCAACCGATCGGCGTCGGTGGCGACCACGTCGATCTCACCGTCGCGGCACCGCCAGTTCCGCGACAGCATCACCAAACCGCGTTGCTCCAGGTACTGCACCGCAAGGTCCTCCCCGCGGCGCCCAAGCTCGTCCTTCGCTGCCATGCCGTCCACGATCCCGCGAGGTGGCCGCCGTGAGCAGCCCGTCTTCCACACTGTGGACAACCAGCACCGCTTGGGGACAACCGTCCTGAGAATGGGTGCGGACGCAGCGACGCGTCGGCGTGGTGTGGTAGCGGCGTCAGGAACTGAACTGGTTGCCCTCGGGCAGTCGAAGATCGGGCTTGTCGAGTTCCTCGACGTTGACGTCCTTGAACGTCAGCACCCGCACGTTCTTGACGAACCGGGCCGGACGGTACATGTCCCACACCCAGGCGTCAGACATCCGCACCTCGAAGTAGATCTCGCCGTCGGCGTTGCGCGCGTCGAGCTGCACCGAGTTGGCCAGGTAGAACCGACGCTCGGTCTCCACCACATAGGAGAACTGGGCCACGATGTCGCGGTACTCCTTGTAGAGCGTGAGCTCCATCTCCGTCTCGTACTTCTCAAGATCCTCGGCGCTCAAGAGCCCTCCTCGCTGACGCTCGTCGGCCGCTTCAGCGGCGCTGCTGAGGTGAATGGTGAGCCCGCAAGCTCGGCTGTGTTGAATAGGTTGAGTAGGTTGAAGGGTGAGCCCACAAACTCGCTCACGGCCGGTGCTCCTCAGTCGACGTCCATGTCCGGCAGGCTCGGCGCCTCCGACTGATAATTGTGGACCACACCCGCGGGAAGCCGAACAGCGGCGGCCGCACGCACGTTGACGAACGAGTACCGGTGCACCCGGCTCGGACCGTGGATCGCCAGCGCGGTCTCGTGCGTCGAGGTGCAGTAGCCCTTGTGCCCGGCAAACCCGTACATCGGGAACTCGGTGTCCAACTCGATGAGGATCCGGTCCCTGGTCACCTTGGCCAACACCGATGCGGCGGCGACGCAGGCCGCCGCCTGGTCACCCTTGGGCACCGCGAGGGCCGGGCGGCCGAACCCGCGCACCGGGAACCCGTCGGTGAGTACGTAGCCCGGCGGCTCCGCCAGAGCAGCGACGGCCCGGCGCATGCCCTCGATGTTCACCACGTGCACGCCGCGCCGGTCGACCTCAGACGGCGAGATCACGACGACCGCGTAATCCTGCGCCCAGCGGGTGATCAGCGCGTAGTACTCCTCACGAGCGGCGGCGGTGAGCAGCTTCGAATCGGTGAGCCCGTCGAGACGCTTCGCGTCACCGGGTCGCAGCACGCACGCGGCCACGACGAGCGGACCGGCGCAGGCCCCGCGGCCGGCCTCGTCGACCCCGGCCACCGGTCCGAGGCCGTGCCGGTGCAGCGTGGACTGCAACGTCCAGGTGCCCGCCGAGCGGCGCACGACCGCCCGAGCCGGACCCCATTGCGGGGGTAACACGGCGCGCAAGGGCGTGTGACGAGTGGGACGAGCAGGCATCAGTCAGCTGCGGCGGCAGGTGGGCGGTAGGAAATTGTCGATCTCCGAACGGGCCGGTCGGCGCCGGCCCCATGCCAGCGGCAGCACACCGAGCAGGCCGAGGGCCAGCGGGGCGCCCCCGTCCCGGTCGACCGGGACGGGACCGACGGCGACGGCCTGCGGATTGATCGCCTCGATCCCGCCGAACCGGTTGAAGGGCAGCACGATCAGCCGCGCCTGGCCGATCACGTTCTCCACCGGTATCGCCCCTTGACCTGGAACCCGCGAGTCAGCGGAGTTGTTGCGGCTGTCTCCCATCATCCACAGCCGACCCTGCGGAACCTGGACCGGACCGAACGGATCCTGACGCGGCGGCCCGGCCTCGGGCAGATAGTAGATGTAGGGCTCCTCGAGCGCAGTGCCCTCGACCAGGATGCGGTTGCGGGTGTCGCAGCACTGGACGGTCTGGCCGCCCACCGCGATGATCCGCTTGACGAAATCCTTCTCGTCCGGCGGTGCGAGGCCGATGAGCGACCCGAACTGCTGCAAGCCGCGAACCAGGGCGTTGCCGGGCTCCTGGACGTCGAACTCGTTGACCCAGCCCGTCGGCCCGCGGAAGACCACGACATCACCGGGCGCCGGGTTGCTGAACCGGTAGCTGAGTTTGTCGACGATCACCCGGTCGTTCACGCAGCCGGTGCACCCGTGCAGGGTGGTCTCCATCGAGCCGGACGGGATCACGTAGACCTTCGCCAAGAAGGTCTGGATGCCGAACGTCAGCAGCAGCGCCACCCCGATGAGCAGCGGCAGTTCCTTCCAGAACGTCGGGCGCCTGCGCCGCCCCGCGCGCGGGGTCCGGGTGCCGGAGCCAGCTTCGGCGCGGTAGGTCGAGGCCGGGCGCTCGTCCGGGGACTGTCCTGCGCGCCGCCGATGGCGGCGTGCAGACGTGGTATCGGTCGTCTTGGCCGGGGCATCCGGGGCCGATGACTTGTCGTCCCCCGAATCGTCCACATTGGGATCATCCAGGCCAGGAGCATCCAGCAGGGGATCGTCCAGAACCGGTTCATTGATCGTGGTCGGGGCGTCGTCGATGGGAACGATCTCCGTCGCGTCCCGATCGCGTAACGACGCCACCGGTCGTCGGTTGAGCAGCCCGAACGGACGCCCGTCGCGGCGACCGACCACCCGACGCCCTTCCGGACCCTCACCACCCGGCGGCGCTGCCGGGCGCCCGCCCGGATCGTCACGGCGCGGCGGCGCTGCCAGATGCCCGCTCGGATCAGCACCGCGCGGCGGCGGCACCGGACGCCCGCTCGGGTCATCACGGTGCGGTGGCACCACCGGGGTGGCCGAGCGCCCGTTGGGCGACGAAGCCGGCGGCGGCACCGGACGACCGTTCGGGTAAACCTTGGGCGGCCCGACCGGGCTTCGGTTGGGCCGACCGACCGGCGGCGGAACGGGGCGCTCGTTCAGGCCATTCGTCCGCGGTGGCACAGCCGGCTGCCCGGTGGGTGGCGCTGCCGGGTGCCCGTTCGAGGGTGGCCCGGTGGGACGCTTGCCAGGCAGGATCGGCGGAACTCCGTGGCGGGACACGGGTGGTCTCGGTGGCAACGGACGGCCCGGCGGCGGGGGCCCTGCCGAGAGACCGCGCAAGGGATCAATGGGCTGCGCCAACGCCGACTGCGCCGCCGGAGTCGATCGACGGGGCTCAGCCCGCCGGTCGTCGGGTAGCTCAGGTAGCGCCACAGCCATGAGGCTACGTCACCTTCGCCGGATAAGTCAGGAAGCCGACGGTGTCTCGCGCTTTCCCTTGATCTTCGCGGCCTTGCCACGCAGCTCCCGCAGGTAATAGAGCTTGGCCCGCCGAACGTCGCCGCGGGTGAACAGCTCGATCCGGTCTAGGTTGGGGGAGTGCACCGGGAAGGTGCGTTCGACGCCGACCCCGAACGACACCTTCCGGACCGTGAAGGTCTCCCGCGCCCCGCGCCCTGCCGACGGATGACGACACCCTGGAAGATCTGGATCCGGGAGCGGGAACCTTCGATGACCTTCACATGAACCTTGAGCGTGTCACCCGGCCGGAAGGCGGGGATGTCGGGGCGCAGCAGCTGTGCGTCCAGGGCGTCAAGGGTGTTCATCGCGAAGGTCCGTCCTCGTCATGATCGCAGTCGTGCAGAGGCGCCGCTCCGCGCGATGGTGGTGGCGCCGGGTCACCCCGACTCGGTACGCCGGGGGCTGGCAACCAGCTCATAGTGCCAGACGGGACCGACGACGACGAAACCGGCCGGTCACCGCTCCGCTCGGCCGACCGGGCCAGGACCGAACGATCGGCGGCGTCGAGAGCGTCGGGGGCCAGGGCCGCAAGCAGGTCCGGGCGGCGGGCGACCGTGCGCTCCAGGGCGCGATCACGGCGCCAGCGGGCGATCGCCGCGTGGTTGCCACTGCGGAGTACGGCCGGGACGGCCAGCCCGCGCCAGGTCTGCGGCCGGGTGTAGGCCGGGCCCTCGAGGAGGCCGTCGGAGAACGAGTCCTGCTGCGCCGACGCCGGGTTGCCGAGCACGCCGGGCAGCAGACGGACCACCGCCTCGACGATCACGAGCACCGCCGCCTCCCCGCCGACGAGCACGTAGTCGCCGATGCTGACCTCGTCCACCGGGAGGCGCCGGGCGTAGTCCTCGATCACCCGCTGGTCGATGCCCTCGTAACGCCCGCAGGCGAAGAGCAGCCGCGGTTCGGCGGCGTAGGCGTGTGCGAGCTCCTGGGTGAACGGCCGCCCGGCCGGCGTCGGGACGACCAGCCGACCCGGCCCTCCCTCGGCGAGCACCGCATCCAGCGCCTGACCCCAGATCTGGGGGCGCATCACCATCCCCGGGCCACCCCCGTAAGGCGCGTCGTCGACGGCCTGGTGCACGTCCCGGGTCCAGTCCCGCAGGTCGTGCACGGCGATGTCGATGAGCCCGGCCGCGATCGCCCGCCCCAACAACGCCTCCCGCAACGGCGTCAGGTAACCGGGAAAGATGGTGACGACATCGATCTGCACCAGCGCGATCCTCGCAGACTCCCCGGTGACTCAGTCCCGCGCGTTCACCGATGATCAGCCCGCCGCGCGCCGACCGCGCACGAGCTCCTCGACCATGATGCGGGTGGGCTCCAGCCGGACCCCGAGCGCGAGGAGGATGTGATGCGCCGCCCCATCCTCGGCACGCAGGAGCCCGAGCAGGATGTGCTCCGTGCCGAGGTAGTTGTGCTTCAACCGCAGTGCCTCGCGCAGCGACAGCTCGAGCACATTCTTCGTCGCGGCGTCGAACCGGATGCGCCCACGGGCCCTACCGCCGCGACCGATCGCGGCGCGGGTGCGGTCGAGAGCACCGGACCCGAAGGCCTCCTCGACCTGGCGTCGCACCTCGTCGAGGTTGATTCCGAGGGTGGCGAGTGCCACGGGGTCGGGCGCCGAAGAGCCCCCGGGTCGCAGCCTTCCGATCTCCTCCTCCACGACCGTGCCGTCGACGCCGAGTCCGGCCAGCACCGTGACAGCCAGACTGTCCGGCACGGTGTAGAGCGAGGCCAGCACGTGCTCGGTGCGGATCGCGTCCGCACCCCGCTCACGCGCCTGCTCCTGCGCGCCGACGACCACGCGACGAGCCTGTTCGGTGAACCGTTCGAACATGGCGATCCCCCTCAGAATCCGAACTGCCGGTACTTCTTGTGTACGGCCTGCCTGCTGATCCGCAAGACCTCCGCGATCTGGCGCCACGACCAGCCCTGTGCCCGCGCGTTCGTGACCTGTAGCTCCTCCAGCGATTCGAGCAGACCCCGCAAGGAGGCCACCGCCGCCAGCCCGACGGCCGGATCCCTGCTGGACGCCGCCGCCGCAACCCTTGTCGCATCCGTCATGGCCGTCAATCTAAGTTGACACGCGGCGGCCGTCAACCTGCATTGACACCGCCGGCGCATCCCGGCTCCCTGGGCGCACGCATGATCTCTACGAGTGCTCGCTCCGCAGAGGTTTTCAGGATTCGATCGGGTGGGGCCCGCGTGGAAGTGGTGCGGGGAGCCGGGGACGGAAGGTGCCGCGCGCTTGAATCGATGGTCGTGCGCTGATCACTGCTGGGGAACCGTCAGCCGTGTCGAGTGCGGTTCCGGGTTCCCAATCGGTGATCACGACACCACCGGAGCCGCGGTGACCCGCCGAGATCAGCGTCTCAGTACACAGAGCCGCACGGGATGCGGCTCTGTGTTCCAATTCGGCGATCATGAAGCTGGGTGCGTGATCCAGGCCCCCCGAGACCGAGCAGCTGGCCTCCGAGGCCCTGCCCCAGCTGCGGCGACGCCAACCCGCCTGAGTCACGCCGTGATCGTCAGCCGGGTGAACCGACGTCGAGCAGGCCCTCGGGAGGGGTGAGAACCACCCGACCGCCGGCCAGGTCGACCGTCGGCACGATCTCACGCACGAACGGGACCAGCGCGTCGGGCAGGTCGGCACGGGCCAGCACCAGCAGCTCCCCACCCGGTCCGTGCACGACCTCCCGGACGGTGCCCACGGTAAAACCGTCGGCCAGCTCTGCGCGCAACCCTTCGAGCTCGTGGACGTGGAACGCGTCGGGATCCTGCGTGGGCACCAGCGTGGCGGCGTCGACGAGCAGCCGGATGCCGCGCAGGCCCTCGGCGGCGGTGCGGTCGGGCGCTTCGGTGAACCGGACGAGCAGACGCCCGGAATGCGGGCGCATGGACTCGACGGTCAGCACGCCGTCGGGGCTGCCGGCACGGTGCGCGAGGAGCACGGCCCCAGGAACGAACCGTTCTCCGGGAGCATCGGTGTGCACGTCGACGACGAGCTCACCACGCAGACCGTGGGCCCGGAGGATGACCCCGACGAGCAGTACCGTGTCGCCGCGTGCCGGGCCGCTACCGGTCGGTGTCGACGACATCCACCCGCACGCCTCGACCACCGATACTCCCGATGACGGTGCGCAGTGCCGTGGCCGTACGACCACCGCGGCCGATCACCTTGCCCAGATCCTCCGGGTGCACCCGCACCTCCAGGGTGCGCCCGCGCCGCGTGGTGACCAGATCGACCCGCACGTCATCCGGGTGCTCGACGATGCCCCGGACCAGATGCTCCAGGGCGTCAGCCAACACTGTCACGATCCCGCGGGAGCCTCGGTGGCGGTGCCGTCCGCGGCCTCGTCGGCCTTGGCCCGGCGGTCGGCCTTCTTCCGCGGCGTGGTGGCCTCGGTGGTGGGCTCCGCACCGGCGGCGGCCAGCGCGGCCTGGAAACGGGCCAGTTTGTCGATCTTCTCTGGCTGCGGCTTGAGGGTACCTTCGGCGCCGGGCAGGCCCCGGTACTTCTGCCAGTCGCCGGTGATCTCGAGCAGGTGCTGCACCGGGTCGGTGGGCTGCGCGCCGACGCCCAGCCAGTACTGCGCCCGCGCCGAGTCGATCTCGATGAGGCTCGGCTCGTTCTTCGGGTGGTACTTGCCGATCGTCTCGATGGCCCGACCGCTGCGCCGGGCGCGGGCGTCGGCGATGACGATGCGGTAATACGGCTGACGGATCTTGCCCAACCTCATCAGCTTGATCTTGACGGCCACGCTGTTCGGTGCTCCTCGCGAATCGGTACTGCGGCGATGAGGCCGCGCTGCTCGCGTGGGGTTACGGGCTGCGCATTCCTCGATGTGTGGGTGGCCGCGGCACGGTAGAGGGCCAGCCGCGGAGCCGATCCCTCATTCTGCCAGACGCCCCGGAGGTCAGATCGGCAGGACCCCGAGCAGGCTGAGCATCAGCGCGACGCCGGGCAGCAGGTTGTTGACCTGATGGGCGACGATGCCGGCGAGCAACCGGCCGGTGACGACCCGGGCCAACCCGATCGGGATCGAGATGACCAGCAGCAGCGGGGCCCGGGTGAGCTCGAAATGGGCGAGGGCGAAGACCACCGTGGTCACCCCGAACGCGATCCACGGCCCGGCCCCGAGTTTCTCCAGCGCCCCCCACAACAATCCGCGATAGATGATCTCCTCGCAGACCGGCGCGATCACCACCACGATCACCCCGATCGACAGGGCGGTCAGGAGCCCGGAGCGCTGCCCGTCGATGACGTCGCCGACGGCGGACGAGGCCTCGGGACCGACGATCCAGACATAGACCGCCCCGGCAAGCGCCGTGAGGACGAGCCCGCCGAAGCCGAACCCGAGTCCCAGCCCGACGTCATGCCACGACCATCTGAGCCCCAGGTCCACCCTCGGGCCGTTGCCACGCAACCACGTGACCAGGAGCGCCGTGCCGGCGGCGAGGACGGTCGGCACGAGCAGGGCCACCGCGATCGCTGCGACCGCCGGGGGGTCGTCGCCGAGAACCGCGGCGCCGACCAGCACGGAGACCACCAGGAAAATAGCTTCGACCAGCAGGAACGCGCCGAGGCCCCAGCGGTGGGTGCGCCTGGGGGTGTCCAGCTCGGCGGTCAGAGCCGAGAGTAGGATCCAGGTCTGCGGATCCTGCGCCATCTCGCCATTCGAGGCTGGGGACTCGTCCCGTTCTTCTCTCCTCGAGTTGTCGACGGAACGCGAGCCATCCGCATCTTGTCCCGCTGGTTGCACGTCCCTACTGGGTAGTCCCACGCACCGAACTTACCGGTCAGGAGGACGTGCCACAGATCGGCGCAGCGACGCATCCCGCAGCGTGCCGGACCGGACGTTGCCTGTTCAGCGACGGCATACCCTGACCAGATGGCACGACGACGGGTCGACGACACGGGGACGAAAGCGTGATTCAGGTGAGCGCGGCCGGAGCGGGTTGGCTCGCCATCGCCACGGCTCTCGCGGGCTTCGTCGCTGCCGTACTCGGCATCCTGCGCTACTTCAGCTACCGGACGAAGCGCGACCGGATCGCCGCCGTCGGCGCGGCGCTCGACGCAGTAGTCCAGTCCCTGTCAACCGACAGCGAGATCCAGCGGGCAGCGGCAGCGATCCGGCTTCGGCGGTTCTTCGACCGCAGGTCCGAACTCGGCGTGGCCAGCGCTGCGTACGCGCGCGACGCCCTCGATGTGATCGCCGCGGTCCTCCGCGATCTGCCAGCCGGAAATCTGCAGAAGTTGCTTGCTGACGGCCTCGCGTATGCCCCATCGCTCGTCGATGCTGATCTGCAGCGGACGAACCTCCAGAACGCCTACCTCGAGAAGGTCTCGATGTCCGGCGCGGACCTGTTTCAGGCCGATCTTACCGGTACGTCGATCAGGGCCGCCGACGCAGTTGGCGCACAATTTTATCGGACTCGCCTGACCAGAACGGTTTTCGAGAAAGCGGATCTTCGGAGGGCCCAGTTCTTCGAGGCCGACCTCCGCGATGCGCGTTTTTCCGGAGCCCAGCTCACCGGTGCCAAGTTCACTCAGTGTGTGAACGTCCCGATTGCGCTTGCCGAGCAGCTGGACAAGGACGGCGCATTCACGGGGACGGAGCCGTTCCAAGACCGAACACCTGCCCGGCAGGCGCGGCCACGGTTTTTCATCAGCCGCCCGTTCGTGCTCTCGGGCGATCAACTCTGGATACTCCGCCTGATGACCGACACGATCATGGCAAGTGGCGGAAACGTCGTCATGGCGACGCCGACGAGCTCATCACCGGCGGGTGTACTCTTCGACGTGCGTCAGTCGATGGCCACTTGCGCGGGCGTGATCGTGTTGGGCTTCCGGCAGCTGGAGGTCTCGGCGGGACGATCGCGAGCCGGAACTCAGGAGGATTCGCACGTCTCCGAGGTCATGCTTGCGACGCCGTGGAACCACGCCGAGGCAGGATTGGCTGTCGGGATGGGTCTCCCGGTCCTCCGCGTTCGCGAGCGCGGAGTGTGCGGGGGTGTATTTGACACTCACGCCGACAACTCGCCACCCGTCGATATGGTCGGTCCGGACGGTCTTGAGCACACCCTCCGCACAATCGAGACCTGGGTCCGCACAGTGTCGGCGCGCTGACTGACGTCGAGGCTGCCCCCGTTTCTCAGCTCGCGAATACCCGCCCGTGCAGCACGACGAGCGACGGTTCCCGCAGCACTGACAGATCGGCCCGCGGATCGGTGCGATACACAACCAGATTGGCAGCGGCACCAGACACCAGACCAGGTCGCCGGAGCCATTCGCGTGCGGCCCAGCTCGCGGCACCGAGCGCGTCGGCCGCGGGCAGGCCCGCCTCATGCAGGGCCACGACCTCGTCGGCGATCCGGCCGTGGGCGATGCCGCCACCGGCGTCGGTGCCGGCATACACCGCCACCCCAGCCTCGACGGCCCGGCGGACGACATCGCGCGCGCCGGCGTGCAGCTCGCGCAGGTGGGCGGCGTAGGTGGGGTATTTCGCCGCGCGGTCGGCGATGGCCGGGAACGTGTCCACGTTAATCAGGGTGGGCACCAGCGCCGTGCCGCGGGCCGCCATCTCCGCGATCAGCTCGTCGGTGAGGCCGGTACCGTGCTCGATGCAGTCGATCCCGGCCCTGATGAGACCGGGTAGCGCGTCGGTACCGAACACGTGGGCCGTGACCCGGGCGCCCGCCGCGTGGGCGGCGTCGATCGCCTTGACGAGCACGTCGTCGGGCCAGAGCGGGGCGAGGTCGCCGGCACCGCGATCGATCCAGTCGCCGACGAGCTTGACCCAGCCGTCCCCGGCCGCGGCCTGCTCAGCCACCATCTCGGGTAGCAGCGCAGGATCGTCCAGATCGATGGCGAGCCCGGGGAGGTAGCGCTTGGGCCGGGCCAGGTGCCGGCCCGCGCGGATGATCTCCGGCAGGTTCGTGCGTGCGCGCAACGGGCGGGTGTCGATCGGCGAGCCGCAATCGCGGATGAGCAGGGTGCCGGCGTCCCGGTCGGTGCGGGCCTGGACATCGGCTTGGTCGAGGTCGACGCAACCTTCGGGCCCGAGCCCGACATGGCAGTGTGCGTCGACCAGACCCGGGACGATCCAACCGCCGTCGACGAGCGTCTCGGCCCCGCGCAGGACCTCCGCGCTGAGCAGCCCGGCATCGTCGACGAACAGCTCGGCCTCGCGCGCAGGATCGTCCGCCACGCCCGGCCCGAGGAGCACGCCGCGCAGCCGGTACACGCCCTACTTGCCCTTCTTGAACAGCCGCGACGGGTCGAACCCGGGCGGGAGCTGGTCGAGGCCCGGCGGCAGCTCACGCAGCGTGGGCGGTAGCTGGGAGAGGTCGGGCATCCCGGCGCCGAGCCCGGCCGGGAGCGCCCCGCCGCGCGCCGGGGTGGGCCCGCGTCCACCCTTGCCCTTCTTGCCCCGGCGGGACTTGGCCTGCTTCTTGGTGGCGCTGCGACTGCCGAAGCCGAACTGCCCGGCCATCTGCTTCATCATCTTGCGGGCCTCGAAGAAGCGGTGGACCAGGTCGTTGACGTCGCTGACCGACACTCCCGACCCGGTGGCGATGCGCAGCCGCCGCGAGCCGTTGATGATCTTCGGATCAGCCCGTTCGCTCGGGGTCATGCCACGGATGATCGCCTGTAGCTTGTCGAGCTGCCGGTCGTCGACCTGGGCCAGCGCCTCCTTCATCTGCCCGGCGTTGGCCCCGGGGAGCATCCCGAGGATGTTGCCGATCGGGCCCATCTTGCGAACGGCGAGCATCTGCTCGAGGAAGTCCTCCAGCGAGAGCTCACCGGTACTGATCTTGTGGGCCGACGCGGCGGCCTGGTCGGCGTCGAAGACCTGCTCGGCCTGCTCGATGAGGGTGAGCAGGTCGCCCATCCCGAGGATGCGGCTGGCCATCCGGTCGGGATGGAAGACGTCGAAGTCGGCGAGCTTCTCACCGTCGGACGCGAACAGGATGGGCACCCCGGTGACCTCGCGGACGCTCAGCGCCGCACCGCCGCGGGCGTCGCCGTCGAGCTTGGTGAGCACCACACCGGTGAATCCGACGCCGTCGTGGAATGCCTCAGCGGTGGCGACGGCGTCCTGACCGATCATGGCGTCGACGACGAACAGCGTCTCGTCTGGCCGGGTGGCATCGCGGATGTCGGCGGCCTGGCGCATCAGCTCCTCGTCGACGCCCAGGCGACCCGCGGTGTCGACGATGACGATGTCGAACATCTTGTCGCGGGCGTGCTGCACGCCGCGGCGGGCGACGTCGACCGGATCGCCCACGCCGCTGCCCGGCTCTGCTGATGGACCGGTCGGTGACCCGCCCAGCTCTGCCCGATGACCGGTCGCTGACGCGCCCGGATGGGGCGCAAAGGTGGTGACGCCGGCCCGCTCGCCCATGATCTGCAGCTGGTTGACCGCGTTGGGGCGCTGGAGGTCGCATGCCACGAGCAGCGGGGTGTGGCCCTGGCCCTTGAGCCAGTACGCGAGCTTGCCGGCCAGCGTGGTCTTGCCCGAGCCCTGCAGACCCGCGAGCATGATCACCGTCGGCGGCTCCTTGGCCAGCACGATCCGCCTGGTCTCGCCGCCGAGGATGGCGACGAGCTCCTCGTTGACGATCTTGACGACCTGCTGGGCGGGGTTCAGCGCCCCCGAGACCTCCGCGCCCTTGGCCCGCTCCTTGACCCGGGTGATGAAGCCGCGGACCACCGGCAGCGCGACGTCGGCCTCCAACAGCGCGATCCGGATTTCCCGCGCGGTGGCGTCGATATCGGTGTCGGCGAGGCGACCCTTGCCACGCAGGGTCGACAGCGCGCGGCTGAGTCGCTCAGAGAGGGTGTCGAACACGCTGACGAGCCTACTGCGGCTCTCCGACACGCGCGCCGGTGTCCAGGCAGAGTCCACCATCGGCACCCGCACGATCCAGCACCGTGACGCTGCGCCAGCCCCTGGGTGGAACCCCGGACCGCAGCAGCGCCGTGGTGGAGGCGGCCCGTTCGGCATGAGCGGCGAACGACGCGGCCGGCACGATCCGGCCTCGCTCGGACTGGCTGCGCAGGGCGTCGGCGGGTTCGACATGCAGCCAGAGCAGGTGTGCGATCCGGCCGGTGAGCGTGGCGAGGAGCGCGACGACGGCTCGGGTGGCCCCTCCGGTGGCGGGCAGGTGTACCACCACGGTCGGCACGGCGGACACGGCCGCACGCAGCACCGCGAGCCGGTGCAGGAGGTGGACGAACGGACGGTAGTACCGGTACGCGACGCCGGGCAGCACACGGCGCAGCACGTCCCGTTGGACATCGGAATCGAGCACGAGCACGCCGGGCGCGGCGGGCAGGCCCGCGACCAGGGTGGACTTGCCCGCACCCGGCAATCCGGCCACCAAGAGCAGGATCCGGCCGGGCACCGCGAGGCGCACCGGGACAGTCGGGGAGCGCGGCGCGGCGACACGGGGTGCGCGTGCGGGCATCACGAGAGGATCAACGCGCATCCGAGACGATTCGTTCCGCCCGCTGCGCATCGGGTGATCACCGGTCGCCAGCAGAACAAGGTCACAAATTTACTCAGCACTCTGAGTAGAACTGCCCCACGCCACACCTGAACTATCGTAGGCCATTGTTCGACACTGTCCGTGCACGCCTGACCGTCTCGTACCAGAAGATGGTCGGGCAGCTGCAGGACGCCGGCAACACCACCACCGTCGCGCACTACCTGGAACTGCTCGCCGGATCCGGGTTGGTGACCGGCCTGTAGAAGTTCTCCGGGTCCCGGGTCCGGCAGCGGGGATCGAGTCCGAAGCTGCTCGCCCTCAACACCGGCCTGATCTCCGCGCTCAGCGACCTGTCGCTGCCCGCCGCCCGTGAACGGCCGGACCTGTGGGGACGCCTGGTCGAGTCCGCGGTTAGGGCGCATCTGCTGGGCTCCGCCGCTGGTACCGGCACCGACGTGAGTTATTGGCGTGACGACCGCGACGAGGTGGATTTCGTCGTCAGCTCCGGCTCCGCACTGGTGGCGCTCGAGGTGAAGAGCGGCCGCCACACCGGGACCTTCGCGGGCCTGGACCGCTTCCGCCGCGAGCATGCGCATGCCCGCACGCTGATTGTCGGGTCCACCGGGATCCCGCTGGAGGAGTTCCTCTCGGCGCCGACCGAAGCGTGGCTGCGCTGAACGCCCGCAGAGGCGTCCAACGACACCGTCCACCGACACCACTGTGGGCTCAGATCGCGTCCGCGCCGCGCTCCCCCGTACGCACCCGCACGATCGTCTCCACTCTGCTCGTCCAGACCTTCCCATCGCCGATCTTGCCGGTGCGGGCGGCCTGAATCACAGCGTCGATGACCTTGTCGGCCGCGTCGTCGGCCACCACCACCTCCACCCGCACCTTCGGCACGAAGTCCACGTTGTACTCCGCGCCGCGATAGACTTCCGTATGGCCCTTCTGCCGGCCGTAACCCTGCACTTCGCTGACGGTCATCCCCAGGACGCCGACCCGCTCCAGCGCGGCCCTGACGTCACCGAGGGCGAACGGCTTGACGATCGCGGTCACCAGAATCATCGGGCGGCTTCTTCCTTCTCGACGGATGTGATGGAGGCGCGACCGGTCATGGTGAGCGGTGAGAAGTCGTAGGCCGACTCGGCGTGCTCGGCCTCGTCGATGCCGGCGAGCTCCACCTCGGGATCGACACGGAAGCCCATGGTGACCCGGACGAGCCAGGCGAGCAGGAAACTCATCCCGAACGCGAACACCGCCGTGACCAGCACCGCCACCACCTGCCTGCCCAACTGGGTGGCGCCACCGCCGTAGAGCAGCCCGTCCGCGCCCGCCTCGTTGACCGCACTGGTGCTGAAGAGACCGATCAGTGCCATTCCGACGACGCCGCCGACGCCGTGCAGCGCCACCACGTCGAGGGAGTCGTCATAGCCCAGCCGGTACTTGAGCCGGATCGCGAGCTGGCAGCACACCCCCGCCGCGAGCCCGATCACCAGTGCGCCGAACGTGTCGACGTAACCGCAGGCGGGGGTGATGCCCACCAGGCCAGCGATCGCCGCCGATGCCGCACCCAGGCTCGTCGGGCGGCCGTCGAGCCGGTGCTCCAGCGCCAGCCATGCGATCACCGCCGCTGCCGACGCCGTCATCGTGGTGACGAACGCGTTACTCGCCACCGCCCCCGCCGCCAGTGCGGAACCGGCGTTGAACCCGAACCAGCCGAACCACAGCAGACCCGCTCCGAGCAGCACCGACGGCAGGTTGTGCGGGCGCACCGGCTCTCGCGGCCACCCGCGCCGCCGGCCCAGCACGATCGCCAGCGCGAGCGCCGAGGCACCGGAGTTGATCTCCACCGCGGTACCGCCGGCGAAGTCGAGCGCCTTGAGCGTGTTGGCCATCCAGCCGCCCCGCTCGCCGACGTACCCGTCGATGGCGAAGATCGAGTGCGCGACCGGGACGTAGACGAACACGGTCCACAGCCCGATGAACACCGTCCACGGCCAGAACCGGGCGCGGTCGGCGATCGCCCCAGACAGCAGCGCCGCGGTGATCACCGCGAACATCAGCTGGAACATGGCGAACGCCTGCAGCGGAATACCGGTGTCGCCGCCGACCACCGCGGTCACCTCGCGCAGCCCCGCGTGCTCGAACCCGCCAATCAACCCGCCGTGGGAGTTGCCGAAGGCCAGCGAGAAACCGCCGAACACCCATACCAGCCCGACGACACCCAGGCAGACCATGCTCATCATCATCATGTTGAGCACACTCTTGGCGCGCACCAGCCCGCCATAGAACAACGCCAGGCCCGGCGTCATCAGCATGACCAACGCCGCGCATCCGAGCACGTACGCCGTGTTCCCCGAGTCCACCTGCACTCCTCCATCGGTCGGCTGCGAAGATCGTCGAATGTGTTGCGTGACGGACGTGCGACGTCGTGTTGCCGCAGTATGAACGAATCTCCGTGAAGATGACGACGCAGCTCAGCTCAGGGACCTGCACCGCGCCAGAGCTCGTCCACCGGTGCAGCCCAGAGTCGGTCCCCGATGCGCTGCGCGTGGCTGCCAGAGCTGAGCACCAGGCCGGCGACGAACCGGTCGCCGAGGCCGTCACGCAGGTGCGCCAGACCACGGGTGGTAGCGGCGTTGACCTGGCTCCCGGCCTTCACCTCGACCGCGGCCACCCGGCCGTCGGCCGCTTCGAGCACAAGATCGACCTCCACACCTTCCGTCGTCCGATAGTGGTAAGGCCGCGCGACCGTCGATGACCACCCGAGCTGCTTGACGACCTCGGTGACGACGAAAGTCTCGAGCAGGGCACCGAACCGCGCAGCGCCGGCTGGGTCGGTCGGAGTCAGTCGAGCCGCCGTTACGCCCTGCAGGTACGCAGCGAGTCCGCTGTCGACGAGATGGAGCTTGGGCCGCTTCGCAACCCGCGAGGACAGGTTCGTCGACCAGGCCGGTAGCTCGACGGTGAGGTACACCAGTTCGAGTAGCCGCAGGTAGACCGCGGACTGGTCGCGACCGACACCGATCTCTCGGCCGATCTCGGCGGCGTTGCGGGTCTGCGCGGTTGCGGCGGCAGCCAGTCGCAGGAACCGGCGGAGTGCATCGGTGTTGCGGACCGTGGTCACGTCATCCGAGATCCGCTCGACGACCAATGTCGCGAGGTTGTCCAGCCACCTGTCCCGGGCGTCGGCCTGGAGGCTGACCGCGATGGGATACCCACCGCGCAGCACCAGGGCCACCAGGTCGGCCCGGCTCAGGTCGGAGATCCGTCGCTGTACAGGCGCGTCTCCGAACAGTCTGTCCACAATGGATGATCCAGTGGGCGCCAGCTCGGCCATCGCGAAGGGCCACAGTCGCAGCAGCTCCACTCGACCGGTCAGGAAGTCGGCAAGCTCAGGCACCGCCTCATGCCGAGCCGAACCCGCCAGGACGTACCGGCCGGGTCGCCGGTCGCGGTTCAGCTCGGACTTGATCGCACCCAGCAGATCGGGCACCCGCTGGAACTCGTCGATGACGACCGGTTCAGGCAGATCCCGGACGAAAGCCCCGGGGTCGGCCATGGCGAGCTTCCGTACTCCTGGATCATCCAGATCGATGAAGGTGCCCCCGGTGCGATCGATGACGTCGATGGCCAACGTGCTCTTGCCGGCGGTACGCGGCCCGGTGATCGCGACTACCGGACTCGATGCCATCGCGGCCAGCAGGGCAGACCATATTCTCCGGGGCACCTGAGCCGACAACACAAGACAAGTTTACCCGACAATCTTACAGCCACTCCCCCGACAACGGTCAGCGGAAGCAGGCCGACGGATCGCGCCAAGGAATCCGCTCATCTCACTGCCGCAAGCACCGCCCTCGTGATCCGCCGCCGCTCTCCCGGCGGCAGCGAGCCACCCCGCGCCGAGCCGTCCAGACAGAACGAGTCGACGACCGACGCACCCAGGGTCGCGACCCGGGCCCATCGCACAGTGATCTCACAGCCCTCGAGCGCAGCCGCCACCCGGTGCAGCAGCCCGATCCGGTCGGTGCCGCGCAGCTCCAGCACCACCGCACCGGTCGCCTCGTCGTCGAACCACAGCACCCGGGGCGGGACGGCGGTGTCCCCGGCCGGGTTCATGGGTGCGTAGTCGCGCTCCTTGCGGGCCAACGCCTCATCCAGAGCCATCGATCCGTCGAGGACCCGCACCAGGTCCGCGCGCAGCAGTGCCGGATCGGGCAGGCTACCGAAGCGCGGCGACACCGTGAACTCGAACACCGCCACCCGCTCCTTCCGGTGCTTCCCCGTGGTGTGCAGCTCGGCTGCGTGCACCTCCAAGGAGTGCAACGCCAGCACTCCTGCCGCGGCGGCCAGCGCCCCAGGTCGATTCAGCACCGCCACGATCGCACTGGTCGGCCCGGGTCCGCGGGTGGCGTCCGCCGGACATGCCTGCCCGCCTTCGGCCAGCTGGATCTGCGGGCCGCCGTCGGTGATCACCGCGGCAGCGAGCTCGATGCCCACCCCGCTGCGCGGCGTCGGGATCGGAGGCGGTTCGCCGGCCATCAGCGCCCGGCAGCGCTCCACCAGGTCGCGGAGCAGGGTCTCCTTCCAGGGACTCCACACCCCCGGTCCGGTGGCAAGTGCGTCGGCCTCGGCAAGGGCCGCCAGCAGGTCGAGAACGAGCGGACTCCCGTCGAGGGTGTGCACGACGCGCGTGACGGTGGCGGGGTCGTCCAGGTCGCGGCGGGTGGCGGTGTGCGGGAGCAGTAGATGGTGGCGCACGACCGCGCCGAGCACGGCGACGTCGCGCTCCGCGAAACCCAGCCGACGCCCCACCTGCAGGGCCAGCGACTCGCCGACCACCGAGTGATCCCCGCCCCGGCCCTTGCCGATGTCGTGTAGCAGTGTGCCGACAAGGAGCAGGTCCGGCCGCGCGACCCGGGTGGTGAGCCGGCCGGCCTGCGCGCAGGCCTCGACGAGGTGGCGGTCCACGGTCCAGACGTGCGCGCGGTCGCGCGGCGGGAGGTCGCGCACCACGCCCCACTCGGGAAACAGCCGACCCCACAGACCGGTACGGTCCAGCGATTCGACCACGTCGACGAGCGCTCGTCCGGTGCCGAGCAGCGACAACAGCTCGTCCAGCGCCGTGCGCGGCCACGGTTCGCGCAGCTCCGGAGCGGTGTCGGCGAGCCGGTGGAGCGTGCCGGCCGCGATCGGGTACCCGGTGCGGGCCGCCGTGGCAGCCACCCGCAGCACCAGCGCCGGGTCACGGCCCGCGGCCGCGTCGCGGGCCAGCACGACCTCCCCCCCGTGCTCGACGACGCCGCTGTCCAGCGGCCGGCGCACCGGAGCCCGGCGCAGCGCCACCAACCCCCGTCGGGGCAACGCCGACCGGGCGGAACGCAACCCGACCTCGACGGCGAACGCCACCACCCGCGCGGCCCCGGACAGCGCCCTGGCCAGTTCGAAGCGGTCACCGATGTCGAGCACGCCGGCCACTTCGTCGGCGTCCTGGGCCCGCAGCACGTCCCGGGCGCGCCCGGCCAGCCGGTGCAGCTCGGTGCGGACGTCGAGGATGAGGTCCCTGGCCGCCAGCACCTCCCGGCCCGGCCGCTCCAGCACCTGTGCCAGCGCCAGCGCATCGAGCAGCTGCACGTCGCGCAGCCCGCCATGGCCGTTCTTCAGATCCGGTTCGATGCGGTGGGCAACGTCACCGACCTTCCCCCACCGGGTGGCCGCCGAGCTCACGATCTCGTCGAGACGCCCGCGGATCCCGGCCCGCCAGGCCTGCCGGATCGCCGTCCCGACCTTGTCGGACAGCGCCGGATCACCGGCGATGTGCCGGGCCTCCAGCAACCCGAACGCCGCCCGCAGGTCGGTCGTCGCGACCTGCACGGCCTGACCCGGAGTGCGCACGGAGTGGTCGAGCCCGATGCCGGAATCCCACAGCGGGTACCAGAGCTGCTCGGCAATGCGCTCGATGTCGCGGCGGCCCTCGTGCAGCAGCACGAGATCGAGATCGGAGTACGGGACCAGCTCGCGCCGACCCAGAGCACCCACCGCGATCAAGGCCGCCCGGTCGGTCAGCCCGATCGCGGTGGCGCGCGAGGCCAACCAGAAGTCGTGCAGATCGACCAATGCGGTGCGCAACGCTTCCGCGCTCAGCCTGCGCTTGCCTGCACCACCGGCGAGCAGTACCGCCTTGGCCTGGACCAGGTCCCCCGCGGATCCCGACTCGGCGACCGTCACGCCGTCCCCTCCCCGTACCGCGTCTTGTCCCGGCAGTTCGCCACCGACGCCAACCGCGACAGGTGTTCCTGTCGCGGTCGGCGAACTCGGTTCCCGGTCGGTGTGGCTCGTCGCGTGATCAGGGCTCGTAATACTGCCCGAGCAGGCCCGATCACTACCGATCACGGCCCGTAGTACGGCCCTATCACGACGTGATCGCCGCCCGATCAGGGCTCGTCGCCGCCCGCTCAGATGGCATCGGTGCCTCGCTCACCGGTGCGGACCCGGACCACGTTCTCGACCGGGGTGACCCACACCTTTCCGTCACCGATCTTACCGGTGCGCGCAGCTTCCACGACCGCATCGACCACTTTGTCCGCAAGCACGTCGTCGGCGACGACCTCCACGCGTACCTTGGGCACGAAGTCCACCGAGTACTCCGCCCCGCGGTAGACCTCGGTGTGCCCCTTCTGCCGACCGTAGCCCTGCACCTCGCTCACGGTCATGCCAAGGACCCCGATCTGCTCCAGCGCCCCCTTGACGTCTTCGAGGACGAACGGCTTGACGATCGCCGTGACCAGTTTCATTTCCGTCAGCTCTCCTTGCCTGCGGTTACCGGGACGGGCGCGGCGTGCGCCGGAGGCCGGGACGATCCGAGCCCGGTGCTACCACCGAGGGTAGAGAAGTCGTAGCCGGTCTCCGCGTGCTCGGTCTCGTCGATGCCGGTCATCTCGGCCTCGTCGGTGACCCGGAACCCGATCGTATACTTGATGATCAGCGCCAGGATCACGGTGACGACGAACGAATAGCCCAACACCGCGAACGCCGCGGTGGCCTGCTTGCCCAGCTGGGTGAGGCCGCCACCGTAGAACAGCCCGTCAACGCTGAGGGAGTTGACGCTCGTGGTACCGAAGAAGCCGATCAAGAGGGTGCCGACGAGACCACCGACGAGGTGGACGCCGACGACGTCGAGCGAGTCATCGTAACCGAACCGGTACTTCAGCGCCACAGCCAGCGCACACAGGATGCCCGCGATGACGCCGATCGCCATGGCACCGAGCGGGCCGACATAACCGGCTGCGGGGGTGATGGCGACCAGGCCGGCCACGGCACCGGACGCGGCACCGAGGGTGGTCGGCTTACCGTCGCGGATCTGCTCGACGATCAGCCAGCCGAGCACCGCGGCCGAGGTGGCCACCATGGTGTTGGCGAAGGCGACGGCGGCGAGGTCACCCGCGGCCAGCGCCGATCCGGCGTTGAATCCGAACCAGCCGAACCACAGCAACGCGGCACCGAGCAGGACGAACGGCAGGTTGTGCGGGCGCATCGGCTCCTTGCCCCAGCCTCGCCGCTTGCCCAACACGAGGACGAGCGCGAGGCCCGCTGCACCGGCATTGATGTGCACCGCGGTACCACCGGCGAAGTCGAGAGCGCCGAGCTTGGTCGCATTGGCGATCCACCCACCGACCGCATCTGCCGCGACGAAGCCGTCGAAGGAGAACACCCAGTGCGCGACCGGGAAGTAGACAACGGTGGCCCAGATAACGACGAAGATCGTCCAGCTCCAGAACTTCACGCGGTCGGCGATGGCGCCGGAGATCAGCGCGGGGGTGATGACCGCGAACATCAGCTGGAACATCGCGAAGGCCAACAGCGGAATGCCGTCCGGACCCGGCCACGGCACGGCGTTCTCGCCGGTGCCGGCGAAGCCGACCACCCGACCGACGGTGTTACCGAACCCGACGTAGTCGACGTTGCCGAGCAGGCCACTCCCGATGTCGTCGCCGAAGGCCAGGCTGAAACCGTAAAGGACCCACAGCACGCCGACCACCGCAAGCGCGATGAAGTTCATCATGAGCATGTTGAGGACGCTCTTGCTGCGGACCATCCCGCCGTAGAAGAACGCCAAACCAGGTGTCATGAGCATCACGAGTGCGGCACTTACCAACACCCAGGTTGTACTGCCGGAATTGAGCACGGTTCCCCTCCTGCTGTCAGCCAGGCTGAAGGAATACTCAGTGCGACATGTTTCCGAAACCATCCGCAGTTGTTTCGCATCAATGAACGGCTCGGCCACCTGAGTTACGGGGATGTCACTGTTCGTGCGAACGGAGGGCAACCTTCAACCGAACGGCACATCGACAGACGCCTCGGGCGCCGGAGCAGGGACCGCGCCGAGCGCCCGACCGAACACCACGAACGTACCCGGCAACCGAGCTGCCCCGACGTGCCGGTGACGGCGATGCGTACGGTGTCCTCCTCAACGTCGGATACTGGGCGAGTGGCCCGGACTCCGCCGAACCGATCATCAATTCAGCAGGGCGTCGACGAACGCGGCCGGCACGAAGGGGGCGAGGTCGTCGGCGCCCTCGCCGAGACCCACCAGCTTCACCGGCACGCCCAACTCGCGCTGCACCCGGAAGACGATGCCGCCCTTCGCGGTCCCGTCCAGCTTGGTGAGCACGATCCCGGTGACCTTGACGACCTCGCCGAACACCCGGGCCTGGATCAACCCGTTCTGGCCGGTGGTGGCGTCCAGAACGAGCAGCACCTCGTCCACCTCGGCCTGCCGGGAAACCACCCGCTTGACCTTCTCCAGCTCGTCCATCAGGCCGGTCTTGGTGTGCAGGCGCCCAGCGGTGTCCAGCAACACGGCATCGGCACCCTCGGCCGTACCCTGCTTGACCGCATCGAATGCGACGCTGGCCGGGTCAGCACCCTCGGGACCGCGGACCACGGTGGCGCCGGCCCGCTCACCCCAGGTGGTGAGCTGCTCCGCCGCCGCGGCGCGGAACGTGTCGGCCGCGCCCAGCACCACGTGCCGGCCATCGGCCACCAGCACCCGGGCCAGCTTGCCGGTCGTGGTGGTCTTGCCGGTGCCGTTCACCCCGACGATCAGCAACACCGCGGGCCGGCCATCGTGCGGGAGCGCGCGCACCGAACGGTCCAGGTCGACGCGCAACGACGCCGTGAGCACGTCGTGGAGCAGTTGGCGGGCCTGCTCCACGGTGCGGACGCCGCGGCTGGCCAGCTCCGTGCGCAGCGTCGCCACCAGCTCAGCGGTCATCTCCGGGCCGAGGTCGGCCTGTAGCAAGGTGGCCTCGATGTCCTCCCAGGACTCCTCGTCCAGATCGCCGGCGCCGAGCAGGCCGAGCAGACCCTGACCGAAGCTCGACCGCGACCTCGCCAGCCTGCCGCGCAAGCGCTCCAGGCGGCCTTCGGTGGGTTGGATGGGCTCGACGAGGGTGGGCTCGGGCGGGACCGCGGGAGCAGGTGCGGGCGGGGTGTCGGGAGCCGGGGTGGGCGGGGCGGGGGCGGCGACGAGGGCGGCCCCGTTGGTCGTCTGCGGCACAGCCTCAGGGGCCGAGGTGCGCGCCGCCGGTGAAGCGTCCGGAGCCGGGGCGTGGGCGTCGCGGGGCGGTGCGGGGCGGTGCGGGGCGGTGCGGGGCGTCGCGGGGCCGGGCGGGGACGCCTCGGGAACCTCCGGCACCGGACCGGGCGGCTCCTCCACCCGCGGCGCCGGAGGTTCCGGACGCGGCGGCGCCGCCGTTCCCGAGGAGAAACTGAAGCCGCTGCCGGCCTGGTAGGTACCACCGCGGCGTGGCGGCGGACTTTCCGGACCGGCGCCGCGTTCAAGCTCCTCAACCTTCCGCAGGCTGATCCGCCGGCGTCGCCGCAGTACCAGCCCGAGGGCGATTGCGATGAGCAGGACCGCCGCGACGACCGCGACGACGATCCACAGGGTCTCCGTGGTCACGGCCTTACCCTGTCATGCCCCGCCCCGGCCCTGCCGACCGTGGCCCACCGCCCCAAAGCTCCCGGAGGACGAACGAACGGCACTCTCGTCCAGTAGGTAGGGATGACGGTGCCGTTCGTTGCGCAAAGCACCGGCCGGGGCGAGCCCGTGAGCGAGTCAGGAGGCCGGGCGGAGACGTTGGGAGATGACCGTTGTAATGCCGTCGCCGCGCATTGCCACACCGTAGAGGACGTCGGCGACCTCCATCGTCGGCTTCTGGTGAGTGATCACGATCAGCTGACTCACCGACCGCAGCTCCTCCAGCAGCGAGATGAGCCGTCGCAGGTTGACGTCGTCGAGCGCGGCCTCGATCTCGTCGAGCACATAGAACGGCGACGGTCGCGCCCGGAAGATCGCCACCAGCAGCGCGACCGCGGTGAGCGAGCGCTCGCCACCGGACAGCAGGGAGAGGCGCTTGACCTTCTTGCCCGGCGGGCGGGCCTCCACCTCGATTCCGGTGGTCAGCATGTCGTCGGCATCGGTGAGCACCAGCCGGCCCGCACCGCCGGGGAACAGCGTCTCGAAGACGATCTCGAACTCAGCGGCCACATCCGCGAACGCGGCGGCGAACACCTCAAGAATCTTGTCGTCGACCTCGCGGACCACCGTGAGCAGGTCCCGTCGGGTGTTCTTGAGGTCCTCGAGCTGGGTGGACAGGAACCGGTAGCGCTCCTCCAGCGCCGCGAACTCCTCCAACGCCAGCGGGTTGACCCGGCCCAGCAACGCGAGATCAGACTCCGCACGCTTCACCCGGCGTTGCTGGGTGGCCCGGTCATACGGCGTCGGGGGTGGCGACTCCCGCTCGCCGAAAGGCACGGCGACCACGTGTTCTCCCCGCTCCTGTGCCGCCTCGAACTCGGCCACGTCGGCTGCCGACGCCGGGACGGGCACCTCGGGGCCGTACTCGGCGACCAGGTCCTCGATGCTGATCCCGTGCTGGTCGAGCACCGCGGAGGTGAGCTGCTCCAGCCGGGTTCGAACCTGCGCGCGCAGCACCTCGTCCCGGTGCACGGCGTCGGTGAGTTTCTCGTGCAGCGCGGTGAGCCGCCCGGCGGTGGCGCGGGCCGCACCGAGCGCACGTTCCCGGGTGTCGCGGGCGGTGACCGCGGCGTCACGCTCCGCGGCGGCGGCGGTCAGGGACACCGCGAGGCGCTCGCCGGCGATCTCGCCCGCGGCCGACACGAGCCGGGCGGTCGCCGCGTCGCGCTCGCGGGCCGCGCGAGCGGTGGCGGCCCGGGCCCGCGCCTGCCGCTCGGAGGAGGCCTGCCGGCGCAGCGAGTCGGCGCGGCCCGTGATGGCCCGCGCCCGCTCCTCGGCGGTGCGCAATGCCAGCCGCGCCTCCACCTCCTCGTTGCGCGCTACGGCCAGCGCGTCGGCAGCCGCGTCGCGCACCTCGGTGTCCGGCTCGTCGTCGACGGGCTCATCGGAGGCCACAGCGAGCTGCTGCTCGGCCGCCTCCAGCGCCAACAACGCATCCGAACGGCGGGACTCGACCTCGTCGCGCCGGAGCCGGAGCCGTTGCGCCTCCGCGGTGGCCGAGCGGACGGCCTGCTCCAGACGCCCGAGCTGGGCCGATGCCGCGGACCGACGCTGCTCGCCGGCCACCTGCGCCTGCCGCGCGACCTCGACCTCCCCCAGCCGGGCGGCTTCCTCGGCGCGGGCCCCGTCCAGCATCGGGCTGATCCGGGACAGCTCCCGCTCGACGTCGTCGCGCGCCTGCGCAGCTTCGTTCACCGCGGCCTGTACGTCGAGCGCGCTGGACGCCACCCCGGAACCGCCGTGTGCCCGGTCGACGGCGAGCACGTCGCCGTCGACGGTGACGGCGGTGAGCTCCGGGTTCGTTCCGGTCACGGCCCGGGCCGCGGTCAAATCGTCGACCACCACGACCCCGCGCAGCACCCGCCGCAGCGACCCGGCCACCGACCCGGTCGCGTTCACCAGTTCCGCAGCCCAGCGCCCCGCGGGTGGCGGGCCGGGCGGCGGCGGCTCCGGCGAGCCGCCGACGAGCAGCGCGGCCCGCCCGGCAGCACCGGAGCGCAGCAGCCGCAGCGCGTCGACAGCAGTGTCGGGTGAATCGACGGCCACCGCGCCGGCCAGCTCGCCCAGCGCCGCGGCCAGCGCGGCCCGCGCCCAGGGTTCCACCGTGATCAGCTCGGGCACGACACCCAGCACACCGTCGAGCCGGTCGCCGCCGCTCCGATCACCCTCCCGCCCATCACGGCCACGCCCACCACCACCGGGCCCACCATCGAGCCCATCACCACCGGACCCATCACCACCGAGTAAGGCACCGCTGCCGTCCCGGCGGGCGAGGCCGACCGACAGCGCGTCGACCCGGGCCCGCCAGTGCGCCCGCTGCTGCTCGGCCGCCCGTTCGAGCGCCACCAACTCGCCCACTCGCTTCCGGGCGCTCGCCAGCGCGTCGACGGCGGCGCCACAGCGCTGCGCGAGCTCGGGGTCACCGTCGTCGAGCACGCCAAGGTCAGCGGTTCCCCCGGCGAGCTCGGCGTCGGCGGTCGCGGTGCGGTCCTGTGCCTCGGCGAGCGCCTCGCTCAACCGTTCGATCTCGGCCACCGTCGCCGCTGCCCCGCTGCGCAAGGCCTCGGCCCGCCCGGCCAACGTGGCCAGCCCGGCCCGGCGGTCGGCCAACGCCCGCACCGCGGCGATGTGTGCCCGCTCGGCCGCGACCAGGGTCTTCTCGTGCACCGCCCGCTCCTCCAGCACGCCGGCAAGCAGCCCGCGGGCCTCGACGACGGACGCGACCAGCGCATCCTCCTGCTCGGCGACAACCTCGGCCTCGGCCTCCAACTCGTCCGGGTCCCGGCCGAGCGCGCGCGCATCACCGGGATCGGCGAGGAGCCGGGTGCGCTCCTGCGCGAGCCGGACGGTGCCGCGCAACCGCTCGGCCAGTGAGGACAGCCGATACCAGGTGTCCTGAGCGGCGGCAAGGCGCGGCGCGTCCTGCGCCAGGGCATTCTCCAGCCGCCCCTGCTCCACCCGGGCCACGGCCAACTCGGCCTCGACCTCGACCCGCCGCGTCCGGGCTGCGGCCTCGTCGGCCTCGTCACGAGCCAGCTCATCACGCAGGGTCACCAGGTCGTCGGCGGCCAGCCGCAACCGGGCGTCCCGCAGCTCGGACTGGACGGCCTGCGCGCGCCGGGCGATCTCGGCCTGGCGGCCCAGTGGCTTGAGCTGGCGGCGCAGCTCGGCGGTGAGGTCGGTGAGCCGGGTGAGGTTGGCCTGCATCGAGTCGAGCTTGCGCAGGGCCCGTTCCTTGCGCTTGCGGTGTTTGAGGACACCGGCCGCCTCCTCGATGTAGGCGCGGCGATCCTCGGGCTTGGACTGCAGGATCGCGTCGAGCTGGCCCTGCCCGACCACGACGTGCATCTCGCGGCCGATGCCGGAGTCGGAGAGCAGCTCCTGGATGTCGAGGAGCCGGCACGAGGAGCCGTTGATCTCATATTCGCCCGCACCGTCGCGGAACATCCGCCGGGTGATCGAGACCTCCGAGTACTCGATCGGCAGCGCCCCATCGGAGTTGTCGATCGTCAGCGTCACCTCGGCCCGGCCCAGCGGGGCCCGGTTGGACGTGCCGGCGAAGATGACGTCCTCCATCTTCCCGCCGCGCAGCGCCTTGGCGCCCTGCTCGCCGAGCACCCAGCTGATGGCATCGACGACGTTGGACTTGCCCGAGCCGTTCGGGCCGACCACGCAGGTGATCCCCGGCTCCAGGCGCAGCGTCGTCGCCGAGGCGAAGGACTTGAAGCCCTTCAGCGTGAGGCTCTTGAGGTGCACGGTGGGCGGTCTCCAAGGGACGGGGCTCGGGCGAACGGTACCGGCCTCAGACCTCGACGAAACCTGCCAGGCCGCCCCGCGCGTCGCCCCACTGCTCCACGACGTGGTCGACCCGGCCCGGCGCGTCGCCGCCCCGGAGGGCGACGAGCAACCGTTCACATGCCCACCGGTCACCCTCCGCAACCACGACGACCCGCCCGTCAGACAGGTTGCGAGCCACCCCGAGTAGCCCGAGCTCGAGCCCCTGGCCTCGGGCCCACCAGCGAAAACCAACGCCCTGGACGTGGCCGTGGACCCACGCGGTGAGCCGGACGGAGGCGGCGGTGTTGGTACTCACGGTGACTGCTAGGTTACCGCTTCATGAGCGGGCCCCGGTACCGCGGTGGTCACGGTGGTCATCGTGGTCACGGTAGGAGACTGCTGTTCGGCCTCACCACCGGTGCCCTCGTGATCACCGGCATTGCGGTTCCCGGGTCGGACGCGCTGTTTCCGGCGAGCTGGCAGATGGTGCTGGGCGCGCCCGCTCCCCCGCCACCCCCGGTGCCACCGATCATCGCGCCGCCGGTGCTCCCCCCGATACCACCGCCCCCGCCCCCTCCAGCCCCGCCGCCCCCGATCATCGCCGCACCGTCCCCGAGACCTCCCCGGCCCCCGGCACCCGACGGCCCGGCAGCCGGCGTCGTCGCCGCCACCAATGCTGCGCGGGCCCGGACCGGATGTCCCGCGCTCACCGTCGACGCCCGGCTCACGGCGGCGGCCCGGGCCCACAGCGCGGACATGGCCGAGAACGACTACTTCGAACACACCAGCCTGGACGGCCGGACGTTCATCGACCGGATCCGCGCCGCCGGCCACCCGTCCCCCGGCGCGGAGAACATCGCCTACGGTCATTCCACCGCGGCGGGCGTGGTCAAGGCCTGGATGAGATCCCCCGGCCACCGCCGCAACATCCTGAACTGCTCGTTGACCGAGGTCGGAGTGGGCTTCGACCGTCGGGGCAACTACTGGACTCAGGACTTCGGGCGCTGATCAGCAGACCAGGGCGTTGCCCTTGCTCCATCGGGCAGCGCCACCGCCGACTCCAGCGCAGCTGCTGATCAATGGCGGCGCGGTCGAGACGGCACAGTCGCCGACGGCGGCGCTTGGGGTACGGCGGCGGCCCTGTCGAGGATTGGGTGGGAGTCGGCACCACGACCACGAGCGGCGTGGAGTTCCAGGGCGGTCATCGCCCTCGACCAAGATAAGCTCTCGCTCATGACCGTGGTCGACAACGCGATCTATGTGGACGGGAAACGGGAGATCACCCCGTCGTCGCTCGACCAGGCTTTCGACGAGCTGCGCACGTGCCCGGAGGCGCAGCGCAGCTTCTGCTGGATCGGGATGCTGCGGCCCAGCCAGGCAGAGATCGACGCGGTGGCAGGCGAGTTCAGCCTGCACAGCCTGGCGGTCGAGGACACCGTCACCGCTCACCAGCGGCCCAAGCTCGAGTACTACGGCGACATCATGTTCGTGGTGCTGCGCCCAGCCCGCTACATCGACCCGGTCGAGGTGGTGGACCTCGGCGAGGTGCACCTGTTCCTGGGGCCGGATTTCGTCATCACCGTCCGACACGCCGAGGAGCCCGACCTGCACCAGGTGCGCACCCGCCTGGAGCAGGACCCGGAGCTACTCGCACACGGGCCGTTCGCGGTGCTCTACGCCGTGCTCGACAAGGTCGTCGACGACTACGGGCCGGTCCTCGACGGGCTCCAGGACGACATCGACCAGATCGAGGTGCAGGTCTTCGACGGCGACCCGGGCGCATCCCGGCGGATCTACCAGCTCAACCGCGAGGTCATCGAGTTCCAGCGGGCTGTCCAGCCACTGAGCGACATCCTCGGCCAGCTCCGCGACCGGTTCGGCAAGAGCGGTGAGGACACCGACCTTGAACTGCGCAGGGCCCTGCGCGACGTCGCCGACCACGCCACCCGCGTCCTGGAGCGGATCGAGGGGTTCCGGCAGCTGCTGACCAACATCCTCACGGTGAACTCTGCCCTGGTCGCGCAACGCCAGAACGACGAGATCACCCGGCTCACCGAGGCCGGCTACGCGCAGAACGAGCAGGTCAAACGGATCTCTTCGTGGGCAGCGATCCTGTTTGCGCCCACGCTGATCGCGTCGATCTACGGGATGAACTTCACCTACATACCCGAGCTCGACTGGCTGCTCGGCTACCCGATGGCGCTGGTGCTGATGCTCCTGTTGGGTGCGGGCCTCTACGTGGCGTTCAAGCGCCGCGGCTGGCTCTGACGATCCTCTCCGATTGCGGTCGACGGGGACGCGGCTGGCAGCGGGGGCAGCTGAACGACGACCGGTTCATGAACGCTTCCCGCAGCACCGGGGAGCCACATCGCGGGCACGGCCGGTCGGCCTGGCCGTAAACGGCAAGTGAGCGGTCGAAGTAGCCCGATATCCCGTTGACGTTGACATAGAGCGCGTCGAAGCTGGTACCGCCGGCTGCCAACGCCTCGGCCATCACCTCGGTGGCTGCGGTGAGTACGGTGCGCCCCCGTGCCCGGCTGAGCGCCTCCGTCGGGCGTGCTCCGTGCAGGCGGGCCCGCCAGAGCGCCTCGTCGGCGTAGATGTTACCGATGCCGGACACAACGGTCTGGTCCAGCAGCGCCCGTTTGAGCTCGGTGTGTCGGCGTCGGATTCCGGCGACGGCGGCGTCGAGATTGAAAGCGGGATCCATCGGGTCACGCGCGATGTGCCCGATGGCCGCGGGGACGAGCCCACCATCCGGCCCGGACACCAGCGGGTTCAACCAGAGACCGCCGAATGTGCGCTGGTCGACGAAGCGCAGCTCCGGCCCGTCGTCGGCGAATCCGAACCGCACGCGCAGGTGCTTCTCCGCCGCCCGGCCCGGGTCGGCGACCAACATCTGCCCGCTCATCCCGAGGTGGGCGAGCACGGCGTCGTGGGCGCCGTCGAGCTCGAGCCACAGGTACTTCCCGCGGCGGCGGACCCCGGTGATGGTGCGGCCGCTCAGGCGGGCCGCGAAGTCGCCCGCACCGGCGACGTGGCGGCGAACAGCGCGAGGATGGTCGACGGCCACCGCGCAGATCGTGCGGTGCAGGACATGACCAGCGAGACCGCGGCGAACGACCTCGACCTCGGGCAACTCGGGCATCAGTGCTCGGACATCAACAAGAGGTACTCTCGATGCAGGTCAGGAGTATTGGGGGCGGCCGGGCAAGATCGGGTCGTTGTCCGATGCGGCGGCCTCCGCGGTGAGCGCACGCCAGGCCAGCTCAGCGGCCTTCTGCTCGGCTTCCTTCTTGGTCCGCCCCTCGCCCGACCCGAGGTCACGACCGGCGACGACGGCGGTGGCGGTGAAGACCTTGAGGTGGTCCGGCCCGTCCTCACTGATTCGGTACTCGGGAACGCCGAGGTCGGCGGCCGCGGTGAACTCCTGCAAGCTGGTCTTCCAGTCCAGGCCCGCGCCCAGCAGCGGCGCGCCGAGCAGCAGCCCGTCGAACAGCCGGTTCACCAGACCGCGCGCAGCCTCCAGGCCGTGCTGGAGGTAGACCGCACCGATCAACGCCTCGACGGCGTCGGCCAGGATGCTGGTCTTCGTTCGCCCGCCGGTGAGCTCCTCGCCCCGTCCCAGGTAGAGGTAGGTACCGAGCCCGTCCTCGCCCAAACTGACGGCTACCCCGGCCAGCGCGTGCATGTTGACCACACTCGCGCGAAGCTTGGCGAGCTGCCCCTCCGGCAGGTCCGGATGGTCCCGGTACAGCCGCTCGGTGACCACGATGGAAAGCACGGAGTCGCCGAGGAACTCCAGCCGCTCGTTGGTGGGCAACCCGCCGTTCTCGTAGGCGTAGGACCGATGGGTTAGCGCGAGGGTGAGCAGGTCGTCATCGAAATCGACCCCGAGCGCGACGAGCAGGGGCTCACGGTTCGAGTTAGTGCCCTGCCGGCCACGTTCGATCATCATTGTCCCGGGAATCGGTTACGCCGGACGGACGACCTGGCGGCCGTCGTAGGTGCCGCAGGTGGGGCAGGCCATGTGCGGCGGCTTCATCGCCCGGCACGCGCGGTTGGAGCACGCCGCGAGAACGGGAGCAGTGGCCTTCCACTGCGCCCGACGCGAGCGCGTGTTGGACCGCGACATCCGACGCTTAGGTACGGCCACGATGAATCTCCTTGCAAGTTCGGGATTACTCAGCAGGGAGCCGCTCGGCCAGAGCGGCCCATCGAGGGTCCAGTCTCTCATGCCCATGGTCGGGCCCGAGCTCGGCCCGTCGCTCACCGCACTCGGGGCACAGACCGGGGCAGTCCGATCGGCACAGCGGGGCCAGCGACAGCGCCAGCACGACGGCGTCGCGGACGGTTTGCTCGACGTCGATCCGCTCGTCCACGACGCGGGGCAGCTCGTCCGCGTCGGTGGTCTCGTCGGTGACGCTGTCGGGGTAGGCGAAGAGCTCCCCGATCTCGACCTCGATCTCGTCAGTCACCTCGTCGAGGCAACGCGCGCACTCCCCGGTCAGCGGTGCCCGTACCGTGCCGGAGACGTAGACGCCCTCGGTGACCGACTCCAGCCGGACGTCGAGCTCGATCAGCTCGCCCGGCGGCACCGCGATCACGTCGATCCCCATCCGTGCAGGGGCGAGGGGTGCGACGACGCTCCGGTGGTAGCTCTTCATGGTGCCCGGACGCCGACCGAGCTCGCGCGTGCTGAAGACCCACAGGCTGGCCGGGTCCGGCCGATCGACGGCGGGACGGTGCGCACTCACGGCGTCCAGGATAGACCGCTCCGTCAGCTGGGCGATCCGGAGCCTCGGAGCGGGCACCGGGATGCGGCAGGTGATCACCGGCAGGCGCCTGTGGTCTGGACGGGCGGCCAGGACGAGGCCGTCGGGCTGCGGGTGGGGATCCCGGCCGGTTACAGATTCGGGACGGACAACGAATGGGGGACCGACGCACGCCGCGGCGCCATGGCCGGGGAGATGTCGAAGCGGTCCGCGATCAGGGCGGCGAGCTGGAGGAAGGCGTCGCTGGTCGGCCGCCGCAGCCGGGCCAGCTGCACCCGCCCACCGGTGGCCAGATGGGGATCGTGGGGTATCTCCACCACAGCGCGGCAGCGGGCGGTGAAGTGATCGCGAATCCGTTCCAGATCGACGTCCGTGCTGCTCCGGTCGCACGACAGCACCACGACCGCATCCTCGGCCAACGCCGCGTGTCCGTGCGCGAGCAGCCAGTCCAGGGTCTTGCTTGCCCGGCTCGCGCCGTCCACCGTCGGGGCACCCACGATGATCACACTGTCGGCCAGGTTCAGGGTGCCCTCCATCGCGGAGTGCACGAGGCCGGTGCCGGAGTCGGTGATGACGATGTTGAAGAAGCGGGCGAGCAGGAGGCAGATCCGCTCATACTCCATCCGGTTGAACGCGTCGCTGGACGCCGGGTCCTGCTCCGACGCGAGCACCTGCAGCCGCCCCGCCAGGCTGGTGTAGCGGGAGACGTCGGCCCAGGATTGGATGCGGTCGAGATCTCGGAGCAGCTCCCGCACGGTGACCGCGGACTCACCGGTCAATCGGTCGGCAAGCGTGCCGGCGTCGGGGTTGGCGTCGAGCACGATGGCCCGGTCGCCCCGGTTCTCCGCGAGCATCAGGCCCAGACAGGTGGCCACGGTGGTCTTCCCGACGCCACCCTTCATCGAGGTGACGGCGATGCGGTGCGATTCGATCAGGGGGTGTCGCAGCCGGTGCAGCAGCGAGCGGCGCTCCAGCTCGGCCTCGCTCGGACCGGGGTTGAACAGGCCACCGGTAGCCTGCAACAGCGCCAGCCGCCAGCCCTCCTCGGGCCGGTCGTCGCGTCGCCGGACGATCATGTCGTCGGTCAGATCGGCTGCGCTGGACGGGCGACCGACCCACCTCGACTGCTGCTCTCCCACCGAACCCTCCGCTCCAGGCACCGATCGCGGCTCCAACCGGTGGCCGTACCGATCCCACCAGGTCGCGGGATCAGGTTCGACCCGGCGCGCCACCGACGCAGAGTAGCGCCTCGGGCACGTTAGGTGCACGCGCGGTGGGATCCATGCGCTTGCGGGCGCGACAACACCGGGGGCACGCCCCGCCAGCACCTCGGCCATGGCCCGGGAACATCGGGAGCCATCGAGCGTCGGCTGCTAGTCGATCAGGTCCATCCCGGTACCCGAGCGGCCGAAGGCACCACCGGTGGGTTGGGCGCTCGGGGAGCCGCGCCAGAGCTGGCTGCGTCCGTGGCTCACCGTACGCAGTGCCTGGCCCAGGGTCTCCTCGAACCCGGCGAGCTTCACATCGATGTAGCTGTCGCACTCGCGGCGCAGCCGGTCCGCCTCGCCGTCGGCGGCGTCGACGATCCGAGCTGCCTCGGCGCGCGCGGCGTGCGCCACCTCGGTCTGCGAGACCAGGCGCGCCTGCTCGGACTGGCCGTCGGCAAGGTAGCGGTCATGCGCGGACCGGCCTGCCTGCGCGAGGCGGTCGGCCTCGGCGCGGGCCCGGTCGGTGAGGTCGGTGAACTGCCGTCGACCTTCCACCACCGCACGCTCAGCCTCGTGGCGGGCCTGGGCGAGGGTCTGCTCGGCCTCGGCGCGCGCCTGTGCAACCAGCCGCGCCGCCTCGTCCAGCGCGGCCGACCGGACCTGCTCGGCCTCCTGCTCGGCGTCGGAGACGATCTCGTCGCGTCGATCGAGGACATCCTGGGCATCGTCAAGCTCCCCGGGGAGCGCCTCGCGAACGTCGTCGAGAAGTTCGAGCACGTCACCCCTCGGCACGACACAGGTGGAGGTCATGGGGAGGCTTCGTGCCTCCTCGACGACCGTGACCAGTGCGTCCAACGATTCGAAGACCCGGTACACATCCGGCATCTTCTCACCGTGGTAGCCCCGAACTTCGGTATTGCGGTCGGCTCCGCGTGTCAGGAACCGATCGGGTGCGCGATCCGGTCCAGCAGCTGGCTGTGCACGCTCACCGGGAGCAGGTGCGCCACATCCCCGCCGTAGGTGGCTACCTCCTTCACCAGGGAGCTGGACACGAAGCTGTACTCCGGGCTGGTCGACATGAACAGAGTGTCCACACCGGACAGGCGCTGGTTCATCTGGGCCATCTGCAGCTCGTAGTCGAAGTCGGTGACCGCGCGGAGGCCCTTCACGATCGCTCGGATGTGATGGTCGGTGCAGTAGTTCACGAGCAACCCGTGGAAAGAGCTGACGCTCACATTCGGCCAGGTCGCGGTCACGTCGGTCAGCATCGCGATCCGCTCCTCGACGCTGAAGAGGCTGCGCTTGTTCTTGTTGACCAGGACAGCCACGACGACCTCGTCGAACAGGACGGCTGCCCGACCGATGATGTCGAGGTGACCGTTGGTCACCGGATCGAAGGAGCCGGGGCAGACCGCGCGCCTCATGAGCCGGGACGGTAACAGCTACCCGAGGGGTCCGATGTCGCTGAGGTGTCCCAGATGCAGCACGGTGTCGCCGTAACGACGGTCACGCACCGCCAGCAGCGGCTCGGGCCACGCGAACCCTCCCGTCCGCGCAGCACGCTCCACCACCACGACCGCCTCGGCGGCGAGCCAGCCGTGCCCGGCAGCGGCGGCCAACCAGCCGGCCACCTCGACGTCCGGAACCTCGTAGGGCGGGTCGACGAGCACGACGTCATAGGCCCGGTCGGCGGGCCCGGCGAGCACGACGATCGCCGGCGCGACGCGCACCGCAGCCCCGGTGAGGCCCAGCTCGGCGATGTTGCGGCGCAGCACCGCGGCCGCGCGGCGGTCGGACTCGACGAACAGCGCATGCGCCGCCCCGCGCGACAACGCCTCCAACCCCAGCGCACCGGAGCCGGCGCACAGGTCGAGTACAGCCGCGCCGTCGAGCCCGGGATCGGCGACGAGCGCGCTGAACAGGGCCTCCCGCACCCGGTCCGACGTCGGCCGGGTGCCGCGCGGCGGGACAGCGAGCCGTCTGCCCCCGGCCCGGCCGGCGATGATCCGGGTCACGAGGTTGTCTCCTCTCTGAACCTGAGCCGCTCCGGCCATGAATCCCGACATCGGGGCATGCGCTGCGGTTTCATACCGGATGTCCCGATGTCGCCGATCATGAATCCCGCTCGGCGCCTGGATCAGCGAGTGTGCCCGGGTCCAGGATGAGCAGCGACTCCCCCGCCGGTTCGAATCCCGCGCGCCGGTAGAAGGTCGTGCTACCGGCCGTCGGGGCGAGGACCAGCCGCCGGTAGCGACGTCGCCATGCGTGCTCGATCGCCGCGGTGAGCAGCGCACCCGGCACACCGCGCCCGACGAAGGTGCCCAGCACGATGGCGTTGCCGATCTGCCCGATCCGCCCAACCCGGGCCCCTGGACGCGGCATGTGGACGATCTCGACCACGTTGATCGTGCCGACGGCGGTGAACCCGCTGCGCTCGGAACCGACCTCGGCCAGCCAGAACGTCCGCCGTGGCAGCTCGACACGCCACCACTGCTCGAACGACGCCTCGAAGCCCGGGTCGACCACCGGGTGCCCGGTGCGCTCCTCGAGCCATGCCCGACGCAGCCCGGCGAGAACGGCCATGTCCCGCTCGTCGGCAACCCGGATGGTGGGCTCGGTGCCGACGTCAGCCACCCGTACCCGAACCACCGATCGGCTGCACCGCGACGGTGGCCGGCCTGCCGACGGTGATCGGGGTGATCGGGAGCAACGTCGTGCCGCTGGGGCCCACCTCGATGTCTGTGCCGGTCGATGGGCACACGCCGCAGTCGAAGCACGGCGTCCAACGGCAGTCGTCCTGCTCCCGGCCGTCGAGGGCGTCGCGCCAGTCGTCCCAGAGCCAATCGCGCTCCAGACCGGAGTCGAGGTGGTCCCAGGGCAGGATCTCGTCGCGGCCCCGCTCGCGGGTGGTGAACCAGTCCAGCGAGATGCCCAGCGGCTCCAGCTCCGCCGCGGACGCCGCGCACCACCGGTCGTAGGAGAAGTGCTCGCTCCAGCCGTCGAACCGGCCGCCTTCCTGCCAGACCCGCTCGATGACCCGACCGACCCGGCGGTCGCCGCGGGCCAGCAGCCCTTCGATCAGCGACGGCTTGCCGTCGTGGTAGCGCATCCCGATATGGCGACCGATCTTGCGGTCGCTATTCACCGCGGCCCGGAGCTTGCGCAGCCGATCGTCGACGACGTCGGGGTGCGCCTGCGCGGCCCACTGGAACGGTGTATGCGGCTTGGGTACGAACCCACCGATGGAGATGGTGCACCGGACGTCGTTGTGCCCGGCCGCCGCTCGGCCAGCCCGGATCACCCGGTGGGCCATGCCGGCGATCTCCAGCACGTCCTCGTCCTCCTCGGTGGGCAGCCCGCACATGAAGTACAGCTTGACCTGCCGCCAGCCCTGCGCGAACGCCTCACTGACGGTGCGGATCAGGTCCTCCTCCGAGACCATCTTGTTGATCACGCGCCGGATCCGCTCCGAGCCGCCCTCGGGGGCGAAGGTGAGACCCGAGCGGCGCCCGTTGCGCGAGATCTCGTTCGCCAGATCGATGTTGAACGCATCGACGCGGGTGGACGGCAGCGACAACGAGGTGTTCGTGCCCTCGTAGCGGTCGGCCAGGCCCTTGGTGATCTCGGCGATCTCGGAGTGATCGGCACTGCTGAGCGAGAGGAGCCCGACCTCATCGAAGCCGCTCGCGCGCACGGCCGAGTCCACCATCTCACCGATGCCGCGCAGGGATCGCTCGCGGACCGGCCGAGTGATCATCCCAGCCTGGCAGAACCGGCACCCGCGGGTGCAACCACGAAAGATCTCCACGCTGGCCCGCTCGTGCACGGTCTCGGCCAGCGGGACCAGCGGGGCCTTGGGGTAGGGCCACTCGTCGAGGTCGGTGGTGGTGCGCTTCTGCACGGTGCGCGGGACACGCTCGCCGGTGGGCCGCACCTCGGCGATGGCGCCGTTCGCGCCGTAGGAGACGTCATAGAGCGCTGGCACGTAGCAGCCGTCGGTGGCGGCCAGACGCAGCAGCAGCTCGCGACGCCCGCCCGGCCGGCCGTCAGCCTTCCACTGTTTCACGACGTCGGTGATCTCGCCGACGATCTCCTCGCCGTCGCCGATCGCCGCGACGTCGATGAACTCCGCGACCGGCTCGGGGTTGAACGCCGCGTGCCCGCCCGCGAGCACCACCGGGTGGTCCTCGGTGCGGTCGGCGGCATGCAACGGGATATCCGCGAGGTCGAGCGCGGTGAGCAGGTTCGTGTAGCCGAGCTCGGTGGAGAAGCTGACCCCGACGACGTCAAACGCCCCGAGTGGGCGGTGGGAGTCCACCGTGAACGCGGGGACACCGTGCTCGCGCATCAGCGCCTCGAGATCGGGCCAGACGGCGTAGCAACGCTCGGCCAGGGCGTCGGCCCGCTCGTTGAGGACCTCGTAGAGGATCATGATGCCCTGGTTGGGCAGCCCCACCTCGTACAGGTCGGGGTACATCAGCGCCCAGCGGACCGCGGCCGACTCCCAGTCCTTGAGCTGGGCGTTCAGCTCGCCGCCGACGTACTGCACGGGCTTGGAGACCCGAGGCAGCAAAGCCTCAAGGGCGGGGAACACGGACGGGGCAGTCACGCTTGCCCAGGGTAGCCCGTCGCCACCGAGCCCCCAGAGCCGGCAGCCTCCCGGCCAACGGCGAGCCCGCGTCGCGACCCGCCCCGCCGTTGTGTGGCCTCGCACGCCGTTGTGTGGCCTCGCACGTCGTTGTGTGGCCTCGCACGTCGTTGTGTCGCCTCGCACGTCGTTGTGTCGCCTCGCACGTCGTTGTGTCGCCTCGCACGTCGCTGTGTCGCCTCGCACGTCGCTGTGTCGCCTCGCACGTCGTTGTACGGACCGCACCGCCGTTGTGCGGTCCACACCAGCGTTCCGGCAGCGGTGCGAACCACACGACGCCGGTGCCGTCCAGCTGAAGCGCCACTACCGGTACCGGGGCACGGGGGCGCAGGGGCGAACCGCGGTGCTACCCGTGTCGAATGGCATCTCAATGAACGAGCAATCGTGCCGCGTCGGGGACATCGAGCTCTGCTACGAGTCCCTCGGCGACCCCGAGCAGCCGACCGTCCTACTGATCATGGGTCTCGGCCTGGCGATGGACTGGTGGTGCGACGACTTCTGCACCGCGCTGGTCGCGCGGGGCTTTCACGTCGTCCGCTTCGACAACCGCGACGTCGGTCGGTCGACGCACCTTGCGGGCCGGAGCATCAGCGCCTGGGAGTTCCTCACCCGGCGCGCCCACCCCGACTACACCCTCGGTGACATGGCCGACGACGCCGCCGGGCTGGTCGCCGCGCTCGACCCGTGCGGCGCCCACGTCGTCGGCGCGTCGCTGGGCGGGATGATCGCGCAGGAGGTGGCGATCCGGCATCCCGCATTGACCCGCTCGCTGGTATCGATCATGGCTCGGCCCGGGGATGGGCGTACCGGCAAGGTGGCCTGGCGGATGCGCGCGCAGTTCCTCCGGCCACCCTCGGCGGACCCGGTGGAGACAATGGTGCGGTCGTTGCGCCGGATCGGGTCGGTCGGGCGTACTGAGCGCGACGACGAGGACGTGCGTATAGCCATGTACCGGTCGATGCGTAGGTCCGGAGGTGTCGATGGGCGCTCCGCTGGCGCTGCGCGCGATGACCACGGCGCCGGACGCCAGCTCGCTGCCTGCGTGGCCGAGCGCAACCGCACCGCGGACCTGCGCCGCCTGCCGATGCCGACGTTGGTGCTGCACGGCGCCGCCGACAAGGTGATCCTGCCCTCCGGGGGTCGGGCCACCGCCGCCGCGATCCCGAATGCGGAGCTGGTCGAGGTGTCCGGGATGGGCCACGACCTGCCGCGATGGGTATGGCCGACGCTGATCGACGGCATCACCCGCACCACCGCCCGCACGACGTCCCCCACCTAAGCGCTCAGCGCCGGAAATACGTGTTGGTGGTGATTCGGGCGGTGGAAATAGTGGTCACCCGACCGAAAAGTCGCCCGCGCGCCGTCCGTTCCCGCGCGCCGTCGATCACGCGCGTCAGCACGACATTGCGCACCGCCATTCCAGTGCGAGTAGGAGCTCACCGAGCTAAGCCGTAGTGGTAACGGGCCTGCAGGATGACGACGTCCTCACCGTTGACGAGGTAGACGAGACGGTGCTCGTCGCTGATCCGCCGCGACCAGCACCCAGCGAAAGCGTGCTTCAACGGCTCTGGCTTGCCGATGCCTTCGGACGGGCTGCGGAGCACGTCGTCGATCAGTCGATTGACCCGCTTCAGCGTCGCGCGGTCCGCCGACTGCCAGTGGACGTAGTCATCCCAGCCATGCGGCGTGAAGACCAGCCTCATGGGGACAGCGGGTGCTCCAACCGCTGTCCCTCGCGGGCCTGAAGGAGGCTCTCGATCAACCTGCGGGCATTGGCCGGTGAGCGGAGCAAGTGGGCGGTTTCTTCCAGTGCGTCGTAATCCGCCTTGGCGATGAGGACGGCGTCCCCTCTCCGCGAGGTGATCTCCACCGGGGTACGGTCGTCGTTCACCTGCTCGATCAGTGGGAAGAGATTCTTTCGCGCCTCGCTGGCCGTGATGGACATTGACGACACCTCCATACCGTACGAAAAATGGTACCACTCGACTACTTGAGCAGCAGGACGTCGAGCCGCCGGGCCGCGACCACCACGCCCACTGTGATCATCATCAGGAAGTACGACAGGTGCCCGAGCATGCCGAGATGGACCGCGCCGGTGGTGAGCCCGCGCATGAGTTCGACGGCGTGGAACAGCGGCAGACACTCCACCAGCAGTTGCAGCCAACGGGGATACACCGACAGCGGGTAGAAGGTGGTGGCGAACAGGAACATCGGCAGCACCACCAGCGTGACCAGGTCGAAGTCCTGCCGGGAGCGCATGTACGACGTGACTGCCATGCCGACGGCGGCGAACGCGAACGCCACCATCAGCGCAGCCAGTAGCGCGAGCAGCGCCCACGGCGAGGTGAGCAGGCCGAAGCCGGCCATCACCGCCAGGAAACCCAGCGCGTAGAGGCCACCGCGGATCAACGCCCACCCGATCTCACCGAGTGCGATGTCGACCGGGTCGAGCGGGGTGGCCAGCATGGCGTCATAGAGCCGGATGTACTTGAGCTTGAAGAAGACGTTGTAGGTGGAGTCGAAAACGGCGCCGTTCATCGCCGACGCGGCGAGCAGCCCTGGCGCGATGAACGCGGCGTAGGAGATGGGCGAGCCGTCGGGGCTAGGCACCGTGCCGACCAGCGAGCCGAGACCCTGGCCCATCGCAATGAGGTAGAACACCGGCTCGAAGAACCCAGAGACGAACGCCAACCAAATACGTCGCGACGCGGTGGCCGAGCGGATCAGCAGAGTGTGGGATCGGCTGGCGTAACTCCCGGCCGGGATGAGCCGCACGATCGCAGGAGGCGACGCAGACTCCGTCGGCGCGTCGAACGGTGGCCTCGCGCGGTGAACGCCATCACCAGCGACGCCACCGCCGCGCCGGTGAGCGACGCCGCGAGCAGCGACACCACGATGCCCCGGGCTGCGCACACCGCCGAACACCGAGGAAACCGAACACCTCGCCGCGGATGACGTCGAGGTCGATCCCCCGCACGGCCTCGAACTCCCCGAAGCGCTTGCGCAGACCCCGCGCCTGCGCCTGGACCAGTGCATCTGACACAAACCGACGGTAACCCGGGGCACCGACAAGAAGCGTGCGCCATCGGGAACGGTGCCGCTCCCGCGCAACGGTAGGCGCAGGTCAGCAACTTAGAACCCCTCCTGGGGGCTCGCCGTGGCTTGCGAAGATTCGGTGAATCTTCGCGTCAGTCCGGTAGTTCGGGCCTGACCATGAGCAGGAACACCTCGCCGCGGTACCCGACGTCGGTCCAGGCGCCGCAGCGCACCACTTCCGTGCCGGCTGGCGCATGCTCGACACCGATCATCACGAACGGCTCGGTCGCCGTCTGGCTCACCGGCTCGGGAACCAGAGCTTGATCTCCCGCTCCGCGGACTCCGGGGAATCCGAGCCGTGCACCAGGTTGAACTGGGTCTCCAGACCGAAGTCGCCGCGGATGGTCCCGGGCGTGGCCTTCTCCACCGGATCCGTGCCACCGGCGAGCTGGCGCCACGCGGCGATGGCCCGGGGACCCTCGACGACCGCGGCAAGCACCGGGCCAGAGGTGATGAAGTCGATCAGCTCGCCGAAGAACGACTTGCCGTCGTGCTCGGAGTAGTGCTGGGCGGCCAGCTCACGGTCGACGGTGCGCAACTCGAGGGCAACCACGTCGAGCCCCTTGCGCTCGATGCGGGCGAGGACCTCGCCGATCAGCTTGCGCTCGACGCCGTCAGGCTTGACCAGGACCAGGGTGCGTTCCATCACACGCGAGAGCGTATCGACGAGCCCGATTCAGGGGGCGACCGGCTCTAGGGCAGCGGCACCGAAGGAGACGTCCAACCGGTCGCACCAGATGCTCATGCTGCTGAGCTGCGTCAGGTCCGCGTTGGCCGGCAGCACGTAGTTGGAGCTGCCCCTCGCCCGACGGCATGACCGTTTCGGGACGGTCATTGCTGGCCGGGCAGCTCGCCGCGCGCCAGCCGGCCCGCAACGTCACGGCGCAGCAGCAGCAGGCCACCCCATACCAGCGCGAACACCCCGCCGGTGATGGCCAGCGCCGGCACGAGCAGCCCGCACGCGATCATCACCACCTGCAGGACGAGCGCGAGGCCCAGGCCCCACCGCCGGCGCTGCAATCCCGCGGCGACGATCATCGCGACGGCCAGCGCCACGATCACCCCGACACCCGATGGGGTGGTGGCGGTGCCCGCTGCGCCGGCGCTACCTGGGGGCGCGAACTTCGCCAGCACGAGCAGCGCAAGCAGGACGACGATCGCCTCCAGCGCCAGCGTGGCGGCGAACACCCCACGCACCCCCCGCATCGGATCCCGCACGTGAGCCTTCGGGGGGTGCTCCGGGGGCGAAGCCCCCCGAGGGTGCGCGCTCACGGCGGTTCCTTTCCGAACAACATGCGGGCCTCTCCCGCCGTCACCACCGAGCCGGTGACGATCACCCCGACACCGGACTCACCACCCTCCTCGGCCAGCTCCCCGGCCTGCCCGACAGCGTCTGCGAGCACCGGTTCGACGCCGACCCGGCCGGCCCCGAAGATCTCCACGGCCAGCGCACCGAGCTCGTCGGGATCCATCGCGCGCGGCGAGGAGTTGGTCGTGACCACGACCTCGTGCACCACCGACTCCAGCTCGGCGAGCAACCCGCGGGCGTCCTTGTCGCGCATCACGGCGACCACCCCGATCAGCCGCGCGAACCGGAACTCGGTGAGCAGGGCCGCGGCGAGCGCCCGGGCACCGTGCGGGTTGTGCGCGGCGTCGACGAGCACGGTCGGCACGCCCGGGCCGGCGGCGAGCCGCTCCAGCCGGCCCGGTGCGGTCACGGCGACGAACGCGGCGCGCACGGCGTCGGGATCCAACGGCTGCGACGGCCCGGCTCCGATCAGCGCCTCGACGGCGGCCAGGGCGAGCGCGGCGTTGCCGGCCTGGTGCTCGCCGTGCAGCGGCAGGAAGATCTCGTCGAAGGTGCCGGAGAGCCCTCGCAGGGTGATCCGCTGCCCGCCGACGGCGATCTCGCGGTTGTGCACGCCGAACTCGGCGCCCTCCCGGGCCACCTGCGCACCGACCTCGACGCAGCGGGCGAGCAACACCTGCGCCACCGCCGGGTCCTGCGCCGCAAGCACCGCCACCGCGCCCGGCTTGATGATCCCGGCTTTCTCACCGGCGATGCCGAGCACGTCGGCACCGAGGAACTCCACGTGGTCCACCCCGATCGGGGTGATCACCGCGACGTCGCCGTCGACGACATTGGTGGCGTCCCAGCGCCCACCCAGCCCGACCTCGACGATCCCGGCCTCCACCGGCGCGTCGGCGAATGCGGCGAAGGCCATCGCGGTGAGCACCTCGAACTTCGACAGCGCCGTCGACTGCTTCGCGTCGACCAGATCGACGAACGGGGCGACGTCCCGGTAGATCTCGACGTACCGCTCGGGGGTGACCGGGCGGTTGTCGAGACTGATCCGTTCGGTGGCCCGCTGCAGGTGGGGGCTGGTGTACCGGCCGGTGCGCAGCCCGATCTCGCAGAGCAGCGCGTCGACCATCCTGGCCGTCGAGGTCTTGCCGTTGGTGCCGGTCAGGTGCACTGCGGGGTAGCCGCGATGCGGGTCGCCGAGCACCTGGACCAGGGCCGCGATCCGGTCGAGCGAGGGCTCCATGACCGTTTCCGGCCACCGCTTGTCGAGCTGGGCCTCGACGGTGAGGAACTCGGCAAACCCGGCGATGGCGGACGAGACCGGCCCGAGATCGGGCGAGTCGGCGCCGCGGAGCGTGTCGAGGACGTGCGCGAACACCGCGTCCTCGGGTGCTGGAATCTCGCTCTCGTCCTCGGGTTCTCCTTCGCCCTCGGGTCCCTCGTCCCGGCGTGTCATGAGTCGGGCAACGCCGCGAGCCGTCCCGCGAGCCGCTCGATGTCCGCCGCCGCGGTCTCCCGCCGGACCCGGATGCCATTCACCACCTCGACCGGGGCGCGCTCGGTGAACTTCGGATTGCCCAGCTTCCGGTCCGTCTGCTCGAGTTCTTTCTGGGCGGCGACGAGGTCGCGGGTGAGCCGGGCGCGCTCGGCGGGCACGTCGATCACCCCCGAGGTGTCGATGTCGAGGTACACGGTGCCGGTGGGGAGCGCGACCTCCACCATCGCCGTGGGAGCGAAGCCAGCACCCGGCTCGTCCAGCCGGACCAGCGTGCGCAGGGCGGCGGTGGCCCCGCCCGGTCCGGACGCCGCCAGCCCCACGGCATCGAGCCCGCGGATGCTGGCCGCGACGCGACGACGATCGGGCAGGCCCTGCTCGGTGCGGAATCCCCGGATCTCGGTGATCAGCCTCTGGACGTCGGCGACGCGCCCGGCAGCACCCTGATCGACGGGGGCCCCGGCGTCGACCGGCCACGGCGCGATGACCACCGATTCGCCGCCGGTGAACGCCGTCCACAGCGCCTCGGTGACGAACGGGATGATCGGGTGCAGCAGCCGCAGCAGCGCGTCGAGCACGTGGCCGAGGACCGCCCGGGTGCCGTCGGCGGTGCTGTCGTCGACGAGCTGGGCCTTGGACAGCTCCAGGTACCAGTCGCAGAACTCGTCGCGGGTGAAGCGGTAAAGCACCTCGGTGGCCTTGGCGAACTGGAAGTCCTCCAGCAGCGCGTCGGTCTCCGCGCACACGTCGCGCAGCCGGCCCAGGATCCACGCGTCGGCGTCGGTGCGCTCCTGGCCCGCAACCAGCGGCAGCGCCGGCGAGGCGCTGTGGGTCAGCGCGAAACGGGTGGCGTTCCACAGCTTCGTGGTGAAGTTGCGGGCAGCCTGCACCGCGTCCTCACCGATCGGCATGTCGGCGCCGGGGTTGGCGCCGCGGGTCATGGTGAACCGCAGCGCGTCGGTGCCGTACCGGTCCATCCACTCCAGCGGGTCGATGGTGTTGCCGGCCGATTTCGACATCTTCTTGCCGTGCTGGTCGCGCACCATGCCGTGCAACGCGATCGTGCGGAAGGGGGGTTCGCCGCCCATCGCGTAGATCCCGAACATCATCATCCGGGCAATCCAGAAGAACAGGATATCGTAGCCGGTGAACAGGACCGATGTGGGATAGAAACGCTCCAGATCGGCCGTGCGCTCCGGCCAGCCGAGTGTGGAGAACGGCCACAGGCCCGAGGAGAACCAGGTGTCCAGCACGTCCTCGTCCTGGACCCAACCCGCGGGCGGCTCCTCATCCGGGCCGACGCAGACGACCTCGCCGTCGAGACCGTACCAGACGGGGATCCGGTGCCCCCACCACAGCTGCCGCGAAATGCACCAGTCGTGCATGTTGTCGACCCAGCCGAACCAGCGCGGCTCCATCTCCGGCGGGTGCACCACGACCCGCCCGTCGCGCACCGCGTCGCCCGCCGCCCGGGCTAACGGTTCGACGTTCACGAACCACTGCAAGGACAGCCGCGGCTCGATCGGCTCCTGGGGTCCGCGCGACGAGTGGCCCACGCTGTGCAGGTAGGGCCGCTTCTCCTCGACGATCCGGCCCTGCGCGCGCAGCGCCTCACGAACGGCGACGCGCGCGGCGAACCGGTCCATCCCGTCGAACTCGGTACCGGTACCGGTGATCGCCCCGGTCTCGTCCATGATCGAGAGCATCGGCAGGGCGTGCCGACGACCGATCTCGAAGTCGTGGGGGTCGTGCGCCGGGGTGACCTTGACCGCGCCCGTGCCGAACGCCGGGTCGACGTGCTCATCAGCGACGATCCGGATCATCCGGCCGACCAGCGGCAACTCGATCTCGGTGCCGACCAGGTGTGTATAGCGCTCGTCGTCGGGGTGCACGGCGATGGCGGTGTCGCCGAGCATCGTCTCGACCCGGGTGGTGGCCACTACGACGGAATCGGCACCGTCGCCGTAGCGAATCGAGACGAGCTCGCCCTCGACCTCACGGTGCTCGACCTCGATGTCGGACAGCACGCTACGCAGGGCCGGTGACCAGTTGACCATCCGCTCGGCGCGGTAGATCAGGCCGTCGTCGAAGAGCCGCTTGAAAATCGTGACGACAGCCTGGTTGAGGCCCTCGTCCATGGTGAACCGCTCGCGGGACCAGTCGACGCTCTCGCCGAGGCGACGCATCTGGGCCAGGATCGCGCCGCCGTGCTCGGCCTTCCACTCCCAGGTGCGCTCGATGAACGCCTCGCGGCCCAGCTCCCGCCGGCTCGTACCCTCCGCGGCCAACGCCTTTTCGACGAGCGCGTGCACCGCGATGCTGGCATGGTCCATCCCGGGCAGCCACAGCGTCTCATAGCCCTGCATGCGGCGACGCCGGATCAGGACGTCGATCAGCGTGTGCTCGAACGCGTGCCCGATGTGCAGGCTGCCGGTGACGTTCGGGGGCGGGATGACGATGCAGAACGGTGGTTTGTCGCTGCTCGGGTCGGCCTCGAAGTAGCCCGCGTCCACCCACCGCCGGTACATGCCGACCTCTACCTCGCCCGGGTTCCACTGGGCGGGGAGCTCGGTTCGCGGTGAAAGAGTCTCGGTCACCCACGTGATTCTACGAGCCGCCCGCCGCCTCCTTCGCTCCCCCCAGCCCCACCCACCCTCCTGCGAGTTGCGCATTCCGGCACGGCGAGTCGCGCATTTCGGCACGGCGAGTTCGCCGATCGAGCACGGCGAGTTCGCCATACGAGCACGTCCAGGTGGCGCCGGGATGGGCCCGAGTGGAAACGAGCCCAGTGTCGCCGTCCAGTGACATCGGCATCACCGACGCGTCAGGACGCGCGACACCCGTGTCTGGATGCGCAACTCGCCGTGCTCGATCGGTGAACTCGCCGTGCCGAAATGCGCAACTCGCGGGTCAGGTGGGGAGGAGGGCGGCGTGTAGGCGGTTGAAGCCCAGGACCGGGGCCAATGTGCGGGCACCTATTCGAGCTGGGTCCAGTACCCGCACGGAGCCGCTGGACGGCTCGTAAACCCGCCAGCCACCCTCGTGGCCGCCCAGGGCCAACACGTAGTGCCGCGGCACGAACGGCCCGACCAGCAACGGCACCGGGCGGCCGCTCACCAGTGCGGCGTCAACGGCGGCGACCACGTGCGCGACGTCGTCGGCAGAGACGTCGTCGACAAGCCGGACGTGGTAGAGCCCCGCCGCCGGCACGTGGTGGCGCACCCACCGCGCCATCGCCCACGGGGTGGTGCCCATCGCCTGGGGCCAGAGCCGGTTCGTCTCGCCGTGCACCTGCTTCTGCCGCACGTCGTAGCGGGCACCGAATCCGGGGCCGTCGAGCCGAGCCAGCTCACTCGGATCGGCCCACGCGGCCAGGGCGACGAGCACCGCGCTCCCGCACGTCGTGCCGTCAACCTGGTCGAGCCGGGCACCGGCGCGGCGCTGCTCGCCGATCCGATCGGTCACCAATGGCGTGCGCCCCCCGGCCGGCGGCCTGACCTCGGCGACCGGAACCACCGGCAGCCCACCGCTCCCAAAAAGTCGCTGGACCTGTCGCACCATGCCGCAGACCGATCGCATTGCCCGATCCTGCTCCGCTGCGCGGTCCGGCGCATGAACCCCGGCTGACGTGACGTGCCATCGGCTGGTCGTCCGCCTCCCCTCTGTCACGTCCGCCTCCCTATGTCCGCGTACCTTCGGCGCCGGCCCCTGCGCCGTCGGGTTCGCTCGAACGAAGGCAACGCTCCAACGAAGGCAACCGCGGAGGGCTTGCGTTCGAGCGCGCTCTAAGCCGTAGCGTCGGCTCCACAACGAACAACGGCGCCGATCTCAGGGCACCGGGACGCACGGCAGGGGGCGCAATGACTGCGGTAACCGAACGACTCGACCTGGTGGAATCCCCTGCCTCACCAGATCTGCCGCCATTGTCGCAGGCGTTGGTGTGCCTGCTGGATCTACCGGCGAATCTGCCTGCCGAACTGACCATCGCCCAGGTCGCTGCCGTCACCGGGGTCAGCGCACACACGCTGCGCTACTACGAACGGATCGGGCTGGTCGAGGTCGGTCGCGACCCGGCCGGTCATCGGCGCTATGACCGTGACGCGCTGGCCCGGGTGGTGTTCGTAGCTCGGTTGCGCATGTCGGACATGCCCATCCAGGTCATCCGGCGCTACGTCGCGCTGGTTAAGCAAGGGCCGACGACCGAGCCGGAGCGCCTCGCCCTGATGCAAGCCCACCGCGCCGCGATCATCCAACGGACCCGAGAGCTACAGGCCGCCCTCGCCGTCATCGACTACAAGATCACCACCTACGGCGGCACCTGCGCACCCTGACCCGCGCCGCCCAGCACCCCCGCACACATGCCCCGGTGGTGGGCCCCGCCCCACCCGATCACGAAGTGGAGAGCACCATCATGACGAACATCATCAACCGCACCATCGGCCGGAGCGGGCCGGCGCTGTTCCCGCTGGGCCTGGGATGCATGGGGATGAGCTACGCCTACGGCCCTTCCGACCGGGCCGAGGCCATCGCCACCATCCGCACCGCACTCGACGGTGGCGTCAACTTCCTCGACACCGCGGACATGTACGGCGACGGCGCGAACGAGCGACTGGTCGGCGAGGCGATCGCGGGGCGCCGTGACGAGGTCGTGCTGGCCACCAAGTTCGGCATCCTCGTCGACCCGGACACGTTGATGCCGGCCGGCGTGAACGGCGCACCCGACTACGTCCGCACCGCGATCGACCGTTCCCTGACCCGGCTCGGTGTGGATCACGTCGACCTGTACTACCAGCACCGACCCGACCCGAATGTGCCGATCGAGGACACCATCGGCGCGATGGCCGAGCTCGTCACGGCCGGGAAGGTTCGCCATCTGGGCCTGTCCGAGGCTTCCGCCCAGACGATCCGGCGGGCGGCCACGGTGGCGCCGATCGCGGCGGTGCAGACCGAGTGGTCACTGTTCAGCCGCGACATCGAGGACACCGTGGCGCCGACCTGCCGCACCCTGGGCATCGGGCTGGTTCCCTACAGCCCGCTCGGTCGCGGACTGCTCACCGGCGCAACCGCCCTGACCCAGGACCTTGCCGACGACGACTTCCGCCGCACCCTGCCCCGCTTCGAGGCCGACAACCTGGCCGCCAACCTCGCGCTCGCGGCGCAGATCCGAGTCATCGCCGAGCGGTACGACACCACCCCCGCGCCGGTGGCGCTGGCCTGGCTGCTCGCCCAGGGCGACGACGTCGTGCCCATCCCGGGCACCAAACGCCGGACCTACCTGCAGGAGAACCTCACGGCACTCGACGTGACACTGACCGCCGAGGACCTCGACGCGCTCTCCCGGCTGCGACCCGCGGGCACCCGCTACCCGGACATGACGTGGGTCGAACGCGACACGGCTGCCCTACCGGGCTGAGAAGCGCACTCCAGACCGTCAGCCCCCCACCCTCCGCCGGGCACCACGAATCCGGCCCACCGAAACAAGAATTCGCGCCGCACCGCGGAGGGTGCGGGGAATCAGTTGCTGAACAACGCCGGGATCTTGACGACCAGCTGGTAGAGCCCGTATCCGAACGGCACCGTCACCCACAGCCACACCAGCACCGCGCGGAGCAGGTTGACTGCCGGGGTCGCTGACTCCGTTGATTCGGTCGAGGTTGATTCGGTCGAGGTTGATTCGGTCGAGGTTGATTCGGTCCAGGTTGATTCGGTCGAGGTTGATTCGGTCCAGGTTGATTCGGTCGAGGTTGATTCGGTCCAGGTTGATTCGGTCCAGGTTGATTCGGTCAAGCCTGAGCTCCCGTCGGCATGCTCGTCGCCCGCTCGGCGAGCGGCTCGTGGAACTTCTCGTGCACGGGCCTGATCAGCTCGTTGCAGACGAACCCGATGATCAGCAGCCCGATCATGATGGAGAACGCGAGGGTGTAGCGGGCCGGGCCGTCGACACCGGCCTCGATCTGCGCGTCGGCAATCGTGTTGACGATCACGGGTCCGAGCACACCTGCCGTGGACCACGCCGTGAGCAGCCGACCGTGGATGGCACCCACCTGGTAGGTGCCGAAGAGGTCACGCAGGTAGGCCGGGACCGTCGCGAAGCCCGCTCCGTAGAAGGACAGGATCAGGATCGCGCAGAACAGGAACACGACCTTGTTCGCGTTCGTGGTCAGGGTGACCGCCAGGTACAGCAGCGCGCCGACGCCGAGGTAGAGCCGGTACATGTTCTTGCGCCCGAGCACGTCGGACAGGCTCGACCAGCCGAGCCGGCCAAGCGCGTTGGCCAGCGACAGGATCGCGACGAATCCGGCGGCCGCGGCGGTGAGCGCCTGCGGAGCGGCGGGGTCGGGGAAGTAGTCCTGGTAGATCGGCGCGGCCTTCTCCAGAATGCCGATGCCCGCGGTGACGTTGAAGCAGAGCACCACCCAGAGCAACCAGAACTGCGGTGTCCTGATCGCCTTGCCGGCCGAGACGTGGCTGGTGCTGATCAGGGCACCCGTGCGCCGCTTCGACGGGTCCCAGCCGGCCGGTGTCCAGTCCTGGGCAGGCACCCGGATGAGCAGCCAACCGACCGACATGAAGACCGCATAGATGAGGCCCATGACGAGGAACGTCTGGGCGATACCGAGAGGCTCGGCGTCGGTCCCGGAACCACCGAACGCGACCAACAGCTGGTTGGTCAGCGGTGACGCGATCAGCGCTCCACCCCCGAAGCCCATGATCGCGATGCCGGTGGCGAGTCCCGGACGGTCCGGAAACCATGTGATCAACGTGGCGACCGGCGAGATGTAACCGACGCCGAGGCCGATGCCGCCGACGAAGCCGTAACCGACGACGACCAGCCAGAACTGGCCGAGATACACCCCGAGAGCCGAGAGCAGAAAGCCGCTGACGAAGCAGGCCGAGGCCACCGCCATGGCCCAGCGGGGGCCGAGCCTGTCGACCCTCGTACCGAACAGGGCCGCCGACAGTCCGAGCATGATGATGCCGAGCTGGAACGGCAACGAACTGAACAGGCCCGCGTTCGTCCTGCCCTCGAGCAGGGTGGACTCCAGGGGGCTTTTGAACACGCTCCACGCATACGCCTGGCCGATCGCGAGGTGAATGGACAGGGCCGCCGGCGGGACCAGCCACCGGCTCCATCCTGGCGGTGCCACGATCCGCTCCCGCTGCAGGAATCCCCCAGTAGCCAACCGACCCCCTCATGACCCGTTCGAGTAAACCAGGTCGGGGTTCTGGTGCCACAGGCCGGGCTTCCGAAGATCATGAGCACACATGTGTCCGGATCTGGGCTTTGACCTGCGGGAACGCAGTGTGGACGTGCGTGGGTCGTGTTACTACAGCAACGCTGGGGAGGGCTCGGGGTTCAGTGGCTGTCGGGGACGGTGAAGTCGAAGAACTTCGCAGGCTCGGGCAGGTCAAGCGCCCGCAGTGTCGTCAGTTGGCCGGGTGTGGTTGCTGTGCGTTGCGCGACCTGGCCGGCGCTGGTGGCGAAGGTGACCAGGTGCATCCGGTCGAGTTCGTGGCGGATGTTGCGCCAGGTGTCGCCGGTGGCGTTCTCGATGACCCGCAGGAGCAGCAGCGCGAGCCAGCACAGCTGGATGTGGGCGCGGATGCGGTCCTCGCGGTAGTGGAAAACCGGTCGCAGCCGCAGGGAGCCTTTGAAGTCACGCCAGCCGCGTTCGACCTGCAGGAGCTGCTTGTAGGCGGCGGCGAGGTCGTCCGGGGTCAGGGTGAGGTCGGAGGTGCGGAGCAGCCACTTGCCGTCCAGGTGCGCCTCGCGCTTGATCGCGGTGTGGTCGACGCGGAGCAGCCCGGTCTTGGTGCGGCGCAGGTAACGGCGCAACCCTGGCTTGCCGCGTAGCGACCCGACCAGCTCGTCGCGGCGGCGGACGGTCCAGGTGTCGGAGCCGTCGATCAGCTGCTGCAGGTGGGTGACGAGGTTAGAACGCACGGCGGCGTCGCGGTCGGCCTGGTCGGGGTTGTGGCAGATGACGAACCGCTGGGTCCGGGCGCCCTCGTCGCCGTCACCGTCCCCGCCGGGGGCGACCGACACCTCCTTGACCCGCAGGTTGTCCGCGACGGTGCGGTAGCGGCCCGGGCGGGCCAGCGCGGCGGTGGCCTCGGTGTTGGTGTGGCGCAGCTTCTCGGCGTGGATGTAGTGCCCGCCGCCGCGGGTGAGGTATCCGCGGTTGGCCGCGGAGGCGAACCCGCGGTCGGCGACCCACACCAGCCGCCGCAGCCCCCACCCGCCCAGGTCGTCCTTAACGGTGCGGATGATCGCCTGGTCGGCGGTATCGCCGGGGAAGGTCCAGCACCGCACCGGTACCCCGTCCCGGGTGACCGCCATCGCGATCACCACCTGCGGCAGGTCCTTGCGGTGGTCCTTGGAGTGCCCGAACGCCCGGGTGCCGGCCTCGGTGGGGCTGGTGACCTCGTCGTCGGCGGGGTCTTCGGCCAGTTCGGCGAGTGAGTCGGCGGTCTCGGTCTCCCAGTAGGTGGAGGTGGTGTCCACGAACACGATGTCCAGATCAAGATTGAGCAGATGGGCGACCGAGGAGAAGATCTCGGCCGCGATCTCGTCCAGGGCGTCGAGCAGGAAGTCCATCCCCGCGTACGCAGCGTCGTCGGTGAACCCCGGACAGCGGTCGATCGCGACCCGCTCAGCGACCCACCCGGTCGCGGCCAACTTCGACCCGGGCTCACACGCCCGCTGCGCGACCAGCGCGAACACCACCCGCTCGACCGCGTCGCCGTCCAGGCGCCGCCCGGCCGCGACCCGGCGGACCGCCGCCCCGACCCCCAGGCGTTCCCAGATCCGGTCCAGCGTCCAGGCCGCGCCGAGGCGGCGGGAGTCCAGCACCTCGACCTCGGCGCCGGCCGCCGCGGCCACGGCCTGCTCCGGGGTCAGGAACCGCGAGATCGACGACACCAACCGAGCCAGCGCCGCCCGGTCGACCCTGTCCGCCCGCCCGAAGCTGTGAATCACCTTCGCCACCGGGTTCCCGCTGACCGGGTGCCGCTCGTTGTGCGCCAACTGCAGATACGCCACCACCGAGCCGTCCCGGTTGATCCGCCGCGTCTCCCGCAAGAACACGCCTACAACTCAACCGCATCACCACAGCTCATGTCCAGCGACACGCCCTACATCGTGTGCCTACACGATTTCGGGCTTTGGTACACCCGACACCGCCCTGAGCGGCCAGAACACGATCGATCAGGCACTAATATGCCTGTGATCTTCGGAAGTCCGGACAGGCGCTGGCCCTAAAAGGCCGAACGCCGACACGCTTGCGCGAGCCGGCGCCCAGAGACTGACCGAATGACCGAACGGACGAATGCTGGTTCAGGCCGAACGCTCCCGACGCTCCCGACGGGCGGGAACCCGCGGGACGATCGTGGGGTTGACGTTCTCCCGTACCGTCTGCTCGGTGACGACCACCTTGGCCACGTCGTCGCGGCTGGGGATGTCGTACATGACCGGCAGCAGCACCTCTTCCATGATCGCCCGCAGACCCCGGGCGCCGGTACCGCGCAGGATGGCCTGGTCGGCCACCGCCTGCAGCGCGTCGCCGGTGAACTCCAGCTCCACACCGTCCATCTCGAACAGCTTGTGATACTGCTTCACCAGGGCGTTGCGCGGCTCGGTGAGGATCTTGACCAGGGCTTCCTTGTCCAATGACGTCACCGACGCGACTACCGGCAGGCGGCCGATGAACTCGGGGATCAACCCGAACTTGATCAGATCCTCCGGCATCGTGTCGCCGAAGCTCTCCGCCGCGTCCACGTCCTTCTTGGAGCGGATGTCGGCACCGAAGCCCAACCCGCGACGCCCGACCCGGTCACCGATGATCTTCTCCAGCCCGGCGAACGCGCCGGCCACGATGAACAGCACGTTCGTCGTGTCGATCTGGATGAACTCCTGGTGCGGGTGCTTGCGCCCACCCTGGGGCGGCACCGACGCCGTGGTGCCCTCGAGGATCTTCAACAGCGCCTGCTGCACGCCCTCGCCGGAGACGTCACGAGTGATCGACGGGTTCTCCGACTTGCGGGCGATCTTGTCGACCTCGTCGATGTAGATGATCCCGGTCTCGGCCCGCTTGACGTCGTAGTCGGCGGCCTGGATGAGCTTGAGCAGGATATTCTCGACGTCCTCACCCACATAGCCGGCCTCGGTGAGCGCCGTGGCGTCGGCGATCGCGAACGGGACGTTGAGCAGCTTGGCCAACGTCTGCGCGAGATAGGTCTTGCCGCAACCCGTGGGACCGAGCATGAGGATGTTGGACTTGGCCAGCTCGATGCCGTCGCCGTCGGGGCCACGAGACTTGTCGCCTGCCTGAATGCGCTTGTAATGGTTGTAGACCGCCACCGACAGAGTGCGCTTGGTCTGGCTCTGCCCGACCACGTACTGATCGAGGAAGTCATGGATCTCGACGGGCTTGGGCAGCTCGTCGAGCTTGACCTCACCGGCCTCGGCCAGCTCCTCCTCGATGATCTCGTTGCAGAGATCGATGCACTCGTCGCAGATGTAGACGCCAGGGCCGGCGATCAGTTTCTTGACCTGCTTCTGACTCTTCCCGCAGAACGAACATTTGAGCAGGTCACCGCCGTCACCGATGCGTGCCATGAGTGCAGACCCCAGTCCCATCCGGCGCGCCATCCGGCGCGCCCTCGTGACGGTACCCGCCGAACACGTCCACCGGGGAGCATCGAAGCGCTTCGATTCGGCGACGTGTCGACGGACGGTCAGCGCCGGGACCGATGGCGACCCCGGCGCACGTTCTCGTGCTGATATTCGGCCCTGACAAGCAGGCCTCAGTACCGAATATTCGGCCCTGGCAAGCAGGCCTCAGTGGACCGCGGACAACTTTCGGCTCTGGATGATCTCGTCGACGATACCGTAGTCCCTGGCCTCTTCGGCGGTGAGGATCTTGTCCCGCTCGATGTCCTCGCGGACCTGGGCCTCGGACCGGCCGCTGTGCTTGGCCAGCGTCGTTTCCATCAGCCTGCGCACTCGGGAGATCTCCGCCGCTTGGATCTCCAGGTCGGACACCTGCCCGTAGATGCCCTCGACCGACGGCTGATGGATCAGGATGCGGGCGTTCTGCACCGCGAGCCGGCGCCCCGAGGTGCCGGCCGCGAGCAGCACGGCCGCAGCGGACGCGGCCTGCCCGAGGCAAACGGTCTGGATGTCGGGGCGGATGAACTGCATCGTGTCGTAGATGGCCATCAGCGAGGTGAATGACCCGCCCGGCGAGTTGATGTACATGCTGATCTCGCGGTCCGGGTCGGCCGACTCCAGACACAACAGTTGCGCCATGACGTCGTTGGCCGACGCGTCGTCGATCTGCACGCCGAGGAAGATGATGCGCTCCTCGAAGAGCTTGTTGTACGGGTTGGACTCCTTGACCCCGTAGCTGGTGCGCTCGACGAACGAAGGCAGCACGTACCGGCTCTGCGGCATCTCGAACTTGCTCACCGGGCACTCCCGTTCTCGCTGACCGCATCCGGAAGCTGCCCGGCGCGGGAGATCACATGGTCGACGAAGCCGTACTCGAGGGCCTCACGAGCGGAGAACCACCGGTCGCGGTCGAAGTCGGTGGTGATCCGCTCGACGGTCTGGCCGGTGTGCTCGGCGATCAGCTCGGCCATCTCGCGCTTGTGCCGACGGAACAGCTCCGCCTGGATGGCGATGTCGGACTCGGTGCCACTGACACCGGCCGAGGGCTGGTGCATGAGGATCTGGCAATGCGGCAGCGCGTAGCGCTTGCCGCGAGCACCTGCGGAGAGCAGGAACTGCCCCATCGAGGCGGCCAGGCCCATCACGTAGGTGGCCACATCGCACTCGATGAACTCCATCGTGTCGAAGATGGCCATTCCGGCGGTGACCGAACCGCCCGGAGAGTTGATGTACAGCGCGATGTCCGCCGTCGCGTCCTCGGCGGAGAGCAGCAGCATCTGCGCGGCGATCCGGTTGGCGATGTCGTCGTCGACCTGCTGGCCGAGCACGATGATCCGCTGCTGCAACAGCCGCTCGTACACCGAGTCGGACAGCGTCATCGAGGTGGGCGCTCCACCCCGCCGCATCGCCGCTCCGATCAGTCGGTCCGCGGTACGCGGGCCGGTGTCCTGTGAACTCACTTACGCTCCTCGCTGACGCTCGTCGGCGGCGTTCGCCGGACTGCTGTGTTGGATGGTGAGCGCGCACGCTCGCGTCGTGTTCTCGGTCCGACCCTACGCGGACGAACCGATGCCGTCCGTGTGCGGCGCGGGTTGTTCGCTCTGAGCGTGGCTGCTCAGGCGGTGTTCGGTGCCACCTTGTCGTCGGCCTCGTCGTCCTGGGCACCGAGCAACGCGGACAGGTCCACGGCCGCACCCGATGCGTCGGTGACGGTGGCCGCGCGCACCGCGCCCATGAGCGCCTTGCTGCGCCGGACATCGGCGTAGATCGCCCCGAGCTGGCCGGCTTCCTGGACCCGGCGCACGAACTCCTCGGGCGGCATCTGGTACTGCTGCGCCTGCAGGACGATGCGCTCCGTGAGCTCCTTGTCGTCGACCGAGACGTCCTGGGCATCGGCCAGCGCGTCGAGCACGAGGCGGGCGCGCACGGACCGCTCGGCCTCCTCGCGGGTCTCGGCGTCGAACTGCTCGCGCGTCTTGCCCTGTTCCACGAGGAACTGCACGAGCTTGTCCGGGTCATGATCGAAGCCGTGCACGGCGTTGCGGGTGGTCTGCTCGATCTCCGCGGCCACGACGCTCCCGGGCAGCGGCACCTCGGTGCCGTTGAGCAGCGTGTCGAGCACCCGGTCGCGCGCCTGGGTGGCCTGCTCCACCGCGCGCATCCGGCCCAGGCGCTCGCGCAGGTCGGCGGTGAGCTCGTCGAGGGTGTCGAACTCGCTGGCGAGCTGGGCGAACTCGTCGTCGGCCACGGGCAGCGTGCGTTCCTTGACCGCGGTGACGGTGACCGTGACCGCGGCGTCGGCGTCGGCGTGCTCGCCGGCCACGAGCCGCGTGCTGAACGTGGCCGACTCGCCGGCGGCCAACCCGTCGACGGCCTCGTCGAGACCGTCGATCAGGCCGCCCTGGCCCAGCTGATAGGACAGGCCCGACGTCTGGGCCTCCTCCAGCGCTACCCCGTCGACCGAGGCGGCCAGGTCGATGAGCACGAAGTCGTCCTTGGCCGCGGCGCGCTCGACGCCGGCCAGCGTGCCGAAGCGGGTGCGCAGGGTCTCCAGCTCCACATCCACCTGCTCGTCGGTGACCTCGGCGTCGTCGACGGTGACGGTGAGAGCGTCGAGATCGGGCAGGATGAGATCGGGCCGGACATCCACCTCGGCGGTGAAGAAGAGCTTGTCGCCGTCGGCGATCTCGGTGACCTCGATGTCGGGCCGACCGATCGGAGTGACCTCCGCCGCTGCGCTGATGGCCTCGCTGTACTTAACGGGGATCGCGCCGTTGACGACCTCGTCGAGCACGACGCCTCGACCCAGCCGGGCTTCGAGGATGCGCGCCGGCGCCTTTCCCGGGCGGAAGCCGGGGATCTTGACCTGCTTCGCGATCTTCTTGTATGCGCGGTCGAAATCCGGCTTGAGCTCGTCGAAGGGCACCTCGACGTTGATCCGGACGCGCGTCGGGCTCAGCCGCTCGACGGTGCTCTTCACGGTGGGAACTCCTCGAAACTGGTGCAGCAGGGCTAGCGAAGGCACTGCTCGGGTGATCGCGGCGCCCCGACGGGCGGCCGGTAGTCCTCGCGAGTCTAGGCGAGACCCGGGCGAACGCTCGGCGCCGGGCCGAGCACCGCACCGACCTCCGCCGCGAGCTGCGGGATCGACGGGGTTCGGAGCGCGAGTCAGCGGGGCGGGCGGTTCAGGAGCACGCAGTCGCCACACCGGCCGCCGCCGCGCACCTGGTAGTAGAGGCAGCACGAACGGCGCCGAAACGTCCAGGCGGTATCGGGCGCGGCCGGGTCGAGCAGGTCCCCGGTGCCGGCCAGCGGGCCGGCGGCCAGCAGCCGGCCGGCGATCTCCGCGGCCCGCCCGGCGGCGGCCGGGCGCTCCACCCCGACCAGCCGCTTCCCGCTCGCCACCGATGACGCCACGCTTCCCCACAGCACCCGTGGCGAGATCGAGACCTGGGCGCGCACGGCCGCGACCATCGGGGCGAGGTGGTCGTCGAACAGCAGCCCGGCGAGCGTATCGGCCGTGGCTGGCACGTCCGGCACGTTCATGGCGAGCGGGACCGGGCACCACAGCGGCCAGGGCCCGGTGACCGAGACCCGGTAGTGCAGCACGTCCGGGGTCAGCCGCGGCACCACCCCGTGCAGCACCGCGGCGGCGAACGGCGCGGAGAGCACCCGCGCGGCCAGGCCCTGGAACGCGATGGACCCGGCGATCCGGTCGTCGCTGCCCAGCACCCGGCGCACCTGCGCGATCCGGTCACGCAACGGCGCGGGATCGGTGTAGAGGTGGGTCAGCGGCCGCCAGGACGGGTCCAGCTGTTCGGCGGGATCGGTGCTGACGGCGAAGAACGGCCCGAAGCTGGCGACGTCGGCCAGCACCGCGCGCACGTCCACCGGGCCAGTGTCCCTCGTCTCGAACCAACCGTATTCGCCGCTCCTCGGGCGACCGCGCGAAAGGCGCGGCTGGATCAGCAGGCAGACGGGGTCCGTCGCAGGTCATGGTGCTCACACCGCTGCCTCTGGCGGAATCCGGGGGCGGCGTGCGACATTGTGTAGTGGGACCCGCACCCGGCGTTGCGTGCGGACAACACCCGAGCGGAAGCCGGCCGATGCCTCACGACGGTGTCCGGTCGTCGAGCCCCGGTGTCCGAGGTGCTCTGAGACTGACCCGAGGGCCCACCGGAACCGGTACCCATCCCCCCTACACCCGCACAAGCGCCAGCCGTTCATCGGGCCCGTCAAATACCCTTTTCTTCAACCACACGTCGTCCCGATGCGATCGTCGGGGTGCACCGAGACGACAGGAGGAACTGTTGGCTGCGATCCGCAACCTGATGGTCCCCGAGACAGACCCGGTGGGACTGTACTCCCCTGACCATGAGCACGACGCCTGTGGTGTCGCCATGGTCGCCGACCTCGCCGGCCGCCGTGACCACGGTATCGTCCGCAAGGCGATCACCGCGCTGCTCCGGCTGGAGCACCGCGGCGCCCGGGGCAGCGAGGAGAACACCGGTGACGGCGCCGGGATCCTCATCCAGGTCCCGGACGAGTTCTTCCGCGCCGTCGTCGACTTCGAGCTACCCCCGGCCGGGGCGTATGCGGTGGGGATCGCGTTCCTCCCGGCCGATCCCGACGCTGCCGACGCTGCCGTTGCTGAGATCGACCGGTTGGCCGTCGAGGAGAACCTGCGGGTACTGGGCTGGCGCGAGCTGCCCGTCGATCCGGACGGCGCCGACATCGGCCCCACCGCCCGGGCTGCAATGCCGAGTTTTCGCCAGCTCTTCGTTGCGGGTGCGGAGCACGACGGTGCGGGTGCGGAGCACGACCCAGCAGAGCAGCCGACCGGCATCGAGCTCGAGCGCCGCACCTTCTGCCTGCGCAAGCGCGCCGAGCATGCCACCGGCACCTATTTCTCCAGCCTGAGCCCGCGCACCATCGTCTACAAGGGCATGCTCACCGAGCCACAGGTGGAGGCGTTCTATCCGGACCTGTCCGACGAGCGGGTGATGAGCGCGCTGGCCGTGGTGCACTCGCGGTTCTCCACCAACACCTTCCCGGCCTGGCCGCTGGCCCACCCGTACCGCTACGTCGCGCACAACGGTGAGATCAACACCCTGCGCGGCAACCGCAACTGGATGGCCGCCCGCGAGGCACTGCTGTCCTCCGCGCTGATCCCGGGCGATCTGGAGCGGCTCTCTCCGGTCGTCACCCCGGACGCGAGCGACTCCGCCATCTTTGACGAGGTGCTGGAGCTGCTGCACCTGGCCGGGCGGAGCCTGCCGCACGCGGTGCTGATGATGATCCCGGAGGCGTGGGAGAACCACGCGGAGATGGATCCGGCGCGGCGCGCGTTCTACGAGTTCCATTCCACGCTCATGGAGCCGTGGGACGGCCCGGCGCTCGTCACGTTCACCGACGGCACGCTGATCGGTGCGGTACTCGATCGCAACGGGCTGCGCCCCGCCCGCTACTGGATCACCGAGGACGGCACCGTGGTGCTGGCCAGCGAGGTCGGCGTGCTCGAGGTGGAACCGAGTGCCGTCATCAGGAAGGGCCGCCTCGAACCCGGCCGGATGTTCCTCGTGGACACCGCGGCCGGCCGACTCGTCGACGACGCCGAGATCAAGGACGCGCTGGCCGCCGAACACCCTTACGGTGACTGGTTGCACGCCGGCCTCATCGCGCTGGGCGGCCTCCCGGCCCGCGAGCGCGAGGCGCCGACACGCGCCGCGCTCACCCACCGCCAGCAGTCCTTCGGCTACACCGAGGAGGAGCTGAACGTCCTGCTCAAGCCGATGGCGACGGCGGGCGCGGAGCCGATCGGCTCGATGGGCAACGACGCCCCGCTCGCCACGCTGTCCGCCCGTCCCCGGCAGCTGTTCGACTACTTCACCCAGCTCTTCGCGCAGGTCACCAACCCGCCCCTGGACGCCATCCGCGAGGAGCTCGTCACCTCGTTGCAGTCCCAGCTCGGCCCGGAGCGCAACCTGCTCGAGGCCACCCCGGCGAGCTGTCGCACGATCGTGCTGCCGTTCCCGGTGCTCAACAACGAGGACCTGGCCCGGATCGTGGGGATCAACGACGACGGGGAGTTCCCCGGGTTCGTCTCCCACATCGTCCGCGGGCTCTTCACCGCCGCCGACGGAGGCGCCGGCCTGGTCCGCAGGCTCGACGAGATCCGCGCCGAGGTGTCCCGGGCCATCACCGACGGGGCGCGGCTGATCGTGCTGTCCAACCGCGGGGTGGATCGCGAGCACGCGCCGATCCCGTCGCTGCTGCTCACCGGCGCCGTGCACCACCACCTGGTCCGGGAGCGCAGCCGCACCCGCGTCGGCCTGATCGTCGAGTCCGGCGACGCCCGCGAGGTGCACCACGTCGCGTTGCTCATCGGCTACGGAGCGTCCGCGGTCAACCCCTACCTCGCGATGGCCACCGTCGAGGACCTCGCCGAGCGGGGTGACATTCCCGGCATCGATCCAGCCACCGCGGCGCGCAACCTGGTCACCGCGCTCGGCAAGGGCGTCCGCAAGACCATGTCGAAGATCGGCGTGTCCACGGTCGCGTCCTACACCGGCGCGCAGATCTTCGAGGCGATCGGTCTGGGCACCGAGGTCATCGAGTCGTGCTTCACCGGCACCACCTCGCGGCTGGGCGGGGTGGGCTTCGAGGTGCTGGCCGATGAGGTGTTGCGCTGGCACCGCCACGCCTTCCCGCGCGACGACGTCCGCGCCCACCACCGCTCACTCGAGGTCGGCGGGGAGTACCAGTGGCGCCGCGAGGGCGAGCTGCACGTGTTCAACCCGGCGACGGTGTTCAAGCTGCAGCACTCCACCCGGCAGGGTCGCTACGACGTCTTCAAGGACTACACCCGCCAGGTCGACGAGCAGTCGGCGCGGCTGATGACGCTGCGCGGGCTGTTCGCGTTCCAGAAGGGCCTACGCCCACCCGTGCCGCTGGCCGAGGTGGAGCCGGTGGAGTCGATCGTCAAGCGCTTCGCCACCGGCGCGATCTCCTACGGCTCGATCTCCAAGGAGATGCACGAGACGCTCGCGATCGCGATGAACCGCCTCGGCGGCAAGTCGAACACGGGCGAGGGCGGCGAGGACGCCGACCGGTACATCCCCGACGAGAACGGCGACTCCCGCCGGTCGGCGATCCACCAGGTCGCGTCGGGCCGGTTCGGGGTTACCAGCGAGTACCTGGTGAACGCCGACGACCTGCAGATCAAGATCGCGCAGGGCGCCAAGCCCGGCGAGGGTGGGCAGCTGCCGGGGACGAAGGTCTACCCCTGGATCGCCAAGACCCGCTACTCCACGCCAGGCGTCGGGCTGATCTCCCCGCCGCCGCACCACGACATCTACTCGATCGAGGACATCAAGCAGCTCATCCACGATCTGAAGAACGCCAACCCGCGGGCCCGCATCCATGTGAAGCTGGTCTCGCAGGTCGGTGTGGGGACGGTCGCCGCGGGCGTGGCGAAGGCGTACTCCGACGTCGTGCTCATCTCCGGACACGACGGCGGCACCGGCGCCTCGCCGCTGAGCTCGATCAAGCACGCCGGTGGCCCGTGGGAGCTGGGGCTGGCCGAGACCCAGCAGACGCTGCTCAAGAACGGCCTGCGCAACCGGATCGTCGTGCAGACCGACGGCCAGCTCAAGACCGGCCGGGACGTCATGATCGCGGCGTTGCTCGGCGCCGAGGAGTTCGGTTTCGCGACCGCGCCGCTGGTCGTCTCGGGCTGCATCATGATGCGCGTCTGCCATCTCGATACCTGCCCGGTGGGCGTCGCCACCCAGAACCCGGAGCTGCGCAAGCGGTTCGACGGGCGACCGGAGTACGTCGTCAACTTCATGCGGTTCATCGCCGAGGAAGTGCGCGAGTACCTGGCGGAGCTGGGCTTTCGCACCCTGGAGGAGGCGGTCGGGCACGCCGAGATGCTCGACACGGCCGCGGCGGTCCACCACTGGAAGACCCGGGGACTCGACCTGACCCCGATCTTCCACACTCCCGCGCTGCCGCCTGGCACCCCGCGCCACCGCACCCGGGCCCAGGACCACGGGCTGGACAAGGCCCTGGACAACACGCTCATCCAGCTGTGCGAGGGCGCGCTGTCCTCGGGTGACAGGGTGCGCCTTGACCTGCCGGTACGCAACGTCAACCGCACCGTCGGCACGATGCTCGGCTACGAGCTCACCCGGCGGTGGGGCGGCGAGGGTCTGCCCGACAACACCATCGACGTCACGCTCACCGGCTCGGCCGGGCAGTCGTTCGGGGCATTCCTGCCCCGCGGCATCACCCTGCGGCTGGTCGGTGACACCAACGACTACTTCGGCAAGGGCCTCTCGGGTGGGCGGCTCACCCTGCGACCCGACCCGTCGGCGCCGTTCGTCGCCGAGCACAACATCATCGCCGGCAACGTGATCCTCTACGGGGCCACCTCCGGGGAGATCTTCGTTCGGGGCATCGTCGGTGAGCGGTTCTGCGTGCGCAACTCCGGCGCGCTGGCCGTCGTCGAGGGGGTGGGCGACCACGCGTGCGAGTACATGACCGGTGGCCAGGTGGTCGTGCTCGGCACCATCGGGCGCAACTTCGCGGCCGGGATGTCGGGCGGGATCGCCTACGTGTTCGACCTGGCGCGATACCGGCACCGGGTCAACACCGAGATGGTCGACATCGACCCGCTCGACGACGACGACCGCGCGGTGGTCCGCGACGCCGTCGAGCGCCACCACACCGAGACCGACTCCGCGGTGGCCCGCACCCTGCTCACCGACTGGGACTCCGCTGTCGAGCGGTTCGGCAAGATCATGCCGAAGGACTACAAGCGGGTGCTGCAGGCCCGGGCCGCCGCCGAACGCGACGGCCGCAACGTGGACGAGGCAATCATGGAGGCCGCTCATGGGTGATCCGAAGGGCTTCCTGACCACCGCGCGACAGGCGCCGACACGGCGGCCGGTCGACCTGCGCCTGCTGGACTGGCGCGAGGTCTACGAGGATTTCCCCCGTCAGGAGCTGGAGCGCCAGGCCGGGCGCTGCATGAACTGTGGCATCCCGTTCTGCCACCAGGGCTGCCCGCTGGCCAACCTCATCCCGGAGTGGAACGACCTGGTCTGGCGCCAGGACTGGCGCGAGGGCATCGAGCGGCTGCACGCCACGAACAACTTCCCGGAGTTCACCGGGACGCTGTGCCCGGCGCCGTGCGAGGCCGCGTGCGTGCTGGCGATCAACGATGACGCCGTCACGATCAAGCAGGTCGAGATCGAGCTCATCGACCGCGCGTGGGAAGAGGGTTGGGTGCCGCCCCAACCGGCGCAGGTGAAGACCGGCAAGAAGGTGGCGGTCGTCGGTTCCGGGCCGTCGGGGTTGGCTGCCGCCCAGCAGCTCACCCGGGTCGGGCACGACGTCGTGGTGTTCGAGCGGGCCGACCGGATCGGCGGGTTGCTCCGCTACGGCATCCCCGAGTTCAAGATGGAGAAGTCCCGGCTCGACCGCCGCCTTGCCCAGATGCAGGACGAGAACACGCTGTTTCGGGCGAGCGTGGATGTGGGCGTGGACGTCACCGCCGCGCAGCTCCGAGCGGACTTCGACGCGGTGGTGCTGGCCGGCGGGGCCACCGCGTGGCGCGACATCCCGGTGCCCGGGCGCGAGGTCGAGGGCGTCTACCAGGCGATGGAGTTCCTGCCGTGGGCCAACCACGTGCAGCAGGGCGACATCGACGCACCCGAGATCACCGCCGAGGGCAAGCACGTGGTGATCATCGGTGGCGGCGACACCGGCGCCGACTGCCTGGGCACCTCGCACCGCCAGGGCGCCGCGTCGGTCACCCAGCTGGAGATCATGCCGACGCCGCCCGAGCACCGCACCGACCACATGCCGTGGCCGACCTACCCCATGGTCTACCGGGTCTCCTCTGCTCATGAAGAGGGCGGCGATCGGCTGTTCTCGGTGAACACCACCGAGTTCGTCGCCGACGTCGACGGCACGCTGCGCGCGCTGCGCCTCGTCGAGGTCACCCGGGACGAGAACGGGCGTTTCGTCCCGGTCGAGGGCACCGAGCAGGAGCTGGAGTGCCAGCTCGTGTTGCTCGCGATGGGCTTCGTCGGGCCGGAGAAGGGCAAGCTGCTCGCCGATCTGGGCGTCGAGCTCGACGGGCGTGGCAACGTCGCCCGCGACGAGGACTTCATGACCAGCGTCGACGGGGTGTTCGCGGCCGGCGACATGGGCCGCGGCCAGTCACTGATCGTGTGGGCCATCGCGGAGGGCCGGGCCGCTGCGGCCGGCGTCGACGCCTACCTCACTGGTCGCGACGTGCTACCCCGGCCCATCGCCCCGACGGACCGACCGATCACCTGACGGAAAATAGGTGCCCGTGGGGCTGACGGTGCTGCTGGTGCGGGCGCTCGCCGAACACGGGAAGCGGGCCACTGCACTGATCACCCGGTTCGCCCTGGAGCTGCCCGGCTCCGAGCGGACCGACCGCTGAGAACCGCACCCACAAGCCGCGCCGGCACCCTATGATCAAACTCCGATGCTTTCCTCGACGCAGTCGAGCGCGGTGAGCTCGACGTCTACGGCAATGTCATCGACGACGCGCACGGTGCCGCGTGACCGCACGCATCGTGCTGGACGCCGCAGCGTTCGACGTGCTCGACACCGTCGCGGGCGCCGAACTGCGAGGGCTGATCAGGCGTGCGTCGGCACGCGGCACGGACACCTACTGCGCCGCCGTGACACTTGCCGAGGTGTGTCGCGGAACGCCGCGCACCCGCCGCATCGAGGTAAGCCTGGCCCGTGACCGAGGCGGGCGGCGGATCCGCGTCGTGCCCACCGACGAGCAGCTGGCCAAGCTCGTCGGCGCCATCCTCAACGACACGAAACGCGATAGCGAGCACATCGCAGACGCCCACGTCGTGGCCGTCTGCACCGGTGCTGAGCGCGCGGTCGTCATCACCGCCGACCCCGACGACATCGCGGCCCTCGCCGTGGCAGTGCCCGGAGTCCGGATCGTGACCCGAAAGTCCTGACCGGACCGCGACTCGCGATAGCGATCTTCGGTACCCGTCGTGAGCTATCCTCACCCACACGATGGGCTGCCGGCGTCGGCAGTGGCCGCAGGGTGGCGACGAGGCGGCGGCTCGGCCACCATCAGTGGGAGTGGGGGGCTGAAGGCCGGAATGACCGACGAGGTGAGCGGTGCGGAGTTGGACGCCGAACTGGCGCGCCGCGCCGACGCGGAGGGTCAGATGTCGACGTCCCTGGCTGATCTAGAGCTCCATCCCGGCCTGCTCCTGATGTCGACGGTTTCCCCGACCAGCAGGACGGGCGAACGCTGGGCGCAGGCCCGGGGCACGCTCGCCGGGCTGTGGCGCGATTTCGAGACCTACCGCCGGGTGGTCGCCACCGCGCAGGCGGTGCGAGCCCGGCGGCCCAGGCCGGGCGAACCGGAGCTGGCCGAGCTGCGCCATCTCCTCCTCGATCCCTCGGTCGAGGTGAGCAGGACGGCGTTCACGCTGGCCGAGCGCGGCCTGTTCGGGCCCGTCCATGACGTCGAGACGATCACACTCGGGGAGCTCGCCGCGCGGATGGACGTGGCGTTCATCGGGGTCAGCGAGTTCGCCGAAACCTGTCACGCCATCCGCCAGGGGTATCTCATCGGGCTGGCGTCGCTGGCCGAGCGGGTGCGCGCCCTGCGAGGCCTCGTCGGTGATCTCACCGTGGGTGGGACCGAGCCGCGCGACCCGGACGTAGCGATGGTGGCTGCGCTCGCAGCGCGGATCGCCGAACTCGAACGTGCGTCCACCGACGATCCCCTGTCGCTGGCCGGCGAGCCACCCGTGAAGGCCCTGGTCGCGCTCGATGTCGACATCACGGCGGCGGCCGGGCAGCTGGCGCGGCTGGAGACACTACGGGCCGGTTGGGAAGATCTGCTCGCCGAGCTGAACACCGCCATCATGGAGATCGGCCGGCTCCGAGACGATGTCGAGCAGACCCGGCAGCGGGCCCTGGAGCTGATCGACAGCCAGGTGCCGGCCATGCCGCCGGACCGGCTCCCGGCGCTCCTGGCCGGCCTGGCCGCCCTGCGCGAACCGGCCGGTTGGTTGGTGCGGGTCGAGGCGTTGGCCGGTCTAGGTTCAGCCGCCGACGATGCGGCCGCCGAACTTCATGCCGTCGGCGCGCTCGCCGCCGGTATGGTGGATCGCCGCGATGAGCTACGCGGGCGGTTCGCGTCCTACCGGGCCAAGGCCACCCGGCTCGGTCACGCCGAGCGCCCTGAGCTCCTCGCACTCGACCAGCGCATCGAGCGGCTGCTGTGGACCAAACCCTGTGACCTCGCCGCCGCCACCAGGGCACTCGCCGGATTCCAGCGATTGGTGAACGAGTCCGGCGCCGCAGATACGCCAGGGAGATTCAGATGACCACCGAAGCCGGGTCCCGATGCGCGTGGCCGGACTGCGCCGGTGTGCTGGAGGACGGCTACTGCAACAGCTGCGGCTTGGCCGCACCGCCACCGGTCACTGCCGACCGGTCGGATTTCACCATCACGGGCAGTGCGTCCGGCAGCAGTGCGTCCGGCAGCAGTGCGTCCGGCAGCAGTGCGTCCGGCAGCAGTGCGTCCGGCAGCAGTGCATCCGGCAGCCGGCCGTCCCGCCGCGGATCGACCCGCATCCCGACAACCAGCCCGGCCCGCAGCCGGTTGGGTGCCGGCCTCGTCGAGGTGCCGGCGGTGCCGCGGATCGATCCCGCGACCGCCCTGCTCAGCGACCCGCAGGTGACCGAGGACAAGCGTTATTGCAGCCGCTGCGGTAAGCCGGTCGGCCGCAGCCGTGACGGCCGACCGGGCCGGGTCGAGGGCTTCTGCCCGCACGACGGCAGCCGGTACTCCTTCGTGCCCAAACTGACCCGCGGCGCCCTGGTCGCGGGCCAGTACGAGGTGCAGGGATGCCTCGCCCACGGCGGGCTCGGCTGGATCTACCTGGCGATCGACCGCAACGTGAGCGACCGCTGGGTGGTGCTCAAAGGCCTGCTCGACTCGGGGGATGCCGACGCGATGGCCGCTGCGGTGGCGGAGCGACGCTTCCTCGCCCAGGTGAACCACCCGAACATCGTGACGATCCACAACTTCGTCGAGCACCCCGACAAGGACGGCAACCCGGTCGGCTACATCGTCATGGAGTACGTCGGCGGCTCATCGCTCAAGGAGCTGCTGGAGGCGCGGCGGCGCCCCGACGGGTCCATCGAGCCCCTCCCGGTCGGGCAGGCCATCGCCTACGCGTTGGAGATGCTGCCGGCGTTGGGTTACCTGCATGCCCAAGGGCTCGCCTATTGTGACTTCAAGCCGGAGAACGTGATCCAGTACGACCGGCAGCTGAAGCTGATCGACCTGGGCGCGGTGATCCGGCTGGACGACCAGTTCAGCGCTGTCTACGGCACCATCGGTTACCAGGCGCCCGAGATCGCCACGGACGGGCCGTCACCGAATTCGGACCTGCACACCGTCGGTCGCTCCCTCGCGGTGCTCTCGCTCGGGGTCCGGCCGGCGCGGGACGGCAAACCGGTGGAGCTGCTCGACCCGGCCCAGCATCCGGTGCTGGCCATCCACGAGTCCTTCCACCGACTGTTGCGCAGGGCCACCGACCCCGATGCGCTTCGCCGATTCGAGTCGGCCGACGAGATGGCCGACCAACTCGTCGGCGTGTTGCGCGAGGTGCTCGCCGCCGAGGACGGCAAGCCGCGTCCCGGTCTCTCCTCGTTCTTCGGGCCGCCACGCGGCACCTTCGCCAGCGGCCTGCTCGGCACCGCGGCGGAGCCGGGGCGGCCGGTCCCCGCGCAGGTGGCGGCGCTGTTGCCGGTCCCCCTGGTCGACACCGCCGACGTCGCCGCGGGCGTATTGGTCACGGCGTCGGCCACGAGCCCGGGCGAGGTGCTGCGGCTGGTCGCCAGTACGACCGATCCGAGCCCGGAGCTACGGCTGCGGGCGATCCGGGCCCACCTGGAGGACGGCGATCCGGCCACGTCGATCATCCGGATCAACGAGCTGGCCGCCGACGAGCCCGGGGACTGGCGACTGGACTGGTTCCGCGGGATCGCGGCGCTGATCACCGGCGATGCGGGGGCTGCCTGCGCGGCGTTCGACGCCGTCTACTCCACGTTGCCCGGCGAGGCCGCGCCGAAGTTGGCGCTGGCCGCGGCGGCCGAATGCGCCCGGCGCGACGAGTTCGCCCGGCGGTACTACGCCCTCGTGGCCCGTCCCGACCCCAGCGTCGCGGACGCCGCATTCGGGCTGGCCCGGGTGTCGCTGCGGGCAGGTCGTCGGATCGAGGCGATCGCGGCCCTGGACGCGGTGCCGGAGAACTCGAGCCAGTTCGTCGCAGCGCAGCTCGCCGCTGTGCAGACCGTGCTGAGCGGCTCCGGCGTGGGCGAAAGTGAGCTGCGCGCCGCGGGGGCGCGGGTGGAGCGGCTGGAACAGTCCAAGCTCGACACGGCCACCGGGCACAGCATCCGCGCCACCGTGCTCGCCGCGGCCGTCGAGCTGATATCCCGACCGGGTGCCCCCGCCCCCACCGTGAACGGGGCCCGGCTGCTCGGCTGTCCCTGGGCGGAGCGCGAGCTGCGCCTGGCGCTGGAGGCCCACCTGCGTGCGTCCGCCCGGCTGGTCACCGACGCGCACGAGCGGGTGGCACTCGTCGACCGGGCCAACACGGTGCGCCCGCAGACGTGGGTGTAATCGATGACCGCGACCTGTCCGCACTGCACCGAGTCGATCGAGGCCACCGACCGGTTCTGCGAGGCCTGCGGGGCTGATCTCCATCTTCGTCGGGCAGGCACGGTCACCGCCGTGGACAGCGCCACCGTCGAGACCGACCGGCCGTGCCGCAGCTGCGGCCACTGCGCCCCCGCGGACAACGACGGCTACTGCCCGAGCTGCGGGCTGCACCCGCGCGACGGTACCGACCGCGTGGAGCTCGACCTGGGCGCACTTGCCGGGGTGAGCGACCGCGGACATGTGCACGCCCGCAACGAGGACGCGATGGCGCTGGGCCTGCTCACGGACAAGGGCGGGCTCGCCGCGGTGGTCTGTGACGGTGTGTCCTCGACGCGGGATCCGGAGAAGGCATCGCGGGCCGCCGCCGAGACCGCCCTCGACGTCCTGCTGGGCGTGCCGCCCGACGCCGGAGCCACCGCGGTGGCACTCACCCGCGACGCCGTGGCCGCGGCGGCAAAGGCGGTGTCCGCACTTGCCCCGGCGGACCGCCTCGACCCACCCTCCTGCACGCTCGTCTCGGCGCTCGTCGACCGGTCCGGCCAGGAGATCACGATCGGCTGGGTCGGCGACAGCCGGGCCTACTGGCTGGCCGGGCCCGAAGCCGCGGAGCCGGCACGGCTGCTGACCAACGACCACTCGTCGGCGGCACAGGGCCGTCCACACGAGATCACCCGCTGGCTGGGCCTGGACGGCGAGCCCGAACCCGACATCGTGACCCTGCGACCGACCGGCACCGGGCTTCTGCTGCTGTGCAGCGACGGACTGTGGAACTACTGTCCAAACGCTCAGGATCTGGCCGACATCGCCGTGCCCGCATCCGCCACCGGGCCGCTCGGCGCGGCCGCCACGCTCACCACCGTCGCCCTGGATGCGGGCGGCCGGGACAACATCACCGTTGTGATCATCCCAGTCGTGATCCCCGTCATCCCCACTCTGAGGAGCCCCTCATGACCGGCGCGCCACCGTTCACCGTCGAGGTCGACCACAACGCCTACCTGCATGACGGGGCATCTCGGGTCGACGCGATCGTCACGGTCACCGGGTCCGAAGACGCCGCGCCCGCTCCGGGTGGACTCGAAATAATCATCATTGACTGCTCGTCCTCCATGACCGGCGAAAAGATCAGGTCCGCCCGCCGGGCCACCGTGGCAGCCATCGCAGCCCTGCGCGACGGGGTGTCCTTCACGGTGATCGCGGGCACCCAAATTGCCGAGCAGATCTATCCCCGCAAAGGGACCACCGCCACCGCCGACAGCGACACCCGGGCCGAGGCCACCAAGACGGTCGATCGGCTGCGGGCCTACGGCGGCACCGGGATCGGCACCTGGCTCACCCTCGCCCGCCGCACCGCGCAACGCCACCCCGCCGGGATCAAGCACGCGGTGCTGCTCACCGACGGCCAGAACGGCGAGAGCGCGGGGGAGTTGACGGCCGCGATCCAGGCGTGCATCGGAAAGTTCACCTGCGACTGCCGCGGCGTCGGCACCGACTGGCGGGTCGACGAGCTGCGCACCATCTCCTCAGCGCTGTTGGGCACGGTCGACATTGTCGCGAAGGCCACCGATCTGGCCGACGACTTCCGCGCGATCATGAACGCCGCGATGGACAAGCGCGTGGCCGACGTCGCACTGCGGCTGTGGACGCCGCGGGACGCACAGGTACGTTTCGTCAAGCAGGTGTCCCCGACGGTCGAGGACCTCACTGCACGTCGCACCGAGACCGGCGCCCTGCTCGGTGACTACCCGCTCGGATCGTGGGGGGTGGAGAGCCGCGAGTACCACGTCAGCGTGGAGGTACCGCGCCGTTCGGTCGGGGAGCGGATGCTCGCTGGGCGGATCAGCCTGGTTCGGGCCGGCTCCGACGAGATTCTCGGGAAGGGTTTGATCCAGGTGGAATGGACCGGGGATTCGGCGCTGTCCACCCAGATCAACGTCCGGGTGGCGCACTACACCGGCCAGGCCGAGCTCGCCGAGGTGATCCGGGACGGGCTGACCGCGCTCGAGGCGGGCGATGAGCCGCTGGCGACGGCCCGGCTCGGGCGGGCCGTCACACTGGCCGACGAGTCCGGCAACGACGCCACCGCCAGGCTGCTGAACCGCGTGGTGGAGGTGATCGACACCGCGACCGGCACTGTCCGGCTGCGCCGCAACGTGTCGAAGGAGGACGTCATGACCATCGACAGCCGATCGACGAAGACCGTTCCGGTTCGCCGCGGACCCTGAGCCGATGCCCACCTGCTCGGCCGGACACGACTCGGCCACCACCGACTACTGCGACACGTGCGGCACACTGCTGGACGGATCCCCGCCGGCCCCGCCGCCCACCCCGCAGCCGTCGAAAACGACCGCGCAGACCTGCGAGTACTGCGGCACGGCACGCGACGGCCGGTTCTGCGAGGCGTGCGGACAGGACTCGGCGATCCCGCCCGGCATCCCGCAGCCGCTCCCGCCTGCCACCCCATCGTGGGAGCCGATCAGTCCAGCCCCACCATTGCCTGCCGAACCGCCCGTGACCCGCACCTGGACGGCTTTCGTCCGGGCCGATCGGGCCTGGTTCGAGGAGGTCAGCCGCCGCGATGGTCCCGACGCGCCCGGCCTGGAGTTCCCGCGGTACTGCCCGGAGCGGCGGTTCGTCCTGGTCGGCCCGCAGATGGCGATCGGGCGTCGCAGCCGGTCCCGGGGAACCGAACCGGAGATCGACCTGGCCGGTCCGCCACTGGACCCAGGCGTGTCCGCGCATCACGCACTGCTGCTGGCCCAGCCCGACGGCCATTGGCAGCTGGTCGACGTGGGCTCCACGAACGGCACCTCGGTGGGTGATGCGCCCGAGCCGATTGCGCCCTACACCCCGGTGGCGCTCGCCGACGGCGACTGCATCAAGATCGGCGCCTGGACGACGATCACGATCACCTGCTCGACATCGCGCTGAGCAGGTCAGCCGGTCGCCGATGTCCGGAGGGGTCCACAGCCCGCTTGCGGCACCGACCACTCAGTCGCGGTAGGTGGCGGGCGGCGACTGCGGAACTGGGGTGAGAACCTTCAGCCAGCGCTCGTTGCTCGCCGCGAGACTGCCGTCCGCCCGGGCACGTTCGAGCACCGCGTTGACGAAACGCACCAGGTCGGGTGACTGGGGGTTGGCCCCGATCGCATAGAGCCCGGGGTCCAGCCCTCGGCCGACGACGTGGACCTGCGGGTCCTGGGCGGCCAGGCCGGCGAGGATGACGTCGTCGATCGATACCCCCGCCACCCTCCCTCGTTGTAGCTCGACCATGCAGTCGGGGATGGCCTGCAGCGTCACGACGTCGAGCCCGATCGGCAACGCTCGCAGCTTTGCCTCGGTCACCGAGCCGCGGGATGTGCAGACGCGCTGCCCGGCGAGATCCTCGATCTCCGTCGCCCCGGAGGCGATCGGAACCAGCAGCCGCTGGGAGGTGGTGAGGTACGGGGTGGAGAACTCGACGGTCTTCTGCCGCGCACAGGTGACCGTGAAGGTGTTGATTACGAGGTCGACCCGTTTCTGCTCGATTGCCTTTGCGCGGTCGGCGATGTTGAGCACGACGAGCTGCATGCGGCTGGGATCGCCGAAGATCGCGGTCGTGATCTGGCGTACGAGGTCGATGTCCGAGCCCTCGATCACCCCGGTCTGCGGGTTGCGGTAGCCGGTGAGGTACTTGCCCTGGTCGACGCCGACGATCAGCCGACCGCGCCCCGCAATGGCAGCCATCGTCGAACCGGCCGGCATCGCACCCGGCGGCGGCAACGGACCGAGCGGCCGGAGGCTGGCCTTGATCTCCGTGCACGGCGGCGGCGCGGGTGTGGCGGGAGCGCTGGACCCCGCGGCGGCGCCCGGTCCGGCTGGCGTGGGCACTGCGGGGCCGGTCAGCAGCAGGCTGGCGAGCGCGAGGACGCCGGCCACGCAGAGGTAGACGGCCGGGCGGCGGACGTTGACCCCGGTGACGTCCTTCCGGCCGTGCCCGGCCGCCGGGATCTCTGCCGTGCCGCTCATGGGGCACACCTGAAAGCCCGCGCCCGCATCCGAGCATGGTCGGGCGTCGGGTAGGCCCGAGCTTGAGCCAGCCGATATCCGGTCATCGGTACTCCCCTACTCGACGGCCGATACCCACGGCCACCGCTGCGGCCGCGAACAGCGCCAACAGCGTGGGGACGACGATCAGCCCGGTCTGAGCGGCCCTCGCATGCCCGACCTCGCCGGCGAATGCGTCGCGCTCGGCGTTCACGGCCTGCGCCAGCGCAGTGTCGAGACGCTGGAAGGTAGCCCCGGACCCGTCCGGTTCAGCGCCCACGACCGAGGCGACGGCGTCTGGATAGTTGCCACCGTCGTCCAGCTCCCGGACCCGGCGGTGGGCCTCCTGCCAGGCCACGGCGGCGACCCGGATCGACTCGACCCTCGCCGTGGAGTCGGGGTTGGTCGCCTGAGCGGCCGCGTCGGCAAGCAGCCCACTGTTGGCGTCGACCCCGAGCACCCGGTCGAGCTGGGTGGTGAAACCCTCGTCCGAGGACGAACTACCCCCGCTGCGTGCCACCAGCACCAGGCTCTCGTTGGTGCGGGCCTGCGCGACGGCGACGCGCGTGTCGTCCAGGGCGGTGGCACCGACACTGTGGCTGCGGGCATCGTCGAGCGCACCGTCGACGATCAGCGTGACCACCGCCCACCACAGCGCCAGCAACGCCAGGGCCGCGCCGGCGGTGACCAGACCGGTGTTCACGACCCGGTTCGTCCGGCGCCGCTCCTGCACCGCGACGTCGACCACCCCGGCGAGCACCGCCACGCCGATCAGCAGGACGACGACCGGGATCGCACCACCCCGCTGGTAGGCCGACTCGAGTTCCGCGGTCTTGATCCGACGCAGCTCCTCGGCGGCCGGTAGGATCGATGTCCGCATGATCCGCGACGCGCTGTCCAGATAGGACTGGCCGAGCGGTAGACCTCGCCGGTTGTAGGTGCGGGCCGTCTCGACGAACGCGGTGTAGACGGGCAGCTGCGCGGCGATGGTGACGAGCGACCCGACAGCCGGGTCGCCTTCGGGGAGCCGCCCCGCGGCGTGTACCAGGCCATCGGCGGCTCGAGCGACGTCCTCGTCGTAGCGAGCCCGCACCGTTGCCGGTTCGAGACCGCCGGAGACGTAGCCGCTGGTCGCCATCGCGTCGGCGTCAGCGAGCGACTGGTACAGGGTGGCGGCGTCAGCGGTCAGTGCCGCGATCCGGGTGTCGCTGTCGCGCACCGCATCGGCGCGCGAGACCGCACCCAGCAGACTGACCACCGCCGTCAGCAGACAGCCGACCACCAACACGGCGCCGACGCGTCGCAGCCGGTCAGGAGTCGCGGACCCCCGGTGCCAGATCCGCTCCAACACCCGACCGGCAGTCGTGCCCGCCGCGGTGCGCCACGTGGTGGCCACCCCCGAACTCACCTCGCCGCACCCCCATCAATCACCACCGCACAGTGTAGGGGTTTGCCTGACCGACCCGGGTCAACCGAGCCGCGGTGCGCCTACCGGACTCCCCTACTCCACCAGCACCAGCTCGAACGCATCGTCCCCGACCCACACCCGCATACCCTCTCCGCCTCGTCGCTGAGCTCCCGGGAGACGCTCCCGGGAGGCGCCGAGCGCAAGCTGGTTGAACGCGATCCGTGCTACCCGGCATCACCGAACCCGGTCTCAGACTGAGACGACCGGGGAATTCGTGCCCGGACCACAGCCTTCGGTTTGCGGCACGAGGCCGTGAATCGCCGCGGTCAGCACTGCACCGATCGCCGATCGGCGTCCACCATTCGTCGGCATTTGCGAACGGACCGAAACTCCAGACGCTGACGACCGTTGTGGACTATGACCGGTGCCGGCAGAACGGGGAGCCTCTGCTGGCACCGGTTGATCCACATGAGGGGACACGGGGGCGAATCCCCCCGTGGGTCCTCCTCAGGCCCGGGAGAGCGCGAGCTCCGGGTCGGGCCGGGCCGCTGGCATACGCGAGCCCCAGCGGGTACGCAGCACGCCGAGCAGCGCGAACGCCCCGGCGGTGAGGATGGCCATCACCACACCGGCGAGCAGCGCCAGCAGCGGGCTCCCCCCGGTCAGGGGGCCAAGCAGTAGGCCGACGAGCAGCATGTACCCACTCCACGCCGCCGAACTCACCACTGACCATGGCAGGAAACGCATCAGCCCGAGCCCGTAGCGGCCGGCGGCCGCGGTACTGACGAGCCGTCCACCGGGCACGAAGCGGGCACCGACCAGTGCGAAACCGGGATTGCCCAGTAGGTGGCGTCGTACCCACCTGGACAATCCGCATTCGACTCCGCCCAGCGAGACGCTACCGGCGAATACCCGGTTCGAGGAACGGCCCAGACCGAAGACGGCCAGATCCCCGACCACCGAGCCCACCAGCGCGGCGAGAAAGAACCCCAGCACGGCAACGGCGTCGTGTTCGACGAAGGCGACCGCGAACGCCGACATCAGCAGCGTCTCGCTGGGCAGAACCGGGAGCGGGCCGTCGATCGCGATCAGCACCGCAAGCACTGGCAGGAGCCAGATGCTGTGCAGGACGGCGCCGAACACGATCTCGACATCGACCACCGCGACGCTCCTCCGATCCGGCATCCCTAGATCGGGGGCCAGGAACCAGCCTGTCAGATACACCTCGAGCGCCGAGGGCGGGAGCCCACCTCCGAGGGGTGGAACCTGCTCATCGGTCTGGGTGGTCGATCAGCCGCCCTCCCGGGGTGCCAGAGAACCATGGTGGACGCGGGAAGGTGGCTGCCCCAGCCACCACCATCGACTCACCGTACCGTCAACGTCCATGACCACTCGTTGGAGTGACGGAGTACGCGCTGGCTCCTCGTCCTCCATCACCGGCTCGTCGCTATCGATGGACGCTGACTGGACGGCACGCTGAACCACAACCACCGGGAGACCCCCATGTCCACATCCGACAAGCCACCAGAAGCACCCGCGGCGCGGTTCGGGGAGCATTCGGGTGGCGACGCCCCCCGAGGAAGCAGCACCATCGTCAAGGTGGTGGCCGCCAGCATGGCCGGCACCACCGTCGAGTGGTACGACTTCTTCCTCTACGGTGTCGCCGCGGCGCTGGTGTTCCCGAAGGTCTTCTTCCCGACCGACGACCCCACGGTCGGCACCTTCCTTGCGCTGGGTACCTTCGCGGTCGGCTTCATCGCGCGTCCGATCGGCGGCCTGGTCTTCGGCCAGTACGGCGACAAGATCGGCCGCAAGCCGCTGCTGGTGTTCAGCCTGGTCACGATGGGCGTCGCCACATTCGCGATCGGCCTGCTACCCGGGTACGCCATGATCGGTATCGCGGCACCGATCATCCTGGTCCTGCTCCGGCTGATCCAGGGCTTCGCGCTCGGCGGCGAGTGGGGCGGGGCGGTGCTCATCGTCTCCGAGCACGGCGACCCGGCCCGGCGCGGTTACTGGGCGAGCTGGCCACAGGCCGGAGCACCCGGTGGCCAGCTGTTGGCCAACGGGCTGCTCGCACTGCTCGCCCTGTTTCAGAGTGACGAGGCATTTCTGTCCTGGGGCTGGCGGATCCCATTCCTGCTCTCGGCCCTGCTGGTGCTCATCGGGCTCTACATCCGGCTCTCGGTCGAGGAGTCACCGGTGTTCCGGGCCGCCCAGGCGCAGGCGCAGCAGCGCGCTGCGGCCGGCGAGAAGGACTCGATGCCAATCATTGAGGTGTTCCGCCGCTACCCGCGCGAGGTGCTCACGGCGATGGGCGCGCGGTTTGCCGAGAACGTCTCCTACTACATCTTCACCATCGTGGTCATCACCTATCTGACCAAGAGCGAGCTCCACACGCTGTCGAACTCGTTCGTGCTGAACGCGGTGCTGATCGGGGCGGCGGTACACCTGGTGACCATCCCAATCTGGGGAGCCCTCTCCGATCGTTTCGGGCGCAAGTCGATCTACCTGTGGGGCGCGACCGGCGTCGGCGTATGGGGCTTCGTGTTCATCTTCCTGATCGACACCGAGAGCTTCGCGCTCACCGTGCTCGCGGTGGTCGGTGGCCTGCTGTTCCACGGCGCGATGTACGGCCCGCAGGCGGCGTTCCTGTCCGAGCTGTTCGGCACCAAGGTGCGGTACTCCGGGGTCTCCGTCGGGTACCAGCTCGCCTCGGTCGTCGCCGGTGGTCTGGCGCCGTTCATCGCGGTATCGCTGTACACCGCCTTCGGCAGCGGTTATGCGGTCGCGGTATACGTGGCGGCGTCAGCGCTGATCACGATGGTCGCGGTGGCGACCTACCCGGAGACCCGGCACCGCACCCTGGCCGCCGACCACGCGCTGCCCACCCGCTCCGACGCAGTGGCCTGACCACCCCGGCCCCAACGGCACTGTCGTCCGTTAGGTACGCACGAAAGTGCCGTTCGTTGCGCACGGGCGGTGCAGCGGGCAGCAGCGCCACCGACGAGGCTCGGGGCGACACGTTCATCCGGGCGACGGTGGGTTCGGTGTCGACACGGTTCCAGGCGCTCCGGCTGCCGGTGAGCGCTGGCCAGGGCCGGCGAACACGTCGAGATGTCCGATGATCAGGTGTCGTCCCGTTTCTCAGGAGGGTCGACGAACATCTCCCCCAGCTCCCGGACCAGGCTCAACGCCCGCCGCGCCCAGTCCGGCGACGCCCCCGCCAGCCCGCAGGTCGGCGTCGGCAGCGCCAGGGCCGACAGGCGGACCCGGTCGAAACCGAGCCGGTCGGCCAGGTCGAATGCGGGGGCCGCCAGATCCCGTGCCCGTACCTGTCCTATCGGTTCGATGGCGGGCACCAACCCGAGCAGCAGCGGGATGCCGAGGTCCCACACCTCACCCAGCGCATCCAGCTCGGCCGGCACGGCAGTGCGGCCCGACACCGACGGCAGGGTTGCGTCGATCCCGATCCCGGCCGCGCCGGTGGCGGCCAGCAGCGCCACCGGCGGATGCGGCGCACAACAATGCAGCACTGTTAACGCTCCACGCCCGCCCTCGCCGAGCGCATTAATGAGGTCGCGCAGCGCGTCTCGCGCGTCGGGCGCAGCCACCGACCGGACGGTGCCGTACCCCGACGCCGTCGCCAGCGTGCCGGCCAGCACGGCCGGCAGGCCCGGCTCGTCGAGCTGCACCAGGACCTGCGCTCCGGTCCGCGCCGCAATCTCGGCGACGTGCAGGCGGAGTCCCTCGGTGAGGCTCGCGGTGAACTCACGCACCGCACCCCGGTCGGTGAGCACCCGGTGCCCGGTCCGCAGCTCGATGGCGGCGGCGAGGGTCCACGGCCCCACTGCCTGCACCTTGACCCAGCCCGGGCGGACGCGCTCACAGGCCTCGTCGAAGGCGTCCAGGTCGGTGCGCAGGAGATCGACGGCATGCCGGTGTTCGCGGCCCGTCCGGGACGCCACCCGGTATGCCGAGGGGCGAACCTCCACGGCGATGTCGACCAGCAGCGCCGCCGTGCGCCCGATCATGTCCGCGCCCACACCGCGTTCGGGCAGTTCGGGCAGGTTCGGCAGGAGCGCCAGCTCACCCACCACGGTGGCCGAGGCGTCAACCGGGTCTCCGCCGGGCATCGAGCCGACCGCCGTGGCAGCGCCGTCGGGCCAGCGCGAGGACTGGGGTGCGATGGCCATGGACGCTGTCTACCAGGCGGGTCCGGGTGATCGATGCGAGGGACACCTCACGGTCGCGGCGACGACGGCCAGGTGTCCCTCACACCGATCAGCCGGTCAGTCCTTGCGGTAGCGCGCGTCGAACAGGCAGTACACGCCGAACAGGGCGAGCCCGAGAGCCAGGATCAACAGCAGCACCTGACCGAAGGGCTGCGCCCCGAGCGCGGTGAGCCCGGCGTCGAGGCCGACCGGCTGCGCCGGGTCGTAGCGCACCGCGGCCACGACCAGCAGCACCCCGGTGGTGCCGTAGGCGACACCGAGCGCCACCCAGCCCACCCGGCCAAGACGCGTGACGAGCAACGACCGCCGCAGGCCGGCCCCGCGCAGGTCCAACTCACGCAGGAACGCCGCGGTGGCCCCCGGTAGACCGCGTATCCGGCAAGCGTGAGCACCCCGACGCCGATCACCCCGACCAGGAACTGACCCCCCGGCAACGCGAACAACGATCCGGCCGACTCGCTCGCCGAGCCGGAGTCCTTCCCGGCAGCGACCTTCACCGCCGACCACGCGAGGAACCCGAAGAGCACCGCTTCGACGAGGTTGATCGCGGTGCGCAACGCCCGCGGCCCGACCGGCGTCCCGCGATGACCCCAGACCGCCTCGGCGAGCTGCCACACCACCAGCGCAACCAAACCGACGACGATCACCCAGAGCAGTACGACGCCGGCGCCCGTGGACGCGATGGCCCCAAGGCACCTGTCTTATCCGCCTGCTCGGCATCACCGAAGGCGATCCGCGCAGCCAGGAACGCGATCAACAGGTGAACCACGCCATACGCGACGAGGCCTCCCCGGCCCACCGCACGCACCGGCGCGCTGTGCACCACATCCTCGGCACTATCCACCATGCGACGACCTCCTCCGTCGTCGCCAAGCGTGATACATGTCCGACCATCACACCAGGGGGTGCACGTCAGACACAGATGGGTTGTTGTTCCGCTACTGAACGTCCGCTACTGCACGCTTCCGGATCGAGGCATGATCGCCGGTCGGGCGTTCAGCGGGCGGCCGTGATGGTGGCGCTGCCGAGCACTACATCGCCGTCGGGATTCGGACGGTATAGCGCGACCGTCTGGCCCGGCGCCACCCCCCGCAGCGGCTCGGCAAGGTCGACCCGCACGCCCGCGCCGTCGACGTGTACGACCGCGCGCGCCAGGCCGCCGTGCGCGCGAACCTGCACCACGCATGGCACCGGACCGCCCGGCGCACGTCCACAACTCCATACCGGGGTGCCCGCGTCGATCGAGGAGACGTCCAGCGCCGCCGCCGACCCGACCCGGACGGTGCCGGTGACCGGTTCGATGCCCAGCACGTACCGGGCTCGTCCATCGGCGGCGGGAGCCGCAACCCCGAGCCCCTTGCGTTGCCCGACGGTGAAGCCATGCACGCCGTCGTGGCGCGCCAGTTCCTCGCCGGTCACGTCGTCGACCACCGCACCGGGGCGACTCCCCAACCGCGACGCGAGGAAGCCGCGGGTGTCCCCGGAGGGGATGAAGCAGATGTCGTGGCTGTCGGGTTTGTCCGCCACCCGCAGGCCGCGCTGCGCCGCCTCCGCCCGAATCCCCGCCTTGGGTGTGTCACCGATCGGGAACATGGCGTGCGCAAGCTGGCGCGCCGTGAGCACGGCCAGGACATAGGACTGGTCCTTGCTGTCGTCGACGGCGCGGCGCAGGAGATTGGTGCACAGGCGCGCATAGTGCCCGGTGCACACGGCGTCGAAGCCCAGCCCCAACGCCCGGTCCAGCAGCGCCGAGAACTTGATCTTCTCGTTGCACCGCAGGCACGGGTTCGGCGTCTGCCCCGCGGCGTAGGCGGCGATGAAGTCGTCCACGACGTCAGCGGTGAACCGGGCGGCGAAGTCCCACACGTAGAACGGGATGCCGAGCACGTCAGCGGCGCGCCGGGCGTCAGCGGCGTCCTCGCGTGAGCAGCAACCCCGGGAACCGCCGCGCAGCGCGGCCGGGGCCTCCGACAGCGCCAGATGCACCCCGACGACGTCATGCCCGGCCTCGACCGCCCGGGCGGCGGCAACAGCGGAATCCACCCCGCCGCTCATCGCGGCCAGAACCTTCATCGACCCACTATCTCCGCCCGGCCGACGACGCCTGCTGCCCCGCTCGCCGGGCCCGATCCACGACCTGGCCGATCACTGCGGCCACCGCGTCGACGTCGGCGCTGGTGGAGGTGTGTCCGAAGGAGAACCGCAGCGAGCCACGCGCGGTGGCCTCGTCGGCGCCCATCGCCAACAACACGTGGCTGGGCTGCGCCACACCGGCCGTGCACGCCGACCCGGTGGAGCACTCGATGCCCTGCGCGTCGAGCAGCATCAGCAGGCTGTCCCCCTCGCACCCGGGGAACGACAGGTGCACGTTGCCCGGCAGCCGCGACGGCCCACCGTCCACCACGCCGGTGCCGGGGTCGCCGTTGAGCTGCGCATCCGGCACCGTGGCCAGCACCTTGCCGACCAGGTCGTCGCGCAACCCGGCGAGCGCGGCGGCACGGCGCGGGGCGTCGGCGATCGACAGCTCCACCGCGGTGGCCAGCCCGATCACCGACGGGGTGTCCAGCGTGCCCGACCGCACATCGCGTTCCTGTCCGCCGCCGTGCAGCAACGGCGTGAGCGCGACCTCCCGGCCCAGCAGCAGTGCGCCGGCACCATAGGGCCCGCCGAGCTTGTGGCCGGTGAGGGTGAGCGCGTCGACGCCAGACGCCGCGAAGTCGACCGGCAGGATGCCCACGGCCTGCACGGCGTCGGTGTGCAGCGGTACGCCGAACTCATGGGCGACGGCGGCGAGGTCGCGGATCGGGTTGACCGTGCCCACCTCGTTGTTGGCCCACATCACCGAGACCAGCGCGACCCGCTCCGGATCGCGGGCCAGCGCGGCCCGCAGGGTCTCCGGGTGCACCCGGCCTGCCTGGTCCACCTCCAGGAGCTCGACGTCGACACTCTCGTGCTCGACGAGCCACTGCGCGGAGTCGAGAATCGCGTGGTGCTCGATCGTGGAGACGAGCACCCGGTTGCGTGCCGCGTCGGCCTGCCGGCGCGCCCAGTACAGGCCCTTCACCGCGAGGTTGTCGCTCTCGGTGCCGCCGGTGGTCAGCACCACCTCCGATGGGCGAGCGCCCACAGCGGCCGCGATCCGTTCCCGGGACTCCTCCACGGCGCGCCGGGAGCGGCGCCCGGCGGAGTGCAAAGAGGAGGCGTTGCCCGTTCGGGACAGCGCCTCGGTGATGGCCACGACCACCTCGGTGAACATCGGCGTGGTGGCCGCATGATCCAGATACGTCATCGCCCGTCCCGGTCGTTGATCCCGGGGTTCCAGGGTAGTCGCCGGACCGCGCGACCGGCTCAGCGACCGACGCAAGGTCACCGGGGTCGTTGATGGCGCGGCGGGGTTGACTCAGACCCGCGCACGGTTCAGCGAGCTGCGTCGACGTCGACCTGGCTGATCACAGGGCGTGGTCGTCAGGCTGTCGACGGTTGGTGCGGGCGAGGAAGCCGGTGATCTGGTCGTCGAGGTGAGTCAGGTGTGGGGAGGCCGACCGCAGCAGGTGCACCTGCCGTTGCAGGGTGAGCAGGCGGTCCACAGTGATGGTCGAGCTGAGGGTGGCGGCGGTGCGCAGCGCGTCGCGGCCGAGGGCCGCGGCCTGTTCCAGGTCGCGGCCGAGGAGATGGGTGCGGGCGAGGTCGGTCTGGGTCACACACAAGCCGCGGATCACCCAGGGCTCGCAGCCGCGCAACGCCATGGTGCCGAACGTGATGGCCTGCTCGGTATCACCGATACCGCTGAGACACCGTCCGAGGTCGGCCCCGAACCCGTTGACGGTGTAGAAGAGAGCCGCGTCCTCGGGGCTGACTGATTCGTAGCTGCGCTGGGCCGCCGCCACGGCGTGGCGGGCCTCGCGGGCATCGCCGAGCAGGGCGAACCCCCGGGCCTCCACCGCGTGCAGCTTCGCGGCCAGCGCGGGCGTGGCTGTGCCCTGGGCGATGGTCAGCCCAGCCCGGGCTTGCGCCACCGCCTGGCGCCCGTACCGCAGCGAGTCCTGGCCGGCGGACGCGTTCTCCCCGATCCGCACCGTCAGGCGGCCCGCCTCCTGCAGGATGTCGGCGGCGCAGCACCGGTCGCCGGCCCGCAGGGCCAGATCGAGCGCCTGAATGTGGTAACGCTGCGCCAGCGCATGCCGGCCGACATCGCCCGACATGAACCCGGCCGTTTCGGTGGCTCTCGCGACGGCGCCCAGCAGGGCCTTGCCGGTCTTCTCCGAGTAGCTGCCATGCAGCAGCTGGTTGGCCTCCTGATGCAGCAACGCCACCATCTGCTCACGCACCCGCCCCGAGCCATACTGGTGACCCAGCTTGCCCAGGTGGGTAATCTGCTCGGTGAGGACCTCGACATCGGCCATGCCCACCCGCTGGCCCCCGGCCGCGCGGGCGGTGCTCTCCACCGGTGGCACGGTGAGCGCGAACAGCGCCGGCTCGGCGAACACGGACACGCTAAACACCGAGCCCAAGAGAAACCTACGTCGGCGCATATCCCGTCCCGACAACTCGACCACCGTGCGGACCGTGCCCTCCAGTGTGCCCGAACACCGCAATCCGTCATAGGGATCCTCCCCCGGTGGGGCACAGTCGACAAACCCGCACTCAGACACGCTGACCTCACGCTGCAACCGCGCGGAGAGCACCGCGGCGACCAGCCTCGGCACCGGCCAGTGCGGCTGACCACCATCCAGCATCCGCCGCACCGACGTGGTGTTGGTGCCCAGATGCGTTCCCTCCCTGGCCCCCGCGGCCACCACCGCGCGGCCGAGCGCGATGTTGCTCATCTGCGCCTCATCCAGCAATCCCCGCAATGCGGTGTTCACATCGTGCCCGCCCATCGCCCCGTGCCCCCTGTCGTCTCGCTACCGGTTGGGCGTCGATAGTGGACGGTGGGTCGTGGTCCCGGGAAGGGCTCCGACGAAGTGCGAGGCAAGTGAGACCCCCGGACCCGTCCCGGGTGCGGCGCCCAGCGCCCAGCACTGCCCGCACCCCCGGCCGGCACGCTTCACTGACGGGGACCGATCAACACCGAACGGTCACCCCCGTGGCCGGCCGCGCTGGACCCCCCGCAGGGCGGCCGGCCACGGCTTCCGGTGGCGAGGTAACCCCAACCCGGTGCAGCTACCGTGCCGTGCCAGCTTGATTGAGCGAAATGACGCGACACCTAGCCGGCTGGTCGTTTCACCTGAAGGCTACGGATCTCCACTCACGGAACGAGACCGACGCGCGCCGCGAACGTTGCAGGTGTCTCGGCCAGGTCCGCGGCGAGCAACTGACGGTCCATGCTGACCAGCGGCGCGCCGAGTGCCCGCGCGGCTGCGACGAACAGGGCGTCGTAGAAGGTCAACCGATGCTGGTGGGCAAGTGTTGCAGCCTCGCGTCGCCACTGCGGCGCGGGCACCAGCGGTGGACCACAGATCACCATCAGATCGTCGATCTGGTCGGCCGTATCATCGGCTGACCAGTGCAGCGCACGGAGCAGCACGTTGGCGAACTCGTAGATGCCGAGATCCAGGATATGGGCGGTCAGTATCTCGTCGCGGTGTGCGGCGAGAATGGCTCGGGACTCGCCGACCTCGGCCTCGTTCTCGGCGTGGAACCACTTCACAATGACCGATGTGTCAACGACGACGGTCACGAGCGAGCGTCGCGGTCGGCACGCACCAATTCCGCCGACTCGAACGCCCCCGCAGTGCGGAACCGCTCTCGGGAACGAGCGATTGCCGCCTGCACCGTGTCGGGGTCCCGTCGCTCAAGCTCTCGCCGCGCGGCCAGCGTCAGCAACGCGCTCCGGCTCGTCGAACGCCGCCGCGCCTCCGCATCCACCCGCTCCAACACGTCGTCGGGCAACGACACCATCACCTTGGCCATACCAAAAGTATAGCCACGCAGTACTGCCGCCGATCCACTGCGCGGCCAGTTCCCCCGAGTGGCCGTGCTGCCACCCCATGGCTCGACTCACGCGGAGGAGCCGCGTGACACCACCCAAATCTGGTTGAGTTCCGAGACTTTGGCGATGTGCTCGTAGTCCGCGTCGTCGTGCAGCACGACCGCGCCGTGCACGATGGCGGTCGCCGCGATCACCAGGTCGATGACGCCAACTGCCCGGAGCAGGCCGCCGTTCCACAGGGACGCCTGCAACGCCACCGCCAGCTGCTCCACCTCGGCAGTGATCGGAAGCCGCCGACGAGCGTTGATCAGCTCGATGACACGGACATGCTGCTCGCCGCTGCTCGCGCTGCGCCTCCAGGGTGATCGGCAGGCAGGTGGCGAACAGCCCTCGGGTGGCGAACCCGCGCAGCGCATCGGCGACCCTCGGCTGGTGGGGTAGACGTTGGAATACACTGCTGTCGACTAGGTACAGCGTCGTCATCGACGAGCGTCGGCCACGACGTCGGGGTCAGTAAGTCCCGGCAGTCCACCGTGCTGGACCCAGTCGATCATCTCGAGTTGGGCCTCCCGGTTGACCAGCTCCTCGAGCGCCCGCGTGATCATGGCCTTCTTGGAGGCTGCCCCGGTCAGATCCATGGCCCGGCGGACGAGATCGTCAGGCAGGTCCACCAAGGTGCGGGTCATTCGGACCATTCCCTTTCCGACGCCGTGCTAGGCCCCCGGCTCGAAACGACGACGCTCGACGCCGACGCCGTGCCGTCCTGCGACGTTGCACCAATCGGAGCCCCCAATACCTGCCGATCAGACATGGTTGCACGTGTGCCGCTGGATGCTTAGCACCGCGCGCCTGCCACACGAGTGCGCGAGTGCGAGCCGCAACCTTGCCTGATCAACGGCATGCCGCACTGACCGACCGGCGGTCATGCAAGTGCGTTTGCTTGCGCTTACACCCGCTCCCCCGCAAACCCCTTCACCCGCTCCAAAAACTCCCGCACCGCTGGCACTGCGTCATGTGCCTTCATCCGGACATAGAGGTCATGGAGACGGCTAGCTCCTCGTGTCGAGTCCAGGCTCTCGGCTAAGTCGAGCGACTGCAGGCCCAATCCGGTAGCTGCCTCCAAATCACGCTGCTTGCCCGGTAGGATTCGAGCCTCGGCCTGCCGAGCCAGGAGGATCTGCCGGTCCCGGATGAATGACATGCTGAAGTGGGCAATACCATCGTCGAGCAGAGCAACTGCTTGCTCGCCCTGGCCGAGTTCCAGGAGACAGGTGCCAGCGTTGGCTGTGATCGCCGCCGGATCCAGCCAGTACAGCCACGGAGGATCGTCGTCCGGCTTGAGCTGTTCGGCCTGGGCGCGAGCCTGAGAGATCGCAGCGGTGCAGGCCGATGTATCACCGAGGGCGGCGAAGGCATGGGCCTGCCGGTCATACAGCTCAGCGAGCAGGGCTGGTGTGGCCTGCCCTCGTGTTCCGGCCAGCGCGGTCTCGATAAACGTTACTGCTTCCGCAGGCTGTCCTTGGCAAGTGGCATGGCGGGCCATAGTGGCGAGAATATGAGCGCCAAAGGGCCGGTCATCAGCGCTGTGAGCAGCGCGCAAGCCCGCGACGTAGTAGCGCTGCGCCATTCCATGTTCACCCATATCAAACGCCGAGTAGCCACACAGCTGTCCCAGATCGGCCAGCACGACATACAGCATTCGGCCTGTGCGCTCACCATACGAGGCTCGGTCAAGCAGCCCGGCAACCCAGCCGAACAGTTGCTGAGCCATCGCCAGTACACCACCGCCACCTACCACGTCGTCCATCCGGCGCAGCTCGGCGACTATAGCGCTGAACCGGCTGGCCAACTCGCCCGACACCCGGCGCCCGCTCAACCCAGACACCAGCGGCTCCGGCTCGTGCACCAACCACTGGTGCGCCGGTGCTGTCAAGGCGAAACCGGTCAGGCACAAGAACCCCCGGCGCTTCACCCGGCCTCCACCGCCACTCAGCAAGACTGCCACCTTGACAGTACCCCGGTGGTTCCAAGGGGCCATGAGCACTGGATCATACTCGGGATCGTGAATGGGCTCATCGCTCATGTCCGCGCCGGGCTGTACACCGTTTGACTGGGGTCCAGGCGACAACTCAAGCACCCCGTTCATGGCGGATACCGCGAGCTGGTTGGCAGCCGGTTCCCTCGCCGTAAGCTGACGCTTCGCTCCTGGCATATCGAACCACAACAACTCAGCTGGAATACGCAACGTCCGCGCCCAAAACACCAAGATATCCAGGTCCCGGATCGGCGGCCCGGTTTCAATCTGACTGACCTGGGGCTGCCGCAGCCCCAGCCATTGGCCAAGCAGGGCTTGGGAGATACCGCTAGGGCCGTAGGAGGCGTGGTGGTGCGGGTGGAGCCGGTAGACACGAGCCACCCGGCCGATGTGCTGAGCCGCGAAGGCCTCCCGGAACTGCTCGGTCTGCCAGAACTCGGCGGGCAGCTCGGGCGGAGCGATGAGCTTACCGCGGGAGGCGCGCTCGCAGCGTGCGCACTGACGTCCGGTGTTGTCCTTCGCGAGGCGTGTACCACAACGGCAGTAGTACTGCCGTGGTTGGCGCGATGCCACTTGTGTCCCCTCCTCCAAGGTTCCGTGACCGATTCTGGGCAGTGTAACGGGCGCCTGTCACCCGTGATCCACGGCGTGAGCGGCGAGGATGACCTGGCCTTGATCCATTTTGATCAAAGATATGTCTATGGATGTATCTATCGGGTGACCGGGATATGTGAGGACACGTCTACCCGCTTTAGTTAGTGATTCCAGGCCCCAGGGCCGGGACGACTGCCTCATCGCTCATCGCACCACTGCCCTGACGTGCGAGATCCTCGTGCTCACCTGAGCGGCTGAGCGGCCGGGCAGCAGTTTCGCGGGATACGGTGCCTTAGTCCTCGGTCCTGGGTGCCGCTGTAAAAGTTGGTGAGACGAGCATGGGAAGTAAGCAATGAGGACCGTAGTCGGCAAAGCCGTATGACGCAGCGTGGTTCCGCATCCAAAATAGCGCCAGTCGGCTGGGCATTCCTCTACCGGCATCATGACGACGACATCACGGTCCGGTGGCGACGGGGCGATACGGTGGCGTATGTGCTGAGCGGTCAGCAGTTGGGGAGTCATGGCATGACCGAGATACTAGATACTATATCAGTGTTACCGAAGGGCTGGACTGATCTCGCTGAGATTCGGTCGTTGGGACAGAGGTGGCTGCGAGGGCGGTGAGAAAGGAGTGGAGACGACCATCGAGCGCACCTTCAACAAGCTTAAGGCGTTCCGCGCGGTCGCCATGCACACCAACAAACGCGAGTTCGTCTTCAAGGGCACCGTCGACGTCACCTCGATCAAGATCTGGCTCAGCAACCCCACCAAACAAGATCCATGAGACACGCCCTAATGGACCGGCTGGGACGACACCGACAGCGGTGAAGCCCTACCGCTAATGGCCTTCACCCTGGCCTAACTCGCCCACGGCATCCACTGCGGCGGACGACTATCCAGCACACACTACAACCAGCTCGGTGGAGTACAATGCGCCCTGACCCACCAAGCCGACACGGCGCTGACCGACGCCATCACCGCGAGCGGACGCAGCCGCGAACAGGTGATCACCGGGCTACTACGGCTGGTCACCGTCGACGAACAGGGCCACCCCACCCGCTGGCGAGTCAACCGCGACGACCTGCCCACACCCGTGCTCACCGAACTCGACGCCTTCGTCGAGCGTCGGCTGCCGACCACCGATGAAGACAACGGCAGCGGCGTCATCAACGTCGCGCACGAAGCGTTCCTGTCCGCTTGGCCCCCACACCCACGCGTTCACCAACTCAGCCAACTCCTGGCACGACAGCCAAGCACCACTGGCATACGGCGACTCAGCACACTCGCACGCCCGGGGCAAAAGGTCATTGGGCTCGGCCACGACATCTCTCCCACTCCACATGATCAGCGCAGATTTACCCGATCTGTCACCGCCCGACCACTCCATCGCCCCTCCATCCCGCAATCTTCCCGCAGTCCGCTCGGACAACGCCGCGGCACGCCGCCGACCTGGACGGACAGCCTCAGGCCGGGCCAGTGATCAGATGGGTACCACCCGCAGTCGCTCAGTTCCCAGCGGAGATTAAGAGGGGTGTCGCTTGCTGCGGCATGTGTGCGGCACCGGAAGCTGTGTGCGGATGGGTCACCGTCCCCCTGCCGCTGCTCGGCAACCGGTGGGTGCGGAGTCTCACAGCACCGCCGGGCCGATGATCGGCGGGATCGGGCGTCAGATCTTCGCACGGCTCGCTCACCGCAACCCCAGCATCCTGCGCACGGCGATCTCGATGACCACCCGCTCGGGGTTCACCCGCGGCTCCCGGTACCGGACGGCGTAGCGGCGCTCGGCCTCGGCTACCAACGCGCGGTCGTCGCGCACCATCGCGTCGCCCTCCAGCGTGGACCATCGGCCGCCGTCCACCTGGGACACGACGGCTACGCCGGTGGCGAGCGCGTTGCACACTTTCTGCGATCGACGACTGCAGATCACCCTGGCCAGCCCGGTCTCCAGGTCCAGCGTGACCCCGACCGGTACGACATGCGGGCTCCCGTCACGACGCAGCGTGACAAGGGTGCCGATGCGACGCTCGGTCCAGAACTCGCGGAATTGCGCCGTCACGCCGTCCAGCCCACCCCGCACCCCTGCCACCCGAGCAGCCTGCCAGCCGCGTCCGAGCCCAGCGATCCGGGCACCCACCTGCGGTCGGTACCGGGGTTTCCGTAGCCTGGCCGACCATGATCGCCGCGAGATGCACGCCGGCGGCGTCGGCGGGGCACTGAGGTAAATCTCGCGGTAATCATGGAACGACTGCGCGAGAGGTGGGCTCTCAGAGGCGGGTGTCGCGGCGCAACGGGTGCTCGGGCGGTACCTCCACAACGACGATCCGGGTGCCGTCCGGGTCGGCGATCCACATCTCGTCCAGGCCCCACGGCTCGCGCCGCGGCTCCCGCAGCACCGTCACGCCGCGGTCGATGAGCTCCCGGTGCGTCGCGGGGAGGTCGCGGACCTGCAGCCACAGGGCGACGGCCTCGCCCGCGGCGGCGGCGGCACGGCCGGACAGCTCCAGGAACCCCGAGCCGAGGAAGAACACCGTGCCGCCGGGGAACTCCCGGGCCACGGGGAGCCCCAGCGTGTCGCGGTAGAACGCAAGGCTGCGCGCGGGGTCGAGCGGACGAAGGAGCACCCGGCTGCCCAAGATCTCCATCGGTTCACGCTAGCGGCTTTGGTCGCTAGGGCTTGGCGGTTTCCAGTAGACCGAGGGGCCCGGCGGTCGATAGCAGCGCTCGGATCTGGTCTGTTGTCCACATTGTGGGGACGGCGTCTCACCTTTCGGCGCCACAGTGAGTATCGAGGATGGCGGCACTCCATTTCGCCAGAGCTCCGAGATCTTGGGCAGCCAGTCTGGGTCCACCGAGCGCTGCGGTGAGCCTGCTGAGTGAAGGTCTTGCCCCCGAAATACAGGCGGGACATCGACAGGATGAAGACCACAGGGTGGGGATCCCCGGCGATTCCGCCTGTGTAGGCATCGTTGAACTGGTAGTGATACGTCCAGCTCCGCTGACGCGAAGATTCACCGTCAGTGACCGGAAGCTCACACACCGTGAGGACCGGGCACCTGGCGGCGAATCTTCGCGAGCCACGGCGAGCCCTCGGGAGGGCTCTCAGTTGCTGACGCGAA
>Ga0136617_10000024_pt1 | contig 97186 bp, 73 predicted proteins | sample AntDrymUQ3222106_2_FD_129672 | JGI IMG/M metagenome (GOLD analysis project Ga0136617, IMG submission 129672) | Polar desert sand microbial communities from Dry Valleys, Antarctica - metaG UQ322 (21.06) | ecosystem: Environmental > Terrestrial > Soil > Desert | place: Antarctica: Dry Valley...
GACGGGTGGTTGAACCGATATCTCGCCGTGAAAGGCACGTGCGACGAGTGCAAGCCGAATCCGTTCCGCGCTGTGGCTCTCACTCAGCAGACACCCAGAATCCTCGAGGGACCTGCCGAGACTGTGGCGATGAACAGTTTGAGCGAGTTCACCGTGCGGGCGGGGGGATCGCAGGCGGCGCGGCTCGAGGCGCTCTACCGCACGGGGTCCACTGACCTCGTGCACGGAGCGGGCGCTGAAATGTTCGATGCCGTCAAGATGCTGAAGGCGGCCAATCCTCAGAAGTATCTGCCGCGGAACGGCGCGGAATATCCGCGATCGCAGTTCGGACAGCGGTTGATGCAGATCGCGCAGCTCATCAAGTCCGATGTCGGGCTGGAGGTCGCTTTCGCTGATATCGGAGGGTGGGACACTCATGTGAATCAGGGCTCCACCAACGGCCAGCTGGCACTGCGGCTCGACGATTTCGCGAAGTCGATTGCAGCGCTCGTTGCCGATCTGGGCGACAGGATGGGCGATGTGGTAATTCTGACGATGTCAGAGTTTGGCCGGATGGCACGTGAGAACGGCAATCGCGGGACAGATCACGGGCACGCTGGTGCCCTGTTCGTCATGGGCGGAGGCGTCAAGGGCGGGAAGGTTCATGGAAAGTGGCCGGGCCTGGAGCAGGAGCAGCTTCACGACGGTCGCGACCTGGCCCTTACGACAGACTTCCGCGCGGTGTTCGCGGAGGTGACGGCGCGTCACCTTGGCGGCACGAAACTGGACAAGATTTTCCCCGGCTTCACGGGTCAGGAGAAGAGCTGGCTCGGCCTCGTGTGAGGGTTTGTTGCTAGCGCGCGCAGCGTCGCTTAGCGGCGCTTAGCGTCTGAAGATTTTGCCGATGGCTTTCTCGATCTTCTTGCCGAAGCTTTCGACCTCGCGCGCCGCCTGATCTTCCCAACTGGTTGAATCCTGCCACTCCGGCTGATATTCGGGCGGTCCGTGCTCCATGCATTCAGTTCGGGGGCCGCGTCCCGGTTTGAAGTACTCCACTTTCTTCGCGGGGCACCATTCTCCCGCCAGCCACCCCGTGGTCGGGTCGATCGTCACGACCTCGTCGAGTCCGGCGGGAGGTGACCACGAATCGGCCGGTACTGGCTCCCTCCACCCCTCCTTGAAAAAATCCGCCCATGCGGGCGACGCAAGGCGACCGCCGGACGCATCACGGCTGATCGAATGCGGGTCGTCGTAACCAAACCAGAACGCCGCCACGACTGTCGGCGTGTAGCCGACGAACCACACGTCGGTACCGTTGTTCGTTGTGCCCGTCTTGCCGGCGATCATTCCGCGCGCGCCGTTGTCCCTCACGGGACGGCCGGTTCCATAGTCCACGACCGCACGCAACATCGACGTGACCTGGTAAGCGTCGCGCGCATCGATGACGCGTTGGGGCGCCGTCATCTCGCTGCTCCAGAGCGTCGTTCCTTCACGTGATTCGATGCGCCGCACCAGTCTGGGCTTCACGCGATAGCCGCCGTTGGCGAACGGGGCATACGCGCGCACGAGCTCCATCGGACTCACGTCCAGAGCGCCAAGAGCTACCGCGGGCACTGAGGGAATGTCGCTGTCGATACCCATTCGGTGCGCGGCTTCGATGATGCGGGGCAATCCCACCTGCTGGCTCACGCGCACTGTCGCCGCATTGGAAGATCTCATCAGCGCGCGACGGAAGGTGATCAGTCCCAGATACTCGTCGTTGTAGTTCGAGGGTGACCAGACCTTGCGGCCCTGAACCACTTCGATCGGCTCGTCGCGCACATCCGACGCTGGTGAGTAACCGGCGGACATGGCGGCGGCGAAAACAAACGGCTTGAACGCCGAGCCGGGCTGTCGCTTGGCTTGCAGCGCGCGGTTGTAGTTGCCGCGTTCGTAGGTCCGTCCACCGACAAGCGCACGAATGTCGCCGGTGCGCGGATCGAGGGCGACCATCGCCCCCTGAATCGAGTGATTCTTTCCCTTGTACCAGGCGCGTGATTCGCTTTGTATCGCCGTCGCTCTTCTGCGCACGGCGCGATCGGCCGAGGTCTGTGCGCGACTGTCGAGCGTCGTGTAGACGGTCACGTCGGCCACGTCTTCCTCACCCCGCTTCAATGCGGAATCCGTGATGGCCCGCACGGCGTCGAGAGCGTACGAATCTCCTCGCGTATCGGGCCGCCATTCGTTGCGCGCGATGCGCAGGCGCGTGCCGGCCAGTCCCGGGAAGCGGTCACGGGAGATGTAGCCCTCCTTTACCATCAGCGAGAGAACGAGGTTTCGACGCACGAGCGCTTTTTTCGGATTGCGGCGCGGCGTGTACACTGAAGGAGCCTTCGGCAGCGCGGCCAGCATCGCGCCCTCCGCCATCGTCAGCCGGCTGACGCTTTTGCCGAAAAGATCGCGGCTCGCTGCCTCCACGCCGAACACGCCGTTCCCCATGTAGATGGCGTTCAGGTACAGCTGAAAGATCTGGTCCTTGGTTAGTGATTGCTCCATCAGCTTCGCCACGCGAAGCTCCACGAGCTTCTGCCGCAGCGAGCGATTCCTGTATTTGCGGACGACGAAGCTGTTGCGGGCAGCCTGCATCGTGATGGTGCTGAATCCCTGGCGAACGCCGAAGGCGCGGACGTTGCGAACAGAGGCACGCACGAATCCTCGCCAGTCCACCCCATTGTGTCTGTAGAAACGGCGATCCTCGGTAGCGGTGAACGCCTGCCGTACATGCCGCGGCACCTGGGAGATGGGGACATTGACGCGCCGCACGATGGCGAGGCGTCCCATCAGCCTGCCGGCGCGATCGTAAATGCGCCCGCCTTCGTCGGGGCGGTAGGCCTGAATCTGCCGCGGAGTGGGGCATCGGTCGAAGCCGCATGTCGCCAGCCAAACATCGCCAACGGCGACGCCGAGAATGCTTATTGCGAGCGCACCCTTTATTATTCCATCCCGCCGATTCTCAATCTTCCACTGCATCGTCTTCCATGTTCAACCGTTTCTTTGTCGCACCGCTCGCCCTGTTCGCGGTCGCCGCCTGCTCTGGCGGTGCCGATGGATCGTCGGCGTCGGCATCTGCCGGATCTGCTCCGAGCGAATCCGCCATTACTCCGGGTGATACACCGGTCGCGGCCGGTCAGTCCACTCCATCTCAATCCGGCAGCGGCCAGAATGTAAAGGTTCCCGCAGCCGACGCCGCCCGTACACCGAACGAGCTTGGCCGCATTCCCGTTGTCGAATATCATCTGATCGGTGACACCGACAGCCGCTGGGGGCGTGAGCGAGGACGGTTTCGCCGCGACCTTCAATTACTCTACGAGCGCGGATACCGTCCGGTGTCTATCTCGCAGGTATTGGACCGGAAGATCGATTTGCCGCGCGGCCTTTCTCCCGTCGTGTTTGTATTCGACGACGCGTCGCCCGGCCAGTTCAAGTACATCGAGCGAAACGGAAAAACGGAGATCGATCCCGGCAGCGGGATAGGAATCTGGCTCGACTTCAGGAAGTCCCATCCCGACTGGCACAACGCGGGAGTGTTCTGCATGCTGTCCGGCGCCGCAGCCGGTCGCTCGTTCTTCGGGGACAAGGGTATCGAAGGACAGAAAAGCGACTGGCGGTTTCAGAAGGTGAAATTCCTGGCGGACAACGGATTCGAGCTCTGCAATCACACCCTCTGGCATGCCAATCTCGCTAAGTACCCCGATCCGTTCGTGCAGGAGCAGATTGCCCGCGGCGTACTGGCGATCGACTCGGCCGTTCCGGGCTACAAGGTCCGGACGTTTGCGCTGCCGCTCGGTGTCTGGCCGAAGAATCGCGCCCTGGCCAAGGCCGGCTCATGGACTGATCCGAAAAGCGGGAAGGTGACTCGCTACAACTTCGATGCAGTGCTGGAGGTATCGGGTGGTCCGACGCGCAGCCCGCATGACCCCAAGTTCAATCCGATCAGCATCAACCGCATCGAAGTGTTCGCCAACGAGCTGGAGCGAACGCTGGACCAGCTCGACAAGAATCAGAGCCGGTACGTATCAGATGGAAATCCTGGTGTGGTTGCCCGCCCGGCCGTGCCGGCGTCCTGAACCTCAGAACCTCCACCCTCTAAGGCTCTTCAGCGCAGTCTCGAGCGCGTTCCGCTGCTCGGTGTTCTGCGCTGTTAGAGCAAGCTTCTCGTAGGTCGCGATAGCGAGGTCAAGCGCTTCGTGATCGTGCTCGGCCCCGGCCAGCGCGGCAGCGTTGTCCGCAACATTTGCCCGCGCTAGATCGTCCTCGGGAAAACGCGCTGACACCTGCTGCCACCGCGTGACGCGTTCCCTGGGGTTCGATTCGCAAAGCGCCCAGAGGTGCCACCCCGCACGGTTCGACGGATCGGCCGCGATTGCCTTGGATGCCAGCTCGGCGACTGGCTCCGGGCCTCTCCCCGTAAGCCAGTAGGCATTCGCAAGAGCCACCAGGACGCGCGCATCGTTGGGCCGTTCGCTGGCTTCGCGCTCGAGCTGCGGAATGGGATCGGTGTCTTCGTTCAAGGATTGATTCTTCGTTGTTGGCCGGTGTTGCGAAAGTTACGCTGGTCGCGTCAGTTGTCTGTCGACCGCCACAACGCAGCAACGCCCCGCTCCGCCGGTAAACGCTGGACAGGAAGAGTTGCCGCTACTACCATTCGATCAGATCGCTGGACAATTCCTGCGGTCGTGTGTACCATTCTTGCACTAGCGCACCCCAGTGAGGCGCGCCTAAGAAGACAATGAAGTTGCGGGATCCCGCGTGAGTTCAGCCCGCACCCGCCGCAGCAGCCAGTCGCGCTACTTTTTCCCTGCCACACCACAACTAGATGAACGAACGCCGACGTCCTTTTCGTCGCGGCCGAGGCCCACGCCCGTCTGGTCCTCGCGGCAACGAGCCATATGGGGATACTGACCCGTACCGCGAGCCAGTCGACTCCGCATCACCCGAGACGGACAGCTACGATGCTCCGGTACCACCCAACGACATGAACGACAGCCAAAACGCCGAACCGAATTACAGTAGTGCCGCTCCGGCAGAGGCGCTCCCACCGGCGGAGACGGGTGATTCCATGCCGCCCCAGCAGTACGACAACAGCGAGCAGCAGCGCGCGCCGTACGGCTCGCAGGGCGGCAACCGTCAACCTCAGGACCGCGGCGATGGACGCAACAACGTTCGCAACGACGGACGAAATGACGGGCGCAATGACCTTCGCAACGATGGTCGAAACGACAACCGGAATGACGGACGCCGCGACGGCCGGCGAAACCAGCGGAACCCTCGTGCCCGCGGCAGAAACAACAACCGGCCTCAACGGGATCCCGCACCACGGCAGCCGCTGGCGCCGATCGTCGCCGACGGCGAGACAACCGGATGGTACGACGTATCGCGCGACGGTGGCTTTGTGCGCCGCGCTGCCAACAGCTACCTGGTGGATCCGGGTGACGCATTCATACCGCCCCATGTAGCACGGCAGTACAATCTCCGCCGCGGCGACTCGGTCTTTGCCACGACAGGACGCGATCAGCGTGGTCGGATCGTCGTAGCGGAAGTCACGCAAATCAACGGTGACGACCCCGAACTGGCTGCGAGGCGGCCCGACTTCGGCGCGCTCACCGCTTCGTATCCCGAGCGAAAGCTCAAGCTCGAGACGGGTCGACCGGCGAAAGGTGGACCCGAGCTGACCCGCCGAGCCATCGACCTCATCGCTCCCATCGGCTACGGACAGCGCGCATTGATCGTCGCCCCCGCACGTGCCGGAAAAACGATGTTGCTCCAGGCGATCGTCGAAGGCGTCGCGCTGAATCACCCTCAGGCGGTCCTGCTCGTCCTGCTCGTCGACGAGCGCCCCGAAGAAGTGAGCGAGATGATCACCTGGGGATATGGCGAGGTCGTCGCGTCGAGCTTCGACATGCCTGCCGCACGCCACACCGACGTCACTGAAATGGTGCTCGAGCGTGCGCGCCGGATGGTTGAGCTCGGCAAGGACGTAGTGATCGTTCTCGATTCAATCACTCGAATGGCCCGCGCCTACAACACCGTCGAGCGGGGCACCGGGCGTACGCTGAGTGGCGGGCTCGACGCGACAGCCATGGCCAGGCCAAAGGCGTTCTTCGGCTCCGCGAGATCGGTCGCTCCGGAACACGGAGGCGGATCGCTGACTATAATCGCTACCGCGCTCGTGGAAACCGGCTCCAGAATGGACGACGTGATCTTCGAGGAGTTCAAGGGAACCGGCAACTGCGAAATCAAGCTCGACAGGTCGCTCGCCGAGAAGCGGATTTATCCCGCGATCGATGTTTCGACGAGCGGAACGAGGCGTGAGGACAAGCTCTTCCGGCCAGATCAGCTGGAGCATGTCTACACGTTGCGTCGCGGCCTGCAGCAGATGCCGTCGTCGTCGGCAATGGAGTGGCTCATCAAGCGGATTGCAGCCACGCCAGGCAACGACGCGTTACTGGAAGGTCTCTAGACCCTCATCGGCCTGCGCTTTGCTCTGCAGGCGTTCATGAGGTCGTTTCCCCTCGGAAGGGCGGTCGCGGCAGCGGCCCTGCTGCTGCTTCCCGCAACGTTCGCGGCCCAGCCTCCGCGCAAAGCCCCTCCTGTCGACCCGGAAGTAGTCAGACTCGACTTCAAGGGCGTCAATGCGATGGAGAAGGAAGAGCTCAAGAAAAGCATCGCGACCGATGCATCGGGCTGCGTCAGCGCGATCCTCACTCCCATCTGCTGGATCAGCAAGTCCAAATACTTCTACCGAAAGAAGTATCTGAAGCGCGATGAGTTCGAACGCGACCCGCTGCGCATTCGCGTCTTCTACTGGAAGCGGGGGTACAGAGATACCGACGTCGACACGCTGGTCACACCCGCCGGAAGCAACAAGGTTGGCGTCACGTTCCTCGTGACAGAAGGAGCGCCGACGATAGTCTCCGCTATCAACGTCACCCAGAAGGCCACCGTCCTCACCGACGCCGAAGTCGCGCGCCGCCTAGCACTTGGCGAGAAGAGTCCCCTCAACCTGCTCCGCCTGGATTCAAGCCTCGTGTTTCTTCAGCAGAGCTTGTGGGAGAAGGGATACGCAGATGCGACGGTGGATACGTCGATCGTCGTCGATACGGCGACGAAGCAAGCCACGGTCGGAATCAGCATCGATCCCAAATGGAAGGCGACGATCGCGGACATCATCGTGGAAGGAAATCAGAAAGTATCCACGCGAACGATCATGAAGGTGCTCACCATCAAGCCGGGCGACATTTTCCGGCGGTCGCAGATGCTCCGTACTCAGCGCGCCCTCTACGAGTCGAACCTGTTCCGAAGGGCGGCGATCGAGATTCCGAGGCAGGGCGATTCGACAAAGGTGGTCGTCGTCACGGTGCAGGAATCGCCGCTGCGCGAGATGCGGCTGAGCGCGGGGTTCAGCACCGTGGATTTCTTTCAGGTCGAGGGGCGTTACACGAACTACAACTTCCGGGGTGCAACGCGCCGACTCGAGCTGCAGGGCGCCGTCGGCAACTTGATGGCGAGCTCCCTCAATGGCAAGCTCCTGTTTCGTGACGTTTTCAAGGCGGTTGGCAGTGATGACACCCGCTACTTCGCGCCCACCTACAACGCCAGCATCAACATCCGCCAGCCCTGGTTCAGGGCGCCGCAGAACGAGCTCGCGACTAGCTTCTTCTCTCACCGCCGCAGCGCGCCCGGCATCTACGTCGACCGGGGATTCGGAACGAGCGCCACGTTCACGCGAAAGGTGACTGACGACGCGCTGGCCAGCGCGAATTACCGTTTCGAGATCAGCCGAGTAGACGCGGGTGATGTCTACTTCTGCGTGAATTTCGGCGTTTGCGACCGCCCGACGCTCGATGCGCTCCGGCAGCAGCAGCGGCTGTCGCCGCTGTCGCTGGCGACGTCAGTCAACCGGGCGAACGATCCGTTTTCACCCACCCGGGGATACCGGGGAACGGTCGATGCCGAGCATGCATCCGCGCTGACGGCGTCCGACTTCCGCTACAATCGCGCAACTGCTGACGTCGCCAGCTATTTCCAGATCAGAAAGCGAGGCTCGCTCGCGGGACATCTTCGCCTCGGATGGGTCCGCGCGCTGAGCAGCACCGCGCAGGCGGTCGGTGCCACGGACGGCGAGAATCTCCTTCATCCGAGGAAACGCTTCTACGCCGGAGGAGCGCGGTCCGTCCGCGGGTACGGCGAGAATCAGCTCGGCCCGTCCGTGCTCACAATTCCCGCGGCGACACTGCGGCGCGGCGACTCTGCCTGCGTAGCCGCCCCGATCACCAGCTGCAATCCAAACGCCCCGGCACTCGCAAACCGCGATTTCGAAACCCGGCCGCTGGGCGGAAATTTTGTCGCAGAAACCAGTGTGGAGATGAGATTCCCGCTCTGGAAGGCGCTCGTAGGCGCGGCTTTTGTCGACGCGGGATACGTTTCACAGAGAACCAATCCGGAGCTCCCCCGAAGCAAGGCAGCCCTGACTCCAGGCTTCGGCGTCCGGTATCGTTCGCCGGTAGGACCAATTCGCGTGGACATCGGTATCAACCCTGGACAATCGGAAACCCTTCCCGTCGTGACTGAAGATGTGGCGAACGGGGAACGACGCCTCGTCACCATTCAGCAATCCCGCATGTTCAGTCCCTACCGATCCGGATTCCGAGGGGTTCTCGACAGAATGACGCTTCATCTTTCCATCGGCGAAGCTTTCTGATGCGCAAGGGTCTCGCTGCCGTTCTCGCGACGATCACCGGCCTGGCACTGCTGGCCGTCGTCGGTGTTTTCGTCCTGACAAATACCGACTGGGGGCGCGACCAGGTTCGAAAGCGGGCGCTGTCCGGGCTGCAGAACAACGCGCACGGAATCGTAAAGATCGGCCGCGTGAGCGGCAATCTCCTCAAGGGGTTCACGCTTCACGACCTGGTCATCACCGATAGCACTGGGGCCCCGTTCGTGACGGCGGATGAAGCGCATGCGCGTTACGGCCTTCGCACGCTGACGTCGAGCCGTGTGGACTTCGATGACGTTCGCCTTGTCCGCCCGGTGATTGTGCTCGACAGGAAACAAGGCGGGATCTGGAACTACGACCGGATCTTTCCGCGCGATCCGCCGATACCGGGTGCTCCGGAGAGAACCGGCTGGGGCACGTGGGTCAGGTTTACGGATGTGACGATCGTCGACGGGGACATCACTGTACGGTCCCCGTGGGAACCCGACGCGCGACTCTCTGCCGCTGCGCGCGAGAATGCGCTTCGCAATGCGCTGGGAGATGAGGGTCGCCTTCTTGTCGAGAGAGTCGATGGAGGATTTCAGAAAATCTCGAAGTTTCATCGACTCAACGCGGTGCTGCCACTGCTGAGAATCGAGGCCCCCGACCACAAGACGCGATTGGCGAACGTCGCGTCGCTGAGCATGATCGCCGAGCCATTCAAGCCGCCCATGGTGGATGTGAGATCGCTCGCCGGCGGGTTCGAGTTCAACAACGATTCCCTATGGTTCAAGGGGGCGCGCATCGGATTTCCGGGCAGCAAACTCGCCGGCAATGGCAAGTACAATATCAGAAACAACGACCTCGCACTTCGGCTCGAGGCCAGCCCGGTTGCACTTGCCGATCTGCGCTGGGTTTCGCCGCGCCTTCCCGAGCGCGGGTCGGGCACACTCGATTTCCGTCTGGACTGGGTGGGCGACACGAGCATCTACGTCGCCCGAGGCGCGGACATGCAGATTGCCGATGCGCGCCTTCGCGGCGACCTCGGCCTGACCCTGACCGACAATCTCGAATACTTCCGGCTGCATGACACGAACCTGCGCTTCGCCAGTCTCGATACGCGGCTGATCCAGCAGATTTTCCCCACGCTGAAGCCACCAAGACAGGGAATACTGAACGGCCGAGCGAAGCTGGCGGGCGATCGCGAGGCGCTGGATGTCGATGGTGATGTCACGTTCGACGATCGCAGGTCGGGACGCAGCCGGATGCTGGCGACGGGTCAGATGGGGTTCGGCAACGGATCGTTCAACGCCGACAACCTTCGGTTGACGATGAGACCCGTTCAGCTCGATCTGATGCGTGAGTTCGCCGACGACCTTCCGCTTCGTGGCACCCTGGCGGGGACAGCGACACTCAACGGTTCGACGCGATCGCGCATGACTGCACGCGCGGACATCACGCACGTCGATCGCGGCAGCGTATCACGAGTCACTGGTACCGGTGCACTGCGGTCATCTGAAGGTGCGAGACTGGCGAGCTCCTGGTTCGACGTCGATGCGCGCGTGCACCCTCTTAGTCTGACGACGGTGGGACGATTCGCGCCGACGCTCGGCCTTCGCAGCTCGGCCACCGGACCGATACGCCTCACTGGCACGATGCGCAATCTGGCCGTTCGGTCGGATCTATCGTTTCCTGATGGCGGGACTCTCGGTCTCACCGGTACGCTCGATCTTGCCAGTCGCGAGAAGGGATATGACATCGACCTCGTCGCGAATCTGTTCGATGCCAACAGCATACTCGCCAAGGCGCCGCGGACGTCGATCACGGCTACTGCGTCTGGCGAAGGACGGGGCCTCGATCCGGCAACGATGCGCGCGCGGCTTGTTGCGGACGTGCAGTCATCGACCTATGACACTCTCTCAGTGACATCTGCGACTGTGCGGCTGACGGCGGCAGATGGGATGGCACGCGTCGACAGTCTGCAGCTGGCGATACCAGAGGGAATCGCGTCGGCGAGCGGGACATTCGGTCTGGCGCGAGGTCGAACTGGCGAGCTTCGCTATCACGTAGACGTCGATTCGCTGCACCGACTCGCGTCTCTCCTGCCTCCGCAGGAGGGTGACGTCGTTCCGCGGCCCGGCATTCTCGGCCGACGGGTTTCCCGCGCGCGAGCGGATTCGCTGCGTATCGCCAGGGCCACGGAGGTCGAGCGTGCGGTGACAGGAAAGGCCTTGCCCACTCTCGCGGTCGTGGATACTCCCAGCGTGATAAGCCGGAGCGAGCTTTCGGGCTCGATCGTCGCCGACGGGGTTGCCACGGGCAACATCCGCGATTTCGGGCTCAAGGGTACGGCAACCGGTCAGAACATAGTCGCGCGGGGCAACTCGATTCAGCGTGTCTTCGCCGAGTATAGCTGGGGCAACGCGCTGACGCCGCAGTCCAATGTGAGCGTGAACGTCGCAGCATCTGAAGTGGTAGCGGCGGGTTTCGACCTCGACAGCGTAGAGACACGTGTCACCTACCGAAAGCCGCTGGGAACAGCGTCGGTGACGGTTCGACAGGATGACAAAACGAGCTATACCGCGAACGCCGAATACACACTCGACAATGTGAGAAACGAGCTCCGCCTGAATCAGATGCAGCTGAGGTTCGACTCGACAGTATGGGGGAGCACTCGTGCATCGATCGTGCACTGGGGCTCCGCAGGGGTGGACGTCGACAAGCTGGAGTTGCGCAACGCAACGAATGGCCGAATCTATGTCGACGGCCGGGTACCGAAGGAAGGAAGGGCAAACCTCGAAGTCGCAGTCGATAACTTCGCCGTCGAAGACGTCATTCGGCTCGCGCAGAGCGACATCGACGCGCGTGGACTCGTGTCGTTCAACATCAACGCCGCCGGAACCGCGGCGGATCCCACGTTCAGCGGCGCCTTCGGAACCCAGCGCTTCTTCTACAACGGCGCAGTTGTTCCCGAAGTTCACGGTGTGCTGAGCTACGCGAATCAGACGTTGACAGGGCGCGCCGACGCGATGCGCGAGGGACAGAGCTCGATTCTTTTCGCTGAAGGAACGGTTCCGATAAATCTCGCGCTCTCCGGTGTGACCGGGCCGAGGCTTCCCAGAAACCGGCAGATTGATCTTGCGATACGCGCCGACAGTCTTCCGCTCGACCTCGTCCCGCAGGTCAACAGAATAGTGACCAACCTCCAGGGTCGCGCGGTGGCGGACTTCAAGGTCACCGGGACTCTCAGCCGGCCGGTGATAAAGGGAAGCCTCAATCTCGACGAGGCTAGGGCGCGGATCGTTCCGCTGGGCATCAACCTGTCGGCGATCGACGGGTCGGTTCGCATGCAGGGCGACACCGTAGTCTTCGACTCACTGGTTGCTCACAGCAACGGTCGTATCGCCCTGACGGGTGGTATCGGGATTGGGTCGCTGCGTGCGCCGTCGTTCGACCTGAAGCTGTTCGCCAACAATGCATTGTTGCTGAACAACGACAAGGGCAACCTGAAGGCGAATATCGACGTCGCCATCAAGGGACCCTTCGACGATACGCATGTCGACGGCTCGCTGCGGCTAAGGGATGGCGTGCTGTACATCCCCAAGTCCGAAGGGAAGAAGATCATCAGCACAAGCGACCCCGCGCTGTTCAACGTACTCGATACCGCCGTGGCATCGAATCGGGAGCTCCTTCCCGAGCAATCTCCCCTCTTCGCGAACCTCAGGATGGACGTCGCACTGAGGGTTGACCGGGACGTTTTCGTGCGGTCCCCCGATTTCAACATCGAGGTCTACAGCGAGGAGCCGCTGTTGATTCATGTCAACCGCGCCAAGGAATCGATTGTCCTGGACGGCATCCTTCTCAGTGAGCGCGGAGAGTACAGCTTTCTCTCCAAGAGATTCGACATCAAGCGCGGCTCTGCGACATTCGTCAATACTGCTGAGCTGAATCCTACCCTTCAGGTGACGGGCGGGTACGAGGTACGTCTGCCGGCCCGCGAGGCGATCAACATTCAGATTCTGATTGGAGGCACGCTCAGAAATCCGCAGATCTCTCTGGAGAGCGATGCGCAGCCTCCGATCCCGCAGAGCGACCTCCTGAGTTATCTCGCATTCGGGCAACGTTCCTCTTCTCTCCTTCAACTGGAGGGATCAGGACTTGGCAACAGCAGCAACCTGGTCGGCGCAGGCGCTGCGCTGGCGAGCAAGCAGCTGGCGGCGGTGGCACTCGGAGTTTTTGCCGATCAGCTCGCTGGTGAAGCAGCCAGATCGCTGGGTGCCGACGTCTTCACCATCGCGCCGGCAGACATTCAGACAGACGTGGGAAGTTTCCTGCGGTCTACAGAGCTCGAGTTCGGAAAATACATCAAGTCGCACACATTCGTGTCGGCGCAGCTGCGCCCCGATCCGCAGGCGTTGAAGCGTCCGGGTCTTCAGCTCGAGCATCGCTTTGGAGGGCTTCGGGGCTACAGTCTGCAGACGAGCTTCCAGCCGCGTTACCTGCTGCGAGAGCCGACACTGTCGCTCCAGGATCCTATCACGACGAGCGTGTTCGGATTGTTCCTGATTCGCGAGTGGAGGTACTGAAGAGGCGCAGCCACTCTGCTACTCTGTCTTGTAAAGTACTTGACAACATAGATTGCCCAGCAGGATATTACGCTCCACATGATTGCGGAGCGGATAGTGGGAGTAAGCGAAGGCCAGTCGCACGAGAACGGAACGTTGAGTCTGTGGGCCGGGGCAGCCGCGGTGGCAGCCGCGGGAGCATGGATTCTTTTCGATGCATCGCCGGGCGTCAACTGGCTGATCTGGACCGCACTCGCCGCCAGCGGTGCGATGGCGCTCCTTCAATACCTCGGCCGTCCGCTTCCTCCAGTCTCACGCGGAATGATGCTTGTGGCCATCGTCATCGCTGGAGCGGCGGCCATTACAGCGAACGAGTTCATGTATCTGCTGATCGTTGTTTCGGTCGCGTTGTTTCTCGCCATGGGAATGCTGTTGGCCCAGGATGCCCGCCTCGATCGGATCTCGCTTGGCTTCGTGCTCACCGCGCCTGTTCTCGCCGGGGCGAGAGCGTTGTTCGAGTCTGGCAGCAGGGTCGTCGATGGCTCGCGCCTCGTTCGCTCTCCCACCGCAGGGGCCACCTTGCGAGGCATCGCGATAACTGCGCCCGTCGTACTCGTGTTTGCGCTGCTGCTTGCCGGCGCCGACCCGGTCTTCGCGCGCTGGCGCGACGACTTCGGCCGGCTCTTCTCCAACTGGACGTTCCTCCCGCGCACAGCGTTCTTTCTTGTGCTCCTCACGGTTGTCCTCGGTGCCTACGGCAACATGGCGCGTTTGGCTGAACCTCGCGCGTCGACCGCAGCTGCTACCAAAGAGGCCAGAAGGTGGCTCGGCACTACCGAGCGGTTGATCCTTCTCGGAAGTGTCGCTGTCCTCTTCTGGATTTTTCTTGGCGTGCAGCTCAGCTACCTCTTCGGGAATCTGCCACGCGTCGTGGGATCCGGGATGACATTCGCAGAGTATGCGCGACGCGGGTTCGCGGAGCTGAGTATCGTTGCGACCTGCACGCTGGTTCTCATCATTGTTTCGGAGCGTTACGGAAAAACAAACGGACGCGAGAGGCTCATCCGAGGGTTAACGATTGGAATTGTACTCGCCGTCCTTCTGCTGCTGGCATCCGCCTTTCACCGAGTCTCGCTGTACGAAGCTGCCTACGGTTACACGACGGCCCGACTTTATGCGCAGGTGTACATGATCGTCGTTGCGCTCACGCTCGTTGCGCTTGCCGTCGAGGTGGTGAAGGGTATCGATCCGGGCCGGTTGTTCAGACGTGCGGCTGTGGCAGCGTTGACGGCGCTGCTCGTTCTGCTGTACTGGAATCACGAGGCCTGGATCGCCAGCGAGAACATTGCCCGGTACGCCTCGACGAAAAAACTCGATCCCGTCTATCTCACCCGCGACCTGTCGCCGAACGCGGTGCCGACAATTCTCCGTCTGCTGCCTACTCTGCCGCCACCTGCGCGTGACCAGTTGTTCGCCGCCGTGACGTCAGGCTACACGGGCCGAGTGCGGCTCAAACCGCGCGCGTGGTACGAGTGGAACCTTGGCCGGGCGAGAGCCGTTCGCGCTCTTGAAGCGGCAGGAATTTCGCTGGCGCCCAAACCGCGACAAACCGTCGCTCCCATTCCCATCCCGGGAACGAGCCAGCCAACGCCTTAGTCGGAAAGCTGTGCGCTCCCCGATCCCTCACGCTCGGCGCCAATTGTTACGCTGCCTCTATGGTTCCCGCTCCGCGGGGTGGATTTTTTCTCTGCGTCTCTGCGTCTCTGCGGGCTCTGCGTGGCGAAGCCCTCTGCGCTCTCTTTCATTTGGCGTATTCGTCCCAGAACGCCGCCATTGCCCGCATGCCGATGCGGAAATTCTCCTCACTCATCCACTCGTCGGGCGCATGGGCGTTCTCACCCGGAAGGCCAAAGCCCACGAGAAGCACCGGTGTGCCGAGGATGCGCTCGAACTCTCCGACCACCGGTATGGAGCCGCCTTCGCCAACAATCACCGGCTCCTTGTCGAACGCTGTCGCCAGTGCCTTTCGCGCGGCATCGTACAGCTTGCCTTCCAGAGCCGCGCGCCATGGCTTCCCGCCGTGCAGGTGTTTCACTGTGACGCTCACTCCCGCCGGTGCCACACTCGCGACGTGGGCCTTCATCACCTTCTCGATCTCCGCCGGGGTCTGATCGGGGACGAGCCGGCAGCTCACTTTCGCCATCGCCTTTGACGGCAGAACTGTCTTTGCGCCTTCCCCAGTATATCCACTGAGCAGGCCGTTGACCTCGCAGGTGGGGCGGGCCCACAATCGCTCGAGAACCGTGAACCCGCGCTCGCCGCCAAGCTCAGGCACGCCGGTTTCATCACGGAACCCGACTTCATCGAATGGGAGATTCCGCATCTGCTCCCGGATCTCGGGCTCCCACTCTCTCACGGAGTCGTAGAACCCCGCGATCGTCACCTGTCCGTTTTCGTCGTGCATCGAAGCGAGAATTCTTGCCAGCGCCATCGCCGGGTTGACTACCGCTCCACCGTAGCTGCCTGAATGAAGATCTACCGACGGTCCCTGTATGTTGATCTCGAAGTAGGCCAGTCCGCGGAGCGAGGAAAGAATGCTTGGCTGCCCCGGTGCGAACATCGCGGAATCGGAGATGACGACCGCATCCGCGGCGAGCAGCTCCTTGTTGTCGACGATGAACTGCTCGAGGTGCTCGCTTCCCACTTCTTCCTCGCCTTCGGCGACGAACACCACGTTTACCGGGAGCTTGCCGCGCGTGGTGAGGTGCGCTTCCAGCGCCTTTACGTGAAGAAAGAGCTGCCCCTTGTCGTCGACCGCACCTCGCGCGTAGATCCTTCCGTTTCGTACGGTGGGCTCGAAAGGCGGGGAAGTCCAGAGATCGAGCGGCTCGGGAGGCTGCACGTCGTAATGCCCGTACACCAGAACGGTGGGCGCTCCCGGCGCTCCGCGCCACTCGCCCACCACGACGGGATGACCTGGAGTCGGGTGCACCGCCGCCTTCAAGCCCGCCTTCTCCATCGATATCTTGAGCCACTCAGCGGCGCGGGCGGTATCGGCGTTGTTAATGGACTTCGCGCTGACACTGGGAATACGCAGGAATTCAAACAGCTCGTCGCGAATGCGAGCATCGTTCGTTTCGAAAAAGCTGGTCAATTCAGAGCTGGCTACGGCAGTCATGGCGTTCCGGTGGATGAGAGAGAGAAATTAACCCGGCAAGACCGCTCTGCGGCGGCCAGGGGAGCGACATCATGAGGCGAGCAAAAAACTCGATGGTCAATCGGAGCACCCGTGCCGGCTAAGGGCGTCCGCACAGAGACGCAGACGTCCGCCGGCGGCGTTGCGTTTCGCGTCCATGACTCGGCCACGCAGATCGCCCTGATCTCGGTTGGCGATCCTCCGCGGTGGCAGCTTCCGAAAGGAATAGTCGACAGCGGAGAGACCGCCGAGTCCGCGGCGGTGCGGGAAGTGAGGGAGGAGGCGGGGATCGATGTGGCGCTCATCGCACCGATCGACCGGGTGGAGTACTGGTACCAGGCTTCCACGGCTGGCGAACGGGTAAGGTATCACAAGTTCGTAAACTTCTTCCTGATGCGGTATCTCTCGGGAGACGTGACCGACCATGATTACGAGGTTTGCGAGGCGCGCTGGTATCCACTCGAAGAAGCGCTTGCGGCACTCGCGTTCAAGAGCGAACGACAGATACTCGAGAAGGCTGCCCGGATGCTGCAGCTCACTGCATCCTCCTCCCAGCAGTGAGCTTATGCCCAACAGGCTAATCAATCAGACCAGTCCTTATCTGCTACAGCATGCAGATAATCCGGTGGACTGGTATCCATGGGGCAACGCTGCCCTGGAGAAGGCGCGTCGCGAAGACAAGCCGATACTTCTCAGCATCGGCTATGCTGCGTGCCACTGGTGCCACGTGATGGCGCACGAATCGTTCGAGGACGCCGCGACCGCCCGGCTGATGAACGAGAACTTCGTGAACATCAAGGTCGACCGCGAGGAGCGGCCCGATATCGACGGCATCTACATGCAGGCTGTTCAGGCGCTGACCGGTCATGGAGGGTGGCCGATGACCGTGTTCCTCACTCCCGACGGGAGCCCGTTCTACGGCGGCACCTACTATCCGCCGCAGGATCGGCAGGGAATGCCTTCGTTCACGAAGATTCTCAATTCGGTTTCGGAGGCCTATCGCAACCGCCGCGAATCGATCGCGACGACATCGATGCAGCTGCGTGAGATCTACGATTCGACGAAGATGCAGGCGCGAAGCGAGGGCGCGCTCACGCCTCACGCCTTCGATCTCGCATACCGCGGAATTGCGCGCAGCTACGACGTGCGTCATGGCGGTTTCGAAGGAGCGCCGAAGTTCCCTCAGGCGATGACGCTGGACTTCCTTCTCCGCTACTGGAAGCGGACCGGCACCGAGTACGCTCTGGAGATGGTCACCGATTCCTTCCGGAAGATGTCGCGTGGAGGAATCTACGATCAGGTGGGAGGCGGCTTTCACCGATATACGGTGGATGCTGTCTGGCTCGTTCCGCACTTCGAGAAGATGCTGTATGACAACGCCTTGCTGGTGCGGCTTGGTGCGCATCTGTGGCAGGCGACGCATGATGACGAAGTGCGCACTGTCGTCGAAGATTCGGTGAAATGGCTCGAGCGTGAAATGACATCGCCGGAAGGCGGATTCTACTCGTCGCTCGATGCCGACAGCGACGGTGAGGAAGGAAAGTTCTACATCTGGACGGAGCCCGAGCTCGACAAGCTGCTGGGTACCAATGCATCGGTCGTGAAAGCCTATTACGGTGTCACGCACGGCGGAAATTTCGAAGGCCGCAACATTTTTCATGTGCGGGGAGATCCGTCGATGGCGGCCGCGCGCGCGGGAGTTGCGCCGCACTCGATGGCGAAGATCATCAGCGACGCGAAATCGACACTCTACGCCGCACGGTCGAAGCGTGTCAAGCCGCCGCGTGACGAGAAAGTGCTCGCCAGCTGGAACGGGCTCATGTTGCGAGGACTGGCGACGGCTGCCCGGGTCTTCGAGCGCGGAGACTTCGCACGGATGGCGCTCCGGAATGGCGAGTTCCTGCAAACGAGCATGGTGAGAAAAGGGCGGGTCATGCGCTCATGGAAGGACGGTCGCGCGCACATCGCCGGATTTCTTGAAGACTACGGAGCGGTTGGACTCGGCTTCATTGCTCTGTACGAGCTCACCTTCGACAGCCGATGGGTAGTGCGCGCCGCGGATATCGCGGACGCGATGGTCGAGTGGTTCTGGGACGAAGAGCTGGGGGCGTTCTTCGACACACCGCGCGACACCGAGTCTCTCATCTCCCGCCCGCGCGATGCCACCGACAACGCGATTCCTTCCGGTACGTCGCTGGCGGTAGATCTGCTGTTGAGTCTGTCTGAGTTATTGCAGGACCCCGACAGCCGGCGCCGCGCGAACTTCGTGCTCGAATCCCTCGCCACTCCCCTCATGCGCTACCCCACGGCGTTCGGTCACATGCTCGGCACCGCAGACATGGCCGTCAACGGAGCGGTCGAAGTCGCAATCGCGGGCAATCCGAAGGATCGCTCGTTCAAGGCACTGGAGCACGAAGTCGCGTCTCACTACCTTCCGTCGCTTGTTCTGGCGGGCGGGACAGACGACGGCGAAGTTCAGATAGCGCTGCTCGAAGGCCGCAAGGCCAGGTCCGGCAAAGCTACCGCCTACGTTTGCCGCTCGTACGCCTGCGAAACTCCGGCGACCGAACCCGCGGTGCTGGCCGCGCAGCTCAAGACAGCGGGGAAAATCCAGGCGCATTCGCACTGAGGATACGACATCCGACTTCCGCACCTGCAGTGCACGGCTAATTCAGGGTGAGCGCACCCAAACCGTCGTTCACTCGCGGAATCTTCGCGGGTGCGATTCACGACAACCTCCTGTTTCCCTACCCCGCGCCACTCGACTTACGCAATCCCGAGGAGGCGGCGGTGGTGCGCCGCCTGATGGGCGAAGTCGATCGCATGGAGCGCGCGCGTATCATCGACCCCGCACGATTCGACGAGGAAGAACAAGTCAGTGAAGAAGTGATCGCGGAATTCGGACGCGTCGGACTCCTCGGACTCACGATTCCACGCCAGTACGGCGGTCTCGAGCTTTCCGCCACCGCGTATGCCCGCGTTTTCGAGCGCATTTCGGCAGTAGATCCGTCGCTCGCCGTGCTGGTTGGCGTGCATTGCGGACTCGGATCGAAAGCGATCGTTCTCTATGGGAACGACGAGCAGAAGGCGCGATACCTCCCGCTGCTCGCAAGGGGAGAGACGCTTGCCGCCTACGCCCTCACCGAGCCCGAGACGGGCTCCGATGCGCAGAACATCAGGACCATGGCGACACTGTCGTCCGATGGCAGCTGCTGGAAGCTCAGCGGGCACAAGATCTGGATCGGCAACGCCCATCGAGCCGGAGTGATTGCCACGTTTGCTCAGACTCCCGTCGAGCGCCGGGGCGAGACAGTGTTGCGCACAACGGCATTCATCGTTCGGCCCGACATGCCGGGATTTCGCGTCCTCGGCACTGTGCGAAAGCTGGGCGTACGAGGGTCGACGCAGGCAGAGCTGCTGTTCGAGAACCTCGAGGTGCCTGCCGATCACGTACTCGGCACGGTAGGCAAAGGCTTCGCCGTCGCGGTCCACGTGTTGAATGCCGGGCGTCTCACTCTCGCCGCCGGATGTACCAGCGGAGCCAAGCGACTCATGGGCGAGATGGCGACCTACGCCGAGCAGCGGGTGCAGTTCGGTCATCCGCTGGCACATTTCGAGATCACTCAGCGAAAGCTCGCGCACCTCGCAGCCAGCGCATATGCGTGTGACGCCATGCTCGGCATCGTCGCTTCGCTCGCGGACCAATCCGAAGCTGATTACTCGCTGGAAGCCGCCTGCGCCAAGGTTTTCTCCAGCGAGTTGATCTGGGAAGCGGCGGACGAGATGGTTCAGGTCGCCGGTGGACGTGGATACGTCAAGCCCTACCCGTACGAGCGGCTCCTTCGCGACGCGAGGATCAATCGGATATTCGAGGGTGCGAACGAAGTCCTGCGACTGTTCATCGCGCTGAACGGAGTGCAGGGACCTGCTGAGGCTCTGAAGGAAGTGGGCACAGCGCTCAGAAAGCCGCTTCGCAATCTCGGCCTTCTCAGTGGATTCGCCGCTTCGAGAATGCGCAGCATGATCGGCGCATCGGCCGTGGTGGATGCGCGCATCGACCCGCGGCTTGCAGCGCACAAGGAATACCTCGAGAAGCACGTCAAAGAGCTCAAGGCGGCGACCGATCGCGCCATCATGCGCCACCGCTCCGCAATCATCGATCGACAGCTCGTGCTGGAGCGACTGGCAAGCATGGCGATCGAAATGCTTGCGACGGCGTGCGTCTTGTCACGCACGCAAAGCATTATCGACGCGGCAGGCAGCAAAGGGGCGGAGAGGGAGATCGCTCTCTGCAATCTGTTTTGCGTCGAGTCAGGCCGTCGCTTCAGGGCGAGCCGCGTAATGCTGGGCGGAGGTGCGGAGGAGATCGATAATGCCCGCCTCGCGGTCGCCGCGCACGTGCGCGCGGCGGGGAGTTACTACGTGACTGACGCCATCCTGAACGAGTAACTCAGCTGAAGTCGAGCGCGAGATCAAGCGCCCTCGCCGAATGAGTGAGTGCTCCGACCGAGATCCAGTCCACTCCCGTTTCGGCGATTTCACGGACAGTCTCCAGCGTGACACCTCCGGAAGCTTCCGTGACCGCGCGTCCATCGACGAGAGCGACTGCTTCGCTGAGCTCCGCGATACTCATGTTGTCGAGCATGAGGATTTCGGCGCCCGCTTCGAGCGCTGCCCGAACCTGGTCCATCCGCTCGCATTCGACCTCGATCGGAGTACGGGGTGGAGCGAGGTTGCGGGCACGACTTACCGCCATGCCGATATCTCCATCCAGCGCAACCAGATGGTTGTCCTTGATGAGGACCGCCGCACCAAGATCCATTCTGTGATTCATGCCGCCGCCGGCCCGGACAGCGAATTTCTCGAGTCTGCGCCAGCCCGGAGTCGTCTTTCGCGTATCGAGAATCTTCGCCGCTGTGCCGCTCACGGCGTCGACGAACTGATGGGTCAGGCTCGCCACTCCTGACAGCCGCTGCATGAAGTTGAGAGCGACGCGCTCCGCGGCGAGGAGCCCGCGCGCATGTCCGGTGACGAACAGCACGGGCGAACCAGCTTCCACTCGCTGTCCGTCTCGCACCGTGTTGCGTACCGCGGCCCGCGGGTCTGTCTGCCTGAACGCTTCGCGGGCGAGCGCAATTCCCGCAATTACTCCCGCCTCTCGCGCTACGACAGAGCACCGGGCGCGCCGCTCCGACAATACCGTTGCGATACCGGTGATGTCGTTGTCCGCGCCGTCCTCCGACAGCGCGTCGCGGACAATCGTCGCGGTAAGCAACCGCGCGAACGGAAACCGCAGCCTTCCCGCAGGCACGAAGCCGCGGTCGGCGAGAATGGCTATCCGTCTGCTCCGTGTCATGACAGAGGCGCAGAGGGCTGGCGCCACGCAGAAACTGTAGAGACACGGAGCGCGCTCATGCGGCGCGGCGACGGCGGCGCTGAGAACGTGGCGCGGCCGAAGAGCGCAGGACGCGGAGACCCCACATACCCCGAAGCCTCACAGTTGGTATAGCCCCGTGTGACGCACTTTCTGCGTCTCTGCGTCTCTGCGTCTCTGCGTGGCGCCAGCCCTCTGTGTCTCTTTCATTCTCCGGGGTCGTGCGTCGTTTCAGGCTTGGGTGACAGCGGGCGCTGTCCACCGATGGCGATCATCCTCTCGATCGCCAGCCGCGCCCTCGCCGCAATGTCAGGCGCGACCGTGATGTGGTGCTGCAGCAGCTCGAGCGATTTCAACACTTTGGGAAGCGTCGTCACCTTCATGAACGCACAGACAGCCAGATCATTGGCCGGAATGAACCTCTTGGTCGGATTCTCTCTGCGAAGACGGTGCAGAATGCCAACCTCCGTCGCGACGATGAACTCATCCGCTGCGGAGATGCGCGGGCGGTTGATCATCCCTTCCGTGGAGAGTATCTGAACCCCCTCTGGATCAACGTCGCCGGCGGATACCGCCTCCACTACGCTCGTCGCGCACCCGCACTCGGGATGAATCAGGAACTCGGCCCCAGGATAGGATGCACGCCGGGCGTTGATGTGCTCGGGATCGATGCCGGCGTGCACGTGACATTCTCCCATCCATACGTGCATGTTCTGCCGCCCCGATACGCGACGGACATGAGCTCCCAGGAACATGTCGGGAAGGAACAGAATGTCCTTTTCGAGAGGCACCGAGTTCACGATCTCCACGGCATTCCCCGATGTGCAGCAGTAATCGCTTTCTGCCTTAACTTCCGCCGTCGTATTGACGTATGAGACCACTACCGCGCCCGGATGCTCCGCTTTCCACGCTCTCAGCTGTTCGCCATCGATGGTCGACGCGAGCGAGCATCCCGCGGCGAGGTCGGGTAGCAGCACGCGTTTACCCGGCGATAGGATCGCCGCCGTCTCCGCCATGAAATGCACACCGCAGAACACGATGATGTCGGCTTCTGTCTTAGCCGCCTCGCGGCTCAATCCCAGCGAGTCTCCGACATAGTCGGCAACATCCTGGACTTCGGGACGCTCGTAGTTGTGCGCCAGAATGACGGCGTTGCGGTGCTCTGCGAGCCGTTTGATCTCCAGTTGCAGCGCAGTCAGGTCATCGCGTACCGCCGTACTCGTCAATTGCGCCTCTGCATTCCTGCAAACGATGAAGCCCGTGCGGGCTCTGTGCACTCGGCGTCGCCGACGGCGCTCTGCGGCCTCGTTTCTCCCTGCGTCGCCGCAGGCGCTCTGCGCCCTCGTCCCACTACCATTCGATGTGCTTCCCCCGCCACTTCCGCTTCGACCGCGGGAAGTCGCTCCGATAGTGGCCACCTCTGGACTCTCTTCTCATCAGGGCCGCTTCAGCTATCAGTCCAGCCGTCTCCACCATGTTGGCCTCTTCCGTCGCTCCGATCGGCAATCGGGTCTCGATCCCTTTCAGCAACTCGATGCATTTCCGGAGCCCCCTCGCCGTGCGGTCGATGCCGGCGTGCTCCCACATCACCTTGCGCACATCGTCGGCGGCGACCTGGGCGGCACCCCGGTCCTCGAGCGCCGCAGCAACCCACGCTCTTTTTCTCGGAATGCCTGTCACGGTGGGCAACCCAATCATGTCACGCGCCACCCTCTCGGCGAATACGAGCCCTTCGAGAAGCGAGTTCGAGGCGAGTCTATTGGCGCCGTGGACTCCAGTTCGTGAAACTTCTCCACAAGCGTAAAGGCGTGTCAGACTCGACCGCCCAGCGAGATCGGTGACTATTCCGCCCATCATGTAGTGCGCGGCGGGAATCACGGGAATGAGATCCGAAGACGCATCGATGCCCCGCGCCTTGCACAGCGCGAAGATACCTGGAAAGCGCTTGAGAAATGACTTGCCCAGCTTTCGGGCGTCAAGCCACACGCGGCTGCCAGCCGCACGCTGCCGAAAAATCTCGCGCGCTACGACGTCACGGGGCGCGAGATCTGCCAGCCGATGTTTTTTCAGCATGAAGCGAACGCCGTCGTCGTCCACCAGCACGGCGCCCTCACCGCGCACGGCTTCCGAGATCAGGGCCAGAGGGTTCTCGGGCGTTTCCAGCGCAGTGGGGTGAAACTGAACGAACTCCATGTCCGCCAGACGGACTCCCGCCCGATGAGCGATGGCGAATCCGTCGCCCGTCGCGACCTGAGGATTGGTCGTATACCTGTACAGCTGTCCGCATCCACCAGTCGCCAGAACTGTTGCATCGGCGATGATCTCGATCGGAGTTCCGGCCATCGTCGCTCTGACGCCGCGGCAGACACCGTCGCTCACTATCAGATCGAGCACCCGCGTTCGTTCGAGCACCTCGATGCGTTCGGTTTCTGTCACCCGCTCGATGAGTGTCCGTGCAACCTCTGCTCCCGTCTGATCGCCGTGCGCGTGCACGATTCGCCGGCGGGAATGAGCGGCCTCACGCCCGAGCTTGAAGGCGCCTCCTGGCTCGAGATCGAAATCAGCCCCGGCAGTGTGCAGCTCCCGCACACGTGCGGGCCCTTCCTCCACCAGTATCTCGACCGCCTTCGCGTCGCACAGCGCCGCCCCGGCAGCGAGCGTGTCCTTGCGGTGCAGCTCGGGCGAATCCCCGGCACCTAGGGCGGCGGCGATGCCGCCCTGCGCATATGCGGTAGCACTGTCGAACAGCGAACGCTTGGTGAGGATCATCACCTTGCCTTCCGATGACGCACGCCAGGCCGTGTGCAGGCCGGCAACACCACTTCCAACCACGAGGAAGCGTGTACGAATGCGATCGGTCATTGCTCAAATCAATGGGCTTTGCAAGGGTATAGAAAGGGGCGAGCCGCCTTGCCGCCCACCGCCCACTGTACGAATATCTCTGCTGAATGCGAAAACTTCTCATCGTGGCCGTGGCGTTACTCGCCACCCACGCGGCGCTGCTGTTTGCAGGCGGAGGCGGAACGGCCGAGTCTACGCGCCCCGGTGCGACTGACGTTGGCATCGTACTCGATGTCGGCGGTCGGGGCGACAAGTCTTTCAATGACGGCGCTTACGCCGGTGCTGACAGCGCCGTCAAGGTGCTGGCTCCCAACATTCGTTTCATCGAGCCCGGCGAGGGCTCCGACCGCGAAGCTGGCCTCAGGCTTCTCGCCGCCGAGGATATGGATCTCGTCATCGGCGTCGGCTTCATCTTTTCGGACGACATCACCAAGCTCGCGAAGGAATACCCCACGGTATCGTTCGCCTGCGTCGACTACGCACTCTCGATCGATGACAAGGGAAACGTCATCGCGCCACCTCCCAACGTCGCCGCTCTCAAGTTCCGCGAAGAGGAAGGCTCATTCCTCGTTGGTGCGCTCGCGGCGCTCGTCGGCAAATCGAACAAGGTGGGGTTTGTGGGAGGCATGGATATACCACTCATCCACAAGTTCGAGGCAGGCTATCGCGCCGGCGTCAAGCACGTCTGCCCTGCCTGCACCGTCATCGCGCAATACGCGGGCGTAACTCCGGAAGCTTTCAAGAATCCCGGCAAGGGCAAGGAGCTGGCACTCAGCCAGTATCAGTCGGGCGTCAACGTGATCTTTCACGCCTCCGGGTCCACCGGACAGGGCGTCTTCGAAGCGGCGCGCGTCGCCAACAAGCTCGCCATCGGAGTGGACGCTGACCAGACGGATGAAGCTCCTGGACACGTGCTTACGTCCATGATCAAGGGCGTGGACGCTGCCGTGTTTGACGCGATCCAGCGAGTGCAGAACCGCACTTTCAAGGGCGGGATCTATTCATTTGGACTTGCTGAAGGCGGCGTCGGGTACATCTACGACAACCGCAATAAGGGGCTGATTCCCGACAGCGTTCACACGCGCGTCGAGCAGCTCAAGCAGGAGATCATCGCCGGGCGCATCAAGGTTCCCAGCGCTCGATGAGCACGTCCGTCGCGGCGGCACCGGAACCGGGCGCTCACGCGATCAGAATGCAGGGCATCGACAAGGCGTTCGGGGCAGTTCGGGCAAATCGCGCTGCCTCTCTCGACGTTCTTGCCGGTGAGATTCACGCCCTCGTCGGCGAAAATGGCGCCGGCAAGTCCACCCTGATGAAGATCCTCGGCGGACTGCAGAAGCCCGACGCCGGATCGCTCGAGGTCAACGGAAACGACGTCACCGGATGGTCCACCAGCGACGCCATCGCCGCCGGAATCGGTGTGGTACACCAGCACTTCATGCTCGTGTCCACTCTCACCGTGGCGGAGAACATCGTGCTGGGACAGGAGCCCGTGTCAGGCGGGCGCTTCGACCGGTCTCGCGCAATCAGCGACGTTGAGAAACTGAGCGAGGAGACGGGCCTTGTCGTTGCGGCCGACCGGAAGATCGCCGACCTGTCCGTCGGTGAAGCACAACGCGTCGAGATACTGAAAACCCTGTTCAGAGGTGCGCGTATCCTCGTGCTGGACGAGCCCACGGCAGTCCTGTCACCGCCGGAAGTTCGTGAGCTCTGGACGGTCCTGCGAAAATTGCGGGACGCCGGCGGCACCATCGTTCTCATAACGCACCGGCTCGACGAAGTGATCGACATTTCGGACACGATCACGGTGATGCGGGCCGGAGAAACGGTGGCACGACTGCGCACTGCCGACACGACGCCGGCACAGATCGCCAGGGCGATGGTGGGTCGCGACGTAGCGCTGTCATCACGCGCGGGAGCGAGCGCACTCGGTGCGGAATTGCCCGAGGCCGGAAGTGCACAGCCATCCCCGCCGTCGTCCGACCTTCCGTCGGCATTGAACGTCACGGACCTTGTCGTTGTTGGCGCGCGCGGAACGTGTGAAGTCGACGGTGTCACCTTCTCGATTCGACCGGGTGAGATTCTGGGCATCGCGGGCGTCGAGGGAAACGGTCAGACGGAGCTGGTCGAAGCACTGGCCGGACTTCGTCCCATTGCTTCTGGCTCCATTCGCATCGGGGGCGTCGAAGTGACGTACAGGGATGTAGCCCGGCGTCGCGACGCCGGACTCTCACACATCCCCGAGGATCGTCACCGGCGGGGACTGATTCTCGATTATTCGATCGCCGACAATCTCGTGCTCGGCCTTCAGAGCTCGTTCGCCAGCCGCGGAATGCTGGATGGGACACGCATTACGGATAACGCGGGCACTCGCATCGAGGAGTTCGACATCAGGCCTCCTTCGTCCGAGCTGCCCGCTCGGTCGCTGTCCGGTGGAAATCAGCAGAAGGTGGTGATAGCGAGGGAAATGGGGCGCGAATTTTCCGTGCTTCTCGCATCGCAGCCAACGCGCGGCGTGGATGTCGGAGCGATCGAATTCATTCACTCGCGATTGCGCGAGGCACGCGGGGCCGGAAAGGCGGTCCTTCTCGTTTCCGCCGAGTTGAATGAAGTGCTGGCTCTCTCCGATCGGGTTGCGGTGATGTACCGGGGCAAGTTCGCGACAGTATTGCCCGTTGCCGAAGCCACCGAAGATGTCCTCGGCGAGTACATGATCGGCGCCCGCAAGGATTCCGCTGCGTGACGACAGGCCTTCGCGAAAAGCTCGAAGAAGCGCTGTTCCCTCCCGTCGTTGCACTCCTTATCGCACTGGTGTGCGGCGACCTGCTCATTCTCAGCTACGGCCAGTCGCCGGCTATGGTGTACCGGCTCCTGCTGGAAGGCACCTGGGGCAACGCGTACGGTTTCGGCCAGGTTTTGTACAAGGCGACTACGCTGACATTTACGGGATTGGCTGTATCGATGGGCATCCGGGCAGGTCTGTTCAATGTCGGCGCCGAGAGTCAGTTGGCTGCGGGCGGATTTCTGGCGGCGATGGCGGGACTTGCGGTATCGCCGGGCATGCCCGGCATTCTGGCGATACCGATATGCATGGTCGCAGCTGCCGTTGGCGGCGGCATAGTGGGCGCGATACCCGGGTTTCTGAAGGTGAAGTTCGGCGCTCATGAGGTGATCGTGACAATCATGCTGAACTTCGTGGTTCTCGCCCTGCTGAACTGGGCGATCGCCACGCACCTGAACGTTCCGGAGACTCTGCACACCACCGAGATCTCGTCAGGAAGACTGCCGAGGGTCGAGTCATTCATCGGCGCGTTTCATGGATCGGCGGCGAATCTGACGCTCATCGTCGCTCTCCTTGTCGCTGTCGCAGTGTGGTTCTATCTGTTTCGCAGCCGGCAGGGTTACGAGCTGCGTGCAGTCGGATTGCAACCCGACGCGGCGGAGTACGGTGGAATTCGAGTCGGTAAAATCTGGTTCCGCGCAATGGTGCTTTCCGGTGCGATCGCCGGACTCGGGGGCATCAACTACGTTCTCGGCTACAAGTACTACTACGAAGAGGGATTCGCCGGAGGATCCGGATTCCTCGGCATCGCCGTAGCACTCGTCGGCAGAAATCATCCTCTCGGTGTGGTTCTCGCCGCACTCTTTTTCGCTACCCTCTCGCAGGGTGGTCTCGCGATCCATGCGTTCGTGCCGAAGCAGATGGTGGAAGTGCTTCAAGGCGTCGTGATACTTGCGGTCGCGATGTCGGTGCCCGAAGTCAGGCGGGCATTGCGGCAGGCGAGGAGGCCGGCGGCCGCATGAATCCGGTCGATTTCATCACTCAGACGCTTCGCATCGCGGTGCCGTATTTGTTCGCGACAGCGGGCGGCGTTCTCGCGGAAAGAGCAGGCATTATCAGCCTGACGCTCGAAGGGTTCATGCTCAGCGGCGCGTTTTCAGCCACTCTAGGCACGTACTACTCTGGAAGTCCGTGGATCGGGCTGTTGTGCGGCGTCCTCGGAGGCCTTGTCTTCGGGCTGATCCATTCAGTCGCGACCATCCGCTATCGCGCGGACCAGGTCGTTGTTGGAATTGCAATCAACCTGCTTGCTATCGGCGCCACCCGCTTCTTCCTCCAGCTCGCCTTCGAGAGCTCGTCGAATTCGCCGCGCATCGAGGGATTCGCCGCCAGCGCATCCGCTCGCGGGTTTGACAATCCGCTGTTGTGGGTCGGTCTCCTGTCAGCCCCGATCCTGGCATTCTTTCTCTATAAAACTCCGTTCGGGCTGCGCGTGCGCGCGGTCGGTGAGCACCCTGGCGCGGCGGAAAGCGTAGGAGTGAATGTCACGCGCATCCGGTACATCGCCGTTGCGGTCTCTGGAATGGTCGCTGCGCTCGGTGGAGTGTTTCTCGCTCTCGACCAGCACCAGTTTACGGACCAGATGACTGCGGGCCGCGGGTTCATCGCGGTGGCGGCTGTCATTTTCGGACGATGGGACCCGGCACGCGCCGCGTTGGCGTGCCTTCTCTTCGCAGCCGCAGAAACCCTTCAGATTCAGTTGCAGGGTACGCAGTTGATCGCGTCGCAGTTCATCTCGATGATTCCATACCTGCTGACGATCATTGCACTTGCGGGGGTCGTGGGCCGAGCCGTTCCGCCGGCCGCGCTGGGCAAGACCGGAGACTAGCTGATGTTCAGGAAGCTGTTCATCCTGATCATTACCGCGTTTGTGGACATGGTGGGGCTCCTCATGGTGCTCCCGCTGATGCCGTTCTACGCGCGCGAGTTCGGCGCCGGGTCGCTGATGGTGACGGTGATGGTCGTGTCATTCACCGCGGCGCAGTTGTTGAGTACCCCGCTGTGGGGACGCTTCTCCGATAGATACGGCAGACGTCCGGCGCTGCTCGTCGGCCTCGGCGCGGCGGCCGTAGCCTACATTGTCTTCGCTTACGCTACCTCGCTGTGGCTGCTCCTGTTGTCCCGCGTGATACAGGGCGCTGGTGGCGGCACTGTGGGCGTGATACAGGCCTATGTCGCCGATGCTACCGAGCCGCAGAACCGTGCGAAAGCGCTCGGATGGCTATCGGCCGCGACCAACTTCGGTGTGGCACTTGGCCCCCCGCTCGGCTCGCTGGCGCTTCTCGGCGGACGCAGCGGGCCGGGACTGCTCGCTGCCGCGCTCTGCATCATCAATATCGTTTTCGCCTGGCGCTTTCTGACTGAGTCGCGCGACATGGAAGACGCGCGCAATTCGACGAAGAAGCCGGGCGCATCGAGAGCGGCGCTAATGCGGGTGATTTCGCATGCAAGGGAGCCCGGGCCCCGGTTGATCTGGATCTACGCGATCGCCATGGGTGCGTTCTCCGCCATCACCGCGATCATGCCGCTGTTTCTTGCTGATCGATTCGGTATTGGCGAGGACCGGGTGTGGATCTTTTTCACGTACATCGGGATCATTTCTGTGATCACCCGCGCGGGCGTCCTCGGATGGGCGGTGGACCGCTTCGGTGAAGGTCGCCTGTCGCGCCTCGGCCTCGTGCTGCTCGCGACCGGCCTGGCATCGTTCCCCTTTGTACACAACTACGCGATGCTGGGGATCGGCATCGCACTCCTCCCGTTGGGTACCGCCTTCACTTTTCCCTGCGTCACGTCGCTGCTATCGCGAGTCATTCCGAGTGGCGAGCGCGGTCTCTACATGGGGGTTCAACAGACGTATGGCGGGATATCGCGTGTCGCGATTCCGCTATGGGCCGGGTTTGCCTACGATCATTTCGGCAGAAGCGTTCCCTTTCTCACTTCTGCAACGCTGGTGCTGGGAACGCTGCTTCTGGGTTTGGGTGTCGATGACGGGCGCGATACAAAAAAGACCGTCAGTAAGATCGTTGCCGAGCCGGCTCCGTCCTGATCCTGGCGTCGGAAAAAGTGTCGTTGGCGGCCAGTGACCCGCGACTCAGAACATCGTTACCATCGACGTGCGTTATCAGGCGAACTCCGCGCTGGTAGGTGAAATAGCCGTACGCCCACTGCAGGAACACGCTTAGGCGATTGCGAAACCCCACCAGATACATGATGTGAACGAACAGCCATAGCAGCCATGCTGGGCGGCCAGTCACCTTGAATTTTCCGAAGTCGGCGATGGCGCGAGAGCGGCCGATCGTTGCCAGATCGCCCTTGTTCCGGTATCTGAACGAGCGTGTCGCGAGTCCCTGCTGCAGCAGGAGAATATTTCGCGCCGCGGTTTTTCCTTCCTGGTTTGCCGCGGGGCACACTCCCGGTACGGGCCGCCCATCTTCCCGGGTCACCAGAGCCAGATCGCCCACGACGAACACTTCAGGGTGGCCGGGAATCGAAAGGTCTTCCTTCACCAGCACACGGCCGGCGCGATCGAGCGGCACACCGAGCGTTCGCCCGAGAGGCGACGCCGCGTTACCGGCGCCCCAGAAAACCGTTCGCGTCTCGATCCGTTCATCGCCTACGTAGACGGCGTCGGGTTCAATCCGAGTGACGATCGAGTTCGTGCGAACCTCTACCCCAAGCTCTTCGAGCCCACGATGCGCGACGCGCCCAAGGTCTTCCGGAAACGATGGCAGAACACGCGGTCCGCCTTCGAGGAGAATGACGCGCGTCTTGCGCGTATCGATGTTTCGAAAGTCGGGATACAGCGCCTTCCGCGCGATGGTGGGTAGTGCGCCCGACAGCTCGACGCCTGTCGGTCCGCCACCAACCACGACAAAAGTCATGTACGCGTCACGCTCGTCCGCATCCGACGTCTTCTCCGCCATCTCGAATGCGATGAGAAAACGGCGCCTGATCTCGCCCGCGTCCTCGATCTCCTTCAGGCCGGGTGCGAGCGGCTCCCATTCCTCATGGCCGAAGTAGGCATGCCTCGAACCGGAGGCGACGACCAGGTAGTCGTACGGGATGTCGCGAGGTGGAACCTCGATTCTCACGGTTTTCCGCTCGACATCGATCGCGGTTACCTCAGCCAGCAGCACCGTAACGTTCTTCTGTTTGCGAAGAATCCATCGGATCGGCGCGGTGATGTCACTCGGTGACAGTGCCGCGGTTGCCACCTGGTAGAGCAGCGGCTGAAAGACATGATGATTGGTGCGATCGAGCAGGGTGACCTGCACGTCAGCTCGCTTGAATACCTTCGCCGCCGAGAGGCCGCCAAACCCTCCGCCGATTATCACGACTTTCGAGACGCGGGACGATGTCATGCAACTCGCTCCTCGAACCCTCTGGCTGCGAGCGTCATGATCAGCACCAGCACTATCAGCAGCACGCTATAGGCTGACGCAGTGCCGAAAGCCAGCGCTCGGAGCTGCGCCAGTATCTCGATCGAGATCGGCCTGTTCGCGTGAGTGTAAAGAACCACACCGGCGACGAATTCCCCCACGGCTGTCACTGCCGCGAGAAGCGCACCAGCTACGAGTCCGGGCCGCGCTGCGGGAAGCACTACCCTCCGCATCGTCAACAACCATGAAGCGCCGAGTCCGCGTGCCGCATCCTCCAGCGACGCGTCCAGCTGTCGCAGCGAGCTCTCGACGGCAGTGGCGACGAGCGGGATGCCCCGGATGAAATACGCCAGGGGGAGTATCCAGAATGTGCCGACGAGCAGCACTCGGCCCGACATGACATCGTTTCGATTGAACGTCGCAGCGAGACCCATGGCGATGGCCGTCGCCGGAATCGCCCACGGCAGCGCGACAAGCAGCTCGAGCATACGTCGGCCGCTGAATCGGCGGAGCACGATCAGATATGCGGCAACGAAGCAGACGAGAATGTTCGCGGCGGTCGCGATGACCGCCATAGACACGCTGTTGACAATGGGCTTCCATAGCTGCGATTCCGCCACCAGCCGCCGATAATTCTCGAAAGTGTATTCCGGCGGCAGAACCTGAGTCGTCCACGCTCCATCGACGGCGAACGAGACAAGTATGATCATCAGGTGCGGCAGCACGAGAACTACGACCGTTGCAATAGACAGCACCGCAGCAACAACCTGAGCCTTTCGCGATTTGAGAACACGCCTTGTCGCGCTTCCCTTCCCTGAAGAAGTGTACTTCCGTTTCCTCTCCAGGCGCCTGAAGAGAATCAGTCCCGCGACCGCGCTCAGCGCCAGCACGGTCGTCTCCACATACGCGAGCCCCAGCGACCCGTTGAGCTTCGACGCAACGATTTGCGTTGAGAGCACGCGTATGCCTCCGCCGAAAACGTACGGTGCCGAAAACGATCCGAGCGAGGTCATGAAGACGAGCAGCATCGACCCCGCCAGCGCTGGTGTCAGCAGGGGAAGCGTTACGCGCCTCAGGCGCACCCACGACCCTGCTCCAAGCCCGGAAGCCGCCTCGTCAAGTGTCGTATCGAACCGCTCCAGGCCGGCCGAGACGAAGAGAAAGACGTAGACGTACATCGTGTAGGCGTGGACGAAGATGATCGCCCACACTCCGGTGAGCCGCCACGGAGCCTCAGCCATACCGAGCAGATTCTGCACGGAGCGCGTCACGATGCCGCTCTCGCCATACAGAAACAGAAACGAGATCACTCCAACGAGCGGCGGGAGCGCCGCAGGAAGTGTTGCCACTGCGCGAAGAATGCGCCGGCCGCGAAACTCGAACCTGCTGAGCAGAAACGCGAGCGGAACTCCCACCAGCACCGACGCGATCACCGAGGCAATGGAGATTCCGATACTCGTGGTCAATGCCTCGCGATCGGAGGGACTCGCAAGAAATTCCCGCCAATGTCCAAGACCGTTCTCGAAGCTTCCGGCGATCACCGCGACGTTCGGAAAGGCAACCGTCCACAGCAGCAGAGCAAAAACCGGCAGTGCGAGCAGCCAGCTTCTGCGTGTCGGGCTCATCCTCTTACGATCGGCAGCGGCTCCCTGATCACCTTGATGCCGGTAACGTCGCCTTCGCGCAACCCCATCTCGGACGATGCTACCTCGACCACAACATCGCCCGTCATGCTGATGCGATAGACTGCGCTCCCTCCAGTGAAACGGCGATTCACCACCTCTCCACGCCACGACTCATCGTCGGTCGAGATCTCCAGCGCGTCGGGCCTGAGCACCACCATCGCCGGATCGAGCCGTCCGTTGTTTCCCGGACGGGTCAACGAGAACTCCTTTCTCGAGCCACCTATCGTCACTGCAACCCGCTCTCCGAGATCCTCGGCAGGAAGTATCGTCGCGCGGCCAATGAACCTCGCCACTTCCAGCGACGCGGGCCGATCGTAGAGATCTTCCGGCGCTCCGATCTGGAGAAGTGTTCCATGTCGGATCAGAGCGATGCGATCCGCGATTGCGAAGGCATCCTCCTGATCGTGCGTTACGAACAGCGCCGGTACACCCGCTCTGTGCAGCATGGACCGCAGCTCGTCGCGAGTGGTTTGCCTCAATGTCGGGTCAAGATTCGACAGGGGCTCATCCAGGAGCAGAGCGCGTGGCTCGATGACGAGCGCGCGCGCCAGCGCGACGCGCTGCTGCTCCCCTCCCGACAGGGACTGGATGCTGCGTTTTCCCGCTCCCGCAAGTCCGACCTGATCGAGGGCTGACCGTGCGCGATCCAGGCGAACGCTTCGGCCTACTCCTCTGGCCTCGAGCCAGAATGCGACATTTTCCTCGACAGGCATGTGGGGAAACAGTGCGTAGTGCTGAAACACCATCCCGAATCCGCGCTTCTGGGGCGGCAGTGCAGTGATGTCCGTTTCGTCCAGGAACACGCGCCCGCTATCCGGCGTTTCATAGCCCGCAGCGATCCGAAGTGTCGTTGTTTTGCCCGAACCGGAAGCGCCTATCAGCGCGAGGAGCTCTCCTGCCGGCACCTCGAAAGACACTTCGTTCACCGCCAGATGCTCGCCAAACCGGCGGGTGATCTGCTCGAGGGCGAGCGAGCCGGAGCTCAATTCTTTCGCCCGCTATTCCTGATGTTCGCGTCCCAGTACTTCATCCACACGTTCAGGCTGTCCGCCATGAGTCGTCGGTCTACCGGCATTGGCTTGATTCGCTTCATTGCGACGCGTATCCACTCCGGCAGCGAATCAGACGGGATGTCGGTGCGCGCCGGAATGCGAAGGAATTGCTCAGCCGCGGCTTTGAGGGCGGCGGGAGTGGACACGAACTCGTAATAGAGGCGCGCCTCACGCGGGTGCTTGGTGCCCTTCACGATTGCAATCCCGTCGACAAGCAGCGGAGTGCCGCTGGAGGGGATGATGTAATCCACCGGGATCTTCAGTCGCTGCTGAAGAGTGGCAATATCCGGCATGTCCCACAGGGTGATGACTCCCTCCTGCCGGCCCAGCTTCTGGTAGAGAATAGTCGGGTTGAGAGTGTATTCGCGCGTATTGGCATCGAGCTTTCGTAACCACTCGTAACCTGCGGCGGGAGATCCCGTGCGAGCCACCGACCGCGCGACGATTGCGCCGAAGATGGCGCGCATCGTTCCCGATGCGATCGGATCGCGTATGAGTACCTTGCCCTTCCACTTGGGGTCGAGGACGTCATCCCAGTCCTTCGGAGCTTCCGCGCGCGGCACCGCTGCCGTGTTGTACCCGATCACTTCGGGTGTCAGGTAGGTGCCGTACCAGTGATCACGCGCATCGCGGGCTTCGACGCTCACTGAGTTCGACCAGGTCGGGATGTACGGCTCGAGCAGGTTCTCTTTTGCGCCGCGGTCGAACGCCTCCGCCGGTGCGCCAAACCAGACGTCTGCCTGAGGGTTGGGACCTTCGGCACGTACGCGGTCGAGAACTTCCTGCGAGCCCATGTCCATCCACTGAACGTCTATCGTCGGGTTGGCGGCCTCGAATCCCTTTTCGAAATACCCCAGCAGATCCTTTCCGTGGGGAGAATACACTCGCAGCACTGTCCGCTCATCGCTCGAGCACGAAAGTGCGGCAGCACAAGCGACTATCCATGCAACTCGCGATTTCATTTCCCGCGCATCGATAGAAGGTTGACGAACAGACGCGTACCACCGCTCACTCCCGCCGGCAGCTGCCGGAAGAATGCCAGCGTCGTGTAGATGTACATGCCACGTCCCTCGGGAGTCACGAGGATTCCACCTCTATTCACCGGCTCTCCCGGATCATTCGTCGCGACCAGCGGCTTGTATCGCTCGTCGAACGCACGGGGCATGTAGAGCCCGCGTTCCTGAACCCATCCTTCAAAATCGGCCCCAGTGATCGCGTTCGGCTGACGAAACGCCGGCGACGACGCATCCAGCATGGTGACCGGCGCATTCTCCTCCGCCACGCGGTCATGGGGACGGTTGATCGTAATGGAGTGTGGCATCATGCCCGGCCGCATCATCTCGTATTGTCCAAATTGAACGACCACCGTTCCGCCGCGCCTCGCGAATTCCAGCAGATACGGGTTGTTGTAGGGAAGATCGCGATGCGCTTCGTAAGCCCGTGGTCCAACCACGATCGTACTGAAGCGCGACAGATCCACGGTCGGTATCTCGGATGGATCGATGATCGTTACCGGAATTCCCAGTTGAGCGAGCGCCGGAGCCACATTGTCGCCGACCCCCGGGATGTATCCCACGGTCAGACGCGGCTGTACTGCAACGTCGATCGCGGCGAGCCGCACCGCCGCAGGCCGGTAGTGACGCTGTGGCGAGATATGCTCGTAATCGATGCGGGCGAAGCCGGTGGTGAACGTATTCCCGCCGGCCACAGCCCGCGCCGAAACGATGTGACTGCCTGCCGGCACGCGGCCGCGTACCCGGAAGCTGAGCGTTCGCGTACCGGCCGAATCCATGGTTATCAGTCGCGATGCGGAGTCCGCCCGAAGTCCCTGAGGAAGAACGAGCGAAACCTCAACCGGGAGAGACCTCATCGACGCCGACCTCAACGTCACATTGAAGAACCGGTCGAGAGGCGAGTTCGCGCGAGCAAGCTCGACCGGCCTGGCCAGTGTCACGCTGACGAGCGGCGCGACGGCGAGCGGTCGCTGCACATCACCCCGCACGGCGTCGGCAATCCGAAACACCACCGGTGCCCGAATGACAGCCGCTTCACCGCCACCCGCCGACACGGGCACACTGATCCAGCGCCTCTTCTCCAGCTCATCTTCCGGCAGCGCTCCAATCGCCGGGGCAAACAGATCTCCATTCCGTGGAGCAGCAAGCCACCAGGGCTGGGTAATCTCCAATCCTTTCACGAATGTCGTCCACCGATAAGCGCTGTCAGACGCGACCTGCACCGCCGAGGTGCCGTTGCCACCAACTGTTCCCAGCACGGACAGCGGAGACCGGCTGCGGTTGAATACGGTAACGGTGACGCGCGCGCTGTCGCCCACGGCGACATATTCGCGATCCGAGATTGCTTCCACCGCAATCCCCGAGCGGACTAGTCGTTGCTCGTTGTCCAGAACCTCGAACACGCGCTGCGTGGTTTTCTCCGCGCTTCCCGATGCCTGTCTCGTATCCCCACGCTCGCCGGCGCGCTCGAGGCCATCGAACAGAGACGTTTCTGCCTTCGGATCGGACGGAGCATTCACCCTGCTGTGTTCACGGCGCAGGAAATCCAGGATGACCCCTTTGCGCTGAAGAGTTCCAAAGCCCTGTGACTTGTGCTGCGATCTGCTTTCACCCGCAATCTCCGCGTACGACCGGCCGAGTGCCTCGTTGTATTCGCCGACGTTGAAGCGGAGAGTCGCCGCGTCCGGGCTGAAGCGCGCCGAGCGATAGAGCTTGAGCGGAGTCCAGGCCGGGCCGAATCGGCTGACGGCGAAACGCACGGTATCCGCGGCCAAATCGTACGCTTCTCTCGCCAGAATACCGGAGACCTGATGCTGTCCATGACCGTCGCGCGGTGTACCCGAGAAGATCGAGACAATGATGTGCGGTCGAAACGCGCGCACCACCTGCACGACATCGTTGAGCAGCGAGTCTTTCGGCCAGTGAGCGAACGTCTCGGCCGCGTTCTTCGAGTATCCGAAATCGTAGGCGCGCGTGAAGAACTGGTGTGCCCCGTCAACGCGACGCGCAGCGAGCAGCTCTTCCGTGCGAATGATCCCGAGCATTTCCCCCAGCTCGTTCCCGATGAGGTTCTGGCCGCCGTCTCCTCTTGTGAGCGATAGATACGCCGTCTGCGCTCGACCTCCACGCTGCAGCCACGATATCAGCTGCGTGTCTTCATCGTCGGGATGCGCGCCGATGACAAGAACCCGTATCTGCTGTGCGGCCTGAGCCCGCGACGAGGGATGAGCAACAGCGCCGCGATCCTGTGAAAACAGGACTCGCGGCGCCGATAGAACCATCAATACCAAAAGAGCGATTACTGCTCGCTTCATCGTTGACCAGGTTTGGGGAGCTGCGAAGCGCTAGCCTGCGACGGCACTCCGGCGCCGCGATCCGACGGGTGCTTCGGGCAGCGCGACGACCTCCGCCACTATCCGCTCCTGCTCCATTTTGTGGGCCGAAGCATATCCCTCCGCGGGACTCGCCCGTTCCGGCCTCCCCGCATACCGCACGATGACAGCATTCCCGGTGGAAACGCGCAGGCGGGGAGATACATATGTCCATGCGCCCATGTTCTTGGGCTCTTCCTGCGCCCACACAACTTCATCGACGGAGGGGTAAAGATCCACGATGCGCGCAACATCCTCATGCGGCCACGGGTACAGCTCCTCCACTCGTACCAGAGCGACGTGCGGTGCGCGATGCGCGGCAAGGTCGTAGTAGATCTTGCCGGTGCAAAAAACGAGTCGCTTCACCTGTTCGCGCTGTTCAGACGCTGCATGATCATCTATCACCGCGCGGAACGCTCCTTCGGTGAGATCGGCTAGTCGGGACATCGCTTCGGGAAGCCGAAGGAGGCTCTTCGGCTGCATCAGGATCAGCGGCCGGCGCCTCTCGAGCCTCGCCTGTCGCCGCAGTATGTGGAAATACTGGGCCGGCGTTGACGGATACGCCACACACAGATTGTTCTCGGCGCACGACTGGAGGAATCTCTCGAGACGCGCGCTGGAGTGCTCCGGTCCCTGCCCTTCGTAGCCATGCGGAAGCAGTAGCACGAGCCCGGAGTCCTGCGCCCATTTCGCACGGTCGGAGATGATGAACTGGTCGATTATCGGCTGCGCGACATTCACGAAATCGCCAAACTGAGCCTCCCACAACACCAGAGACCGGCGGGTGGCCGTGCTGAATCCGTATTCGAAGCCGAGCACTGCGGTCTCGGAGAGCGGACTGTTGTAAATCTCGAAAGCGGCGCGCGCTTCCTGAAGATGCTGCAGCGGGATGTACGTCTCACCTGTCTCAGCGTCATGCAGCACCGCTTGCCGATGCGAGAATGTCCCGCGCTCTATGTCCTGTCCCGTCAACCGAATCGAAATCCCTTCCACCAGCAGCGACCCGAATGCCAGCGCCTCGGCGTGACCCCAGTCGATTCCGCCAGTATCCCCGAGAGCTTCGCGTCTGCGGCGCAGCGTCTTCACGAGCCGGCTGTTCGGCCTGATGGACTCCGGCCAGACGAGAAGCTGTTCGTTCAGCGAAACTATCTGTTCAGCTCTGGGCGTCGCACTTTCGCCAGCCGGTGCAGTGGCCGCGCCCTTTGGCTCGACACTTTGTCCCGGAACCGGCTTCTCTCCATCGCTGGCGGAAGTACCACTCTGAATCTTCTCGAACAGCGCGGCGATTTCGTCGTCGACCGCCTTCACCTCCGCATCACCGAGCACGCCTTCGCTCACCAGTCTTTTTCCCCACACCTCGCGAGGTGACGCATGGTCGCGAATCTGCGTGTACATCGCCGGCTGGGTGAATGACGGCTCGTCCGTCTCGTTGTGTCCGTGACGGCGGTAGCCGACCAGGTCCACAAGGAAATCCTTGCCGAATTTCTCTCTGTATTCGACGCCGACCTTCATCACTTCGATGCAGGTCCCCGCATCCTCCGCGTTGACGTGCACGATGGGAACCTCGAATCCCTTTGCGAGGTCGCTCGCATAGCGCGTCGAGCGCGCGTCGGCGGGATCGGTGGTGAAGCCAACCTGGTTGTTGGCGATGATGTGAAGCGTTCCACCAACCCGGTAGCCTCGCAGCCGCGACATGTTGAATGTCTCGGCGACGACACCCTCGCCCGGAAACGCGGCGTCCCCGTGAATGCATACCGGAATGACAGTCGCTTCATCTCGTTCCGCGCCAGTGGAGTAGGCCGACTGTCGTGCGCGTGCGACTCCCTGCAGCACCGGGTTGGCGAACTCGAGGTGACTTGGGTTGGGAATGAGGGAAACCACGATTTCCCTCTCACCAACCGTGCGCTTGCCGGTTGCTCCAAGGTGGTACTTGACGTCGCCCGTCTCACTCTCGGCACTTGCCGCGGCGTGCTTGCCCTCGAACTCACCGAAAATCGTCTTGTACGGTTTCCCGAGGATATGGGCAAGCACGTTGATACGGCCGCGATGCGCCATCGCAATCGTCACCTCCCGCGCTCCCGCCTTCGCGGCGCTGTCGATCGCCGCGTCGAGCATCGGCACAAGCATGTCGATTCCTTCGATCGAAAAGCGCTTGTACCCCTGGTACGCGCGGCCGAGGAATCGCTCGAGCCCGTCAACTTCGGTAAGCCGGCGAAGTATGGCTTTCTTGCCTTCCGCAGGCAGCGGCTGGTGAAGCCGGCCGCTTTCGATTTGATCGCGAAGCCACTCGCGCTCGCTGGCGGATCCCAGGTGGTCGAACTCGAAGCCGATGTTGCTGGAGTAGAGGCCGCGGAGCCGTCCCACCACCGCCTCCGCACTCTGCTCCGTCGACCGCAGTGCCTCTCCGGGCACGGATTTGAGATCCGCTTCAGTGACCCCATGAAACTCGGGCGTCAGCTCGGCTGTGCCGGGCGGACGATTGCCCAGAGGGTCGATACTCGCCGCGAGGTGACCATATGCACGAATGGAGTCAGCGAGCGCGGCGGCACCGGCGACTTTCCTGAGCAGCGATACATCCGGCGCACCCGCTCGTGCTGCGTCCGGGGAAGCCGCTCCATCCGCTGCACCGAGCTTCTCGGCGAACCTGAAGAACTGTCTCCAGGATTCGTCGACGGAATGTGGATCGCGGAGAAACGACTCGTACGTCTCCGCTATGTACCCATCATTGAAGACGCTCGTGATCGGATGGTTCGACATTTAGTCCTAATTTAACGCGGCGAGCGGAGGTCCGAGAAGCGTGCGCGGGTCAGTCTCTCGGGCCGTCAGCCGGTTGCCAAAACATCCTTGAGCGGGGGCGACGCCGTCATTCGAGGCGCTGACTGGTAGCGATGCCGCGACGCGGAAGCCGCCGCATGCATGAGGCGGGCGGCTGCCGCGCGGTCGAGAGTGGGCAGATAGAAAAAACCGGCGATTCCCCCGGCATCGATCGCGCCCTCGTTTGCGGGACGGGTGAGGCTGACGACGATCAATGGAACGTGGGCTAGCGCGCCATCTCCTTCCCACGCTTCCACGGGCAGCTTTACCAGCATCTCGTATTCGCACAGCAGCAGGTCGGGAGGCGTCGCGCTCGCTTCTCGAAGCGCCTCTGGAAGGCCGATCGCGAAGCTGGTCTCGAGCCCCAGGTCGGCGAAATATCTGGAGAAATGCTCACCCAGATAGCGGTGGCGTGCGACGCAAAGTGCGCGTAGTAGGGCTTGGTTGATCACCTGCCATCGTAAGACATGCGGCTCCCCAACACAAGCGCCAAGGGACGTGTCCAACGATGTGGACGCTCTTGTGGGACAGCTGGACACCCGATACCAGGGGCCAGTCGGGAGGTGCGACGGAATGCCGCCATCTACTTTCATGCCAGATTGGCACATAACAAAATGCCCCGCGCGAAAGGCGCGGGGCATTCTGGCTGCTGGTGGAAGCCGGTTTACCGGCGCTGGACGTCTACGTTGTTTCCGATCACGCCACCCAGGACGGCACCGGCGACGCCGCCGATGACTGCGCCCTTGACCTTGTCACGGCTGGTGACGGCGCCAATGGTCGCTCCGGCGACTGCGCCGATGGCCGCATCACGTTTCGTGTGCTTGATCACCCTCGTCGGACGCGGTGCCGGAGCCGAATAGGTCCCTGAAGACCGGGAAGATCCGCTCGAGGCGCGACCCGAACTGCGGCTGGAGCTGCGCCGGGCGACGGGACGGTCGCGATACACGATCCTCTCCCGCACGGGCTCGCTGTAAACGGGGGCGGCATAGCCGTTCGGCGCCAGCCCCTGCGCCGCGTAGGCACGCTCCATGGCCGAGACGCTGTCCATCGCCATATAGGGACGGGCCTGAGCGGCCAGCGACAAGTCGGAGTTCAGCGCATCGTCGACCTTGCTGGCCTTGTCGTCAGATCCGCACGCTACCGCCAAAATGGCCACTGGAACCACCAGGAACTTCTTGATTGACATCATTTATTCCTCCCGTTTTGACGGCCGCGCCACGCGACCATACTCTTCAGGAGGCAGGGTCTATGCCACCCGGACGCCCTCTTCAGCCTCGGCTGAATCCGGGACTTCCACCGGCTCGACAACCTGCGGATGGCCCTCCGGCGGAAGGTTGAGAGTGAACACGCTTCCCTTTCCTGGCTCCGACCGCACCTCGAGGGAGCCATCGAGAAGCGTCGCAAGCCGCCGCGAGATGGGGAGGCCCAGCCCCGTTCCCATCTGCTGGGTCGGTGAGACCTGAACGAACTCCTCGAAGATCCTCACCTGATCCTCGTCCGAGATGCCCTCTCCGTGGTCGATTACCGAGACCGAGACGCCGCCGCCTTCGCGGGCATGGCATTCCACGCTGATCGGTTTCTTGTCACCAAACTTGATCGCGTTCGACAGCAGGTTGAGCAGAATCTGCCTGACCCGGCGCGGATCGCTGATCACGGTGAGCTTCTCGGCGGGATGTTCGAAGGAGAGCTCGGTTCCATGCTCGTCGGCGAGCGGTCGAACCGTCACGAACAGGTCTTCGATCAGGTGGGGAACATGCACCACCTGGACAGCCAGCTCGATTTTTCCCGCTTCGATCTTGGACAGGTCCAGCACGTCGTTCACCAGCTCGAGGAGGTGGCGGGCCGCTCTCAGTGTACGCTGAAGGCCTTCGCGCTGCTTCTCGTTGAGCGGTCCGTAGATGTTGTCGATCATCAGCGTGCTGTAGCCGATGACCGCGTTGATCGGAGTGCGGAGCTCGTGGCTCATCGACGCATAGAACCGGTTTCGCACCCCCATCGCCTGCTCGAGCTCCTGCTGCCGGGCGTGCAGCTGCTTGTTGAGCTCGGACAGCTGTGCCGCCGACTTCGCCTCGGACTCGAGAAGCTCGGCACGGTGCTGAAGCTCGAGCTCGCGTCGCTGGCTCTCCGCCAGCATCTCTGTCTGCTCCCGGATCTGCTGCTGCTTCAGGTACAGATCGACGAATACCGCGACCTTCGATCGAAGCACGTCGGGATTGAATGGCTTGAAGACATAGTCCACCGCTCCCATCGAGTATCCCTTGAAGACATACGCGTCTTCCTTGTTGATCGCGCTGAGGAAGATGATCGGGATGAATCTCGATTTTTCGCGGGACTTGATGATCTGCGCGGCGTCGAATCCGTTCATCTCCGGCATCTGAACGTCGAGCAGGATCGCCGCGAAATCGTGCTTGAGGACGGATTTCAGCGCCTCACCGCCCGAGTGCGCGCAGATGAGAATCTGGCCCAGGGGCTCGAGTATCGCCTCGAGCGCCAGGAGATTCTCCGGCCTGTCGTCGACCAGCAGAAGCTTGACGCGCGAATCCGTGGTCATGGCCGTCGTGCGCCTGATGTCACCGAAGCGGCTGCAACCAGCGAGCACAGGTGCTCGGCTATTTGTTCGAGAGGCAGGACTTCGGCCTCAGGCACCGCGCGCTGGGCTGCCGCCGGCATGGTCGGGCTTTCGGCAGTATCGGGATCCTGGACGATGCCCCGTCCACCTCTGTCGACAATGTGCCGCAAACCGCGGGCACCGTCGTCGTTCGCGCCCGTTAACACGATGCCGATCGCGCGGCTCATGTAAGTGTCGGCGGCTGACGTCAACGTGACGTCGATGGACGGCCGGCTGAATCGTACGAGTGGGTCGGTAGTCAGTGAGAGATAATCCCTTTCGACGAGCACGTGGTAGTTCGCCGGCGCGATGTACACGTGGCGGGGCTCGAGCGGCTCCTTGTCTTCGACGTCCAGGACACGGAGAGTCGTGACATCCTGAAGCAGCGCCGCCAGCAGGTTGTCAGCATGCCTGCTCCGGTGTTGAACGACAACGACCGGAACACCGAAGTCAGGCGGCAGGTCGCCGATGAGGCGGCTCAGCGCTGCCAGCCCGCCCCACGACGCTCCGACGGCGACAATCGACGCGCTCATCATCTCGCTTTGCGAAAGATCTTCTCGGGTCCGTTGATCTGTTCATAGCGCTCTTCGTAGGCGGAAAAGCGCAGCGATTCCCTGCTTCCCAGTACCAGAATTCCGAACATCGCCAGGCTGTCATAGAAGAGGCCGTGCACCTTCGCCTGGAGTGACTTGTCGAAGTAGATCAGCACGTTCCGGCACAGGATCACGTTGAACTCCGCGAACGAGCGGTCGGTCACGAGGTTGTGCAGCGAAAAGACGACATTGGTGGTGAGCGTCGGGCTGAACAGTGCGCCGTCGTACTTCGCGAGGTAATAGTCCGAGAACGCCCGCTTGCCGCCGGCGGCAATGTAGTTCTCCGTATACTCCTGCATCCTGTCGATCGGAAAGATTCCTTCCTTCGCGCGTTGAAGGACCACCTCATTGATGTCCGTCGCGTAGATGCGCGAGCGTTCGTAGAGACCCTCCTCCTGGAGCAGGATCGCCATCGAGTAGACTTCCTCTCCCGTCGCGCATCCGGCGTGCCAGAGACGAATGAACGGATACGTACGGAGCAGGGGCACCACGTGCTCGCGAAATGCGCGATAGAACAGCGGATCGCGGAACATCGCCGTCACGTTGATGGAAAGGTCGAGCAGCAGCTTCTCCATCATTGGCGGGTCATGCAGTATGCGCGCTTGCAGCTCGCTGATGCTGGACAGTCCTTCGGCCTCAATCCGCTTCCACAGCCGCCGTCTGATGGAGGCGAACGCATAGGCGCGGAAGTCGAATCCGTAGTGCCTGAAGACTCCTTCCAGCAACAGCTCGACCTCGATCCGTTCGAGGTCGGGATCGTAGCCGGCGGCCTGCGCGCCAGGCGAACCGAACGTTCCCTCTACCTGTATAGCCACACTCTCAACAGTGACAGCAGCTGCTCGGTGTCCACCGGCTTCGTGATGTAGTCGGAGGCCCCGGCGGCAATGCACTTCTCGCGATCGCCTTTCATCGCTTTCGCCGTGAGCGCGATTATCGGCAGCGACTTGAACCGCTCCATCTGGCGTATCGTCCGTGTCGTCTCGTAACCGTCCATCTCCGGCATCATCACGTCCATGAGGATCGCATCCACGTCGGGATCCTCCTCCAGCGATTGTATGGCGTCTTTGCCGTTCTCGGCGAACCTGACGTTCATGCCGTGGTCTTCGAGCAGACTCGTCAGCGAGAATATGTTTCGAACGTCGTCGTCGATAACAAGAATCTTCTTGTTGGCGATGACAGCATCGGAGTCATGGAGCTGCTCCAGCATTTTCCGCTTCTGTTCCGGCAGCTTCGCCTCTACCCGGTGAAGAAAGAGCGCCGTCTCATCAAGCAATCGCTCCGGAGATCTGACATCCTTCACGATGATCGTCTCGGCGTACTTCTTAATGCGAGTCTCCTCTGTACTCGTCAGCTGCTTGCCGGTGTAGACGATGATCGGGAGGTCGGCCTTGTTGGGGTCTGACTTGACCTTCTCCAGGAAATCAAATCCACTCATGTCCTGCAGTCCGAGGTCGAGCACAACGCAATCGTAGTGCTTCGACCCTTCCAGCTCGGCAAGAGCGGCAGTGGCGGAATCCACCGCGGTGATCTCCACATCCTCGTGCGCGATGAGCTCGACGATCGACTTCCGCTGGTTCTCGTCATCCTCGACTACCAGCAGGTGCTTCGGAACGTCCTGGATGAATGTCGCTATCCGCGCGAATGCGTCGTCGAGTGCCTCCTTGCTGACGGGCTTCTCCAGATATGCCATCGCGCCCAGCTTGAGCCCTTGCTGCCGGCGCTCGACGCCGCTGATGATGTGAACCGGAATGTGCCTGGTGCCGGGGTGGTGCTTCAACCGCTCCAGAACCTTCCAGCCATCCATCCCGGGCATGTCGATATCCAGAGTAACCGCATCGGGGCGATACTCGTGCGCGGCCGCGAGTCCGGAGTCGCCGTCAAGCGCGACAATTCCCTTGAAGCCCTTCTCGCGCGCCATGCCCAGCAGGATTTTTGCGAAGTTCGCGTCGTTCTCGACGATGAGAAGCGTCCGATCGCCCGGTTGCACGCTCTCGTGGTCATCCTCGACGACGTATTGCTGAGCCCGGCGCTCCGGAACGGTCAGGTTAGCTCCGTTCGCCGCGGTCGCCGTGACTGGAGTGGACCGCCACGTCGGATTCGCTGTGACACGCGGACCACGCGGCGCGTCGACCACATCTATCGTGGTGGCGCGGGTGCCGCGATTACCCTCGGGCCCGAGCTCCTTGTATTTGCTGGGAAGGAAGAGCGTGAACGAGCTTCCCTTTCCGGGCGTGCTTTCAACCCTGATCTCACCACCAAGCAGACGCGCTATCTCGCGGCTGATGGAAAGTCCAAGGCCCGTACCGCCGAACTTCCGGCTGGTGGTGCCGTCCGCCTGCTGAAATGCCTCGAAGATCAGGCGCTGCTTGTCGGTGGCTATCCCTACGCCGGTATCTGCAACGGCGAACGCAATGACACCGCCGCTCGCATTGAGCGCCGGGTTCTGAAAGCGGCGGTTCTTCTCTGCCATTCTCATCGTCACTGAAACAGTGCCTTCACTCGTGAACTTGAAGGCATTCGATAACAGGTTCTTGAGCACCTGCTCCAGGCGCTGGCCATCGGTGTAGATCGCCGTAGGGACGTCGGGCTGGATGTCTATCTTGAACTCGAGTCCCTTCTGCTCGGCGACGGGCCCGAAGCTTCGCTCGAGTGACTCGCTCAATTCGGTGAGTGGAACATCGGTCGGGTCGACACCCATCTTCCCCGCCTCGACCTTTGCAATGTCGAGCACGTCGTTGATGAGCGAGAGCAGATCGCTGCCGGACGAGTAGATCGTCTGTGCGTACTCGACCTGCTTCGGCGTGAGGTTGCCGTCCTTGTTGTCCGTGAGGAGCTTGGACAGGATGAGAAGACTGTTGAGCGGAGTTCTGAGCTCGTGTGACATGTTCGCCAGGAACTCTGACTTGTACTTGGAGCTGAGCGCGAGCTGTTCCGCCTTCTCTTCCAGAGCGAGCCGCGCGGCTTCCACCTCGTCGTTCTTCTGCTCCACCTTTCGGTTCTGCTCCGCGAGCAACGAGGCTTTCTCCTCCAGCTCTTCATTCACCTGCTGAAGCTCCACCTGCTGATCGCGCAGCAGCTCCTCGGAGCTGCGCAGCGATTTCGTCTGCGCCTCGAGGTCGGAGTTTGACTTCTTCAGCTCTTCCTGCTGCTGCTTCAGCTCCTGCGACTGGCTCTGCAGCTCCTGTGTCAGCTGCTGCGACTGCTCCAGCAGCTCACTGGTGCGCATGTTCGCGGAGATCATGTTGAGCACGACACCGACGCTCTCCGCAAGCTGATCGAGGAACAGCTGATGGATCTGGCTGAAGGGAAGGAACGATGCGAGCTCCACCACCGCCTTGATCTCGCCTTCGAACAGAATCGGCAGCACGAGAATGTTTCGCGGTGCGGCCTCACCCAGCCCTGACGTAATGCGGATGTAATCGTCCGGCACGCTGGTGAGGAGTATCGGCTTTTTCTCGAGCGCAGCTTGTCCTACCAGGCCTTCCCCGAGATGAAACACATTGCCGACGTGCTTTCGCTCCTTGTACGCGTAGCTGGCAATGAGCTTCAGCAGTTCGGTGTTCCCGTCGCTGTCCATGATGTAGAACGCCCCGTGATGTGCGGACACCAGCGGCGTGAGCTCCGACATGATGAGCTTCGATACTGCCTCGAGGTCCTTCTGTCCCTGCATCATCCTCGAGAACTTCGCGAGATTTGTCTTGAGCCAGTCCTGCTCCGTGTTCTTTTCCGTCGTGTCTTTCAGATTCGCGATCATCTGATTGAGGTTGTTCTTGAGCTCGTCCAGCTCGCCTTGTGTTTCGACAGTGATCTGGCCCGACAGATCTCCACGCGTCACCGCTGTCGCGACGTCGGCGATGGCTCGCACCTGAAGCGTGAGGCTGTTGGCCATCGCGTTCACGTTGTCGGTGAGGGCGCGCCATGTGCCGGCTGCTCCCGGCACTTCTGCCTGACCGCCGAGCTTGCCTTCGGTGCCAACCTCCTTTGCGACACGCGTCACTTCGTCGGCAAAGATTCGCAGCGAGTCGACCATGTCGTTAATCGTCTTCTTCAGCTCGAGGATCTCACCTCGCACCTCGACCGTGATCTTCTGCGACAGGTCGCCGCCTGCAACCGCGGTGGTGACGAGAGCGATGTTGCGAATCTGGCTCGTGAGGTTGCCGGCCAGGGTGTTCACATTATCGGTGAGATCCTTCCACGTTCCGGCAACGCCGGGGACTTCCGCCTGGCCTCCCAGCGCGCCTTCGGTACCAACCTCTTTCGCGACACGCGTGACTTCCGACGAGAAGGCGCTGAGCTGATCCACCATGATGTTGATGGTGTTCTTGAGTTCGAGGATCTCTCCCTTCACGTCCACCGTCATCTTGCGCGACAGATCGCCGCGCGCAACAGCGGTAGTGACGTCGGCGATGTTTCTCACCTGGCCGGTGAGGTTCGACGCCATGAAGTTCACGTTGTCCGTGAGGTCCTTCCACGTTCCCGCCACCCCCGGCACGTTGGCCTGCCCTCCGAGGCGTCCCTCCGTTCCAACCTCTCGCGCCACACGCGTGACTTCGCCGGCAAAGACACTGAGCGAATCCACCATCGTGTTGATGGTCTCCTTCAGCTCGAGAATCTCTCCCTGCACGTCGACCGTGATCTTGCGTGACAGGTCGCCGCGTGAGATGGCCGTCGTCACGTCGGCAATGTTCCGGATCTGGCCGGTGAGGTTGCCCGCCATCGCGTTCACATTGTCGGTGAGATCCTTCCATGTTCCGGCTACTCCGGGGACACTCGCCTGGCCGCCCAGCTTTCCTTCGGTTCCCACTTCCTTGGCGACTCGCGTTACCTCGTCGGCGAACGCGCTGAGCTGGTCGACCATGGTATTAATCGTGTTCTTCAGCTCGAGCGTTTCACCCTTCGCCTCGACAGTGATCTTTCGGCGCAGGTCGCCCTTGGCGACCGCGGTCGTCACGTCGGCGATGTTTCGCACCTGACTCGTGAGATTCCCAGCGAGAGTGTTCACGTTATCGGTGAGGTCCTTCCACGTTCCGCCAACACCCGGCACATTCGCCTGACCGCCGAGCTTCCCTTCCGTTCCCACCTCGCGGGCGACACGGGTCACCTCGGCGGCAAACCCGCTGAGCTGATCGACCATCGTGTTGATGGTGTTCTTGAGCTCGAGGATCTCGCCTCTGGCGTCAGCGGTGATCTTCCGGGAAAGATCTCCCCGGGCGACGGCCGTCGTAACGTCAGCGATGTTTCTCACCTGGCCCGTGAGGTTCGAGGCCATGAAGTTCACGTTGTCGGTGAGATCCTTCCACGTGCCCGCTACATCGGGCACATCGGCCTGGCCGCCGAGCTTCCCTTCGGTACCCACTTCCTTCGCGACACGGGTGACTTCGCCGGCGAATATGCGGAGAGAGTCCACCATGTCGTTGATCGTATTCTTGAGCTCGAGAATCTCTCCCTGCACATCGACCGTGATCTTGCGCGAGAGATCGCCCTTCGCTACGGCGGTAGTAACGTCGGCGATGTTGCGGATCTGGCCAGTGAGGTTCGAGGCCATGGCGTTCACATTGTCGGTGAGATCCTTCCATGTTCCACCGACTCCCGGAACTTCCGCCTGTCCGCCGAGCTTTCCCTCGGTGCCTACTTCCTTCGCGACTCGCGTCACCTCCGCAGCGAATGCGCTGAGCTGATCGACCATCGTGTTGATCGTGTTCTTGAGCTCCAGCACTTCGCCCTGCGCGTCGGCAGTGATCTTCCGTGAAAGATCTCCCTTTGCCACTGCTGTCGTCACGTCGGCGATGTTCCGCACCTGGCCGGTGAGGTTCGACGCCATGAAATTCACGTTGTCCGTGAGGTCTTTCCACGTCCCGGCGATACCGGGAACATTGGCCTGACCGCCGAGTTTTCCTTCAGTGCCCACCTCGCGTGCGACACGCGTCACTTCGGAGGCGAACCCGCTGAGCTGGTCCACCATGATGTTGATCGTGTTCTTGAGCTCGAGCGTCTCGCCTTTCGCTTCCACCGTGATCTTGCGCGACAGGTCGCCCTTCGCGACGGCGGTGGTCACGTCCGCGATGTTTCGTACCTGACTCGTGAGATTTCCGGCGAGCGTGTTCACGTTGTCGGTAAGATCCTTCCACGTGCCTGCCACTCCGGGGACGTTCGCCTGTCCACCCAGTCGTCCATCGGTTCCAACTTCGCGCGCTACACGAGTGACCTCCGAGGCAAATCCGCTCAGCTGGTCCACCATCGTGTTGATCGTGTTCTTGAGCTCGAGAATCTCTCCCTTGGCGTCGGCGGTGATCTTTCTCGAGAGATCACCGCGCGCGACGGCTGTAGTCACGTCGGCGATGTTTCTCACCTGTCCGGTGAGGTTCGACGCCATGAAGTTCACGTTGTCCGTCAGGTCCTTCCATGTACCTGCAACGCCGGGTACGCTCGCCTGTCCGCCGAGTCGTCCCTCTGTTCCGACTTCGCGCGCAACGCGCGTGACTTCCGACGCGAAGGCGGAGAGCTGATCGACCAGCGTGTTCACCGTCGTACCGATGCGCAGGAATTCGCCCTGCACCGACTTGCCGTCAATCTCGAGTACCATCTTCTGGCTCAGATCGCCTTCGGCGACGGCGGTTAGAACACGCGCCACTTCAGTGGTCGGTGAGGCGAGATCAGTGATCATCGCGTTGACGGAGCTGATGATTGTCGCCCACCCGCCGGTCGCCCGGCCGATGGAAGCGCGCTCGTTCATCTGCCCTTCACGACCGATAGTAGTGCTGACCCTTACCACTTCCTCGGCGAGCCGTTCGTTTCGATCCGCGATCCCGTTGAACGCCTCGGCGATCTCGGCCAGGACGGGAGTGGAGAATTCCGGCAGTCGAGTGCCGAACTCGCCGTCGCGAAGATCGCGCAGCGCAGAGAGAAGCTCCTCGAGCTCGGCATCTGGATCGGACCCGTTGGCATTGCGGCCACGCCTGCTGCCGGGTGCTGACCCGTTCTTCCGGCGGGTGGGCCCACCACCATTCCCGCGGCCACCAGCGCCGTCGTTCCGGGTGGGCCTGCCGGGCCGCTTTTTCGGGGCCTCGGTATCCTGAGGGCTATCGATTGTATCGCCGATTTCCACGGCTTGCTCCTGAAACGTGAGTATGTGCTGACTGGCCGGCAGCCCGGACGCGGGCGGGACCAACCCCGGCACTCGGCCAGGGAACTAGCGTAAGCGAGATATCCTATTCAAAAGTGGTACCGTTTGGCCGCCGGCTTTGGTCCGGAATCACTTTTCAGGACAGGAGCGATTCCAGCCACGGCTTTTCCGGAAGCTCTGCCGGCGTCAGCAAAACGGGGTCGCCGACCCGTACTCGGCCCTCTCTGAGCACACGGGCATACACGCGGCTCCATCCGGGAAAATGCTTTTGCGACATTCTTGAAAACTTTTGCTCAATGAACGAATCGCGGATAGTCCGACAGGGCTTGGTGAAGGTTATAACCTCGAGCAATACCTCTCCGATTTCGAGATGGCTGCCCGGCATCACAAGGTCCCAATCGACACCGGAAACTGTCAGGTTCTCTCCGGTCGAGCCCGTGGTTATGGGATGACCTTCATCCTGAAGCGCCCTGATTCGCTCAGCGGAGAAAATGCTCACGGCCCGATCAGGGCCTCCGTGATACTTGAGGTTTCGCTGGCGGTCCCCGTCCACGCCGTTGACCGTCACCATGGCCTCGCTCACCGGCAGCTTCGGCACGCCTCCGTCCGACGAGTTGATCGATGCCAGCAGTCCGCTTTCACTCATCGAATCAGCCGCGGACAGTCACTCACTCGCGAGGAGTCGCACCGGAATTCCACCATTCGTGGTTCGGAAAACCTCGCGCAGGTTCCTGCGAAGTTGTGCCTCCAGCATCTTGTCCGCAGAAAGTAGCGCGAGATGATAGCCCGGCACTCGCGTTCGCACCGTCTTTCCCAGCTGCGCATAGAGGTTTCTGAGAGCGCCCGCCTCACCGAGCCGAAGCCCGTATGGGGGATTGGTCACCACCCATCCCGGATTCGCGGGATACTCGACCCCGGTAAGTGTGCGTAGCTCGACGCTGACGTCCGCGGCAACGCCGGCGCGCTCCGCATTCGCGCGACAGGCCTCGACCGCACCTGCATCGCGATCCGATGCGAGAATTGGCGACGGTGCCCTCTCGAGCGAAGCGCCCCTTGCCTCGTCGACAGCTTCCTGCCAGCGGTCGGCGTCGTGGGCCGGCCACCTTTCAAACGCGAATTTTCTGCCGAGACCCGGGGCCATGTGCCGCGCCATCATTGCGCCTTCGATCGCTATCGTGCCGGAGCCGCACATCGGGTCCACCAGCGGCGACTGCCGGTCCCACCCGCTACCGGCCAACATTGCCGCGGCAAGCGTTTCGCGGAGCGGCGCCTTCGCTACTGCCTGACGATAGCCGCGGCGATGCAACAGTGCGCCGGAGCTGTCCGCGCTGATCGTGCAGACGTCGTCTACCAGGCGAACCACGAAAAGCTGCGCTGTTGGAGCTGGATCCGCGGTATTTGAATCGGGTTCGCTCTCCGATTCTGCTGCCAGCAGTGCACCGCCGCCCTGCTTTACAACCGCCTGAGCAAGACGTTGCGCTACCGCGTCGGAGTGATACAGTCGCGACTTCCTGCAGGTAACACGGAACGCGAAGGGCTGTGCTGGCTGCAGGTAGCGCATCCACTGGACGCGGTTGGCCCGCCTCTCCAGCTCGTGAAAGCTGTTCGCGTGAAATTCGTCGACTCTCACCACGACACGGCTTGCAATTCTCGACCAGAGATTGGTGCGGAAGAGCAGATCGTGGCTTCCTCCGAATGTCACTCCACCGCTGACAGCCTTCGCGGAGCGTATGCCCAGGGCTGCGATCTCTTCCTTGAGCAGCTCCTCGAGTCCGGGTGCTGCGACGGCGAACATCTGGAGTCTGCGCTTCGTCGCAGGCCTTTCATCGGGCGATCTCTGCGTTTTCTGCGCTTTCTGCGCTTTCTGAGTTCTCTGCACTCTCTGCGCGCTCGTAGTTAGCCGGTGTTTCTCAGACCCTGCGCGATCCCGCTCAGCGTGGTCGACAGAGCATTGCGGAGCCGCTCTTCCTCGGCAGTTCGTCCGGCCGCCTTCGCTACTCCCGCCCCACTCCCACTCGATGCCGTTTCTGCGCCCTTCGCTTTATCCTCTGCGCCCTCGTCGTGTACCGCAGCGCGTTGTTTGCGCAGCAGCGACAACTGCAGCATAGACAACGCATCGACATACGGATTCCGCAGAGCGATCGCCGCCTGCAGCACGACACTATCGTCAAGCAGGTGATCCATTCCGCGAATTTTCAGCAGCACCTCTACCGTAAGATCGTACTCGGCAGCGAGACTTTCGAACATCCGCATATTGCCACCGAGTGCAGTGACGTACGCGCGTGCTACAGTCATGTCAGCTTTGGCGCACACCATTTCTATCTTCGCCAGCAGGTCGTCGAAGAATGGCCAGCGTTTCACCATGTCTTGCAACGTCGAGATGCCGCCGTCAGTATCGGCCAGTTTTTTCAGCGCCGTGCCGACGCCCAGCCACCCCGGCAGCATCATTCGGTTCTGGGTCCAGCCAAATCCCCAGGGAATAGCGCGAATGCCGTCGACGCCTGGCTTTGCGCCCGGGCGGTACGCAGGCCGTGAGCCGAATCTGGCGTTCGCCAGCTCTTCCACCGGAGTGACAATCCTGAAGAAAGCGAACAGGTCGTCGCCCTCGTGGACCAGTCGACGGTAGACTTCAAGTGACGCAGCACTGATCGAGTCCATGACGCCCGAAAAACGCTTCGCATCCTCGGGCGACACGCTCTCCCGCCAGTCGGTGAACCTCTGTAGAAGAACACCCGCGAGGGTCACCTCGAGGGTTCGCTCCGCCACCGGAATCAGGCCGAACTGCTGCGATATTATTTCGCCCTGCTCCGTGATCTTGATGCCCGCATCCACGGTATCGGGGGGCAATGCGGCCAGCGCGCGATAGACGGGCGATCCTCCGCCCCTCCCGACACTGCCTCCACGTCCGTGAAACAATCGCAGCACGATTCCCGATTCACGGCACACGGAAGCGAGTGATTCCTGTCCCAGATAGAGTGCCCATGACGACGCCAGTATGCCGGCGTCCTTCCCGGAATCGGAGTAGCCTATCATCACCTCCTGCCGGTCTGACCGCGCGGTCAGCTGTCGCCGATACACATCGTCGGCGAACAGCTCGCGAATTACCACCGGAGCCCGCTCCAGATCCGCGAGCGTTTCGAACAACGGAACGATATCGATCCTCGACCAGGGCGGATCCGCCGCGAGGTCGAGCAGTCCCGCCTCTCGCGCGAGCAGCAACACCCGCAGCAGGTCTTCGCGCCCTCTCGTCATGGAGATGATGTATGTCGCCGCGGCGGCGTGTCCGATCTCGTCCTGGATTGTTCGGATCGCCTCGAAAGTACTCACAGTTTTCCGGGCCTCATCCGACAGGTCGAGCTGCGACACTCCGAGCACTTCTTCCAGTGTCAACCGGCTCCGCAGTCCTTCGCTGTCGAGATTCGTCGCGCTGAGTCGTGCGATCTCCTCGATCACCGACGCGTGGACGTCAGCATGATCTCTGACGTCCATCATGTAGCCGTGGAATCCGTGAGCCCGCACCGATGCAAGCAACGGATCGAACGACGTGAGAAGAACCTTTTCTGCCCCCGCAGCTGCGAGGTTCTCTCGAACCAGCAGGAGATCCCGTTCGAGACTGGCGACTTCAGGATACGCCGCAGGGTCGTCGCGGGGAGTACCGGCATCTCGCGCGGCAACTGCCCGTCGCGTCGCGTCGATCCGCGCAGCGATGAAGCTCAGCTTGAGTCGGAGTGGCTCGTTCTCGTTTCGCTTCCAGTTGGTCTCCCACACACCCGGCACGAGTTTCCTGTCCTGATCCAGCGAGCTGCGAAGAGACGAAGTTGGCTCGACGATACGTGCCGAAAGCGACAGGCGCTGCACCAGCTCCACTACTGCATCCAGGTAGCGTCCAAGGATGACGTGACTCGCTCGGCGAGCGGCGGCTAGAGTGATTTCGGGAGTGACAAATGGATTACCATCCCTGTCGCCTCCAACCCAGTTTCCGAATCGCATCGGCACGGCGAGGTGAAGGCCCTCGGTGGCTCCGCCGAATTCTTCGTCGAACGCACGCAGGAGTGCATCGCGCGCGCGCATGCCGGCATCGAGCAGCCGCGTCTCGAGATACCACAGAACCGTACTCACCTCGTCCCGCACTGTCGGGCGATCTTCACGCACTTCAGAGGTGAGCCAGAGCAGTTCGATCTCCCCCTCGATTGCATCATCGACTCCCCCTACTTCCGTGACTGGAGTCTCCTCGCGAGCCAGCAGCAGCTCCGCCACGCGTGCCTGTAACGACAGCAAAGTACGGCGAGTTGATTCGGTCGGATGCGCTGTGAGCACTGGCCGCACCTCCAATCCTCGAAGCGCGGCTTCGACCTCCGCTGAGGTATGGCCCATTTCGCGAAGCTTTTTCATTGCCCAGCGCGCCGAGCCCGGTTGAGGCTCGGAGTTTTTCACCCCGAGGTAGGCGTCCTTGCGCCGTACGCGATGCACCTGCTCCGCTGTGTTGATCAGCAGAAAGAAAAGGGTGAACGCCCGCGCGGTGATTTCGGCCAGCGCCACCGGCAGCGCGGATACTTCATCGAGAAGCTGCGGCAGCTCCTTCGCGTCGGGATGTCCGTGGCGCCTTGCCTTGCAGTCGCGGCGAAGAGAGTCGACTACCCTGTATGCCTCTTCGCCTTCTAGCTTTCGAATGACGCTGCCGAGCGCTCCTGCCAGGCGCCGGACGTCATCGTGCAGCGGCTCATCCTGCGGCCGTGTCGAAGGTTCGGCGGGAACCAGTTGCCGCTCTTCACCGGTAGTCGCGACGGACGCGGGCATGAGTCTCTGCCTCGTGAACGTCAAGCCGCCTGCGGCTGCTGGCGTTTGGCCAGCCACATCCATGCCCGATACCCCAGCAGCACGGCAAACAATGCGAAGTAGAGAAGCGGATAGAGCGTGTCTTTCTTCACCGCCCAAAGGTAGTGAACCGTGCCGCCGATGGCGGCCACGTAGACGAGCTGGTGCAGCCTGTTCCATCTCCTCCCGCCCAGCCGGCGGATCGACGACCGGGTTGAAGTCAGCGCGAGAGGGACGAGCGCGAGCCACGTGGCCATTCCAACGGTGATGTAGAGGTGCTTCGCGATGTCCTCGACGATGTCGCCAACGTCGAAGAACTTGTCGATCGCGATGAAGTTGATGAGATGCAGCGTTGCGTAGAAAAAGGCGAACAAGCCGAAGGTGCGGCGATACCGGATGACGCTGTTCCACCCGGTGAGTCGTCGCAGCGGGGAGATCGCCAGCGACAGCGCAAGAAATCTCAGTGCCCAGCGACCGGTCTGGAGCTGAATCTCGTCGATTGGATTCGCCCCGAGGTTGTCGGTCGAGGCGCCCCAGACGACCCACGCGAGAGGTATCAGGCTTGCGGCGAAGATACCAGATCGAACCGCCTGCGTTCTGCGGCTCAAAAATGCTTTCGCAGGTCCATCCCCGCGTACATCGATGCGACCTGCGACCCGTAGCCGTTGAACATCAGTGTCGCGCGCCGGCGGAATTCCCCGATTCGACGCTCCTTCGCCTGACTCCAGCGCGGGTGGTTGACCTCTGGGTTGACGTTGGAATAGAACCCGTATTCGCTCGGTGCGGACTTGTTCCAGGCAGTCGCGGGCTGCCGGTCCGTGAAGCGGATCCGCACGATCGACTTGATGCTCTTGAAACCGTATTTCCAGGGAACGACCAGTCGGAGCGGTGCGCCGTTCTGATTCGGCAGCGTCTTGCCGTACAGGCCCGCGGCGAGAATCGTGAGTGGATGCATCGCTTCGTCCAGTCGAAGCCCTTCGGTGTATGGCCAGTCGAGAACCGACCTCCGCTGTCCGGGCATCTGCGTCGGATCGTGGAGTGTCGACAGCTCCACGAATCGCGCCTGCGAAGTCGGTTGCGCGCGATCGATGAGGTCGCGAAATGGAAATCCAAGCCATGGAATGACCATCGACCAGGCTTCGACACACCTCAGCCGATACACTCGTTCCTGAAGCGGCGACCACTTCAGTATGTCTTCGATGTCATATATCCCCGGCCTGTTCACCAGTCCTTCGACCTCGACGCTCCATGGTCTGGTACGAAATGAATTCGCGTTTTCCGACGGGTCGTCCTTGCCGGTGCCGAGCTCGTAGAAATTGTTGTAGGTGGTGATCTTCTCGTAGGGCGTGAGTTTGTCGGAAGCGCTGCCACCCGTGGCGCTGCTGCCTTCCGCTTCGGGATTCCGTTCGCCATTCGAGCAAGCCATAAGCCCGGCCGGGAGAGCCAGCGCGCTTGCCGCGTTGAGGCCGACGATTGCGGCTTCGCCAAGGAAGCTCCGCCGATTGATGAAGAGCCGCTCGTCGGTGATCTCCGCGCTCGCGATGTCGCTCGCTTTTTTTATGAGCATCTACAATCTCCGTCGCTCGGGATGCCGGAGCCGGCCTTGGGACAGCACGTCTCGAAACGCGCGATCTCGGATTCTACGGCGCATCGTATCGGAACGGTTCATGCTAAAGCGGTGAACGATGGAAAAGAAGGTGACGAAAAACGCCGCTCGCGTCATGCTGCGCGAGCGCTTCGGCTATCCCGATTTCCGCAAGGGCCAGTGGGAACCCATCAGCGCCTTGCTCGCTGGTCGCGACGCGTTGGTGGTAATGCCAACCGGCAGCGGAAAATCGCTCATCTACCAGCTTGCGGCGCTGGCGACCCCCGGGCTCACGGTCGTCGTGAGTCCGCTGATCGCGCTGATGAAAGACCAGAAAGACAAGCTCACCGCGCAGGGTGTTGATGCCGTGGCGATGCACTCGCACCTCAACACCTCCGAGACTCGTGAGGCGCACCGCCAGATTCAGGATGGCGAAGGCGAGCTTCTTTATCTCACCCCGGAGCGTTTCAAGGACCGCGACTTCTTCGAGCGCCTCCTCAGCAGACAGGTGAGCCTGTTCGTGATCGACGAAGCGCACTGCGTCAGCCAGTGGGGACACGACTTCCGCCCTGACTACCTCAGCCTCGGCTCGATCGCAAAACGGCTGGGTCGCCCACCGATACTGGCACTCACGGCAACGGCCACGCAGGAAGTGCAGGACGACATCGCGCGCCACCTCGGGATGCACGAGCCCCACGTCACGATTACGGGGTTCGCGCGACCCAATCTCCGGTTCGAGGTGCGGCGCACCGTGAACGACGCGATCAAGGACTCGATCCTCGAACGCATCTTGTCAGGGACCGAGGGGTCCGGAGTGGTTTATGTTGCGACGGTGAAGGAAGCGGAGCGCCTGTACGAACAGTTTGCGGAGCGGTATGAGATAGGTCTCTATCACGGGAAGCGCCCGGCGGCCGACCGGAAGTCGGTGCAGGACGCATTCATGAGCGGCCGTCTCAAGGCAATAGTCGCGACGAACGCATTCGGTCTGGGGATCGACAAGCAGGATCTTCGCTTCGTCGTTCACTACCACTTCCCGGGCTCCATCGAGGCCTACTATCAGGAAGCGGGACGCGCGGGCCGCGACGGACTGCCTGCAACGTGCACCATGCTCTACCGGGTGGAAGACAAGCGCATCCAGTCCTACTTCCTCGGCGGCAAGTATCCCGAGGTGGAAGAGGCGGCGAAGGTAGCGCTCGCGCTGGAGAAGTATCCACTCGAAACCCAGGTGTCATTGGACGATATCGCCGAGATCACGGAAGTTCCGAGGCGAAAAGCGAAGATCGTCTTTGCGCTGCTGAAGCGGCACGGGCTGGTGCGAGAGCATCGCGGTGGAAACTGGCAGCGGCTTCGCGGCAACCTCACCTCGGTGGACCTGAGCCTCGACCTGACGGACTATGAGGAGCGCCGCGCCAACGATCAGAAGAAGCTGCGCACGATAGTGGACTTCTGTCAGACCACAGACTGTCGAACGAAGTTCATCCTCGAGCATTTTGGTGAGGAGGTCAGTCGCGACTGGAGCTGCGGGAACTGTGATGCTTGCGATGCGCGGCTGGAGTGGGCGCGGCCTGCTTGAGATTGCGGACGGGAACAGCGTTGCCACAGATGACACAGATGGTTCAACTGTTCCCGTCCCATTCCTTGCAGCTGGGATTACGCCAGCCGCGCCACGACCGTGATATCGACGTTGCCGTGCAACGCCTTGGACACCGGACACCCTGCCACCGTCGCCTTGGCAATCTCCTGTAGCTTTGCGTCATCGATCCCGGTGACGGATACCGCCACGTCGAGAGCCATCTTCGAGATCCTGAATCCGCCATCGGCGGGCTGCACCGTGCACGCAGCCTTCGTGTCGACGCTGGTTGGCGGCGTCCCGTTCTTCTCCAGCGCCCCGCTCAGCGCCATGCTGAAGCATGCAGCTTCAGCCGCCGCGAGCAGCTCCTCCGGGTTCGACCCGACACCCTCCTCGAATCGGGAGCTGAAATTGTATTGACCACCAATGGCGCCGCTCTCGCCGTTGAAAGTTCCCTTTCCTCCCTTGAGCCCGCCTTCCCATTTTGCGCTCGCGTTACGTGTCGGCATTACCGTCCTGTCGGGTTGAAGTGATACAGCAAATCGAACGAGTCGATGTCTCGCCGCGGAGAGAGATTCGTGCCACACGGTCGCTCCCGCACGCCGTTGTGGGCGCCGAAAAGTCTCATTCATACAGCTAGATTTCGGAATGCAGCAACCGTCATCCGGCGTCATTCCCCCGTCCATCGATCGTGTGCTCAAGCTGTTCGGCGCGATGGGCCGGGAGGAGAAAATGCAGGCGCTGGTGCAATACTCCCGCAAGCTCGAGCCTCTTCCCGAGCGATTTCACGATCTCGATCGCGGTCGGTTTACTGTTCCCGAGTGCCAGACCCGGGTGGACATCATCCCCGAGTTGCAGGATGGCAAGCTGTATTTCCACGCTGACCTGAACGTCCGCCAGTCGCCCACCATCGCCGCCGTACTCGCCATCGTCTTCTCGGCGGTGAACGGCCAGCCTCCCGAGACAACGCTGAACATTCCCCCGGATTTCGTCCGCACACTGATGGAAAGTATCGGACTGGGAGCGCGCGAAGCAGGCCTCAACGCGATAATATCCCGCCTCAAGCGGTACGCGCTCGAAGCGAAGAATTCCCTTCCTGTATCGTCGATCAACTGATTTCAACGAGAACAAATGCCCACCACAGCTCAGAGCTATTCATCCCATCGCCGCTTCTTTCCACCGCTGCATTTTTTCGCGGTCCCCGTGCTGCTTGTCAACGTCATCGTGACGTCGATGCAATGGGACGGGACGGATCCGATGATGAGCGCATGGCGAATCCTCGTCGCGTTTACGCTCATGTCAGTTCCGTTCATCGCGCGGGCCATGGCACTCACCGCGCAGAACCGTGTGATCCGGCTGGAGGAGCGCATGCGTCTTGGCGCGCTGATGCCGGACGGAACGCGAGAGAAGGTGAGTGAGCTGACAACCGGCCAGCTTGTCGGGCTGCGTTTCGCTTCTGACGCAGAGGCACCGGAACTCGCGGAGAAGTGCCTGGGTGGCGAGCTGAGAACATCAGGCGATGTCAAGAAAGCTATCAAGACATGGCGGCCGGATTATCTGAGGGTCTAGCCAACCCCCATTGCCTTGAGCACCACGCGCTTGGCGCGCTGGCCGTCCCACTCTCCGTAGAACACGCGCTGCCACGGGCCGAAGTCGAGCTTTCCGCCCGTCACCGGCACGATCACCTCGTGTCCGAGGGTCAAGGAGCGCAGGTGTGCCGCAGCGTTGTCCTCTCCCGTGCCTGTGTTGTGCCGGTACGCATCGGGGTCCCAGGGCGCGATGCGATTCTCCAGCCAATCCAGAATGTCCTTCCACAAGCCCGGCTCGTGATCGTTCACGAACACCGACGCCGAGATGTGCATCGCCGACACCAGTACAAAACCCTCGGCGATTCCAGCGGCGGCGCGGCAGGCCTCCACCTCATCCGTGATGTCGATTATTTCCTGGCGCTTCTTCGTCGTGAAAGAGAGATATGACGTGTGAGTCTTCACGTTACACGATGCGAAATCAGGGACGCATGCCATGAATCAGCCATCCGCGACCGGAACCTTGCTCTCCACTCGCCGAGCGATGTAACAGACAAATCGAACACTTCCGTATCGGGCCCGATTTCGCCCGCCGCACCCAGCTCCCCAAACTCATCGCGCGTTACACCCCGTATCTCGCCGGCGCGATCCCTGAAATACACGCGACCGCTGCTCACCAGCTCAGCGCCAATCTCGGTCTCGAGAGCTTTCAGCGTGCGAAAGAGCCCGTCGATCGAGCAGCCCGAGGCGCCTTCCTGACGTTGATCCACCGCGATAGTCAGAAACCTTCCATCCCATTCTCGTGCCGCGGTAAGCGGCACGCCATGCGCTTTCCAGGTAGCAAGAAAATCATCCACGGAGGAAAGCAGGCGTTTCGCCTGCGAACCATCGAGATCGCGGCTGGATCCGTAGACCCACACACGCGCCGAATCAGGAAGATCATCGAATCGTGTAGTCGGCACGTTATTCACCAGATGTTGATAGGATCAAATTTCCCCGCATACCATTTTCCCTCTCTGCGTCTCTGCGGATTCTGTGTGGCGAAGCCTTCTGCGCCTCTATCCCCATCGAGGATCCGCCACATATACCACGACGCAGTAGTCCGGTAGGGAGCCCATTTCGCGCCGCGTCTCGTCACCTGCTTCGGAGTGGGCAGTTTTCGGAGGCTGTATGCTTTCTGAATTCCCTTCTGTATTCCCAGGTCTAGCTCGGGAAGCACGTCCGCCCGGCCGAGGCGGAACATGAGAAACATCTGCGCGCTCCAGCGCCCGATACCCTTCACCTGGACGAGTGCGTCCATGATCTCCTGATCGCTGAGCTCGTGCAGGGATTCAACAGGCAGCGAGCCATTGAGGACGTGCTCGGAGAGGTTGCGGACGTAGTTCGCCTTTGAGTTCGACAGGCCGGCTGCCCGCAATGCATCATGAGAAGTAGACGCGATCCTTCCTGCCGCCTCCGAGCCATCTCCGATCAGGGTCAGCACCCGGCCGTGTATCGTCGCCGCGGCTTTTCCGGAAAGCTGCTGATAAACGATCGACCGAACGAGCGCATCGAAGTGCGTCCCATCGACGCGGGGGGTCAAAGTGCATTTCCCGACTCTTTCGATTGTCAGGGCCATGACGGGGTCGGCCTTGCTCAGCCAAGTCACCGCTTTGCGAGGGTGCGCCGCCGCCGCAGCCGTCACCGTGTCACTCGCACGAACGTGATCGTATCGTAATCCTGTCCCACGAGAAATACCCCTCTCAGTCTGCCATCCTCCACCAGCGCACCCTCGAACTTTCCGGCACCGAGCAGCTCCAGCTCTACCTGCGAAACTGTGTTGCGCCCGACCAGGCCACCGGCTGCGTCACATGGCACCGCGGGACGACACCCCGCACTCCCGCCGTCTCCCTTGGCCGTCCACGCCCCGGACACAAGCCCTTCCGGTTGCTGTACCATTCTCACCTTCATCTCTGAAAGCGTGAAAAGATGAGCGTTGGCAATCCAGTTTCCGCTCAGGTCGGAGGTAGCGGGCGTCGTTGGCTCAGGAGCACATCCGGCCGACGCCGCAATGAACAGGGAGAGCAGCACGGGTTTCAACAGCGGTTGAGCGAATCTCATGACTCCAGTTGTCCGGCGTCCCCGGGCTTCGGCCTGGTGCCCCGGCCCGGATGGTTCTCCTCTCTGGAACGATAGTTACACACGGGTATATTAGAACCCCTCGACCCTTCTCACACGTACCCAGTCGCGCCCCGCCTCAGGCAGGGGGCGATCGTCGCGTCTTCCACCGCAGGAGCATGTTGATGAAATACAGGTTCTTGAGTCACGTCACCCTCGCGGCTGTCGCGACAACTATAGTAGTCGCTGCTCCCGCAATCGGGCAGACACCGGCAACCGCGGCTCCGGCGGCGGCTCCCACCGGGCCTGTCTGCGAGATCGAGCAGGGCAAACCGCAATCCGTTGCCCGCGCGAGTTTTTCCCTCGCCCGCGCGCAGCAGGCGATGAAAGGCGGCGACCCGACGAAGGATTTGAGGGACATGGTCTCCACTCTGTCGGCGCCCAACGCCGGTACCGATAACCCGATCGGGCGGGCTTACCTGCTCGGCACGGCTTATGTGTTCCTTCTCGAGCAGCCGGCGATTAAGCCTGTCTCACTCCGCTCCGCAGTTGGGCTCACCTCGAATCCGACGGGAACGATAGACCTCTTTGCCGCTGCCGATTCCGCAATCACGATTGTAGAGCAAAGCTCGGCCGCATGCGCCGAGTACATGGCGCCGTTCCGCCAGCAGAAGGCGTGGCTCAATGTGACGAACGCAGCCATCAACGCCCTGAATGCGAATCAGCTCGACTCGGCTGAGCTCTTCGCCCGTCGTTCGCTGACGCTCGATCGCAAGTCGCCCTATGCCTATTCGGTTCTGGCCAGCATCGCGAAAACGCGGAAGAACTATCCGGCGATGGCGGAATACGCAAAGCAGACCATCGCCGCCACTGGTACTGACAGCTCCTACGCGGATGTCAGGGATCGGATGCTTTACGACGTCGCGGCGACCACTACACTGCGCGCGGAATCAGCCGTCGCCGCCGAGAAGAGGGCGATTGCACGCGAGGCGATAACCGCATGGAACAATCTGCTGTCGAGCTCGAAGGACGAGATCCACGCGACGACAGCCGTCGCCAATCTTCCGAAGCTCTACATCGCTGCGGGCGACAGTGCCTCGATCCCGAAAATCTATGCGGCAATGATCGCTGATCCTTCGAAGTACAGCGAAGGCGCGCTTCTTCAGGCCGGTGTCGTCGCCTCGCAGCACAAGCGGGCGGGTGACGCAGCCCTGCTGTTCGCCGCGGTCGTCGCCCGCAACCCTTATCAGCGCGATGCACTCAACAATCTGGCCGCGAGCTACATCTTCACGGGCGACTTCGACAAGGTTCTGCCGGTGGTCGGAAAGCTGACATCGCTCGATCCGAGCAATCCGGACAACTGGATGTTGTACGCATTCACTTATGCCGGGATGCTCAAGAACACCAAGGCAGCGCGGTTGACAAAGGCCTATACCGACTCGCTCACGCTCTACAACGGAAAGGCCGACAAGATGGGCGTGAAAGTGTCGTTTACCGAATTCTCCCGTAACGACCAGGGCACTACCCTGGCCGGCAAGATCGAGAATCGGGGAACGGTCGCGAAGAGCTATTCCATGACCGTAGACTTTCTCGATTCGAAGGGAAGCGTTCTGTTCAGCGAGACGGCCAACGTCGGCCCGGTGGCGCCGAAGGCCTCAAAGGATTTCACGCTCAAGAACGCCAAGACGGGCGTCGCCGGTTTTCGCTATAAGCCGATCACCTGACGGGCTGCTCAACGAAACGGGCGGTGCGGGATATTGCTGCACCGCCCGTTCTTCTTGTGAGACCATTGGCGCCGATGAACCGATCCTATTAGTCCTTTTCGGGCGGTCCGACGGGCAGCATCACCGGATTCGCGTTGCTCAACCCGCCCTCGATCCAGAAGTTGTCCCCGTCCCACCAGAAGATCGCGATCTGCTCCCACCGCCGGGCCATGTCGAGCACTCGCTGGCGCGGAGCCTTGAGCGCAACGCTGCATTCGCAGTGCGACCGATCAGGCGCGCAGGCATCCACCCGCACGAATTGATCACCTGAGCTCCGGAGCCCGCTCTCCAGTTGTTGCGACCGGTTCCTGTTTTTCTCCTCGCCGATGTCATTGCCTCGAGGGTTGAATGCAGTGAGTATCCCGAATGGATCTCCCAGCCCGAGCACCCGCATCGCTTTCTTTGTTGCCGGAGGCACCTGCTCGCGGAGATCCACGAAGACTTCTGGCTCACCGGCGAATATCAACACTGTCTCCGGATATCGTGACCACCGTTCATCTACCGGTTTCGACCCTTTATCCGACACCTGATCGCTCACACGTTGTGTCGCCACTCCATCGCTCCACGCTCTGTCGATTCCCGCTCCCCACGATCGCTTCCATTATCCGCCCGGAAGCGATTCAAACATCGCACCACTCCCGCACCTGGTACGTTTCTGCCTAACTTTTCGACGTGACCCAGGCACAGATCTGGCCGGATCTCCTCTACATCGTCCGGCATGGCGAGTCAGCGGGAAATGTTGCGCGCGAGGCTGCCACGCTCGCCGGACATCCCACAATCGATATCGCGACGCGCGACGTCGACGTCCCCCTGTCTCCGCTCGGCGAACAGCAGGCCGAAGCGCTCGGCAGATGGTTCGCGGGGTTACCCGCGGCGCGGCAGCCGAACGTGATTCTCACGTCGCCGTATCTCCGTGCGAGACACACCGCTGAGCTCATCGCCGAAGCCGCTGGTCTCGCCAAGGACAAGTTCTCGCTGGTGGTCGACGAGCGACTCCGCGAAAAAGAGTTCGGAATCCTCGATCGTCTCACCAAAGTCGGAATCGACGCCTACCATCCGGATCAGACCGAGTTCCGCCGCCTGCTCGGAAAGTTCTATCATCGCCCACCCGGAGGGGAAAGCTGGTGCGACGTCATTCTTCGCCTGCGAAGTGCTATCGAGATGATATCGCGCGAGTATTGCGGCGAGCGCGTGCTTCTCGTAGGTCACTCGGTGGTGGTTCTGTGCCTGCGCTACCTCATCGAGCACATGACCGAGGAGCAGATACTGGCGATCGACCGTGAGTGCGATGTCGCGAATTGTTCCGTGACATCGTACGAGTACGATCCATCGGGAGGTCCGCGCGGCAAGCTCGCTCTCAAGCTGTTCAACTTCGTCGCCCCCCTGGAGGAAGCGGGAGCGCCAGTGACGTCTGAGCCGGATGCGAAAGTCGCGGCCAGGTAACCGGTCCGCTCAACGCGTGACGGCCGCATTGCTGCGCCGGCATCCTCTTCCCCAGCCGTCGTCGGACGACGACAAGGAAGAGCGCGGACGCGTTCTCATTGTCGGTGGTGAATCCGAGCTGCCCGGAGCGGTGATTCTCGCCGGCGTTGCCGCACTTCGAGCCGGCGCGGGAAAACTTCAGATCGCCGCGTGCCGGTCGGTCGCGCCCTTGATTGGTGTCGCTGTGCCCGAGTCGCTTGCGATCGGACTGGAGGAAACCCGCCGCGGGTCGATCGCTCCACGTTCGGCACGCGGAATTCGCGACGAGTGCCGGAGCGCCGATGCGATTCTCATCGGGCCGGGCATGCGTGCCGGACCCGGCAGTGAGAAATTCGTCAGAGAGATCCTGCGCAACGTCCGCTGTGCCACGGTGCTCGACGCGGCCGCGCTCGAGTCACTCGCCGCTGACGACAACGCGCTCCACAGACTGAAGGGAAACTGCGTGATCACTCCGCATTCCGGCGAAATGGCGAGTCTGACCGGAAAGCCGAAGGAAGAGATCGACGCGGACCCAGGGGCTACCGCACTCGCTGCCGCAAAAAAGTTGCGTGCGGTCATCGCGCTGAAAGGCTCTGAGACCTATATCGCGACTCCGGATGGCCAGCTTTTCCGTTACGATCGCGGCGATGCAGGTCTGGCAACGTCAGGCTCGGGAGATACACTCGCGGGAATAATTGCTGGTCTTTTAGCTCGGGGGGCTGATCCGCTCACCGCGGCGCTCTGGGGCGTGTCCGTTCACGGCTCGGCAGGCAACGCTCTCGCGAAACGAGTTGGACGAATCGGCTTTCTAGCCCGAGAGCTTCTCGAGGAAATCCCTGCGCTTCTGAACACGCCCGTCAGGCGAGCGTCTCGACCGAAAATTCTCCCAACGCCGTAAGCGCCACCGGGATGTAGCGCTTTAGCCAAGCCGCGGTGCAAGCCAAGTCAATCCTGTGCCTCAGCATGCACAAGCGGATTCCAACCAGCCGACGCGCAGGGAATCAACGCCTCGGCGCTTGCGGCGCAGCGGGCTCGGCCCGCGGTAAAGTCCCTGGCATGTCCGCCACCACGTACGCCATCACGGCCATCACCGCGACCAGCTCCGACATTTCCTTCGGGTCGAGTTTATCCACCGTGTCGCCGTCGCTGTGATGATACCAGAAGTAACGGCTTCCATCCACATCGGGCTCCATCGTTGGAACTCCAAGCGCATAGAGCGGGCTGACATCTGCCGCAGGCCCACCCTTACGGACGGCTGTCGCCTGCACCGGCGCCAGCAATGACGCGATGTCCGCCGCCACGGCGACTGTTGCATCTGTGCCGCCGATGCTCATGCCGGTGGGATTGAATGCACCGTTGTCGGACTCGATTGCCAATACATGTTTCGCTACTTCATGGCGATGCGCGTCACGATAGGCGGCTCCGCCGCGAAGACCATTCTCCTCGTTGGTCCACAGCACTACTCTCAGTGTTCGCCGGGGACGCAGGCCGAGTTTCTTGATCAGCCGCATCGCTTCCCACGCCGCAACGCTCCCTCCACCATCGTCCATTGCGCCCGCGCCGACATCCCACGAGTCGATGTGTCCGCCAAGCACTACGACTTCATCCGGCTTCTCCGATCCACGCAGCTCGGCCACGACGTTTCTGGACTGCGCATCCGGCAGCATTCGGGCGTTCATCCGGAGACTCACCACTACTTGCTGGCCGCGGTCGCTCATGCGATGCAGCATCATCGCGTCTTCAACGCTGAGCGCGGCGGCCGGGATTTTCCTGACCGTCGTGTCGTACGACATCGACCCGGTGTGCGGGCTCTGCAGCGAGTATGACGCGACACTGCGAATCAGCGCCGCAACCGCGCCTACCTTCGCCGCCGCGCTCGCGGCGCCACCGCGATACCTCACAGTTTCGCCGTAATTGGTGAACGGTACGTCGAACAGCACGATCTTTCCTTTCGCTTCAGCCGCGCGGCGAGTGAGATCGTCGTAGCTTGTCACCACCAGCACCGGAGCGGTGATCCCGTTTGCCGGAGTGCCGACTGAACGCCCAAGGCCCAGCATGTGGAGTTTCACGCGGCGCGGACTCACGAGCGTTGCGGATTCCTCCCCGCGCACCCAGTGCGGAACAGTCACCGGCTCACCGCGAACATTCTCCAGTCCATCGCGACGCATCTGAGCGAGAATCCAGTCGAGCGCGTCTTCCAGTGCCTTGGATCCGCTGAGCCTGTGGCCGAAAGTGTCAGTGAGCTCCGCGGTCCGATTCCACGCGGTGCTGTCGGCAAGGGCTCCCGAGATTATCCGCTGTGCAACGGCGCGGTAGCTGTCAGCAATCGGTGTAGCCGCTTGCTGAGCGGCAAGCGGAACGCTGTAGAGAAGCGTTGCGACTGCGAAAGCGGCGATCGGTCGAACAATGAAGCAGAGTTTCATTTCTATTCCGGAGGGCGTGCGTGGTGATGATCAAGCAGGAAAAGCGTTGAGCCTGGGCGGTGGGCTCTGAGCCCACCGCTCGAGCCCAATGCTCGCAGCTGCTGTTCTCGCGGTTACCCGGCACGGAGCCTCGCCGCGCGCTGGGGCACCGACGAGATATCCGGCGTGTTCGCCGGCAGTGTAATAGTGAAAGTGGTTCCCTCACCCGTCCCACTGGTCACTGTGACATCGCCGCCCAGCAGATTCGCGAGTCGCCGTGTCACCGTCAGTCCCAGCCCCGTACCCGACGCGCGCCTCGTCGCCTTCTGCTCCACCTGCCAGAACGGTTCGAAGATTCTGTGCTGATGCTCGACGGGAATGCCAATTCCGGTATCGCTCACCGTCAGCGATACCTCCTGCCCGTGGGCCCGGCCCGCGAGCCGAATCGAACCCGCGTCGGTGAACTTGACGGCGTTCGACAAAAGATTCACCAGCATCTGGCGCACTTTCGTTGGATCGGTCCTGATAATCACCGACTCGTCGGGAGCTTCCACCACCAGCTCGAGCTTTTTCGACTTCACCAGCGGATCCATGAGCTCGGCCACCTCACCGAGTATCGCGGAAAAATTCACCGCTTCGATTTCCACTCTTTCACGTCCCGCATCGAGCCGGGTAAAGGTGAGCACTTCGTCGATCAGAGATAGGAGATGGCGCGCGCTCGCCTTGATCCTGCCGAGCTGCTGCACCTGCTGCTCGTTGACCGGCCCGGTGATGCCGTCAGCGAGCAGCTCCTGGTATCCCATAATGGCAGCGAGTGGAGTGCGAAGCTCGTGCGACATCACCGCCAGAAAATCGCTCTTCGCTCCGTTGGCGCTCTCTGCTTCGGTGCGTGCCGCTTCTGCCTGCGCCGTCGCTATCTCCGCCTCCGCTCTCGCCTTCTCGGCGGCTTCACGAGCTTCACGCTCGAGGATCAGCAGCTCGCCCCTCCGCCTGTCAGTTTCCCGAAGTACGCGCGCGCTCCATGCAATGAGCAGGATAAAGGTCATCATGTCGGCAACTGCGACAAGCGATGCGCCCAGCTTCGTTCCTATGATCCCGCGTTCCTCGCCGGCGACTCGCGCCATAGTGAAGAGCAACGGAATGAGTAATGCTCCCGGCAGGAGCCGCCTCGCGACGAACCCTGCGGCACCGTCATCGACGACAAGCGCCGGATACCCTCGCTCGACTTGCGAAAAGAGAATGCCGAACCCGAGCAGCGTGAACGCGATTGCGGCGTACAGTGACATTCCTGCCAGCACCTGAAAGCTGTAGAAATCCCTGACACCGAACGCGTGGCCCACGAGCGCGAGAAACGCCACCATCAGGCCCAGCAGAACGAACAACTGCGATCTCAGCCCCTTGTTCGCGCGATCGCTCTTGAGAAACAGCAATGCCTGCGCAAACAACGCGAAGGCGAGAGCGCTGTTGTTCGCCATGATTCCCGATGGTCTCACCGAATCCTTTACCATCTCCCTGAAGTATCTGTCGAGACCGGAGTGCCAGGTGAGCGCGTACTCGAGAAGCCCGACGAACGCTATCCCGGCCAGCGCAACTGCGAGAAGCCTGGAAACGATCTGCGTCCACGCAAACCGGGGAAACTGCGCGAGGTACAGGCTGACTGCAGCGCCGAGGAAACAGAGCGCGGTGACCGGCAGCATCGGAGGCCTGCCACCGAGCCCCCCGGTAAGCGCTGGCACGTCGAGATACCAGCCCGTCAGTACAAGGACCGCGATGAGCGCCAGTGCAATGCTGATTACGCGAGGTAACAGCGCTACGAACCGGAGCAGCCTCCGCCGTCCAGGCCGGTGTGTATCTTCGTCCATCTACGACCCCCTACCAGCCTTTACGCTTTCGCAGGTCGGTGATCTGTCCCGCGTGATGCAAGCCGTGGTCGCTGTAGATGTCGAGCAGATCATCCAGCGTCACTTCTCCCCGTTCGGGATGGGTCGCCTTGCGCTGCCAGGCGCCTTCAGGAAGCGCCGACAGAAAGGCGCCCCATCGCTCGTGCAGCCCTTCAAGAAGAATCATCGAGGACTCGACGGGCAGATTCGAGTCGGGCATGGAAGCCCATGCGTCCTGATCGTAGGTCTTTATCGTCGGGTGATCCTCCGCCACTACCCACTTGAATCTCAGATAGGCGTTGGCGTGCGAATCCGCGACGTGATGAATCACCTGTCTCGGTGTCCAGCCACCATCGCGATAGGGGGTGTCGAGCTGCTCGTCGTCCAGACCTTTCACCGCCGAGCGAAGGGCTGGCGGACAGTCGCGCAGGCGCGCGATCTTGACACTGCGTTCTTCAGTTGTGACCATGGCTCGCGCAAATCAGTGAGACCATCGCATCCCCGGCGATATCGGGACTGAAAAAACTACAGCATTCCTGCCGCTTCGTGATAGCCCAGTAGATGGACACCCACTCGTTCCCCCACCTTCTCGCGACGCTGGTCGCGCTCCTTCTCGCGACGAAGCTGCTCGGCGTGGCGGCGCAACGCCTCGGCCAGCCCGCGGTCGTCGGAGAATTGATCGCTGGCGTTCTCCTCGGCGGTTCCGTACTGGGGCTCCTCGATCCCGCCGACCCGGTGATTCGAAGTCTGGCGGAGCTCGGCGTTGTCGTCCTGCTGTTCGAGATCGGGTTACACACCGACGTGAGGTCATTGACCAGAGTGGGAAAGGAGGCCATCACCGTGGCGCTCGTCGGTGTCATCCTTCCGTTCGGAATGGGATTCGCTTCTGCTCGGCTCCTCGGACTTTCAACGATTCCTTCGATTGTCGCCGGAGCGGCTCTCACCGCCACGTCGATTGGCATCTCCGCTCGTACTCTGTCCGATCTGGGACAACTCGATTCGGCGGAGGGTCAGATAGTACTCGGCGCTGCGGTCCTCGACGACATCGTCGGCCTTGTAATTCTCTCGGTGGTAAGTGCGCTGGTGGGCGGAGCGACGCTGACTCTTGCTGGAGTGACGGGTACAACCGCAATCGCGGTAGGGTTCGTTGTCGCGGCAATCGTCATCGGGAGCCTGCTCGCTCCACCTCTCTTTCGAATCGTTGCGAGAGTCGATGAAACGGGCGCCCTTGGCGTCGCTGGTCTCACGTTCGCCTTTTTTCTCGCATGGCTCGCTTCGCGCGCCGGCTCGGCGACCATCATCGGTGCGTTCGCGGCCGGCCTCGTGCTTCACAATACTCCTCAGCGCCAAAGTATCGAGCGCGCAACGACCGCGATCGGTCATTTCTTCGTGCCTATCTTCTTTGCGGTAGTCGGCGCAGCTGTCGATCTTCAATCCCTCGCCGACGGAAAAGCGCTGGCGATTGGTGGAACGCTGATCGCCGTCGGACTGATCTCAAAGTTCGCGGCAGGGTTCGCTCCTTTCTGGTTCCGCGGCAGCAAGTCACTCATTGGTGTCGCGATGATTCCCCGGGGAGAAGTCGGGTTGATCTTCGCTCAGATGGGCCTCGCTACTGGAGCGCTGACACCTCAGCTATACAGCGCCATTGCACTGATGGTGCTGGCCACGACGTTCGTCACTCCACCGCTGCTCGCGATGCTCGTGCATGACCGCACGAACACAAGCGGCCGGATTGACAGCCCCGGTGAGGGCGGCATCGACGATCTCGTAGCCGGTGCGTCGCGAACGCATGCCAGGCGCTCTGGCGCAACCGACCCGAACCGGATGGTCAGTGACACCGCGGATCCCAGCCCGCCTTCCGGATCAGATCCTCCTCGATCCCTCTAGTTCTCTTTCACCTGCTTAGGTGGACGTGAATGGATGTACATCCACATGGCGCGCAGCTCGTCGTCAGTGAGGTCCTTCATCTTTGGCCATGGCATTACGGCGCTTAACACCCGCCCGTCGGGCCGTGTGCCGCTGCGAATCGCCTTGAAGAAATCCGCCTCGCTCCATTTGCCCATCTCTCCGCTGGGCGTGAGGTTCGGCACCTTCACCCCTTCAATCGCTCCGCCTCCGCCGAGGTCCTCGCCATGACAGGCCTTGCAGCCGCCAGTGGCCGAGAGATAATCGCCGTACTCCGACGTAACGCCTTCAGCGACGGCTGCCGGACGCGGTTTCCCGCGCGGCACTATCTCGGCCGGAATGAGGGGAAAGCCGGCCGTCAGATAGATCATTCGAGCGATTGGACCTATCTGCCTGACGGGCCTGACAGTCATGTCGGCTGCTGGAAGCGCCTTGAGATAAGCGATCATCGACGCAAGATCGGTGTCGCTGAAATGGTAAAACGCTTCCGCCGGCATGAAGAGGAGCGGCTTTCCATCGCGGCCTACTCCATACCGGATGGCGCGGACATAGTCGGCATCCGTGTAGCTGCCTGCGATGCCTCCTTTGCCGGACGTAAGGTTGGATGCGGTAAGCCGGGCGAAAATCCCCGCTTCGAATACGAAAGCGCCCGCGAGATTGTCCCCGTGACACGCCGAGCATTTCCCGACGGCGCTCGCGAGGTGCCTGCCCCGCTCGATCGACGCGGCATCGCTGGGAATCGCCAGGGTTTCGACCTGTGTCGGGTAGCTCCTGGACATCCGGCCCGACGTTACGCCGTAAAGCACGCCCACTGCCGCCAGTATCAGGACAACGAGAGCACCAAATACGTAGCCAACCCATTTCAGCGCGCGCTTCATCCACCCTCCAGAAGGATATCGAGCGCGACAAACCTATTGGTGCCGGAACATGTCGTCTAGCGTCATTTGTGCTGTAAGTGAAATCGACACGCGTTACTACGCGGCTGCGCAGAAGGGATCATCTCTTCCGTCTCGGTTCCGTATCCGCGATCCGCCGCTCAGCAGTCGCGACTAACCCCAATGCTTATCCCCATGCGCTACAGACAACTCGGTTCCAGTGACCTGCATGTATCGGAAGTCTCTCTCGGATCATGGCTCACCTACGGACTTGGAGTGCGCGACGATGCCGCAAAGGCCTGCCTCGATCGCGCTTTCGAGCACGGCATCAACCTCATCGATACCTCGAACATCTATGGCCGCGGCGCGGCAGAGAGCTTTCTTGGAAAGGCCTTGAAGGGAAGAGACCGATCATCGTACATGCTCGCCACGAAGCTGTACTTCCCCATGACGGACACCGATCGCGGATTGTCCGCTCAGCAGGTATACAAGCAGCTCGATGCTTCGCTGCAACGGCTGCGGACTGATTACGTGGACCTGTATCAGTGCCACCGATACGACGTGAATACCCCAATAGAGGAGACGATGGAGGCCCTCACCACCGTGGTTGGTCAGGGCAAGGCGCGATACATCGGCTTCAGCGAGTGGACGGCCGATCAGATTCAGGGAGCGCTGGATGTTCCGGGCATGGAGAAGTTCGTGTCGAGCCAGCCGCAGTATTCACTGTTGTGGCGACTGCCGGAGGAAGAGGTGTTCCCTCTGTGCGACAGGCACGGAATCGGTCAGATCGTCTGGTCGCCACTGGCCCAGGGAGCACTGACGGGAAAATATCTGCCTGGACAACCGCCTCCTCCTGATTCGCGCGCGGCCAGTCCGGAGATGAGTGGATTCTGGGGCGATGACCTGAGCAGCGACAGCGTCCTGGAAGGCGTGCAGCGACTCAAGCCGATAGCGAGCGAGGCCGGGCTTACAATGGCTCAGCTCGCGATTGCCTGGGTTCTGCGACCAGCAAGCGTCTCATCTGCAATCATTGGAGCGAGCAGGCCGGAGCAGGTGGACGACAACGTGAAAGCGTCAGGTGTCGTCCTCACGGGCGAGGCGATTGACGCTATCGACCGCATCCTGCTACCTGTTGTGAAACGTTTTCGCGGATCGCAGCCCGATTAGTAGCATATTGCTAATTATCAACCCGCCTGCGCGCCTGAACCTTGCGACTGCCTACTGACCTGCCTGGACGGCGAGCCGGATCGTTTCCGTGACTATGTCGTCAGCCGTTATTTCAGACGGCGACCTGCGGGCGATCATTCGCCATTCGCCCGGCCCCTGCGGGAAAGTTCTCGATGGCTCTCCCGGAGCGAATATCCCGAGAGTCGGCACACCGAGTGCCGCCGCGATGTGAAGGGGACCGGAGTCGTGACCGATGAACAGCGTGGTTTCCGAAATCGCCAGCGCAACTTTCAGCAGTGACCCACCGGTAAGCTTGTCGGCATAAACCCAGTTGCCGCGGTGCCGCTTTCTTTCGCTCGGGGTTTGCCCGCCTCCCTCGCGGCCGGGAGTTCGCCAGTCGGCGGAATCCCCGCTTGCCGCCTCGCTGCGCACCCGGTCGAGCTCCACGGTCGAGCCAATCCACAGCGGAGCGTAACCGCCGCCCTCGAGCGCATCCGCCACCGCGGCCCAGACGTCGAGTGCGACACAACGATCCGTCTTGCTGGCGAACGGATGCAATGCGACGTGTGGCACGCCGCCGAGCGTTCGGCAAATCGCTTCCTTTTCATTCTGAAATGCCGAAACATCGAGTCGGTAGCGCGGCTCCGCCGACGCGATCCCCAGCTCGGCGAGCAGGCGCGACATCTCGATCAGCACCGACTTGCTGCGATCGGCCTGTGGCAGAGCGCGAGTGAGCCACCTCGCGTTGTGGCCTCGCTCGAGCCCAATCCGCAGAGGAATGCCCGCCGCGACAATGGCTGCGGCGGTACGTGAGGGCCCGTGACTGAGGATTGCCGTGTCGAACCGTTCGCGCCGTACGTCGCGTAGCGCGGCGAAGAACTTCATCGGCGATCCTTTCTCCCGCCCAGGCGAACGGTCCCAGAACGGATCTGACACGAAGACCTGGTCGATCTCGGGCATCAGCTGCGCGAGTCCCGCCGTGTACTCCTTGCACCAGAGCGCGATGTGCGCCTGCGGAAAACGTTCCCGAAGCGGCCGCAACAGCGATGTGGCAAAGACCAGGTCACCTACATTGTCCAGACTCACCACCAGAATTCGACGCGCGCTGTCGCGTTGCTCAGTATTCTTCGTCACAGTATTATGGGCCATACGGCATGAGCTGTCCCAAACTGCATCCTCCGCCCCGCGCCCCAGTCGGCGGCGGCACTCTCCCATCTTTCGGGAAGAAGGTATCCAATCGTGAGAACCCGTTGCACGCTGCTCTGACAGCCAGGCCATCAGAGTTGAAGCTGGCACATTCAGATGCCGGCCGCAGCATTCTTCCACGGCGAAATCCCGTGTCGGTGCTGCACATCAACACGGAACGGGGCTGGCGGGGCGGTGAGCGCCAGGTGCTGTGGCTTGCTGCGCATCTCGATCGCACCGGACATCGCTGCGTCATCGCAGCCCGGCCGGATCAGCCGCTCGCCACCCGCGCGCTGGATGCTGGACTTCGGGTTGAGGAATGCTCCCCGATGTGGGAGTACGATCCGCTGGCGGCACGACGCCTCCGCGCCCTCATTAGCCACGAGCGAATCGAGATAGTTCACGCGCACACGGCGCATGCGGCATCCCTCGCCTTGATCTCCACACCCACCGACATCCCGATCGTCATCACCCGGCGAGTCGATTTTCCGGTCAAACGCAACTGGGTATCGAGACTCAAGTACCGGCGTGCCGCAGCGATCATTGCCGTATCAGACGCCGTTGCCCGCGTTCTGGTGGATGGCGGCATGGACCCTGAGCGCGTCGAGGTCATTCGCAGCGGTGTAGACCTCGGCCGAAACGTGGTTCCCATCGAGCGCGCCGCGCTGACGCAATTCGGAATTCCCGCTGACGCTCCGTTGGTGGTCATGGTGGCTGCGCTCGAACCGCATAAGGATCCGCTGACGTTTGTACGCGCAATGCGGACCACGCTGTCCAGCGTTCCAGGCGCTCATGCTCTGCTCGTCGGTGAAGGACCCCTCCGCGCTGACGTCGAGCGCGAGACTGCGACCCTCGGCCTCGGCGACAGGCTGCATCTTGCCGGCTTCAGATCGGACGCGGACTCGATTATGGCCGCCGCGGACGTTGTCGCGCTCAGCTCTCAGATGGAGGGGCTGGGAACGGTGCTGATCGATGCTCTGTCCCTGGGCAAGCCGATCGCCGCAACGCGGACGGGGGGAATTCCAGAGCTTGTCGAGGATGGCGAGTCGGGGCTCCTTGCCCCGCCGCGTGATCCCCCGGCTCTCGGCTGGGCGATCGCGCGGCTGCTTACCGATGCGGGCCTTGCCTCGCGAGTCTCCAGCGCCGGTCGTGAGAAAGCGGCCGAGATGTCGGTGGAGCGTACTGCGGCGCGTACGGCCCTCGTGTACGAGCGAGTCACGGCTGCGGCGGGGTAGCCGCTTTCGATGCCGTCCCCTCCAACTTCGACGACTTAATTTACTGGTTGCGTCTCAAGCCGCGGATTTCTTTCATCACTTCAGAAATCGCTCCGCGAGCTGGATCATGCGCTCGTCGTTCTCCGATTCGACGCGTTTGAGAATCTCGGCGACGAACGGCTTGAGCTTCGGCTCGCCCCAGTAGTAGCCCGTCGCCATCTCCGCGCTCCCCGTATCACCATCCCGCGCAGCTTCAAGCATCGCCTCGGCCGCGGCTTTGTCGAACTCCGGGTCATCCCGTTCAGGAAGATTGAATCGGCGAGCCGGGTTACCCCACTGGCCAGAGTCCTCGTTTACAAACGCTCGTGACATTGTATTTCGCGGATGGCCGAGAAAAGAACTAGTAGCGAGCCGCCTGCATTGAGCATGGGCGATGGGCTCGGAGCCATTAAGGTCAACATCGTGGGGTGAAAAAGCCAATAGCCTGAGCTTAGTGAGCTTGAGCCATGAGGGTTTTTTACGGCCCGTCGCATGGATTTGCCGCGTGGCGATTGCGCCGCCCTTCCCTCGATTCAAGATTGGCTGGATGGACATTCGCGCCACGAACCCCGTTTTCGTTCACCACGCTGACGTAATTCCGCTCAAAGCCGAAACCATGATTGCCGTCGAGCCGGCGACGGCCCACGTCGCTTCCGAATCGCAGCGCACGGCAATCGAGGCCGAGACGGGGCCTATCCTCGTGCTGGCGGGTCCGGGCGCGGGCAAAACGTGGTGCCTGATCGAACGGATTCGATTCCTGATCGAGAAAGAACATGCCAACCCGGCGCGAATATGCGCCTTCACGTTCACCAACAAGGCTGCCGGCGAAATCTCCTCCCGGCTGTCCAAAACTATCGGCGCCAAAGCCGAACGCGTAAAGCGCGGGACGATCCATGCATTCTGCGCCGAAGTCCTGCGGTCATTTCCTGAGCAGGCCGGTCTCCAGCGGGGCTTCGGCATCGCCGATGAGGACTATCAGCGGCTTGCCCTTGGCCGTATCGGAGTTCCCGGCAGATGGCGTTCCGGGATCCTGAAAGCATTGAGCTGCCACCGCTTTATCCCGGGTTACTCGCTCGATGACAGGGACATCCCTCGCATCGCCGCGTACCTGGATTTCCTCGCCAGGAGGAACATGGTGGACTTCGACATGCTCGTTCTGAAGACGGCCGACCTGTTCCGCATCCCCTCCGTCGTCGACACCGTCAGAGATCAATGGGACCACGTGCTCGTGGATGAATTCCAGGATCTTAATCCTATTCAGTACGGAATCATCCACGCACTCGCAAAGGAGCATCGCAGCATTTTCGCCGTTGGCGACGACGAACAATCCATTTACTCCTGGGCAGGTGCCGATCCCGCTGTCTTCACCAGTTTTCTGAATGACTTCGAGAGGATCAAGCCCACAACGGAGCTTGCCGAGAACAGACGCTGCCCGCACGACGTTGTCCGCCTGGCGCGGCGGCTGATCGACAACAACCCTTCGATATTCGAGCATCGGTCTCACGGTCAGGCCGAGAGATCGTCTCCCTTTCCGGTGCGCGCGCTGGGCTTTGCCACCGGTGAAGATGAGTTGAGCTGGGTCATTGACGACCTTCTTCGTGATCGCGAAGAACATCAGCTCGACTGGAGCGACTTCGCTTTACTCTATCGAACCCACAAGATCGGCAACCTGGCGGAAGCTCAGTTTATAGCCGCCGGTATCCCCTGCCGCCTCGCCCGCGGACGCGCGATTTCAGACGATCCCGTCGTCAGGTACCTGATGGCTGCACTGCGTGTAATCGCGCAGCCGCAGGACACACTGCATCAGGAAAGTTTCCTGCAGGTTGTATTTCCGCGGCCGTTGTTCGATCGAGTGCGGGCGAAAGCTCAGGAGAAGGGCCGCAATCTGCTGGAACACCTCGAGCGGACGGCCTGGCGGCTTCCCAAAGCGGATGTCGACGGCAAGAAGTTGAGACGCGGTGTGGCGGAGTTGAGAAACCTCGCTGCGCTGGCCGGCCGTCACGACGGCATTGTGGCGCTTGCCGACGAGCTGTTGTCACACACGGTTGGCCAGTACAAAACGATGCTCGAAGTCAACCACGACGACCTCTCGGATCCCGCTGAAAACGAGGAAGTGCGGATTCTCGCCGATCGACTGTCAGAGGCGGTCAATCCCGGCCGGACCGTGTGGATTCCCCGCCTTGGTGGAATCGAGATCGGTCTCAAGGGGATGTTAGCCGGAATTGAAGTCAACCGCGTTCAGCTCGGCGGATTTCCTCCTGCGAACGCGGTGTCACTGGGCCATTCCGATTGTGAATCGCTGGGGTTGGCGCTCGGCGTGTTCAAGGCGTTGCAGCTGATCGAGAGCCGGCCCTTCACTAATTCTTTCCGTGACTTCACGGCGGTGGACATCGAGACGACGGACAACGATGTCGCGACCGCCGAGCTGGTGGACATTGCCGCGGTCCGGGTGCGTGAAGGCGTGATGGTGGATGTCTTCCAGTCGCTGGTAAAACCGCGCGTGCCGATCGCCGCCGCCGCTCGCGATACGCATGGAATATCCGAAGAGGACGTGAGCGCGTCTCCCTTCTTCGAGGATGTCTGGCCGCAGTTTCGTGATTTCTGCGGGCGTGATGTCATCGTCGCGCACAACGGACACAACTTCGATTTCCCGATCCTTCGTCGCATGGCCGGAGATGCTCAGTGGTCCGGGCTCGCGACCTACGACACACTGGTGCTGGCGCGCGAGCTTCGCACCGGCAGCGCGGCACTCGGCAATCTGGCTCATGTATACGGTATCGATGCGGGTCAGGCGCACCGCGCGCTCGATGACACGACGACGCTGGCGCACGTCTTCCTTGCCCTCGGAGAGGAGAAGGTCGTGCGTTCGCGGAAGATCTCGCTCGACAGCATTCTCGATCATCTCGGAGTTGCCCTCGCTCTGAGCGAGCGCGAATCACTGTGCCCCGAAGCCCGCCGACTTCTGGACCTCGCCTCCATTTACTCGCTTGGCCGCTACAGCCGGTGTCTCCAGTTCTACCGCGAAGAGCGCATTGCCGGCGATGATGAGTCCGCGGCGACGGTGGAGGACCTGATCGACCGGCTCGGTGGTGAAGAGCGCATGCTGCAGCTGCGCACTGACAGAAGTGCCGAGGAACGCTATCCCGAGCCGATGCTCCGCTTGCGCCCGCTGCTGCAAATGCAGGACGGCAAGCCGTTGCCGGACCAGATTGCCGGACTGCTCGAGCGAATCACCCTGTCGAAAAGGGCGGAGGGCGTGCAGCCCGAGACCGGGCGCGTGAACCTGCTGACGCTCCATTCCACCAAGGGTCTGGAATTTTCGCGAGTGTACATCCTCGGCACCGACAACGACGGATTTGGGCGAGGAGAGAAATCGACCAAGGAAGAAATTCAGGAGCTGCGGCGGCTCCTATATGTGGGCATGACTCGCACGATGGACCGGCTGGTGCTCACCTCCGCGGACGAGCGCGGCGGCAAACCGACTGGTGGGAACGACTTCTTTCTCGAGATGGAGATCGAGCCGGCGTCACCGGGCCCTCACATTGAGTCGGGGCCCGGGAGCGGCACACAGGCGAGCTCTATTCTTCCGTTTCGTACTTGAAGGACACCTTTACCTTCGCCCGATAGCTCTCGACCTTGCCGTTTTTCAGATTCATGTCGAGCTGTGAGACTTCGGCGATGCGCAGCTCGCGCAACGTCTTGCTCGCCTGATTGACGGCAGCTGCTGCCGCTTTCTCCCACGATTCGGTGCTGGTTCCAATCAGCTCGACGACTTTGTAGACATTTTCTGCCATTGCTGCTCCCTGTTGAGTGTTGATGTCTGCTTCCGCAATTCGTTGGGGTTTCGGCAGATGGGACATGGACCCATCCTTGGCTCCTTTCCGCGGACCAGCGTTACTGGTCCGAGCTGACGTGAGGTATCGGTCAGTACCACCGTCAGAGTCATCGACTGACCGACGATCCGACCCGTGAATCTTGCGGGATGAATAATGCCGCGATCGATCGGGTAGGCGTCGACGTTGTACGTGCCTTCGGCGACAAAGCGCCCGTCGGCATCGGGGCGAATCGTGCCGCGCGCTTCGCCGAGTGTACATCCGATGTGGATGTGAGCGGAGCTGTCAGTGGCGATGAGTCCGGCATCCTCACCGCCCCACGTTCCCGCCACCTCCGCAATTGGCGCTGCGGGAGTGCTGCTGCACGCCAGTACTGCCGCCAGTGACGTCACCGTGATTGCGCGCATGATGCATGAGCGTACGGCGCCTCGGTCGATGTGTCAACGTATTCACTGCCCACTTTTTGTAGCCTGTCGATCGCAGCGCGAAGTGGGCTTCGCTAACAGACCCTCGACGTGACAGAAATTCTGGAACAGTTTGCTGAATGACAGAAAAAAGTGGGAAGGCCCATCGAACTGAATGGCGCATCGCGGTGGACGCAAATGAGACGACTGCCTTGTTCGAGCCTGGTACGAATGGCAGCGATACCGTCTTCGTGTGTGCGCACGGCGCTGGCGGACAGATGAATGACAAGGGGATGACAAGCCTCGCGAAGTCGCTTACTTCCCACGGCCTGGGAGTTGTCAGATTCAACTTCCTGTATACGGCAAAGGGGTCCAGCCGGCCCGACCCGATGCCGCGGCTCGAGGAATGTTTTTCCGCTGTGGTGGCGCGCGTTCGCGACGAGCTGGCGCCGCGCAGACTGATTATTGGCGGACGGTCGATGGGAGGCCGGGCGGGCTCGATGATGGCTTCGAAGGGATTTACCAGCGACGGGCTTTTGTTGTTCGCCTATCCATTGCATCCCGCTGGACATCCAGAAAAGCTCCGCGACGCGCATCTGCCGGCTATACACGTGCCGGTGCTGTGCTTCAATGGTACCCGCGACCCGCTGTGCACTCCCGCATTGATGGAAGCCGCGCTCAAAACCGTCGGCACCCGGTGGGACATGCACTGGCTCGAGGGCGCGGATCACGGGTTTCATGTTCCCAAGTCATCGGGAAAAACGGATGCTGATGTGCTGGACGAAGTTGCTGTTTCAACTTCGAAATGGATCGACTCGCTGCAGTAGCTGTGCATCTGGCTGATGATTGGTGATCTAGCTCCGAAGATCCTTCTGGCCAGCGCCGGGTAACTCGCGCAGGCAGTTCTCGAGAAAGCGGCGCTCTGGCTCCTGCGAGGAGAGTGCTAGAGCACGCCGATATGAAGCAGCCGCGTCCGCTTTGCGACCGAGCCGTCGGCACAGGTCTGCTTTCGCTGCGTGAGCGAGGTGATAGTCCTTCAGCTCGCCCGCCTCGAGTAGTGCGTCGATCAACACCAATCCCCGTTCCGGACCGTCCCGCATCGCGATCGCCGCTGCACGATTCAACTCGATGACCGCGGATGGCTCCAGTCGCATCAACACGTCGTAAAGTCCGACGATCTGCGCCCAGTCAGTGCTGCCCGCATCGCGTGCTTCCGCATGAACTGCGGCGATCGCCGCTTGAAGCGTATAGGGGCCAAACCGTCGCGATGACAACGCATGCTCGACCAGCTGCGCCCCTTCATCGATCAGCTCGCGATTCCACAACGATCGGTCCTGCCGTTCGAGAAGAATCAGCTCACCCGTCGAAGACGTTCGCGCCGCCCGCCGTGAGTCGTGCAGCAGCATCAACGCCAGGAGCCCTGTTGCCTCCGGCTCGGCGAGCAGCTCCACGATGAGCCTCCCGAGCCTGATCGCCTCGGTCGAGAGATCGGGCCGCGTCAGCGAATCGCCCGATGATGCGGAGTATCCCTCGTTGAAAACGAGATAGACAACATGCAGTACACTGTCGACGCGGCCCGGGAGATCCTTTCGCGATGGAATCTGATACGGAATGCGCGCATCGCGGATTTTTGCCTTTGCCCGGACAATCCGCTGCGCCAGCGTCGGTGCGGGAGTGAGAAACGCGCGAGCCACCTGCTCTGTCGTCAGACCGCAGACTTCCCTTAGCGTCAACGCGATCTGCGCGTCCGGATTGAGCGCGGGGTGGCAGCAGGTGAAGATGAGTCGAAGCCGGTCATCGCCCACCCCGTCCTCATCGACAAGATCGGCGGACGTCGTTGATTCGTCGAATCGATCCGCCAGCGACGCCAGCGCAACATCGTGTCTCGATCGCCGGCGCAACCGGTCGATCGCCTTGAATCTGCCGGTCGATATCAGCCAGGAGCGCGGATTGGCAGGCACGCCTTCGACCGGCCACTTCTCCAGCGCCGTCGCAATCGCATCCTGCATCGCCTCTTCGGCGAGATCGAAATCACCGAGAAGGCGAATGAGCGTGGCGAGCACACGGCGCGACTCGGACCGGTAGACTGAGTCGACAGTCTCCCGAATCCGGCCCGCGACTTCTTCAGTCTCGCGCGCCGGATTCGCGGAGTTGCCAACGTGTCGAACCTCGCCGCCGCTATCTTCGATCGACCCTGAACGGGCAGCAGCGTCTTCCGTCATTCACGCCGACCGTGGCTTACTGCTGGCTGAAGTCAATCACCGGCCGTACTTCGATGGCCCCGTTACGCGCTGCAGGAATGCGGGCGGCCACCTGGATCGCGTCGTTCAGATCCTTTGCCTCGACCAGGTAGTAGCCTCCGAGCTGCTCCTTCGTTTCGGCGAACGGGCCATCGGTCGTCGAGACTTTGCCGTTGCGCATGCGGACCGTCGTGGCTGAAGCGGTCGGTTGCAGCGCCTCGCCGCCCAGCAGGTGACCGCTCTTGCCGATCTCTTCGGTGAAGGTGTTGTACTCGGCCATAACGCCGTCAGATTGTTCCTTCGACAGTTCGTTCCAGGCGTTCTCGTTTTCGTAGATGAGGCACAGGTACTTCATGACTTCCTCCAGATAAGGATTGAAAACTGTGGTCGGTAATGGTCGTTCGGGCAGGAGCAAGATCGACATCGGTTCTGGAACGGTATTGATCCAAATGTTTCCCGGTGGGGTACGTCTTTTGAACAGGTGAGTACCTGTCACACCCCCATTGCCAATTCAGGAGCGACCAAAATGCAATCAGATCGCATAAAGCTCATACATCGAGGCGCGTGGGCCGCGGCTCTTTCCCTCGCCGCTGCCTCCGCACTTCCAGCGCAGAACCGACTCGTATTGCCGGCCGGCAGCGTCATCATCGTGCAGAATGAGTCGGCACTCGAGTCGTCAACCGCCCGCGTGGGCCAGACTTTCGAGACGCGTGTCGTCGACACCGTCGGCATGGACAGCTACGCCGTCATCCCGGCTGGTAGCCGTATCCGCGGTACGATCACGTTTGCACAGCCCGCGAACCGCCAGCAATCAGGCGTGATCGAAGTGAACTTCGATCGCCTTACGCTGGCCGATGGAACGACCTTCGCCATCGATGGCCGGCTCACCAGCACCGATGTGGCCGAGAGACGGCAGATCGAATCCGACCCCAACGCGCGGGTAGTACTCGTTGGCGGCCGCGGTGGAGTCGGCGCCGCGATCGCAGGTGCGGGTTCATCCAGCAGGCCGGTATCCGGAATCCTCGGCGCACTCGGCACGCTTCTGTCACAGGCACAGGACGTCCGTGTCGCCGCTGGAACGACCCTAGCCATTCAGCTCGAGCAGGGACTGGTGCTGCGAGGACGTGGCCGTCTGCGCGCGACAGAGGGCGGACTGATCACATCCGCGGAGAGCATCCGCGCCGCTCAGCGTGCGCTTGCTCAGCAGAATTACTATCGCGGCCCGATCAATGGTATTTACGATGCGGCCACGCAGCGCGCCCTGGTCGAGTTCCAGTACGACAAGAACATGGTGGCAACCGGTAATCTCGATGGCCGCACCGCGCAGGCGCTCGGCATCAATACTTCGACCGGTGTTGGTGGTGATGTTGGCAGCGGTGTGATCGGTGGTGGAATGGTTGCGATGCTGTCGCCCGAAGAAGCGTCGCTCGTTCGTCGCAATGCGCAGTCACTCGTCGGCCGCCAGCGGCAGGAGCTGTCGATATCGACAATCGGCCGTTTCGATCCGCGCCGCGCTTACGCCGAGGGCGATGTAGAGCTGTGGTTCGCTCTGTCGGCGTTTGCGGACAATGCATCGCTGTACGAGCAGCTCGTTCGCGTTGCCGGTAACGCTGAGGGCTCGTCCGTCGCCGGCCGTGCCCTGATTGCCGCTGCACGGAGAGTTGACGCGGCTTTCCAGCGCACACGTTCTTCGTCGACGATGCAGAGTGCATGGGCGACGATGCGCAGGCAGCTGGGTACGATCGACAACTCCTACGCCAGTGGAGCTTTCTAGAACAACCGCTGATCAGGAGCGGCTTGTTCAAATTGCATTTCGAGGTCGACGCAATTTAGAACAGGTCGGTTTCTGGAAAACGGATAGGGCGGACGGGCACGGAATAGAAGCAACTGACATTCAGTTGTTTCTGTTCTGAGCTCGTTCGCTTTTTCCGTTCTACTTGTACACAATTTTCTTTGGCAGTTTATTCAGTTCGTCCCTGTTCCGCGCTTGTCCGCCCTCGTCCGTTTTCTACACAGTCTTTCCGTCCCTATTCCTCGCTTGTCCGCCTCGTCGTTCGTTTTCTACACAGTCGTTCCGTCCCTCCTCCTTCTGATTGCACGCGTCGCCCTTCCTCAGGCGTCACGTCCGCTCATGCCGATCGACTATCAGCACTCGGCCGAGGCGGGGTGGCTGAAGAAGAAAGTTCTTGCGAGCAGGACGCTGGACGACATGACGCAGCCGGCGACCTGGATATTTCAGGGGACCGGAAAGATGAGCTTCGTTCCCACGACGGTCGCTGCTGCGACACGCGCACTGCGAATCGACATGGACATGTTCACCGAGACGCCGGCGCCGACGCGCAGCAGGTTGTCATCGGTCAACCTGAAGCGAAATTTTTCGGGAGAAAACTGGAGCGACTACAACCGCATCTCGTTCTGGGTTCGTCCGCTCGTGTCGGGCTTTCCCATGCTCCCGATACAGATAGTCCTGCATAACGACGGCAAGGTGAAAGTTCCCGATGCCTACTATCGAGAAGGCATCCACTACGTCACGCTCCGGAACAACACGTGGCAGCAAGTCGTGTGGGAGATCACTCCGCTCGCGCGCGACAGCGTTACGTCGATCGAGATCGGATACTGGGTCAACAAGATGCTCGCGCAGCGCGAAGACCGTATCGCCTTCGAGATCGCGAAGCTCGAGCTGCAGCGCGTTGACGCCGACCACTACGAAGGATGGCGGGTTTCGCCCGGGAGAATCTCGTTCAGCCATAGCGGTTACGAATCGGGATCCTCGAAGACCGCACTCGCGAGCGACATCTTCGCCCGCAACTTCAGTCTCATTCGTGTCGGTGCCGGCAGACCTGAGACGACAGTCCTCACCAGGACCGTACGAGAAATGTCGAACCGGCTCGGCAGATTCCAGGAGATGGACTTCTCCGAAGTTAAGGCACCGGGCAACTACGTCATCCAGGCGGGCAACCTGCGCACTCGGCCCTTCCGCATCGACGATCACGTCTGGAAGGAATCGATCTGGAAGACGATCAACTTCTTCTATGGCGAACGTTGCGGATTCGAGGTTCCGGGCTCGCATGGAGTCGATCATCTCGACTGGTTTGCCACGCACGGAGATCAGCGCGTCGTGATGAACGGCGGCTGGCACGATGCGGGTGATCTCTCGCAGGGACTGATCAATACCGGCGAAGCGACGTACGCGATGTTCGCCCTCGCCGAGAACCTGAATCAGCGAGGCGATGATCCCGCGCTTTTCAAGCGGCTGGTCGAGGAGGCGAAATGGGGCCTCAACTGGGTGCTGAAGGTGCGATTCCCCGGCGGATTCCGCGTCGCGTTCGCGTCACATAACCTGTGGACGAATGGAATTATCGGTGATGCCGATGACCGTCTGCGCGAAGCCAAGAACAATCCGAACGCCAACTACATCGCGGCGGCCGCCGAGGCGATTGCCTATCGCGTGCTCAAGGACAGCGACCCGGCGCTGGCAGTAAGAAGCCTCGCGATAGCGGAAGAGGATTGGGGACACGCGATCGTCGGCACTGAGGGTCCCGAGACGTGGCATACACCGGCATTCGCAGCCACCCCTGTAGAGCTCGCGGGCATCGGTATCACCGCGTCGCTCGAGCTGTTTCAGGCGACTGGCAAGAAACAGTACGCGGACAAGGCGGTGGACCTGGCGCGGGTCATCGTTGCATCACAGCAAAAGACATACGTCGGATCGAAGTATCCACTCGCTGGTTTCTTCTACACAGGCGCAGACAGGGACACTCTGTTTCATCAGTTCCATCGAGGTAACGATCAGGCGCCGATTGTCGCCCTCACGCGGTTGGCCGACCTGTTTCCGGATCACGCGGACTGGATGAAATGGTATTCGACCGTCGCTCTTTACTCGGAATACCAGAAGGCAACCGCGAGGACGACAGAGCCGTGGGGCGTGTTGCCGGCATACGTCTATCATGACAAGGAGTATCTGCAGCTGCCGGAGAAGGGCGCGCTGCACATGGCGACGCGTGAGGCATTTCGCGATCAGGTGCTTCAGGGAATGCCGATGGGCGACGGCTATTACCTCAAGGCATTTCCCGTTTGGTTTGCGCGCCGGGGCAACTATGGAATTCTGTTGTCGCAGGCCAAGGCTTTGTCAGCCGCTGCGCTGTTTCGTCGCGACCAGCCAGCGCTCGAGCTCGCTCGGCGTCAGGCGCAGTGGATCGTGGGACGCAATCCATTCGTGCAGAGCATGATGTATGGTGAAGGCTACGATTGGGCACAGCAATACAGCGTTTCCTCAGGTGATTTCGTGGGCTCGCTCCCGGTCGGCATGTAGAGTCGCGGCAACACCGATCTCCCGTACTGGCCGTCGCAGAACATGTATGTCTATAAGGAAGTGTGGGTGCACCCGTCGAGTCGCTGGCTGTGGCTGGTGCAGGACTTTGCCGGCCCTTCGGCCGTGGGCGATGCGACACGTCGCGGGTCAGTCGCGGAACGGAGAAATCAATTGTCGAGTGGTTCGACTTCGAACAGAGGAGCGTTGGTCAGCTACACCATGTCAGCTGTTACGCAGGCCGATGGTGCGGTGACGATAAAGCTGACCGCATCTGGATCCGGCCGTCATTCGTTCGCGATTCGGAGCGACAATCTCGCGGGTGATCTGGCCGTGAAAACCGTGACACTTCGCCCCGGAAGGCCGTTCGCGTTGACATGGAAAGCGAAGACGGTTACTGCCAACACTCCGTGGGTTGCGGTAATGATTCCCGATGGACAGAGCGAGCAGCGTCGCGAGTTGTTCGGTCACACTGGCAAGCGATGACCACGGCCTTCACATCGAGACGTTCCCCTTCCACTGAACCGTGTATCTCGTTCCTGACTCGAACCGGCCGGTATAGGTCCCGCTGCCCGTTGACCCCGCGTACTTGCCCGTTCCTCGCGTAACTGTCCACGCCCCCTTGAATGTGCTTTCCGGACGACCTTTGACCATCACGGTCGTCACCTTGCCCACGAATTTCTTGACGATGGTTCCGCCGCTCTCCGACAGTGTAGCGTGGCCGGTATGCGTTCCATTCCCGTTTACCATTGCTGCGGTATCGACGTTGAGAACTTTCGCTCCCGCCATGTAGCTGCCGGAGCCTGTATTGCGATTCGACCCGGTCGCTGTCGAAATGAAGATCGCTGCGCCGCTGGCGTTTGTCCCATTCGCCACCGACGGATTCACGTAGGTGAGCGTGAATGTGCCGGAAACGGCAGCCGCCGGAGCCGTTGCGCGAAAGGCAAGAATCGAGGTCGACAGTATCACGAGCGCCGCGACCTTCCCAAGTCCTGTAGTTACTGGCATCCGCATTGTCGTTTCTCCAATTGGCCAGTCAATGTCCACGCAGTCTCCTGGCTGAGGAATGTGCGCCAGCTATACTGGGTCGCTTCCCTTGGTGAAGCAAGCTTGTCAGTCGGGCGGTCGCACCCTCTCGAAGCGGACGTTGCGGGCACGACCGGTTGTCACGTTGAACCCACTCACCTTTCCGTCGGTTCCCCGCGTGAACTTCACGAAGTTGCCGAGCGCCGTGAATCCGTCGGCGTAGGAGGGAGTGAGTGGCACACGATTGCTGGGCCTCGCGAACCAGACCAGCTTGCCGTCAGCGATGATCATCGACACAGTCGCATCCGCCTCCTCCGAAAAGAACGTTCCGGTGTAGTCGCTGTTCGACGTGGCGCGGGCCGGCGCCTCCACCGGCACGTACAGCGTTGTGTCCGCATCGTCCGTCCAGAGTCGGATCGCACCTCTCCGGCCCTGAGCTCCTCGCTCGAACACGAGGTGCGTCCTCCCGCTCGTCGTGGTGAAGTGACGTTCCGATACGGCAATGAGCAGCGGACCCTCGGCCGCTCGCAGTCTTCCGTTCGTGATGACGATCTCCATCGGCTCATCCGACACCGTATGGCGGTAGAACCCGCTGAGCGAAGCCAGCCTGCCTGTGGGAACTGCGATGCCGACGGTGTCGCGCGCGGGTGCCGCCGCTGTTTTCGAAGGAGGCAGCAACACATTCATCACCTGGTGCGCTAACGCGACAGGATTCACGTTGCCCGCATTGCACAGCATCGCGATCCCGTAGCCGGCATCCGGATAGCGCGCCAGAAACGTGCGATATCCCGCGGTCGCGCCGTCGTGATAGATCTCGCGCGTGCCGCCATACTCACTGACGATCACGCCGCCGGCGTATCGGATCTCGCGGCCGCTTTTCAATCTTCCGCGATGCTCCAGCATCGATATGAAATCCTTTCCGCCCAGTCGCTGTTGGCCGAAGTTCGCGTTCCACTTGAGAAGATCGCCGACTGTAGTGAGCAGACTGCTGTTGCCGTACACATTCTCGAACGGCATCTGGAGCCGCCATTCTTTTCCCGATCCGCTGTAAGCCTGCGCGCGCCCTGGCACAATTCGCGTGAAATCGTCACGCCATCCTGTGAGCGTCATTCCTAATGGAACGAACAGTTCCTGCCGCGTGAATTCCGCCAGTGTCTTTCCGCTCACGCGCTCGGCGATCATCGCCAGCAGGTTGTAGTTGGAGTTGCTGTACAGGTACTCGGTACCGACCGGGTAGTTGAGCGCCTTCTGTCGGGCGATGATGTCGAGCACGTGCGCCTGAGTGTACGTGCGCGTTCCGCGCGGCCATCCCGCGATCGACATCACGGCGCCCCAGTCGCGAAGGCCACTGGTGTGATTGATCAGGTGACGCAGCGTGATGGTCGCGTCGTACGCGGGTATCTCCGGTACGTATTTCCGGATGTCGTCATCGAGCGACAGCTTTCCCTGCTGCGCGAGACGGAAGATCGCCGCCGACGTGAACTGCTTCGAGACAGACCCGCCCTCGAAGATTGTGCCCGCCGCGATCGGAACCGAATGCTCGAGGTTGGCACTCCCCCACGCGCGCTCGAGAATCAGCGTATCGCGCCGGCTGATTCCCAGTGCGCATCCGGGAACGTTGGCAGCGGCATAGCTGGAGAAGACTGAGTCGATGCGGGCCAGCTCAGCCGACCGAAACGCGGGTTGCTGCGCGCGCGCGAGCAGCGGAAACGTGGTGACCAACAGAATGACAATCCTGCGCATGACGTCAGCCCTCGAAGTCGCTGTGTCTGATGCGCGGCCCGGATGGACGGCGCCTCTCGAATATGCCGCTGTTGCTACCTGTTCGGCAGCAGATCGGCGAGGGTAACGATCTTGCCATTCCCCATCAGAACTCGCGTGCCGGCGTTCTCCGGATTCACCTGCCAGATCAGCTCCCGACAGCGCCCGCATGGAGCGATCACTCGGCTTCCCGCCAATACTGCGACGATCGTGCGGATAATCGACTCTCGCGCCTTCAGCATCTCCGCGATCGCCGCGTGCTCGGCGCAGAATCCCATGCTGCACCCCGTGTCAACGCAGATTCCGGTGTACACGTGACCGCTGTCGGTTATGAGAGCAGCCGCAACGTCGCCGGCAGATACGTTCTTGCTCGGCACGAATTCGCCGACCAGCGCATTCGCGACCGCGATCAGCTCGTTGTCAGTCATTCAGGCCAACTACGAACGTCGCGCACCAGGCCCAGTCCACGCCTTGCTGCAACAAGCTGGCGGCCGTCCCGCCACCCATTCGCCTTGCGTCTCAGGTGTTTCGGCATATGTTCGGTAGAAGATGTTAAGTTCGAGCCGGAGATTCGTTCGACTAAGAGGAGGCGTTGATGCAGTTCGCCGAAAGATTCATCCGCCGCCCCGTGCTGTCGAGCATGATCAGCCTGGGGTTAGTTCTGGTCGGCGTGATCGGATACACCCGTCTGCCCGTTCGGGAGTTTCCCGACGCTGACGCACCGATTGTTTCCGTCACTGTGCTGCTTCCGGGGGCCAGCCCGCAGGTAGTCGAGTCCGCGGTTACTGACGTTCTCGAGGAAGAACTCTCCAGCGTCGAAGGACTTCGCGCGATGTCGAGCTCGAGCCAGGAGCAGTTGAGCACGATCACTCTGGAGTTCACGCTCGATCGCGAAATCGAATCCGCCGCGCAGGACGTGAGGGACAAGGTGTCGCGCGTCCGGGGTTTGCTCCCTGAAGACGTCGAAGAGCCGGTGGTCGCGAAGGAAGAAGCGGACGCGTTTCCAATCATGTTTCTGGCCCTCACCTCGAAGACCTACGGGTTGATGGAGCTGTCGGATATCGCGGACCGCCAGATCAAGCCGCGGTTGCAGACCATTCCCGGAGTGTCGGGTGCGCCGATTTACGGAGAGCGCCGGTTCGCGATGCGCGTGTGGCTTTCTCCGGGCGAGCTGGCGGCACGCGGACTCACGGCGCAGGACGTGGAGTCGGCGATTCGCACGCGAAGCGTCGAGATCCCGGCCGGCCGCATCGAGTCGGACCGCCGCGAGTTCTCGGTGCGTTACCTCGGCGAGATGCGAACGCCGGGCGAATTCGCTGATCTGACGGTCGCGAGTGGCAACGGAGAGCTCGTGAAGCTCGGCGACGTCGCCCGCGTTGAGCCTGGCCCCGAAGATGAGCGTGCAGTGACCCGCTATTCTCAACAGCCCGCAATCTTCATTGGCGTCGTCCGCCAGTCCAAGGCAAACGTGCTCGAAGTCGCGGAGGGCGTGCACAAGGAGCTGCCGGCGGTACGACAGGCGCTTCCGGCGGGTGTCGAGCTCGTCATGGCGTTCGACGGGGCCGTCTTCGTTCAGCGCTCTATCACCGAGGCGAAGGAAACGCTGCTCATTACGGCGGGCCTCGTCATTCTCATCATCTTCCTGTTCCTCCGCACTCTCCGGGCGACCGTCATTCCGGCGCTGGCGATTCCTGTCTCGATCGTCGGGACTTTCGCGGTTCTGGGTGCGTTCGGCTACTCCGTGAACACTTTGACGCTCCTGGGCTTGATCCTGGCGATCGGAATCGTGGTGGATGACGCGATCATCGTAATGGAGAACGCGTACCGACATCAGGAGGAGCTGCACAAGGATCCGCAGACGGCGGCGATAGACGGCACGCGCGAGATCACTACGGCAGTGATCGCGACGACCATTTCACTCCTCGCTGTTTTCTCGCCGCTGCTCTTTCTCACCGGCGCGACCGGGCGGCTGTTCAATGAGTTTGGCGCGGCGGTCGGAGGCTCGGTGCTGATATCCGGCATCGTCGCGCTTACGCTCACGCCAATGCTTTCCGCGAAGATACTCCGCGTGAGCGCGAGTGAATCCCGGTTCCATCACGTCGTTGGCGCGGCGCTCGACGGAATCACGTCACGGTATTCACGCACGCTGGATCGAGCTCTCGCGCGTCCGTTTCTCATGATCGGCGGCGCCGCCGCTCTCACAGCCGGCGCGGTGGTTCTCTTCTCGACGCTCAAGCGCGAATTCGTGCCGGCCGACGATCGCGGTTTCTTCTTTACCTTCGTGGTCGCGCCTGAAGGTGCGACGGTCGGTTACACCGACGGCTACCTGAAGCAGCTCGAGGGAATTGTTCACGGAACGAAAGACGTTCGCTCGTCGTTCTCGGTAATCGGCTTTGGCGGCCCGCCGAGCTCGGGATTCCTCGGCACGATTCTCAACGACTGGGATGAGCGCGATCGCCCGGCGCAGGCCGTCATCGAGGAGATTCAGCCGAAGTTCTTCGGTGTGCCCGGCGTATTCGCTTTCGCCATCAATCCACCGGCCTTCGGTGGCTTTCAGCCCCCCGTTCAGTTCGTCGTGCAGAACCGCGATTTCGAAGCGCTGGTGCGGGGAATGGACTCACTCGTCGCCCGCGCGTCTACTATTCCAGGCCTCGTCAACGTGGACACTGATCTTCGCGTGACGAAACCGGAGCTTGTGGTGACACTGGATCGCGATCGCGCTGAGGATCTTGGTGTACCCGCGCGCGACATTGCCACGACTCTCCAGACATTGCTTGGCGGTCGCGACGTCAGTCGCTTTACGTCGGACAACAAATTGTACGACGTCATCCTGCGGCTCGATCCCGGAGAGCGAGCGACGCCGTCCGACATCAGCGGGCTTCATGTGCGTGGAAGGGACAGGGCGCTTGTGCCACTCGACGCGGTCACGCGCGTCGAGGAGCGCATCGGACCACGACAGCTCAACCACTTCAATCGCGTGCGATCCTTCACCTTGTCGGCGAGCATGGCGCCTGGATTCACTCTCGGTCAGGCGCTCGATTCATTGAACGCTGCTGCTGCCAAGGTGCTGCCCGCAGGAAGCACGGTGGATCTCGCGGGCGAATCGCGAGAGTTTCGCGAGAGCGGAGGGGCGCTGTACTTCGCTTTCGCGCTTGCACTCATCTTCGTGTTCATGGTACTGGCGGCGCAGTACGAGTCGCTGCTCCATCCATTCACCGTGCTGCTGGCTGTACCGCTGGCAGTTACCGGGGCGCTGGCAGCGTTGTGGATAGCTCGCTCGACACTCAACGTCTACAGCCAGATCGGAATGATCCTGTTGATCGGACTGGTTTCGAAGAACTCCATCCTCCTGGTGACGTACGCTAATCAGTTGCGACTCGAAGGGCATGACGCATTGTCGGCAATGCGCGAAGCGGGACGCATACGTCTGAGGCCGATTCTCATGACGTCGGTCGCGACGATCTTCGGTGCCCTGCCGATCGCACTCGGCCTTGGTGCCGGCGCCGGCAGCCGGCGTCCCCTCGGATATGCGATCATCGGCGGAATGTTGCTCTCGACGATGTTGACACTGTTCCTCGTACCGGCCGTGTTCGTGGTGTTCGAGCGAATACGTTCGCGCCGCTCGAGCGTTGCGGTACCACACCGCTCGGGGGATTACCAACCGGCCTCTACGGTCGCTTCGTCGGAGGCGCGGTCATGACGATCCGCCACGCGATTGTTCTCGCCGCGATGTTGACAGCGAACGATGTTCTTCGCCCTTCGCCGGTTTTTGGCCAGAGGGCAAGCGACAGCATCCCGGTCGTGACACTCGCGGAAGCTCGCAGGCACGCCGCTACCGTCGACCCGAACGCAATTGCCGCACGCAACCGCATCGAGACCGCTGTGTCGGGTCGCCGCGCAGCTGTCGCGAACCTACTCACGCCCAACCTGCGGATGGCAGGCAGCTACACCCATTTCTCCGATCCGTTTTTTAACTTCGGTACCGGGGCTATCAGCCCGAACGCCACCAGTGCCACTCTCGACGCGAACTACACGGTGCTCGGCGCCGGAAAGTTCGGAGACCTCAAGAGTTCGCGCGCCCTTGTGGAAAGCGCGTTGGCAATGGAGACCGTGGCTCGCTTTCGTGCCGCACTCGAAACCGACGCTGCGTATTTTGCAGTGCTCGCGGACCGGGAGCTTTCCCGGGTGGCCATCGAACGCGTGAAGCGAGCGGAAGAGCAGTTCGGCCTCGCTCGCGTGCGCGTGCTCGCGGGCGAAGCGATTGCTTCGGATTCGCTCCAGCTGCTGCTCGAGCTGAGCCGCGCTCGTCTGGCAATCATTGCCAGAGACTCCGCCGTCGTTGCGTCGCGGCTTCGGCTCGGCCGGCGCATCGGCCTCGACGGACCGGCCGAAGCCGCGTCACTCGATAGCGCCAAGCCGCCGCCGTTACCAATGAGTCGTGAGGAAGCAATCGCCGAGATGCGGAGGCGAGGTCCTGATGTAGAGGCTGCGCGGGCAGATGAGCGCAGCGCGAAAGCGATTCTCTCCGCTGAGCGCGAACAGTACCTGCCGGAAATTTCGCTCGGCGGGACGGTGGGGCGGTACGATTCGGAGTTTTTCCCGTCGGCACTCAAGCGAAACCAATACGCCATCACCGTTTCGGTACCCATCTGGAACGCGGGCGAGCGTGAGCTCGCGGTCGCGCGGGCGAGAGCGGACCGCAATGTCGCCAGAGCAACACGTGCGGATCGCGAGCGCGCTGCCGGTGAGCTCATCGCGCAGGCGTACCACGGATATCTCACATCGAGTGCGGGAATAGACCTGGCGCTGATCGGCGTCGCTGCCGCGACGGAGAATTTTCGCGTGCAGCGTGCACGCTATCGTGAGGGAGCGACGACCATTCTCGATCTCCTTGAAGCGCAGGTAGCGTTGAGCGAGGCGCAGGCGACGCTAATTCAGACCCGCTATTCAGTCCGCCTCGCGCTCGCGCAGATAGAATCATTGCTGGGACGTCGCATCTTCGAAGCATCGGGCCCAACTTCGACTGTCCGCTGAGGCTGATAACATCATGAGTGCAATGCAGAATGTGCAGGGATGGTGGGCCACCAGACGGAGTCTCTTTCTAACGGTGATTGCGATTGTCGCGATAGTGGTGATCGGCGCACTGACTCTCGGCCGACGCGGCAACGCAACGGCCATGGACGCAGGGGCCGAGGGAGCTGGTGGGGCTGGTGCCGCCGGCGGCGGCGGTGCGCCAGCGATGCCTCCGATGCCGGTGGATGTTGACACGGCGCGCATTCGATCTATCGTGGATGCGGTCCGTGCCACCGGTCGCATCGAGGCGGTGCAGGCGGTCGAGCTACGTTCGGATGAACAGGGTCGCATTACCGCGTTGATGTTTCGCGAGGGCGAGTATGTGTCGAAGGGCGCCGCATTGCTGCGTATCGACGCAGCGATGCTGCGCGCGCAGGCCGAGCGAGCAGATGCGGATCGCGACCTCGCGCGCCAGCAGCTCGATCGTGTGCGACGGTTGCGAGAGCAGAACGCGGCAGCGCCCGCGGATCTCGAGCGCGCCGAGGCGAATGCGCGCAGCGCGGCTGCGGCGCTGGCGGTGCTTCAGCTCCAGATCGCGCGCAGCACCGTGCGCGCGCCGTTCTCCGGCGTCGTCGGTCAGCGTTTCGTGAGCGTCGGCGACTACGTCACGCCAGCGTCGCGTTTGCTCACATTACAGACAGTTGACCCGCAGCGAGCAGTGATCGAAGTACCGGAGCGGCACGCCGTTTCACTGAAGTCCGGTCAGACCGTCGAGTTCACCGTTGCTGCCGAGCCCGGTCGTGCATTCCGCGCACGAGTGGATTTCATCGATCCGGTGGTACAGCCGGCGAACCGTACGATCATGGTGAAGGGCCTCGCGCCGAATCCCGATCGCATTCTCCGGCCTGGAATGTTCATCGAGGCACGCCTGGCGACGGCGACTCGCGCGAATGCGATCGTTGTCCCCGAAGATGCGGTGCAGCCGCTTCGCACCGCGAACATCGTGTGGGTGGTGGACAAGGGTAAGGCGAGCCGGCGTGTTGTTCAGCTCGGAGCGCGGTCGCAGGGTGTAGTCGAAGTCGCCAGCGGAATTAAAGCAGGAGAGCTGGTTGTGGTTGGCGGACTGGAGAGAATGGGTGAGGGGATGCCACTTGCGGCGCAGTCGCGTGCGCCGCAAGCGCGTTCAGAGACGAGGCAGCCGGCCGCGCGTCGGGACGACTAGTTCAGACTGGACTTGGCTTAGGCACGGGACTTGGCTCAGGCATTGGTTCTGACTCGTGGTCCGGGTCCAGCCCCAATGCGGCTATAAGCAGAGCGCGTCCGCGAGTTCCGGGCTTTTGCCCTGCTACTCTCTCTACCATTTTGAAGACCTCCTCCTCCTTACCCCCCTCCTCGATGAGTTCGATGAGATCACGAAGATCGTTACGATTTTTGATCTCAATGTCCATGTGCACCCTGAGAAAGCATTCGGGTTCGTGGCGGGTAGGCTGGGCAGCAGCGGAATGCTTGTAATCCTGGAGGACAATCAGGTCAACATCGGGCCAGTCGCCAAGGAGCTTGGGGTCCTGAGGGGTAGTGTCCATCGTCTCTCCGGATGATTGGGTGGCGGTTCCAGCGGGCTCCCAACGTACCACGCCCTGACGCGGTCGGGTAGCCTCGTAACCCTCTGGCGCCTTTTCGCATGCCCCGGTATGGTATCCCGTGGCTGAATCCCACGACACCCCGGTTGTCTCCGACATCGAGCAGGCCCTCCACGGTCGATACACGATCATTCGCGTGATCGGCACCGGCGGTATGGGGGTCGTGTATCTCGCCAACGATCTCCGTCACAACCGCCAGGTTGCCATCAAGGTCATGCGGACCGATTGGAAGGACGGTCACGAAGCTGGCCGCTTCATGCGCGAGATCTCCATCGCGGGACGATTGTCTCATCCGAACATCATCCC
>Ga0136617_10000025_pt1 | contig 95552 bp, 84 predicted proteins | sample AntDrymUQ3222106_2_FD_129672 | JGI IMG/M metagenome (GOLD analysis project Ga0136617, IMG submission 129672) | Polar desert sand microbial communities from Dry Valleys, Antarctica - metaG UQ322 (21.06) | ecosystem: Environmental > Terrestrial > Soil > Desert | place: Antarctica: Dry Valley...
ATAGTCTGCGCGGCAATGCGAAAACTGCTGTACATCGCTTTTGGAGTTCTCAAGCACAAACGAGCCTTCGACGCGAGTTTGGCTTTTTCTGCTTGACTGTCAAGACAGTATCTACTTTCTTATCGCGTTGTCTTTTTACTCCTAGCTTGTCGCTGGCAGTTTCGCCCCTCGTCATCTTAACGTTAGGTGCTCTCGGAGGATTTATGCTCGAAGGATTATTTGTTTACGGGACTCTTGTTCTAAAGACGCTTTGAAGTTCGCACCACAAAATTAGGACACTACCAAAAATGCTTTTCTTTTTATAATTTTTAATGTATAAGCAAATAGAATTGTTTCCATAAGCAATTCTAAAGTATTGCATCTCTGGTAAAAAAATCTACATCAAAGAATGGTCTAAAGCGGACTAAAAACTTTAAATAGTTTTAGTGCTTGAAAAACGATGTATATAGTGTGTTATAATTCGATTCGCCTTCTTAGTCAGCTTTTTTCGGAAAGCCGACCGCACCGCCGAATTAAAGATAAAAAGATGAATAAATTTATCAAGCGTAATAAATCTCTGTCTCTAAGTGTTGCTTTCCTTTTTTGGATAAGCTCAACAATCGCGGTTTTCGGACAACCCGTTTATACCAGACCGACAAATGCGCCAAATCCTTCTTCGCAGCCGGGTTCCGTTCAAACGAATAAACCGAATCCTTCGGCAACGCCATTGATAACCAAAACGGGAAGCGCGATGCCGGTTGCGGCGCGAAAAACTTCGATTGCCGTGCTTGCCGATATTGAGATACCCGGATTTTCGGGAATTCTTGTTGAAGATTTAAAAGGCAACGTGGTGATGGAAAGTTTTTCAAATTACGCTTTTAATCCGGCTTCAAACGTGAAAATAGCTACGGCTTACGCTGTGTTAAAAACTTTCGGACCCGATTATCGTTTTCCGACCAACGTCTGGACTGACGGGCAAATTGATGCCCTTTCCGGCACGCTTTACGGCAATCTTTACGTTTCAGGACGCGACCCGATTTTTAACCTCGAACACGGCATTGCCATTGCCAACGAGCTAAACCGTTTGGGAGTAAGAACCATTATCGGCGACTTGATTGTTACCGATAATTTTGCGATGAATTTCAATATGCAGTCTGAGCGCGCCGGTTCTACATTGCTTGAAGTAATGGACGCTTCAAAGCGCTCGGCGGCGGCGACTCGCGCGTGGCAGAGTTATCTGGTTAATTCAAAAAAATTGAGTCAAGTCAGCAGCTTTCCAAACGTAGCAATAACCGGTGGCGTATACGTTCAATCAATTCCGACCAACGCCAAATTACTGTTCTCGCACGAATCAACGCCGATGCGCGAAATCGTCAAGACGACGCTTTGCTATTCAAACAATTTCCTTGCAGACCGTTTAGGCGATATGCTTGGCGGCGCGTATGCCGTTTCGCGGATAGTTCAGTTAAACGCGCAGCTTACGCCCGAAGAATTTGTTCTGCAAACTTCAAGCGGTCTGGGCAGCAACCGCGTTACTCCGCGCGCAATGATGCGTCTTTTGCGAATTCTGCAAAAAGAATTAGCCAGAAATAAAATGACTTTTGCCGATATTATGCCGGTTGCCGGCGTTGACCGCGGGACTTTAGAAAGACGTTTTGACACGGATTTTTCGCGCGGGAGCGTGGTCGGCAAAACCGGAACGCTCGGAAACACGGACGGCGGCGTGAGCAGTCTGGCAGGCGAAATCCAAACCAGAAGCGGCAAACTGCTTTTCGTTATTTTTAATCAACGCGGCAGCGTCAACCGTTTCCGTACTTTTCAAAACTCGCTGATTTCTACAATTCAAGGTCAAATGGGCGGCGCCGCGCCGATGGTTTATACGGAAATTCCGCTCGACGTGCGAATGGCAAATACGCGCATTACCTACCCGAACTCGCGCACCCGGGTTAACTAAAAATCAAATCAAAAAATATATTAACGGAAAGGAAGCAATAAAATTTTGCTTTCCTTCTTTTTTTCGTTTTGCCATTTACTGAAAAGCGTAAGATAATTCACGTTTGTAAAAAGCATAATAAAGGCGATGAACGAAATCGAAAAAATTGGTCAAGCGCAGGAAGAACCCGAAAATTTAGCCGACCCGACCCAATCCCAAGAACAAATCGAAACCGCAAAGCCCGAACACCGTAGCGTCGCCAAAAGCGCCGGTATTGTTTCCATTGCCGTAATGTTTTCGCGCGTTTTGGGTTTAGTGCGCGAGATGGTTTTTTCCAGATATTTCGGCGCGGGGTTTTTGTACGACGCTTATTTAATCGCCTTTCGGATTCCGAATTTACTACGCGACCTTTTTGCCGAGGGCGCGCTTTCAGCCGCTTTCGTCAAGGTTTTCACTGATTATCAAATCAAGCACAGCGAGCATGAAGCGTGGCAATTGGCGAGTCTGGTTTTAAATGTTCTAGCAGTTGTGCTGAGCGCGATTACGATTCTCGGAATCATTTTTTCGCCGCAAATCGTTGCGCTCATTACCTACAATTACACGGGCGCGGCGTGCGGCGTCGGCGGTGATTATTCGCCCGAAAAGGCTGCGCTGGCGACGCTGATGATGCAGATTATGTTTCCGTTTATTCTGCTCGTCGCGCTGGCGGCTCTTGCGATGGGCGTTTTGAATACGAAGGGCAGATTTGGTATTCCCGCTTCGGCTTCGACTGCTTTCAACATTGTTTCAATGATTGTTGGACTCGCGCTGGCTTTTTACTTGAGCGGCGGTGATTGGGAAAAATCACCGGACAGAAATTTGATTCCGAGCGAAGCGGCGCAGTGGGCGATAATCGGAATGGCAATCGGAACTTTAATCGGCGGCGCGGCGCAATTTTTGATTCAAGTTCCTTCGCTCTTAAAAGTCGGTTTTCGCTTCTCGCCCGTTTTGAATTTCACTCATCCGGGCGTTAAGCGCGTCGCGCTGCTGATGGCGCCCGCAATTATCGGAACATCAGCCGTGCAGGTTAAAGTTTTGGTTGATACGGCAATGGTTTCGTGCATTGACGGCGGGCAGTCGTGGCTCAGCTACGCATTTCGTCTGATGCAGTTTCCAATCGGCGTTTTCGGCGTGGCAATCGGCACGGCGGCGATTCCGACGCTTTCGCGGCTCGCTTCGGAAAACGATTTTGGAAAATTTCGCTCGACTTTATCCGATGCTCTCAAGCTTGTTTTTCTGCTGACAATTCCGGCGGCTTGCGGACTTATCGTTTTAGGCGAGCCAATTATTCGTCTGATTTATGAAGGCGGAAGATTTGATGCCGTTGATACTGATATGACGGCTTGGGCGCTGGCGGCTTATTCGATTGGTTTAGCCGGTTACGCGGCGATAAAAATCGTCTCGCCCGCCTTTTACGCGCTCGATGACGCGAAAACACCGATGTATGTCAGCGTTGCTTCGATTCTCGTTCACGTCGTCGTCAGCTATTCAATGATGAAATATCTCTCTACCGTCGGTGTTTCGCCCGAAAGACCGAATGGTTTTGGTCACGTTGGCGTGGCGCTGGCGACTTCGGCGGTTGCGCTGGTCAATTTTTTCGCCCTGACAATTTTAATGCGGCGGCGCATTTCCGGTTTGAACGGCAGAGAAATTTTTGCTTCATTCATCAAAATTCTCACTGCGTCGGCAGCAATGTCAGCGGCTTGTTATTTGAGTTACAGTTTCCTGACCCGACAATTCGCCGACAAAACTTTAATCGTTAAAATAATCGAAGCGTTTGTGCCTATCGCACTTGGCGGAATCGCCTTTATTACAATGGCAAAAATTTTGCGCATTGGCGAAATTGATAAACTTTTCAACGCTTTAAAACGTAAGTTATGACGATAATAAAATGGAAAATGAACAAGTTAATGAGAAAAAATATCGTGAGCGTGTCTACGAAATTGTCCGCGAAATTCCCGTTGGAAAAGTAATGACTTATGGACAAATCGCCGAAATTTTAGGCGAAGGCTACACGCCGCGAACCGTTGGATATGTGATGCACGCGGCTGATACGGAAAACGTTCCCTGGCAGCGCGTTATCAACTCGCAAGGCGCGTGTTCGACCGGAAAGATGACGCTGCCCGTAAATTTGCAGCAAAAAATGCTCGAAGACGAAGGCGTCAAATTCGATGCGAAAGGTCGTTGCGATTTGAAAATTTATCTATGGTCACCCGAAGGATTTGAGGAAAAAGAAGACGAACAGCCAAGTCTTTTTGGAGAATAGCAATTTGATTTTGGATTTTAGATTTTGGATTTTGGATTGAAGATAAGCTGTTTTGTGATTTCAATCCGCATTCCGCATTCCGAAATCCGCAATTAGATCATCTTCCCCATTTCAGCTTATTTCGCAGAACGTCAAAATAATTTCTGTTCGGCGGCTGGACAAGATTGAAAGTCGTCGCGCTTTTGCGAATCAAAACTTTATCGTGCGCCTTCATTTGTTGACCGATTTGCCCGTCCAACGTTAAAATGACTCCTTCATTTTCGTGCTTTAATTGAATATTTATCTCCGCCGTGTCAGGCACGACAATCGGCGATTGGTTAAAGTAAACGGGCAAATCGGCGTTATTACTACGGCGTTCATCGAAGGATAAATAATCGGACCGCCCGCCGAAAGATTATAGGCGGTCGAGCCGGTCGGGGTCGCAACAATCAAACCGTCGGCGCGAAACGAATTAACAAAAAGATTGTTCAGTTCGACATCAATTTCGATAATGCGAGCGAGCGCGGCTTTGTTGATGACGACATCGTTTAAAACGCGACCGGCGCCGAGTTTCTCGTCGCCCCGCCAATGTTCGACTCTGAGCATTACTCGGCGGTCAATTTCATAGTCGCCTGCTAAAATCGCTTCGAGCGCGGGAAACATTTCCTCGATGCGAAATTCGGTTAAATAACCGAGACTTCCGTAATTTATTCCAAGCACCGGAATTTCGCGTTCGCCCATCAAACGCGAGGTTGAAATCATTGTTCCGTCACCACCCAGAACCACGATTAATTCGGATTCGGATTGAAAATTTTCCGCCTTGACCGATTCTATTCCGCATTTTTCCAAATCTGGTTTTTCCGCTTCTTCACGCGCCTTACCGATTAAATTTATACCGCGTGTTTTCAGCCATTCAGACAGTTCGCAGGCGGTCGCCCACGCCTCTCTATGATTCGGTTTGACGACGACGCCGACGCATTTTATCTCTTTGTTTGCCATTCGCGGTTAATTTTCCAACAATAATTAACTATACGATTTGAAAGTGCAAGTTATCGAATTTTGAGTTTAAAACCAAACTCAATCGAATTGTTCAAATCATTTAAATTTCTACTGCTGATTTTCTCAAATCCAAGCCTTTCGTAGAGCCGATGTGCCTTTGTAAATCTCGTATCAGACCACAAAAGAACTTCGTTACTGCCTTTTGTTCGCGCAAATTTTATAACGACTTCGGTTAAATCTTTTCCCAATCCTTGATGACGGAAATCTTCTCTGACATATAGAGACTTCAATTCCGCCGTTTGTTCGTCCGACATCAAAACGGCAACAGTTGCGATAATTTCATTTTCGTTTTCGACAATCCAGAATTCCCCGCCCCGCGACCGAAAATAATCATCGGGCGCGAGAAGATATTCGTCATCCTCTTCCAAATCGAGAACGCAATCATACTCCGCCCAAACTTCGCCGATGAGTTTGATAATTTTTGGTGTATCACTTTTTATTACGGGTCGAGTTTTCATCAAAAAAAATTATAATCTCGGATTTTTTCTAACAAAGTTTAAGAGGTTTTTGACGTAAGATTGAAAACTCGGGCAAGCGATGCCATGTGCCGTGAGCAGTTCCTCGGCAACACTTGTATCGTATGTCTGGGGAACAAAAAAATAAGGCACGCCCGAATGCGGTAAACCGCTCATCTTCGGTGAAAAAGGCAGCATCAAAGTTTTTTCAATCAATTCCGGCGGCGGCTTGATAACGGATTTTTTATCGGTCATCGCTTCGGCAATAGCGTCGAAAAGCTGTTCGGTTGTCAAAGGATTCGGGTCAGCCAGAGCGATTGTTTTTCCGATTGCTCTCGCGTCATTTGCCAAAATAGTAATTCCTTCGACAACAAAATCAACCGGAACTAAATTCAGCTTCACGTCTCGATTACCGACATTTACGAATCGAAAAACAATGGGAAACTTTTTCAAATAATTTATTAAATAATAAACGCCGTCGTATTTCGTTGTCTCGCCAGTTTTCGAATCGCCGACAACGACTGAGGGACGAAAAATTGTCACCGGAAATTCTGGCTTTAATTTTTCGACTTCCATTTCCGCTAAGTATTTTGTTTCTTCATAAAAATTGCGAAAACCCGCATCGTGTTCGAGTTCGTTCTCATAGATAACGCCTTTACGATTTCCCGACACGTAACAAGTTGAAACGTAATTGTAACGACGTAAATTCGGCAAAACTTTTACAAATTCGTTGACGTTTTTCGTGCCTTCGACATTTACCCGATACGCAATTTCTCTTTCAACCGCCAAATCATAAATAGCGGCGAGATGAAAAACATCGGTCGTTTCTTTGAAAACAATTTGCGAATCTTTTTCCGAAATTCCGAGATTTTCCTCTGTTATATCGCCTTCGACGAGCGCGAAATTACCGAGCGGCACATTTGTATCATCGGCTATTTTTTTAATTTCGCCCGTTGCTTTTTCAACAAATGAACTTTGCACAAGCAGGTAAAACTTCACGTCTGATTTTGACAATCGTCTAACCAGCCGCGCGGCGATAAAACCCGGAAAACCGGTAAGAAAAATTGTTTTGTTAATATTTATCATTAATCAAATTTGAATTTTTGGTAAAAACAGATTACCACAGAAAATTCCAAAGTTTCTCCGTGCTATTTTCAATCTTCAGTTTTCAGAATTACTTGTTTTCTGAAATTACGAACTTTGCTAAATCTTTTACAAGCATTATGCCTATATGCTAAAGTTCCGATAAATCTTTACTTAAACAGCTTTCGTAAAATTGCGATTCGCATTGCACTCCAACGCGCAAACAAAATGGAGAACAAAAAAACCGAGCCTACCGTAAAAGACTTTTTAGAAGCAGAATTTCCCAGCGAGCTTTCCGCGCCGCGCTGGGCGGTTATCACTTTTGAAAAATGCGTGGCAAAAAATTTGTCTTACGAAGAAGCGGCGCGTAAATTAGCCAAACTAAAACGACAAAAGATTTCCGGTCTTTGTATCGTATCTGACGAAGCCGCCGGCAGAATTAAAACAAACAGTTAATTGACAAATTAAAATTCTTTCATTTTTTGAGGATTGTTTCTTTTAAAAACTTTATTAAAACTCCAGCACAATCTTGCCGAAACTCTCGTTCGATTCCATATATTCGTGCGCCTTTTTTATTTCTTCAATCCGAAAAACTTTATCGACGTTCGGTTTAATAATTTGCTTTTCAAATAACGGAACGACTTCAAGAATAAATTTGGCAGTAGCTTCCGCTTTTTCATCGGTCGCGCGTGAACGCAAAACCGTTCCGATAATTTTCGCGCGTTTCGTCAAAGCCATTGCTAAATTCAATTCCGATTTTGAGCCGCCGATTAAACCAACCAAAATGATTCTGCCTTTTAATGCGAGACTTTCCAAATTTGCGGGAAAATACTTTGCGCCGACTAAATCCAAAATTACGTCAATGCCTTTGCCGTCTGTTTTTTGCTTTATCGTTACAGCAAAATTTTCCGCATTTTCCGTTACAATTCCGTGGTCAAGTCCAAGTTGAATACATTTATCGAGTTTATTTTTTGTCCGTGACGTGCCGAATGTTTTTATGTTTTTCGCCTTTGCCAATTGCAGCGCGGCAAGCCCGACGCCCGAACCGACAGCATGAATCAAAAGCGTTTCGGTTTCGCGCAAATCGCCTTGCGTAAAAATTGCGTCGTGCGCGGTGATAAACGCTTCGGGAATGGCGGCAGCTTCGACAAAACTTAAATTTTCGGGAACTTTCGCCAACAATGATTCTTCGGTCAACAAAAACTCGGCTTGCGCTCCGCCCGCCGTAATGCCGAAAACACGTTCTCCGATTTTGAAATTCTCTACCGTTTCACCGATTGCGGCGACCTCACCCGCAAATTCCAAACCGAGAATTCTTTCGGGTAAACCTTTCGGCGCCGGATAAAGACCTTTACGCTGTAAAACGTCAGCGCGATTGAGTGCAGAGGTTTTCACATTTACCAAAACTTCTTTCTTTTTCGGTGACGGAGGATTTTCCAATTCACAAATTTCAAGGTTTTCCGCGCCGCCGAATTCTTTTACAAAAACTGCCTTCATATTGAATTATAAGAATAACAAGATAGCGAGAGAGCGCAAAAGAAAAAAAATATATTAGACTGTTAAAATTATTGTCTGCGAAGTTTATTTATTTCATTTGTCTTTTTTTGATTCGGTTCGTTCAAAGTTATGCAAAAACCAATTCGTATTTTAATTATTGAGAATCAATTTCTAATTCGTATCGGCATCCGAACCGTTTTGCAGGCGCAAAGTGATGCTGAAATAGTCGCCGAAGCGGAAACGAGCCGGCAAGGATTTGAAATTTTCAAACAAGCAAATCCCGACGTTACATTGATGAGTTTGCGGCTCGGCGAAACGTGCGCGGTTGACGAAATCGAAAAATTTTTACAGTTTTCCCCAAAAGCAAAAATTATTGTATTGGCTTCGCACGCCGGCGACGTTGAAATTTCGCGCAGCCTGCAAAACGGCGCGATGGGCTATATTTGCCAAGATGTTTCTGAAAGCAATTTACTGAAAGCAGTTCGCGCAGTTGCGGCGGGCAAAAAATTTATTCCACCCGACGTTGCTGAAATTTTGAGTGAAAATTTCGGTCAGGAAACTTTAACGCCGAGCGAGCAGAAAATTTTACGAATGATTGTCGGAGGAAAATCAAACAAACAAATCGCTTTTGAATCGAACGTTTCCGAAAACACGGTCAAGACTCACGTTAAAAATCTCTTTGAAAAACTTCACGTTTCCGACCGAACTTCTGCCGCAACTACCGCAATCAAACGCGGGTTGGTGCGAATTGATATTTAATTATTCACCCAAAAGTATGAGATAAAATTCATTACGATTGATGATTTCATACAGCGATATTTTGTTTATCATTAATTTATAAAGTCGGAAGCGACAAAATTAAAACAAGGGGTTTATAAAAAAAATGATTAAAATAAGACGCAGCAACGAACGCGGACACGCCAATTACGGCTGGCTCGATACATTTCACACATTTTCCTTTAACACTTATCACGACCCGCGATTTATGAATTTTCGCTCGCTTCGGGTAATAAACGAAGACCGAGTGGCGGCAGGTCAAGGTTTCGGAACGCACGGACACGCCGATATGGAAATTTTAACATACGTCACGAGCGGCGCGCTGGCGCATAAAGATTCGACGGGCGGCGAGGAAACCTTGCGCCCGCACGAAGTTCAGCGGATGACTGCCGGAACCGGCATTCGTCACAGCGAATTTAATCCGTCGCAAACCGAAGAAACGCATCTTTACCAGATTTGGATTTTGCCTGAAAAGAACGGATTAAAACCCGGTTATGAGCAAACGTATTTCGCGCCGGAAGAAAAAACCGGGAAATTGAAACTCGTGGCTTCGCGCGATGCCCGCGACGGTTCGGTTAAAATAAATCAAGATATTGCGGTTTACAGTTCGATACTCAGAAAAGATGAAGAAATTGAATACAAAATATTGGAGAACCGTCATGCCTGGCTTCAAGTCGTTAAAGGTTCTCTGGAATTAAACGGCGACGCCTTGCAAACAAGCGACGGTGCGGCGGTAAGTGATGAAGAAATTTTGCGAATCAAGGCAAACGAGCAAGAAACTGAATTTATGCTTTTTGATTTGGCGTAAGAAATAAAATAACAAGAATAAATTTCCCGTAAAGACATTTACGCCTTTGCGGGAAAATCATTTTCCCTGCAAAACTAGCCGAAACGGGAAATGTCTTTTCACCGAAAATTCTTTTAATCTTGCTCGGCGCGCTAAATTTTCCAATTCTTTCACATTAAAACTCCTCAAGATTGAAAGCGAACCGTCTTCGCGGACGAGCGGGCTGATGCGGAAAGAAGCGCAGAAGACCTTGTAAAGCGAGTAAGCCGTGCGATGACGGTGCAAATCAATTATATAGACGTTTCGGCGAGCAACCCGCGCCATTTCAGATAAAATCTCCACGACTTTTTCATCGCTAAAATGATGTGTGAAAAGCGAGCAAATTGCGTAATCGAAAGCATCATCTACGAAAGGCAATTTCAAAGCGTTACCGCGCACGGCGTAAATTTCAGAAAAAGTTTTTGATTCTTCCAGAATCGCTTTCGCCGAACGCGCATTAAGTTCCAAACCGTAGAAATTTGCTTTTCGTTTTTGTTTTCGTGCAAAATTTGCGGTTACGCGAAGCAATTCGCCGGAACCCGCGCCAACATCCAGCACGGAAAAAGTTTTTAAATCTTGCCCTTCGATTTCGCGCAAAAGAGTTTTTTTCAGCGCCCAAATATCGCCCGCAAAGCGATTGACAAGACGAATCTCACGTAAAAAAATATCGTATTCTTCCGGCGTGTAATCGCCCGTGTCAATTCTTTCGAGTTTGTCGCTGCGCGTTTTGAACATCGCCAAAGAGAATAACAAATTTTATATAAAAGATTCATAAACTTCGGTCGGCAAATTGTTCTCGCAAAATTTGTCGGCTAAAGTTGACGCTTGTTTTCAAAGCGTTTAATTTTTGATTGGTAAAAAATATGCCGAAGGAATTTTATTTTGTCAGCGATTTGCATTTTGGCGGCGACGGTCAATTGATGGTTTGTGATTTTACGGAAGAATTCGTCACCTTTTTACAAAAACTCGCGCAAAAGGACAAAGAAACCGAATTGATAATCGCGGGCGATACATTCGGTTTTTGGGAATTAACTACTGTTCAAGGCACGGCGCAAATAAATGAAATAATTAAATATCACGCGGAAATTTTCGAGCAATTAAAATTAACCGGCGAACGCATTCAGATAACGATGATGGTCGGCAACCACGATTATGATTTAGCTTGCGACCCACAAAACGCCGAGATTCTGGCAAATTACAACATCACGCTCGACACATCGCTTTTTTTGATTAGAGAAATCGGCGACAAAAAAATCTTCATTGAACACGGACAACAAGTTGACCCGTATAACGCGGCAACCGAATACGGAAATATCCGCGTATTGCCCTTGGGATATTTCATAACGGAAGCTCTCGTCAGCGGCGCGAGCAAATACTCGGTTTTCGGGCGCAGCGATTGGCTCAAAGACATTCGCTCGGTTGACGTGCGGCAAATTCCCGACTGGCTCGTTTCAAATTATTTCTACAACGAGATGAACATCGTTTTGCGCTGGTTTCTGCTTCCCTTTTTGCTTCTTCTGACGATTACGGCATTTGCTCTCGTCGGACAATTATTAAAATACTTACATATTTTCGACGTGAATTATTTGCTCGACAATCCGCTGTTTCGTGCTCTCGGTTTGTTCGGCGATGTTTTAAGCTGGATTGTTTTCATCAGTATGCTAGTCTGGTTTTTCATTTTTGTCGTCAGCGTTCCGCTTTATTTTATTTACCGGGACATTCGCGGCACGCTTTTTCGAATGCAGATTTTTCCCTCTTTCAAATCCGCGCCGACCAACGAAGCAAACAATATTTACTTAAATCGTGCGCGCGAAGTTTTTGCGGAAACCCCGGAAATCTGCGCGTATATTTTCGGACACACGCACGACGCTTTTCTGGTAAAAGAAACGGGTCGCGTAATAATCAACACAGGAACATGGCTGAAAATTTTGCGGCGAGTTTCGGTCAGATTCGGATTGCTACCGGGCGTTTATTATCCGACCTTTCGGCTCAATTATTTTAAGATTTACAATGAATCCGAAAAGATCGTTGTTAATTATATGGAGATTCCCAAAAAGAATGTGGAAAAACTAACTCTGCTGCAACGATTCGTGATTTTTGGCAGAAAACCCGATAAAGCAAAACCAATCCCTAAAAGAACCGTTTTATAATTGTTTTCGAGAAAATTTAATTCTTTGTGTATGAAACTATATTGAAGTGATTTTATACAACCACAAGTTTAGTATTGCTTTCAATAATTCGCAGGTAATTAATTGTGCCGAATCGTATTTTGACGGATAAATTCAATTAAAAACCCGCAAAAGTCAAAGTAGTGTCCTAATTTTGTGGTGCTATACTTAACTTCGTCTCAAAAATGGTCATTTTTGAGACAAGTTTGCGGTATTTTGCCTGTATTTGAGTTTTATGCCGCAATTATGCGGTATAATAACTAGTTAGGCGGCAGTATATCTTGACGCAAGAAATGGAGGAAACAGATGTTAATTCTTAGAATTGGACTATTTCTGACGATACTTACTCTGACCGTAACCAGTGATGGTTTAGCGCAGAAAAAATCGGACGAATTAGTATCGAGAGTCGATCACCTCGTTTATGTTACTCCCGACTTGAACCGTGGCATCGAGGAGATCGAGAAACTTTTAGGCGTTCGAGCGACGCCCGGAGGTCAACATATTGGACGTGGTACAAGGAATGCTTTGGTTGCGCTCGGTCCTAATGCTTATCTGGAAATCCTTGCACCCGACCCGGAACAGCCATCACCTAAAGAACCTCGCCCTTTTGGGCTCGACGGTCTTAAAGAATCCAAGCTCATCGCGTGGTTTATCAAGGGAAGTGACCTTGAGCGCCTGAGGAGTGAAGCTGTTGGCAAGGGCGTACCACTAGGAGAGATTAAGTCCGGGAGTCGGCGTCGAACAGACGGGGTACAACTTTCGTGGAAGTTCACAGCCCCTTGGACGCCGGTAGCTGATGGCATCGTTCCATTCTTTATTGATTGGGGAGATTCACCCCACCCGACTGTCAGTGCTGCTAAGGGTGCTTCACTGGTCAACCTTCGTGCGGAGCATCCCGAAAAGAAAAGTGTCCGACGGATGTTGCAGCAGCTTAAACTCGATCTTCCTGTGAAATCAGGGAAAAGTCCGGCGTTGATCGCCGTCATAGACAGTCCGCGCGGTCGTGTGGAGCTGCGATAGTAAATGACAACTGACTACCGCCTAACAAATCAATGGACGTGAGGGCGAAACAGCGACTTTGTTTGGGCGTTGTCTTTTTACCCTAAACTCGCGTGTATTCGGTTTCGCCCCACGTCATCTCAAGCGTTAGACCTTTCGTGATATATAGTCAGGTTTAAAAAAGTTATGAACTTCTAGCACCCAAAGAGCGTAACTTTTTGAAAGAGTCATAGCTCAAATATTTTGTGTGAGGTGTTTTATGTATTGTCCCCAATGTAGCCAAGAACAAATTTCTGACGAAGTGCGCTTTTGCCCGCGTTGCGGGTTTCAGCTTGATGCGTTGAGAATGTTGCTCGCTGAAAATCAGAACGGTTTAGCGATGTCTGAAATCGAGCCGGAAGCTCAACTTGTTTCGACGCGCAAAAGAGATGTTCTTTTGGGAGCAACGGTGATGCTTGTCGCGGCAATTTCAATTGTCTCATTGATGATTAGTAGCGTGGCAGGTACGCCTTGGCAGGCAATTATTATCCCTTTGCTGGTAGTGTGGACGGCGATTGTTTCTGTTATTTTACTTTCTGGTCACGCTGCGCGAGAAGTTACAAATCTCTTGTCCACAGATGCTTCCGCATCGCCATCGCAAGATGCTTCCAGCTTGATTACACGGCTTAACCCTGCTGCTCGTCATCGGACTCTGCGACCTGCTCAAAGCACATCCGTTTCGGAGTTCGGCTCATGGCGCGTCAACACGACAGAGTTAGCGCAACCACCGAGTGTTACAGAACACACAACGACCTTGCTCAACAAGAAGGATGAGTGACTGCACACAGAGGTCTAACAAATCATTGGACGTGAGGGCGCGGGCGACGGCTTTCTTATTTTGTTATCCTTAAAAGTCTATTTTGCCTATTTGTTGTTCCACGCCGTTTCTCTAACGCAATTTTTATGAAAAATAAATTAAACATACTTATCGTATTTTCAGTTTTGATAATTTCGGTTTTAGGCTGTAGTTTTTATAATCCTTTATCAGATTCAGCCGACAGCGCCAATTCGCAAACATCGCAAAATAAATCTTGGTCTGACCAGGCAGTTGATTCGACCGGTGGCGAAGAAAAAATCGGCATTCCCGAATGCGACGAGGTAATTGAATTTTTCGCCGATCAATCAAAATCCGAAGATGAAAATTTTGTAACCAAAGCGGCGCGTGGTTACGCGATGAGCAAAATTCGGGAAAGTTTCAGACAAAGCATCGAGGAAAATAAAGGCGACACGGCAAAGATGGCGAAAGAATGTCGTGAATTTAAAGTGCAACTCGATAAATATAAACCCGACGGCAATGTAAATAAAAAATAATTTTTGGTTGATTTTATTTATACTTTGATAAAAATCTGCTTGCGATACAAAAGCCACATCAAAAACAACCAGAGAAAAATATAGCTGACCGCATACATCAGCGAAGCGTTCATCGGCGACGCAAACGGGAGAAAGACGCTTTCAAAAATCCATCCTTGAAGTGAAATTTCTTTACCGGCGCCGTTCGGAACTTTGATAATTCCCAGAATCTCTGCCAGCAGCCCCGAAAAAACAAACAAAGCAAGCGCGTTAACGCCTAAAATGAGAAAAGGTGTTGTCCATTTTTTGTAATTTTTTATATCAATCAGCCAATAGCAAAATCCTAAAAAGCAAAGCGCAAGTCCCGACGTATAAACGACATACGAACTTGTCCAAAGGGATTTATTCATCGGGAAAAACAAATGCCAGCACCAGCCAAAAGCAATCAAAACAATTCCGAAAAAAAATATCCCGCCGACTTTTTCCAAATCGCTTCGTTTTGTTTTAAGCCACAGTCCGGTTAAAACTCCCGAAAGCGTTGTTACGATTGCCGGAATGGTTGAAAGAATTCCTTCCGGGTCAAAAACTTTTGCAGATTTCCAGATATGATTTTCGCCCAAAACCAAGCGGTCAAGGTAAGCTGCCAAATTACACGCCTTATCGTCAACCGAAGTGGTTTCGCAACTCGGCACGTTAATTAAAGTCATCAAACCCCAGTAAACAAGGAGCAGACCAATTGCAATAAAGATTTGCTTTTTCCAATCTGTGTGAATAAAAATCAGCGAAGCAATGAGATAACAAACGGCAATTCTCTGTAAAACACCGGGAATTCTCAAAGTCGTAAAATCAAAAAAAGGAAATGCAGCGAGGAAAAGTCCTAAAAGAAAAATCACGGCGAAACGGCGGAAAATTTTTAGATAAACATCTCGCGTAACACCGCCCTGCTCAACTCTTTTTCCGAGCGCAAGCGGGATTGCGATTCCGACAATAAACAAAAAGAATGGAAAAATATAATCAGTCGGCGTCGCGCCGTGCCATTCGGCGTGTTTGAGCGGCGCGTAAATCTGGCTCCAAGTTCCCGGATTATTAACCAAAACCATTCCGGCGATGGTCATTCCGCGAAAAACGTCTAAAGATAATAAACGATTTTGACCAATATCTACGGACACTTTAATTCCATCCTTTTTAATGCTGTCTGTTTGTCATTCTCGATTTTTGCCGTAAAGCTTTTTTGTTAATCGCCTAGGCGCGAAGGACGCAAAGTTTATATAAAATCAAGTTCTTCAAATTTACCAATTATTTCTTGCGCGCAAATTCGTAATGTGCGCCGTGTGATGACGCCCGTGCCATTCGTAAAGCGCGAGCATTTTTTCCAGCGTCCAAACTCCGGAATCAGGATGTTTTAATTGTTTTTGAAAATCCGCTTCCGACATTGATTCCAAAAGCGCAGTCCAGCGAGCGTGAACGCCTTCGATAATTTTTAGAGAAACATCAATCGGCATTTTGCTGTCGGCAAGTTCTGCCCAGCGGTCTTCGGCGTACGGGCGAATTGTCGGCGTTTCTTCGGTCAAAGCAAGTTTGAAACGAACGAATGAATTCAAATGACTGTCGGCAATGTGATGAACCGTTTGCCGAATCGTCCAACCTTCCGGGCGATACGGCGTTTCCAATTGTTCTTCATTCAAATCAGTTACCGCCGCCGCTAAATTTTTCGGCAAATCTGAAATTGTCTCGACAAATTCTTTTCGCAATTCGGGTGTAATTTCGATGCTTTTATCAAAATTTCCAAGCGGAAAACGCAAATCGTCGTTCATCGGTTATCTCCAAAATAATTTTCGAATCTGGTAAATTCCTTCAAAAAGGCGAGCTTTATCGTTCCGGTCGGACCATTGCGCTGTTTAGAAATCAAAATTTCCGCCACGCCCGCGTTTTCTTCCGCCGGTTTATAGTATTCTTCTCGGTAAATAAACGCTACTACATCCGCGTCCTGCTCGATACTTCCGCTTTCTCTTAGATCAGACATCAAAGGTTTTGGCGGATTTCTGGCTTCCGGCGCGCGCGACAATTGCGAAAGCGCGACAACCGGAACGTTTAATTCTTTAGCTAATCCTTTCAGTTCGCGCGAAATTTGCGAAACTTCCTGCTGGCGCGATTCGGTTCGGCGCGAACCTGACATCAATTGCAAATAATCAACGACAACTAAATCAAGTTTCTTTTGTTCCGCCGCCAATCGTCTCGTCTTAGCCCGCATTTCAAGCACTGAAATTCCGGGCGTATCGTCAATAAAAATTTTCGCTTCCGAAAGCGTTCCGATTGATTCGGCAAGCCTTCCCCATTCGTCGCGGGTTAAATATCCGGTGCGAAAACGGTGTGCGTCAACTCTTGCTTCAGAGCTGAGCATTCGCATTACAAGCTGTTCTTTCGACATTTCGAGCGAAAAAATTGCTACAACTGCTTGTTCTAAAATTGCAGCGTTCTGCGCTAAAGTTAGACACAGCGCCGTTTTCCCCATTGAAGGACGCGCCGCGACAATAATTAAATCGCTCTGCTGTAAGCCGGAAGTCATTTGGTCTAATTCGCGGAAACCGGTGGCAAGTCCGGTTAGCGCGTGGCTTTCGCGCTTGGCAAATTCCTGAACTTTGGCTAAAACCGTTTCGGCAATCGGCTGCACGTGGGCGAAACCTTGTCTGGTTCTTTCGTCGGCAAGCGCGAAAATCATTTGTTCGGCGTGGTCGAGAATCTCTTTGGCGTCTTCTTCTTCGGCAAGCGCTTCGCTGGTAATTTGATTGCAAACCTTGATCAGATTGCGGGTGATTGATTTATCTTTGACGACTTTCGTGTAATCAAGAATGTCGGAAAAATGAGGAAGTCCGTAAGTTAAATTCGTGATTGCCGCAACGCCGCCGATTGAGTCAATCGAGCCGTCTTTTTTGAGTTCCTCGCCGATTAAAATCGGGTCAATGCGTTCACCGTGTTCAAACAATGAAATCATTGCTTTGAAAATACGTCGGTGATTTGGCGAATAAAAATCTTCGATGCCGAGTTGCTCTATTGCTTGAGTTACCAATTCATTATCAAGCAAGATCGCGCCCAAAATCACGCGCTCGCTTTCGACGTTCGACGGAAGCGGTTTGTTCAAAAATTGCTCGCGCTCAAATTCCGGGTTTGGTGTCGCCATTCTTCAGTGGTCAGTGGTCAGTTGGATGGACGATGATTCACAAATGACCGAAATGCTCTTTTGGTAATTTATCGGATAAAAAAAGACTGCAAGCTAAAATTAGAAACTTGCAGTCTTTGATAATAATATAAACAAAGCGAACAAACAAAGATTTTCGGATTTTTATTTTACCCGCGTTTGTTAGCCTTCGTTTTCGGCTTCGGCGTTTTCCACAGAATTTTCCACAACTTTTTCTTCTGTTTCACCGGTTTCGTTTTCCGTTTTTTTAGCTCGCGCCGATTTTTTCGGTTTTGCTTCCAGTGTTGCTTCTCCGCCTTCCGCCGTGACGGTTACTGGAATTTCCAAAGTAACTTCACGGTGGAGTTTGACGCCGACGCTAAAATCTCCGATTTCTTTTATTGCGTCTTTCAACACAATTTTTCGGCGATCAATTTCGTAACCCTGCGCCTGCAAAGCCTCGGCAATGTCCATCGAAGTGACCGAACCAAAAAGCTGTCCGCTTTCACCTGCCTTTCTTTCAAAAGCGAGCGAGACGTTTTGCATCTGTTCGGCTTGTGCGACGGCAGTCGAGCGTTCGTGCGCAGATTTTTTCAGCAATGCGCCGCGTTCCTGTTCGATTTGTTTTAGATTTCCCTTGGTCGCCAGGCTCGCAATTTTTCGCGGAAGCAGATAGTTGCGGGCGTAACCGGATTTAACCTTCACAATTTCGCCGCGACCGCCGAGATTGTCCACGTCTTCGCGTAAAAGAATGGTTGTTGTTGCCATTTTTATAAATTCCTCCTTTAATCTGTCACGAACGGAATCAACGCCATCGCGCGCGCCCGTTTAATAGCGCGGGCAATCCGTCGCTGGTCTTTGGCGGAAATGCCGGAAATGCGGCGCGGCATAATTTTACCGCGTTCGGGAATAAACCGTTTTAAGTAATCAATGTCCTTCCAGTCAACATAATCCGGTACGAATTGACCTTGACGGCGGCGTTGAAAACGACGCGGCGCCCGGTCAATTTTTTGTTCGTCGCCCAAATCAATGTCTTTTACTTCATCAACGCTTTCGCTACTTTTAGTCTTTTTTTCCATTTTTAAAACTCCTGTTTATTGATTTATTTGGGCTTCTTCCGCCATTGCGGTTTCGCTTTCGTTACCACCTCTGCGAGCAGTGTTTCGACGGCTTAAACGGTCTTCGCGCTTTGTGCGATGCTTATCCGCCGTTTTGCGTTCTTCGTCAACGCGGACGGTCATATAACGCATTATCATATCGTTGACGCGCATTCGGCGTTCAAGTTCGGCAATTTCCTGACCCGAACCTTCGATTTCAAATAAAACGTAATATCCTTCCGATTTCTTCCTAATGGGATAGGCAAGCGGTCGTCGCCCGATATCGTCGGTTCTGACGACGTTTCCGCCTTCCTTTTTGATTAATTTTTCAACCGCGCTGTTTAATTTTCCGATGTCGTCGTCCGCCGTTTCCGGGGCGGCGATATACATCACTTCATATGTTCTGTTCGTTGCCAATATCTTATCCTCCTTTTGGCTCGTCTAGCCTCGCTATTTGATAACGAAGCAAGAAGGGAATTTCTAAAGTGTAAAGGCTAAGGGCTAAAGGAGAAAAGCTAAGGAATTGTTTTTTATTTTGTCCTTTTTCCTTTCGCCTTTACACTTTAATTAAATTGTGCCATCGCTTTTTCCACGCCTTCGCTTAAAACGGCGCGAATGGCTTTGGCGCTGTTTTCTAAAATTTCGTTAACCTTTTCCAAATCCGTTTTGGAAAAATTTTCCAACACAAAATTCTTTGTGTCATTTATCTCGTGTTCAGGCTGAATACCGATCCGCAAACGGACAAAATCTTCCGTTTTTAAACAGGCGATAATGGATTTTAATCCGTTATGCCCGCCTGCCGAACCTTTTGCCCGAATCCTGATTTTGCCGAACGGCAAAGCTAAATCATCAGTTACGATGATTAGTTTTTCCGCGCTGCGAATTTCTTTTTTCAACAAACAATTGATTGCTTCACCGCTCAAGTTCATAAAAGTTTGCGGTTTAACGAGTTCAATTGTTTGGTCTTCAATCTCAAAGCGTCCGATTAAAGAGCGGCATTCTTCGCGTTTGACCGGCACGCCTTCCTCACGCGCCAGCCACTCTACTAACATAAAACCGAGATTGTGGCGCGTTTTTTCGTATGCCGCGCCCGGATTTCCCAAACCGACGACGAGCCAGTTTTTTTCAGATGGCAAATTCATACTTTTTCACATTATCAAAGTAAAAATTTTCCTGAAGTGCCGTCTGAAAAACAAATGATTATTCTTTGTCTTCGGTTTCGCCTTCTTCAGACTCTTCGCCTTTCTGGTCAACCAATTCCGGTTCGGCAACTTCGAGCACCGGTTCGAGTTCTTCTTCTTTGACAATCACGACCGACGCGACAACCGTTTCGGGCAATTCGTGAACTTCGATACCCGTTCCGAATTTCAAATCGGAAACGTGTAAAGATTCGTTCAGTTGAAGATTCGTAACGTCCGCTTCGATAGCTTCAGGAATAAGTCTCGGCTCGCACAAAACTTTGATTTCGCGCAAGTTTTGATTTAAAACCGCGCCTTCTTCGTTGAGCGCTTCGGGTTCGCCGATTAAATGCACGGGAACGGTAACTTCAATTTTTTCGCCCTTGGCAAGACGGCGCAAATCCGCGTGAACAAGACGCCCTTTAAGCGCGTCAATCTGGCGGTCATGAAAAATCACGTCGCCCGCGCCTTCGCCTTCCATATCAAGCGAAAAAATTGTGTTGTGTCCCGCATCAGAACGCAAAATCGTCGCCAGATCGCTCAATTCGGCAACCGCCGCGACTGCTTCTCCGCCGCCGCCGTAAACCACAACCGGAACTTTGCCCGCTTGCCTGAGCCGTCGGGCATCATTTTTTCCGCGATTTTCTCGTTTTTCTGCTTTAACTATAACTTTATCTGCCATATTTTTCCTTATGTTCAAAGCTTCATGTTCAAAGTTCAAAGTCTATGAAAGTATTTTCCAACCTTGAACTTTGAACGTGAAACTTTGAACTAATCCTTAAATAAACAAAGATGAAACACTTGTTTCATCGTGAATTGATTTTATTCCCGACGCCAGAAGTTTTGCCACGCTCAAAACTTCGATTCTGCCTTCTTGCTTTAATCTCACGCCTTTTTCGCAAAGCGGAATCGTGTTAGTAACAATAATTTTTTTCAAATGCGAATTGCTTAAATTTTCAATCGCTCTGCCGGACAATACGGCGTGCGTAAAACAAGCATATATATTTTTTGCGCCGTTTTGATAAAGCGCGTCGGCGACCTTGCAAATCGTTCCGCCCGTGTCGCACAAATCGTCAATTATCAAACAATTTTTGCCCTCGACATCGCCGACAACATTCATTACTTCCGCAACATTCGCCTTTTCGCGTCGCTTATCGCAAAGCGCAAGTCCCGTATTCAATCTTTTAGCGTACGCCCGCGCACGTTCCGCGCCGCCCGTATCAGGCGCCACGACAATCAGATTTTCAATCGGATTTGCTTGAAAATAATTGACAATGACGGGTGCGGCAAAAAGATGGTCAACCGGAATGTCAAAGAAACCTTGAATCTGCGAAGCGTGCAAATCTAAAGTCAAAACTCTCTGCGCACCCGCCGTCGCAATCAAATTTGCCATCAACTTTGCCGCAATCGGAACGCGGGGGCGGTCTTTTTTGTCCGAACGCGCGTAACCGAAATACGGAATTACCGCCGTTACTCTTTCCGCCGAAGCCCGCCTGAATGCGTCGAGCATTACGAGCAACTCCATCAAATGCTTATCAGTCGGCGGACAGGTCGGTTGAATAATAAATACGTCCGCGCCGCGGGCGTTTTCTTCAATTTGAAAATTAAACTCGCCATCGGAAAATCTGCCCGTGCTTGCCTTTCCCAAATCGCAAGTTAAATGGAGACAAATTTCTTCGGCAAGTTCGAGGTGCGCGTTGCCCGAAAACACTTTGATATTGCCCGTTACGCTCATTTGCTTTGCAAATTATAAATAAATGACGAGCAACTTTGTCTTTCCTAAAGTTGCCCGTCTCTTTTAATTGGCTGGGGCGAGAGGATTCGAACCTATGAATGCCGGATCCAAAACCCGGTGCCTTACCACTTGGCGACGCCCCAATAAAATTTAGAAATCTTTCAAAAGCAAGTCTTCGCCGACTTTTAATGAACTCGCGTAAAGCGAGCGCGAAATTGTTCTTACCGAAAATACGCGCCATTCTTTTTCGCTTTTGATTTGTTCAAATGCATTCTGCCTTGAACTTTCACTGTCAAAGATAGCAAAAACGCTTGCTCCACTGCCTGATAAAAGAGCGCGTTTGCCGCCGTAATCTAAAAGTTTTTTCTTAATAAATTCGATTTCTGGTTCTAACTTGAAGACGGTTGCTTCAAAATCATTTATCAAACTTAATCGCCGTAAATCCAACGAATCTGCAAAATCGCGGCAAATAGGAAGAATACTTTTCGAGCCTTTATTTGTCAAGTGAGCGGCATTAAGTGCGGCGAATGCTTTAGCCGTTGAAACAGCAACGTTTGGCGTAACAATCAAAAGGTGTTTTTCCTCAAAATCAGGCAGCGGCGAAATCTCCGTTCCGCTTCCCGTTCCAAGCGCCGTTCCGCCGTAGAAGAAAAACGGAACGTCCGAACCAAGAGTTTTTCCGATTTTCAGAAGTTCGTCAAATCCAATTTCGATTTTCCAAAGTTTCACTAAACCGAGCAGCGCAATTGCCGCATTTGAAGAACCGCCGCCGAGACCGCCGGGCGCGGGAATGTTTTTTTCCAGATGAATTTTCGCGCCTTTTTTTACACCTAATTTTTCGCGTAAAGCAAACACGGCTTTGACGATTAAATTTCCTTCATCAGTCGGAATTTTTTTATCATTGCAAGTTAAAATTAATTCGGTTTGTTCTGAAAAGGTCAGGTAATCAGCAAGCGAAACGGTTTGAAAAACGGTGCAAAGCTCGTGAAAATTATCGTCGCGCTTTCCCAAAACGCGCAGAAACCAATTTATTTTAGCAAAAGACGGTAACGTAAACGATTTTCCCGACATTAAATAAGAATAGAAAGTAAGTTTTCCAGGCGCAAGTATCGAAACATTAGTAATCGCAGAAATACTCGTCTCTAAGTTTCCGAATAAGGACAACTAAATCTTATTTATTTTTTTATTAACTTTGATTTTAGGCGACTTACTTCTTCCGGCGCGGAAGCGAGATTTATCGCTTTTTGCCAAACTGAATCGGCAAGTTCCGGTTTGCCCTGTTTTTTGTAAACGTCGCCGAGATGTTCCAGAATGGTTGAAGAAGAAGCGTCATACTGCCAAGCCATTTTCAAATATTTTTCGGCTTCGTCTAATTTTCCGAGTTTGAAATATGCCCAGCCGAGACTGTCTAAATACGAGGGATTTGTCGGGTCAATAACGACAGCTTGTTGAATCAAAGCTAATGCTTCGTCAAGTTTTTCGTTTCTTTCCGCTAGAAAATAACCGAGATTGTTGAGCGCAATCGGATTTTTCGGCGTTTGTTTCAAAAGCCCGCGCAGAGTCTCTTCGGCAGATTTAAAATCGCCCGACATTTGTTGAGCGGTTGCTAAAGTTAATTTGGCGATTTGCTTTTTTTGTTCGTTGTCGGCTTGCGAATGTGCTTGATTTGCCGCTTCTATTGCTTCTTTTCCGCGTTTTGCCTGACTGTAAAGATTAGAAATAAACAAATAGTTTGAAAAGTCATCATACAATTGTGATGAAATCGAAAATGTTTGAGGTTGGTCTGTTTTATTCGAATTTTTTTCCGCTGGTCTATTCTTCTTTATTAATGATTTTACTAGCGCAGCCGCTTCGTCAACTTTTCCGCTGTCGGTTAAAAGTGTTGCTTCCAACCTTAAAAGCTCGTAATCATCGGCGTTGCGTAAGCGCAAATCACGAACTAACTGCAAAGCCTCTTGCTTTTTTCCGATTTCGCGGTAAAACGAAATCAGTTCTCTGTCGGCAAACAAATCGTTTTTGTCGAGAAGCGTTCGCGCTCGCTCGATTGTGGCTTTAACATCATTCGGGCGATTCGCTTTTTTGTAAGCGTTTATCATTTTATCAAATACGCGGATTGCTAAATCTCTTTCTTCATCCAAAACCAATTCGTTTTCGGCAATGCCGCGTACCGTCAAGGCATTTTGATAAGCGGCAACGGCTTCATCAAAGCGATTTGCCTTTAAATAAATGTCTCCTAAAACGATTTGCAAATTAGCGGCGGAAGTTTTATCCGTTTCCGCAAGTTTAGCCGTTGCGTCACGAATGATTTTTGACGCATCTTCAAACTTTCCTGCTTGCGCTTCGGTCCGGGCGAGCAGTGCAACCAGCGAAGAGTTTTTCGGATTTGCAAAAACGGCTTGGCGTAATGCTTGGGTTGCCGCTCCCGACGAATCGACACCCGCAGTTTCCAGTGCTTCGCGCAGTAATCCAACGGCTTCATTGTTTTCCGGGTCATCCGCAATGGCGCGACTTAAAACTTCCACTGCTTGTTGGGCTTGCCCGTTTTCTATCAAAGCGGCACCAAGTTTTACAGAAGCTGTTTCAGGAGCAAGTGTTTCGTCCTGAAAAACCCTGCCGTAAAATCCGTTATTGACCGGCGCGACGGAAGCCAGCCAATCTTTTAAGGCATTTATTCGTTCATTGGGTTTGTTTGTTCTGGCGTAAAACTCGCTCAAAAAGGCAAACGCTTCGGCATTTCGCGGGTCAAGGCGCGCAACTTCCTTCCATTCGTTAATTGCCTTTTGCGTGTAATTCGGGTCTAGATTTCCTCTATTTAAGTTACTGTATATAGTATAAAGCTGCGCGAGAATTTGATGTCCGCCAAAATTGTTCGGCTCGATTTTTACCGCTATGTTGCCAAGTAAAATTGCTTCGTCACCTTTTCCGGGCGGCGTGTTTTTTGCCAGCTCGGCAAGCGCCGTGTAACCTTCGGCAAGCGCTGGGTTAAGTTCGACGGCTTTCTGCAGCGATTCTTTGGCAAGCCGCGTATTGGTGGCGAATCTGGTTTGCGAAGACGGCTGATTTTTAAGACTCCAAATATAACGTTGTCCTTCGAGCAATTTCGCATACGCTTGCCTGCGGCGCTCGGCGGAAACTTCGGTTTTTTGCTGTAGATAAATTAAATTTTTGGAAAGAACTTCAGCAAATTTTGCATCGGTTTCAGCAGCCGGCGCCGGTTTGGGCGCGGGCGGATTGTTTTGAGCAAAAATTGTTTTGCCGCTAGTGAACAATAAAGCTGCCAAAAAAATAAATCTTATACTTTTCATTCGATTCCTCTCAAACTTTTTCCAAACTCGCCGCAATTTTTCTCCAAAGCGATATGCGCGGAAAATTTATCAAAAAAACAATTAAGGCGACGATACCAGCGCGAACCAAATCAGCTCTGGCGCCGCCAAGTTCGGCAATCAAAAAACCGATAACGGCAATTGCTTCGGCAAAAGAACCTAAAACGATTGAATTCATTTGCAGCGCTTTAAAAAGACCGTCCGCGCCTTTCAGCAAAGTCAAATCCTTCAACCTTTCCCACTTATACAAAATCCGCCGGAACAAGAATGTTCCGACGGCAAGAAACAAAATTAATACCCAGAGCGGCATTAAGGAATTTGCGGCGATCGGGTTTTCCGTCCTTCCCGCAATAAAATAACCGACAATTGTTAAAACTACCGCCGTCGCTATCTGCGCCGTATAAATAAAGGCGGTCGTCCGGTAACGCTTCTCCAACTCGGCAAAATTATTTACGGGAGAGATTTCGTCCATAAATTTTCAAACAAGCGCGAATTATTTTTCCGGTTTAGCGGGAGCCTCCGCTTGCCGTTGTGAAATCACGGTCGTCAAAGATTTCGGAATTTGCGAAGCGTTGATGTCGCCTTGATTTTCGATAATCTGGTCAATCAGCTCAAACTTCGTTTTATCAAAATCATCGGTCATCAAGACTCCGTTTTTATCAATCGTCATCGGGTAAATACCGAAAAACTCATTTTTGAAACTCGCCAGAAACGATTTTTTCTCCGGCGGCAAAACTTTCGTTCTTTCCGGGTTCGGCTGCGGAACGCTCGCGCCGATTAGCTGTAATTGCTCCTTCGACTTTTCGACATAATCGCTGTTCGGATAATCGCGCACGATTTGTTGATAATATCTTGCCGCCTGGTCGGTTTCTTCTTCGAGTTGATATGTCACGGCAAGTTTGAAAAGCGCTTCGTCCATAAAGGTAAAATTCGGATATTTATCCAGAATTTCGCGGTAACGCGATTGCGCTCCCTTTAATCCGCCCTTTTTCTGGTCAACCGAAAGTTTGTAATAGAAATTGCCGATATAAAGATTATGCAGTCCGAGATTGTCTTGAGTTTGCTCAAGCCGTTCTTCAACTTCTTTTTTCAAAAGCGTCTTCGGATACTGCTGAAGCAGCGCTTTCAAGCGTTGTTCGGCGCGTTTGGCGCGTGTCGCGTCGCGGTCGGGCAAGCCGATTTGCTGCATCTCCGATTCGGCAATTTTCAACAAAACGCGGTCGGCTAAAGGATGCGTCGGGAAAAACGTCAGCCAATCTTGGTAAGCTGCGGCGGCTTGAATAAGCGCGCTGGTCGAGCCTTCGAGATAAAAGCTGTCGGCAACGGCAAGTTTCGCCATCGGTAAATATGCTGAGTCGGGATAAGTCGAAATAATCGTTTGAAAAAGCAGCCGCCCGACATCGTAATTATTTTTGCGGATTTCGCGCGTCGCAACGATAAAAAGCTCTTTGTCGCGCCCGGGCGTGACATTTCCGATAAGTTCTTCGTATTCATCGTTTCCGCCGCCACCGAAAATCCCCAGAAACTTTCCTTTTTTCTTTTTTTCACGTGGCTTTCCGACATCGGATTCGGGATTTGCCCGAGCGCTCGCCGTTTCGAGCAAAGCATTATCCACCCGCGTCTGCAACTCGGAAACTGTTGTTTCAAACTGTTCGATGTCGCTCGCTTCGTATTTTTCCGAGCGGTCAGCGCGCCCGCGCAAAGTGTTGACTTCGGATTGCAGATTCGATACTTCTTTCTCTAAGGATTTTATTCGTCCGAGCGGTGTTTCCGGCGATTTTTTATCGTCTTTTTTTGATTTGTCTTCCTTGTCATTTTCCTTTAAAGCTGTGGCTACGGTGTTTAATGAACGCCGCATTGTTTCCAATTTCTGCCGCATTATCTCCAGCTTTTGCGCGGGCGAATCGGCGCTGTTTTTATTTTGCGCCAAACCCGGAATGACAAAACTCAAGGCTAAAAATAAACTTAAAATTACTGCTTTATTTTTTTGTAAAAACATATTTTCTCCAGTTATCAGTTATCAGTTATCAGTTATCAGTTTTTGTTGACTGATAACTGTTGACCATTGACTGTAATTACGCCCAAACCGTTGCCGCTTCAACCAATTCTTTTACGCCTTCAGTCGGCTTTCCTTTTCCGAAAACGCCCGTTCCCGAAACTATAATTTCCGCGCCTGCTTCAACAATCTTAGCGATGTTTTGTGCGTCAATTCCACCGTCAATTTCAATCCGCGTTTTCAATTCGCGCTCGTCAATCATCCGGCGCAGACGGCGTAGTTTATCAATCGAAGTAGGGATGAATTTTTGCCCGCCAAAACCGGGATTGACCGACATCAGCAAAACAAAATCGGCAAACGGCAATGCTTCTTCAAGCGCGACGAGCGGTGTTGCCGGATTTATCGCAATTCCGCTTTGCCCGCCCGCCTCGCGTATCGCCGTCAAAGTTCTTTGCAAATGAACGTCCGCCTCGACGTGAACTGAAACCATATCGGCGCCCGCTTCGACAAATTTAACAGCGTAGCGGCTCGGCTCTTCAATCATCAAATGTGTATCAATCTTTAAATCCGTAATTTTGCGAATGGATTTGACGACCGGCAAGCCAATCGTAATATTCGGAACAAATTGCCCATCCATTACGTCAACGTGCAAGACAGTCGCGCCGCCCGCTTCGAGAGCCAGAATTTCCTCCGCCAACCGCGTGAAATCCGACGATAAGATTGAAGGAGCTATCTCAATCATTAGTAAAATTAACAAATCCGGGAAATAAGCATACCGGTTTTACAATTACAAAAAACAAATTTCAAACAATTGCCTTTTTACTTTTAACTTTTTCTGTAATTTGCTTGCTACTTTGTTGCGAAAAAAAACTTTTCAGTTGCACCGCTTAAGGCTTCGGCGTCTTTTGCGGACGCGCACTCTCGACTGTTGCCGGTTTATTGGAATTTGATTTGTTCGAATTCGTCGCGGTCGCCGGCTTGCTGTTTGTATTTGTCGAAGCGTTTTTGTTCGTTTTGTTCGCCGCCGAATTATCGCTTGTATTAGAATTTTTATTGGTTGAATTATTCGCGCCTTCGGAATTGGAATTTGAATTGCTGTTTGATTTATCCTTTATTACGTCGCGCGTGGTTGCGGCTTTCTTTTTGTTGGAATTCGAATTTTGATTCGTTTTGTTGGATTTTTTCGGTTTATCCGAAATCAATTCTTCAATTTCTTCGCTGTCGTCTTCATCTTCGCCGTCCTTTTTGATAACGGCGGGCGCTTCTTCGCCTTCGGGATTTGTTTTGCTCGTCACAACCAAAATCCTCTGTCCAGTTTTAACCGTTTCGCCCGGCTTCGGCATTTGCTCCAAAATTGTATTCGGTTTTTCGGTACTGTAACGGTCGGCACGCTTCTTAATTTGTAAACCTAGCGCAGCTAGTTCTTTTTCGCTTTCGACAAAATCCTTGCCGACTATTTCAGGAACTTTCATTTCCTCGCCCTGCAAAGACATATAGACGACGCCCGCCATTCCGGCAAGAAACGCCGCGGCAAGCGCCACAACAATAAAAAGTTTTCCGAAAGCCGACGCGCCTTTTTTTATAACACTCATTTTCCTTTGATTATTCCTTTCAAATTGGCGAAGTAAAACGAAAGTTTACCATTTTTTGTGAAATGCGACGAATAAAAATCGCTTCAAACTTTGCTGAAAAAATTATTTTCTTTCAAAGACGGCAATAAAAAATCCATCCATTCGGTCACGCCCCGGCAATGTCCGGGCAAATCCCTTTTCGGTTAAAAAACGCTTCGGGACTTCAGGCAAAACTTTTTGAAATTCCGCGTTTTCAATCAGAAAATTTTCGCTAACCGCTTCGTTTTCTTCGCGTTCCAGCGAGCAGGTAGAATAGATGATTCGTCCGCCGCGCTTGATTATCTTTGATGCGTTTTTTAAGATTTTGAGTTGTTTTCGCCCCAACGCGGCAAAATCTTCTTTTTGCAGAAAATATCTGATTTCCGGGTTATGACGAATCGTTCCCGTTCCCGAACACGGCGCGTCAACAAGCGCGACATCAAAGCTCACATCGGCGAAAGGTAAAGAATTTTCGGCATCGTAGCGTACGATTTGAACCGAATTCGCTCCTTGCTTCCGGCAATTATCCCGCAAAATCTTTACTCGATACTCATAAAAATCTCCGGCAACTATCAAATGCGGATTGCGGATTGCGGATTGCGGATTTTTGGATTGGTTTTCGATTTTTGGTCTTTGGTTCTCGGTTTCCAATTCCGCATTTCGCATTCCGTATTCCGCATTTGACTGGCTTTGAACTTTGAACTTTGAACTGATTAAAGTTGTTTTGCTTCCCGGCGCGGCGCAAACGTCCAGAAAATTTTCGCCTTGCTTTAAGTTTACGGCGCTGGTAACCATCTGCGAGCCTTCGTCCTGAAAATAAATTTTTCCTTCGTCCGCGTATAAACGCAAAATTTCGTTCGAACCTGAAACTTTATATGCGCCCGAAACAATTGATGATTCGGTAACGCTCAAGCCGATTTTTTGTAGAATTTCAAGTGTTTTCTCGTCCGATTTCTCGGTTAATCTAAAAACCAAATGCGGCGTTTCGTTATTTGCCACGGCAAGTTTTTCCGCTTCTTCAAAGCCAAATTGTTCAACCCATTTTTCAATCAACAAAGGCGGGTGTGATGTTTCAATTGAAATTTTTTCTATCTCATCGGTGAATTCCAACTCAATTTTTTCGCGCGGCGCGCGGCGCAAAATCGCATTGACCATTCCGGCGGCAGAACGTTTTTTTGCTCGATGCACGAGATTTACCGATTCGTTTATTGCCGAATAAGCCGGAATTTTATCGGTGAAAAGAATTTGGTAAAGCCCGATTCGCAAAGCAAGCAAAACGGGCAAATCAAATTTTTCCGTTTTTTTCCCGGTAAGTTTGGCAACGATTGCGTCTAAATAAATTTGCTTTCTCAAAACTCCCAGCGTCAATTCGTGACAAAGAGCGCGGTCTTTCGCGGAAAGTTTTTCCTCATAAACGGGCAAAAGCGACGAAGAAAAAGCCTTTTTCTTTTCGATTTTCTGCAAAATTTCAAAAGCGGCAATTCGGGCAGAAGAAACTGCTCGATTGCGGATTGCGGATTGCGGATTGCGGATTTTGTTTTTATCCAAATTTTTCTCCGATTGTAACTTTCACACCGTTGAGAAAATCGCGGACATTCATTCTCCGTTTGCCTTCGAGCTGCAGTTCGTTAATTTTCAAAGCTGTTATATTTCCGCAAGCGACAATCAAATCATCGCCTTTCGCCTCTAAAATTCCGCCGCTTTGAATTTTGAACTTTGAACTTTGAATTTCTTTTGCTTTCCAAACTGTTAATTTTTTCTCTTTATATTTTGTGTATGAAGTCGGAAAAGGCTGAAACCCGCGCACGCGATTGTTAATTTCTTCAGCCGTCCAACGCCAATCAATCAAACCGTCTTCTTTTTTCAAAATCGGCGCAAACGTCGCCTCTGATTCGTTTTGCGGCTGCGGCGTGAGTTCATTATACATTGCCAGGGTTTCGGAAAGCAGATCCGCGCCTGTAAAAGAAAGTCTTTGCATCAATTCAATCGCGTTTTCATCTTTCCCGATTTCGGTTTCTCGCTGAAGCAAAATCCCGCCCGTATCGAGTCCGGTATCCATCTTAATGATCGTAACACCGGTTTTTTCTTCGCCATTGACAATTGCCCAGTTTACTGGCGCGGCGCCCCGATACTTCGGCAAAAGCGAAAAATGAACGTTGATTGCGCCTTTTGGGAAAGCCCGCAAAAAAGTTTCAGGCAAAATTCTACCGTAAGCAACGACCACTGCCACATCAGCTTGATGAGATTGAAATAATTCCAAAGTTTCAGCAGTTTTAATCTTCGCAGGCTGAAAAATTTCCAAATCGTTTTGCAGGACAAATTCCTTGACAGGCGACGCATTCAATCTATTGCCACGTCCCGAAGGCTTATCGGGCTGCGTCCAGACGGTGACAACTTCGTGTCCGTCGCGCAGTAATCTCTCTAAACTCGGAACAGCAGCGAAAGGCGTTCCCATAAATACAATCTTCATAAGTTCAAAGTTCAAAGTTCAAAGTTCAAGGTCATTTCAATTTCTTAACTTTGAACCTTAAACTTTGAACTATTTCAATCTCATCGCTTCCTTCATCACGTAAAAAATCCAATTTTCTTCCATCACACCTCCGACTAAATACGCGCCCGCGCCGGTCGCAAAAATCGCCACATCTTCGCCGCCGTGCGTTTCGTCGTTCAACGAGATAGCCGCTTCTTGCTTATAGTCTGGATTGACAACTGATTCCTGCGTCAGATTCGGACGTGTTCCGCCAACGTGACCTTTGCCGTTCGCATAGCCGAGCGTTGTGAACGGCTTTTTATTTTTATCTTCTTTAGGTTTTTCTTCGAGCATTCCTTTACTGTCAACTTCCCTGACAAGACCTAAAATGTTATTGCCGCGAATCGGGTAGCCAGCCATTGTAAAAGTATGACTGTGGTCAGCCGTAACAATAATCAATGTTTCATTGAGATTCGCTTTTGCGAGCGCAGTCTTTACGGCGTTTGATAATTCAATCGTGTCGGTAAGAGCGCGAAAAGCGTTTCCGTCATGATGAGCGTGGTCAATACGCCCGCCTTCGACCATCAGAAAATAACCTTTTTTATTGTTCGATAAAATGTCAATTGCCTTTGCCGTCATCTCGCTAAGCGAAGGCTCGCCCGCTTTGTCATTTTTACGGTCAAACTCATATTTCAGATGCGACGTTTCAAAAAGTCCTAAAAGATGTTTTGTTTTCTTCGGGTCAATCTGGTCAAATTGCTGTCTATTCCAAACAAAATTTGAGTTTTTATATTTACCCGTCCATTCCTTCGTCAAATCGCGTTTATCCAATCTTTCACCGCTTCGTTCCGCGTATTCAAAATCGCTCGTTTCTTTCGGAAGAAATTTCGTGCGCCCGCCGCCGAGCGCGACTTCCAAACCATCGCCGTAAGGAAATTCGATTAATTGCCGTGCGATGTCGGGAAAATTGTTTTGTCTCGCGTCTTCGGCAAGATTCGCATCCGCCTCCCAATCTCTATGCGGCGAATGCGCGTAGCAAGCGGCGGGCGTCGCGTGCGTCAGTCGGGCGGTGGAAACAACGCCGGTTGAAAATCCGCGTTCTTCCACCATTTCCAAAAATGTTTTTGTTTCGTTTCCTTTCACCGTTCGATAATCGCCGACGACGACGTTTTGATTTACCGAAAGAATTCCTTCGTCGGTTTTGACGCCCGTTATAATTGCCGACATTGTCGGCGCGGAATCCGATGTTTGCTGGTTTACGCTGTAAGTTTTCGATAACGCGACATAAGGGAATTTTTCAAAACTAAGCCAGTTTTCCTCACCGCTTTCTCCGCGCAGTTGTCCTTCTAAAATTCTCGAAGCCGTCAATGTTGTAATGCCCATTCCGTCGCCGATGAACAAAATTATATTTTTGGCGCGTTTGTTGTTTCTTTTTAACCGTTTCGCTGCTTCGATAGCCGCTTCGCCGTTTTGCCGCCACATTTCCGGCGTTTCGGCTCTTTTGGTTGGAAAAGTATTTGAAATGTTTTTACCGCTTGTTTCGGTCAAAGCGGTTTGCAAACTTGCCTTCGGCGGAAGCGATAAAAGCAAACCCGACAGAATTATGGAAACGGAAACTACTCGGCTGGTAAAGAGTTTTTTCATAAACTTATTTTACAAACTACTTCAAACGGATAAAAATTTATTTCGCAATATTTCACATCTTCTTAATTTCACAAACAAAAAAGGCTTCAAGTTTCATCCTTCAGCCATTTTTGCAAAAAAACTTTCGAGTAAAAAAACCTTATTCATCGGTCTTCACATCATTGTCTTGAAATAAAGAAAGATATTCGCCATAACCTTCTTCTTCCAATTTATCAACCGGAACAAAGCGCATCGAAGCCGAATTCATACAATAACGCAGCCCGCCGAGTTCGCGCGGTCCGTCTTCAAAAACGTGACCGAGATGTGAATCGGCGTTTTTCGAACGAACTTCAACGCGGCGCATACCGAATTTTTTGTCTTCTTTTTCGGTAAAGTTTTCCGGCTCAAGCGGTTTGTAAAAACTTGCCCAGCCGCAACTCGAATCAAATTTTTCGAACGAACTGAAAAGCGGCTCGCCCGAAACAATGTCAACGTAAAGACCGGCTTCTTTATTGTTCCAGTATTCATTTTGAAACGCCGGCTCGGTTCCTTCGTGCTGCGTAACTTGATACTGTATCGGCGTTAATTTTTTTCTTAATTCTTCGTCCAACGGTTTTTTGTAATCTTTCATCGTTCCTCCTTGTTCTTTTTGAGACAATTTTAATAAGCGCAATGGTAATTATAACCTTCAAAAACGCGCGTCCATTTTCCATTCTTTCGGCTATAAACGTGAAAATTGTTTCCTTCAAATGCTTTGTTAATGGTAAAAATTTCAGCAGTTTTGTCGCCGTTGTATTCAAGCACGTCGAGCAGCAATTCGCCGCCGAGTTCGTCCAAATCTTTTAGTTCGCCGCTCATAACTTTGTCGGGCGTAATTTTTTCATATTCGCTGTAGCCGAAATTATATTTACCGTTTTTGTTTTTTTCGGCGATAAAAAACAGCAGATTTCTTTCCTTTGCAGAGCTTTCTGTCCAGAATGAACCAACCATTTCAGCTTTGCCGTCCGCGTCAACGTCGAGCGCGGTCAAATTGTAATACTTCATATTTTTGACCGCCTTTGGCAAAACGCCTTGCTTTGTAAATTCAGCGCGAACGAGAGTTTCAATTTCATCGCGTTCCGCCGCTGTCGGCAAACGGCGCACGCCGGAGACTGTTTTCGCCGGATTTTGATTTGTCGCCAAACCCATCACCAAACCTTTTAATTTGGCTTTTGAAGAAACGGTTGTAACTTGCGCCAGATTTTTTCCGCAATCGGATTTTGGGTCAGAGCTTTTTACCGTAACAGTACCATTCGACGCGCCGCCGAAAATTAAATTATAAGTTGTTTTCGGTTTGTAATAAGCGTTGGCAAAATTCTGCAATGCTTTTTCTTCCTGGTCGGCAGCCGCGCTGACCAATTCACCTTTAGCGATTTCGCCAATCGGCTCAAGCGTCTGACCGTCGTTTATTACGGCAAAAACAATCGGTTTAGCTTTCGCAGCCGGTTTCGATTTACCACTTTTTTGAGAAAACATTGCGGAAACCATCAATAAAATTACCGCGCTGCAACCTAATAATTTTTTCATTGCTCTTTTTCCTTTCGTGTTTACGATTCGACGGGAAATTTTCTTTCACTCACCGTTCACAACTTATAACTCACCACTATCAAAAAGCCTTTGCGCTCGTATCGGCTTCGTTCAAAATTTCCTTGCTCTCGGTTTTCGGCGCGCCGATTTTTTTCGCAACCAATTTTCCCTGCATAAATTGCAAAAGATATTCACGACCGCCTGCTTTTGAATCGGTGCCGCTCATATTAAATCCGCCGAACGGATGAACACCGACAAGCGCGCCCGTGCATTTGCGGTTCAGATAAAGATTTCCGACGTGGAATTCGCGTCTGGCTTTTTCGAGTTTTTCTTCATCTTCCGAATAAACCGCGCCCGTCAAACCGAACTCCGTATCGTTGGCAATCTCCAGCGCGTGGTCAAAATCTTTTGCTTTGATAACCGCCAAAACAGGCGCAAAAACTTCTTCCTGTTCAAGCGTTGATTTTGGTTCAACGTTAACAATAATCGTCGGCTCGATATAAAAACCTTTTGAGTTATCGCCGACGCCGCCAGTTAAAATCTTCCCGCCTTCTTCGACGCCTTTGGTGATATAAGACAAAGTGTTATCAAACGAACGTTTATTGATAACCGCGCTCATATTTGTATCGGCTTCGGTCGGTTTTCCAATTTTGATTTGTTTGGTTAATTCGACGACTTTTTCCATCAATCGGTCGTGAACCTTTTCGTCAACAATCAAACGTGAACAAGCCGAGCATTTTTGACCTTGAAACCCGAAAGCCGCCTGCACAACGCCCGTCGCCGCCGAATCTAAATCCGCGTCGTCCGCCACAACAATCGCGTCCTTGCCGCCCATTTCCGCAACAACCCGTTTAATCCAGATTTGTCCTTCTCGGGTTTTCGCCGCTTCTTCGTTTATGTGCAAACCGACTTGTTTTGAACCCGTAAAAGAAATGAAACGAGTTTTCGGATGCGTAACCATCGCTTCGCCGGTTCCGGCGCTTCCGGTTATAAAATTGACGACGCCTTTCGGTAAACTGATTTCTTCTAAAACCTCAACGAATTTCGCTGCAATCGTTGGCGAATCAGAAGAAGGTTTCAAAACGACCGTATTTCCCGCAACAATTGCCGCCGTCGTCATTCCGACCATAATCGCCAGCGGAAAATTCCATGGCGGAATAACCGCGCCGACGCCGAGCGGAATATATTCAAAACGATTATCTTCGCCTTTGATTTTAATAATCGGTTGGTCGCCCGCCCAGCGAATCATCTCGCGCCCGTAAAATTCGAGAAAATCAATCGCTTCTGCCGTATCGCCGTCGGCTTCCGCCCAGGTTTTGCCGACTTCAAAAACCATCCATGCGCTAAAATAATGTTTTCGCTCGCGGACAATTTTCGCGGCTTTGAAAAGATATTCGGCGCGTTCTGCTGCCGAAATAAACTGCCAACTCTTAAACGCTTCGGTCGCCGCGTCAATCGCTCGATTAACTAGATTTTCTGCATCTGTATCAGCTTCGGAAAATCGCCCGACAACCTGCGATTTTTCCGCCGGATTGATGCTTTCAAATTTCTTTTCAAGCATAATCTTTTCGCCATTAATAACAATCGGATACTCGCGTCCCAATTCGCCTTTCACCTGCTCAATCGCTTGACACATCGCTTCGGCATTTTCCGCAGCGGAAAAATCGGTGAACGGCTCGTTCTTAAATTCGTCTAAACTTTTTTGTGTTTGCATAATTTTATTCCTGTTTTAATTGAGTTTATTTTTCTGCTTTAGCTTGCGCTTCAAAACGATTGCTGTAAAAAATAATATCACCGATAAACTAAAAGTCATCCGGCACGAATAATTCCAATGATTAATATATCCTTGCCCTGCTTCTTCAATTGCCGCCTCGACAATATCCGGCGTTTCTATATCTTGAACACATAACCAGCTCACCAAAAGTAAAGACATCAAGCCAACCTGACGATGAAAATATGTTGCGGCAGAAACCAGCAATGACAGGATTATGCCGCTAAGATACATATATTCGACAGTCGGCATTTTATCCATTACTTCAAATAAAAATGCTGGAAAGGGCATAATAAAGTCTCTATTAATTTACGAATTCTGGCTACATAAACTAGTCCCATTTTCCCGTTTTCTGCAACCGCTTAATCTTACGTTTCGCCATTTCCCTCTTCAAAATCGTCATCCGGTCGAGAAACACAATACCGTCGCAGTGGTCGGTCTCATGCAGTATGCAGCGAGCCGTCAAATCCGTGCCGTCGAGCTCTTGAATCTCGCCGCTTAAATCTTGATAACGCACGATTGTTCGTTGATTTCGCTCGATTATCTGGTAAATTCCGGGAAATGAAAGGCATCCTTCTTCGCCTTCCTGCGAGCCTGCGACGTGAACAATTTCAGGATTTATCATCGCAAATTTTTGCGTTTCGTCCTCTCCGCCCGAACAATCCATGACAAACAATCTTTGCGAAATGGCAACTTGCGGCGCGGCAAGTCCGACGCCTTGCGCCTCGTACATTGTTTCAAACATATCGGCGACGAGTTTTTTTATTTCATCTGTAAACTCTTTGACAGGTTTACCAACTTCGAGCAAAACAGGTTCAGGATAACGAACTATTTTCAACAACGCCATAAATTTCTATTTTGCCACAAACATTAAAAAAAGATGAAATACACGCGCTTTATAAAATAAAATAACCAAGCCGTTTTTTCCGACTTGGTTATAATTTTTACGCTAATAAAATTTTGTTATCTTCCCGAAGATAACTGCAAACGCGCCTGCGCTCTTTCAAGCCGTTCTTTTTCAACTTCAAATTCGTCTTCCGAACCTTTCCACGCTCCCAAAGATTTTTCGGCAGCTTCGCGTTCGATTCGGGCGGCTCCAACATCAATTTCATCGGCGCGTTCCGCCGTATCGGCTAAAACCGAAACTTTATTCGCGCTAACTTCAAGAAAGCCGCCGGAAATTACCATTTTTTCGGTTGCTCCGCCGCGATTGTAAGATAAAATGCCTGATTTCAAAGCGGAAATAAGCGGCGCGTGATCGGTTAAAATACCAACTTCGCCGCTCGCCGTCGGAACGGTTACAACATCAACCGTCTCGCTCAAAACTCTTTTTTCGGGTGTGACAATTTCTAAATTCAACATATTTCAAAGTTCAAAGTTCAAAGTTCAAAGTTCAAGGTTGCTCGTAAAACTTTGAACCTTGAACTTTGAACTTTGAACTTATTTTTTATGCGCTTGCCGCCATTTTCTGCGCCTTCTCACGCGCTTCTTCGATTGTGCCGACCATATAGAACGATTGTTCGGGCATATCGTCACATTTACCGTCGATGATTTCTCGGAAGCCTTTGATTGTTTCTTCCGTCTTGACGTATCTGCCTTCCAAACCGGTAAATTGCGCCGCTACGAAGAACGGCTGCGAGAAAAAGCGCTGAACCTTTCGCGCCCGGGAAACGGTCAATTTATCGTCTTCGGAAAGTTCGTCGAGTCCGAGAATAGCGATAATGTCTTGCAAATCTTTGTAACGCTGAAGAATTTTTTTCACTTCCTGCGCCGTGCGGTAATGTTCTTCGCCAACGATATCAGGACTCAAAAGCGTCGAGTTTGAGGCAAGCGGGTCAACCGCCGGATAAATCCCGAGTTCAACAATTTGCCGTGATAAAGCCGTAACCGCGTCTAAGTGAGCAAATGTTGTTGCCGGTGCCGGGTCAGTGTAATCGTCAGCCGGAACATAAACGGCTTGAATCGAAGTGATAGCTCCGGTTTTTGTTGATGTAATGCGTTCCTGCATTTCGCCCATTTCCGTCGCCAGATTCGGTTGATAACCCACGGCGCTTGGCATACGACCAAGCAGAGCGGAAACTTCCGAACCGGCTTGCGTAAAGCGGAAAATGTTGTCAACAAAGAAAAGCACGTCGTTTCCCTGGTCGCGGAAATATTCGGCGACCGTCAAACCCGACAGCGCAACTCGCAGACGCGCTCCCGGCGGCTCGGTCATCTGTCCGTAAACAAGCGCCACTTTTGAACCTTTAATCGCGTTTTTATCAACTTTGGTTAAATCAAACGCGCCGGTTTCTTCCATATTATGGTTGAAATCTGCGCCGTAAGTGATAACTTCCGATTCGACCATTTCGCGCAAAAGGTCATTGCCTTCGCGCGTGCGTTCGCCGACGCCTGCAAAAACCGAAAAACCTTCGCGCGCTTTGGCAATGTTGTTAATCAGTTCCATAATCAAAACGGTTTTGCCGACGCCCGCGCCGCCAAACAGACCGATTTTTCCGCCGCGTTTGAACGGTTGAATTAAGTCAATAACCTTGATTCCCGTTTCAAACATTTCGAGTTCAGTCGCTTGCTCATCAAATGCCGGAGCATGGCGGTGAATCGAAGCGCGTGTTTCTGATTTAACTTCGCCGAGTTCATCAACCGGGTCGCCGATAACATTCATCACGCGACCGAGAGTTGCTTCGCCAACCGGAACGGTAATCGGTCCGCCCGTGTCAATAACTTTCATTCCGCGCACCATTCCGTCAGTCGGAAGCATCGAAACCGCGCGAACGCGCCCTTCGCCTAAATGCTGCTGAACTTCAGCGATAACGTTAATCGTCGTTTCCGAATCGAAACCTTCGCTCGTCACGCGCAAGGCTTGATAAATAGGCGGTAAATAATCGTTTGAAAATTCTACGTCAACGACCGGACCGATAATTTGCACGATTCGCCCGACTTGCTGACCGTTTCCATTATTTTCCATTTTTAAATTAAACTCCTCTGTAATAGACAACAAAAAAGGTATGATAACAAAGGAAAAAGATTATCATATTTTTTCGGCGGATGGCAAAGACGCGAAATTTGGAAAGAAACCCGAGCGCCAAATTTCCTAGCAAAAAATGAACAAAATCAAAATTCTTCCCGACAATCTGGCAAACCAAATCGCGGCTGGCGAAGTGGTCGAGCGTCCGGCTTCGGTTATCAAAGAATTGGTTGAAAATTCAATTGACGCTGGCGCAAAACGCATTCAGATTGATGTTGAATTAGGTGGCAGACGCTTGATGCGCGTCGTTGACGATGGGGACGGAATGGTGCGCGACGACGCGATACTAGCATTTGAACGACACGCGACTTCAAAAATAAAGTCTTTGGAAGATTTATCGAAAATCGAAACGCTCGGCTTTCGCGGCGAAGCTCTCGCTTCGATTGCTTCAGTTGCCAAAGTTGAGTTGATTACAAAAACTGCGGAAGCCGAAGCCGCCACGCGCGTTTACATCGAAGGCGGAAAATTGCGCGACGTAAAAGACGCGGCGCGTTCAGACGGCACAACCATCACGGTTCGGGATTTGTTTTTTAATACTCCGGCGCGAAGAAAATTTATGCGCTCGGAAGCGACGGAAAATTATCATTTGACAAACATTGTTACGCACTACGCGCTGGCAAACGCGGAAATTGCTTTCACATTAACAAATAACGGACGCGAGATTTTGCGTGTTTCACCGGCAAAAGATTTGCGCGAACGCGCTTACCAGATTTTCGGCGCGCAAATGATTGAAAGCCTTCTGCCCGTCAACGGCGGACGCGAATTCGTCGCCAAGATAAACGGTTTTGTTTCCGCGCCGCGTGAACGTCGCACCACGCGCGACGGACAATACTTTTTCATCAACGGGCGTTTTGTCCGCGATAAAATCATTGCGGGCGGACTGCTTGAAGGTTTTCGCTCGGTTCTGCCGCACGGCGTTTATCCGGTGGCGTTTCTTTTTCTCGACGTTCCGCTCGAAGAAATTGACGTAAACGTTCATCCGGCAAAAACCGAAGTTCGTTTTCGGCGGAGCGAAGCCGTCAAAGAAACGATTGCCGAAGCAATTCGTGGCGCGTTGCGAAATGCGGGAATTATAAGTGAGTCCCAAGTCTCAAATCCCAAGTCTCAAGTTATTGCACCGAGTATTGAAAATGTTTTGCGCGAAGCCGGAGATAATTATCAAACAAAGATAGATTTTGAAGATGAAAATTCGGCAACGGTTCAAGAATTTAAGTCGGAAAATCAAGAAATTCCAAAACAGACAAATGAAATGCGTGAATCGTTCGCGCAAACCTCGCCGACAGATTTTGAAATACCTGTTTCATCCGAAGAATTTGAGCAAACCGCAGAAAACAGAATTCAAGATTTTCAAAACGACAATCAAATTTCGACGAGCGAAGGCGAGAAAACTACCCAACAGCAAATAAATAGCAGCGAACAACCGTTAACTCTCGAAAACCAATTCATAACTCTTAACTCACAACTCACAACTCCGATTGTTGATTCAGCCGCGAAAATTCCGAAAGTGGTCGAGCCGCAAAATTTATCTTCCAGAAAAATTCGTCCCGTCGCGCAGCTTCACGACAGCTTTATCATCGCCGTTGACGACGAAGGAATGCTTTTGATTGACCAGCACGTCGCGCACGAGCGGATTTTGTTCGATAAATATCGAAAGAAAGAAACCGAGCGCAAAATCGAATCGCAAAATCTTTTATTGCCCGAAACGATTGATTTAACGCCCGCGCAATCGGTCGCTTTTGATTTGATTGAAGAAGAACTCGAAAATTGCGGCTTCGGTTTAATGCGGCTTTCGGGCAGAACCGTGGCGATAAAATCCGTTCCGACCGATTTGCCCGCAGCAGAAGTTAGAAATCTTTTCGCGGAAATTTTAGATACTGTTGAAAAAGACAAACGCGGCTTTGCCAGAGAAACTTTGCGCGATGCGATTGCCGCGTCCTTAGCCTGCAAAGCTGCGGTGAAAATCAATATGAAATTAACCAGCGAAAAAATGCAGTGGCTGATTGACCGGCTCTTAACTACATCTTCGCCGACAACTTGCCCGCACGGTCGTCCCGTAATTTTGCGCCTGACAATGAAAGACATAGAGCGCGGTTTTCATCGAACTTAAAATCAAAAAATTGCGGAGGAGGAAGTTTGTGCCTTTTTCAATACGAATTTGATGAGAAGTACCGTGTTAAAGAACGGTGTGTTCTGTCATTCCCTTTGATGTTTGTATGTTAATCACCGAGAGATCGCTGACCAATAACTTGCGATAATCTTTAGTAAAAATAAAATCATCTTCCGTTGCTATTCTAGGGAACGAGTTTGTGCCGAATCGCTTTACTCGTTAAGCTCGCTACGTTAGCCAAAAAGCTGGAGCATATCTCGTTCACGCTGTGTAAACGGCGTCTGGTTGATGAAGAAGCGTTTTTGCCTTTGCCGATGTTACTTTGAATTCTTCTGGCAGTATCGGCAATTTCTTCGCTGAAATATTCTTTTCCTCTAGAACTTTTACGAATCGCTTTAACCAAATCCTTCGCCGCTTCACTTTTAATGACATAGCCGGAAGCTCCGGCACTAATCATATCTCGAATGTAGGCTTCGTCAGTGTAAATAGACAAAGCGATAATTCGCGTGGAAGGGTTATTCTTGTGTATAAGCCGCGTCGCTTCAATTCCATTTAGCTCCGGCATAGATACATCGACAACGGCGACATTTGGACGAAACAATTCAACCAGCTTAAGCAACTCGCGCCCGTTTGAGCATTGACCCACTACCTTAAAGTCCGGTTCTTCGCGCAACAGCGACGCGACACTTTCGCGCATTAGATGATGATCATCAGCTATTACAATATTAGTCATCTTTAATTACCTCTAAATCTTAGATACTAAGATAATTGAAAAAACGAAGGATGGCTGACTTAAGCCGGAAAACTATCCTTCAATATAGCGTTAACTACTATTATTAGGAGCGTTAGTTATCATAAAAAGCCTCTGCCGTTAGAATTTAGTTAACACAGGAGCGTTATCTGAATGCGAGTATCGAAAGGTATTCAACTTTCATTCAATTGACTCAGGCTTATATTTAATTTACTTGTTTCGGAAGCGATTGTCGGTGCGCTAACGCGCTTCTTTTTTTTACTTTTTATTAATCTCGATCAGTTAGAAGAGCGTTTTGTAACTTGGAAAATAATGTAGAAATGAACTTTTATGCTACTGTTTTACTGTTGCTTATACATTTAGTGCGTGATAAGATTCAAACCAATCTCTAATCCTGAATTGACGCTATTTGATATTTATGCTTTTGTGCGTTTCCGCACATACAAGTTTTTCTTTCTGTTATAGTTTTTAATGTTGATTATTTTCTAATAATCAAAGAGGAACAATGTCAGTCGCTGCCAACACGAATGTTGCGCCGAAAAATTACCTACTCGCCGCTCTGCCCACCGATGTATATGTTCGCGTTCAATCCAAACTAGAATCGGTTTCCTTTAAGCTCGGCGAAGTTGTTTATGAATCCGGCGATAAAATGGATTACGCCCATTTCCCGACTACGGCTATTATTTCGATGCTTTATATTATGGAAAACGGTGCAACTGCAGAAATTGGCGTAGTGGGCAACGATGGAGTAATCGGAAATGCGCTCTTTATGGGCGGCGACACGACGACGAGCCGGGCGATAATTCAGAGCGCAGGCGAGACTTTCAGAATGAAGGCAAAGGATGTGAAAGCCGAATTCTCGCTGGGCGATATGTTTCAAGAGTTGCTTCTGCGCCACACGCAGGCGTTAATGACGCAGATTTCACAAACCGCCGTTTGCAACCGTCTCCATTCCGTCGAACAACAGCTTTGCCGGTGGTTGCTGCTCAGCCATGACCGTCTGGACTCGGATGAGTTGGTAATGACCCACGACCTAATTTCCAATATGCTTGGCGTGCGCCGCGAAGGCATAACGCTGGCTGCCCAAAAACTGGCAAAGAAAAAACTGATAAAAAATGTTCGTGGAACTATCACGGTAATTGACCGGCAAGGACTCGAAGAAGCTGTTTGCGAATGTTACAGAGTCGTCAATGATGAATACAACCGTCTTCTCGGCAGAGGTATCTCTAGAACCTTCGGGTAAAGTCTTTTATTTGATAAAATTATAATCTTTGTAAAAGGATTTTCGCGGTTATTTGATAATCGCTAGCACATCGCCAGCATTGACAGTTGAACCTTCCGCCGCGCGAATTTCCGTTACAATTCCGACTTTCGGCGATTTCATTTCGTTCTGCATTTTCATCGCTTCAACTACGAGAATGCCGTCGCCCTTTTGAACTTCCGCGCCTTGTTCGACTAAAATGCGAACAATTTTGCCGGGCATCGCAGTTTTGATTTCCGCCGCGCCGTCGCCGTGTTCGTTCGTCCCGGTTGTTCCGCGCAAACGTTTCGGGTCGGTCAATTTTATTTCAAAATCGGTTCCGTTAACATTTACTTGCAGCGGCTCGTCTGAATTTTCATTTGGCGCAACGAAAATCTGATAAATTTTATTCGCGTGTTTAAATAGATAAACATTCGGCTCAACCTCGCTCGCTTCGATTTCATAAACGCGCCCGTCAACTTCAGCAGATATTTTTTCACCGCTTTGTTTCAGGCTGATTTCGTGTTTTTCTTTGTCGAGTTCGGCGATTAGTTTCATAAAAAGCAGAGAGAAGTTAGAATACAGAAGCCAGAAATATATTGCTGATTTATGTATTCTGACTTCTGACTTCTAACGTCTTGTTGATTTTTTGTATTCCTGTTTGAGCAAATTCATAAACTCCTCGCGCCGTTCAAATAATCTTTTTGGCTCGCGCAGTTCGTGTCTTGCCAGCGCGTAAGCCGTAATAATCGGCAGCGCGATGGTTGAATCAACGTAAGCGACAACGGCGTCGGGCAATTGGTCAGGGTCAATTTTGCCCCAACTTACCGCTTCGCCCGGAGTCGCGCCTGAAAGTCCGCCTGTGTCTGAACGCGCGTCTGTCACCTGCAAAAAATAATCGTGTCCTTTTTCGTCAATTCCCAAAACTTCCTGAATTTGCGGTTCGGTTTGCAGCGCAAAGTTTTTCGGACTTCCGCCGCCCAAAATAAAAATCGCCGATTTTCCGCCTTTTTTCGAGCGCTTGCCGGAATGAACAACGCCGCGCTTTGCGGCTAAAACGATTGATGCGGTTTCGTTGACATCCAGATTCGGATTCAAAACGAGTTTGCTTCCCTGCAATTCTTTTGCGGCGATGTTCATTCCGATTGACGAATCGCCGGGCGATGAAGTGTATATCGGAACGCCGTATTCGTAAGCGACGCCGAGCAATGATTTTTCCTTGATACCGAGTTTTTTTTCGCGCTCGCGCACGTATTTGCCGCAAAGGTAATGAAATTCAGCAGAAGACATTGTTCTTTGAAATTCTTTGCCCTCGATAACGCGGCGGAAAAACTCATCCGTGTCGAGTAGAACCGAGTAATCAAAAAATATGTCATAAATTCTAACAACTTCTTCATCGCGCAAAATTCTATCGTCCATTTTCGCGTCGCCTTGATGCAGCGACAAACCGATGCCGAAATGCGTGTCGTGATAAAGATTCGCGCCAGTCGAGATTATCCAATCAATGAAGCCTGCTTTTATCAACGGAATCAATGCGGAAATTCCCAAACCCGCAGGCGTTAATGCACCAGTCAATGTAACGCCAATGGTTACGTCGCCCGCGAGCATTTTATTTGTAAATAAATGACATGCCTCACGTATTCGCGCGGCGTTGTAAGCCATAAATGATTCGTCAATCAAATCGGCGAGTGTCGTTCGTTTATCAATCGGCGTCGGGTCAATGCGTTTGCCGCTTAAAAATTTACTTTTCTTTTTTGCCATTGTTTTCACTTAAGTTCATTTTAATCACATCTGATTTGAGCTTTAATCGTCTTCCGCCGTGATACCAATAAGAAACTGCAAACAAGGCACTTAAAATTAGATTGATTGGAAAATCCCAACTTAAAAAGTTACTTCATTCAAAAAACTCTTCATAAAAATATCCGTCAATTATTAAATCAATTGAAATCAAAAAAGCCATCATCAGAGAAGCGACTGCTAAAAAGTATACGATAAATCCTTTCTCTCTAATTTTTGTCCAAAACCCAGCCATTTCAATATTCACTTCTTACTTTCTTTAAGCAATCCTGGCACAAACAATTCTTAAAATCTTCCCGCAAATCTTCCAAAGTTTCCTCTTTTAATTCAAGCTCAAAACACCAACAACTTCCCGCCTTCATGCCGCAGGAAAATTCTTTGCCGCACGATTCGCATATATTTTTTGCGCTCAGAGTTTCTAAATTTTCGGGAAAAGTTACCGACATTCAATTACAAAAATAGCACAGAATCTAATAATTTCGCTCGAAAGGAAATTAATAAATCTGTGCCGTTTTATAAAATACTATTTAACTTTTTACCACGCGCAGCCATATGCGCCGGTTGATTGTTTTGCGGTTTCGATTGCCTGCTTGCAGCCCGCCGATAATCCGGCTTTGGATTGCGGATTGGCAGCCGCTTCCTTAAACGCTTTGCGTTGCTGTTCAAAAGAACTTTTTAGCATTGTTTCGATTTGCGGAGATTTCGCCGCTACTTTTGTTAAACAGGCTTCGTATTTTTCGATGTATTCGTCGCATTCGGCAACGCCTGTTTTGTCGCTTGATGCAACCAAATTATTAGTATTCGAAGTGACAACAGCGGTATTACTGGTTTGCTGTGTTGTCGGCGCTGAACTGCAGTTTGAAAATCCGATTGTGCCGCCAAGCAATACCGAGGCTAATAAAACATTTTTACTTAATCCAATCATTTTTGATTCCTCCAAAAAATTATAAAGTCTCTGTCTTTGCCGAAAAACTTTCAATTGTCGACTGGAGGATAATATAAATTATATTTTGAAGATTTGCACTGCCGATTTGGACGCATAAATTGGGAAAATTCAATTTATTATTTTTCAGAGTAACAAAACAGTAAATTAAATTTTCTTGATTTTAAGCGGCGGCGGCAAATCTGTGCGGTTCTTTCCACTGCCAATGCGCCATCAGGGGCAGAAATTTCTCAAGCGTTTCGTCGAGCGGTGAGAGAAAGCGGTAAGCCGGAATGTCTTTCGACGTTATTTGCCCGCGAGCAAGTGCGGCGAAAATTTCGCTCAATTCCGAAGCATGGCGCGTTTGCCGATTTTGGTCGAGCCAAAAGATTCCTTGCGGGTCAATGTTGAAATTTGCTTCGGTTAAAATCGTGTCCCAATCGGTCGAGTCAACAAACGGGTACCAGCAGAAACCTTCAAATGAGAGGTTTAACAGTTTAAGTTTTTCTTCGAGAATCTCGCACTGCTCGACCATAAATTTTAGCCAAGAAATGCGGTCTGAAACGTAGCCTCTGATGTTTGTTTCCGTAAGCATTACCGGCAAATCGTAGCGTTCGGCGTATTCCAAAGAAGTCGGAACAAAACCTTCCGGCTTTTGATTCGGAAGAATTCTGCCTTTCACCGACCATTCGAGTTCGCAATGTGAATAGTAATCGAGACCGAGAACGTCAATTCGCGCCGGGTTTTCCACGAACCACGCCAATTGATTTTCCGTCGCGCCATAATCGCGCAAGTAAGAAAAAAGCTGATGATTTTCGCCAATATGTCCGAGAACTAAATCCGGCACTAAAAATCTGATGGCATTACCGAAAAAAGCGTGGGGCTCGGATTCAATGTCAAGGGCGCGATGGTTTTCCGCCGCTTCAACATGAATCAATTGCACGTCGGGAAATTTTTCGACCAGCATTCGGCTGACCGAACTGATTGCCTTTCCGACATTGAGCACCATTGGGACGAAATTTGTGCTGCCGCGAAAATACGGATACCAGAAGCCTTCGTGTCCGCAAAACCAAGTGGTTACAAACGGCTCGTTGGCGACCGTATAATGCCGAACCCACCAGTAACGATCAGAAAGGGCGGAAACTAATTTCAGGTAACTTTCGGAGAATTCCGGGTTGGCAAAACCGTTTGTTAGCCATTCGGGAAAACTTGTGTGGTGAAGCGGGTCGAAAATCGGCTTTATTCCGTTATCGCGCAGACAAGCGACGGCTTTGTCCATCCATCGCCAATCGTACACGCCTTTCTCCCGTTCAATACTGTGCCAAGGCACTGAGTATCTGAGTAGTTTTACGCCCGTTTGCTTGACTAGTCGCAAATCAGATTCGTAAAACTCAATATGCCGCGTTGTTTGCAGTACATCTTTGCCGGAACCGAAAATGTGTGTACTCTCAAAACCGCTAATTATATTCAATTTGTCTTTTCTCCTGTTAAAGTAAAAGTTTCAACTTCTATTTATACAAACTTTTACCCGTCCATTTTGTCTGTTAGACGACAGAGGACAGCGCTGAAAGAAATTTAGATATTATCTTAAAAATTGAACACGAACTTTAGTTTGCCCAGACTAGTCTGGGCAAACTAAAGTTCGTGTTCCGAATGACGAAATTACAAGGAAATTCCTTCGCTTTGCGCTTTGGTTTCCGAATTAAACGGGCGCAACCGCAAAAGAGATATTCTTTTTTCATCGGCTTGTAGAATCTCTACATCGAGACCGCGAATATTAAGCTTTTCCCCGACTTTCGGAATGTAGCCCGCTTCGCTCGTGACAAGCCCGGCAATGGTCGTAAAATCGTCGTCTTCGATTTCCAAATCAAAAAGACGTTCGATTTTTCCGATTTCCGTTGAACCTAGAACGTCATAATAACTTTTGTCCGTGCCTTCGATAATTTCGACGATTTCTTCTTCTTCCGTGTCTTCATCTTCAATTTCGCCGACGATTTCTTCCAAAATGTCTTCGACGGTAACGAGTCCCGCTACGCCGCCGTATTCGTCAACAACAATCGCAACTTGAACGTGATTGAGCTGCATATTTTTCAAAAGCTCGGCAGCCGATTTTGTTTCGGGAACGAAAAACGCGGAACGCAAAAGGCTTTCAATCGTCATATCTTCTCTACTGTCCGCCCAAGCGTTTAATAAATCACGCACGTAAATCACGCCTTCTATGTTATCGATTGTTTCGCGGTAAACCGGAACGCGCGAGTATTTTTCTTCAATAATTAAATCACGGGCGGATTTAACGCTTGAATTAACCGGTAGAGCGCAAATCTCGGTGCGCGGCGTCATAATTTCGCCGACGCGCGTATCGCCAAACTCGACCATTGTTTCGATTAGCTCGCGTTCTCTTTCTTCCAAAATGCCTTCGGCTTCGCCCATTTCGATAAGCGCTTGAATGTCTTCGGTGTAATCTTCTCTTTCCTCTTCAACAGTTTGATGTGGAACAATTGTCGTCTCAATTTGCGAATTATCTCTGGTAAAAAATTGAAACGGGTCAGCGACCGTCGATAAAATACCGAAAAATGGGCGAAAGGCGGGAAGCAGAAACAAAAGTTTTCTTTCGGGATTTTTCCACGTTAAAAGGCGCGGAACGAGCTGGCGAAAAACAATCGTGGCGATTAGACCGATAAGGAGTGAATAAGAAAGAAGTTCAAGATGCGACGGGTAAAATTGATAAGTAATAACCGTTGTCAACACGGAAAAAGCTATCAGCAAAATCTGAATCGCGGTTGATAACGCAAAGCGAAAACGCGGGCGATTTTCTAAAATTTCCTGCAGAAACGCGACCGATTTAACTTTTGGACTGTCTTCAAAATCCGATGAAAGCCGTCGCAGCCCAACGTCGCTAAGTTGTGAAAACGCCATATCAACGGTTGCCAGAAAAACGAGGACAAAAAGAATGATAATGGCGCCGCCTATTTCAATCTCCATATTTTTTCAATGGTAAACCGTAAAGGGCAAACGATAAATAGCAAGTCTTCTTTAATAAAAACATTTATTTTGTCAGAAACCGCGCGGCTTTTTCCTCAACGAGCCAAAACAAATTTCCGTTTTTCAGTATAACATTTTGCGCCGGAAAGCGTTCAGGTTCGCGCTCGCCTTCCAAAACCATTTGCAAAGTCTTCGCCTTTTCCTCGCCGCTGATTAAAAAGACGACTTTTGAGGCGTTGTTTATTGTCGGAAAGGTAAATGTCAGGCGGTCGGCTTTTAATTTTTCAACTCGATTGGCGACGGCGTTTTTTTTTTTTTCGCGTAATGCTTTTGTAAAAGGAAAAAGCGACGCCGTGTGTCCGTCATCGCCCATCCCCAAAAGAATTAAATCTAAATGCAGCAACGATTTAGAGTTGCTTGCAGAAGCAGATTCATTGTTTTTTAGATTAAAAAACTCTTTAATTGTTCGCTCATAATCAGCCGCGATTTTTTTCGCGTCAAGGAGTTCGGTTTGCCATCGAAAAATGTTTTTCTCAGCGATTTTAAGAGGTTTTAGAAGATTTTCATTTGCCATCCGAAAATTGCTTTGTTCGTCGTCGGGCAAAACATTTCTTTCATCGCCGAAAAAGAAAAAAACTTTCGACCAATCAATCTGCGAAGAAAATTTATCCGTTGCTAATAATTGATAAAGTGATTTCGGAGTCGAGCCGCCTGCAAGCGCGACGATAAATTTGCCGCGTTTTTCGATAGCTTCAGTGCCGATTTCGACAAATATTTCCGCTGCCTTGCGGCTTAAAGTTTGTAAATCGGGGACAATCTTAATTTCAGATTTCATTTAATCAACCGTATTTTTCCATTTGCGTCCGTCGTTTTCGAGCAGTTCGTCAGCCTCTTTCGGTCCCCAGGTTCCCGTTTCGTAATTCGGAAAATCTCGCGCCGGAATCGCCTGCCAAACGTCTAAAACCGGCGAAACGATTTCCCAACTCGCTTCGACCATATCGGCGCGTTGAAACAGCGTCGCGTCGCCCGTCATACAATCATATAAAAGCCGTTCGTAACCCGTGCTGACTTGTTTGCCGAAGTGTTCGAGATAATTAAAATCCATATCAACCGCGCCCATATTAACAATCGGACCCGGAACTTTCGCTCCGAAATGTAGCGCGATACCTTCATCCGGTTGAATATGTATGACAATGCGATTTGTCGTCAGACGTTCAATCGGCGTATTGCGAAAAAGCATAAACGGAGCTTTTTTAAACTGAATAACGACTTCCGTATGTTTGGCGGGCAGGCGTTTTCCGGTTCGCACGTAAAACGGCACATTTCCCCAACGCCAATTGTCAATGGAAAGTTTCAGCGCGGCATAAGTTTCCGTGTTTGATTCGGGTGCAACATTTGCTTCATCACGATAAGACGAAGCTTTTTTTCCGTCAATCTCGCCCGTGCCATATTGCCCGCGAACCGCCGCTTGCAAAACATCTTCGGGCGAAAACGGTTGAATCGCTTGTAAAATTTTTGCCTGCTCGTCTCTTACCGCGTCGGCTTCAAACGAAACTGGCGGCTCCATTGCGGTTAAAGTTATAAGCTGAAAAATATGGTTTGGAATCATATCGCGCAGCGCGCCAGCCGTATCGTAATAACCGCCGCGCATCTCGACGCCAAGCGTTTCGGCAACCGTTATCTGCACGTGATCAACAAAATTGCGATTCCAGATCGGCTCGAAAATACTGTTGCCGAAGCGAAAAACCAAAATGTTCTGCACAGTTTCTTTGCCTAAATAATGGTCAATGCGGTAAATCTGTTTTTCTTTTAAGATTTTTAAAAGCTGGTGGTTGAGGTTTTTGGCTGATTCGAGGTCGCGTCCGAAAGGTTTCTCGAAAATAAACCTCCGCCAGTTGCCGTTTTCTTCTTTTGCCAAGCCATTTTTGTGAATCTTTCCGGCGACGTTGGCAAAAAGCTGCGGCGGTGTGGCGAGATAGTAAAAGAAGTTTTCGGGAATTTTGTGCTGTTCGCAGACTTCGGCGAGTAATTCTTTTAAGTCTTTAAATAATTTTTTATCGTCGTCAAAATCGCCGCCCGTGTAAAAAGTTCGCTGCTCAAACCATTCGAGCAGCTTTTTATTCGCCGAACTGCCGACGAATTCCTTTAAATCGTCAATGATTTTCCGGCGAAAATCTTCCGTTGTCATTTCTTGGCGACCGACACCGACGATGGCAAAGTTTTCCGGCAGAAATTTTTCTTTTGCCAGATTATAAAGCGCCGGAAAAAGTTTGCGTTTGGTCAAATCGCCCGTCGCGCCAAAAATAATCATCACGCACGGCGCGGCTGTTCGTTGTGTTTGGTTCATTTTTTTATTTTGCCACAGAGTTCACAGAGAACACAGAGAAGAAATTTACATGGATAGACGGGATTAATTAGGACAAGAAATTTAATTCGTGTTATTCGCGTGTAATTTGTAGCTAATTTTCTCTGTGTTCTTTGTGAACTCTGTGGCTAAATTCTTAATTTTTCACGAAGCTGCAATTCAAGCGCATTCATCTCGCCTTTATCGGTTTCGTGGTCATAACCGCATAAATGCAGGACGCCGTGTAAAATCAATTGTTTGATTTCCGTTTCAAAGTCAAGATTGTTTCCTGCAGCTTGTTTTGCGGCTTGTTCTAAGGAAATTACAATATCGCCTAAATCGTTTGCGTCGGCTTCAAATTCTTCGGCAGCGAAGGGAAAAGATAAAACATCAGTCGTTCGATTTTTACCGCGAAAAGTTTTATTCAGCTCGCGCATTTTTCTGTCCGAGACAAACGCAACGGTGAAATTTTTGTTTTCAGCTTTCGTGACAGATTTCACAGCTTTCTGCGCGAAATTCTGCAAAGCTGTTAAGTTTACTTTAAATTTTCGCTGGCGATTTACAATTTCGGGCATCGTTGGATTTTTTCAAAATCTTAATTATCTATCCACTTCGCGCCCGTTCGTTTGATTATCGGTGTGCTGTTCATAAGCTTTAACAATCATCTGCACGAGTTTGTGGCGCACGACATCTTTATCCGAAAAACGAATAAATTCGATGCCTTCGAGATTGCTTAAAATTTCCTGCGCATGACGTAACCCGCTTTTTTGTCCGCGCGGCAAATCAATCTGCGTGATGTCGCCCGTCACAACCGCTTTCGAGCCGAAACCAATGCGCGTCAGGAACATTTTCATCTGCTCGCCGGTCGTGTTTTGCGCCTCGTCCAAAATTATAAAAGCATCTGCAAGTGTCCTTCCGCGCATGAATGCCAGAGGCGCGATTTCGATAATGCGTTTCTCAAGCATTTTCGTTACGCGCTCGTTATCAACCAAATCAAACAGCGCGTCGTAAAGCGGGCGCAAGTAAGGGTCAACTTTGTCCTGCAAATCTCCGGGCAGAAAGCCGAGTTTTTCGCCTGCTTCAACCGCCGGACGAGTTAAAATTATGCGCGAAACCTGCTTGCTGAACAGCGCCTGCACCGCCATTGCAACGGCAAGGAAAGATTTTCCCGTTCCCGCCGGACCGATTCCGAAAACCAAATCGTTGTCTTGAATAGCTTCGATATATTTGCGCTGGTTGACTGATTTTGCCGTAACCTGTTTTTTGCCCGACGGGTTAAAACGCGACTTTGTAAAATAATCTTTCAAGCTGTATGCGCGGTCTTCGGCGATTTGCTTGAAAGCGTCGCGCAGTTCTTTGTCTGAAAAAACGTTGCCCTGGTCAAAAAGCTCGGCAAAATCTTTTAGAATTTGTTCGACCGTTTCGATGTCTTTTGTTTCGCCGTCAACGAGAAGTTCGTTGCCGCGTGCGCCGATTGAAATGTCGAGAAGTGCTTCGAGATATTTTATGTTTTGGTCTTGAACGCCAAACAGCGTTTTTAATCCTTGCGGGGGAAGTTCTAGCTTTTTTTGGATGCTCAAATTTGAAAATTTTTCCTTTTGTGAAAAGTTTTTATTTTTATATGTTGAGGCTACTAAAAGGCTTATCCTCTGTCAATAAAAATTCACGAAAATTTAACACAATTAAGCGCGCAAAAATCTTTTAATCTCTTTCAATTTATGTCATTATCAATGTACAAAAAAATTAAGGATTAAAGTATTCTGACAGTATTTTAGTAACGTCCGCGGCAAGTGTTTTCAGGTCTGGAGGTAAAAATGTCGAACAACGAAATTAAAGTTATGGAAACGGATGCAGTTATATTTCAGGCGAAGGTCAGAAATGAGATTGAAGAAAGAAGTTTATCTGAAACTGAAAATAAAATGTCTGAGATTCAAACGCAAATTCCAGTTGCCGAAAAAAGAAAATTATTCGGACGTTTGAAAAAATCTTTGCGCAAAAAATCAGCGAGTATTTTGTAAATTCAGTAGTTTGAGAGGATTTTATGCCGAGAGGAGACAAATCCAAATATACCGATAGACAAAAACGACAAGCCGAACACATCGAAGACGGCTACGAAAAAAGCGGCGTTTCAGAAGAGGAAGCCGAACGCCGCGCCTGGGCAATCATCAATAAGCAGGGCGGCGGCAAGCAAAGCGGTTCGAGCAGGATAAAATCTTCGAGCGACAAATAAGTTGCCGGTTCGTCGAAACAATAGAAAAAGGCACGCGGGAAATTTAAACCATATAAACAGTAGATGACAGATGGTCGAAAGTAAAAGTAAAATAACTTTCGACTATTTTTTTATTTTTAACTTTTATCCGGGAGCAATAATTATGAATTTAACCAAATTGATGGAAAAACTCACCGCCTTTGAACCGAATGGTTTTCCCGTTTTGAGCATTTATCTAAACGCCGAAGCCAATGAAAACGGGCGCGATGAATTTCAAACGTGGTTGAGAAACGAATTGTCCGAACACGGGAAAGATTTTGAAGCGGAATCTGCTGAAGCGCAGAGTTTTGAGAAAGATGTCGAGTGCATTACAAACTTTGCCGAAAACGAAGTAGAAGAATCGGCTCAAGGCATAGCCGTTTTTGCCTGTTTCGGCGCGGACAAATTTTTTGAAACCGTGCAAATTGAAGTTCCTTTTCCGAACAATCGTTTATTGATTTTCGACCGACCACACGTTTTTCCGCTTGCCAGAGCGATAGACCAAAATCCGGCGTATCTCGCGTTGTGGGCGGATACGAACAAAGCGAACATTTATATTTTCGGTGGCGATACGATTGACGCTGAAGCAGATACGGAAAATCAAGTTGAAGAAATTCAAAATACGGAAACCCAGCGCACAAAAGTCGGCGAATGGTCGCAGGCGCGTTACCAGCGTCATGTCGAAAATTTTCATTTAAAACACGCCAAAGAAGTGGTTGATGAAGTTGACATTTTGATGCGCAAAAGAAAAATCGAACATTTGATTTTATGCGGCGACGCAACGGGAATCATTCCGATTTTGCGCGAGCAGTTGCCAAAAGCAATGGAAGAATCTGTTATCGGGGTTCTTAATCTAAGTCAATATGATTCGATGGAAAAAATCCATAATGAAACGCTCGAATTGATGCGCGAGTATGACGAGAAAAAAGACGAAGAAAGAATTCAGCGCGTTTTCGACACGGCAAAAGCGGCTGCCGGACTCGGCTCAATCGGCGTCAAAGAAACTCTTGCAGCGCTTTCCAACGGACAGGTTGAAGAATTAGTTATCAGCGCATCGTTTGACGATATTAAATATCGAAGAAAAGAAGTCGAAGAAGTTTTAGAAGCGTACGCGCCCGGCGACGACAATTCAGCCGGTGATGAATTGCCCGAAGCCAACGAACCGCGTCAGATTGCCGACGAATTAATTACCCGCGCTTTAAATTCCGCCGCTAAAATCTACTTTATCGAAGATTCAGAAAAAATAAGAGAATTGGGCGGCGTCGGCGCGGTTTTGCGTTACAACATAAACGCAACCGCAAACGGCTAAAATTTTTCTGTACAAGGAGGAAACGATGGCGAAAAAGGAAAAGAAATCAGATAAAAAAAGTAAGTCGAAAAAATCTTCCAAACAGCCAAAAATAGTTTTGAAGGAAACTAAAGAGGGCGGCGAAAAACAACCGAAATCGCCGATGCCTGTACAAAAACAGCCGCGTCCCGGAATCGAAGCCGAAATGACGCCGCGTCCGGAATATCTGGCGGAAAATTATAAAGGCGCGCAGAAATTGCAGGACAAAGCAGCTTTGATAACTGGCGGCGATTCGGGTATCGGTCGCGCCGTCGCCGTGTTATTCGCTCGTGAAGGCGCGGACGTAGCAATCGTTTATTTGAAAACAGAAGAACGAGATGCAAAAGAAACCGCCGCGCAAATTGAAAAAGAAGGTCGCCGCGCCGTTTTGATTTCCGGTGATGTCAAAGACGCCAAATTCTGCCGGCAAGCAGTTGAAAAAACCGTCAAAGAATTTGGCAAGCTCGATGTTTTAGTCAACAACGCCGCCTTTCAACAGCATCAAGATTCAATCGAAGACATTTCCGACGCGCAGTTTGATAAAACTTTCAAAACAAATATCTACGGTTATTTTTATATGGCGAAAGCCGCGCTTAAACATCTTAAAAAAGGCGCCGCAATTATCAATACAGGTTCGATTACGGGTTTGGAAGGCAGCAAAGAATTGATTGATTATTCAGCGACAAAAGGCGCGATTCACGCTTTTACAAAATCGTTGGCGCAAAGCCTTGTCGAAAAACAAATTCGCGTCAACTGCGTTTCGCCGGGACCGATTTGGACGCCTTTAAATGTCGCCGACAAAGAACCGAAAGAAGTTGCCAAACACGGCGCGGATACGCCGATGAAGCGTCCCGGACAACCCGAAGAAATCGCGCCGGCTTATGTATTTTTTGCTTCAAATGCTGATTCGAGTTACATTACGGGCGAGATTTTAACGCTTCTCGGCGGCGAAACTAGAGCAGCTTAATAAAGGGTAAAGGCGAAAGGAGAAGGGATAAATTAAGATTAATTCATTTGCTTTTCTGCTTTAGGATTTTCCGCCTTTTCTGACGCGTGGGCTTCCGTTTTTAAATTTTAATAAAAAAGCTGTTTTTCCATGATTTTTGGAATAACAGCTTTTATTTTTCTATAGTCTTACCAACAACATTTCGTAATTTTATTTGAGCGTTTTCAATAAAGGCGGTCGAGTTTTGAAACCAATCTTCATCTGTCAATTCGTGTTCTCTTTCAACATTCAACGCGCGTTTCGTTTCACTCGGCGCGGTTCCGCCGTAGATTGTGCGGATTGAAACAAAATTCTCCGGCGAAAGTGTTTCCGCTAATTCGCGTTCACTCATTGCGATTTCGCGTCCCAAAACTTCGCGGGAAACTGTCTGCAGAATTTTATGCGTAATTTCGCTTTTGTTTTCGATTGCTGCTTTCACGCAGTTTCCGACAATTTGGTGAGCCAGTCTAAACGACAAATTTTCGCGGCGGACGATTGTATCAGCCAATTCGGTGACGGTTATAAAATTTTCGGAAGAGCGGCGGCGAAGCGTTTCGAGATTAAAAGTTGCCGACTGCAAAGTTCCGGCAAATAGCGCAACCGAGCGATTGGCGTCGCGCATCGCGTTATAAATTAATGGCTGCAAATCGTCTTCGACATCGTTTATATCGCCGAAAGGCGTGTTGTGAACGCTCGTCATCACGCCCAAACATTGTCCTAAAGCCTTGCTTCCAATCGCGCGAATATGTTCGAGCGCGACCGGATTGCGTTTTTGCGGCATTATCGAAGAGCCTTGCACGTAACCGTCAGGCAGGCGAATAACGTCGAATTCCATCGTAGCCATCAAGAGAAATTCCTGCGCGAATTTGCCGATGTTAACCAGCAACGCGGAAGTCGCGCCCAGCGTTTCCGTAAAATAATCAACCGAAGCAATCGAGGCGTAAGAATTGACCGTCGGCGCGTAAAATCCTAAAAGTTCCGCCACGCGATGACGATTTATTGGAAATCCGGTCGTCGTGATTGCGCCCGCGCCTAGCGGACATAAATTCATATTTTCAAATGCTCGCTGCAGGCGTCTTATATCACGCCCGACATTTTCCGCCATTGCCAGCAAAAAGTGTGCGAGTGTCGAAGGTTGCGCCGGCTGCGTGTGCGTGTACGCGGGAATTAAAGTTTCGTGATGTAACGCGGCTAAATCGAGCAGATTGCGGCGCAGATCCATCGTCGAACGAACAAGTTTGAGCGTGTCCTGACGAAGATGAAGACGATAAATCGTTACGTCAATATCGTTTCGACTGCGAGCGGTATGCAGTTTTCCGGCAGTGTCGGCGTCGCAAAATTTTGTAATCTCGCGCTGCAAATAATAAAACAAATCTTCAAACGTGCCGTCGTATTCGGCTCGCTTTATCGAATCCAAATCAAGACTTCGCAAAGCCTTTAGTAAATCTTTCAATTCATTCTCAGTAATAATTTTCTGCTCGGCGAGCATTACGGCGTGAGCGAAATCTACGTCGAGATATGCTTGCAGAAAAAAGCGTTTGGCGTCTTCAAAACAATCTGCGAGAACGTTTTCTTTATAAATGCGGGCGGGAAATTTTTCGTTCATATCTTTTTTTACCGCCGAGACGCCGAGAAAATGAATAGGTAACGCTTTGGCGAATTTTGTTTTACGCAATTTCGTCTCTTTTATTACAGCAAATCTAAAAAACTCTGCGTCTCGGCGGTAATTCGTTTATTTTCTCGGCGCTTTCGGCAAACTCAGCAAATTGGCGAAAATCCGATATGCGCCGGTAACTCCGTTTGGGAGCTGGCGGAAAAACGAATAGGAATTGTAAATGTAATTTCCCTTTCCGATTCGCGCGTAAACCATTCCGCCGTTCGATTCCGGCTCACCCGCGTCGTGCGATTCAAGCAACGGAGAATACCGCTCGTCGAATGTTGAAAAATTATAAAGATTTCGCTCCTGCACCCAATTTGCAAAATCATTATTATTTATTTTGTTCGGGTAATTAAACAAGGGATGATTCGGCGCTAAAATTCTAACCGGAGCATTTTCATCAACCACGCGAACATTTGAGATTCGCTGCGTGCCGTTCATAACCATATCCATTTTTGCCGGAAACGGCGCGAGATTTTCTCTAATATATTCCTGCTGCTGGTATTGAACAATCAGCGTTCCGCCGTTTTTGACAAAATCAAGCAGCCTATTATTGTTCGCCACAAAATCCGGTCTGACTTGCGCGGCGCGAATGCCGACGACAATCGTGTCGAATTTTGACAAATCGTCGTTTGATAAATCTTTTTCACCAAGTAACGTAACATTTAAGCCCATCCGTCGAATGGCTGCGGGAACTTGGTCGCCCGTTCCCATAATGTATCCGACGCGAACCGGAGCAACCTTTAAATTTACAACTTTCGCCGAAACCTCAGCCGGCAGATAATGGCGATGCGTTTGGATGTGCGGGTAAGCAATTTCTTGCATCGTTTGATTGAAAGTTTGATTTCCGACGCCTGCTTTTGCCGCGATTCGATAAGAATCTGCTTTTGCATTTGCGGGAATTAAAACGTCGAAGGCAATTGCTGTTTTGTCGCCTTTATTTTTTAATTCAAAATTTGCCGAACTGGGAATTGCTCGCCAGCCGGACGGTAAATCTAGACTCGCCGTTCCCTTTGTTTCACGCGGCGCGTTGTTAGTTACCGACATTACAATTCTTTGCCTTTGCGCTTTCGGCGAAGCGGGCGCGATTAACAAATTGGAATCCAGACTGATTCCAACCATCGGGACAACATTTAAATCGCGCCGAAGCTCGCCGCGAATATCGTCGGCGTAGCGATATTGCACGGGTTTTGTAACGATTATTTCTTCGCCGCCGATGTTCATTTTTACTTCCGCCGTTGCGAGTGATGACTGGAACGGCATATTTTTTTCCACGTCCGATTTCGACCAGTCAAAAGTATAATTTTGCCGCGGAGACTTTAACCAATATGGCTGTGTCGGTGAAGCGTTTACCGGCGTCGAAAGCGTGAAAAAATATGCGTTTAAAGCCGACTCATTACGCGGACGGAAACCTTGATTCGCGGCGGGCAAAGGTTCGGGCGCGTTATCAGCCTTCCAACCTTGCGGAACACGAATGTTTGCGCTGTTGACTTTGACAGTTGTTCCTTCGGGCGCGAAAACTCGCACTGCGACGCTTGTCGAGTCACCGGCAACAATTGTTTCGGTATCGCTTAAAGCGTCAACAACGACGCCGCCTGCCATCTGAAGAGCTTCCGAAAATTCTTGTTCCTTTTGCGCGAGTAAAAAATCGGCGTCGGCGAGCGCGATGGTTTGCCCGCGTCCGGCTCTTTCGGCAACCTCGCGCCGCGCTTTGCGAATTTCACGCAAACCTTCTGTTAAAGGTTGAACGATTTTTCCCGGATTCAGCGCGTCAAAACTGATTAATGCTTTTGAAACCGCGCTTTGAACCGCGCCAAGTTCACTGTCAATAAAACTGTCGGTCAATCCGACAAGTTTTGTAATTCCGGTAATTGATGTGTCAATTCCGTCAAAAACGCTTCTTTCAATTTCGACTTTTGCGCCGTTTGATTCGAGCAGACGAACGCCGGAAGTTTGTCGTCCGCGCAGTTCGAGCGAACCCATTTCCTGCGATTTGTGCTGGCTTCTGCCTTCCATTGCAATTTCAAAATATGAGCGTCCGATGAGTGGGTCGTATTCGCCGGTATTTACGGTTAAAGTGGGGACGTTTTGCGCGTTTTGCACAAAGCTCTGACCGACGTAAAGTTTCTTTGCCTGCCACGGATACAAACCTTCTTGTAATTGTTCTGGAAATTGTTTCGCGTCAGCCGCGGCTTTGAAAGCAATAGGTGTCAGATGTCCGGCAAGTTGATGTTGCCCGTGACCGTCAGCGGGCGTTCCGCTAAAACGAGAAATGACGACCAACGGGCGAAACAATCTGATGACGCGAACCATATCGGCTAAAACCGCTTTTTCATTCCAGATGCGTGCGGCTTCTTCGCGTTTTTTCGAGAAGCCATAATCCATCACGCTCGTAAAAAATTGCTGTCCGCCGTCAAGCCGTCGCGCCTGCAAAAGTTCTTCGGAACGAATAACGCCGAGCGGTTCAAAAAGCTCCTGCCCGATAACATTCTGCCCGCCTTCGCCGCGATTCAGGGAAAGATATGCTGTTCGAGCCTGCTCACGCCGTGCAAGATAGGCAAGCAAACCCGAATCTTCATCGTCCGGGTGCGCTCCCGTGTGCATAGCGCTCGCGGTTGTTTGCAGACGTTTGAGTTTTTGCGCCAAACCGCTCGCGCCCAAATCGTATATCGGGCGCACCTGCGCTATGGTTTTTGAAAAATTAAAACCAACCAGTAAAAATAACAATAAAAAAGCTGTGTATTTTTTAAGCGGCAATCGCATTATTTTCATCTCTCACTGTTAAACTGATTAAATATCCCACCAGAACGGTGACCAGACAACCGATGACGTTAAACCATAAAAACTCGATGTCGGTGTAGAAACTAGCAATCCAAACCGATGCGATTCCAAATAAAAGTCCGAAAAAAGCGCCGCGAGCGCGGGCGCGTTTGACGACGAAAGCCAAAACGAAAACGCCTAAAAGCGAGCCGTAAAAAAACGAGCCAAATTTATTGACTACTTCAATCAACGAACCGAGATTGGTCGCGTAAATCGCCACAATACAAGCGAAAATTCCCCAGAAAAATGTGGCGATTCTACCAAACAAAACATATTCTTTATCCGTTCCCTCCTTTTTAAAATGGCGGCGGTAAAAATCAATCGTCGTCGCGGTTGCGAGAGCATTCAGTTCCGCCGAAATTGAAGACATCGCCGCCGCAAATATCGCCGCGATTATCAAACCGATTACGCCCATCGGCATATTTTCAACCACAAAAGTCGGGAAAACATAATTTACATCGTTAAAACTTTTATTGCCACTCGAAGTTTTTATAAATTCGGTCGCGTTTTTACGAGCGTCGTTGAAAAGTTTATTGGATTCGACATAACCGATTCGGGTTTCTTCGGTTTTGTTTCTGACATATTCGAGCGCGGATTGTTCACGCCGCTCGTGCGCCATTTCATATTGACTGCTGAGCATTTGATACTCGGCGGTTTGTTCGACCTTCGCAGTTTCCACCGAATTAAAAATCATTGGCGGAGTAGCAAATTGATAAAAGACGAAAACCAAAACGCCGATGAGCAGAATCATAAACTGCATCGGAATCTTCAAAAACGCGCTCATCAAAAGCGAAGTTCTACCTTCGGAAACGGATTTCGCCGTTAAAAACCGCTGCACCTGACTCTGGTCACAGCCGAAATACGCGAGAAAAAGAAAAAGTCCCCCAATCAAGCCCGACCAAATCGTGTATCTTTCCTTCAAATCAAAACTCGTGTCAATCGTCGTCAATCTGCCGGTCGAGCCAGCCAGAAAAAGCCCGTCCGAAAGCGAAACTTCCGCCGGAAACTGCGAGACTATGACGTAAAGACAGACGAAAAGCCCCAAAAAGATGATGACCATTTGCTTAACGTCCGTCCACGTCACAGCTTGGACGCCGCCAATCATCGTGTAAACGGTCGTTGACAAACCAATGACGAAAATTGTTACAATTTCGCTCCAGCCAAGAACGATTGAAAGAATCACCGACGGCGCGGCGATAATCACGCCAACTCCTAAACCGCGTGAAATAAGAAAAAAGAAACTCGTCAAACTGCGAGTTTTAGCGTCAAAGCGTTTTTCCAAATATTCATAAGCCGTATAAACTTTCGCCCGATAGAAAAACGGTACGGCGGTGATACACAAAATTATCATCGCCAGCGGCAAACCGTAATAAAACTGAATAAAACGCATCCCGTCCGAATACGCCTGTCCGGTTGTGCCAACGAGCGTAATCGCGGAAAGCTGCGTCGCCATTACCGAAAGCCCGACCGCCCACCAGGGCAAACTCCGGTTAGCGAGAAAATACCCTTCGACATTGCCACTATGTTTAGTCATTCGGATTCCGTCCCAAATGACATAAACCAAATATGCAACGACGATAGCCCAATCTAGAAATTTCATCTGTTTGATTTAGCTAGAAAAGTAACGTGTAAAAGTTCCTAAAGCTGAAATGACAATAATCGTGGTGATGATTACCGTCAAATAAACGCGGTACCACCACGCATCGGGCAGTTCTTCGGCTTTATTGATTACTTTCATTTCTTCGGAATTCATAATTTGAAGTGGATTTGATTATTTTATGGCAAAATAATCAAATCCGTCCGACTAAAAAATAAACTTGAAGCCGAGTTGGAATTGACGACTGTCGAGCGAAGTCGGAATCGAACGGGTTCTAAAATCAGGTAAAGTTCCAACTAAATTTCCGGCAGCATCGGTCGGCACTGCCAAATTGTTGAATTGGAAAATGCTGTTGATGTTAAAAAGATTAACGAACTCGCCAAAAACTTCAAGTTTGAATCTTTCATTGAAATTCACAAAACGTGAATATCGCAAATCAACATTGAATTGCTTTGGCGTTTTGCCGGAATTGCGAGTAAATCCAACCGGTCGGTCTGACCCGGAAACTCCGTCCAGATTCAAATCCCCCGTTGAAACGATATTAAATCTTTCGCCGCTGTTTGCCGTCGTGATAATACCGACTTGATTGTTGTTGAAAATATAGCGGAGCACTTTACTTTCAAAATTAAACTGCGGACGACCGACAAAACTCATTATGAAGGTATGACGCTGGTCGGCTAAGGATGGTCCACGATCAAGGGCACGGTTGGTCGGGTCTGAAAGAACCAAATTTCCAACCTGAGTTGCTACTAGATTTTGCTCCGGCGCGTCATCCGTTGCTTTCGACAAAGTGTAGTTCACGCTGAATTGATAACCTTGCGAAAAGCGTTTTGATAATTGAAAAGTTGCCGCGTCATATTTTGACGTGCCGACCGATTCCACCATCAAAATATTATTGAATCTGGGATCTAAACGGGTTGTGGCGTTAATTGCATTGCTAAAAATAGGTCTGCCGTCAGCCAACGCTCCAGTCGGGTTAATGCGGTTGATATTGCGGTAAACAGGAATATGTCTTCCGCCGGAATGAATATAACCGATGGTAAATGAAAGGTCATTGGTTATGGCTTGTTCGAGTTGAACGTTGGCGTGAATCGCATACAAGCTGTCAAAATCCGGCGCAATCGTATCAATACTTTGAACAGGTAAAACTGCGCCGGCGGGAAGCGAACCTAAAGTGTTCGGAAAAGCAGGCGCACCGGGTGTGGTCGGGTTAAAACTAAAATTGAAAAATCGCGGATTACCGCTATTTTGCAGCGCTCGTAAATACATATCGAGCGGCGGCGTATCATAATAAACTCCGGCACTCGCCCGAATAACAGTTGGACGGTTTCCCTCGCGTAATCCATAAACAACACCCAGGCGCGGAGCAAAATTGTTTTTATCAATCTTGAAATTTTGTGAAGCCGAAAACGGCGCAGACGGGTCGGCATCCGGAATATCATACAGATCATAACGCAATCCGTAATTGAATTTTAATTTGCGAGTTACTTTCCAATCATCCTGCGCGAAAAAGTTATAAAAGGTTGATTTGTATTTGATTGCAGGATCGCCGAAGGCTTCGATATAAGTCGTGTAGCTTCGCGGATTAGTACCGTTTCTTGCCAGCAAATAATTTGCAATCGAAGAAAAAGTATAGCGTGCAAAAACACCAGATACCCGTTCGTCATCAATGCGATTTAAGCCACCGCCGATTTTGATCGCGTGGTCTCCGCTCGTCCAGGTCAAATTATCTTGGAACTGCGTTGTTGTTTCGAGCGGCAAAAGTGTGTTGGCATTTTCCGGCGAGCCGAATTGGGCAATTCCAGTAATTAAGATTGAAGGTCCGGTGCCGGAATTTTCATTAGCAAGATTGCGCGAATCTCGTTTAGCGTATTGAAAACGAAATTCGTTGAAAATTTGAGTTGAAAATGTCGAAGCCAGTTGCAATCCCAGAGAATAAGATTTGTCTATAAAGTCAATACTTCGTTCGAGGGTATTAAGCCCGCCACCGATATTATTCGGTGAATTATTATCAAAATAGTTGAAGCGCCCCGTCAACCGATTAGCTTCATTCAGTTGAGCATCGGTGCGGAAAATATAAAAATTTGCTTTTTGGGAAACCGGAATCGCCGCGACAAAAGCCGAGGACGGAACTCCGGCGGCAATCAACTGCACTTGCTGTGAGGCTGTAATTGATACGAGCCTTCCAGGTTCGACCGCCAAATCGCGTTTGATATATTCATAACCACCGTAATAATGCCAGCGGTCTTTAATAATCGGACCGCCGACGGCAAAGGTTAAATTATCAACATTGTTAGTCGGTAAATCAGTCGGAGAACTGTATTGAAACGGTCGCGCATAAAACGGCGTGCGACGAAAACGATAGCTAGCCGAACCGTGGATTCCGTTTGTCCCCGAAGGCGTAACGGCGTTCATTATTAAACCGGGCGTGTTGCCGAATTCTGCGGAAAAACCGTTGGTAACAAGCTGAACTTCGCTGACAAACGTTTCGGAAATCGGCATTAAACGAATTCCCGGACGGTCGGCTTGCGTGTTGCTGTTGCCATCGAGTTGATAATTCGTCCGCCGCGCATAGCCGTTGGCATTGATGCGCGGCACGCCGAATTCGGAGTTTGGTCTGCCGGTTACATTCGCCTGTAAAAGTGAGTAATTATAGGGGTTGCGCGAAACAAGCGGAAGATTTTCCACTTCTCGCGTCGTCATCACGCGACCAACGTCAATTTTGCCCGGGTCGGCAATTGGCGCGTCGGAAGTAATCGTTACGGTTGCCGACACATCTCCGGCTTCCAGAGATAAATTAACTGTTGCCGTTTGTCCGGTAGTTAGCGTTACGCCTTCCCGAACAAGACGTTTAAAGTTCGCGGCTTCGACGGTTAAGCGATAAGTTCCGAGCGGAAGAAGCGGAGCGCGATAAACGCCGCTTTCATCGCTGACGACCTGGCGCTCGCTTCCCGTTTCAATGTTTCTAACTGTAACTGTAGCGCTTGGAACGGCTGCGCCGGCAGCGTCGGAAACAACGCCTTCAATCTGTCCGTTTAAGGCTTGCGATTGAGCATTTGCCTGATAATAACTTCCACCAAATAATGAAACTAACAACAAGCAAAACGAAAATATGCAAATTCGACTCTTTGTCTGAATCATGAAAATGTACTCCTTGATTTGTAAACTATAAAAGATTGTAACGAGCAAAAACAGAAATATATTACTATTCTATGTGATACTGCCCGAAAAGTTAATATGAATTTAATTTGCTCGAAAAATTCGACTACAAATAAATTAAGCGATGACCTTTGTCATCTAAATCAATCGAATCGTAAATCCAGTCAATCAAATTCGGTCCGTAAAGGTTATGAAACGACAAAACGTTTAGTGTTCTTTCCTGCAAGCCTTTGTGCGGAAGAAGCGAAGCGAACGCTGTTTCAATTTGCCTTTGAACCACTTTGTCTTTTCTTATCTGGGCGTGTTGAAATTTTGTCCGTAAGCTTCCGATGTGGTATAGAATTTTTCGTCTCCGATTTGCTAAATTGTCAGCTAAGGTTGGTTCGATTTGCGACAGATTTTGGTCGAGACGGTTTAACTGAACATTGATTTTTTCTTCCGCTTCGGCAAAAACCGTCGCCATTTCCCGATTAAGATATTTTTCGACTATTTTCGACAACACATTTTCCATTCCGGCAAACAAATCTTCAAATCGCAAATCATATTTTTCAAGCGTCTTGGCGTGTTTCGATTCAACGAGCGTGAAACTTGCGCGGTGGAAAATCGCTGTCTGCGGTCGGTCGAGAATTCTGTAAACTTCGGCTGATTGAGCAAAGTAAGCAACTTCGGCAGCGCCGCCGAAATAAGCGACTGTCGGCAGCAGATAATCCTGCACAACCGAGCGCAGAACAACGCTTGGACTGAATCTTTGCGGCTCGCGCGAGGCTACGTCCGCTAATTCTTCGAGAGTAAATTCGCGGTCAATGTCTTTAACTCGATAAGTTTTCTCGCCCGTTTGCTTGAGCGCGTGACGGGTTTTGTTTTTCGCCTGCCAGAAAAGCGGAAAATAACCGTCAGCGATGAAAACCTGTGCGTGATAATTTTTGCTTTCTAATTCCTTATTGCGCGCTTGCAGAGCTTTGACGATTTCTTCGGATTTTTTTATCGCCTCGACATAAAGCGGAGCGGCGAGTTTTTTGAGTCTTTCGTCGAGCGGGCAAAGCATTATCAATCCGTATTCGCCCAGAAATTTTATCAACAACTTGGCAAACGCGTCTCCGAAATTGACGCCCGGTTTCCAACATTCTTCAACCGATCGGCGGAGGTCGTCGGTAAATTCGGTATGCGGCAAATTTTCAAAAAGCGCATTGACTGTTTCTTTGATTGTTTCGTCCAGCTCAACGTAACCGACGGGCAAATTTTCGTAACATCTCTGCGGTTCATTTTTTAATTCGACTAATTTGCTTTCGCGCCCAATCACATTTGCTTTTGAAACTTCCGCAAAATCGTGGTCTTCGGTCGCAATCCAAAAAACCGGCACAGCTTTGATTCCGCGCGCCCGAAGGCACTCAGTTAATCTGACTGCCGAAAGCGCTTTATAAATCGTATAAAGCGGTCCGGTAAAAAGTCCCGCCTGTTGACCGGAAACGATGGCGACGCAATCGGCTTCGCGTAAAAGTTTTATATTTTCTAAAGTTTTTTCACTCGCGCCGCAATTGGCATTCATTTCTTCGAGAGCGTCGCAGAGCGCTTCGCGGTCGGTTTTATAATTCTCTAAAACGGTCGGAATACGTTGCGAAATCTGCGTGTGAGAATTTACGCTTAAGCCATAAAACTCAGCTAACTCATCGGGATTTTGCTGGTATTCGATGAATAATTTCGATTGATTTGGAATATTAGAAAAAGGCAGAGTTTCCACTTTGAATAATCGTTGACTAGCCGCGCACGGGTTTGCATCTTCTAAACTCACAAGTTTTCTCCCATTAAGGATTTGATTATAAAGTTCCGCGCGGTAAGTTCCAAGCTGAAAATAAAAAAGGGCGATGTTTTTTTACATCGCCCTCGAGTAAACAGTTGAAATTTGAAGGTTATTTTTCTGTTGCCGCAACACGCGGTCTGGTTAAAGAATCATTAGAAGCCGGCGCTCGTGCGCGTTCAATCCGATAAACGCCGGAAGAATGCGTTCCGGCAAAAATGCGGTTTGAATCATTCGGGTCGAATGCCATTGACCAAATTCGGTGACTCGGTAAATTTCTTTCCTTCGAATCTATTCTCTTCCAAGTCGAGCCTTCATCTTTTGAAAAATAGATTCCGCCGTTGGATTCCAAAGCACTGCTGGCAAAAATTTCACCAGAATTACGCGGATTGATGAGAATACTTGTGAAATTGCCGAGCGGGAGATTACCGCCGCGTCGCCAAGTTTTTCCGCCGTCGCGACTTAAATAAAGTGTCTGCGATGTTCCCACGAAGATGTAATCTGGGCGTTTGGGGTTAATGGCAATCGAACTGATTGGCGTTTCTTCGGAAATACCGGCAACTTTTTGCCAGGTTTTACCGCTGTCGTGCGAAACGATTACGCCGGAGCTCGCCGTTCCAATCCAGATTGTCTCCGGTTGATGCGATGTTGTAAAAATCACGAAAACATTTTCATTTATTCCTTCTCCGAAAGGAACTTTTTCCCAACCCTTGGTCACATCATAACTGCGATATAAACCTTTGTCGGTTCCGGCGTATAAACCGTTTTTACCATCCTCGGTTTGAGCTAAAACTTTAACTTTTTCAGTTAAAGCCGGAATCAGTTTCGGCTCGGTTGAAACCGTTGTTGTTGTCGCTGGTTCCGGGGTTGCGACGATAACAGGCTTTGGTGCAGGCGTCTTTGCTTTGGCTGACCCAGTTTTGGTTGTTTTTCCTTTTACGGCTTTCTTTTTTACGGGTTTTTTGACGGGAATCGGTTTCGGCTCCGTCAATTGCGTCCAGGAAACTCCGCGGTCAACCGAGCGAAACAAGCCGAGATTTGTTCCGAGATACAAATTGTTCGGAGCAATTTTATCCTGGAGAATGGCAAACGGAGAAATTCGTCCGACATCGATATTTTTCGCTTGCTGCCAGGTTTTCCCCCCATCGTTACTTATAAAAACGAATCCGCCCCCAGTTGCCGTATTATGCGTGGTCGCATAAAGCCGTTCCGGGGTTTCAAGGTCGGGTATTACCGAATAGGTAAAGCGACTAGTGAAATTATCGTTGGTCGGAGCGAAATTTTTTCCGCCGTCGCTTGAAACTAAAACGCCGTAATTATTTGTTCCGATAAAAACTCGGTCTGGTTCATCGGGATGAACGGTAATTGAGTTAATTTCCAGATTTCTCTGCGTGGTTAAAGCCCAGGATTTACCTTTATCCGAAGTCATCCAAAAACCCTCGGTGGTTGCGGCGTAAATTGTTCCGGGCTTGGACGGATGTTGCAGAATGTCCCGCGTGCGGCGCGATTGCGAGGGTATACCTTGAATTTTTGCCCATTTTTCGCCTTGATTAAATGATTCGTAGATACCGCTGCAAGCCGAAGCGACAACGTGGTCTGGATTTTCCTTGTCAATCGTAATCGCAAATACATCAGAATCGTCAATCATTCCGTTTTTGATTAAGCGCCAGCTTTTCCCTCTATCATTTGATTTATACGCGCGCCACCACGTTCCGGCATAAATCGTATCGGCTGTGCGCGGGTCAATCGCAAGCGAATCAATATTAACCGGCATTGTTTCGGATGATATTTTATCCCAATCATCGCCTGAATTTTTTGAAGCCCAAACGCCGTTGATGGTTCCGACTAAAATTAAATTCGGGTCTGCCGCAGACTGAACCATCGAGTGGATTGATTCTTTTCTTAATTCTTTGGCTTCCTTCCAAGTTGCGCCGCCATCGGTTGTTTTAAAAAATCCGCCCGGGTCTTTATGACGATGACCCGAAGCGTATATCATATTTGAATCACGTGAATCAATTATTAACTGGTCAAGAATAAGCTGCGGACGATTAAAATTAACCAGTAGACGCCAGCTCCTTCCGCCGTCCGCAGATGTATGAATTTGCCCGTCAAGCGTGCTGATATAAAGTCGATTTTTATCTTTCAGGTCAATTACGACGGCTCTGACATCACCGCCGTTGGGACCGACAACTTGCCAATCGTTAAATTTTACTGTTTCGCTTATCGTGTCTTCGGATGCAAAAGTCGAGCTGCCAAAACACAGCACAAACAATAAAGCTACTGAAGCTAATACACTTGGTTTGAAACCGAATTTATATCTAGTTTTTTCCATCATAATTTTTCTCTTTTGTATATATCTTATTGAAAAATTGTTTTATTACGGAGAGTCAAGAATCAATTACTTGAGATGAATAATAAAGGATAAATTGTTGCACTGAAAACGCAATCAGTTTGCGGAGATTGAAGATTTGTTTTTAAGATTTATCGGTGCGTAGCGGTAAATCACTCGATTAACTTTTACACAGAAATACGAATAAATCAAATTTTTTGTCCCTTCAAAATTTAAAAGCGTAAACGGGTAAGATTTCAATTGAAATCTTACCCGTTTAAGAAAGTTTTCATCTATAAAAGATGCAAACGGATATTTGTATTACGGTGTCGGAGGTAAAGCACCAGCCGGAACACGATACATTCTTGTTTGTATTCCTTCACCAGTATCTGCGCCTCTTACGAAAGTTATACGACTTGCGTCAAACTTACGGAAGTTTATGTGGTTTCTGATAAGTGTTTCACGTCTAGCCACTTCTCTATCCGTACCACTGTTGATGATATAACCTTGTGACGTCGGGTCATTCTGTAAGTCGATAAAGAAGTTATCAAGAATACCTCTGAGTTCATCAGCAGGAACATTACCAACTGTCGTGAACAGAACAGCTTCTGGCACAGCCGGAAGACCGACGGTTACCGATTCAGACCTGCTACATTCAGTACATGTGACGCTAGTTACATTAACCGTAGCGGTTACGTTTTGACCAGCTAAATTAGCATCTGTTTGAACTCTGATAGACGGTGTTCCCTGACCTTCAATAATCGTGCCTTGGGTAACTGTCCAATCATATGTAAAGTCAGTGCTACCACCGCTCAAATTAGCCGTAAAGGTTAACACGTCACCAGCTTTAACTTCACCTGAAGGACCGGTAACCGTAAGAGTCGGGCATACGCATACTGCTATACAATTACAAGCTTCGACGGTAACTGTTCTCGTTTGAGTTTGACCACAAACGCCGCAGCCATCGTCAACGCCCGCTGTGATTGTATAAGTTCCCGGAGCAACGCCGGTCAAATCCCATTGGACATTGGCGCCTTGACCGACAATGCGTCCGCCTGAAACCGTATAGTTATAGGTCAGCACGTCGTTTTCCGGGTCAACCGCCGTAGTAACTACATTAGTCGACATATCATCGGAACAATTAGCACCTTCGGCTGGTCTAGTTCCGGGACCGCAAGGTGTTGTAATACGCAATTCGCTAACTTCTAAATTAGTAACGTTGGCAAATTGATTTGGAACCTGACCCGGAGCTCGCGCATTACGATGACCGGCTGTTAATTGGAGAATAAATCCGTGCGGATCAGATGATGTTCTGAATCCCGGAGGAACTCCGGTAAAATTGCTAGTGACAGTAGATGTCGGGTTAAGAATAGTAGCAGTCGTACTAAACGCATCACCCTCAAAACTACCTCTGTTTTGTGAATTAAAGTGATAGCGGTAAGCAGCACCAAAACTCATCCAACGGGTTGGAAACATGCGCGCTCCGGCGATACCATCTAACGGACTATTTTCAAAAGCATTCGGAGTGCGTCCGCCGACATATTGAGTCGAGCGAAATTCCAAAATCGGTTGGAAATATCTGTTAACCGGAAAGTCCAGTGCAACTCCGGCAAGAACTTCGTCGGGACGGTCTAATAAAGTAACTTCTCCTGTTCCTAGATCGCCTTTTACACTGCTGTTATAAATATAACCAATGTTTGCCGATACGTTCATCCATTTACGTAATCTCGCATCGCCGAATAAAACTAAACCGACGTCGCCGCGATTACTGCTAAATGGATTAAAGCCGCCGCCGCCGGCACTCGAGCCGCGCTGAAGCTGGTTAAATCCGCTGGCTTCATCCGCATTATCCATATAAAAGCGATAAAAAGGAATAATACCTATTCCGTATGGATTATTCGGACCGGTGAAACGAATTTTACCGCCGACGGTGAAAGTATTGAAAGACGATTCACCAAATGTGCGATTAATAAAAGGCGCGTCGGGCAAATAACTCGGAGCAAGCGTAAATACGGTCGGATTAGCCAAAGCCGGATTGCCAACTGTATTTGTCTGTAGAACTATGCCCGGCAGAATACTTCCGTAAACCGAACCGAGACCCGGAAAGGCGTCGGCGCCGTTATTTCCGGCTACTGGGCTTCCGACAACACCGAGATTTCCGTTAATCGTTCCGCCGACAAAAGGAAATTGACCAAATCGTGCCAGTTGCGGACGGAAAACCGCTAGGTTTCCAAACTGTCCCGTTCCCAAAACAACTGCCGGTGGTCTAACTAAAGAAGCACCGGATAAAATCTGTGAGTTGGGAAGATAAAAACCGGAAAGGTTTCGCGGCGAGTTGACTTTAATTGCGCGGTAAGCATCTGTATTGAAGAACAACTCGACATGGTCGCTCAATCCAATTTGAAAGCTTACGGGCACTTCAACAATATCCGCATCGCCCGGATCGCGGTCATAATTGCTATATGCCGCGCTAAAGGTGAATTCACCTCTTCTTAATGTTTGTCCGTCATAAACGGTAAAAAGACCGGTCGGACCTCCCGGAGGACCACCTGTTCCAACAGTTGGTGCCGTATTACGAGGGTCGTTAACCGATCTCAAAGTTTGGGCTGACATTGAAAAGACCAATGTCAACATTGTAAGCGCAAGTATAAACGCTTTATTAGCGAGTTTCATCACATTCCTCCGCCGAAAAAAATTTTTAAAAATTTCGAATTCAATTGTAGCTTAAAAAGACGCGAATAAATTTTCTCATCCTTTCATAAAACTACTCAATTATTACATAGACTGAAAAACTTTCAAGTGTGTCAGATGAAAATTTTTAAGCGTAACTAATACAAATTTGTAGATTTCTGTTGTAAATTTTATACGAGAGAACTGCTGAAAAGTCAATAAAACTTTTATAACTCTATTACAACTTCGTAAAACATTACTTTATCTTTTGACGAAAAGCAAGCATTTTTAACAAATTAAGTATATTTTTATCAAGCATAAATACCGCGCATTTTCGTATCAAAGGCAACGCGGTCAATTGCGAGCATATAAGCGGCTGTGCGCGTATCAACATTATGCAGCTCCGCTAGGTTGCTCAATTCGTTAAAACTTGCCACCATTTTTTCTTCAAGCCTTTGATTTACTTCATCTTCGCGCCAAAAATATCCCATCCGGTCCTGCACCCATTCAAAGTACGAAACGGTTACGCCGCCGGCGTTTGCCAGAATGTCAGGAATAACAAAAACTCCTTTGTCGTGCAAAATTTTATCAGCCTTTGGCGTCGTCGGTCCGTTTGCGCCTTCGGCTAAAATTTTACACTTTAGACGGTCGGCATTTTCCGAAGTAATTTGATTCTCCGTCGCGCACGGAGCTAAAACGTCGCATTCTAATTCCAGCAATTCTTTGTTTCCCACATAATCGGCTTCCTTGTATCCTTCCAGCGATTTTGTATATTGCAAATACTCCAAAACATCCGGTATATCAAGCCCGTTCGAATTGTGGATTCCGCCGTGAATATCTGAAATAGCAATTACTTTATAGCCTTTTTCGTGCATCAATGCAGCGCCGATGCCGCCGACATTGCCTGAACCTTGCACGACAACCGACGTTTGTTCGGGAGTTAAATTAAAACGTTTAATAGCTTCGTTAACCGTAAACAAAACGCCGCGCCCCGTCGCTTCACGTCTGCCGAGCGAACCGCCGAGCGCAACTGGTTTTCCGGTAACAACTGCCGTCACGGTATGACGAGCGTGCATCGAATAAGTGTCCATAATCCAAGCCATCGTCTGCTCGTTGGTATTCATATCCGGCGCGGGAACGTCTTTGTCTGGTCCAATAAAATCCAATAGTTCTGACGTATAACGTCTTGTCAAACGTTCAAGCTCACCAATGGACATCTGAATCGGATTGCAGATGATTCCGCCTTTCGCACCGCCAAACGGAACATTAACAACCGCGCATTTCCAAGTCATCCACGCCGAAAGCGCTTTCACCTCGTCTAAAGTTACATCAGGCGCATAGCGAATTCCGCCTTTTGCCGGACCGCGCGCGAAATTGTGCTGCACGCGAAAACCTTCAAAAACTTCGATGTGCCCCGTATCCATCCGAACCGGAATATAAACTTTCAATTCTCTGCTCGGAACGCGCATCACCGCGTATAAATCCGGCTCCAAGCCCAAAAGCTGAGCGGCGCGGTCAAAGCGCTCGCTCATTGCTTCAAACGGATTTTTCTCGTCGCTTCCCTTGAAACGTCTCATTTCATCAGCCATCGGATTTGCCATTAATTTATAATTCTCTCCACATTCTCAAAAAATTTTATATTTATAATTGCCGTCTAAATGTCAAAGCAAAATAAGTTTAATAAATGAATTTAATAAAAGAGCCACCCGCTTTTTCACTTTTTCACAATAAAACTTCGTTCATTGCTCCGCTGCGGTAACCGTTTAAGTCGAGCGTTACATAACGAAAACCAAGCTGGCGAAACTCCTCCGCAAATTTTCTGGTCATTTCCAAATTCAAAGCGCGCGGCATTTCCGCTTGGGAAATTTCAAGCCGCACAAGTTCGCCGTGAATGCGCACGCGAAATTCCCGAAAATCCATCGAGCGCAAAATTTCTTCGCCGCGCTCAACTTTTGAAAGTCTTTCAATTGTTACCGGAACGCCGTATGCTATTCTCGAAGACAGACACGGACTCGCCGGTTTATCCCAACTCGAAAGACCAAGATTTTTGCTCAATTCTCTGATTTCATTTTTGCTCAAACCAACTTCGATTAAAGGGCTGCGCACGCTTTTGTCAATTGCAGCCTGTCGTCCGGGACGATAATCCTGAACGTCGTCGGCGTTTGCGCCGTCCAAAACAAATCGGATTTTATTTTCGCGGGCTAAAGTTTGAAGTTTTTCGTAAAGCTCGGTTTTGCAGTGAAAACAACGATTGGTCGGATTTTGTTGGTAATAGGAATTGTCAAGTTCTTCGGTTTCGATTGTTTGGTAATTAAATTTAAAATCTTTCGCAATTTTCTCGGCTTCCGTTCTTTGAATTTGCGAAACGCTCGGCGAAAGCCCGGTCACGCAGACGGCTTTTTCGCTGAGTTCCTGTGTTGCAATCAAAGCCAGATATGCGCTGTCAACTCCACCTGAATAGGCAACCAACACGGACTGCATTTCGCGCATCAAACGGCGCAAGTTTTGTTCTTTTTCTGCGGCGGCGAGTTGGGTGGTTGGTCTGAAACTTTTTTGGGGTGTTGCCATTATTAAAGCGCTATTTACAAATCATCGAGAAAGCATTTTAACGTAAATGTTCAAAAAGCAAATCTTAACTTAGCGCGGCGCTTTAGGCAAACGTTTGTTTCAAAAATTTTCGGTTTTTGTTTTCATAAAATTTATAGACGAATTTTTCGGCTGGTGGTAAAATTTTATGAAAAACTACTTCAAAAATAAAAAAGCTGGTTTTGTTTTAATGCAGTTCATCTTTAAACCTTTTCAACAATATTCATATTTTCTCGCGGCGAGTTTTTTTATAATTTTCTTGACGGTATTTTCCCGTGCGCAGGACGAAGCAAAAGACCCGGTAGAAATTTTTAATCAAGGACAAACGGCGCACGAAAAAGGCGATTTTCAAACGGCACTTAGCTTTTATGACGAAGCGTTAAAAATCATGCCGGAATTTCCCGAAGCCGAATTTCAGCGCGGAAACGCTTTTGTTTCGCTCGGCAAAACAACCGAAGCGGAAAAGGCTTTTCGGCGCGCGCTTGAGCTTCGCGCGGATTGGACTTTGCCGATGACCAGTCTCGGCGTTCTTCTCGTTCAGCAAAACAAATTTCCCGAAGCCGAAAAACTTTTGACCGATGCCGTCGGCTCGGACGCGCAAAACTTTTCCGCTTACACGGCTTTAACCGAACTGCGTCTTAAAACAAAAGCCGCGCCCGAAACGCTAAAACAGCTTTTGACGCGCATTGAGTTGTTAACCGCAAAAGCCAATCCGACGGCGGCAATTTGGGCTTCTCGTGCCGCGCTGGAAAATGCTCTCGGTGATAAAACAGCGGCAAAAACAAGTTTAAATCGCGCTCTTTCAATTGACCCGAAAGATAAATCGGCTTTGCTCGAACTCGGTGAAATTGCCGTTTCCGAGGGCGATACAAAAACCGCTTCTGAAATTGCCAAAACTCTTTCGCAAATCGCACCCGATTCAAACTATTCTAAAATTTTGCAAGCCCGCCTTAACGCGGCAAACGGAAATGCTGCCGAAGCGCTTAAAATTTTGGATTCGATAGAAAATAAAACCACTGACATTTTGCTTTTGCGTGAGAAAATTGCGGCGAGTAATTCCGTCAATTCCGTTGATTTGGAAAAACAAATCGAATCCGACCCGAAAAACGCCGCGCTTCTCGGTCGTCTATGCAATTTGCTGCGAACGGAAAATCCGCAAAAAGCGCTCGACTACTGTAGACGCGCTTCCGAAGCCGAGCCGAACAACGTAAATCACGCTACCGGCTTCGGCGCCGCGCTTGTGCAGGCGAAACAATACGAAAATGCTGCGTTTGTGTTGAGCCGAATTCTGCAAATCGCGCCCGACAATTTTACGGCGCACGCTAATCTGGCGACGGCTCTTTTTCAATTGAAAAAATTTGCCCAAGCAAAAAAAGAATACGTCTGGCTTACGGAAAAGCAGCCCGATTTGGCAATCGCTTATTATTTTCTCGCCATCGCGCACGACAATTTGACTGAATATCTCGACGCGATGGCAAATTATCAACAATTCTTGAAACTTGCCGATGCCGAAAAAAACAAGCTGGAAATTGAGAAGGTAAATTTACGACTTCCCGCTTTGCAAAAACTCATCAAAACAAAGAAAGGAAAAAAACAATGAAACGTTTTTCATTTATCATTTATCATTTATCATTTATCATTTGCCGAAAAATTTTCCTTACTGTTTTTTTTCTATTAATCACTTTTCACTTTTCACTTTTCACTGTTAAAGGTCAGGACGAACAAAAAGACGCTGCGCCGCCACCGCTGAAGTTTATTTCCAAAGAAGAAAAAAAACAACTTGAAGCCGAAGCCGACATTACAAAACGCACGAAATTGGCTTTGTTATTAATTGATGTAAGATTAAAGGCGGCTGAAAACTTTTTTTCAAAACAACAATACCGGGAAATGTTCGATGAGCTAGGCGGCTTTCACGCGCTCGTGGATAAAACTCTCGACTTTTTAAATCGCAATAACGACGGCAGAGGAAAGATTCTCGGAAACTTTAAACGGTTTGAAATGAGCTTGCGAACATTTTTGCCGAGACTGGAAATTATCCGCCGCGAGTTGCCCGCCGAATACGAGCCTTACGTGCGGGATTTATCAAAAAGTGTCCGCCAAGCGCGGGCAAAAGCCGTCGAACCGTTTTTCGGCAATACGGTCGTTGAAGATAATTAAAAGCGGAACGCGAACTTTAGTTCGCAAACATTAGCTCTCTTTTTGCGAACTAAAGTTCGCGTTCCGTTTATATTTAAAAGAAATAAAAATGAAAAACAATAATTTTAGATTTGCTTTTTTTGCAGTTGCCGCAATTTTTTGCATTGCGTCGTTTTTTTCCTTTTCGGCAAACTCGCAGCGGCGCGATCACTTAACCGAAGCCGAAGGCGAGCTTGTGCGCGAAGCGCAGGAATTAGACCGCCGAACCGAAGTTTTCGTCAAAGCCGTTGAGCGTCGTTTTTTAGTTTTGAATAACGCGGCGCAGCCCGACGATAAAAAGGTAAAAAAAGAAGCGGAAAAATGGGGCGAGTTACCAAAAGGCACGCGCGGGCAACTTCTTCTAGACATCGAAAAAATTTTGCAGGAAGCCGTTGATAATATAGACAACGTTGCCGAACGCGATGCGAAAAGCGAGCTCTTGCCGAACGCGGTTCGCATTTTAAGCGCCGCTTCGCAAAAATTTCTTCTGCAGTTAAAAGCGCAGCTTGATAAAACAAATACGGAAATCGAAAGAGGCGCGATTCTCGGCGCGATTGATTATTGCAATCAGGTTATCGAGGCTTCAGCAAAATTGCCGAAAGAGGAAAAGAAAAAGAAAAAATCCTAAACTTCTCCAAAAACATTAGAATCTAAAATTCTCTAAAAAGTTTTTCTAATTCAGCCATTCTTGACGCTTGCGACGGGTGAGTGTTAGTTTTTTCTTTACAGTTTTTCAAACAAATTTATGGAAAATCTAAAGAAAACTCCGCTCAACGAGGCGCATCGCAAATTGGGCGGAAAGATGGTTGATTTCGGCGGCTGGGATATGCCCGTTCAGTATTCTGGCGTTATTGCCGAACATCTTCGCTCGCGAAACAACGCCGGACTATTTGACGTTTCGCATATGGGCGAATTTTGGGTTGAAGGCGCGGACGCGATTGATTTTGTTAATCGTCTGACGACAAACGATGTTACAAAGCTGGTTGACGGACAAGCACATTATTCGGCTTTAACGCGCGAAAACGGAACTGTAGTTGACGATTTGCTCATTTACCGTTTTGACCAAAACAAACTCCTTCTGGTTGTTAACGCTTCGACAACGGAAAAAGATTGGGACTGGATAACTTCGCACACGAAAGACGAAAATATCACTTTAACCAATGTCAGCGCCGATTATTGTCAGATTGCGATTCAAGGTAAAGACGCAATTAATCTTTTGCAAAAACTTACCGAAACCGATTTGGAAGAAATCAAATACTACCATTTCACGGTCGGTAAAGTTGACGGCGTTGAATCAATTATCTCGCGCACGGGTTACACGGGCGAAGACGGTTTTGAAGTTTATGCAGCTGCGGATAAAGCCGAACAGCTCTGGAATAAATTTTTAGAAACCGGAAATTACGGTGCGGAAACCGGAATTCTGCCGTGCGGTCTGGCGGCGCGAAATACTTTAAGATTGGAAGCGGCGATGTCGCTTTACGGGCACGAAATCTCGGACGAAATCACGCCGCTGGAAGCAAACTTGGGTTGGATTTGCAAACTCAAAAAAGATTTTATCGGGCGCGACGCGCTTGTCAAACAAAAAGAAGCCGGATTAAAACGTATGCTTGTCGGCTTTGAAATGACAGACAAAGGCATCGCCCGCGACGATTTCGACGTTTATATTAATGACCAAAAAGTCGGCTATGTAACAAGCGGCTCTCCGGCGCCGTTTTTGAAAAAGAACATTGGTTTAGCTTTCGTGCCAATCGAGTTTGCAAATCCCGGACAAGAAATTAAAATTGATGTCAGAGGTAAACTTTTGGCGGCGGAAATTGTCCCAACACCGTTTTATAAAAGAGAAAAATAATTTCATATTGTGATGTTTGGTTTCAATCCAAAATCTAAAATCTAAAATCCAAAATCAAATTATGGCAAACATACTGGAAAATTTACGCTACAGCAAAGACCACGAATGGGTGGCGGTTGACGGCGAAACGGCAACCATCGGAATCACTGATTACGCTCAGCATTCGCTCGGCGACGTAGTTTACGTTGAGCTTCCGAAAGTCGGCGAAAAACTAGATGCGCATGACGCTTTCGGTTCGGTCGAATCGGTGAAAGCCGTTTCAGAGATTTTTTCGCCGATTGCGGGCGAAGTCCTCGAAGCTAACGACGCATTAAACGACATGCCCGAAGTCGTCAACAACGACCCGTACGGTGATGCGTGGATGATAAAAATTAAAATGGACAATGTCGGCGAAACCGACGCCCTGCTCAACGCCGAAGAATACGAAGAATACCTTTCACAAAATGAATAACTGATAACAGATAGTGGATAGTTGTTTTTACGAATTATTCACTATCAACTATCAACTATCAACTATCAATTATGCGTTATATTCCAAATTCACCCGAAGAGCGTGAAGAGATGTTAAAAATCGTCGGCTTAAATTCGGCGGACGAGCTTTTTCGCTCGATTCCGAAAGACGTTCAATTAAACCGCGCTTTAAATGTTACCGAGCCGCTTTCCGAACCGGAAGTTATCGGCGCGATGGAACGATTGGCTGAAATGAATACGGCGTCCCGAAAACCTTCTTTTTTGGGTGCGGGCGCATATTCGCATTATTCGCCGACGATTGTTGACCATTTAATCCAGCGCAGCGAGTTTTTAACTTCATACACGCCGTATCAACCCGAAGTTACGCAAGGAACATTGCAGTATATTTTCGAGTTTCAAACGCTCGTTTGCCAGTTGACCGGAATGGAAGTCGCCAACGCTTCGATGTATGACGGCTCGACGGCGATGGCGGAAGCGTTTTTGATGGCGCAGCGCGTGATGCGCAAGGATAAAGTTTTTATTGCCGACACGGTTCATCCCGAATATCTCGCCGTTGCCAAAACCTATACGCAACACGGCGATTTAAAAATAGAAACCGTCGCTTTCGACAAGGAATCTGGACGCATTTCAGCGGACGACTTAGATGTATTGGACGACAATACCGCCGCGCTCGTCGTTCAATCGCCAAACTTTTTCGGCTGCATCGAAGATTTGCAAAGTCTCGCCGAAAAAGCGCACGCCGTCGGCGCGTTATTTATCGTCGTCATAACCGAAGCGATTTCGCTCGGCTTATTAAAATCGCCGGGCGAATGCGGCGCGGATATTGTCGTCGCCGAAGGTCAAAGTTTCGGAATTCCTTTATCTTATGGCGGACCTTACGTCGGGCTTTTCGCCTGCAAGGAAAAATACGTTCGCAATATGCCCGGCAGACTCGCCGGAATCGCTTACGACGCGAAAGGAAATCGCGGTTTTGTTTTAACTCTCGCCACGCGCGAGCAACACATCAGACGGGAAAAAGCGACTTCAAACATCTGCACAAATCAAGGTTTGATTGCGCTTGCCGCTACCATTTATATGGAAACGATGGGCAAAAAAGGCTTGCAGGAAGTTGCGATGCAAAACGCGCAAAAAGCCTCTTACGCCGCGAAGCAAATTTCCAAAATCGAAGGCTTTACGCTTCCCTTTGCCGCCCCAAAGTTTAATGAGTTCGTCGTACGCTCGCCTAAAAATGCCGCTGAATTACTTGAAAAACTTCGCTCTGAAAAAGCAGTTATCGGCGGTTTGAGTTTATCCCGTTATTACGCTGAAAATCCGAACGATTTTCTCGTTTGCGTAACGGAACTAAACACAAAAGAGCAGATTGACGATTTAGTGAAAGCACTTTCCGAAATTAGTAAATAAAAATGAGTATTACAAAAGTAACCCAACATCCGACCCAAAACGAAGCGTTGATTTTTGAGCGTTCGCAAACCGGCAGAGTCGGTTACGCTTTGCCCAAGCTCGACGTTGAAGAAACAAACATTGACGAAATTCTGCCACTCGAATTGAGAAGAACCGACGATTTGGAAGGCGTGCCGGAAGTGAGCGAAGTTGATGTGGTTCGTCATTTTACCAGAATGTCAACGTGGAATTTCTCGATTGATTTGGGAATGTATCCGCTTGGTTCTTGCACGATGAAATACAATTCGCGCTTGAACGAAAAGGTGGCGCGAATTGCCGGATTCGCAAATCTGCATCCGCTCGCGCCCGAATCAGAAGCGCAAGGCGCGCTCGCGTTAATGTATCAATTGCAGGAAGATTTGGCAGAGATTACCGGACTTTCCGGCATTTCTTTACAGCCAGCAGCCGGAGCGCACGGCGAAATGACGGGCGTAATGGTTATTCGCGCCTATTTGAATAAACGCGATGGCGAAAAATCTGCCGAGCGGCGCGTGATGCTCATTCCCGATTCGGCGCACGGAACGAATCCGGCATCGGCGGCGCTTGCCGGATTTTCAGTCAAAACAGTCAGGTCAACAGCCGAAGGCTTGACCGATTTGGAACATCTGAAACTTTTATGCAATGAAGGCGGAATTGCCGGATTGATGCTCACAAATCCGAACACCGTCGGAATTTTCGAGAAAAACATCCGTGAGATTTGCGATATTATTCACGCGGCGGGCGGTTTGGTTTATATGGACGGCGCGAATATGAACGCGCTCGTCGGCGTCGCGCGTCCCGGCGATATGGGCGTGGACGTAATTCATTTAAATTTGCACAAAACATTTTCCACTCCGCACGGCGGCGGCGGTCCCGGTTCAGGTCCGTGCTGCTGCACTGCTGAACTCGAACCGTTTTTGCCAGTTCCGCGAATCGTTAAAGAAGACGAAAATTACCGACTTGATTCAAACCGTCCTGAATCAATCGGGCGCGTCAAAGCGTTTTTCGGCAACTTCGGAATGTTCATTCGCGCTCTCGCCTACATTCAAACGCACGGCGCAGGCGGGCTTCGTGAAGCGACCGAATCAGCCGTTCTGAACGCGCGGTATGTCGGTCATCATTTGACCGAAGAATTTGACAAACCGTTTGAGTCTGATTCAATGCATGAAGTTATTTTTTCGCACAAAAAACAATCGCGCAAAGGCGTTCACACGCTCGATATTGCAAAACGCCTGATTGATTACGGTTTTCACCCGATGACAATTTATTTTCCTTTAATCGTCGAAGGCGCGATGCTGATTGAGCCGACCGAATCAGTCGGCAGGCAAGACCTTGACGCATTTATAGACGCGATGAAATCAATTAATCAAGAAGCGCAGGAAAATCCCGACCTTGTTATCGGCGCGCCGCATTCGACGCGCATCGGAAGACTTGACGAAGCAACCGCCGCGCGAAAACCTATTCTGCGCTGGAAACCCGATATGGAAGCGACGGCGAAGTCGGCGTAAGGTTTAGCTAATGAAACCCTTAATCTGTCCGCAATGCGGCGGAAAAATTACCGATTATTCGCAATTGGATAATTTCGCCACGTGCGGCTACTGCGCGACGCGGTTTGTTATCGAACCGGAGAGGCAAAAATCTCCGACGCAAACCGAATCTGTCTATCAACCGTTAAAAACTTCAAGACCGAATCCGAATGTTTTTATCGTTACTATCGGCGTTGCTTTAGCAATCGTCGGCGGAATATTTTTTCTGGCGCTATTGTCCCCGAAATCGAAACCCGAACCTACGCTCCCAAGTGTCGCACAAACTTACTCAACGCCAACACTAACTCCGACTGCTTCGCCGACCGCTACTCCGAATCCGAATCTGCTTCAATTCGGCGGGAAAGGAACGTCAAACGGTTTGTTTCAAGATGCTGCTGACATTACGGTTGATAAACAAGGCAGAATTTACGTCGCCGATGAAAGTTTGCGCGTCCAGCAATTTGACGAGCGAGGAGAATTTTTGAAGGTCTGGCAGATTCCTTCGCAAACCAATCGTTACCGACGCGCCCGAACAATTCAAAAAATCGCGGTTGATGATAAAGACAGTCTTTATGTTTTAGTCGGCGGAACGATTCTGGTTTACGAATCGGACGCGAGCGAGCCTTTTAAAACCTTTCACGTCGCGCCTGATTTTATGCAGGATTTCGCTCTCCGCAGCGACGGCGGCTTTCTCATCGTCTCCAATAACGGCGAAATCGAAACTCTGCTTTTCGTCAACCAAGCCGGCAAAATTACGCGCCGTCTCAACGGATTTCACACCGAAACCGCCGACGCCGCTTTGTCGCCACACGAAACCGGGTTGGCGGCGATTCGGCTGGCGGTTGACGGCGCGGGAAATATTTTTTCGGTTTATGCGTTCGGCGATTTGGGCAGCTACCAGCTTAATTATAACCCCGAAGAATTGATGATTTTTCGCTTTACGCCCGAAGGCAAATACGTTAACAAATTTGTGCGGAGTATGAACTCGTGCGGTATCGTCGTTGACAATCAAAGCCGCATTTACGTCTCCGACAACAGTTCGATTAATGTCTATTCCAACACCGGCGAGCAAGTGGCAACCGTTCCCAAAGTTGGCAGAATAAATTCCTTTGCCCTCGACAAACAAAACAACGTCTATTTCATCAGCGATGATTATGTTTACAAACGTCCCGCCGTTCAATAAAATCAAACCTCATTGCTCAACGAAACTCTTTCCCGATTAAAGTGAACATATGGAATTAGCAATCCAAAAACTCGCCATCATTTCATTTTTTGTCATCGGTTTGTCGCACATTTTCCAGCCACGCGCGTGGGCGCAATTCTTTATTGACATACGCGGGCGTGGCGAAACAGGCAGCTTTATAAATGCGTTTATACATTTCCCTCTCGGCGCTTTGATTATCGCTTTCCACAACGTCTGGCAAGGAATTCCGATGATTCTGACCATAATGGGTTACGGTTGGGTATTGAAAGGTTTCATCTATTTTGTATTTCCCAAATACGGACTAAAAATTATGTCGCGTGTTTCGCTGGAAAAATCTTGGGAATTTACCGTCGCCGGTTTTGTGTTGATTGGGATAGGCGGGTTGTTGCTTCTGTCTTTAATCGGCAAACTGTAAAATAAAGTAATTAGGAAACTTTAACAAAAGCGATATAGGTTTTGTTCGAACTCAAAAATAATTAAATTTCTCACCCTTAAATAAAAATTGTAAAATGTTTTTATGCCGGAATTACGCAATTTGACCGCACAAGCCGAATTGAAAACGCGTCTGGAAACCAACCCGGAGCCGCGCACGACTGTTTCGTTTTATAAATATCATTCAATCGAAAATCCGCAGCAATTTAGAGACGAGCTTTATGAAAATCTCGAAAGGTTCGGCGTTTTAGGAAGAATCTACGTCGCCGGTGAAGGTATCAACGCGCAGGCGAGCGTGCCGAAAAAGAATTTTCAAGCCTTCAAAGATTATTTGTATTCGATAGATTTTCTCAACAGCGTTCGTTTAAACATTGCGGTCGACGACGGAAAATCTTTCTGGGTTTTGAATGTTAAAGTCCGAAAAAAGATTGTTGCCGACGGTATTGACGACCCGAATTTTTCGATGCAGCGTCGCGGCGAATATGTGAATGCGGAAGAATTTAACAAATTAACGGCAAATCCCGAAACGGTTGTCGTTGATATGCGAAATTATTACGAATATGAAGTCGGGCATTTTGAAAACGCGCTGGAAGTTCCGTCGGACACTTTCCGCGAGCAGTTGCCGATGACGGTTGAAATGCTTGAGGACAAGAAAGACCGAAATATAATTATGTATTGCACGGGTGGAATCCGCTGCGAAAAGGCGAGTGCTTATTTGATGCACAATGGTTTTACACGGGTTTTCCATCTCGAAGGCGGAATTATTGAATACGTGCATCAGGTAAAGAAACAAGGTCTCGAAAACAAATTTAAGGGGAAAAATTTTGTTTTTGACAATCGTCTGGGCGAGCAAATTTCGGACGAAATTATCAGTAACTGCCATCAATGCGATGATAAATGCGATACGCACCGAAATTGTGAAAATACCGCGTGCCATCTGTTGTTTATTCAATGCGCTAATTGCTTTGAAAACTTCGCCGGTTGCTGCAGCAATGAATGTTTGGAAATGACTATTTTACCGCCCGACGAGCAAAAGGAACGGCGGCGCAAACAGGCAACTGAAGACACCGGTTTCAACAATAGTAAAAAACTGTTTCGGACTAGATTCTTTGACGTGCGTGATTAAACTTCTATTACATTCAGTATGAAAAAATCAATTTAATTTTCTGTTTATGATAAAATTCTATAGGTTAGGGTTTTATTTACTTTCAAATTTCGCAAATTATGACAGGCGGCATTATTATTCACGTTTCAGTCGGCGCGGAAAAACGAACCGAGTTTTTTTCGGAAGAAAATATCCGTTTCGGAACGAACGAAACGTGCGATTTGCAGATTCACACGCATAAAATTTTTGCCGCGGGCGTTTGGCTTGAATTAGAGCTTGAAGACGGCGTTTATCGAATCGTTAATTTTAACGAAAAACTCGGACTGACCTTAAACGGAAAACCGATTCACCGTTTTGCCGCCATCGAAGACGGCGATACGATTGACGTTCCGGCAACCGATATTTCGTTTTCTTTTTTTTCGCTGACCTCGAAATCATTACTTATTACGACAAACCGCGAGCAGACGCACGTTGCTCAATTTATCGAACAAGCTGCTATCGGCGCTGCCGTTTCGCCGAAACGCGATGACGCAAAAGCATTTTTGCGCGAATTTGTCCGCGAACTTTCGCGCGAAGTTTCATGGGTGACAAAACTCGTCATTCTCGCTATCGTCATCGCATCGATAAGCGGAATTTTTTATCTCGGCGTCGCATTTAATCGAGAACTGCAAAAAAATCGTCAGCTTGCCGAGCGACAAAATGAAGTTGTTCGCCAATTACAGGAAAGAATTGCTCAAACCAACGACCAGATTGGCGAGATAGACAAAACCAACAAGGACATTATCAAAACCGTCTCGCTCGCGCCGAGTTTGCGCGTCGAATACGGCAACGGCGTTTGCTTAATCGTCGGCGTTTACGATTTGGTTGAACGTAAAAGCGGCAAGATACTGCGTTATCCGAACCCGCAGGACTTTCAGCCGAGTCCGTATGAGCCGGAGGCGACAATTAACGAAGAAGGTTACACTAACCCGCCGGTTCAAATGGGTTTAACCACCGTAGGAACCGGCAGTCCGGTCGAGTATGACTTTATCGGAACGGGTTTTCACGTCGGAAGCGGCTACATCGTTACAAATCGCCACGTCGTTCAACCGTGGGAAGAAGACGAGTTGGTGAAACAAATGATGAAGGACGCAGGCGGACAGCCGCGAATAAAACGGCTGGTTATTTATTTTCCGAATCTGCCGAAACCGATTCCGCTTCGCCTTCGTCAAATCGCCTCGCGCGAAGATTTAGCCGTCGGTTCGATTGATGCCAACTATGTTTCGCCTGACATTCCGGTTCTGCCGATTGACACCGAAACGAACGCGGTTGAAGTCGGTAAAACTGTTGTTACGATGGGTTACCCAAACGGACCCGACCGGCTTCTGGCGATGATTGACGATAACGAAGCCAAGTCAATCAATTCGCGTTTCGGCGGCTCGCGTCAGGCTTTGATAAATTTTCTGGCGCAATCGCTTAAAATTGTTCCGCTAACGACACAGGGAGCAATTACTGATCTTCAAGCGACGCGCATTGTTCACGACGCGAAAACGGCGGAAGGCGGTTCGGGCGCGCCGCTTTTTGGTCAAACGGGAAAAGTTATCGGCGTCAATTTCGGTGTTTTTACCGAAAACAACGCGGCAAATATGGCTGTCCCGATTAGCTTTGCCGTTGCTTTGTTGAAAAAAGCCGGTTGGAAATCGCCCGAAGAACTTAAAAACGAAGCCGCAACCCAAAATCAAACCGCAAGCGCAAATACGAATACGGCGCAAGACAAAGCGCAATAAGACAATTACGAATTAGAAGAAAGATGTTCCGTAATTCGTAATTATAATATTATGGATAATTTAGTTTTTTCAAATATGCTTCATCGTCCGGCGCGAACGGCGGTCAGCATTTTAGGCATTGCCGTGGGCGTTTTGCTGATTGTTTTTACAATCGGTTTAGCTAACGGAACGATGCGCGAACGCGCCAGCCGCGAGGCGAACGTCGGCGCGGAAATTATGTTTCGCGCCTCGGGAACACGCGGCTTGAGCGGTTCCGAATCGTTCCGCCTGCCTGCTTCAATGGCTGAAGAATTAAAGACCGTCGAAGGCGTCAAAACAGTTGTTCCAATTGGACAAAACTCGGTTTCAGCCGAAGACAACAACACGGGAAGTCGTTTAATTGACGCCGTAAATTTTGAGGAATACGCAAATGTTGCCGGACTACATATTGTTGAGGGGCGCAAATTTTCGGACGGCGACGACGAAGTGATTATTGATACGGGTTGGCAAAGACAAAAGAACTTAAAAGTCGGCGATAAAATAAAACTTTACGAGCGCGAATTTACGATTGTCGGAACATATGAACCGGCGGGCGGAGCGCGAATAAAAATTCCGCTTCAAACAATGCAGACGCAACTCGGCAGCGACGGCAAAGCAACGGCATTTTTAGTCAAAGTCAAAGAAAATTTCACGCCCGAACAAGTAGCCGAAAATTTGCACGCGCGATTTCCTGAAAACCAGATTATTCTCACCAAAGATTTGGAAGAGCTTTATATGGCTGGCTTTCCGGCTCTCAATGTCTTTTTGAATGTCATTATCGGCGTCGCGGCTATTATCAGCGCACTGGTGATTTTGCTGACGATGTATACAACCGTGACGGAAAGAACCAGACAAATCGGAATTATGAAATCTCTTGGAATGTCGAACCAGAAAATTTCGTGGATTATTGCTCAAGAAGCGTTATTAATTAGTTTTTGCGGCATTGTCGGCGGAATTTTACTGACCGTAATTTTGCGTTTTCTTTTATCGAAAGTGACAACTCTCGAAGTCGAAATCAGCCCGCTGGTCGTGACTATTACATTTGTCATCGGACTAATCGGCGGCGCAATCGGCGCGGTCTATCCAGCGTTGCGGGCAGCGCGACTCGATGCAGTCGAAGCTTTAAGTTACGAGTAAAGCAATTCCAAATTAGTAAACATACGACTAGAATTTGGAATCTGGAATCTGAAACGATGGGCGACAAAGTATTAAAAGAAACAAAACTGGCATTTATCGGCTGCGGCGTGATGGCTGAATCAATCATTGCCGGAGTTTTGCGGAAAAAGTTAGTTGCCCCAAATAAAATTTTCGGCTCGCACCCGCGCGGCGAAAGACGCAGCGAACTCGAGAAAAATTATAAGATTGAGATGTTTGAAGACAATCGAGAGGCGGTTGAATCTTTGCCCGGTAAAAATTCGATGGTTATCTTATGCGTCAAACCGCAGCGTATAAAATCCGTTTCAGCCGAATTAAAAGGCGCGATTTTGCCCGAACAACTCGTTATTTCAATCGTCGCGGGAGCAACCATCGAAATGATTTCCGAAGCGCTCGACAATCATTCGATTGTCCGCGCAATGCCGAACACGCCTTCGCAAATCGGCGCGGGAATGACGACGTGGACTTGCACTTCCGCTGTTGAAGAAAATCGTCAAGCGCAGGTCAAAGAATTATTATCGGCGTTGGGAAAAGAAATTTTTGTCGAAACCGAAAATATGATTGATATGGCAACCAGTTTGAGCGCGACGGGTCCAACATATATTTTTATGGTGATGGAAGCCTTGACCGACGCGGGCGTGCATCTCGGTTTTTCGCGCGAAATGGCAAAGGAATTGGTTCAGGAAACGATGCTCGGTTCGGTTCGATTTGCTATGGAGTCGCACAAACACCCGGCGGAACTCCGCAATATGGTCACGTCACCGGGCGGAACTTCGGCGGACGCAATTTACCAAATGGAGAAAGGCGGTCTTAGAACTGTTTTATCAAAAGCCGTTTATTCGGCGTATCAAAAAGCAGTCGCGCTCGGACAAAAAAAGTAGTAGCCGCTTTAATTATTCTAGTACGTTGTTAGATTTTTCTTTTTCAAAGATAAAATTTGTTAATTCAAAAACTGTTCAAGAGGAGCGGGAGCGAAGGCGCTTATGTTCCTCTTGAAAATTGATGATTCATGGCAGTGCCGTGAAATTCAACTCTCTCAATTCTTCGTTGACGCTCACGACTTGCGTGGCGAACGAGTAGTTTTTTGATGAAATGCTGATGATGTAAGTTTCGCCTGCCCTTACATCGTAAAAGCTAAAATAGCCGAACGAATTCGTATACGCCGTGCGTGTGTCGCCGGATTGATCCGTCAATTGAACGACAGCTCGACGAATGCCTCTGCCGCCGGAAGTAACAACGCGCCCGCCGACGCTAACGCTTGCCGCAGTCGGTAAGAGGCTATCGCGGAATCTGGAGACGACAAGCGCCGTGTTATTAATCGTCCGGGCATTATCGCGCTGGTTGACAATGCCTGTCGGCACGCCGTTGTAGTTAATGTTGGGGTTTGAGAAATACGGAACGCGCGGGCAATTGAGACAATATTCAGGATAAGTCATCACCGTCCGAAAATTTGCCGCTAAATTGTAATAACCGAACGCGTATGGAAAAACAGCCTGTGATTGCGGAAGACCGTTTTCAGGGCTATGGTTCGCGCCTTGATTATGTCCGATCTCGTGCGGAAACGTCAGATTATCAACCGCGCATTGCCTTTTTGAAACGGAAAAACCCTCTGATTCAAATCCCGCGTTGTGTTCTCCCTTTGCCATCAAGCCTGCGATACCACAGTTACCCACCGTAAAAGTTTCTATCAAAAGCCCTACCACATCGGCTTTGTAAGTGTTGCGGGCGGCGGCAATGGTCGCATTGCTTCTAACAAAGTTAAGATACGTGCTGTTACTGCTCGGTTCGGCGTAATTGACTTCCATTGTGTGAACCAGACGCGCGCGCGTGGTGATTGCGCTGTTTTGATAAGCCGTGTTGGTGATTGCAATTGCTTGCTGCGCGAAGGCGACAGCCTGCGTCGTCCCCCCGAGGAATGCGCGAACGTCATCGGTGTAAACAATCATCACGTCGATTAAGCTCCCGTCGTCAATTTGCGGCGCTAATTGTCGGTTCCGTTCGTTTGGCGCAGAATCTCCGAATAACTCTGAAGTTCGCTCTAAAACATTAGCTTCTGAGGCAAACAAATTCGTTTCGCCTTTTCCGCCGAAAATGTCAACGTCATTGTCGTTTTCGGGAAAAAGACTTTGGTCAATTTCAACCAGAATGTGCGCTCCGTTTGCTTGGGGAATGATTGAATAAACGCCGGTCGGCGCATAAATCAAACCCGCCAGCGCGTCTTTATAAACCGTTAAAATCACGTCGCCACTCCAGCCATTCTCACCGTAGATTTTACCGCTCCACGAAAAAGTGTCGGCATTCTGTTGGACAAAACCTTCGGTTTCGCGCCTGATGGCTTGAAAAACTTCGCCGTCGAAAAGCGGAATCTCGATTTGCTCCGCTTGCAGCGAATCAATCGTCTTGAAATGCACCCGGATTGATTGCTGGTGAATGGCGGCAATTGACAAATTTTTCTCGGCTTCTTTCATTTCGCCGACAAAATCAAAAAGTTTTGTATTTTCCGTTACCGTTTTGCCGGAAGTGACAGCGGAAGTAAAAATTATCGTTGCCAAAACAAAGCAAATCACGAATAAAAGCCGCGATGTTTTCATTAGAAGTTCTCCTTAATATTTCTTAATTAACCTCGTGTGCAATTTTAATTTGTCAAAAGTTTAGATAATTGCAGCGGTTCGCAATTATGTTTTTGGCACAAACCGACAAATAAAGTATGAGCCAAAACTTTCCTAAGCAAGCGGGAGCAGAAATGCCAAGCATCACGTGCCCAGACGCGCTTAATAGAAAATCGTTCGCTCAATTGCCCGATAACCGTTTCTATCCGTCGGCGCAAGTTAGTCAGGCGGCGCGGAAATCTTCTCTTTTCATATTTCGCCTTGCGAAACGGCGCAATTATCTGCAAACCTTTTCGGCGAAAGTTTTCAAACAGAGCCGGCGACCAATAATTTCTGTCGCCAAGCGCGAAGCCTTTGACCGACTCGAACAAATCTTCAGCGACGACAAGTTCATGAACATTGGCGGGCGCAAATTCAAAGGCAGTTATTACGCCCGGCAACGACACGCGCAAGTGAAACCTGACGCCGAAAAAAGTTTGTCGCGCCACTTCGTCATAGCCGTAAGCGGAAATCCGGCTTAATCTTCGGCAACGGCTGGCTCGCGCAAAACGACAAACTTCCAGCGGAAAACTGTCAATCAAAGAAACTTGCCCATCAAACTCGATGTCGGACAAAATACTTTGCCAAAGCTGCTCTTTGGCTTGCCACAAGTTTGCCGATTGACGAACAAAACTCGTGCGGTGAATCTTTCCCAAGACAGGAAAAAAGTGCGCGTAGCGCCGCCGAAAATACTCGAAAATTTGTTTATCTTGCGACAAACCCAAATACTCGCCGACTGTTTCTATAGTCAGAACTTCCGCATCGGAGAGTTGCGGAGCGCATCCACGCTCGCGCAACGGTCTGTCTTTGAAAAGCCGCTTCAAGCAATCGTCAATCTGGCAAAAAACCGTTATAATCATTGTGTCCAAGTTCATCAAAAACCTCCTCAGAAAAAGCGTTGAATACTTTTTATTAGAAGGCTTTTCGACTTGGACTTTCAACTTTTCAAATATCAAATTTAATTGCACATGGGGTTAATTATTTGGTTGGTATCGGATATTTGGTTGGTCGTTTCAGGCAAACCTAAAGCAATTTTATCGCTAACTTCGTGTCACGCTCGGTTCGTTTGGAGCATTTATCGCCTTCTGATTCGTCATTGACATTTTTTCTCCATTTGCAAAATCGTTCTCATCATACTCAGATTTTTCAATTTTGCCTAATTGACGCGGCAAGAGCAACGAAACCATTAAAGCCAGGGCGGAAAGAATTGCGCCGATCCAAAAGACGCGGTGAATTGAAGTTGCCATTGCCGTCTGCAAAACTTCCAGAGTACCTTCCGCTAAATTTGCCTTCGCCTGCGGGTCTATCAAAGCATTTGGATTGGCAGCAAATTCGGCGGCGCGTTCGACGGTTAAATTGCTGTTTCCGCTCAACGCAGCTTTATTGAGTTCAGTTGCAAGTCCGGCAGTTAAAAAGGCTCCCATAATCGCTACGCCGAATGCTCCGCCTATAGCACGGGAAAATTGATTAAGCGAAGTCGCCACACCGAGTTTCGTTCGGTCAACCGCTTGTTGAACTGCGATTAAAAGCGTCAGCATCGTCAAACCCAATCCCGCGCCGATTAAAACCAAATCCAGATAAAGCCAAAATCTCGGCATTTCTCTTTGAAACAAAGCGAGAAAAACAAATCCGACAGTTAAAATTATAAAACCGACAATCGTAATTGTTCGATAATCGATTTTGAGCAGCATTCGCCCGCCGACGACTGACATCAAAACCCAGCTGAGCATTAACGGCGTTAAAAGCGAACCGGCTTCGGTTGCGGTCGCGCCTAACGCACCTTGAGCGAAAAGCGGAATGAAGGAAATCGCGCCGAACATTGCCACGCCCGCCAAAAATCCCGCTGCAACAGAAACGGCTACAGTTCGATTGCGAAAAAGCTCGAAAGGAATTACCGGGTCTTTCGCCCTTTTCTCTACCCAAACGAAAATAAGCAGCAGGATTAATGCCGAACCGAACAGCAGAAGATTTCCCGGCGCAAACAGCGTCGCTAAAGTTGAGCCGCCTTCAACCATTGCTAACATCAGTAAACTTATGGCAAGCATCAAAAGCGCTGCTCCGGCATAATCGATAGTCGGATTTTTGTGACGCTTCGGTTCTTTTAACGCCAGACCGATTATCAACGCGGCAATGATTCCCACCGGAATATTGATGTAAAAAACCCAGCGCCAGGATAATTGGTCGGTAATAAAACCGCCGACAATCGGACCGACGACGCTCGATAAACCCCAGACGCCGCTAAAATACGCCTGCATCCGAGCCCGTTCATGCAAAGTAAAAACGTCGCCGATAATCGTCATTCCGAGCGGAATAAGTGCGCCTGCGCCGAGACCTTGAATCGCGCGAAAAATTATCAACTGCGTCATCGAAGATGACATTCCCGAAAGCATCGTGCCGAGCAGAAAAACAGCAATTCCGATTTGATATAGAAGTCTTCGCCCGTATAAATCCGACAACTTTCCCCAGACCGGCACTGTTACGGTTGAAGTTACGAGATACGCTGAAAAAACCCAACTGTAATAACTAAGCCCGCCGAGCGAAGCGATGACCGTCGGCATTGCCGTTCCGACGACGGTCGCTTCGAGCGCGGCGATAAACATTCCGGTCATCACGCCCGCCGTTACCGCCCAACGTCGGCGCGAAGACATTTCCAGAAGCGGTTTGTCTTTATTTTCCGTATTTTCCGTCTGCGTTTTTGCAATTCCTTCCACCCTTGTTCAATCTGCCTTTTTATAAAAATTTTTGTAAATTCAATTTTTTATTTATCAAATTAATCCAAGTCACATAATGTAACGCCAGCGTCTCGCTGGCTGTCCTGAGGGCATCTTGCCCTCAGTTTCCCGCCACTTGAATCAATTTCGGGGTAAAGATGGCGGCAAGATGCCACCATGACAGCTGCCGAGACGGCGGTGTTACATTACGCAATTTGAATAAATAAGATAAAACAATTCATTTATCAAATGTTTCTTTGTCTTTTTCGGCAAGCTCGCCGATTTTCAACATTAAATAATCGGCAATTTCTTTATGCGTTCTTAAACGGTCTGTTTTCGCGTAAAATTCCGACAAATCAATCGGCTCGCCGAAATAAATTCTGATTTTTTCACCGCCCGTCCAATTTCCCAAAATCTGTTTCGGTAAATCGTTTCCCAAACCGGCGATAAAAACCGGAACAATCTGCGGACGCGCGAGCATAATTACTTTTCCGATTCCGGGTTGCGCGGGTAGGAAACTGTAAGCGTCGGCGGAAAGATTGCGTTTTCCTTCCGGGTGAAAACCGATGACGCTTGCCTTGCCTTCCGAACAGAGCTGAACCAAACGGCGCATCGAAAATTTGTCGAATTCGCGTTTTCTGATTTCTTTTGCTTCACGGAAAAACGGCGGATACATCGCCCACCAGCCCATTATTAAATTAACCAGCCAGCCGACGGGTGATGTATAAAAAAACTTGGCACGGACGGGGAAAAAAAGTTTTATCGGGCGGCGGGTACGGCGAAAAAGAACGCTCGAAACCGTATACATATCAAAAAACGAGCGGTGATTGGCGACAATTAAAAGCGGCTTTTCGGCGGAAGTTTTTTCGACATTTTCCAGCCCGAAAACATTCATCAAATTGTAAGTTGCCAAATAAATCCAGAGCGAACCTATGTGGCGCTGGCAAAAAGTCCAGAAATTTTTCCACGCGCCGCGATTCATTCGGTCGGTGAGCTTAAAACCTATTTTTTCCGTAAGATTTAAAGGCGCGATTTCGTGCGCGGCGGGAGCAAGCGAAGATTCGGAATCGGTTCGGTTTAATTTTTGTTTTTTTTGTAAATCGAGAGTGCCGTTTTCGTCCATTAACATTAAAGACATCTGTGAATTCTCGGAAATCTATCCTTTTCTAAAACAAACTCGCCGATTACATCATTCGTTTCGGTTAAAACAACCTTGAGCTTCATCGTGGTGCCGGAAATTTTGCCTTCGTAGCGGGCAGGCTTTTGTTCGGGCGGCGAGTCTACATGAACGGGACCGGGACGCGATTGAATGTGAACGCCCGACGTTTTGAAATTTCCTTTCGCGTCAATCGAAAGTTTTTGTTCTATACGCCCGTCGGCGCAATCGTATTCGATGTCGACGCCGTTTGCTTTGATGGTTACTCCAATGCCTTTTGCGCCCCAATTTCCCGGCGGAACTGTTTTGAGTTTTGCTTGATTCATTTTCTTTTTTACTTTTTTACTTTTCCCCGAAATTGTTTGAAATGATTTTTTAACGGCATGATTTTGAAGAGTAATTGAGTTGTTTTGACTCGATTGAACCGGCGCAGTTGCAAGTAATATAAGTGATGCCGAGCCGATAAATAAAAGACGAAATTTTCGGAACGATTTAAATTTTTTCATAATACTTTTTTCAATTCGAAGAAAAACATATTTGCTTTGCCAACTTTACCGAGTCATTTGATGCGGGAATTAAAACTGCTTTCAATTTTAATTTTTATCGTATCAAAAAAAGTTTTTGGTTCAGTCAACCAATCTGTTTCTTATCAGTAGAAGAAATTTCTTTTTCTAATTCACGTCTTATTTCATCTTCCATTCTCGCAGACTCCAAAGCTAACGGAAGTTCAGCGGTTCGCGCCGAAAGTTTTTTCAGCGCTAGCTCGGTATCGGCAAAATTTGTTCCGCGCCGCGAAGCAGCTTCTATCATATGCACGCGCGTTTCTGCTTCAATCATCATTTCTTTAGCTTCGGTCTTTATTCGTTTGAGTTTTTCGATATCGGTCTTTAATTCTTCCTGCAAATTTGCGGAGTTTTCCGACTTTAAATATTTCAATTTATTTTGTCGTCTTTCTGCCAGCATAAGTTCCTGCTTCGTTGATTTCAAAATGCGCGTTGCTGTTAAACGCGCCGCCAAAGTATCGCGGAAGGCGTCAGCCATCAACGCGTCTTTTGCTTCGATTTCCTTCAAGGATTTTCTTTCGGTGCTTGTCAATTCGTGTTTGAACCAATCAACTTCCTGCGCCTTTATTCCGTCAACCGCGATGCGTTCACGAATTTTTGCCAGCCAGCGCGAGCGGTAAAACATTATACCGCCCGAAATGATTAAGCCGAAAATAAAACCGACAATCAAAGAAATAACGCTAAAAGCCAGCAAACTAGCGGCGGCGGGCGGATTTGAGCCGAACAGAAAAAACAATACGAAAAAGATGAGCGCCGGTGTAACGGAAAACAAAATGGGCGAACTCCACGCGCCGATTTTTAACGCTTTTTCCTTCGCCAAATCACGGCGCGAAACTTCGTATCTTGTTGTTAATTCGTTCATCTTTGTGGTTTTACTCTACAAACTCTGCAAACTATATTCAAATTAAAGGCATCATAAAAATTTAGTTTCAAAAGAAAAGGGAAAATGTATTATCATTATTACTAGAAGCTATCTCAAAAATAGTTTCTCAACAAAATGAGCATACAGCCCAGTAAAACAAAGCCCAAATAGTTATCCGAATGATATTCGTAACGCACAATTATTCGCCGAAAGTTTTG
>Ga0136617_10000026_pt1 | contig 93353 bp, 94 predicted proteins | sample AntDrymUQ3222106_2_FD_129672 | JGI IMG/M metagenome (GOLD analysis project Ga0136617, IMG submission 129672) | Polar desert sand microbial communities from Dry Valleys, Antarctica - metaG UQ322 (21.06) | ecosystem: Environmental > Terrestrial > Soil > Desert | place: Antarctica: Dry Valley...
CAGCTTCGACGCTTCCTCCTTGAACTCAGGAGTAAACGACCGACGATTCTTCGACATCGACTTCCTCTCTTCCGGGTGGGAACCCTAGTGGGTTCGCTATCCGGAAGATCCACGGCCCCTCAAGCGGGCGACCGCGCGCTGGGCGGGAGGATACTGACCACCATGAGTCACCAGGCCTTGCATCTTGGTGATCGTGACGATGCCCTGGTGTTCGCGCGTGTTGCCAGCAGCGCGGTAAGGACATGTGCGCCTATAGTGCAGGCCAGCTGCGCTGCGACCGAAGCCAGAGCATTGGCCACTATAGGTGATCAGCGGGCATGTTTCGCTCTGATGAACGAGGCAGAGCGGTATTTTTCCCGAGCGCGCATAGAAGATACGCCGTCGTGGTTGCGCTTTCTTGACGAGGCAGAGCTGGCTGGCAAGTTCGGTCGTTGCCTGCGTGATCTCGGATTGTATGCCGAGGCTGAACGGCAGTTGGAGACGTCGTTAACCATGCACAAGATCAGTCAGCCGCGTAGTCGTGCTATCACGCAAATCATCTACGCCACCAATTATGTTCGGCAAGGCCATCTTGAGCCCGCCTGTCAACTGGGAACAGCCGCCCTACCTGCGTTGGTCGTCTACGTTCACAACGTACTCGCGAGTACTTGTGTGATCTACGGGAGCATCTGACACCCTACGAGCAGGAGCCGGTAGTTCACGAGTTCCGTGAGCAGGCCCGGGGAATCCTGGTTCCAAGAGACGTATGACTGGCCGCGGAAAGACAGATCCGTTTGGTCGGAACTGGACGGACGTGGAAGCGCGACAGGCTGCTCAGCAGATGCTCGAGCAGGTTGGCCTGGAGCCGGTCGGGCTTGAGCTCGTGCGTTTTGGCAATAATGGCGTCTTCAGGGTAGGGGATCGCTTCGTCGTTCGAGTAGCAAGACCGACAGCGTCCGTTGAAGGGATCAAGCGTGAAGTACAGGTTGCAGAAGCGCTGAGTTCCGCTGGGCTGCCAGTAGTTCGTTTGGCCGAGCTACCCGTCGAGCAGCCCCTCAGCGCTGAAGGATGCTTGGGCACGGTCTGGGACTATGTACGCGGTGAACGGCCGACGTATCGACAGTTTGGTGAGCTGGTACGCTACTTCCATGAACGAACAGATTTGTTAGTCATCGAACTGCCTGAGTGGCAGCCGCTGGCAGCCGCTGGCGTCCGCTGCGTGGCGTGGGAAACTTTCGACGCCATGGAGCAGGTTTGCTCGCTGTCCGTCCCCAACGAGTTGGGGGTAGCCGTAACGAAATAAGTTGTTTGTTTTGAAGGGGCTCCGGTGCCCTGACCAGCGCAGATGCCATTTTGTACTATTTTTTATGGTTTATTTATTGCATTACGCCTCCTTGCGCCGAGCACTTCCTGTCTTGAATCAATGGCACGGCCGAAGCGATGTGAAAGATATCAGGAATCGGCTTGGAGCTCACGGCGGCGTATCACGATTGCCGTGCGGGTCTGGTAAGACGCGCAACAGATGACCGGTCACTCAACGTCGCGACACACCGCAGCCGTGGCTTCGCCAGTTTGTGTTCCCGGGCCTTGCTCCGGCCGTCCACGAAGAGACGTGGAGGCCATAGGGCGTGTAACCGCTCTTTGGGGAATAACAGTGATCATCCTATTAGGTGCCGATACCTGCGGAGATGCCGTCGTCACCCGGTCAGCTGCGTGTGCTCAGATTCTAGCGTCAGCAAAACTGCTCTGTCGCGGGAATCGCCTGCTGTTTCTTTGGCTTGGCGTACAGTATCTGAGAAATCTCCTCTAACGTGTGAGCTACGTTGACATCAATTCGTCGACAGAAGCGAGGGCGAAATCGAGGGCGCTGTTAAGGACGTCAGCGACATTGAGACTAAGGGCGTGGCCACGGCCGCGACACAGGACACGGCCCAGGGCAAGGGCGCGACCACGGATGCGGGTGAGGGCGCGGCTGCTGGCGAGGGCGCGAGCGCGAGCGAGGGTGCGGGTGAGGGCGCGGTCGCCGTCACGGTCGAAGTCGGGTGCGTGGAGGAGAGTAATATCAAGGTCGAGGGCAAGGTTAAGTGCATGAGAGAGAGCAATATCGAGGTCGCGGGCGCGGGCGCGGGCGCGGGCGAGATCGTGGTCAAGGTCGCGAGCAAGGTCGCAGGCGCAGACGATGGCAAGGTCGAGGAATCTGTTGAGGATGTTGGCGACGTTAAGACCAAGAGCGAGGTCGTGGGCAAGGTCGAGAGCGCGAGCGAAGTCAAGGGCGAGGGCACGAATGAGGTCGAGGTCGAGGTCTTGGTCACGGACTCGGTCGAGAGCGCGGGCGAGGTCATGTGCAAGGTCGAGGGCGAGAGCGACGGCGCGAGCGAGGTCGATGACATAGACGAGCCGAAGGCGAGAGCTGAGTACCATAGAAGATGCGTCGGTCCGAGGACTAAAACGTACAGACGGATCGAGCCGCACAAACCGGTCTGCAAAACGACGAGCACCGGAGCTTCCAGGACCAGGGCGGATGTCCAACTCGGATAACGTCACTGAGCACACGCTGTTAACCGGGGCTAGACCGATAATGATTGCCGTAAGTCCAGCATCGACGTCGAGGGTGCTCCGCAAGTCGCCAGTCAGGCAGGTGAGATGGTGTATCTGGGTGGCGTCGGCCGTACCCGCGGTGAGATTAAGCGTGGCGCTGAGGTCCTCAACGAATGCACTGTGAAGCAGGGCAAGCCGGTCATCGGTCTCATACTGCGGGTTTGGGGTGCTCATCGCAGCTCACCGCCGGTCTCCTCGATATAGGTCCGCAGCGCGGCACGGGCCTTGTACAGGTTGCTGCGAACAGCTTCAGGGGTGATCTTCAGTGCCTCCGCAATCTCGTGTGCTGTCGCCCCGTCGTAGGTCCAAGCCATTACCTGACGTTGCCGAGAAGGGAGCAGGCTTAGGATTCTCAACACGGTGTGACGCTGTTCGAGCGCATCAAGATCGGCCTCGACGCGCAACACGGCGCCAGCGGATTCGAGGTCGGGTACGAGATCCTCACGCAGAGTGCCGACATAGCGGGCGTAACGCCGAGAGGCGACTAGGCGGCACCACGCATAGGGCTGGCGGAGGTTGGACCACCGTTGGAAAGCTGTAGCCATTGTCTCCTGCACGCAGTCAGTGGCGTCGTGCAGCGAGGCGCCTTGCCAGCGCAGGAACGCCACTAACCGCGGAACCTCTCGCCGGTAGAAGACGGTGAACCTGGCAATGTCGGTCTGTTCACTGATCGGTGAGTCAGGCCGATGGTGAGGGACGACGGTGGACGAACGAGGCCTGCCGTCGTCGTCGGGCGGGTCGGCGACTGTGCGATCCATCACTGCCACAGCCTGCTAATTGAGAGTGCTCGGAAATTAATGCGCATGAAGCTCTCCAGGGAGGGGATGTCAGAAGGTTGGGTCAGTGGGCGAGGAGGCCATGGAACAGGACCAGTGCGCCGCTAGCCGCGCCGCCACCGACCAAAATCCCGGTCGGGACGTCGCGGTAGGCAAAAAACCCCACGACACCTGCGACGAGACCGGTCACCAGGGCGAGCAAGAGCACCACAGAGGTGCGGACAGTCAGCAGCGGTCCCGGCGGCGACATCACAGTCTCCTCAGCACAGTGGACGACACGGTCACCACCTAGTGCAAGAACCATGCCCATGCGTGAACTTGCATCACCTTGGCCCCAGCCGGTCCACCACGCCCCAGCCAGCCCATCACGGCCCGGCCAGCACACCATGCCGGGGACCAGAGCCACGTCAGCAGGCCCAGCGCTGCTTGATCTCAACCGGCGCAAGCAATTGATCTTAGTGTAGACCGTCGGCGGTCACGTTGATGAGGAGCACCAGGTGATCTCGGGTGTCGTTGCGAGGGTGCGGGTCACGTAGCAGATCCGTTCGGCGGCTGTGACCAGCTCCGCGAGTTCCTCGTTCGACGGGGACGCCGCGCGGACGGTGATCTGGATCGCGGAGAAGCGCGGCCCGTCGTAGGTCCCGGTGGCCTCGACGTGCAGGTCGGCGAGCTGCGTGCCGCGCTTGCCCGCGCTGTAGGCGAGCGCGATCGTGAAGCAGGACGCGACCGAGGCAAGCAGCAGCTCCGTCGGTTGGGGGCCGGCGTTGGTGCCGCCGGGTACCGACTCCGGCTCGTCCACGACCAACTCGAAGTCGCCGGCCTGCACGACGGCCCGCAGGCCCCCGTCCCAGCGGGCCTGGACACTGCGCTGCGCGGCCACGTTCACTCCTCTGGTGGTGCGGAACTCGGACGGACGCGGCCTTCGGAGTCGAGTTCGCCCGTCGGGGGCGCTCGGGAGGGTGAAGCCAACGGAGGTGCAACATCCGTGCAACCGATGTGCGGCACGGTGTCCCTGGTCACCCACCGGACTCTCCGTCGGGAGCTGCGATGACCGCCGCCCACGCCCGCACCCTGTGCTGTCACGAGTGCCCCGCCGCTACCGAGTACGCCGTCCACCACGACCGCCTGCTGACTGTTGACGTCGATCCCGACGAGTTGCTCGCCCTGCTGGAGATGGCGGTGACCTGGCACGAGCTGGACTACGGCGAGCTCCCGGTGCTCGGTCCGGCGGCCTGGCTGACGTTCGCCGAGACCCACCGGTGGACCCATCCCGAGCGCGCCGAGCGGGCGTTCAGCCTCGCCGTGGACATCGTCGGGCGCAGGTCGGCCGAACTCTCCCCGGAGCCGCAGCTGGCCACGGTGCTCGACCTCGTTCGCGGCTAGCATCGTCCAGAGCACGTGTCGGATAGTAGATGTCGTGAGCCACGAGGGGTCCGTGCCCGCCTTTCTCGATCTCCCCGACCGCCCGCCCAAACCGCGGCGAACCGGGCTGACCCACGTCCTCGACCAGGGCGCGGGCCGGCAGGCGACAGCCGACCTGCTCGACTCCGCCGCCGCGCAGATCGACATTTGGAAGGTCGGCTGGGGTACCGCGTACGTCGACACCGCCATCGGGGCCAAGCTCGCGTTGCTGGCTGAGCACGCCGTCGCCGCCTGCCTCGGCGGCACGTTGCTGGAGATCGCGTGGGCGCAGGGCCGGGCGGCGCAGTGCCTGGCGTGGGCGCGTGAGGTGGGGTTCTCCCACGTCGAGGTGTCCCGCGGCACGGTGGACATGACGCAGCGGGAGAAACGAGCGCTGATCGCCGCGGCGGTGACGGACTTCACGGTGCTGGCCGAGGTCGGCACGAAGGCGCCGGGGGAGCAGCGGGCCGCGCGACACTGGCCCGTCGAGTGCCGGGCCGACCTCGACGCCGGGGCGAGCCTGGTCGTCACCGAGGGGCGGCAGAGCGGCACCGTCGGCACGTTCGACGCGTCGGGCCGGGTACGCCCCGACGTGGTGGAGGCGGTGGCCGCCGCGGTGGGCGTCGAGCGGGTGGTGTTCGAGGCGCCGCGGGCGGACCAGCAGGCGTGGTTCATCCGCCGGTTCGGCCCGTCGGTGAACCTCGGCAACGTCGCGCTCCCCGACGTGCTGTCGGTGGAGACGCTCCGGCTGGGCCTGCGTTCGGACACCGCGGCGCTCGAGCGGCGGGAGAGCGCGGGGTCGGAGCTCGCGTGACGGGCCCCAACCTCGTGCCGGACCGGTACCGTGGGGTGGCGGTCGCGACGCTGCCGCCGTCGGTGCTGCTCGACGGGGATTCGCTGCCGGCGCACTTCCTGGGCCGGGAGGCCTACCGGCGCACCCGGTTCGTCGTCGTACGCGGAACACGCCTCGACGTTGCCGCCCGGTCCGAGCCCGCGACCGCGCTGCTGCACGTGACCCGCGCGTCGGACACCGCGCTGTTCTCCGCGATCACGTCGGTGGAGCTGCTCGCCGGACCGGACGAGTGCGCCTACGTCGTGGAACCCGAGGCCGACACCGGGATCCCTTCGGAACTGGCGCGGGTGGCGCTCGCCCGCGCGCCCGGGACGCGGGCGGTGGTGGTGCAGGGCCGGTACGCGCACGTCAACGTGATCGTCGAGCCGGGCCCGCTGCGGGTGGTGGTGCGCGAGGTCGTGCCGCCCGAGCCCGCGAAGCTGCTCGACCAGGCCCGCCGCGTGCTGGCCGTCGCCGAGGACCTACCCCCGATCGAGCTGGTCGGCGAGCTCACCGACCTCGCGTCGCTGGCGGCGTCGCGCCCGAGCGCGCACTACCTGCTGCCGTGCCGCGGGTCCGGCGGCGAGATACCGGGGGCGCGGGTGTCCTACCTCGACGAGCACCCCGAGCGCGCGGACTGGACGTTGCTGGGCTGCGCGCGGTCGCAGCAGATCCACCGCCACTTCTACGGCGGGGACGCGCCGATCGTCGACCTCTGCCCGAAGCGCGCGGCGGCGGCGGCGGGGGAGCGGCTGCTCACGAAGTGCTGCCTGCAGGAGGAGCACGTGGAGTCCGGGGCGGGCTGGGTGGCGGTGCCGTGGGGTTCCTCGCTGGGCCACGTCCGGGACGCGCTGACCCGGCTGGCGGCGCAGGAGGAGCCGGTGTGGGCACCCGTCTGAGCTCGTCGACGCTGTACGCCCACCTGTGGGGCACTCCCGAGCTGGACGCGGTGTTCGACGAGCGCGCGATGCTCCAGACCTGGCTCGACGTGCTCGTCGCGCTGGCGCGGGCGCAGGCGTCGCTGGGGATCGTGCCGGCCGCGTCGGCGTCGGCGATCGCGGCTGCGGCGCGGGTGGAGGCGCTCGACCTGGAGTACGTGGCCGAGCAGACCCGCCTCACCTCGCACTCGACGCTCGGGCTGATCCGCGGGTTGCTGCGGGTGCTGCCCGAGCAGGTGCGCGAGCACGTCTACGTCGGGGCGACGGTGCAGGACGTGTCCGACACCTGGTTCGGCATCCTCATGCGCGACGTCGGCGCGATCGCGCGTCGCGACCTGACCGCCTTGCGGGGGCTGTTGCTCGACCTCGCCGTCGAGCACCGGTCCACCGTCATGGCCGGGCGCACGCACGGGCAGCCGGGCGCGCCGATCACGTTCGGGTTCAAGGTCGCGTCCTGGGCCGACGAGGTGGGGCGCCATCTGGACCGGCTCGCCGAGGGGGAGCGGCGCTGGGCGGTGGGGCAGCTCGGTGGGGCCGTCGGGGTGCTCGCGTTCTTCGGGGCCGACGGCCCGGAGCTGCGGGCGCGGTTCTGCGCCGAGGTGGGGCTGGCCGATCCGGGGATCTCCTGGCTGTCGTCGCGGGATCGGGTGGCCGAGTTCGGGACGGTGCTCGCGATGATCGCCGGGACGCTGGCGCGGATCGGTACCGAGGTCTACGAGCTGGCCCGCCCGGAGATCGGGGAGCTGGCCGAGGCCGCGCCGGCCGGGGCCGTCAGCTCGATCACGATGCCGCACAAGCGCAACCCCGAGGGCAGCGAGCACCTCGACACCCTGGCCCGGCTCGCGCGCTCGGCGGCGGCGGTGCTGCTGGAGGGCATGGTGGCCGGGCACGAGCGCGACGGGCGGGCGTGGAAGGCGGAGTGGGTGGCGCTGCCCGAGGTCTGCCAGCTCACCGGGGCGGCGCTGCGGCTGGCGCTGGGGCTCGTCGAGGGGCTGGAGGTGCACGCCGACGCGATGGCCGCGAACGTCGCCCGGTTCGGCCCCGCGCTTGCGTCCGAGCGCGTGCTCGCCGGGCTCTCGGCCCGGATCGGCAAGCACCGAGCGCAGCAGGTGCTGCACGAGATCCTGCGCGAGCACCCCGAGGACCCAGCCGCCGCCCTCGCCGCCCGCGGCCTCGCCACAGAATCCGAAGTCCGTGCCTGGTCCACCCCATGACCCGCGAGTCGGTACGAGTTGGCGGGCGAGTCGGCACGTTCTGGCGTAATGCCTCGGCCCGCTGGTCCGCCGGGGCCCGTCGGTTGATCCGCCGTCCACTGTTCCGGGGCTCACTGACGCCGATTCGCCCGCCGGATCGTGCCGACTCGCCCGCCAACTCGTACCGACTCGCGCACCGATTCGTACCGACTCGCGGGGTGGGGGTGGGGGTGGGGACGCCGGTGCATCGCGCCGAGCGGGTGGAGGGGGTGGTAGGGGGTGGGGCGTTGCTGGTCAAGCGGGATGATGTGATCGGGTTTGGGGTGGCGGGTAGCAAGACTCGGGCCCTGGAGTACCTGGTCGGGGACGCGTTGGTCGAGGGGGCGGACGTGTTCGTCACCGGTGGTGGGGCCGGGTCGAACTTCTGCCCGGGTGCCGCGATGGCCGCGCGTGTCGCCGGCCTGGACTGTGAGCTGGTGGTCTGGGGGGACCCGGCGGGTTCGGACAACCTGGCGCTCGCCGTCGCGGCCGGGGCGACGCTGCTTCCGACCGGCGGCACCGATCGGGAGGCCGTCGACGTCCTCGTCGAGCAACGGGCCGCGCGGCTGCGGGCGCGGGGTCGCCGCCCGTACGCCGTGCCGCGTGGCGGTGCGACGGCGGTGGGTGCCGTCGGGTTCGCCCGCGCGGCAGCCGAGCTGGTCGAGCAGCTGGACGAGCCGCCAGCGTTGATCGTGCTCCCCGTCGGTTCCGGCGGCAGCTGCGCCGGGCTGGTCGCCGGGCTCGCCGCAGCGGGGGTCGACTGGCCGGTCCTCGGGGTCTCGGTGAGCCGCCCACCTGCCGAGATCGCCGCCCGTGTGCAGGAGCTCGCCGCCGGCTGCGCCGCGCTGCTCGGCGGGCCCGCACCGCTCGTTCCCGAGATCGTGGACGCCCGCGGCCCCGGCTTCGGGACGGCGACACCGCGCGAGCGGGACCGGGCCCGGCTCGCCCTGCACACCGAGGGCCTGCTGCTCGACGAGACCTACGGCGCCAAGGCGTTCTCGGTCGCGGTGGACCGGCTGCTCGCCGACCCCGGCGGGCCCGTCCTCTACTGGCACACCGGTGGGCTGCTGCCCGCCGTCGCGAGTATCCGGAAGGACGTGCCATGACCTCGTCGCCGCCCCGGCGCACCCGCACGGAAGGACCGCCGCAGGGCGGCCCGGCCCAGGAGCTCATCGACTCCGGGTTCACCCTGGAGAACGCCGACGCGAGCTTCCTGCACCACGGGCTCAACCTCGCCGACATCGCCCACGTGCTCGACCTCGCGCGTCGCGGCATCGTCCCGGAGGCGGCGCGCCGCGAGCTGCTCGCGCTCCTGCTCGAGGTGACCGAGATCCAGCCTGCCGACTTCCCCTACGACCCCGTCCACGGGGAGCCCTACAACTCCCGGGAGCGGTACTTCGTCACCCGCATCGGTGACGTCGCCGGCTGGCTGCACGCGGGCCGGCCCCGTCGCGAGGCCGCCCGGATCGCGCTGCGCCTGCACCTGCGCCGCCAGCTCACCGAGCTCGTCGCCGAGGCCGCGGCGTTCGCCACCGCGACCACCGCCCGCGCCGAGGAGCACGCCGAGACGGTGCTGCCCGACCAGACCTACCTGCAGCAGGCCCAGCCCTCGACGTTCGGGCACTACCTGCTGTCGTTCGTCTACCCGTGCGTGCGCGACGCCCGCCGGCTGCTCGACGAGCTGGACTGGGTGGACGCCAGCCCCGGCGGCGCCGGCTGCGTGAACGGCACCCGGCTGCTGGACGACCGCGGCCCGATCGCCGACGCGCTGGGCTTCCGCGGCGTCATCGCGCACACCCGCGACGCGATGTGGCAGGTCGACGGCCTGGTGCACATCCTCGCGACGGCGGCGAGCCTGCTGTCGAACCTCTCCAAGCTCGCCGAGGACCTGGAGATCTTCTCCTCCAGCGAGTTCGACTTCGTCGATCTCGACGACTCGTTCACCCGCTCGTCGGTGCTGATGCCGAACAAGCGCAACCCGTACGCGCTGGCGATCGTGCGCGGGGCCTCGGGTGTGGTCATCGGGCGGCTGACCGGGTTCCTCGCGGTGACCAAGAGCCCGTCGGCGCGCAGCGACAACCTGATCTTCGCCTACGGCGAGGTGCCGCGGGCGCTGGACCTGTCGCTGCGGATCACTCGGCTGATGACCGGGGTGGTGCGGACGCTGCGGGTGCACCCGACGCGGATGCGCGCGGAACTCGACCGCGGCTACACCCAGGCCACCGACCTCGCCGAGCATCTCGTGCAAGCTCGTGGCGTCGACTACCGGACGGCCTACGTCGTCGTCGGTGACACGGTGCGAACCGCGAGCCGGGCCGGCATCCCGGGCAACGAGATCACCGGCGAGATGATCGACGATGCCGCGCTCGCGCACACCGGCCGCTCCTGGGATCTGGCCGGTGCCGACCTGTCCGACGTGCTCGACCCGTGGCGGATCGTGCTCTCCCGCCAGGCCGACGGTGGTGCCGCCCCGGCGGCTCTCACCCGAATGATCGGAGGGCTGCGGGCGTCGGTCGCGGCACTGACCGCCGACGCCCACACCCGCACGGCGGCGTTCGCCCACGCGGAGGAGGCGCTACTCGCCACCGCCCGCGCGGTCGTCACCGGCTGAGCAGGACGCGGGCCCTACATTCCGTCCAGTATGGTAGAACCATATGTCGCATGGTGGATAGTGGTGACGGTTCTCAGCGCAGACCACGGAAGTAAGGATCCGACGTGCCCCGGAAGACAGTGATCATCGGTGGCGGAGCGGCCGGCCTGGGCTCCGCCGGCGGCGTGAAGGCCGCCGACCCGGACGCCGAGGTCGTCGTCTACACCGCCTACGAGGACGTCGCCTACAGCCCGTGTGGCATCCCTTACGTCCACGGCGGGGAGATCCCGGACTTCGAGCGGCTGTTCCTGGCGGGCAAGCAGGCCTACGTCGACGCGGGCATCGACATCCGCTACGAGACCGAGGTCACTGCCATCGACACCACCGCCAAGACGGTGACGGTGGCCGGCGAAGGCGCGGTCGGCTACGACAACCTGATCATCGCGACCGGCTTCGACTACGCCGACCCCGGCGTCCCCGGGGGCGAGCTCGGCGGCCTGTACTACGTCAAGAACATCCGCCAGGCGATGGAGTGGGACAAGGTCATCGCCGGGACGAAGCGCGCGGTGGTCGTCGAGGCAGGCCCGCTCGGCCTGGAGATGGTCACCGCCCTGGCGCACCGCGGCGTCGAGACCCATCTGATCGACCCCCACCCCTACGCGTTGGCGACGATGGCCGACCCCGACATCATGGCGCCGGTCGAGGAGTCCTGGCGCGAGCTGGGCGTGCACCTGCACTTCAACACCACGCTCGAGGCGTTCCTCGGCGACGGTAACGGCCAGGTCCGCGCGGTGCAGACCTCCGAGGGTGAGATCGCCGCCGAGCTCGTCGTGGTGGCCACGCACAAGACCCCGAGCAACGCACTCGCCGCGGCGGCCGGGCTCAAGCTGGGCTCGACCGGTGGGATCATCGTCGACGGGCAGATGGCGACGTCCGCGCCGTACGTGTGGGCTGCCGGTGACGTCACCGAGATCCCGCACGGGCTGACCCGCACCCCGTTGCAGGGGCTCACCGGCTCGCACGCCTACGCGCAGGGCAAGACGGCCGGCACCAACGCCGGCGGCGGCACCCGCGCCTACCGCGCGGTCTACGTCCCCTGGGGCACCCCGGCCGGCAAGTGGGTCATCGGCGGCGCCTCGTTCGGCGAGGTGACGGCCACCGCGCTGGGCATCCCGTACGTCAAGGGGGAGGCGCAGGGCATCTCCCGCGCCCGCTACTACCCGGGCGTGCAGCCGGTCCGGGTCAAGCTGCTCGCCGAGCCCGGCACGCTGCGCCTGATCGGCGCCCAGATGGTCGGCGGCGGGGAGGGGATCAAGGAGCGCGCCGACTTCCTCGCCCAGGCGATCCGGTTCGGCATGACGCTGCACGACCTGTCGAGCATGGAGAACGTCTACTCACCCGCCATCGGTGCGCTCAACGAGCCGATCGCCGTCGCGGCGACCAACGGCGTGGCCGCCGCGGCGAAGCAGGGCTGAGCGATGGCGTCGTTCTTCGGCTGGCTGCGCAGCAACTCCGAGCACTACCTGCTCGTCGCCGCGCACCAGAAGTTCGCGAGAACCCGCGGGACGCCCGCCCCGCGCCCCCCGAAGGGGCTGAAGGAGATCTTTTGGCTGAAGGTCTTCGTGCCGGTCTACGGCGTGCTGCCGTGGTCGCTGCGCAGCACGATCATGAGGGCGATGCCGGGCAGCCACCGCAGGACGTGGGCGCCGCCACCCCGTTCCCAGGGTCCGGCGGTCTGACCCGGACAGCACCACCACCCGAGGAGAAGGAGAACCACCGTGGCTCAGATCGCCGGTGAGCGACTCAACAAGGGCGACGCGATCGTCGACTACGAGGACAAGGTCTTCGAGGACATCCAGGCCAACGAGGGTGAGAAGGCCTATATCTTTATGCACACCGTGCCCTTCGAGGGCTCGGTCGGCCTGGTCAACATGTTGACCATGACGCGGATCAACCGGAAGGGCTTCGACACCAGCCTGATCCTGTACGGGCCCGGTTCCCTGATGGCCTCGGCCACCCGCGGGTACCCCAAGGTCGGTGACGAGGCGTTTCCGGGGGCGATGGCCTACAACCGGCAGCTGGAGACCTTCATGAAGGAGGGCGGCAAGGTGTACGCCTGCCGGTTCTCCGCGGCGATGCTCTACGGTATGCGCGAGACCGACTTCATCGAGGGCGTCAAGCCGATCAACCCCCTTGATGTGCTCGACGCGAACCTGACCGCCCGCCGCGAGGGTGCCCTGGTCATGCAGACCTGGACCCTGTAGCGAACGGGCCCCGTACGCGCCGACGGCGGGTGGTCCCGATGACCGCCCGCCCCGGCGCCGCTTTCGGCCATGGGGGGACCACCGTGCCCGATACCGCTCCACCTGCTGCCCTGTACTCCTCGCGGGTCCGTTGGCGGGCCGCCGAGGACCGGCTCTACCCGAGCCTGATCTCCGACCCCGCCTCCTACCAGCGTGCGATCACCGACGTGCAGGCCGTGGTCGCCGAACTGCGCCACCGCACGACCTCGGCCGCCGACCTGGCTGCGATCGAGGCCGCGCCCGACGGCCTGCTTGCCGCGGCCTGTCCGGCCGGCGTCGGTGTGCCTGCGGACCTGCTGGTGGCGGTGGCCTGCGGCCTGCGTGACCGCGAGATCACCGCCGAGAGTGAGCGCACCCGCCACAGCGCCGTGATCGACGCCGCCCAGGCAGCCGGGGAGACCTGGGCTGTCCTCGATGGTCCCCCCGCCACGGAGCTCACCGAGGGGCGGTCGGTCACCCTGCACCTGGCCTCCGGTGACCTCGTCGAGGCGACGGTCGATCCGTGGTCCGGGCAGGACCCCTACACCGTCCAGGTGGTGCCCGCCCTGGGGATCGGCACCACGGTGGCGTTCGCCGATCGCGACGCGTGGCTCGCCGAGCTCACCCGTGTCCGCGCCGGGATCGAGGCACGCGGACCCGTCCACGACGGCCCGGAGCCGTCGTGACCGTCGCCAGCCGCTCCGCCCGGCAGGTCACCGTCCCGGACCGGGTCGTGCTCCGGTCCGTCGGTGATGCCGCCGAGCTGGCGGCACATCACGAGATCCGGCGCGCGGTGTTCGTGGCCGAGCAGGGCGTCTTCACCGACTCCGACGCCGACCGGCACGACGACGCGGTCGACACCGTGCACGTGCTCGGGCTCGTCGACGGGGTGCCGGCCGGGACGGTGCGGTTGTTCCCGCGGGACGGGGATCCGGGCGGAGTCTGGCAGGGCGACCGGCTCGCGGTGCTCCCGCCGTTCCGTACGGTCGGGCTCGGCGGCCCGCTCGTGCGCTTCGCCGCCGCCACCGCGGCCGCGCGGGGCGGGTGCCTGATGATCGCCCACGTACAACTGCCCAACGAGACGTTCTTCCGGCGGCTGGGCTGGACCCGTCGCGGTGAACCGGAGCTCTACGCCGGGTTCCCACACCTGCTCATGGACATCGACCTGCTGGCGGCGTCCGCAGGCTCCTGACCCGGCCCCTACCGCACGACCTCGTTAACGGGACCACCGACGGGCTGTTCGGTGGTCCATCCTAGGGCCCAGGCGCCGGTGGTGTGGTCGGTCTCGCCGCCGGCTTCGGCGAACGTCACCAACGCCGCGGCCAGGCCGTCCCTGGCCCGCCGCGGCATGCGGCCGAGCAGCTCCGCGATGGCGCCGCGGCGGTGGCTGTTGACGTCGTCGACCAGCTCACGTCCGGCAGCGGTAAGCTCGAGCACGAGATTGCGGCGGTCGGTCGGGTCGTCGTGGCGCCCCAGCAACCCGGCTCCGACGAGACGGTCACAGACTCGGGTGGCGTTCGAAGGGTGGACCCCGAGTCCTTCGGCGACGGATCGGAGGTTGAGCGGACCGCTGCTGGCGACCATCACGAGGACGCGCAGCTGGGGGAGCGTGACCCGGTCCTCGACGGCGGTGATCGATCGGGCGCTCAGCGCGACCAGTACCCGGGTCGCGAGCATCACGGCATCGATCTGCTCGTCGGTGGGCCCGTCGCCGACCCCGGTCGGCGGCGCGTTGCCGTCCATGTCGGAATTGTCCACTAGTCGGTGCGACGGCGCAATCCTTGCCGCAACGTGTGTAGTACCGCAACTAGTCGGGTAGTCATCGAGAGCTGGGGCCGCTCAGCCGGCCACACCACACCAGGAGGACTCGATGGCTGCCCAGAACGTCGCCGACCACCTGCTCGGCCGCTTGCGTGAGTGGGGCGTGGACACCGTGTTCGGCTATCCCGGTGACGGCATCAACGCCCTGCTCGCAGCCTGGGGACGCGCGGACGACGATCCGCGGTTCATCCAGGCGCGCCACGAGGAGATGGCTGCGTTCGAGGCCGTCGGGTATGCGAAGTTCACCGGACGCGTCGGGGTCTGCGCGGCCACCTCCGGGCCGGGCGCGATCCACCTGCTCAACGGGCTCTACGACGCCAAGCTCGACCACGTCCCGGTCGTCGCGATCGTCGGTCAGACCAACCGCAGCGCGATGGGTGGCTCCTACCAGCAGGAGGTGGACCTGCTGAGCCTGTTCAAGGACGTCGCGAGCGACTACGTGCAGATGGTCACGGTCCCCGAGCAGTTGCCCAACGTCCTGGACCGGGCGATCCGGATCGCCACCGCGCGGCGCGCCCCGACAGCACTCATCATCCCGGCCGACGTTCAGGAGCTCGACTACTCCGCTCCGCCGCACGAGTTCAAGATGGTGCCCTCCAGCCTGGGCATGCATTGGCCGGAGGTGACGCCCGATCCCGCCGCGGTGCGCCGAGCCGCCGACGTGCTCAACGCCGGCAGCAGGGTGGCGATGCTGGTCGGGGCCGGCGCGCGCGGTGCGGCTGCCGAGATCGAGCAGACTGCTGACCTGCTGGGGGCGGGGGTGGCCAAGGCGTTGCTCGGCAAGGACGTGCTCTCTGACGAGCTGCCCTACGTCACCGGTGCGATCGGGTTGCTCGGCACCCGGCCCAGCTACGAGATGATGATGGGTTGCGACACCCTGCTGACCATCGGATCGAGCTTCCCGTACACCCAGTTCATGCCCGAGTTCGGGCAGGCCCGCGGGGTGCAGGTGGACGTCGACCCGTCGATGATCGGGATGCGCTACCCGTACGAGGTCAACCTGGTCGGCGACGCTGCCACCACCCTGCGCGCGCTGGTCCCGCTGCTGGAGCGCAAGACCGATCGCGGCTGGCGCGAGGGCATCGAGTCCGACGTCGCCCGGTGGTGGGAGACCATGGCGATGGAGGCGGCCGTCGAGGCCGACCCGGTCAACCCGATGCGGCTGTTCGCCGAGCTGAGCGAGCGGCTGCCCGACGACGCGATCGTCACCGCCGACTCGGGTTCGGCGGCCAACTGGTACGCCCGGCTGCTGCGCTTCCGTGGCCGGATGCGGGGGTCGCTGTCGGGGAACCTGGCCACGATGGGCCCCGGGGTTCCGTACGGCATCGGTGCGAAGATCGGCTGCCCGGACCGACCGGTGATCGTGTTCGCCGGTGACGGCGCGATGCAGATGAACGGGCTCGCGGAGCTGATCACGATCCGCCGGTACTGGTCGGAGTGGGCGGATCCGCGCCTGATCGTCGCCGTGCTGCACAACAACGATCTCAACCAGGTGACCTGGGAGATGCGGGCGATGGCGGGCGCTCCGAAGTTCGTGGAATCGCAGAGCCTGCCCGAGGTCGACTACGCCGGGTTCGCCGCGAGCCTGGGTCTGCAGGCGATCCGGGTGGACAAGCCCGCCGACGTCGGGCCCGCGTGGGATCGGGCCCTCGCGGCGGACCGCCCGACCGTGCTCGACGTGCGTTGCGACCCGAACGTCCCGCCGATCCCGCCGCACGCCACGTTCGAGCAGATGAAGGACGCCGCGCGGGCCATGGCGCAGGGCGACGAGGACGCCTGGGGCGTACTCAAGCAGGGCGTTCGGACTAAGCTGCAGGAGTTCCTGCCGCACCGGGAGGGCTGACGGGTGCCCGGTGCAACGACGACCGCTCGCGCCACCGCGGTGCAGCGGAAGGCAGCTGTGTCGGACAGCGCTGTCGACGCCCTCGACGTCTCCGTCTACACGGTGCCGACCGATGCGCCGGAGGGCGATGGCACGCTGGCCTGGGACTCCACCACGATGGTGCTCGTGGCGGCCCGCTGCGGTGACGTGACGGGCACCGGCAGGACCTACGGGCCACCGGCCTGTGTCGACGTGGTCGGTGACCAGCTGACCGAGGTCGTGGTCGGCAGGGACGCCCTCGATGTCGGCGCGGCCTTCGGTGCGATGGTCGCGTCGGTGCGCAACGCCGGACGTCCCGGTGCCGTCGGCTATGCGATCTCCGCCGTCGATATCGCGCTGTGGGACCTCAAGGCGCGGCTGCTCGACCTGCCGCTGCACCGGCTGCTCGGCACGGTCCGCACCGAGGTGCCGGTGTATGGCAGCGGTGGGTTCACCACCTACGACGCCGGGCAGCTGCGGGACCAGCTCCAGGCGTGGACGCTGCAGCAGATCCCCCGCGTGAAGATCAAGGTCGGCGAGTCGTGGGGCGCCGAGCCCGGGCGCGACCTGGCCCGGATGGCCCAGGCCCGCGACGTCATCGGACCCGACGTCGAGCTCTATGTCGACGCCAACGGCGGCTACGGGCGCAAGCAGGCTGTCCGGATCGCCGACGCCGCCGCCGACTGCGACATCAGGTGGTTCGAGGAGCCCGTGTCCTCCGACGACCTCGAGGGGCTGCGCGCGGTGCGCGAGGCCGTCCGGCCCGACGTCACCGCCGGGGAGTACGGCGGCGATCTCACCTACTTCCGCCGGATGTGTGCCGCGGGCGCCGTGGACTGCCTGCAAGCCGACGTCAGCCGGTGCGGGGGGATCACCGAATGGCTGCGGATCGCGGCCGTCGCAGCCTCGTATCACCTTGAGATCTCCGGGCACTGCGCCCCGCACCTGCACGCCCACGCCGCCGCGGCGACCCCCAACCTGCGGCACCTGGAATGGTTCCACGATCACGTCCGCATCGAGCGGATGTTCTTCGACGGGGTCCTCGACCCGACCGGCGGCACCGTCACGCCCGCTCCCGGCGCTGCCGGCCACGGCCTGACCCTGCGCGCCGAGGTGGCCCGCCGGTACCAGGCGGGCGAGACCGCGCGCCGTGGCGCTACCGCAGGAGGACGGCCATGAACACCGGCGTGAGCACGAACGGCCGCGGCGACGGTCTGCCGGGCTTCGATGTCGTCGTGGAGGAGCCCGTCCCGTGGATGCTCCTGGTCCGCGTGCGCGGGGCACTGGACGCGACCACGGTCCTGAAGCTGCGTGAGATCGTGGACGGCCGTCTGACCTGGTCGCGGCCCTGCCGGCTGGTGATCGAGCTCAGTGACGTCACGCTACTGTCCTCGGCCGGCCTCGACTTCCTCCGGCACCTGCACCGGCGCTCCCGGGCCGAGGACGTGCACCTGATGCTGGTCGGAGCCGGGAACCGGGCGGTCCACCGGCCCCTGCGGCTCACCGGACTGCTGGCGCTGTTCGACACCCGGCCCACCGTCGCGCACGCCCTCGTCGGATCCGCGGCGTGCCCCGCGTGGCACCGGACCGACGCAACCGCCGCAACGGCCCTGGACGAGACCAGAGGAGTGTGAATGATGACCGGCGATCAGAGCCAGGTGGTGGTCGTGACCGGCGCCAGCGGCGGCATCGGCCGGGCCACGGCCCGAGCGTTCGGCGACCGCGGTGCCCGGGTGGCGTTGCTCGCCCGCGGCGAGCGCGGCCTGGCGGGTGCGGCCGACGACGTCCGGGCTGCGGGCGGCATGGCCCTGCCGATCGAGGTCGACACCGTCGACCACCAGCGCCTCGACGAGGCCGCCGAACGGATCGAGCGGGAGCTCGGACCGATCGACGTGTGGGTCAACGTGGCGTTCACCTCGGTGTTCGCGCCCTTCACGAAGATCACCCCGGAGGAGTACCGAAGGGTCACCGAGGTGACCTACCTCGGCTACGTCTACGCCACCCGGGTCGCGCTCGCGCGGATGCTGCCACGCGACCGGGGAACGATCGTGCAGGTCGGGTCCACGCTCGCCTACCGGGGCATCCCGTTGCAGACGGCGTACTGCGGGGCCAAGCACGCCGTGCAGGGCTTCCACGAGTCGTTGCGCTGCGAGCTGCTGCACGACCGGAGCAAGGTGCGGGTGACGATGGTGCAGATGCCCGCGGTGAACACCCCGCAGTTCTCCTGGGTGCTCTCCCGGCTGCCGCAGCATGCGCAGCCGGTGCCGCCGATCTACCAGCCCGAGGTGGCCGCGCGGGCGGTCGTGCACGCCGCGGACCACCCGCGGCGGCGGGAGTACTGGGTCGGCGCGAGCACGATGGGCACGCTGGTCGCGAACAAGCTCGCGCCCGGGCTGCTCGACCGCTACCTGGCCCGGACCGGGTACTCCGCGCAGCAGACCGGCCAGCCGCGCGACCCGGACCAGCCGGCGAACCTGTGGGAGCCGGCCGACGGCCCAGACGGGCACGACTTCGGCGCGCACGGCGCGTTCGACGACCGCTCGATCGGTCGCAGCTACCAGCTGTGGGCCTCCCAGCACCACGGGCTGCTCGCCGCTGCCGGGAGCGGAGCCATGGCGCTGCTCGGGTTGGCCGCCCTCCGGGCCCGGCGATGACCGCCGCGTCGGCCGTGCTCGCCGCTCGCGCGGTCTGGGGCGCGGTGCTGCTGACCGTTCCCGGTCGGCTGCTCGACCTGGCGCGCCCGGACGGGCGAGCTGGTCCGCAGGTCTGCACGTCCCTCACCGGGGTGGCGTTCGCCGCGCTGAGACCCCGCTGGCGACGCGTCGCACTGATCGACACCGCGGTGGCCGCCGGCTTCGGCGCGGCCACCGCGTTCACTTCCACGATCGACGAGAGGACCTGAGATGCGCCAGCCCTGGAGGGCCCGCGAGGCCGAGCACCTGGTCGACCACCTGGTGCGCAACGTGGCGCACGGCCGTTTCGAGCGCTCGCTGTCCGGGCTGACCGCAGCCGCGGCGCTCGTCACGGGCGTGGAGGTGTACCTGGAGCACTACAAGGGCAGCTTCGGCAACAAGTGGATGTGGAGCCCGGTGCTGCTGACGCCGCCGCTGGCCGTGGCCGGCGTGGGCGGGGTGTTCTCGAAGCGCTGGGCGAAGACGGCGCTGCCGGTGACCGCGTCCTGAGCGCGGGCGAGCAACGATTGCGAGGTACCAACTCCATGTCATCACCAGTGCAAGGCCCACCGCCCGGCGGCAATGCATCGATCAAGCCCGTCAGCCCCAACCCCTATCGACTCCGGACCGGCCGCATCGTGCTGATCGGGGAAGGCGTGCTGCTCGTCGTCCTGGGCGTCTGGGGGCTGCTGGCGAACCTGTCCGATCCGGGTCCGGACCCGACGGGAGCGCCGGTCGCGGTACTGCACCTGACCATGCTGCACGCCGTGGTGCTGCTGGCCACCGGCGTCGGCGCGCTCGCCTGCGCCTGGCGACGGCGGGCGGCGCTGGCGTTCATCGTGGTGCAGGGGGTCGGCTACCTGCTGCTGTTCACCATCGGGCTGGGTGCCGCCGGGCGGGAGAAACCGACAGCGCTGGGCTTCGACTACGCCGACGCCGTGCTGCACGGAGCGCTGATGATCATCGCTCTCGGTCTCGGAATGTGGCTGGCCGGTCAGACCCTGGAAGGTCGCTGGTGGGTGCCCCGCCGCGGTGCGCAGCGCCAGCGGGCCCAGCGGTGACGGGCATCGAGATCGAGGGCTCGTTCGGCCCGCACGTCCTGCGGGAGTACGCGCTGCTGGCTGACGGTGAGCGCGGGGTCCTCGTCGGTCCGCACGGCGATCTCGCCTGGATGTGCGCGCCCCGCTGGGACTCCGATCCGGTGTTCTCCTCGCTCGTCGGCGGCGTGGGCACCTACGCCGTCACCCCGACGGGTCGCCACGTCTGGGGCGGGTACTACGAGCCCGGCACCCTCGTCTGGCGCTCTCGCTGGATCACCGGGACCGGGATCGTGGAGTGTCGCGAGGCGCTGGCCTTCCCCGGCGACCCGGCGCGGGCGGTGGTGCTGCGCCGGGTGGTCGCGGTGCGCGGCGACGCCCGCGTGCAGGTCGTCTTCGAGCCCGCCGCCGGCTTCGACGGTCTTCCCGTGCGCGACCTGCACCATGACGGCCACGGATGGTGGGAGGGCCGTACCGGTGACCTGCGGGTGCGCTGGACCGGCGCGCCGGGCGCGCGGGTGCACGACGGTCGGCGGCTGACCGCGGTGCTCGACGTACCCGCCGGCGGGCATCACGATCTCGTGCTCGAGCTGGCGCAGACCCCGCTGCCCGACTCCCCACCCGATCCCGGCCGAGCCTGGGCGGGTACCGAGGCAGCCTGGCACGAGGCCGTACCCCGGCTCGGACCGACCCTCGCCCCGGGCGATGCCCAGCACGCCTACGCCGTGCTGCGGGGCCTGACCAGCTCCGGGGGCGGGATGGTCGCCGCGGCGACCACGAGCCTGCCCGAGCGCGCCGAGCAGGGCCGTAACTACGACTACCGCTACGTCTGGATCCGTGACCAGTGCTACGCGGGCCAGGCCGTCGGCGCGGACGGGCCGCATCCCCTGCTCGACGACGCCGTCCGGTTCGTCTCCGAGCGCATTCATGACGACGGTCCACACCTCGCGCCCGCCTACACCACCACCGGGCAGCCGGTACCCGACGAGCGCCGCCTCGACCTGCCCGGATACCCGGGCGGCGGGCTCGTCGTCGGCAACCACGTGAACGCCCAGTTCCAGCTCGACGCGTTCGGCGAGGCGCTGCTGCTGTTCGCCACCGCGGCCCGCCACGACCGGCTCGACGCCGAGCACTGGGCGGCCGTCACCGCGACCGTCGCGGCCATCTCGAAACGGTGGCGCGACGCCGACGCGGGTGTGTGGGAGCTGGAGAACCGGCGCTGGGCGCACTCGCGGCTGACCTGCGCCGCCGGGCTTCGCGGCGTCGCCGCCGCCGCGGGGGCCGCGGACGCGGCGCAGTGGAGCGCGCTCGCCGACGCCATCGTCGCCGATGTGGCCGACTGCGTGCACCCGTCGGGGCGTTGGCAGCGGGCACCGGAGGATCCCCGGGTGGACGCGGCGCTGCTGCTCCCGGCGCTGCGGGGGGCGCTGCCCGCGACCGACCCGCGCTCGGTCGCGACGGTGCGCGCGGTCGCCGAGGAGCTCGGTGAGGACGGCTACGTCTACCGCTTCCGTCAGGACGCTCGCCCGCTGGGCGATGCCGAGGGCGCGTTCACGCTGTGCGGGTTCGTGCTGGCGCTCGCCGCGCACCAGCAGGGCAACGTCACCGCGGCCGCGCGCTGGTTCGAGCGCAACCGGGCGGCGTGCGGGCCGCCGGGGCTATTCGCGGAGGAGTACGACGTGTCCCAGCGGCAGCTACGCGGCAACCTGCCGCAGGCGTTCGTCCACGCCCTGATGCTCGAGGCGTCGGTCCGCCTCGCGCGGTGATGGGTGGCGCCGAATTCACCGCGCGACGGGGAGGAACATCTCAGCGCGTACGCAGGCAGGCACCGACAGCCGCCCGCTGTCGAGCGTGCGCGGGGTGGGTACCGACAGCCGTCCCGCCGTGACGAACGAGGTCGGCAGCGGAGTCGGGAGCGCGCCCGGCGATGCGGTCGGTGGCGGCCCGGCGTTGATCGGGATCGGGTCGTGCTCCGGCCCGTCGGTGATGCCGCCGAGCTGGCGGCACACCATGAGATCCGGCGCGCGGTGTTCGTGGCCGAGCAGGGCGTCTTCACCGACTCCGACGCCGATCGGCACGACGACGCGGTCGACACCGTGCACGTGCTCGGGCTCGGGCTCGGGCTCGGTGTGCCGGCCGGGACGGTGCGGCTGTTCCCCCGGGACGGGGATCCGGCCGGAGTCTGGCAGGGGTGGCGCGCCGCGCTTGGGGGCGGTTCAGCAGCAGTGGTGGCCGCGCCAGGCTTCGCGACCTTCCTTGACCGCGACGGCAGCGATGATCAGGGCGACGATGGGGTCGGCCCAGGACCAGCCGAAGAGGCTGTTGAGGACCAGTCCGACGAGCAGCACCCCGGACAGGTAGGTGCAGAGCAGTGTCTGCTTGGAGTCGGCGACGGCGCTGGCTGATCCGAGCTCGCGGCCGGCGCGGCGTTGGGCGTGCGACAGGAAGGGCATGACCAGCAGCGACAACGCGGCGAGCACGATCCCGACGGTCGACGGTGCGGCCTGCGTCACCCCGAGCAGTGCGCGGACGGCCTCGACGGTGACGTAGGCGGCGAGCACGAAGAACGACAGCGCGATGATCCGCAGCGCGGTGCGTTCGCGGGATTCGGGGTCGCGGCCGGAGAACTGCCAGGCCACCGCGGCGGCGGAGGCGACCTCGATGACGGAGTCGAGCCCGAACCCGACCAGTGCGGCGGAGGAGGCGACGGTGCCTGCGGAGATCGCGACGACGGCTTCGATGATGTTGTAGGTGATCGTGGCCGCGACGAGCAGCCGGACTCGTCGGGTGAGCAGCGCCCGGCGGTCGTCGGCTGCGGTGTCACCGACAATGAGACGGAGGGGGTCGGAGGCGGGGTTGATCATCGCCATCGGCCTCAGCAGCACTCGTCGTCGTGCGGTGCGGGGCAGGCACTCGGGTCCGTGACCAGCACCAGCTCCAGGAGGTCACCCAGGGCGTGCCCGAGGCGCGGATCGGCCAGCTCATAGCGGGCTCGGCGACCCTCGGGGACGGCCACGACCAGCCCGCAGCCACGGAGGCAACCGAGGTGGTTTGACAGGTTCTGGCGGCTCACCCCGAGTAGCTCGGCCAGCTGGGCGGGATACCCCGGTGCCTCGCGCAGGGCGAGCAGCAGTCGCGCGCGGGTGGGGTCGGACAGGGCGTGCCCGAACCGGGCCAGGACCTGACCGTAGGTCAGCGTCTCCACACCAGAAGAAGATACAGCATGCGGTGTATTCAGTCGTTTCTGTAGCCATGACCGAGGGTTGGCCGCCTGGACATAGATCACCACTTCCACCAATGTCTGGGTGACCACCACCCCGGCTGCGTGCGGGGGTGGTGTCGATAGCGGCCACCGCTAACGCGGCGGTCGTGGCGAAGCGCTTGCGCAGCCACGGCGAGCTGCGGGTGATGCCGGTCGTGCAGGGAGGCAGGCTGTCCGGGGTGGTCACCCGTGGCGACCTGCTCCGGCATCGCGACGACCCCGGCCGTCGCGCGGGCCTGCGACGCTTCTTCGGCAGTCGGGACACGGCGGAGGACGACGCCCTGGACGCGCTGGCGCGGGTACGTCGCACCGGGCTCGCCCCGGCCGCCGCCACGCCCGTGGACGAGGTGATGACCCGTTCGGTCGTCACTGTCGGGGCGGCGGAACCCGTCGCCTTGGCCGCGCAGCTCATGCTCCACCACCGGCACACCGCGCTCCCGGTCGTCGACGGGGATAGCCGGCTGATCGGCATCCTGAGCGAGGCCGACATCCTGGCTGACCCGCTGGCCGGCCGGTCCGCTCACTCCACGGTCGACGCTGTCATGACCAGGAGGCCGATCACCGTGGACGTTGGCGCGACCGTCGGCCAGGCGAGAGCGCTGGTCGCCGACCACGGCTTGCGCACGGTCCCGGTCGTCGACGCCGGCCGGGTAGTGGGGGTGCTCAGTCGCAGTGACCTGGTCTGACCGCCCGTCGGCGGGCCATGTCAGGGGTCTGCCGGGGGTGCGCCGGACCTGTTGCTGACGGCACTCGCTCTCGGATGTACGGCCTGGTTCGTCGCAGACATCGGTCGCCGGTTCGCCCACGGCGGCACCTTCTATGACCTCGCTCCACCGGGACCCGGTCCAGCTCAGGTCGCAGTGACGACCTGGCCGGCAGCCGTGCAGCCACCGAGCAGGCTCATGCGCACAGCCGTGGCGGCGATCACAGCCACCGTGTTCGGGGCGACTGGTCACCTCCTGGCCGGTGGAACTGTTTCCCCGGTGGTACTGGCCGCGGCGCTCGTCACCGCCGCTGTGCCTGCCTGGCTGCTGGCCGGCCGCGAGCGCAGCTGGGCCGGGATCGCCGCGCTGCAGGTCGCTCAGCGGTATGCCTCGTACACGCGGCGGTCGAGAGCAGCGGCACCGGGCACGCCCCGTTTGCGGTAGGTGGCCAGCGTGGGTCTCGTCGAGACGATGGCCTTGCGGGTGCGGTTGGAGGCCATTCCGTCGGTGAGGTCGAGCGCCTGGGACCAGGCGTTGACGGCCTCCTCAGCCCTGGCCTGGGCAGCAAGACTCTTGCCGAGATCGGCCAGGGTCAGGCCGTGGACACGTCTGCTCTTCTCCGGATCCCACACGAGCAGGGCGCCACGGTGCTGACGTTCGGCACCGGCATGATCGGCCAGGTCGGTGAGAGCTTGAGCGGCATGAAAGGCGATGGTGCTGGCGACGACCGGCCCGGCGACGGCGGAGAACAACGGCCGTGGCTCGTCGGGACGGGTGAAGGCGTTCTCAGCTGCCAGAATGGCCTGCGCGGCAGCAGTCCGTTCCCCGACGGACGCACACGCCCGGGCATGGACGATGTGGAGCACGGCCTCGGACCGGCCGTCCATCTGCCCTACGCTGCGGTCCAGTGCTTTTTCCATCAGGTCAACGCAGTGCCGGGGCTGCTTCAGGTCGAGGGCTTGGTGGGCGATAGCGCGCATCATCCATGCTGCGAGGCTGTGCGGATCGGCCTCGCAAGCCAGCTGGTAGCCGACCTGGTAGTACCGCTGGGCGGCGCCCTCCTGCCCGAGGTCGTGATGCTTCCAGCCCACCAGGTACGCCAGCTCGGCCACCGCTCCGAACGCGCGACGGCGAAGTGCGTCGGAGGAGAAGCGGGCGCGCAGCATCGGCGCGGCGGTGTCGGCGAGGTAGGTGGCGACGGCGGTCAGGCCGTGGCCCCCGCCCAAACGGTTGTCGGCGGCGCTGAACGCCACGATGGTGTCGCACACGACGTCGATGTCCCGGTCGCCGACGAGTCCCAGGCTGGTGCGGGCCCGCAGCATGCGTGACACCGCCTCTTGGTCGTAGGTTAGCGGCATCGCGACGCCCGCGACGCTGAACGTCGCCGCGGTGAGGAGTTGGCGGCGGTCCACGTCAGCCCGGCCCAACTCGATCACCGCCGCGACCGGATCCTGGTCTGCGAGCATCTGCTCGTCGGGATCCAGGCCGATCTCGGCCATCGACACCACACGCCCGGCCCGCCGCGACAACGCCTCGGTCAGATACCAACCTGACCGGCCCGACGGACGCGCCCCTTCGACCCAGTGCGCCACCGCCGACTTGTTGGTCCGCAGCACCTCGCCGTTCTCCGCGGCCACCCGCTGCACCGTCCGAGCAAGCGCCTCGTAGGTCCACCCCGTCGCCGCGATCGCCTCCCGCAACCGCGAGTTGGTCTCCCGCTCCGCCACCATGTTCTCCCGCCCACGTTAAACCACGTAAACTATTTTCCATGCTCGCCAGCGTACCTACGGTGCCCATCAGCTCACTGTTTCGACGTCAGCCGACCACAGTGAATCACCCACATGTCAAGGCAGGACACTCGGGTCGCCGTTCTGTGCTCAGGTAGTAGCCATCGACCTGAGCGCCATGCATTCCGCAAGAACAGGAGTCCCACTAACATGATCAACGAGGTTAGCGAGAGCGTGGGAGTAAACCGAGTAAACCAGTCTCTACGCTCACCGGTATGTCCAAGGCTCTCGCTATCTGGTTAACTCGACATGAGCCGACCAGCTGGTTCGCCTTACATTCAGCGAGGAAGAGGAGTTCCGTCATGATTCGCCCTGCATGGTTGCTTGGTGTCATAGGGTGAGTACGCCATGGCCCGCGGGCACCGTCCATTTGCTGGTGGCCGACGACGCACTGACCGATGGACACCGGACCGGAACCTATATTGCCGCATGTGGGGCACTGGTGTTCAGCTTTGCCACCTCGTCCTGCCACCCGGACTATGGGGACTGCCACTACTGCCCGGCGTGCGTACGTGAGGCAGACCGCTGGAACCTCGAGGCCAGCCAGCCGATCGCGCCGGAATCGTCCGGTGAGTGACCACGATCGCGAGCAGCCCGCAGCCGAGTCCAGCACCGCCCAGGCTGGCGATGATCAGCTGCGGACCCGTGCGGCGGGTGCCTGATGATCGCCCACGTGCAGCTGCCCAACGAGAGGTTCTTCCGGCGGCTGGGCTGGACCCGTCGCGGCGAACCGGAGCTCTCCGCTGGGCGCCCGCACCTGCTCATGGACATCGACCTGCTGACGATGTCTTCCGACGCCTGACGCGCAGCCTAGAGAGCGTGGCCCGGTCCTCGTGCGGTGACCGACCGGGCACTTAGCGCGACGAGCACCCCGTGTCGTGAGCATCACGAGGTGTCGTGAGCATCACGAGGTCGCCCAGCTTGTCACTGTCAGGTACGGAGTCTACCGTCGGGTCTGTGACGGTGAAGCCCTCGCCGCCGGGGACCGGCGGAGCGAGCTGCGATCGAGCCATACTGGTCTCTGAACGAGTTCCCATGGGAGATCCACCTTCCGTGATCTTCCGGACCTGACCAGTTACCATGTCACAAGGTCGCCGGTACACCCGAGCGGTGTGGATAGTGACGCCGTTGACGAGGCTTATGAATAGGCCTCCTGAAGCAGGGGTTGAGCTATGGCGCGCAGTGGAGACTCAAATGATCATGATCCGAGTGGTGGCGATACTATATTCAAAATTACACGATTGCACATCATGCTCGGTCGGAAAAAGTCAAAGATAGAATTCAGAAAGAAGATGTTTGCAACAATAGCGGTTGCACTGTCTGCCGGATTCGTGTTACTCGGGGATTTTTCACCTTTGAGCGCTCCCGTCTCCTCTGCGGTCTCTGGCAGTGTCACCTGTTTATACGACAATAACCAGGAAGTTGGTGTTTGGGTCGAGGCTGGCTCCAAATCAGGATGGGCGACTCTCCGGAGTAATGACTACGACGGCAAGGACTACAACTACGGTGACATCCCGGCGGGTACCCCTTATCGACTGCATGTCGGCTGCGGCGGTAGCACTGAGAACTGGGGTACGACATTCTACACACCGTGGGTTACCGATGGTGCCTACAACTGGTTATGCGCAAGCGGCTACGACTGCTATCGGAGTTAAATACCCACAACGAGAACTTGGTATGTAGCAGCGACTGCCGTCACAGTGAAAGTTTTCAACCCGTTACTCCCGACACAGTGAGGCTTATTCACGGACTTGATCAAGATCGGCATCGTCGCAGCTCAGGCTACGTGTCAGAAGATCGACTTCTGGTCCCTGAATAACCCTCAGTGTCGTTACGTAGTTGTGCGACACCGTCACGCCTTCAGTACGTTCCGGACCCGAGACCAGCCTCCCGGGTCCGCGCCCCAGAACCTACACGCCCGCGGGGCATCTCACGTACTTGCGCGACACGCTACATCGGGTGACCGGCTCCGAGGCGCCCCGCGAAACCCGTCTCCGGACTGGCAGGCCCGGGCCCAGCCGTCGTGGTCGAGGAACTCGACCCGCACCGTGCCACCCGCTGGCAGGCGCACCGGCTGGTTCGGTGAGCCTCGACGATCTGGTCGGATGGGGAGCCGTTCGAAATCGGCGTTGTCCACCTGCGGTACTTCACGCATGCCAGCATCGGACATCGATGCGGCTGGCGACGATCTGCTCACCCTGTGTCCCGCCGACGGTGCCTGCCACTACGAGTACAGTACCTCGAGTATGAGCCCCATGATTCGGAGAGGCATCTGCGTTACTCACGGAGCCGGGACATAGCAGAGGACCGGATCTGTCGGGACGGAGGTCTCGACAGATCCTTGACTGTTGTGATTAGCTGACCCTAACCATTGGCGGATATGCTGTCAGGACGGCATACCGCCATGATTTCTAGCTGAACGCAAAACCGAGTGTAACGAGCTGCTCGTCGAGCAGCTTCACCGACGCGGTGTTCTCCCAACGGTTCATGTGTCCGCGTGCGGCGCGCAGCTCTGCCGTCAGGCGGGGTGACGGGCTTTCCATTACGAGACCTGCGGCCGAGCCGAGCAGATCACAGGATTGCTCGACTCGGCCGCACCGCAAGTGAGCGGCCGCACCATAGATGGATAAGCGTGCGTGACCACCGACGAAGGTTGGATCGAACTGAGCGAGCGCACTATCAGCCAAGGTGGCTGCCTGCGAGTTCCTGCCAAGCCGCAGCAGATAGCTGCACTTCTGGCTTTCGAGAAAAACGGGATTTGCATTGAGCCAGTAGGCGGGAGATTCAGGCGAACCGCCCCTGGCTGATGCTAGGGCATCCGCAGCTGTCTCATACGCGGTCAGACATGCGGACTCCTGTCCGTTCGTGGCGCACGCGGCGGCATTCATCTGATGAGCCAAGGCGCGCAGCGACATATCATCTGTCTGCACGCCGAGTGTTTGTGCAGCTGAAGCCATATCCGCGGCATCATGGGGCGCACCTGAAAAGTCGGCCTGGAAGCTGATCTGGCACGCCGCATAACATCCACGCACGTGATCGTTCGCTTTGTGCGCTGCGGCCCGTGCCGCTCTTAAAGACTGAAGTGCCCTGACTGGATGTCCCATATCCAGCAGATACGCGCCAGCGGCAGAGCATAGATCGGCGTACAGCGAAAGCAAACGCGCACGCATGGCATCTGGACACTCGCGCAACATACTGCGGGCGAGATCTCGCTGTGCGAGCACCATACCTAGGACAACGGTCGGTCCGAATCGATCATTCTGACGCTTGCAGGCACTGAGGACTGCGCCGAGATCATCGAGCACACTCGCGTCGATGCGTTTCGGAGACACTACGGACTGAGCAACACGCTCCTGCTCATCGGGATCCAAGACGGAGTCCGCTGACACACCCACCTCGGCTAGTGCCAACGCGAGCACACGTATCAGAGTCCGCCGATCCACAGTGATCCACAATCCTCTCAGCGCGCGTATGAGCGAAGCTGCCTGCTCGGCGCCGACTGCCGTCAACCCTCTCAGGGTCTCACACGATCTCGTCGAGAGCACCAGCGAGCTGCCTGGCTGATCGGTCACGACGACCGGCTCATGTAGATTTTTCGCATTGCCAGAGGGCGTCCTAAGCGCACGGGAGCGGGCCCGATTCTCGGCAGCCGTCAGCTCGACGTGCGCGCGGACCAACGCGCCATCGGCGCCGCAGACGCGATCCGCGCACGACCAGAACTCTGCATCGGTGCCCCGGCGTCCCGCCTCTATATGCGCGACGCCGGTGCGCTCGCGCATCGTGAGTTTGGCCAACTCTGCCTGCGTCATACCAACCGCCACGCGTGCCACTCGCAGTTGCTCGCCGAGACGCTGACGCATCGCGTCTACCGCCTGATCCCTCACGCCACCACCTCTTTTGACGCACATCGCGCACCAGATCGCAAGGCGTGACAGTAACGTGCTGGCAGGGCGCACCCCGCGCACCCCGCGCACCCCAGCCGAAACCATGTCTGCGCACGCCGGTGATCACTCCTTTGCGCCGGGTGCCCCGCAGACGTCGGCCTCCGGCGAACGGTTCAGCGCGTGCGCGGGGCGGGCACCGACAGCCGTCCGGCCGTGACGAACGAGGCTCGCAGCGGGGCCGGGAGTGCGCTGGCGATGCGGTCGGTGGCGGCTCGGCGTTGGCCGGGGGAGCCGAGTTGGGCCAGTAGCAGGTCCGATCCGGTGGTGGCGGCGACGCGGGCGGCTTCCTCCACGCGGCCCAGCCCGCGTAGCGCCAGCGCCTCGTACTTTGCCGAGGAGTAGGTGCGGGCCTCGACGAGCAGCGCCGCGGACCGCTCGGGCTCCCAACGGGCCCGCATCTCCAGCAGCCGCATCGCCGCGCGCGGGCGGAACGGCAGTGAACGCTCGAGCGACGGCGCCGCGGCCTCGACGGCGGCGGCCGCGTCGTCCACGCGGCCGAGCAGCAGGTCACAGTCGGCGATTGCGAGCAGGGCGTGCAGCTCCTGCTCCAGCTCCAGCGCGCCGCCCCCGCGCCGGGCCAGCTCGACGCCCACCTCGGCGTGCTCGCGGGCGCGGTCGATCTCACCGAGTTCCTGCCAGATCCAGGATGTCGTGGTCTCGATCCCGGCGCGATAGAACGCGACCTTGTCGGCGTCGATCAACCGTCGGGCGTTGTCCAGGGCCCGCAGCGCTCCCGCGAAGTCGCCGGTGTCGCCGCGGGCGAGCGCGGTGAAGAACAAGGTCTGCAGCATCGGGCGGAACTGGCCGGTGCGCCGGCACAGCACCGCGGCCCGCGCTAGCACCGTCTTGGCCTCGGCGAACCGATCCTGGTGCTGCAACAGCGCGCCGCGGTAGGCCAGCGCGAGCGCGGTGGTGGTCTCCCCGGGATCGGCGTCGAGCACCCGTTCGTAGGCCGCGCCCGCGCCGGCGTAGTCACCGTCCCAGTGCCGGACGCGCCCGAGCAGCAGCGTCGCGCTGGGCAGCGCGCCCGGCGCCGCAGCCGCCGACTCGGCGAGCTCGGTGGCCTGCTCGGCGAGCTCGACGGCGTTCATCGCGTCCCTGGCGTAGAGCGCGGTCCACCCGAGCTGTTCGAGGACCCTGGCCTCCAGCTCGGCGTCGCCCAGTTCGCGGGCGATCTCCAACGCCGCCTCGTGATCCTCCCGGGCGTCGTCGTGGCGACCGAGGTCGGAGCGGGCCTGCCCGCGGCGCAGCAGGGCCATGGCGAGCACTGATGGATCGGCGGCCGTGCCGACGGCCTGGTCGAGTAGCTGCTCGGTCTCGATGTTGGCGAACGCGAGGTGCGCGGCGTGCGCGGCGATCATCCAGGCCCGGGCGGCCGCGTCCCGGTCCCCGGCCGCGGCGAGGTGTCGCGCCGCGGTCTCCGGCCGGGCGTCGAACAGTGCGGCGGCCCGGCGGTGCCGGCTCACGCGCACCGGTTCGGGCGTGGCGTCGTAGGCGACCTGGCGGACGATGTCGTTGGCGAACCGGAACCGCTCACCCTGGGCCACCAGCAGCCCGGCTCGCAGAGCACGCTCGGCCCGCCGTGCGCAGTCCTCCACGCCGAGCCCGCTCAGCATGGCCACCTCGTCGAGCGCGAACGCGGCACCGAGCACGGCGCCCTGCGCGAGCAGCAGCGCGGTCTCCTCTCCGACGTGGGCGATCCGCCCGGCGACGGCCTCCTGCAGCGAGCTCGGGACGGTGACAGCGGTCCCGCTCCCGCCGCGTACCGGGTGGCGCAGCAGCTCGGTGAGGAACAACGGGGAGCCGCCGGTCCAGGAGTAGAGCCGGTCGGGGTCGTAGGCCAGCCCGGAGCGCCGGACGAGTTCGGCGGCGGCGGCCGTGGACAGCGGCCCCAGGTCCGTCCACACCGCGACGTCCCGCAGCGCGGCGGTGACCGGCGCGTCCTCCGAGGTCCGCTCGGTGACCACCACCATGGTGCGGCTGCCCGCCCAGTGGCCGGCGAGCACGTGCAGGGCTTCGATCGTGGACTGACCGGCGTGCTGGGCGTCCTCGATCACGAGCAGCACGGGCCGGCGGGCACCGAGCCGGTCGAAGAACCCGGACAGTGCGTCCAGGCTGCGCCGGTGCTCCAGCTCCGGGCCTGCTCGCTCGTAGGCGCCGGGACCGACGAGGTCGGTGAGCTCGGGGACCAGCTCGACGAGGGTGCCCAGCCGGGCACCGGCGAGCTCGCGCACCTCGGTGGCGCCCATCCGCCCGACCGCGGCGCGGACGGCCTCGACCAGAGGCTGCAGGTAGAGCGAACGCTCCGCCTCGAAGCAGCCGACGGCCAGCACGAGCGCGCCGGTCCGCCGCGGCCCGGCGGCGAACGCCTCGGCCAACGCGCTCTTGCCGATCCCCGCCTCACCGGTGACGACGGCGAGCACCGGCGACCCGGTCACCGCCCGGGCCCAGAGCGCACCGAGCGCGGCGAGCTCGGCGTCGCGCCCGACCAGCGGCGCGCCGCCCGCGGGCCTCCCGACGCCGGTCGTGCGGTCGGGCGCGGTCGGGCTCTCGGAGCGCAGGATCGACAGGAACAGCGACTGCGTGGCCGGGGAGGGGTCGCTGCCGAGCTGTTCGGACATCGTGACCCGTAGCGACCGGTAGACGACCAGTGCCGTCCCGGAGCGACCGGCCCGCTGGTGGGCGAGCATGACGGTGCGGCAGGCCTGCTCGTCGAACGGGTCGGCGCGCAGGGCCGCCGACGCGACCTCGACGGCAGTGTCGTAGGCCGTCAGCTCGCAGGCTGCTGCACTCCAGCAGATCCGTGCCCGGCGCAGCAGCCTGCCAACGTGGCGGCGCAGGTCTGCCACCCACGGGTCCTCGTGCTCGCCGGCGAGCACGACATCGGCGTCGAGCAGCTTGGTCGCCTGCTCGGCGCTGGTGGAGGCCAGCGCGAACCGGCCGTGCCCGGACTCCAGCTCGGCGGTGGCCACCAGCTCGGTGGCCTCGTGCAGGTCGATGCTGATTCCGTCGGGGACGAGCCGGTAGGCCGCCGCGGTGCCCTCGATCCGGTCGCGGCCCAGCGCGCGGCGGAGCCGCGAGACCAGCGCCGCGACGTTCCGGTCAGCCCGTTCGGGAGCGTCGCCGTCCCACAGGGCCTCGATGATCGTGCGCAGCGGCACGAGCTCGCCGCGGCGTTGGGCGAGCACGGCAAGGACGCGTCGCGCCTTCCCGGTGGGCACCGGTGCGGAGAGCTCGCCCTCGACGGTGAACGGGCCGAGCAAGCGCAGCCGCAGGGGGGCCGGGCTCATGGAAGGACTCTACCGGTGATCAGTGGTCCGCCTCGCACACGTGCATCCACTATAGTGGATGAAATATCGTCAACTATCTCCACCGTCGAGCCGTGAGGACCGCGTCCGTGCCCCAGATCGCCGTCGTCGCCCTCGGGGGCAACGCCATCACCCGCAGCGGGCAGGCGGGCACCATCGCCGAGCAGTCCGAGAACGCCGCCGGAATGGCTACCGCGGTCTGCCGACTCCACGAGGCCGGCTGGACGGTCGTGCTCGTACACGGCAACGGGCCGCAGGTCGGCAACCTCGCCATCCAGCAGGAGCAGGCGGCGCACTGGGTGCCGGAGCTCCCGCTGTGCTGGCTCGGCGCGATGACCGAGGGTCACCTCGGCAGTTTGCTCGCCCTCGCCCTGCACCGCGAGGGCACGGGCTTGCCCGGCGTCGTCTCCGTCGTCACACATGTGGTGGTGGACGCCGACGATCCCGCGTTCGCCCGGCCCACCAAGCCGATCGGGCCGTTTCTCACCGCGGCGCAGGCCCACGCGCAGGCCGCGGACCTCGGCTGGACGGTCGGCGAGGACGCCGGTCGCGGCTACCGGCGCCTGGTGGCCTCGCCGCAGCCGTGCAGGATCGTCGAGCTGGACGCCATCCGCGCGCTGGTGGACCAGGGCATGATCGTCGTGGCGGCGGGGGGCGGCGGGGTGCCGGTGGTCACCGACGGTAGGGGTTACCGGGGCGTGGACGCGGTGATCGACAAGGACCTGGCCGCGCAGCGGCTCGCTAGCGCGCTACGTGCCGACGCGCTGGTGCTCGTCACCGACGTCGCAGCGGTCATGCTCGACTTCGGCACCCCGCGGGCCCGGGCGATCACCGAGATGGGCGTCGAGGAGGCTCAGCGCCATGCCGACGACGGCCAGTTCCCCGACGGCAGCATGGGCCCGAAGATGCGGGCCGCCATCGGGTTCGTGCGCGAGGGCGGCAGCATCGCGGTGATCACCGACGCCGAGGGGGCGTGCACCGCGCTGGCCGGCACCGGTGTCGGCACCCGCATCGTCGCGCGCAGCCCCGGCGCGGCGTACCTCGACGCAGACCGGACGGGTGCCGCATGATCCATTCCGTGGACCTGCACCGGGACACCTACGTCGACTCGGTCGTCGCGCTGTCCGGCACCCGCGCGCTGCGTGCCGTCGACGGCGTCGACTGGGCCGCGGCGGCGATGGCCACCCCCGGCAACCTGGAGACTCTCGCTACCGAGGGCTTCCCCGCCGCGGTCGTCGCGGGGGCCGGGGCGAACGACCTGTTCGTCGCGGTCCGCGCGAAGTCCGACGACGCGATCGCGTCGGCCCGTGCGGCCGGACAGGCAGCGCTGTTCTCCGCGCGCGATCCCGGCGGGGCCGGCTCCTCCGCCGTCGAGCAGCTGCCGCGCACGATCAGCGAGGCGGTGGCGCGCGCGCCGGAGACGAACGTCGCGGTGATCTCCGTACCCGGCGACTACGCCGCGCTCGAGGCGCACAAGGCGCTCTCGGCGGGGCTGCACGTGCTGCTGTTCAGCGACAACGTGCCCGTCGGGGCCGAGGTCGCACTCAAGACGCGGGCGGCCCGGCTGGGCCGACTCGTGATGGGCCCCGGTGCCGGAACCGCGATGCTGGGGCACACCTGCCTCGGGTTCGCCAACGTCGTCGAAACCGGTCGAGTGTCCGTCGTCGCGGCGGCCGGCACCGGGGCTCAGGAAGCGGCCGCCCTGCTCGACCGGTGGGGCAACGGCGCCTCGCACGTGATCGGGTTGGGCGGCCGCGACCTCACCGCGGCCGTCGGTGGCGTGATGGCACTCACCGCGATGGCCGGGCTCGTCGCCGACGAGAAGACCGACGTGATCCTGCTGGTCTCCAAACCGCCCGCCCCCGAGGTGGCGCAGGTCGTGCTGGCGGCAGCGGCCGGGAAACCACTGGTCGCGGCGTTGATCGGGCTCGACCCCGACGCGGTCGACGCTCCTGCCGGAGTCGTTGTGACGCGCACGCTCGAGGCCGGTGCGGTCGCGGCGCTGGCTGCGGTGGGCAAGGCTGCACCGGATCCGGCGGACGGGCTGGTCGCCGGCGTCCGCGAGCAGATCGAGGCGCTGCCCGCAGCGCGCACCCTGGTGCGCGGGCTCTTCTCCGGCGGCACGTTGTGCTACGAGTCGCTGGTCGTGCTGGCCGATGTGCTCGGCCCGGTGCACTCGAACACCCCGATCGACTCCCGGCTCGGACTGCCCGCGCCCGAGCACGCGCACACCTGCCTCGACCTCGGCGAGGAGGAGTACACGAAGGGCTGCCCGCACCCGATGATCGACCCGGAGGCACGGATCGAGTTGCTGCGGGCGGAGGGTGCGGACCCCGAGGTGGCCGCGATCATCCTCGACGTCGTCCTCGGCCACGGGGCTCACGCCGACCCGGCCGCGGAGCTGGTTCCGGTGTGCGCTGCGATCACCGCAGGCGGTGGCCCCCGGATCGTCGTCTACGTGCTGGGCACCGGCGGCGACCCGCAGGGATTCGACCGGCAGCGTCGGGCGTTCGCCGAGGCGGGCTGCGTCGTCACCGAGACGGCCGCCAGGGCGTCGCTGGCCGCCGCCGCGATCGCGACCCGGGACCCGGAGCTCGCGGCGGCGCGGCTGTGACGGTCGCGCTCGTCTGCCATTCCACGAGGCCGCGCGGCGGGCTGGTGCATACCCTGAGCCTGGCCGAGGCGCTGCACCGCGCCGGGCAGCCGGTGCACGTCGTCGCGCTCGGTGATCCGGAGGTGGGACTGTTCCGCCCGACGGACGTGCCGCACACGGTGCTGCCGGGACCCTCGACGATCGGGACCACGCTCGACGAGCGGGTGTTCGCGGCGATCGACACGCTCGCCCACGGGCTGTGGCGACTCGCCGGCGAGCACGACGTGCTGCACGCCCAGGACTGCATTGCCGCGAGCGCGGCGATCCGGGTGCGGGACGCGGGTGCGGCGGTGACCGTCGTGCGCACCGTGCACCACGTCGACGACTTCACCACCCAGGCGCTCGTCGACTGTCAGCGCCGGGCGATCTCCGAACCCGACCACGTGCTCGTCGTCAGCGAGCAGTGGCGCCAGATCCTGCGCGACGAGTACGGCGTGCGCGCCGAGGTCGTGCCCAACGGGGTGGACCCAGACCGGTTCCCGCCGGTCGGTGCGGCGGTGCGGGAACAGCTGCGCGCCCGGGCCGGGGCGCGCGACCGGTTCCTGTTCCTGACCGTCGGCGGCGTCGAGCCGCGCAAGGGCAGCATTTACGCGTTCCGGTCGCTGGGCCGGTTGAAGCGGGAGCTGGACCCGTCACCGGTGCTGGCCGTGGTCGGCGGCCACTCGTTCCAGGACTACACCGGCTACCGCGACGCCGGGCTCGCCGCGCTCCCCGCGCTCGGGCTCACCCTCGGCGAGGACGTGGTGCTGGTGGGCAGCGTGGACGAGGCCGAGCTCGGCGGCTGGTACGCCGCCGCCGACGCGTTCGCGTTCCCGTCGGTCACGGAGGGTTTCGGTCTGGTCGTGCTCGAGGCGATGGCCGCCGGGCTGCCGGTGGTGGCCAGCGACCTGCCGGTGTTTCGGGAGTACCTGACTGACGGCGAGAACGCGCTGCTGCCAGCCGTAGCCGACGAGGTGGAGCTGGCGGTCGCAATGCGCCGCGTCATTACCGACGCGCCCCTGCGGAAGCGCCTTCGGACCGGCGCGCGGACGGTGCTGCCGCGATTCACCTGGGCGGCCAGCGCCAACAGACACCAGGAGCTCTACGCCCAGATCCGTGCGACGCTCCCGGCAGGCTGAGGGCGCGCTACGGCTCGCAGCCAGTTCTCACCCCGATATGGACACATATCGGGGTGAGAACCGGCCGTTCGGCACCGATGTGGGTACATGTCGGGGTACGAGGTGGCGGCCCGGTCATGCTCGGGCAGTCGCGTGCGGGGTGCTCGGCCGGGCAGGTGGGATCAGCTACACGGACTACTGAGCGGAAGGCCATGCGCAGACAGGGCATGCCGCTACCCACAGTTGTGGTCATCGCGGCTGCCAGGCGCGTACGAGATCATCCGGCCCCCACATCGCTGCCAGCGGTAGGTTGGCGATCACTCCGCTGCGAGAGACCGCCACCAATGGCGTGCCCGCAGCCGCGCCGGGGACGGCGAGCATGTCTCGGGCCAGGGCGTCGTAGTCGCTACGACCGAAGGGGCGGCTCTCCTGCCACTTCACTGACCCGACGAAGTGCACTGCGCCGGCCACCGGCTCGCGGTCGGCTCCGACCAGGTCGATCTCAGGGTTGTTCTGACGGTTCCACCACCCGCCGACCGCCTCGGTCTCGGCCCAGTCCTCGTCGGGCAGCAGCCTGCGCAGGGACTCGCGGATGAGCGGCTCGACCGCGCGGCCGCGCCACGTCGTCCACGACTGCTCGATGCGTTCCAAGGCCAGATCCCCCCGGCCGCGTTGGACCATCGGGATGGCGCGCTGCAGGAAGGTCAGCCAGAACCGCAGATAGGGGTCGGCGACGCGGTAACGCTTGTTCTTGCTGTCAGGTTTCGTCGACAGCGGCAGGTCGGCGGCCAGGGCTCGCTTGGCCAGCAGCGTGTTCAGCAGGGGCGAGAGGGTGCCGGACGGCAGCGGGTTGGCGCCCCCGGCCTGGGTGGCGATCGCGGTGAAGGTGCGTTCACCGCTGCCCACAGCTTCCAGGACAGCTCGCGATTGGGACGCTGCGGGGAACTCCCCCAGCAGCGACAGCTCCCCCGAAGCCAGCAGCGGCGACAGCGGACTCGCGACCGACTCCCGCAGGAAGTCCGTCCGGTTCATACCGGGTCGCCACGCGTGGACGATCTCCGGGAACCCGCCGGTGATGAGGAGCGCGTCCACCGCGTCCGCGGCCTCCAGGTTGGTCATGATCTGCACGTCAGCCAGATGCAGTGGCTCGACGGTCATCGTGACCGCCCTCCCGAAGAAGGGTCGCCCGTACGACTGCAGTGCCTCCATCACCGACATGTCGCTACCGACGAGGACCAGCAGCACCGGCTTGGCGGACAGGTGCCGATCCCACACGGTCTGCAGGGCGCCTTCGAACTCCCGATCCTGCTCGACCAGCCAGGGCGCCTCGTCGATCACCGCGATGCTGGGGGTGCCGTCCGGGACCGCGACAGCCAGTGACCGCAGGGCCTGGTTCCAGTCCCCTGCTTGTAGACCGGCGACCAGCTCCGCCCCCGGCAACGATGACTGCGCCAGCGTCGTGGTGAAGTCCGCGCGTTCAGCCACCGGATTGCGTCCCCTCGTGGCCTGAAAGATCACATACGGCGCTCCCGACCGGTCACAGAGCTCCTGGACCAGCCGCGACTTCCCCACCCGACGCCGACCCGTCACGATCACAGCCCGGCCTCTCGTGGAGCCGCTGCGCTCGACAACGCCCCTGAGCTGCCCGTCAAGCACCCCGAGATCTGCGGCCCGCCCCCGAAACTCCACGACACCACCGCACTAAGTAGATCGTTTCTTACGTAGACCAGATCATACTCATCTGTGGGACACCTTGTGGGAGTTGCGGAGGCACCCGCGACGTCGCCCGCCGCGCTGCCGAACCGGCGCGGGAGGCGTGACCACTCGAGCCACAAGGCCCGTCTCTCCTACAGCAGGTGCACCGTGGTCCTGGCGGAACGGTCAGCAGCTCGCCGTCGACATGCTGTGGTGGGCTTGCCTAGCTCCGGGACAGTGAACGTGCGATCTCCGGTTGTCGCCGTTGCCAGTATCCGAGGATCTGCTCGCGAGTCTCGGGCAGGAACGGGTCGTCTGTGACGTCGTCGAAGTAGCCAAGTCCCAGCAGCAGGTGGCGGATGGCGGCGTCGGGGTCTCGCGGCCGATAGCGACGGATGAATAATCCGAGCCCCTCCTCGGCGCGGCGGCCGGCCTGGATCTCGATCACTTTCGTGTCGAAGTAGTCCCGCAGCTCACCGCGGTCGCCGATGACCTTGAGCTTCGTGGCGAGCAAGTCCCCCAGCCCGGCGACGCGGACTCCCTCGATGACAGCGAGGGGCTCGAGCACCTGCTGGTCGGTTGCGCTCAAGAACTGGACCTTGGTGCCGTTGAACAGGCCATTCAGGGTGTCGTCGCTGTGCTGCGTCGCGGCGAAGCGGCCGATGCCCTCCAGCGCATGCCGGATCCCTACCAGGTCGACAGTTTCGCTCAGGAAGAAGTCGAGATCGCGCGACACCCGGTGTCGCAGGTGGACGGCAATCGCTGTGCCGCCGACCAGGTAGCCGGCATCCGGGACGATGTCGCGGATGGCCTCCCAAGTCTGGGCGGTATCGCCGGGCAGCACGGCACGCAACCAGGACGGCAGCGTCATGCGGAAGCCGCTGCCAGGTTCTCAGCCAGGGCGCGCCGTCGCGCATCGATCCCCCGGCCTTGAGCGGCGGCGCGCCAGTTCTCGGCGGTGAGTGTCTCCGCGGCCCACGCCAAGGCTTGCGTGTCACCCTCAAGCAGGACTCGGCGCGCAATGAACGGACCGTGCTCGGTCACATCGATGTCGCGGACCGGCACATTCCAGAAGACGTGCGCGAGTCTCGCGGGGATCCTCCGCGAGGCGGCACGCGGAGCGCGAGGTCTGCGAACCTGGGCGAGGCGGGGCGCCAGCTCGGGCCACTGGGGGTGCATGAGGTTCGCGTAGAGAATCTCCGCGGTGGTCACCGTGCCTTCGGCGAAGGTCTCGTGGCGCCGTTCAACGAGACCGAGGTCGAAGAGATCGCGGACCGCGCGGATCCCGGCCGTCGGCGACAAGCCGCCCGCGCGGGCGACCGCGCGGGCCGAACGTCGACCCATCGGTGAGCGAGCCAATGCAGCGAGCACCTGGATGTGGCTGCGCCGAAGGTTGGTCACCCGGGTCGCGATATCGAGTTCGCGTCCCGGGTGCTGCACATCGTCGTTGGCACCCCGAACCGTGCCGCTGCTCGTCGGCTCTGGGCTGAGCTTGCGCGCAGCGCTGGTAACCGAGAGGGTGCTCATGAGGTCAAGGATACGTGTGGGCCTGACGCCGGTGTGTTCGATCAATGATCGTGGCCACCGGGGCGGTGGCTGAGCTCACGCGCGCGGGCGTCGATCTCGTCGGTGAACACCGTGCCGTCGCTGGCCAGGACGTCCTCGAGGGCGTCGAGCCAGCAGTGGTAGTAGCTCCAGCCCACTCCGGTCGGGTGGTCGGCTTCCCAGCTCGCGATGCGGGTGATCAGCGCGCTCTGGAACTGCTCCCAGGTGAACGCGCCCGCCTCGTGCAGGGTCACCGCCATGCCGAACGCGCGGCCCTCCCACGGCTCGGCGAACACGAGCTCGCCGTTGGACCGGGGGGGAGCGGCCGGGCCGTCGACCGCGAGTGGCGCGGTCACGGTGCCTGCACGCGAGCCACGCCCACCAGCGCGTCGCGGGTGATCAGCGGGATCAGCTCGTCGACGGAGAGGCCTTCGGTGCCAGCCGGGCGCTCGGGAAGCACGAGCCAGCGCACCTCGCTGCTGGAGTCGCGTACCACGATCTCGGTCTCGGCGGGCAGGTCCAGACCCATCTCGGCGAGCACCGCGCGCGGTTCGCGCACCACCCGGGCCCGGTAGGCCGGGTCCTTGTACCAGGACGGCGGCAGCCCGAGCACCGGCCACGGGTAGCAGGAGCACAGCGTGCAGACGATCACGTTGTGCACGGTGGGGGAGTTCTCCACGACCACGATGTGCTCACCCTGCGGGCCGGCGAACCCGAGCTCCTTGATCGCGGCGGTGCCGTCGGTGAGCAGGCGGGCCTTGTACTCCGGATCGGTCCAGGCCTTCGCGACGACCGTGGCCCCGTTCAGGGGCCCGACCTTCGTCTCGTAGGTGGCGATGAACGTGTCCATCACCGCGGGGTCGATGAGCCCGCGCTCGGCGAGCAGCTGCTCCAGCGCCTCGGTGTGCAGCGCCGGGGGGACGCGGTCGGCCGGGCGGGAGTCGGACGCGGAGGTGGTCATGACGCGGGCTCCAGGTAGCTCTCGTACAGCTCGACGGTGAGCGCGAAGTCCTCGGCGCTCTCGCCCCACAGCTCGTGGGAGTCGAAGCGCACGGAATAGACGTACTGGGGGTTCTCGCCCTGGAAGTGGGCGTGCGTGTCGGGCAGCAGGTGGGCGGGCTGCACGACCTCGACGACGCCGGTGTGCCCGCGCACGTAGCGGGGCAGCTTCGTGTGCCCTTCCGACGGGGTGCTGCGCGCGCGCACGGTGTCGCCCACGGCGAACGCGGGCGCCTCCGCCACGGTGCGCAGCGAACCGGCTGCCGTGGGCGCGTAGTCCGGTTTCCTCGGTTCCGGCACCGGCGGCTCCTCGACGGCCTCGCCGGTGATCGTGCGAGCGCGGGCGTCGATCGCCCCGGGTGCGAGGATCGCCGAATCGGTCAGCATCAGCTCGGCGGCGTTGAGCCACCGGCCGTAGTAGCCGTCGTCGAGGTAGTCGGCACGGTCGAGCCGTTCGAGGGCGTGCCGGAAGGCGTCGAGGTTCCGCCCGGACACCCGGCCCATCGTGAGCAGGGTGAGCGCGAAGGCACGACCCTCCCACGGCTCGGCGAAGGGCGGCTCGTCGCGGGTCGGGGCCGTGACCGGGCCCCAGCCCTCGGTCCCGCCCATATCGGAGATCCCGTCCATCACGCTCCTCTCCCTGGGGTGCAGGCGCCGTTTACCATAGTGGACGTCAGGTCCGTTCCGCGAGGTCGTGCAGGGCCGCGACGAAGCAGTCGAGCGGGGCCGTCGCCACGCCCGCCCCGATCTGGCCAGAGCCGTCGCTCGCGTGCAGGATGCCGGTGGTCACCTTCGGGGTGATCCCCAGCTCGACGACCAGGCGCGCGTCGACGCCCAGCGGGGTGCCGCGGAACCCCATCGCCGGCAGCGTGAACCGCCGGCTGGTGCCCACGCAGATCGCCCGGTAGCCCTCGGTGGCCGCGGCCGCGTCGGCCATCGTGCCGCCGAGGAAGGACGCGACGGCGGGGGAGTTGCCGGCCGCCGGCCCGCCCATGCCGGTCAGCTCGAGGACGGCGCTGTCACCGATGTCCGGTGCGGCGGTCTCCGGGCCCTGCCCGGCGTTGTAGAGCGCCTCCCCGACCGGCGGCGCGCCGGTGACATACCACGTCGGCGAGCCGGCGAGCTTGATCCCGAACGTGGTGCCGTTGCGCGCCATCGTGGTGACGATGCTTGACCCCGGCACCTGCTCGGCGGACAGCTGCAGCGACTTCGCCGCCGCCATCGCGAGGTTGAGGAAGAACAGGTGGTTGCCGGCCAGGTAGGCGGCGAACGGCTCCCGGACGGTCCCGGGAAGCGCGGCGATGTGCGGCAGCCAGGTGCGGGTGAGCAGGTTCGTGGCGGCCTGGGTGCGCATGTGCAGGTCATCGCCCATCTCGATGCCCTGGGCGGCGACCGTGAGCACGTCCAGCGGCCCGGCCCGCGCCACGATCGCGGCGATGGTGGGCCCGGCGGTGGCGGCGAGAAAACGGAGCCTGGCGATCGCCGCGTCGGTGTCGCGGCCGAACCAGGCCACGTCGCCGGGACCCTGGTTGAGCGGGGCGAACGCGCGCGTTCCTCCCTCAGCGTTCTCCACGACGAGAACCGGAGCCGATGGCCCGATCGCGCTGGCCATCGGGACGACGGTGTCGTGATGGTGTGCGGCGTCGAGTGTGATGGCGCCGCTGACCAGCAGCTGCTCGGCTTTCTCGACGCCGTCGGCCCAGCCCTCCGCGACGGTGGCGGCGCGCAGCGACCGCTGTAGCGGGTCGCAGTGCTGCGGGTAGGGCAGGGACGGGCCACAGTGCAGCAGCATCCGGCCCGTGACGCCCGGCACGGCTGTGTTGACCGTCGTGACGCCGACGAGCTGCGGAACGCCGTCGTTGAGGCGTCGGACGACCTCGGCGTTGGCCGCGTCGATGCCCGCGGCCGCGTCGCCGTGGAGGTGTTCGAGCGTGGCGACCATGGCACGGTCCCCGCCTGCCGGGATCCGCCAGTCCACCTGCTGCACCGGGGCGCCCTGGGCGCGGACGGCCTCGGCGAACATCGGCAGCCCGACGTTGACGACGGTGACGTCGTCGGGCAACACCAGCTCGGACATGCCTGACCCTTCTCTGACAGTAGATGCATAAACACTATCGGAGAATTCGCATCCTTCGCAGCCTAGCGTGACGAACACTGCCACGATTATCGCACGATGCTATGATGATCTGATGAGTACCAAGAGCCGACTGTCGGCGTCAGTGGACCCTGAGCTCGTCGCCGCCGGGCAGGCCGAGGTGGCTGCTGGCCGGGCCGAGAACTTGAGCGCCTGGGTGAACCATGCGCTGCACCGCCAGGTCGAGCACGATCGCCAGGTGCGGGCGCTCGACGAGTTCCTGGCCGCGTTCGAGGCGGACCACGGCGAGATCGGCGAGGACGAGATGCGGGAGGCGGTCCGGCGGGCACGGGGCCAGGCGGTGGTCGTTCGAGGCTCGGGGGTGGCATGACACTCGTGCTCGATGCCGGCGCCTTCGTCGCGGTTGAGCGTGCGGATCGCGCCGTCGTCGCGCTGATCAAGGCTGAGCGACGGGCGGGGCGGGTTCCAGTGACGCACGGCGGCGTCGTCGGGCAGGTGTGGCGCGGGGGTGCGGGCCGCCAGGCGAACCTCGCGCGGTTGCTTGCGGGAGTGCGGGTCGTTCCTCTCGACGACAGGCTGGCCCGGCAGGTGGGCGTGCTGCTGGGGCGCGCCGGTGGCAGTGACGTGGTCGATGCGGCCGTGGTGCTGCTGGCCGACGACGGCGACACGATCCTGACCTCGGACACCGGCGACCTCATCGTCCTCGCGTCCGCCACGGGCGTCCATCTCGAGCTGGTCGGAGTGCGCTGATGAGATACACCGACGGGCCCACCGTAGAGGCCACCGTGCAGGTGGCCGCCCCGCCGCAGCGGGTGTGGGAGCTGGTCAGTGACATCCACCTGATCGCCTCGCTGAGCACCGAGGTCCAGGAGGTGGGGTGGCTCGACGGCGTCGAGGCCGCCGCACCCGGTGCCACGTTTCGCGGCCGCAACCTGCACTCCGCCGTCGGGGAGTGGACGACCACGTGCTACGTGGTCGAGTGCGTGGCACCGCGGGTCTTCGCGTGGGCGATGGAGGACGTGGTGCACCCGTCGGCGAGCTGGCGTTTCGAGCTCACCGCGGCCGGCGGCGGCACGCAGCTGCGACAGTGGGCCCGGATAGGTCCGGGGCCGTCCCTGCTGAGCCGGGCGATCGAGGCGCGGCCGGACAAGGAGGAACGGATCGTCGCCGGCTGGCTGCGGGAGTTGCAGGCGGGTATCGACGCCACCCTGGCCGCACTCGCGGAGCTGGCCGAGCGGCGCTGACGCGCTCCGCGCCCGTGGCAGGCTGGCGGGATCGTCGATCCCGAGGAGCGCCATGCTGGCCCGTGTCCTGGACACCGTGCTGGACCGCACGATCGTGCCCGGCTACTCCCGCCTGGGCTACGTGCTGCGCTCGCGGAGCTGGACCGGCGAGCGCGCCGACCCGGCACCGGACGCGCTGCGCGGGCGCGTCGCGCTCGTCACCGGCGCGAGCGCCGGGCTGGGCACGGCGACCGTCGCTGGTCTGGCGCGGTTGGGGGCGAGCGTGCACCTGGTGGTCCGCGACACCGAACGTGGCGAACGAGCCCGGGCCGCGGTGGCCACCGCCGTCCCGGGAGCCGACCTGCACGTGTCGCGGTGTGACGTGAGCAGCCTTGCCGACGTCCGCCGGGCCGCCGCGGAGCTGGTGACGTCAGGTCCCGACCTGCTTGTGCACAACGCCGGCGTGCTCCCGCCGCAGCGACTCGTCACCGCCGAGGGTCATGAGCTCGCCTTCGCCACCCACGTCCTCGGCCCGTTCCTGTTGACCGCGCTGCTCGCCGACGCCCTCGCGTCGCAGGGGCGGGTCCTGTTCGTCTCCTCCGGCGGCATGTACGCGCAGAAACTCGCGCTCGACGACGTCGAGTCCACCCGCGAGCCCTACAACGGCACGGCCGCGTACGCGCGTACCAAGCGGATGCAGGTGGTGCTCGCCGGGCTGTGGGCCGACCGGCTGCGGGTCGACGAGGTCAGCGTGCACGCCGTGCACCCCGGCTGGGCCGACACTCCGGGGCTGACGGGGTCGTTGCCGTGGTTCGGGTCGGTGCTCGGCCCGCTGCTGCGCACGCCCGAGCAGGGTGCCGACACGACGGTATGGCTGGCTGCGGCGCCTGCGGCGGTGATCGGCACCGGCCGGTTCTGGCACGACCGGCGCACCCGGCCGGAGCACTACGTGCCGTGGACGCGCGAGGGCCCGGACGATCGAGTGCGGCTGTGGGAGCTGTGCGAACGGTTGACCGGCTGAGCTGCGCTGACGAGCTGAGCTCGCGGCGCCGGGCTCTGTCGGTGGCTCTACTCGGCGCAGCTTCGAGTGATCCTGGCGATCTCCAGGTCCAGGTCCATGTGGTCCGCCTCGGTGCCCATCGCGACCACGTCGGTGCTCGCGTCGACGAAGTGGTGCAGCAGGTCGCGGTCGACTTCCAGCACGGCGTGCCCGTCCGGCAACTGGATCGTGATCTCGATGATGTCGTAGCCCTGCACCTCCTGCGGGCTCATCCGGATGTCGCCGTCGCCTGCCGGGCCGACCAGCGCCTCGACCAGGAGATCGCGTGCGACGAGCCACTCGACCCACCGGTCGGGCCTGGTCTGGACCGCGAAGGTCACCGCGAACGGGTCGGACGCGGTATAGGTCCATCGCATCACGATCGGAGCGGGCTGCCCGTGGAGCACGGTGAACATGTCCTGCTGGACGGAGTCACTTGTCATCTCGTCGCCCCCTGGCGAGCCTGGCCGTCGCTCGTGCGACGACGTCATGGGGGACATCGCTGCGTGGCGCGGGAACGCTGCAACCTCGCGACGTGTTCACCCGATCAAGGGAGCAGAGCCGTCAGATGGTACGGATCGTGATGGTGATCTCGGGAGCTGCTCACCATTCAGCGGTGTTGCTGCCGTAGCCAGGAGCACCACGACAGGTCGAACGGGATTCGCAGCTCAAGCGGGGCGCGGTGGGCAGTCAGTGGTCTCCCACGATCGCCGCAATCAGCGGACCCGCGCGGCACCGGCCCGGCGCCTCCTGATCGAGGTGAGACGCCGGGCCGCGCACCAGATGTCGTTTGTCGGGGTACCCGAGTGCCTCGCGGCAACGAGGGTTCCTCGGTCACGTCACGACAGACTCGTCAGCTGTCGCTGGCTCGGTCGGAACCGGCTAGGCGAGCCCGGCGGTCGTGAGCACGCAGACAACGATACCGCCGATGGCGCCAGCGGGATCCGCGGCGACCGCGCCCAGCGTACCGACCGGGTCTGCCAGCGCTCCGGTCACGGTGGCGACGAGGCAGTTCTCCGCAGGGGCCTCCTCCGCAGGGGCTTTCTCCCCGGCACTGGCGAGACCGGCGGAGCCTAGGATGAGGCAGCCCGTCATCGCGAGGACAGCGGCAGATCGTGTGGTCCTGTTCATGTCGGATCTCCTTGGTGGCTGGGTGTGCGGGGTGTCACCGTGGCAGAGCCCGCGGGGAGCGACAAGCAAACTGGCGCAAGTGTGCCCGGCTAGGCCATGCCTGGTGACCTTTTGTCACCGTTACGAGTGAGGAATTTCACCCATATTGGTGTTCATCTAACCCGAATGACGTAGGTTGGCTCGTCTTAGTGACGACTGCTGCTGCGGCGCCGGTTCTCCCGCAGCAACTGGGTCGTTGCTGGTGGAGGCGTAGCTCCTGCATGATCAGCTCCGTTATCTCGACGGTTGCGCAGCCGTTAGGGTGCCGGGCAGCAGAGTGGTTACTTCGCGAGGTGAGCCATGACCCCGTCGGCACCGGCCTTCTACGCGGCGCGTGAGTTCCTGGTGGCGCACCGGGAGGACTACGACACGGCCTACCGCGACTTCCGCTGGCCCGAGATCGACGAGTTCAACTGGGCGATCGATCACTTCGACGCCGTCGCCGCCGATCCTGAGCGCGGGGTGGCGCGGGCACTGTGGATCGTCGAGGATGACGGGACCGAGGCGCACTGGACCTTCGCCGAGCTCTCCGCGCGGTCGAACCAGGTGGCCAACTGGCTGCGCGCCCACGGCGTCGCCCGCGGTGACCGGATCATCCTCATGCTCGGCAACCAGGTCGAGCTCTGGGAGACGCTGCTCGCCGCGATGAAGCTGGGCGCGGTCGTCATCCCGGCCACGACGCTGCTACACGCCTCGGACCTGCGTGACCGGCTCGACCGGGGTGGGGCGAGCCACGTGGTCGTCGGCGGGTCGGACGTGGCCAAGTTCGACGGCGTCGAGGGCGACTACACCCGCATCGTCGTCCGTCCGGAGAACGACACGGCACCCGCGGGCTGGCTGGACTACGTCGGCGCCGAGGCGGCTGAGGCCACGTTCACCCCGGACGGCGCCACCCACGGCACCGACGCCTTGCTGCTGTACTTCACCTCCGGCACCACGGCGACGCCTAAGCTCGTGGAGCACACCCACGCGTCCTACCCCGTCGGGCATCTGTCCACGATGTACTGGATCGGCCTCGCCCCCGGTGACGTGCACCTGAACATCTCCTCGCCCGGCTGGGCCAAGCACGCGTGGAGCAACGTCTTCGCGCCGTGGATCGCCGAGTCGTGCGTGTTGGTCATGAACTACACCCGGTTCGACGCCGAGTCGGTGCTCGACGTGCTCGACCGCTGCGGCGTCACGAGCTTCTGCGCGCCTCCGACCGTGTGGCGGATGCTCATCCAGGCCGACCTGTCGGGCCTGGCGAACCCGCCCACGAAGGTCGTCGGGGCGGGGGAGCCGCTGAACCCCGAGGTGATCGAGCAGGTCGAGAAGGCCTGGGGAGTGCGGATCCGCGACGGGTTCGGCCAGACCGAGAGCACCGTGCAGATCGGCAACCCGCCGGGGCAGGCGATCAAGCCCGGCTCGATGGGACGGCCGATCCCGGGCTACGCGGTGGCGCTGCTCGACCCGGCCACCGGTGAGCTTGCCGACGAGGGCGAGATCTGCCTCGATCTCGCCCGTCGCCCGCTCGGGTTGATGGTCGGCTACGCCGGCGATCCCGAGCGCAACGCCGAGGCGATGGCCGGCGGGTACTACCACACCGGTGACCTGGGATCCCGGGACGAGGACGGCTACATCGCCTACGTCGGCCGGGCCGACGACGTGTTCAAGGCGTCGGACTACCGGATCAGCCCGTTCGAGCTGGAGAGCGTGCTCATCGAGCACCCCGCCGTGGCCGAGGCCGCGGTCGTCCCGTCGCCCGACCCGGTGCGGCTGGCGGTCCCGAAGGCCTACGTCGTGCTGGCCGCCGGGTTCGAGCCCACCGAGGAGACGGCGCGGACGATCCTGGAGTTCGCCCGCGACCACCTCGCGCCGTACAAGCGGATCCGTCGCCTGGAGTTCGCCACGCTGCCCAAGACGATCTCCGGGAAGATCAGGAGGGTGGAGCTGCGGGAACGGGAGATCGAGCAGCGCAGCACCGGTCGCGAGGACGTCGCGGTGCTTGCGGGGGAGTTCGCCTTGTGAGGAGCGTCGCGGCGGCCGGGCTCCTGGTCGGTCAGGCGGTGGGCGGGGAGTAGCGCCCTGAGTAGTGTCCTGGCCATTGCTCGTGCGGAATCCGCGTGATGGCGAGCACGTCGCCGATCGTCGACCACTCGTTGCGGCCGAGCCGCGCGAGCGGACGGAGCTTGACGATCGACGGGAGCCCGCCCCGGTGGGGATCGCCGTCGAACACGTCGGTGCTGACGGCGGCGTGCACCACCCTGCCGATCACCACCGTCGAGTCCCCCAGCTCCAGGGTCTGGTGCAGCCGGCACTCCAGCGCCACCGGTGACTCCGCCACCCGCGCCGGCGCGACGAGCCTGCTCGGTTCGGGGGTCAGACCGACCTCGCGGAACTCGCTCACGGCGGCCGGGAAGTTCGTACCCGTCGCGTTGACCTGCTCGAACAGGGGCTCGGTGGCCAGGCAGACGACGAACTCACCGGTCTCGCGGACGTTGCGCAGCGAGTCCTTCACCCCGACGCTGGTGAACTGGACCATCGGCGGATCCACGCAGGAGACGGTGAAGAACGAGTGCGGCGCGAGGTTGTCCACACCGGCGGCCGACCGGGTGGACACCCACGCGATCGGCCGCGGGACGACCACCGCGGTGAGCAGCGAGTAGAACGGCCGGGGGCCCAGCTCGACGGGGTCCAGGTCGGTGCGCATGGTGACGATCATCCCTCGCCGGGCCGCCGTCGACCGGGTTCTGCTGAGGAAGCACGCCGATGCTGTGCACGCTCGGCGATCGGGCGGTCGAGACCCGCCGCTGTGACACTAGGCTCTGCGGAACCGCCGTCACCCGTCGTGGTGTCGAACGGTCCCCGATCCCAACGAGCCGTCGAGGAGAGACACGTACATGGCGCCCGAGGTGGGAACCGAAGCCCCCGACTTCACCCTCAAGGACCAGAACAACCAGGAGGTCACGCTCTCGTCGTTCCGCGGCGAGCGCAGCGTCCTGGTGGTCTTCTACCCGTTCGCGTTCTCCGGCATCTGCACGGGTGAGCTGAGCGCGGTCCGCGACGACTTGGCCAGTTTCCAGAACGACGACGTGCAGATCCTGGCCGTCTCCGTGGACCACGCGTTCGCGCTGAAGGCCTGGGCCGACGCGCAGAGCTACGAGTTCCCGCTGCTGAGCGACTTCTGGCCGCACGGTGAGGTCGCCAAGGACTACGGGGTGTTCAGCGGCGACGCCGGGTTCGCCCTGCGCGGCACGTTCCTCGTCGACAAGACGGGGATCGTCCGGTTCGCCGAGGTCAACGGCGCGGGTGAGGTACGCGAGCAAGAAGCGTGGAAGAAGGCCGTCGCCGCGCTGGCGGCCTGAACCACCGACCCGGGTGCGGCGCCGCGCTCGGGTCTCCGGGCGCGTAGCTCAGCGGGAGAGCACTCGGCTTACACCCGAGCGGTCGCAGGTTCGAACCCTGCCGCGCCCACCATCGTGAGCAGCGGCGCGGTACGCGACCCAGCTACGATTCATCAGACACTCGGTGATGCTACGTTTGCATTCGTGGACGTCAGTTATCGGACTGCGGACGCAGCAAAGCGGCTCCAGCGGTTACATCTGATTGCGGGCGAACCCCGTAGAGATTGCTACCGACGTCGGGTGATTCCCGGCTTGTCGGCCCAGTTCAGCACGCCACACGTGGACTCTTCCGGGCCCTGCAACCGTGATCGTCGATGATGTTCGGTCACCGCTTCACGTCGCCGCTGGCAGCACCCTTGCATCCGGACCGGGGAAATAGATGGACTCGTGGCCGTCCTGCCAGCGAACGCGGTAATGCTGCTGCTCACCGTCGCCTATCACTTCGACCACCTGGCCCTGCCGGCGCGGTGTATCGAGCGTACTGGTCTCGATGATGATCTGGTCACCCGTGGTGGCTTGCATCGCACACCTCCTCTCGCCTGGGCAACCAGTATGAGGGGTCGTCGGGGCCAGAGCTAGAGGCTGGCCATTTGGACCTCGCCCAAGATGATCAGCACCGCTATCTCTCGACGTTGCCGAGTGTCGCTGGTCTGGGACGCACACCGAACGTCGTCGTCGAACCTGCCGCGGTCGATCAGTCCGGTAACAGGACCGAGTGCAGGTCCCCTGCCTGATCTCGCGCCTGCACGCCTCGACCTTGACTGCCTGGTTGAGTGGGTGGTGGCCAAGCCCATGCGGCTCGCGAGGGTTCCCGCGACCCCATCCTGACGTGCGCCGATGGCAGGCGCGCGGGTGTGCAGTGGTCGTCGGGCATGATTGCCCGCTGGCGGAGGGAGGGGCGTGTACCGGGACTTCTACTCGACGATGGCGCAGGTCTTGCCGGTGTTGCTGCTGGCCCTGGTGTGGGACGCGAACTACCTGCAGCGGCTGCGTGCCCAACCCCGGCTCGCACGCCGGGTGGATCCGGCCGGAGTGTGGTTCTGGACCAAGCCACGGGTCCGGGTGTACTTGCTGGTCGTCACCGGGGTGCTGGTCGCTGGGATCGCGGTCAGCTTGCTCGTGCTGGCCGGCACGCTCGGCGACACGGCGTGGTTGCGCGGGGTGCTGGTCGGCGTGTTGCTGCTGGCGCTGGTCACGCTGCTGGTCCGGATCGCGTCGGACACCGTCGGGGCAACCCGGACGTGATCGGCGTTCTCGGTGGTGAGCGCGGCCCGTCCTGCGGGTCGGTTCTGGGTTCGATAAGTACGGGGGCAACCGGACATTTACCGGACATCTGTGGTTTCAGCACATCAGCCAGCACCGAGTTCTCTAGGGTGGCCCAGTTCTGTAGCCGGGTTCTGGAGGTGGAGAGATGGTCGTTCCCAGTCCTGTCCTCCGGACGCGGCTGGAGCAGCTGGTGTGCCGGTTGCGCCGGACCAGGACGGAGTTTCGCCACGACTTCGAGCGCATCTCGGCTCAGCTGGGCCGCACGCTCACCGTGTCGGAGCGGCAGGCGAGGCGTTGGCTGGCCGGCGGCCTCGACGGTCTTCCGCATCCCGCCGCCTGCCGGGTTCTGGAGCAGATGTTCGGTGAGAGCGCCGAGCGGCTGTTCGGGCCGGCCGAGACCGACGTTCCCGTTGAGAGCGCAACCACTGCGGTCCTCGAACCGGCGCCGGTGAACAGCGAGCCGGTCGGGACCCTGGCAGTACAGCGGGAGGTCGCCCTGGCCGCCGCCGAGTCAGCCCGGTTCGGACAGTCCGCCGAACAGTCCAACGTCGGCCCGCGAGCCCTGGAGCAGTGCCGCGCCGATCTCACCCGGCTCGTCACCCGCTATCCCAGCCGGCCCGTCTATCCCACGTTCATGGAGCTGTGCGCGCTGCGGGACCGGGTGTTCGCGTTGCTCGAAGGCCGTCAACCCCCGGGGCAGCGGCGCGAGCTCTATCTCCTGGCTGGTGCGCTGTGCGGGGTGCTTGCCAACGCCTCCCTCGACCTCGGCCGGCGGCAGGCCGCCGAGACGCAGGCCCGCACCGCGTTCCTGTGTGCCGAGCTGGCCGGTAACAATGCGCTGTGCGCCTGGGTCCGGGGCACCCAGAGCCTGATCGCCTACTGGGACGACCGGCCCCGCGACGCCGTCGAGCTCGCCACCGACGGCTGGCGCTACGTCCCCGAGACCGGCACCGCTCGTGTCCGGCTCGCCGCGATCGAGGCCCGCGCCCAGGCCCAGCTGCACCACCAGCGCGCCACCGAGAACGCCCTCGCCCGCGCGGATCGGGCCCGTGAAGAGGTCAGGGACGTTGACGACCCGGGCGGGTTGTTCGCCTTCCCGGTGGCCAAACAGATCTTCTACTCCGCCACCGCTCGGCTCTGGCTGGCCGGTCACGCGAACTGCGCCACGGCCGAGCGCGATGCGGCGAACGCCGTGGTGCTCTACGAGACCGATCCTCCGCAGCAGCGCCGCCTCGGCGAGCTGTGCCTTGTCCGGCTGGATCTCGCGGTGGCCAGGCTCGGTCGAGACGATCTCGACGGTGCCGCCGAACAAGTCCACGACGTCCTGGCCGTTGCCGCCGACCGCTGTACCGACAGCATCGCCCGCCGTCTCGGCCAGGTCGCCCGCGTGGTGCGGCGGCCCCGGTACCGCACCTCCGCGCACGCGACGGATCTCGGCGACCGGATCCATCTCTTCATCCACCCCGGCCTTCCGGTGTTGGCCGGAGTGGACGGGTGAGTGTGCCGGTCACGGTCGGTCTGCTCCATCCGGGCCGGATGGGGGCCGCCATCGCCGCGCAGGTCACCAGCAACGGTCACACCGTCCTGTGGTGCCCGGACGGGCGCAGCGAGGCCACCCATCGCCGCGCGACGGACGCGCGGCTCCGCCCGGTCGTGCTCGGAGAGCTGATCGCGGACAGCGAGATCATCCTGTCGATCTGCCCACCCGCCGTTGCCGAGGAGATCGCCGTCCACGTCGCCGATGCCGGGTACAGCGGTATCTATGTCGACGCGAACGCCATCAGTCCCGCGCGCATGCAGCGGATCGCCACCCGGCTCGTCGAGGCGGGTGCAGCTGTCGTCGACGGTTGCATCGTCGGGCCGCCACCGGGCGGACGCCCGTCGACCCGGCTCTATCTCGCCGGAGCGGAGACCGCCAGCCGTCGGGTCGCGGACCTGATTGCCTGGACGTCGGCGGAAGCCGTCCATCTCGGAGAGCGAACGGGCCAGGCCAGCGCGCTGAAGATGGCCTTCGCCTCCTACCAGCGGGCGAGCCGCGCCGCCGCCGCCGTCGCCCACGCCCTCGCCGACGACCACGACGTCATCGACACGCTCCTGCACGAAGCCCGCCGCATGCCCAGCGACATTCTCGCCGACCGCAACTACCTCCCCAGCCTGGTCGGCCGAGCTTGGCGCTGGGTGCCGGAGATGCACGAGGTCGCCGACACCCTGCGCGAGCAACACCTGCCCGCAGATCTTGCCCTCGCCACCGCCGAGATCCTGCAACGCTGGGCCGACGCGACGATCGACGAGGCCACCGATCCAGCCACTGTGCTGCTACATCTGCACGAACACCGCAGGCCGGCTCCCTGAGCACCGGGCCGACCACGGCAACGCTGGATTCGCCGGGCCGAATGGCCCGTGCAGAATCACGGCATGCGGACGGTATGCGGTTGGGAGCGGCTGGTCCAGACGCTCGTCGGTCGGGGCGCGGCGCCGGTCACGGAGGTGCGGTCGCTGGCCGGTGGGCGGGAGCCGCTGCTGGACGGCCGCTTCGGAGAGCAGCGCCGCCACGGCGTCCGGCTCGATCAGGTGGATGGTACGACGTGCGGCAGCGCCGTACTCGTCGCGCTCGCCGCATGGGCGAATACGGCGGAGGTACGTCGTCTCGACGGTGAGGGGGCTGCCGGGGCGGCCGGTTTCGGCGCCCGGTACGACGCCCGGCAGCGGCAGGTGCACCGGGAGTCCAGGCGGTTCTGGCCGCAGGCGCTCGGCACCACCCCGTGGGGCATGGCCGCATGGCTGCGGCGCCACGTGCCCGGTGCGCGGCCCTATCACGTGCGGCTGGTGGACGACGTGTCCACAGCCGACGTCACCGATGTGCTCAACGCGGTGACCGCTGCGCTCCTGGCGGGTCGGCCCGTGCCGTTGCTCCTCGGTCGGTTCGTGCCGCGGCACTACGTACTGGCGTTGGGTCTGCATCGCGGCGGCTGGCGGGTGTACGACCCGGCGAGCGGTCAGGTGCGGGCGCTGGACCTGCAGCTGGTGCTGCAGCGCAGCCTCGCCCCGGTGCTGGGTTACGACCGCCTGCACGCCGCCCTCCTCCCCACCTGACCCAGCCCCCGCGAGTCCCCCATTCGAGCACTATGACGTAAGACAACCCTCCCGCGCGGGAGGCGCTGGTGGATGCGCTGCGCGAGGACACAACGCGGACGAGTCCCGGGACCGTGCTTGCAGCCCGGGAGCTCGTCAGCTTGAGTCGCTCTACTGAGGTTCGCCTGCCACTTGGTGGCATTGCTCGGCGATCGTGCTTCGGCCGACCTTCAACACCGCACAGGCGAAACCGGGCACGGTATTCCGGTTCCAGACGACACCCTGGACGTTTGTGTTCGAGTCGCAGCGTGAGCCTGGGTCGATAGTCGCGGAGTCGACGACACCGCCGTTGAGGTCGCGCAGTTCGTAGGTCATCGTCCAGTTGCACAGTGGCGGGACGGCTGTGAAGCCCGCAGCCTGGCTCTCGACGTACAGGCCGGTGCCGGTGACGCCGTGGTCCAGCTCGCCCTGGGGGACCGGGTAGTCCCCCCGCGGCGTAGGCACAGTGCCGCCGCCGAACGGCTCCGAGCCTCTGGCGCTCGCCTGGGCCGAGCCCACAAAGAGTCCGGTGGCGAGCATCGTCATCGCGGCGATGGCAATGGGCTTGCGTACGCTCATGGTTGCGTTCCTTCTCCATCGGGTCTCGTGACGACCGTTTTCCACTGTCTATTGAGCGCTCAACCACGCCCGGCCATCGTTGTCTTGAGGACCGCGGGCATCGTCTGACACCCAGCCGCACTGTGTGATCATCAGCGTGGCGGTAGGCGGGATACAGCCGCGACTTGATCATGCCAAATCGCGTCGTGCGCAGCTGACAATCAGTATTGATTCTGGCCGGGAGTGTAGCACAAAGTAGAGACGACGATGGCCAGTTTCGGTGAAAGGATGCCTCGATAGGGTGGTCTTCTGTGCTCAGCTGGTGACGTCGAGCTGGATGTTCACCTTCGTCGGGTGAAGTCGCACCACCAGCTCACCCGGCACGCCGTTGCGCCTCCCGAACTCCTCGGCGCGGTCCGCACCCAGGTATCGACCGGCGATCGCGGTCGCCGACCGGACGAGCTCGGCGGTGTCCTCGGACACGACTGCGTCGCCTTGCACCTGCACGAATCCATACGGCGGCACCTCGGAGTCCACGCAGATCGTCAGCCGCGGGTCGCGCATGATGGCGCGGCCCTTGGCGCTGCCCTTTCCGGTGTTGAACAGCAGCTCGTCGCCCTCGACGACGAACCAGATCGGCGCGACGAGTGGACGTCCGTCGGCGGCGACGTATCCGAGCTTGCCGGTGCGGGTCCCAGCCACGAGGAACGCGCGGACCTCCGCGTCCAGTGTTGCCATGACCGCACTGTAGCCACCGAGACCCTCCCGTTCCGGGGGACTCGCGGGGGTGGGATGGGGGTGGATCGTAGAGTTGGGGGGTGACCGAGACCCTCCCACCGCGCACCGCCGATCTGCCCGCCCAGTGGAACCCGGGCGAGGTAGAGGCTGGCATGTACCAGCGGTGGGTCGAGGCCGGCTACTTCACCGCCGACGTGGGCAGCGACAAGCCGCCGTTCTGCATCGTCATCCCGCCACCGAACGTCACCGGCAGCCTGCACATGGGCCACGCGTTCGAGCACTCGTTGATCGACATCCTGGTCCGGCGCCGCCGCATGCAGGGCTACGAGACCCTGTGGCTGCCCGGGATGGACCATGCAAGCATCGCCGTGCACGCGTTGGTCGAGCGCGCGCTCGCCGCTGAGGGCACCAGCCGCCGCGAGCTGGGCCGGGAGGCGTTCCTCGAGCGCACCTGGGAGTGGAAGGCCGAGCACGGCGGCGCCATCCTCGCCCAGATGCGCCGCCTCGGCGAGAGCCTCGACTGGACCCGCGAGCGCTTCACCATGGACGCTGGCCTCAACCGCGCCGTCGTCACGATCTTCAAGCGGCTCCACGACGACGGCCTGATCTACCGCGCCGAGCGGATGGTCAACTGGTCGCCGGAGATGCGCAGCGTGCTGTCCGACATCGAGGTCGAGCACCGCGACGTCTCCGGTGAGCTCGTCTCCATCCGTTACGGCGACGGTGCCGACGCGCTCGTCGTCGCGACCACCAGCGTCGAGACGATGCTCGGCGACACCGCCGTCGCCGTGCATCCCGACGACGAGCGCTACGCCCACCTCGTCGGCCGCGAGATCGAGCTGCCGCTGGTCGGCCGGATGATCAAGATCGTGGCCGACGATCACGTCGACCCGAGCTTCGGCACCGGCGCGGTCAAGGTCACCCCGGCGCACGACCCGAACGACTTCGAGATCGGCCGCCGCCACAACCTGCCGATGCCGACGATCATGGACGAGTCCGGCGTCATCACCGGCACCGGCACCGAGTTCGACGGCATGGACCGCTTCACCGCGCGCGTCGCCGTCCGCGAGGCGCTGGCCGCGCAGGGCCGGATCGTCGCCGAGAAGCGCCCGTACGTGCACAACGTCGGGCACTCGTCGCGGTCTGGGGAACCCATCGAGCCGCGCCTGAGCCTGCAGTGGTTCGTCAGGGTCGGCCCGCTCGCCCAGGCCGCGGGTGACGCCGTGCGCGACGGCCGGGTCGCCGTGCACCCGCCCGAGCTGGAGCCGCGCTGGTTCGGCTGGGTCGACAACATGCACGACTGGTGCATCTCCCGGCAGCTGTGGTGGGGCCACCGCATCCCGGTGTGGTACGGCCCCGACGGCGGGGTCGTGTGCCTGGGCCCCGACGACGAGCCGCCCGGCGCGGGCTGGGCGCAGGACGAGGACGTCCTCGACACCTGGTTCTCCTCGGGGCTGTGGCCGTTCTCCACGCTCGGCTGGCCGGACACGACGCCGGACCTGGAGCGGTTCTACCCGACCTCGGTGCTGTTCACGGGCTACGACATCCTCTTCTTCTGGGTCGCCCGGATGATGATGTTCGGGCTGTACGCGATGGACGGGGCACCGCCGTTCCACACCATCGCGCTGCACGGGATGGTGCGCGACCAGTTCGGCAAGAAGATGTCGAAGTCGGCGGGCAACACCGTCGACCCGCTGGAGTGGATGGATCGCTACGGCACCGATGCGCTGCGCTTCGCCCTGGCCCGCGGGGCGAACCCGGGTACCGACGTGCCGGTCGGCGAGGACGCCGTGGCCGCCGCGCGCAACTTCGGCACGAAGCTGTGGAACGCCACGAGATTCGCGCTCGGGGTCGGCGCCGACCCGCGCCTGTCGTTGCCCGCGGCCCCGACCGACGCCGACGCGTGGATCCTCGGACGCCTGCGCGAGGTGCGGGAGCAGACCGACGCGCTGCTGGAGGACTACCAGTTCGCCAAGGCGGTCGAGGGGCTCTACCACTTCACCTGGGACGAGTTGTGCGACTGGTACCTCGAGCTCGCCAAGGTCCAGCTCGCCGACGGCGCCACCGCGGACGGCACCCGCGCCGTGCTCGGGCACGTCCTCGACGCGCTGCTGCGGCTGCTGCACCCGGTCACCCCGTTCCTCACCGAGGCGCTGTGGATCGCCCTCACCGGCGGAGAGTCCGTCGTCGTCGCGCCGTGGCCGGTCGAGGCCGGTGCGGCCACCGACGTCGCGGCCACCGCGCGCGTCGCGGCGGTGCAGGAACTGGTCACCGAGGTGCGTCGGTTCCGCACCGAGCAGCGCGTCCCCGACAACCGCCGGGTTGCCGCCCGGCTGGTGGGGCTGGACGAGGCCGGGCTCGGCGGGCACCGCGCGGCCGTCGCGTCGATGGTCCGCCTGGACGCGCCGGGGGAGGGCTTCGCGCCGACCGCGACGTTGGAGGTCGCGCTCGCCGCGGGCACCGTCCACGTCGAGCTGGACACCTCCGGCGCCATCGACGTGGCCGCCGAGCGCGCCCGGCTCGGCCGCGACCTGACCGCCGCGCGCAAGGAGCTCGAGCAGGCCGACGCGAAGCTGGGCAACCCGAGGTTCGTGGAGAAGGCCCCGGCCGAGGTCGTCGAGGGCATCCGGGCGCGGCGCGGCGCCGCCGTCGCCGGCATCGAACGGGTCACGGCCCGGCTCGCTGCGCTGCCGCCCTCGTGACCGACCCCTGGGAGGTGGGACCCGGCGGCGAGGTGGCCGGGTTCGCGGAGTTCGTCGCCGTGGAGGCGGCGCTGGACCGCCGCTGGCCGGAGACGGTCATGGAACCCTCGACCGAGCGGATCGCCGCGCTCGTGGACGTGCTCGGCTCGCCGCAGCGCGGTTATCCCGTCGTGCACCTGACCGGCACCAACGGCAAGACGTCGACGGCGCGCATGGCCGACGCGCTGCTCACCGAGATCGGGCTGCGCACCGGGCGTTACACCAGCCCGCATCTGCAGCAGGCCACCGAGCGGATCAGCGTGGACAACCGGCTGGTCACCCCGGAGCGCTACGTCGAGATCTACCGCGACGTCGCGCCGTTCGTCGAGCTGGTCGACGCGAAGGGGGGTGTCCCGCTCTCCAAGTTCGAGGTCCTCACCGCGATGGGCTTCTCCGCGTTCGCGGACGCGCCGGTCGAGGCCGGCATCGTCGAGGTCGGGCTGGGCGGGCGCTGGGACGCCACCAACGTCGTCGACGGCGCCGTCGCGGTGATCACCCCGATCGGGGTGGACCATGTGGAGTTCCTCGGCGCCGACCTGCTCGGGATCGTCCGGGAGAAAGCCGGAATCATCAAGCCCGGTGCGGTCGCGGTGCTGGCCGCGCAGGACAAGGCCGTGGCCGAGGTGCTGCTCGAGCGGTGCACCGAGCTCGACGTGCAGGTCGCCCGCGAGGGCGTGGAGTTCGGTGTCCGCGACCGGGAGCTCGCCGTGGGCGGGCAGCGGCTCACGGTGCAGGGGCTCGGCGGTGTGGTTGACGACATCGTCCTGCCGCTGCACGGCGAGCACCAGGCGAGCAACGCGGCGCTCGCGCTGGCGGCCGTGGAGGCGCTGATCGGTGCCGGGCCGCGGCAGCCGGTCGATCCCGACGTGATCCGGGCGGCGTTCGCGGGCGTGTCGTCCCCGGGACGGCTGGAGCGGCTCGCGGCCGGACCGGAGGTGCCGACCGTGCTCGCCGACGCCGCGCACAACCCGCACGGCGCTCGCGCCCTCGCCGCGGCCTTGACCTCGGAGTTCCGGTTCACCCGGCTGGTTGGCGTGCTCGGGGTTATGCGGGGCAAGGACGCCCGCGGGATGCTCGCCGAGCTGGAGCCGGTCCTGCACGAGGTCGTCGTCACGGCCAATTCCTCGCCCCGCGCGATGGACCCCGACGAGCTCGGCGCACTCGCCGCCGAGGTGTTCGGACGTGACCGGGTCAGCGTGGAGCCCGCGCTGGCCCACGCCGTCGAGCAGGCGCGGGAGCTGGCCGAGGAGGGTGGTGAGTCGGGCGTCGGGGTGATCGTGACCGGCTCGGTGGTCACGGCGGGGGAGGCCCGCACCCTGTTCGGCAAGGTGCCCGGGTGAACGCTCCGGATCCGATGAAGGGGCTGCGGGGGGTGTTCGCCGCGACGCTCGTGCTGGAGTCGATCGTGGTGCTGCTCGCGCTGCTGGTGCTGCCGAAGTTCGGGGAGGGCGCCACGCCGCTCGGCGTCATCGTGATCGCTGCGCTGGCCGCCGCGATGATCGTGGCGGCTGGGGTGCAGCGGCAGCCGTGGGGTCTACGGCTCGCGCTCGCGCTGCAAGTCGTCATGATCGCCTGCGGGCTGCTGGTGCCCGCGCTGGGCGTGCTGGGTGTGGTGTTCGCGCTCGTCTGGGGTGGGCTGCTGGTCCTGCGTCGCGACATGGCCGGGAAGATCGCGCGCGGCGAGCTGCCCGGCCAACAGACCTCTGATCCGTAAGGAAGGCGGCGCAGCGAGCTGCCCGTCGTCGAGCACACTGTGGACATGGCCACCACCACGCCGCGCCGCTCGCTGCGCCGCCACCCCGTCGTCTGGACGGTACTCGCTGTCGTCGCCGTGCTCGCTGTTGTCGCGCTGTACCTGTTGCAGCCGTGGAAGCTGTTCGTCGACCAGACCGTCGACGAGGCTCTGCCCGTGGCCTCGGCTCCAGTTGAGCCCGGGGTGGTCGCTCCTGCCGAGCCTGCTGCGCCGGTCGAGCCGGTCGAGCTGGCTCGTGGTGAGTTCATCAGTCACGAGCACACGACCACCGGTTCGGCGGTGGTACTCGAGCTGCCCGACGGCTCGCGCGTGCTGCGGCTGGAGGACCTGGACACCAGCAACGGCCCGGTGCTGAAGGTGTGGCTCACCGACGCGCCGGTCATCGAGGGCCGCGACGGCTGGGGTGTCTTCGACGACGGCAACTGGGTCGACCTCGGTGAGCTCAAGGGCAACGTCGGCAGCTCCAACTACCCGATACCGGTCGACGTGGACCTCACCGAGCTCGACAGCGTCAGCATCTGGTGCGAGCGGTTCAGCGTCTCCTTCGGTGCCGCCGCCCTGGAACCGACGACGACCTGAGCCGTCGATAGGGTGCACGTCGTGACTGAACGCACCCTGGTCCTCGTCAAGCCCGACGGCGTCGAGCGCAAGCTGGTCGGCGAGGTTCTCGCCCGTATCGAACGCAAGGGCCTCGACATCGTGGCTCTGGAGCTGCGCACCGTCGACCATGAGCTGGCCACCCAGCACTACGCCGAGCACGACGGCAAGCCGTTCTTCGAAGACCTGCTGGAGTTCATCACCTCCGGCCCGGTGCTGGCGGCTGTCGTGGCGGGCCCGCGGGCCGTCGCCGCGTGGCGCCAGCTCGCTGGCGGCACCGACCCCGTCGAGAAGGCGACGCCGGGCAGCATCCGCGGCGACTTCGGGTTGGAGACCCAGTCCAACCTGGTGCACGGCTCGGACTCGCCGGAGAGCGCAACCCGCGAGATCAAGCTCTGGTTCCCGCACCTGTGAGTGTGGCCGGGGATGGCGGGCCGTTTGTCAGCGGGCCGCACCTCGTTCGTGAGGTGCACCCGGAGATGGCGACGGCACTGGGTTCGCTCTGGCTCGACGTGGTGCGCACAGGCGGCGCGGTGCGATTCCGTCTCGACACCCCCGAGGAGACGGTTCGCGCGGCCGCGGAGCAGGAGATCGAACAGGTCCGGGCCCGGCGCCAGCAGCTTCTCGTGCTCGGGGCCGATCACACGCTGGTTGGAACCGTTTTTCTGCGCCGTGGGGAGTGGATCAACGCTGAGCACCGCGCCGAGGTGTTCCTGCTCATGGTCCGGCCCGACCTGCAGCGCCGCGGCTGGGGCACCGTGCTGCTCGACGCTGCGGTCGCCCACGCCCGGGCGCTGGGCCTCGAGCAGTTGCTGCTCGCGACCCGGGGCGGAACGTCGCTGCCTGCGTTCTACACGGCGCGCGGGTGGACCGAGGTCGGCGTCTGGCCGGACGCGCTGCGCATCGCCCCCGACGATCTCCGCGACGAACACTGGCTCCAGCTGCGCCTCGGGCGCTCGTGAGCGGAAATCGTCGCCCGAACAGCGTTATCCGCGCACAGGCCGAAGGGCGAGGGCAGCCAGGGCTGCGGCCCCGGCGCACACCGCGGTGATGGCGAAGATCTCCCGGTACTGGGTGAGCAGCGCGGCGTTGACCGCAGCGGTGTAGGCCGCGAGCAGCTGCTGGTACACGTCCGGGTCGAGGAACGCCCCGGACGCGTCGACCGGAAGCGGGATGGTCAGCGCCCCGGTGAGTTGGTTGAAGCGGTGCAACCCCCACCCGGTCAGCGCCGCCACCCCGATCAGCATGCCGGCCGTGCGGGCCACGACCACGGCGGCGGACGCGATCCCGTGCCGGTCCGCCGGCACGGCGCGCAGCACCGCCGCCGAGACCGGGGCGATCACCAGCCCGAGGCCCAGCCCGGCGAGCGCAAGATCGGTATCGAGCATCGACAGCCCGGCGACGCGGGTCGCGACGAGCGGGTCGGCGGGCCAGCCCGACATCAGCCAGTACGCGACCGCCGCGAGGGCCATGCCGGTCGCTCCGGTCGCCGCCTCGCCCAGCCGCCGTGCGAGTACCCCGCCCAGGAGTGCCCCGACCGGCAGCGCGACCAGGAACCGGGTGAGCAACAGGGCGGCGCCCGTGGCGTCGCGGCCCAGCAGGGTCTGGGCGAACAGCTCCACGTCGACGAGTGTGACCAGCAGCGCGGTCCCGGCGAGGAAGCTCACGACGAGCCCGGCCAGCAGCGGGCGTCCGGCGACGCCCGCCGGATCGAGCAGCCGCGTCCGCGCCCGGGCCTCCCAGACGCCGAACGCGACGAGCGCAACGACGGCCGCGGCGATCGTCGGCCAGCCCCACGGCGGCAGCACCGCCCGCTGCGGCTCGGGGTTGTACAGCCCGACGACCAGCAGTGCGAGCGCCGCGGCGAGCAGCAACCCACCGATGACGTCGACCCGCGCCGGTTGATCCGACGACGCCGACCGGCGAGGCAGCCCCAAGTGCACCCCGATCATCGCCACGGCGGCCAGCGGCACGTTCACCCAGAACACCCCGCGCCAGCCGACCAGGACGGCGAGCCCGGCGCCATAGAGCGGACCGACCACGCTGCCCAGCTCCTGTGCCGCCCCGACCAGGCCGAGTACGGTGGCGCGGCCCCGCTCGGCGACGAGGTCACCGGCCAGCGCCATCGTCACCGGCAGCAGCGCCCCACCCGCGATGCCCTGCAGCGTGCGCCCGGCGACCACCGTGGTGAGGTCCGTGCCGAGGGCCGTGATCACCGAACCCACCGCGAAGCCGACCAGGCACAGCTGCACCACCACCCGACGGCCGTAACGGTCCGAGAGCTGCCCGAGTAGCGGCATCGCCGCGACGTAACCGAGTAGGTAGCCGGTGACCAGCGGGGTGGCCCGCTCCAGCCGGTTCAGCGGCACCGCGAGATCGTCGATGATCGACACCAGCAGCGTGACGACGACGTAGGTGTCGAGGGCGCCCAGCAGCACGACGGCGGCGCCGACGCCGAGCGCCAGCCGCGGGCGCGCGGCGGGTGCGGTGCGTAGCGCCATATGCCCTCCTAGCCTAGCTCGGGGCCGTGATGGTGACCGGGGCGTCGTACTCCGACAGCCGCACCGTGACGAGCCCGCCGCGCTCCTCGCCCGGGCCGTCGGGAAGCTGCAGCTCGGCCCTGACCAGCCGCGACGTCGCGACGTCGAGCCATACGACGCCGGGCACGGCGTTGGCGACGCCGGGCACCAGCGCGTTCACGTTCTCCTGCTGAAACACGGCCATGACGCGGTAGGAGTCGACGCCGTCCACCGTCTCCCGCGCCTGGGTCGTGGCGTTCTCGGCCGCGGAGAGCAGCGCCGCCGTGCCCCGACTGGGGTCCAGGATCGCCGTCGGGTCGAAGATGCCCGACGCCACGGTGAGCGGGATCTGGGTGAACCCGCCGGTCGGGCCCTTGAGGTAGAGCACCCCACCGGTGACGACGAGCTGATACTCCAGCGGCGGGCTGCCGAACACCGAGAGCACGGCGCTGCCCTCGGCTTCTCCGTCGGCGGTCAGGTGCCCGGTGGCGCTGCGGATGGGCACGACGGTGGCGGCCGGGTCGACCTCGATCGCGATCGCCGCCGTGGTCACGGTGCGCATCGCGGCGGCCGAACTCGACAGCAGCTCGTTCGCCGGCGGCAGCTCAGGCGGCGCGCCGGCGCCCGAGCACCCGGCGAGCAACCCGACCAAGGCGGTAGTGACGAGAATGACGAGGGCAACCACGCCACCCGGGCTCCGACGACCGCACCGTTGCGACATCGCGCGATCCTAACGCCTCGCCGGAAACGTCGATCACCCGCGACGTCGGCGGCGGAGTCGGCTGGCCCGGGGTTGCGGTCGGGTCGATGATGGATCCATGACGGTTACCTCGCAGCGCTCGACGTCGGCTGATCTCGTGCGGAGCGCCGTCGTGGCGCTCCTGGCGGTGGTGCAGATCGTCGTGTCCGGCTTCGGCGCGAGCGGCGCCACCGGAGATCCGATCGGGGTTGTCGCTCGCGAGTTCGCCACGCCGTTGCTGGCCGCGGACTGGGCGTTCGTCATCTGGGCGCCGATCTACGCCGGTTTCCTCGCCTACGCGGTCTACCAGCTGCTCCCGGCTCAGCGGGCGCGCGAGATCCACCGGCAGACCGGCTGGTGGCTGGCCGCGTCGGCAGTGTTCAACCCGCTGTGGATCCTGGCCTTCGGGGCGCGCTTGCTGCCGCTCGCCGAGCTGCTGATCATCGCGTTGCTGGTGAGCCTGGCCGTGGTGTTCGGGCGGCTGAGCCGGGTGCCGGCATCGGGTGTCACCGAGCGGGTCGTGTTCCGCGGGACGGTGGCGCTCTATACCGGGTGGGTGTCGATCGCGACGGTGCTGGGCACTGCCGCCACCGGTGTGGGGGTGGGCCTGCCTGGGGACGGCGCCCTTGCCGCCATCGCCGCGGTCGTCGTGCTGCTGGCGACGGTGGCGATCGTGTCGTGGGTGGTCATCTCCGGTACCGCCGTGGTCGGATACGCGGCCGCCGCCGTGTGGGCGCTCGTGGGGATCGCGCTGAACGACCCGCCCGCCGCGGTGGTCGGCACCGGCGCGGTCGCGATCGTGGCGGTGCTCGCCGCCACCGCGCGTCGGCTGACCACCGCCGGTAACCCGGTCCGAGCCGCCTGGGGGTGAGACCACGACGTCGCGACCTCGTCTGCGTTGTGGACGGTTTACCTGCGTCGAGTTATGAGGTCACTGGTCAGCGTGGTGAGACTGCGGCGTGCCGTGGGCTCCAGTTCAAGCCCGTCGAGCAGGTCCCACGCAGCCGAGAGCTGGCGCTCAGCCTCACTCAGTGCCCAGTTCCGCCCGCCTGCGTCCGCCACCAGCTCGGTCAGGAGCGTCACCTCTTTGTCCGTGAAACCTCGTGCCCCGGAGTAGAAGCCGGCGAGCCGAGCGGACGCTGCGGTCCCCGCAGTGAGAGCAGCCACCACGGGCGCGCTTTTCTTCCGACCCCGCAGATCGGATCCCACCGGCTTGCCTGTCACCTGCGGATCGCCCCAGATGCCCAGCACGTCGTCCACCAGCTGAAAGGCGACTCCGAGGCGAGTACCGAACTGCTCGAACCGGTCCAGCCATACGGCAGGGGCAGCCGCATAAGCGACGCCGGACCGGCATGCCCACCCCAGCAGCGCGCCGGTTTTGCCAGCCATCATGGCCAAGCAATCGTCCACGCCCACTATCGACGTGTTCTCGAAACGGAGGTCACTGTCCTGCCCGCGGGCTAAGAGGCGAAGCGTCTTGGCGAGGTTGGCTACGGCATCAGAAGTGGCCTGATTTTTGCTGCCCACAAGAACCTCGAAAGCCAATGCAATGAGCGCATCACCGGCGAGGATCGCCGACGGTATGCCGAACTCTGCCCACACCGTGGGCCGATGTCGCCGTTCACGGTCACCGTCCATGATGTCGTCGTGGATCAGTGACGCGTTGTGCAGCAGCTCGATCGCCGTCGCGGCAGGCACGACGTCAGTGGGTACACCGCCCGCAACGGCCGAACACAGAAATGCGAAAGCTGGCCGTAGGAGCTTCCCGTCGATCTTGCCAGTAGGCGTACCGTCAGATCTGCACAGGCCCAGCTGGTAGCCGCAGATTCGACTCAGGTCCCCTCCGAGCCGATCGATCCAGTGCTGCAAGACCGACGGCAGTAACCCACGGGCTGCCTGCACTTCCGGGTATGTGATCAGCACCGACCGGCTGGTGACGATCGGGGTGTTCATCGGGTCTCCCACTGCCCGGTCTGTTCGACCACTCCCGCTTCGAGATAGCGAGTCGGGTCCGGGCTGTGCCGCCGGGTATCTCGGTACCGGCGGGTCGTTGCCGACCAGTCCAGGTTGCCGCGCATAAAGGACCGCATTCCGGCTAGGTACCCCGACACCTCGACGGAGCTCGTCGGCCAAGCCGCGTGGACCGCAAGTTCTTCGCGAAAGAAATCCCGCACCCGCTCGCTGATCAAGCGGGTGACCGACTTGATGGCGTCGACTCGACTTAGTGCGCGTTCGTGTTGTATTATGGCAACGAGATTATGGTACTCTCCCATCGAGGCCTCCTTGTCCAGCGAGTACAGATCGTTGGTCCAAGCGACCACGTCGCAGGCGGCCCGCAGCGCTCCCGCGAATGGCTCTCGGCCATAGATCTCCGCGGGTAGGTCGATGTGCTCGACGATTTCTATCAGGTCCATGAACACGTAGATCGCACCGGTGTGCCTTCGTTTCTGCACGTAGGTCGCTGCGTCCGGGACCACGCCACGCACCCGGTTATCAGCCTCCCAGCAGGCTGCCATCCCACCTGCTATCATGTGGTCGATAAATCGGCGCCGCCATGCTGAACTGGCAGATACTGCGGTGCGTTGCCAGAGATCTGCTAATGATGTCACGATCGTCGGTGTGGCTGGCCCATGTCCCCGGTCTTCCGGACCGTCGAGAACGTCGAAAATCATGGTCATCAACGTGTTGATGCGTTCCGGATTCTTGCCGAGCCGACCATCGTCCAGTTGGTCGTCGAGCAGAAAAAACCAGACGAACCAGTCGGTGATCAGTGCGAGATCGGTCTCGTTTGCTGTGGGATAAGCCGCTGCCGCGAACCAACTGAAATTTGCCTGCTCGAATCGATCCTTCGCTGCCGAAGCGATGATCACTCCTTGCTCGGCGACCCACCGGTCGAGGTGCTGTATCGCGGTGTCAGCGTACGGATTCAGCTGGTTCGGAATGGCTTCGAACACCGCCATCAGTGTGGTTGTGGGGTCGCCGGTGCCCATGGTCATCGACAGGCCTTCCGAACGTGCACGCCAGTGACCTGCTCCGTGTTGAAGAAGTTCAAACGGTGGTGTAAGATAAGATTTTTGCAGTGGAGACTTAACTTTACAGAAATCTGGTAGCCGTCGGTCTCGTCCCCTTCGGCCGATGATCGCATGGCCTGCCGAGTGGCGGTGTATGATCGGAGAGCCTCGTCGGCGAGCTTTTTCCGGTACGTTAGCTTGAGCATGTCATCAACCTCCGGGATTTTCCCCCGTTCCGTGGTGGTGCCGTCTCCTTACCTCAATAGTGTGCCACGTCCTGAGTGCTCGCAAGCAGGATCCCGTGGGCACGGCATGCGCAATTACGGTTCCATAGTGCGGCGACAGCGCAGCGAGTCAGAAAATAGGTGCGGTTGGGACAGGTGGTGCTGGTGGTAGGCGTACTACCTGCTGTGGGATCTCTCACACGGTCTGCTGTTGCGTGGAGGGCAAGCCTGCTATGCGGATGAGCGTTGATCATCGAGTACGCCCGGATGATCACAAGACCGGGACACGCCGTCATTATCGGGCGGGCTATCTGACCGGTGCTGGACTGACGAACCGGCGCGTTGCGCCGAGGCGGGAGTGCCCGTCGATCGTGGCGGCGTAGGTCGGCCGGTGCCTCGCAGGGCGTGCGATCACATCGCACGGGTTGGGCACCATGCGAGGACCACCTGAACCGTTGACGCCACCGAAGTTCGTGCGCGGACTACTAAGCTGCTGGCCGCCGGGTGTCGCGTGCGGCGGTCCGGGTGATCCCGTCGATCAGGGTCGGCCAGACCCAACGGGGCAGGTCGTGGCCCATGCCGGTTATCTCCAGCAGCTCCGCGCCGGGGATCGCGGCCGCGGTGGCCCGACCGCCGGAGGGCTGGATGACCCGGTCGATCGAGCCGTGCAGAACCAGCGTCGGCGCCGTCAGGCGGCGCAGGTCGGCCGTACGGTCGCGTTCGGCCACACACGCCGCGAGTTGGCGTCCACCGCCCGCACCGCCGCCGGTCTCGCGGCGCATCGCACGCCGCAGGGTGACGCGCACGTCCTCATCGTCGCGTTCGGTGCGCCCGGTCGAGCCGATCCGGCGGAAGCTGCGCACCATGGCCTCGACGGGGTCCGCAGGCGGAGGCCGCAGGAACTCCGGCACCATCCGCCAGGAGACCTTGCCGGTGCGCCCGTCACCGGGCCTACCCATGATCGACACCAGGGAGCGGGTTCGGGCCGGGTGCCGGATCGCCACCTCCTGGGCGATCATCGCCCCGAGCGAGGCGCCGACGACGTGGGCCCCGCGCGGGTCCAGCGCCGCGATCAGGCCGGCGGCGTCGTCGGCCATGTCACCGAGGGTGTACACCGGTTTGGCGCGGCGCCGCACGAACTGCCAACCCGAGATCCCGGGCCCGCCCACGTGCGTGGAGCGCCCGACGTCGCGGTTGTCGAAGCGCACGACGCGGAAGCCGCGGGCGACGAGGTCGGCGCACAAATCGTCGCGCCACCAGTCCATCGACAGGCCCAACCCCATGATCAGCAGCACCGTCGGGTGCTCCGGATCGCCGAGGGACTCGTAGCAGATCTCGATCTCGCCGACGCGCTGGTAGCACTCATTCATCGGTCGGCGTTCGGTGCCCGGGAGGCTCCGGTTCGGTGGCGGGGCTACTCTGGGTCAACGTGAACCCCCGGTCCGTCTTCCCCGACCTCGAGCCGCTGCTGCCGCGCGTCGCCAAGCCCGTGCAGTACGTCGGCGGCGAGCTGAACGCGCAGCTCAAGGACTGGGAGTCGGTCGAGGTGCGGTGGGCGCTGCTGTACCCCGACGCCTACGAGGTCGGGCTGCCCAACCAGGGCGTCATGATCCTTTACGAGGTGCTCAACGAGCGCGCCGACGCCCTCGCCGAGCGCTGCTACGCCGTCTGGCCCGACCTCGAGGCGCTGATGCGCGAGCACGCGGTGCCGGCGTTCACCGTCGACGGCCACCGCCCGGTGGGCGCGTTCGACCTGTTCGGCGTCAGCTTCGCCACCGAGCTCGGCTACACGAACCTGCTCACCACACTCGACCTCGCCGGTATCCCGCTGCATGCCGCCGACCGGGGGATCGAGCACCCGGTCGTGGTGGCGGGCGGACACGCCGCGTTCAACCCGGAGCCGGTCGCGGACTTCGTCGACGTCGCGGCGCTCGGCGACGGCGAGCAGGTCGTAGGCGAGATCACCGAGGTGGTCAAGATCTGGAAGGCGCAGGGCCGTCCGGGTGGGCGTCGGGAGCTGCTGTTGCGGCTGGCCGGGATCGAGGGCTGCTACGTCCCGTCGCTCTACGCGGTGCGCTACGGCGGCGACGGCGCGATCGCCGCCGTCGAGCCGACCGACGCGCGCGTGCCCCGCACGGTCACCAAGCGCACCACCACCGACCTGGACTCCTGGCCCTATCCGAAGGCGCCGCTGGTGCCGCTGGCCGACACCGTGCACGAACGGGCCAGCGTGGAGATCTTCCGCGGCTGCACTCGCGGCTGCCGGTTCTGCCAGGCCGGGATGATCACCCGGCCGGTGCGGGAGCGGTCGCTGGCCGGTATCGGTGAGATGGTCGACACCGCGGTGCGCGCCAGCGGGTTCGACGAGGTCGGGCTGCTGTCGCTGTCCTCGGCGGACCACTCGGAGATCGCCGAGATCACCAAGGGCCTGGCCGACCGGTACGAGGGCACCCACACCTCGCTGTCGCTGCCGTCCACCCGGGTGGACGCGTTCAACATCGACCTCGCGAACGAGATCTCCCGCAACGGCCGTCGCTCCGGGCTCACGTTCGCCCCCGAGGGCGGCTCCGAGCGGATCCGCCGCGTGATCAACAAGATGGTGTCGGAGGAGGACCTGATCCGCACCGTCAGCGAGGCGTTCGCGCAGGGCTGGCGGCAGGTCAAGCTCTACTTCATGTGCGGGCTGCCCACCGAGACCGACGCCGACGTCCTGGAGATCGCCGGCATGGCGCACCGGGTGATCACGGCCGGGCGCGCGGCGTCCGGACGCAAGGACATCCGCGCCACGATCTCCATCGGCGGTTTCGTGCCCAAGCCGCACACCCCGTTCCAGTGGGCCGCGCAGGCGCCGCCTGACGTCATCGACTCCCGGCTGCGCCAGCTCCGGGCCGCCGTCAACAGCGACCGCAAGATCGGACGAAACATCGGCATGCGCTACCACGACGGGCAGCCGTCGCTGATCGAGGGCCTGCTCGCCCGGGGCGACCGGCGCGTCGGCCGGGTGATCGAGCGGGTGTGGCGCGACGGCGGCCGGTTCGACGGCTGGAGCGAGGGCTTCTCCTACGAGCGGTGGACGGGCGCGGCGGCCGCCGAGCTGGAGCCGCTGCGCGTCTCGCTCGCCTGGTACACCACGCGCGAGCGCGGCCGCGACGAGATCCTGCCGTGGGACCATCTCGACTCCGGGCTGGAACGCGACTGGCTCTGGGACGACTGGCAGGACGCGTTGGCCGGGCGTGAGCAGGACGACTGCCGCTGGACCCCGTGCTTCGACTGCGGCGTGTGCCCGGCCACGGGCACCGACATCGAGGTGGGTCCCAGCGGCACGACGCTGCTGCCGCTCACCCCGGTGGACAGCGCGGGGAACCCGTTCTCCGGAGGCACGGGCGCGGGTGGCTGAGGGCGCAGGATCCGGCCCGCAGGTCACCATCCGGGTCGCTGACGAGCGCGACATGGCCGCGCTCGCCGGGCTGCGGCGGGCCTGGTTGGAGGAGCGCACCGGGGGCCCCGTCGAGGATCCCGGTTTCGAGGCGGCGTTCGAGCAGTGGTGGCGGGTGGAGCTGCCGCGGCGGACGTTCTGGCTGGCCGAGGTCGGGTCCGAGCGCAGCGGATTCACCCCGATCGGCTCGATCAACGTGGTCGAGATCGTGCACATGCCCCGGCCGGGTGCGCGCGGTGGCCGGATCGGGCACGTCGGTAACGCGTTCGTGCTCGCCTCGTTCGCCGACCGCGGGGTGCCCGGCGCGCTGCTGGCGGCCGCCGTCGAGCACGCCCGCACCCGCCGCTACCGCCGGCTGCTGCTGGCCCCGACGGCCGGCAGCACCGCGTTCTACCGCCGGGCGGGCTTCGAACCGGCGGGGGAGCAGCTGCTCGTACTCGACCCGGCCACCCTCCCGGAATAGCTCCACCGCTAACGCGCAGCCGCAGACGGGTCATCCGGCCGTGCTGCAGCTGGGTGTGTCGAACGTTCTACAGCTTCGCTAATGGCAATTCATTGAGTCTATTATTCAAGTACGTAAAGTTTTTCTTGCTGAGGAAAGATTTCAGTATCGTCCACTCCTCGCGGACTCGTTCGACCGCGGCGCGGGCTCTCTTTTGCGCCCGGTCACCCCCGTACCCGCTTCGAGAGCCAAGGATGGTAAAGCTTTCGATGTGCACATCAGAGAAGCTCTTGCTCTTATTCAGATTGAGCCCTAGGTCGTCATTCGGAATGTACAGCACGGTTGGAAGAACGTCATAGACTGGGCTGAGCGTCGGATGTCTACCGTCAACGTACACGAAAGCCCAGTTTTTGAGATGGGCGTCTCCGTTGCCAATCAATATGTTTAGCACGATGCGGTCGATGGTCTCGCCAACGCTATCGATACCCGCAAGAGCTCCAATGAATATTGCAACCGTCTCGAAATTGGCGCCTTTGTATTTTGCTCGGTCTCGGGCGGTAGGAATGTTGAGAATCTGCGCAAGCTCTTCCATATGTATCCGAAAGTTCTTGCCTTTTCGGTCAAATCTCTTGACTGCCAAGGCTCGCCGCGTCGTAACCGCTGCCCACTCCTCAAGTCCAGCAACATCGGCAGGCTCTACAAGGTGAGCTTGAGGAGTTCGAATGCCGACTGCGCGCGCAAGTTCGAGAGACGCGAGTTCGGCCTCTGGTACGCCGTCGAAGCCTGCTCGCCCATCCGGGAACTTCATGATAAAGTTTCCTGCCTGGCCTGATGCGGGAACAGTTAGACCACGTTCATCACCGTAGACTGAAAACTTCAGCTGTGCCCCTGCGAGGCTAAACTTCAGCAGTGGATCATCTTCGTCGTGGTCTCTATCGCTGACAGTATGAGGAATTCTAGAATCAGAGGTTCTCGTATCCGACTCAATTGCTCGGACGGCACCAGGAAGGTCGGTTGAACCCAGAGGCTTATTCAGCGATCTTGATCGGAGGCGTATCTCCGCAGCTCAACCGCGGTCTTACAAGATCCACACAACTCTCCTGAATAACCCTCCCAGCCTTCGGATCAACTCAAATTCACGACTGCTCTTTATGTTAGCCGCGGTTGCGACAGCCTCGCGGAGGCGTCCCTCTGGGAGCAGGTGGGAGAACCATCTTGGCAGCGCAGAATGCACATTCGGTTGCCATGCGCGGCCGTGCTCCTCGAATATCTGTCCCAGAACTGGTCGGCTGGATTGTTCCCAATAGGGATCCGCGAACTCGAACCAGTTCTTTTCTTTCCGGTTGTGCAGATATCCAACGTCCATCCAGTCGCCGGAAGGCGTCTGGATCTGAACAATTAGGGATGATTCTTCGGTCATCACTCCTCATCCTCCACCGCGCCGGCGAGAGCAAGATCTCGCAGGGGCGGGCGGATCACTGCTTGAGGCTCTAGGCGGCTGTTAAGGAAGTTGAAGGTAAGTTGTTGGACTTCGTCACCGCGACGCTTAAGAAAGCTCTCTACGTCTCCGTCGTGCAGACTCTGCGCAGATATACTGTCGATGGCATGACTCTTGAGTACAGCCCCATCGACCCCATCTTCCGGACGAACGCGCTCGTTTACTGGCCAGAAGCCGCGAGCTGCGGCGTTCGTGCGGTGGCCGTGAACGAGCTCGGTGATTGCGTCCACACCGTGTGACTCGAGTTCCGCAGCAATATCTATCGTTTGACCGTCCGGTTTCTGAGGGTTGAGCGAAGCCATTGCTAGCAAAATTAGGCGAGAGTTTGCAAAGTTCGTCTTGAAGTCGTCAAGGCTTAGACGAGGAGCATCTCTATCGGGTGTGAATTCAAGTAGTGCTTTCACTGCTTCGAAACTGGAGGGCGCCTCCTCCGGCTTTCGATGCTCTGGATTGACTGACCGAATGGCGCGGCGCAAAGTTGGAGTTTGGCCGCTCTCGCGTCCAAATCCGTGGACCCAACCTCGCCACAGCCAGCGGCTCAAAAGTCGTCGGACCCACGGTTCAGGATCATGATGCAGATGAAAAAACGCTGCAAGCGCAGGCATCGGCAGAGTATTCGGCATCATCAGTAAATGTTTGATGCCCTCAGATCTCAAGAATTCAATGCTTTTTGTAAGCGCTTGTTGTGTGAGATCATACCAATCTGCGGGATCCTCCTTGCTTGTGAACTCATCACGGATATCACGCTGGACATCGCCGCCTCGAATTGCAAGCACGCTCTGAACTATTCGGCTCTCATCGGGATCGCCAAACTTGAGCGGCTGTAGTTCCTTGACGACAGATGCTGGGCTTCCAGGCTGTTCGTCACTTGCGAACAGTGCGTGAAAGACCTGTGCTCGGCTGATCGGCTTTCCTGCCGAGTTTACTCTGTCGAACACTTCACGGAGTAGGATTTGATCGTCGCCGACGACGATATAGGTGGGAATTTTGTAGTCTCGGAGTGCTCCGCCAAGTCGATCCGCAAGATCGAAGTCCTCTGACTCAAGATCATCTGAATGTCTCCGTAGCCAGTTCAACAACGGGCGGGTTGCAAGTGCTTCGCGGACCGGGATGGACCGTGGTAGAACTGTACCCCGACGCGGATTAATGAACTTCTCCGTGGCGAGGTCGAAATAGATCTCAAATCGCTCGTCTCTCCCCCGGTGTTCGGGTGACAGCGCGGCAAAGAGTGACGTTATCCGTTGTTGGCCGTCGACGACCCAAAGGGCGCTCGGATCTTCCGGCACTTCTAGCGTTATCGGTCCAAGCGAAACTTCGCCCGCGGGTGCTTTTCGTTTCCACAGGAGTAGTGTTCCTATTGGAAAGCCACGATACAGACTATCGAATAAATCGCGCACATCTTTTGCTCCCCACGTGAACTGTCGCTGGAATGTTGGAACTCGTATGGAGCCGCTGGCGGCGAAGTTCACTATATCTGGGATGTTGAAACTGTCGCCTCCTGAACCCTCGAGTGATGCACTCGTTGTCATGCTGGTCTCCCTCACTCATGAAGCCGTGCTTCTGCTCATCCTAGACGCTAGGACGGTCACAGGCGGTTGCGTCGACGCGCCTAACTTAGGCTTTTCACGGGTGACAGAGCCCGACCTTGCCAATCGCCATGTCGCCCAGCTGCTCGGGGGCACCGGGCTTCGGCGGCGGCTGTTGTGGCGACAGCACTGTGGTTCCTCGCTGGTTGTGATCTCGTCTCACGCTGACCTCCACAGGATCAGGGTCCACAGTACGTTGCCGCCCTCCGTATCATGCAGACGATCGGGTTACCCGGCGTCGCGCCCGCCACCCGGCGGGTGGCGGGCGCGACGCTCTTTCTCGAGGCCGTCACCGAGCCCGGCGCTTGACGATCAACCTCAACAGCAGGATCGCCGCCAGCCCCAACAGCTGCCCACCCGCGACGATCCGGTTGACGTCGAGGGCGGGAACCCAGCGGACCTTCCCTCCGAGATCACGTACGCCCCGGCCGGTTTCGCCGACACACCGAAGCCGCCGCCCTCACCCTCCTGCTCCTCGCCGTCCCGCTCGCCGCCACCCCCGCCGCCACCGCCGCGGACGATCGCCACCAGAACGACGGTCACCCCCTCCCGCTCGTAGGCCTCTCCGAACACCCGCCTGACGGCCAGCGGCTCCCCGGTCTCCTCGGCCAGCCGTACCACGTCCACGTCGTCTCCTTCGCGCTCACGACTACCGGTGTCGATTCCGAGCTGGCAGTAGATCAGACCTGCGCAGGTTGTTGGCCTGTGAGGCTCTTCGACCGAGCACTGCGGCTGTACGCAGGATCAGCGGTTCAGCGCCTGGCGGCGATCCAGGAAGCTGTCCACGCCGGCGACGCCACCGCTGGCTCCAGAAGCGCCTCGGCACGATCGCTTCACTCCGGTGGCCGGCGCGGGGAACCCGCTGTCCGGGGGCGCGGGTGGCTGAGGGCGCAGGGTCCGCCGCAAGTCACCATCCGGGTCGCTGACGAGCGCGACATCGCTGCGCTCGCCGGGTTGCGGCGGGCCTGGTTGGAGGAGCGTACCGGGGGCCCGTGGAGGATCCGGGTTTCGAGGCGGCGTTCGAGCAGTGGTGGCGGGTGGAGCTGCCGCGGCGGACGTTCTGGCTGGCCGAGGTCGGGTCCGAGCGCAGCGGGTTCACCCCGATCGGCTCGATCAGCGTGGTCGAGATCGTGCACATGCCTCGGCCGGGTGTGCGTGGTGGCCGGATCGGGCACGTCGGCAATGCGTTCGTGCTCGCCTCGTTCGCCGACCGCGGGGTACCCGGCGCGCTACTGGCGGCCGCCGTCGAGCACGCCCGCACCCGCCGCTACCGCCGGTTGCTGCTGGCCCCGACGGCCGGCAGCACCGCGTTCTACCGCCGGGCGGGCTTCGAACCAGCGGGGGAGCAGCTGCTCGTACTCGACCCGGCCACCCTCCCGGAGTAGCTCCACCCACCTCCCAACGGGCAGCCTCGGTTCGATGCCCGCTACGGGTCAGCCCCGTTAGTGAAGATCCACCCTTCCCGGTGCCGCGCTGAGGCTGCTCGGTTCGCCTGCCTGGGCGCATCACGCGGGCGGCTGCACAAGGTGGTGGGGGCGTGCAGCCGCCGCGTGGGCGGTGGTCGGGCTCAGGGGCCGTTGATCAGGTGTGAGGGGTTTGCGTCGGGGGAGGCGGCCGGGGTCGATCCACCGGGGTGGGAGGAACTCCGGTAGCCCGTCGCGGATCTGCACGCACCATCCGGGGTGGTGCAGCAGCCGGTGGTGGGTGGTGCATTATGCCGACCTCCTGATTATGCCGACAGAGACGCGCGGCGACGGCACGAAGATCGACGCTCGCAGTGAGTAGATCGGTTGTCGAGTAATGGCGCACCGCGTGGACGTGGGTGTCGACCTCGCGTAACGCTTCGATGGGGGTATCGGTCGGGGCGTGCGGTCGTTCATGATGGTGGAGTCGAGCGTGCCACGATCCGTCTGATCTGTTCGTCTGTCGGGCTGCTGTGGGACAGCATGGCCCGGAGCCGGTCGGCCAGCTTCGGCACACCGGGTGAGCCGGCCTTCTCCCGAACCCACCGCTCGCCGACGCTGTGGATCTGGGTGTGATCTGTCCAGCCTTTCTTCGCGACCGGTATGGTCGCCACCACGGGGGTCGTAGCGGGATCTGCCCACCGCTGTTCACCGCTGAACACGTAGGCCACGGTGTCGCCCCGACGCCATCGGATCGTGAAACCGTCCTCCAGGTACACCCAGCCGACCGGAGCTGATCGGGGCACGGAGCCACCCCCACGCTTGCTCCGAGGGTGGGGGCTGTGCCGTTCAGCGGTGGGCCCGCTACTTGTCGCGCCGGTCACGACTGCACCACCACCCACACCTGCGCGTTGGCGTCCCGCGCCAGACGCAGGACCATGAGGGTGCGCAGCAGCGGGTGCTCGGACAGGTGCCCCAGGCACGGCACGACCACGTGGTGTGCCTGGGCCCGCTGGAGTTCGCGGGTCAGCTCGTCGAAGCCACCGTGGTAGCCGGGCTGGTCGTCATGAAAGGTCGTGGCGTAGCAGAGACCCGTGGTCTCGGCCGGTTCCTGCAGGGCGCGTTCCATCGCGCGTACTGCGTGGTCGTCGAGGTCGTCGGTGATCCGTAGGTAGCCGTAGATCAACGCAGGCAACCTGTGCTCGTCGCGGTGGGCGGGTCGGAGCGGCGACGGGTACAGGGGGTTCACCAGGCCGCCGGTGCGGGACGCGCACCGCCCCGCACGGCGTGACCCACGTCGAGGACAGCACCCGCACGGTGCGTGGTCGCCGCTGGCGAGCCATCGGGTGGGATCGTTGTACATCGTGCATCCTCTCGTTCTGGTCTGGTCACCCGCCACCACCGGGGCGGCTGGGATGGTTCGCGAGTCAGGGCAGCGAGAACCACACAGAGAGCCGCTCTCGATCGGCTGGTCACGGTGCTGAGCCTGGCTCGTCTCGGGCGGTGCTGAGGGTGGCGCAGGTCGTGCAGCAGATGCGGGCGATGACCGCGGCGGCACCCGGGGATCTGACGGTGGGGTAGACGGGCCGGTGCAGGTCGGCGAGATCCAGTATCGCCCCGCAACGGCAGGCCAGGACAGCGCGTCCGGGCGCGGGCGGCATGAGGTGATCGGGGCGGGTCACCGGCTCGTCCCGGTCGCGGGGTCGCTGGGCCGGGTGAAATGATCAGTGATTCGATGTGTGGCGGGATCGTAATCGCTGTGAAGTTCTCTGGTGGAGGATGGATCCGATGTCGATGGCTTGTCGGTCTCCGCGCACTCTTGGAGCCATTCATGTACCCTCATGTCGAAGGGACGGCTACCTGTGGGATTGAATAAGTAGGTCCACAGTGTCGTCGCGTCCGCTCGACCGCAGTCGACGAGAAGGTGATGAGTCAGGCACGTCGACTGTCGTCGCCATGGCCACCAGCTGCGACACGCCCGTGCCTGGCACCGGCCGCGGTTGTCGAGGGTGTGGGTTTCGTGCAGTTTCTGGCGTAGCGCGGTTCCGCGCAACGCCAGAAGCGCAATGTCGTCGTCGTGGAGTGTGGGCCACAGCTTGTGTAACTGTTGTGCGGCGTCGCCGATGCCTCGGAGGTCGACGTCGGCGTGTATGGTCGCCATTGACTGAGGTGACGCGGGTCGTGACCGTCGGTGTGACACCTTATCTTCCTCCACGCTGATCCGTTGACCGCAGTTGGCGCACACGGCCATTTCCTGTCCTCCCCAGGTGGTGCAGACGATCGCGCCCGCTCAGGCAGCGTCGGTTGGTCTCGATTCGATCGCGCTTGCTCCCACGATGATGCGGAGCAATAGCTCTCGTTGGCCTTCCTCCAGCGTGAGGCGCACGACAGGAGGGCCGTGCTGTCGAGAGTCGCGACGAGGGTCGCGGCGTCCGTCGCGGCGCCCAGGTGAGCGAGCAGCCGGCGCACGATCGTCTCCGCTGCCTGCGCCTGCTGGTGGGCAGCGACCAGCGCGGCAGCGTCGGCTGAACGCACTGCCTGCGGCAGGCAGGGGCAGGTCGTCGTCGTGGGGCTCGGTCTCCACCATGTCCGTGACACTCCACAGCGCGGGGGATGTCGTCTGGGGCGTGGTGGGGATGATGGTGTAGGTCAACTGCACGTCGTCGGCGCTGCGGCGGGTTTCTTCCATGGCGAGGGCGTGGCCGTCGGTGTCGTGCAGGGCGCGTCGGGTGATGAGGACCGGGGCGCCGGTGGGCAGGTTGAGGCTGGTGGTGTCGTCGGGTGCGGGTGCGGCGGCTCTGGCGCGCTCGGTGATGGTGAACCCGATTCCGACGGTGTGGAGCGCGGCGTACAGGTCGTCGGGGGTGACGAACGGGTCATCGGCGAGCGCGGGCACGCGCGTACACGTCGCCAGCGGCACATAGAAGCGGTGAAACATGCGCCGTGGCCCGCTTGTGCGCGTGTGGCATGTTCTGGCGGCACGGTCGGTGCCGGTGTGCTGGAGCAGTCAGTCCCGGACGAACAGGGGTGTGCGCTCGGGGATACCGAGCGCGAGGGCGAGGTCTCCCATCCCCGTATGGGCGGGTGAGTTAGGTTAGGTTGGCCAGGACGATCTCACAGCCCCGTACGGGGGCATCTCGAGCTGGCCGGGGAGGCACCTCACTCGGCTAACTTCCCTAACTTCCCGCAGGCCAGGGCCGGTGAGGCGGCCGAGTGAGAAACCTGACCCGTCCGCGCCGACCGCACTCGCCCCACCGCACCCACCACGGTGAGCAGACACGGCCGGGGCCCGGCAGCACCGGACCGGGCCCGCTACCCAGCGAAAGGGGGTGATCAACAGGGAGGCTGCACGGGAGACGGCGGCGACTGGCCCACCGACCTCACCCCCCGCGGGGCGACGACGCGCGGCGGGTTGTCCGAGCAGCAGCGGGCGGCGATCGTAGCCGCCATCGCGGCGCTGCCACCGATGACCGATGACCAGATCGACGCGGTGTGTGAGGTGATCGTGACCGCGCGGGAACGACGGCGCCGCGACGATCGCCGAACCACACCGAGCGGATGACCCCTGGTCACGCCGAAGGTGGCTGGGGCCCGTGCGAGCCTCGGACCCCACCCCGACCGCTGTCCACGCGCATCCCCTCACTCAGCCGCGCTACACCACAGCCCTAATCTTGCAACGAAGATCGTTGTGGCTGCGATCGTCGTGTGTGGACGACGACGTCTTCTCCGATCAGATCCTGGGCTGGGACCGGGACTTGTGTGCTGCTCGTGCTCGACCCGGCCACCCTCCCGGAGTAGCTCCACCACCGTCCACCGTTCAGCCTCCGACGGGCCGTCTGGCCGTGTCGCAGCTGGGCCGTGCCGCCGTGCCACGCAGGTATTCTGTTCGTATACTTCACCGATGGCCGATACCACGATCAAGGTCGATATCTCGGTGCGTGACCGGCTTGCCGTGCTCGCGGCGCAGCGCGGCGCGACCATCCGCGACCTGGTGGCGGAACTCGCTCAGGCCACCCCGACTTCGGAGGAACTCACGGCCCGACACGCTGCGGCCACCACCTACTTGCGCGAACAGCTCGCCCCGAACCTCGATACGGCGACCGGAGAGTCGTTCTGGGCTGAACTCGAAGCCGGTCGAGTGCCCTCCTCGCTGAACGCCACGACACTCGGTGCCACATCGGAGTGAGTGGGCGCCAACCGACGGCAGTGGTCTTCGACCACACCGCCCTGATCACCCTGGGTGTCGGCAGTCCGCTGCTGTCCGGGTTGGTCGCCCACCCAGGCGCACCTGCAACCCTCCCGCTACGTGTATGCACCCGCGCTGTGCCTCACCACCGCCGTCGCGCAGCGCCCCGGGCTGGCCGACCATATCGGCGTACTCCCGGCGATTCGGGTTGTCGACCTCGACTACGTGGCGGCCGCCGTCGTCGGCAGCTTCATCGCCACCGGAGTGGACTGGCGTGCCGCCCACGCGATTCATGCCGGTCGACCGACTCCTGACTGGCCGACCGGACGACCCGTCCTGACCGTCACACCGGAGGTCTACACCGGATGGGGCATCGACGTCGTCTCCGTAACCTGAGTCCCGTCCCGGACGCCTCGATTGCACGAAACCTGACGTCCTCCCGGTCAGTCATGGGGGTCGAGGCGTTGCCTGTCAAGGCCGTCACCGAGCCCGGCGCTTGACGATCAACCGCAACAGCAGGATCGCCGCCAGCCCCAACAGCTGCCCGCCCGCGACGATCCGGTTGACGTCGAGGGCGGGGACCCAGCGGACCTTCCCATCCGAGATCACGTACGCCCCGGCCGGTCTCGCCGACACGGCGAAACCGCCGCCCTCGCCCTCCTGCTCCTTGCCGTCCCGCCCGCTGCCCCCACCGCCCCCACCGCCCCCGCCGCGGACGATCGCTACCGGAACGACGGTCACCCCCTCCCGTTCGTAGGCATCTCCGAACACCCGCCTGACGGTCAGCGGCTCCCCGGTCTCCTCGGCCAGCTGTACCACGTTCACGTCGTCTCCTTCGTGCTCACGATTACCGGTCAATCCGGAGCCGGCAGTAGACCAGACCTCCGCAGTTTGTTGGCTGTGAGGCTCTTCGACCGAGCACTGCGGCTGTACGCAGCATCAGCGGTTCAGCGTCTGGTGGCGGTCCAGGAAGCTGTCCACGCCGACGACGTCGGGATGGTCGGCCAGACGCTGTGCGACCGCATCGAGCCTGTTGCTCACCCGCCAGCTGGCTACGTCGCCTGTGAGGCGCGCGCCGCAGTGCCTTCGAGCCCCATCACCTCGCTGCGGTCGGTTGCCTTCGGGAGCATGTCGGTGTAGCCCTGCATCGCGCCGACCGCCTCTCGGGTGGGGTCGTTGGCCCTCTGGTGGGTCCGGACTACGCAGCGGGCACCGTGACGGCCTGGATGGTGCGTGGCTGCGGTACGTCATCCCCACGCTCGCGAAGGACATCGACGTAAAGTCCGATGGCCTCCTTCATGTCGGCCAGACACTGCTCGATCGTGTCGCCGAGCCCGACGCAGCCAGGCAGATCTGGCGACCAGGCGCCGTAGCCGCCGTCGTCGGCCTGTTCAACGATGACCGCGTAGCCGATCATGTCTGTCACCCCAACCCCGCTTGCCTGCGGATGCTCCGCTCCGTGCCCAGCGGCAGATCCTTGCCGAGCTTACCGGGAACGACCACGATCCCGGGTTTTGTCGGGTGACTGTAGACCCGATGGCTGCCGCGGGTGCGCTCCCAGACCCAGCCGTCCGCCTCCAGGATTCGGATCAGGTCTCGAACCTTGATGGGCAAGCACCCTCACTTTGGGTCGGTCTGATCGGCGCCTCGACGCCCGCCGAGGAGCTCGATCGTCCGCAGCGGATCCGTACCGGTGTAGTTAACCAGGCCGTCACGCAGACGCTGAGAGACCCCGACCGATCATCTCGGGCAGGGCCTCTGAACTGTGTCGGGATGAAGAAGTACCTGTCGGGTGGTGCGATACGAGGTTGCTTGCGTCGAGTGGGCGCGTCTGCAGAGGATCGGTCTACGGCGACCGCTCCGACCTGCTTGACCAACGTGGGCCGGGCCGTGATCGCTCGCCAGGTGTTGATCACATCTTGGTTCCGACAGGTACGCAACGGAGGTGGAGCCGTCGCCTGCGCTGCCCGCGGATCAGCCATGCGAGCAGCGAGTAGCGGTGATAGTCGATAGCGCAGCCGCCGGATCGCGCTGGACAGGAGACCATAGCCCGAGTAGTATCGAACGCATGTTCGAAGACGTGCTCGATCGTGGCGGCGGGAACGACCCGACACCCGCCGAACCACCAGACCGACCCGAGCCGTTCGACGAGCCGCCTCCGTGGTCGCCGGACACGTCCTCGGACTGGCGTCCCGGGTTCCGTGAGCACGCCGACATCCCGTCGCCGGGGTACTCCCCCGCGGACGTGCAGCCGTCGGGGTGGTTGGCCCTGGAGGTGGACGCCGCCACCGGTGACGGCGGTGCCGGTCTCGATGACGCCGAGCTGGTCGACGCCGTCGTCGCGCTCGATCACCTGACGTCGTGGGCCCAAGCCCGTCAGGCCCGGTTGCTGGCCGAGTTCTCCCGCCGCCGCCCCGGTGACGACCCCCAGGCGATGAACTGTGACCGGCCTTCGTCGATCAGCCGGTACGCCCCCGACGAGATCGGGCTGGCCCTACATCTGGCCCGCGGTACGGCCATGGCTCGCCTCGGGCAGGCCGCCCACCTCGCCACCACGTTGCCCGCCACCCTGCAGACGTGGGAGAACGGTCTGCTGGACCTGCCGAAGGTCCGGGCCATCACCGACATCACCGGGTCCCTGCTCCCTGAACACGCCGTCGCGGTACAGGACCGGGTCCTGGACCGCGCCCCCACCCAGACCACCGGACAACTGCGCGCCGCGCTGGCACGCGCTGTGATCGCCGTGGACCCCGAGGGTGCCGCGGCGCGCCACCGCGCCGCCCGCAAGGACCGTCGGGTGGTGGTCGGACAGGAGGCCGAGGGGATGGCGTCGTTGTGGGCGCTGCTCGCCGCCCCTGATGCGACCTCGGCCTATCAGTGGCTCACCCGCCTGGCCCGCGGGCTCGGCGCCGAGGACCCCCGCGGCATGGACGCCCGCCGCGCCGACCTGCTCGTCGCCCTGCTCACCGGCCACCTCACCATCACCCCTACCGACCCCACCGACCCCACCGAATCGGCCACCCTCGCCACCGGCACCGACCACCAGCGACCCCACCACCAGCGAACCCGCCACCCCTGTCCCGACCCCGCCCGCAGCGGCGGCGCACCCCGCCGGGCCGCCGCTACCACTGCAACCGGTGGCACCGGGTAAACCGCTGATCCAGATCCTCATGCCCTACAGCACCCTGATCGGCGCCGACGACCAACCCTGCGAACTCGTCGGCTACGGGCCCCTGCCCGCTGACGCCGCCCGTGAGATCGCCGCCGACGCCGTGTGGACACGCCTGCTCACCGACCCCGCCTCCGGGGCCCTGCTCGACCACGGCCGCACCACCTACCGGCCCCCCGCCGCCCTGGCCGACCACGTCCGCGCCCGCGACGTGTACTGCCGGTTCCCCACCTGCCGCCGCCGCGCCCTCGACGCCGACCTCGACCACTGCATCCCCTACCCACTCGGCCCCACCAGCGAGGACAACCTCTACGGCGGCTGCCACCATCACCACAGCCTCAAACACCACGCCGGCTGGACCGTCACCCAACACCCCGACGGCGTCACCTGGACCACCCCCACCGGCCACACCTACACCAGCCACCCCCACAACTACCACCCCGACCCCCCACCACTCCCGACACCGAAGCCCGAGCCCGCACCCGCATCTCGTACCCGGCCGACTCACCGGCAGACGTCCGTGGCCGACCTCTTCGGCCCCCTCAAACCCGAAACTGACCTCGCTGACGACGACCCCCCACCGTTCTGACCGGACCGTGACATGAACCGAGAGTCGCTCCGAGGCGCTGCTCCCGCGTTCCGGCCTGGTGCTTGCGCGATCGTCGAGGTGGTGTGGTCTGGCTGGTCGGGTGCACCTCAGCCCGTCTGGGGCGAGATCACGCGCGGCTTGTCGTCAACCCCGGTGAAAGACGGAGGCCGGTGCGACGGGGGAGACAGACCAGCAACACCACGTCAGCCTGCGCGAGAGCGACATAGCGATCATCATGCTGCTCGTGGCCGATGTCTTTCACGGGCGGTAGAGCATGTCCAGGTCGACAGCCAGCACCCGGTCCGGCCCGGGCGAGTCGCTCACCCCGGGCTCGAAGCCGGCTGCGCTGTAGCCGGCGAGGACGGTGCCCCGGGTGTCGTAGCCGCGGTTGGCGAGCAGGTCGCGGGCTCGGCGCAGGCGCTCGATGTGGCGCGTCCCGATCGTCTCGCCCCACTTCGCTTCGCCGAGCGAGAGCACCCGGCGGGGTTGTCCGGGCACCACCGGGGCCAGGACGACGACGTCGATCTCGAGCTGGCTTCGGCGGCCCGGGTCGGCGACGATGCCGGTGCCCACCTCACCGGGCAGCCCGCCGAACACCTCCTCCGGTGCGCCCATCGCGTACTCGCGGCACAGCTGCTCGAAGTGCGGTCCGAGCACCTGGGCCGAGAACCGTGCCTGGGCGTCCGACCAGACCGCCTCGGCCCGGCCGCTCTCGAGCAGACCCCACTGCGGTCGCATGACGACCTGGTAGAAGCTGACCAGCGGCTCGGCGATCCGGTAGCGGGACCGGCCCGAGCGGAACACGTCGGGCTCCCTGCGGAGCAGGCCGCAGTCCTCCAGGACGTTCAGGTGATGGCCGATGTCGGCCGCCTTGCGGCCGATGTAGCTCGCGATGCCCCCGCGGGCGTTGTTGCCGGCGGCGACGGCGGCGAGGACGGAGTGATAGAGCGCGCTGTCCCGGACGTCGGCCTCCTCATCGAGCAGGTACCGGGCCTCGCGGAACAGTGGGCTCGCCGGGTCGAGGACGTTGTGCAGCACCCAGTCGTCGAAGTCGTCGGGCGAGACGGGTGCGTCTTCGTTGACGAACCGGCGGTAGGCCGGGGTGCCTCCGACGACGGCGTGCAGCAGGACCGCCAGCCGGGCGTCGTCCTTGACTCCCCAGTACGCTGCCGCCGCGCGCGGCGCGAAGGGGCGGACGATCAGTTCCAGGTTGGCCCGGCCACGTAGCGGTGCGGAGCCGGAGAGAAGCCCGCCCATCACCGACATGGCCGATCCGCACAGCAGCAGGGAGAGCGCGGTTCGTTCCGATACCCCGCGGTCGATCTCCCGTTGCAGGATCGACGGCAGAGCTGGTGACGCCTTGCTCAGGTATGGGAACTCGTCGATCACGACCGGCCCCCGGTACGGCATGGCGAACAGGTACCGGACGGCCTCGTCCCAGCCGGCGAACCGGGGCGGCACCGGAGCGTCGGCGTACGCGCCCAGCGCCTCGCCGAACAGCAGCAGGGACTCGGCCTCGGTGGCCTGGGTGGCGCCGAAGTAGAGACCGCCGGTCGCTCGGGTCAGTGCCTCGAGGAGGTAGGTCTTGCCCTGCCGGCGGCGCCCGCTGATCACGCCCAGCTGTGGACGGTCGATGGCGCGCTCGGCGAAACCGGCGAGGTGGCGCCACTCGACATCGCGGTCGAAGATCCGACTCGGTTTCTCGATCACACTTGGCCCCATTAGCGAGTAGCGTAGTTCGTCGAACTATACCGCTCGTGGCGGGTAAGTGGGCCGAGCGACCTCGAACTTGTCGAGACCGCACCGTGGGTAGGGTCACGACTCGTGACGCGCGTGCGGCCGGGGGAGGCGGCGAATCCTGCTCCGCCCACGGTGGTGCGCATCCGGGTGCGGTTCGCCAAGCGGGGGCGGCTGCGGTTCCTGTCCCACCGCGACGTCGCGCGCAGCTTCGAGCGTGCCGTGCGCCGGGCGGGCGTGCCGGTGGCCCACTCGCACGGGTTCAGCCCGCATCCGCGGCTGTCCTGGATCGGTGCGGCGCCCACCGGCACGGCCAGCGAGGCCGAGTACGTGGAGATCGGGCTGACCCGGTCCGTCGAGCCCGCCGCGCTCGTCACGGCGCTCGACGCGGCCCTGCCCGACGGGCTGGACGTGCTCGCGGCCGCCGTCGCGCAGGGGGCCGCGCTGGCCGACCGGATCGACGCCAGCCGCTGGCGGATCGAGCTGTCCGGCGTCGCACCTGACACGCTGCGGGCGGCGATCGCGACGCTGCTCGCCGAGACCGCGGTCGTGGTCGAGCGCGTCACCCCGTCGGGCCGCCGCCAGATCGACGTCCGGGCGGCGTTGGTGTCTGCTGACGTGGAGGCGGCACCGGACCCGTCGGATGTCCCATCCTCGACGTCCCCCGCGCAGGCGGGAGGATGTGCGATACTGACCGCGGTCGTGCGGCAGACGACACCCGCTGTTCGACCCGATGACGTGTTGGGTGCACTCGACGTTGTCGCAGGCCTCAGGCCGCCGGTTCCCCCGAAGGCGAGCCGGATGGCCCAGGGACTGCTCGACCGCCGAGGTGACTTGGCCGATCCACTCGGCCCTGGTCCTGGTTGACCGGCACGCCGTCGCGGACACACCGCCTCCCGAGGCGGAGCGAGACCACGAGGATTGCTCTCCGTGCACCGCGCGGGGAGAGAACTGTACGTGCCCCTGCGCGGCCGCCTCCATCGGAGGCGCCCGGGGGCGGAGGAGCTGAATGTCGAATATCGATTCGCCCGCCGGTAGCACCGGCGGGCCGGTCACCGTTCCTGCCCGGACCGACCTACCCGAGAAGATGCGGGTGCACGCGCTCGCCAAGATGCTCGTGCGCACCAGCCGTGAGGTCCTCGCCGCCCTGGCCGACCTGGGTGTCGAGGCACGCAGCGCGCAGTCCAGCATCGACCGACGGGCTGCCGAGCAAGTCATCGTGGCTCTGGCGGTGGACGTCGCCGATGTCCCCGTCAAGGAGGCAGCCGAGGAGGCCGGAGCCCAGCGCGCGCCGCTGTTCGCGTCCGCCAGCCCGCTGTTCCAGCCGCCCACGCCGCCCACGCCGCCCGCGCGTGTCCGCCACCGCGCCGCCGAACCCGACACCGCGACGAACGAATCCGCCACCGCGACGAACGAAGGCCGCCGCGACGAGGCGGCTAGGGAGGAGCCTGAGTCTGCCGACGAGACCACCTCCGCGTCGAGCGAGGACTCCGACGACGACGACGCCGATAGCGCGTCGCGCCGACGCCGGCGACGCGGCCGTCGTGGCCGGGGTCGCGGGCGCGGTGGTGAGGACCTCGACGACGAGGGCGGCGAGGACGCCGGCACCGACGGTGCCGCGGCCGACGAGACCGGTTCCGGTGCCGAGTCCGAATCCGGGGACGACACCGAGGACGACGCGGACCAGGCCGATACCGGAGGGTCGCGACGCCGCCGCCGCCGGCGTCGGCGCAAGAGCACGGGTGAGGACAGCGCCGACACCGGGGACGACGCGGACCCGCCGGACACCGTCACCCGGGTGCGTCAGCCCCGCGAGCAGCGCGCCGACTCCGACGACGAGGGCGATGGCGTGCAGGGCGTCCGGGGCTCCACAAGGCTGGAGGCCAAGCGCCAGCGTCGCCGCGACGGCCGGGACGCGGGCCGGCGCCGGGTGCCGATCCTGTCCGAAGCCGAGTTCCTGGCCCGCCGCGAGTCGGTGGACCGTTCGATGGTCGTGCGGGAGCGCGGCGACCGCGTCGAGATCGCGGTGCTCGAGGACGAGATCCTCATCGAGCACTTCGTCGCCGGGCGCGACGGGGGGTCGATGGTCGGCAACATCTACCTCGGCCGCGTCCAGAACGTCCTGCCCAGCATGGAGGCGGCGTTCGTCGACATCGGCCGGGGCCGCAACGCCGTGCTCTACGCCGGCGAGGTCGACTGGGACGCCGCCGGGCTCGGCGGCAAGGCCCGCCGCATCGAGCAGGCCCTGAGCAGCGGTGACAGCGTGCTCGTGCAGGTCACCAAGGACCCCGTCGGGCACAAGGGAGCCCGGCTGACCACGCAGATCAGCCTGGCCGGCCGCTTCCTGGTCTACGTGCCGTCCGGGGGTGCTGCCGGGATCAGTCGCAAGCTGCCCGACGTCGAGCGCCGCCGGCTCAAGGACATGCTCAAGGAGATCGTCCCGAGCGAGGCCGGGGTGATCATCCGCACGGCGTCGGAGGGCGTCAGCTACGAGGCGCTCGAGCGCGACGTCCGGCGCCTGCAGGCGCAGTGGGAGGTCGTCAAGGCCAAGTCGGAGCAGACCGGCCCGAACAAACCCAAGGCGCCGGTGCTGCTCTACGAGGAGCCCGACCTGATCATCAAGGTCGTCAGCGACCAGTTCAACGAGGACTTCTCCCGCCTCGTCGTCTCCGGCGACGACGCCTGGGACACGCTGGCCAACTACGTCGGGCACGTCGCGCCCGAGCTCGCCGACCGGCTGCACCGCCACGTCGGGCCGGCCGACGTGTTCGCCGAGTACCGGATCGACGAGCAGCTGCTCAAGGCCCTGGACCGCAAGGTCTGGCTGCCGTCCGGCGGGACGCTGGGGATCGACCGTACCGAGGCGATGACGGTCATCGACGTCAACACCGGCAAGTTCACCGGCTCCGGGGGAAACCTGGAGGAGACCGTCACCCGCAACAACCTCGAGGCGGCCGAGGAGATCGTGCGCCAGCTGCGGTTGCGCGACGTCGGCGGCATCATCGTCATCGACTTCATCGACATGGTGCTCGAGGCCAACCGCGACCTCGTGCTGCGGCGGCTCACCGAGTGCCTCTCCCGCGACCGCACGCGCCATCAGGTGGCGGAGGTCACCTCGCTGGGTCTGGTGCAGATGACGCGCAAGCGGGTCGGCGGCGGGCTGCTCGAGCACTTCTCCACGCCGTGTGAGGAGTGCCGAGGGCGCGGCGTCCTCGTGACCACGGAGCCGGTGACTGCCCAGCGGGACGACGGCGAGCGAAGCGAGCGCTCCGAGGGCGACGGCTCCGGGCGTCGTTCCCGGGGTGGACGCAACCGCCGCGGGGACGGTGAGGACGGCGGCGGCCGCAGCGGCTCCCCCGCCGCCGCGGTGGAGGTCTCTCCGGTTCCCGCAACCCCCGCCGCCCCCGCCCCCGTTCCCGCGTCGATTCCGAGCCCGCCGGTCGTGGCGGCGCCGGTTGCGGAGGCTCCGGTGGGTGCGGTCGCCCCCACCCCGGCCGACGTCGAAGATCACCGGAACGGGCACGCACAGCCGCCGCGGCAGCGCCGCGGGCGGGTCACCCGCACAGCCGGCGCGCCCGCCTCCGCTACCGGGGACGCTCCGGTCGCCGCCGTCGTCACGGTGCCCGCGACACCCACGACCTCCGCTGCCGGGAGCGAGCAGGTGGTGCCCGTCGCGGTCCCGCCGCAACCCGAGCCGACCGCGACCGTCCGGCCCCGGCGCAGCCGCCGGGCCGCGGCCCGCCCGGCCGGGCCGCCCGCCGCCGACGATGCCGACTCCCACGGTGGGGGAGACCCGGATTGACCCCCTGAGAACCCCTTCCGTATCCTGGGACACCTGCGTCGCGCTCCTCGAGAAGTCGTCTGAGCCGCGGCCCGCGCAGAGGGCACTTTGCGCTTCGTCCCCCGAGCTTCAGGAGCAGTGCGTCGATGTACGCGATCGTCAAGACCGGCGGTAAGCAGTACAAGGTGGCCGTCGACGACGTGCTCACCGTCGAGAAGATCGACGGTGAGCCCGGCGCGGAGGTCCGCTTCCCGGCGGTGCTCCTGGTGGACGGCGGCGAGGTCACCACCGATGCCGCGGCGTTGGCGGGCGCGTCGGTCACCGCCACCGTCGTCGAGCACACCAAGGGTCCGAAGATCCGCATTCACAAGTTCAAGAACAAGACCGGGTACCACAAGCGTCAGGGGCACCGTCAGCGCCTGACGAAGGTCCAGGTCACCACCATCGCGAAGTAGGGGAGACGCACCATGGCACACAAGAAGGGTGCGTCTAGCTCGCGCAACGGGCGCGACTCCAACGCACAGCGCCTCGGCGTGAAACGCTTCGGCGGCCAGGTCGTCGGCGCCGGCGAGATCATCGTCCGCCAGCGCGGCACCAAGTTCCATCCGGGCACCGGCGTCGGCCGCGGCGGCGACGACACGCTGTTTGCGCTCGTCGAGGGCGCGGTCGAGTTCGGTTACGCGAGGGGTCGCAAGGTCGTCAACGTGGTCTCGGCGCAGGTCTGAGGACTGCTTTTCCGGGCCTCCGCAGTCGCCTTGAGGTCCGCAACGGAGATTCTTCGACGGCGGGTCACCCTCGCGGGTGGCCCGCTGTTTGTGTGAGAGGTAACGATGGCGAAGTTCGTGGACCGCGTGGTGCTGCACGCCATCGCGGGGGCGGGCGGCAACGGCTGCGCCTCGGTGCATCGGGAGAAGTTCCGGCCCCTCGGCGGGCCGGACGGGGGTCACGGCGGTCGCGGCGGCAGCATCGTGCTCCGCGTCGACCCCGGCGTGCACACGCTGCTCGACTTCCACCACCACCCGCATGCGACGGCCGCGAACGGTAAGCACGGCCAGGGCGGCTTCAAGACCGGGGCGAACGCCGACGATCTTGAGCTGGCTGTCCCGGACGGCACCGTGGTCTTCGACACCGACGGCAGGGTCGTGGCCGATCTCGTCGGTCCCGACACCCGGTTCGTCGCGGCCGCCGGCGGTCGGGGCGGGCTCGGCAACGCCGCGCTGGCCTCCGCCACCCGCAAGGCCCCCGGGTTCGCCCTGCTCGGCGAGCCGGGGGAGACCCGCGACCTCGTGCTCGAGCTGCGGTCGATGGCCGACGTCGGGCTCGTCGGGTTCCCCTCGGCGGGCAAGTCCTCCCTGGTCGCGGCGCTGTCCGCGGCACGTCCGAAGATCGCTGACTACCCGTTCACCACGCTCGTGCCGCAGCTCGGCGTGGTCAGCACGGGCGGGGACGACGCCGCCGTGTTCACCGTGGCCGACGTGCCCGGCCTCATCCCCGGCGCCTCGGCGGGCCGCGGGCTCGGGCTGGACTTCCTGCGCCACATCGAGCGCTGCTCGGTGCTCGTGCACGTCATCGACTGCGCGACGTTCGACCCCGACCGCGACCCGGTGTCCGACGTCGCGGCGTTGGAGGACGAGCTCGACCGCTACACCCCGGCGCTGGGTGGCGAGCTGTCCGACCGCCCGCGCCTGATCGCGCTCAACAAGATCGACGTGCCGGACGCGCGGGACTTGGCCGAGCTGGTGACGGCCGATCTGACGCAGCGCTTCGGCTGGCCGGTCTTCTCGATCTCCACGGCCACCCATGCCGGGCTCCGCGAGCTGTCCTTCGCGATGGCGGATCAGGTCCGTGCCCACCGGGCGGCCCAGCCGCCCTCCGATCCCACCCGCATCGTGCTGCGCCCGACCGCCGTCGACGACGCCGGGTTCACCATCGAGGCCGACCGGGAGCTGCCCGGCGGCTTCGTCGTGCGCGGCGACCGGCCGGAGCGCTGGATCCGGCAGACCTCGTTCGACAACGACGAAGCCGTCGGCTACCTCGCCGACCGGCTGGCCCGGCTCGGCGTGGAGGAAGCCCTCGCGCAGGCCGGTGCGCAGCCGGGGGCGCCGGTGACGATCGGCGACGTCACCTTCGACTGGGAGCCGAGCACGCCCGCCGGGATGGCCATGCTGATGTCGGGTCGGGGCACCGACCGGCGGCTCGAGCCGGACACCCGGGTCACCGCGGCACAGCGCAAGGCGGCCCGCATCGACCGGCGCCGGCACCGCACCGACGAGAAGCTGCGCACGGACGCTCCGCCCGAACCCGTGGCCGTCGACGATCGGCCGGACGAGGGTGTGGGGGACCGGCCGGGCGGCGTGCCCGGCCCGGCTCGGTGAGCGTCCGGCAGGCGCTCGCGGCGGCCCGGCGGCTCGTGGTCAAGGTCGGGTCGTCGTCGCTGACCAGCCTCGACGGGGGCCTCGACCCGCTGCGGCTCGACGCCCTGGTGGACGCGCTCGCGACCCGGCGGAAGGCCGGCAGCCAGGTAGTGCTGGTGTCCTCGGGTGCCATCGCGGCCGGTCTCGCGCCGCTCGGGCTGACTCGCCGTCCCTCCGACCTCGCTACCCAGCAGGCCGCCGCGGCGGTCGGGCAGCTGCTGCTCGCGCAGGCCTACGGGGTGTCGTTCCGGCGGTACGGGCAGGCGATCGGCCAGGTGCTGCTGACCGCCGACGACATGATCCGCCGCGCCCACTACCGCAACGCGCAGCGCACCCTGGAGCGCCTGCTCGGCCTGGGTGTGCTGCCCATCGTGAACGAGAACGACACCGTGGCCACCGACGAGATCCGGGTCGGCGACAACGACCGGCTGGCCGCGCTGGTGGCGCACCTGATCGGCGCCGACGGGCTGGTGCTGCTGTCTGACGTCAACGGCCTCTACGACGGGGATCCGAGGCGACCGGAGTCGCAGCTGCTCGCCGAGGTCGACGCACCGTCAGATCTGGAGGCGGTGCAGGTGGCGCGGCCGGGCGTGGGTGCTCTCGGGCGCGGCGGCATGGCCACGAAGATCACAGCGGCGGGGATGGCGGCGGCGTCAGGGATCCCGGTGCTGCTCGCTTCGGCCGAGGACGTCAGGTCGGCGCTGGACGTCGCCGAGGACGGCCCCAAGATCGGTACGGCGTTCCGGCCGTCGGGTCGGCGGATGTCGGCGCGCCGGTTCTGGCTGCGCTACGCGGCCGACGTGCGCGGGCAGCTCGATCTCGACGCCGGTGCCGTCGCCGCGGTGATCGACCGGCGGCGCTCGCTGCTGGCCGCGGGTATCCACGGGATCGCGGGCGAGTTCGTGGCCGGTGACGTCGTTGACCTCGTCGGACCGGGCGGGGTCGTGGTCGCCCGCGGAGTGGTGGGGTTCGACGCGGTGGAGCTGCCCGAGCTCATCGGGCGCCGGTCGCGCGACCTGCCCGCCGAGCGCCGTCGCGAGGTCGTGCACGCCGACGACCTCGTCCCCCTCACCGACAAGTGATCCCTTCGGACGCGGCTACACCCTCAGTAGCCTTACAGTCGTCGCCGAACACCTCGCACACACGCCGTCGCCGCTGCCACAGTGCGACATGAAAGATTCTCGCCGGGAATCCGGCGTTTCGCGGCGACTGGTGCTGGCGGTAGGTGCGCCGGTTACTTCCTGGTGCTGTTGGACGTGACGATCGTGAACGTCGCGCTGCCCCAGATCGGTGCTCGGCTCGGTGCGGGGGTCGCCGGGCTGCAGTGGGTGGCTAGCGGGTACGCCCTGGCGCTGGCCACCCTGCTGCTCGCCGGGGGCACCGTCGGTGACCGGCTCGCGGGCATCGGCGCATCCCGTTCACGCGACGCCAGGTCGTGGTCAGATGGTGTCGTTGGCGGATATGATCCGCCCGCAGCAGTGCCAGATTGACCGTTCATATGAGATAGCCGGTCAGGTTTGCGGCCGACGCTGTGCTCGGCGCGGTCAGCGCGATCATGCGTTTGTCACCGCCGCCGCGCCAGCTGTCGGTCAGCGTGGCGGCGAGTGTCAGCGGCGCTATGGAGGCGTAACTGAATAACTAATTCACCATAAATGGTACAAAATGGCATCTGCGCTGGTCAGAGCGTTGGCGACCCCCCTCAAACAGATAATTTATTTCATGTGCGCCACGAATGCGGAGAGGGGTTGAGGTTAGGTAAACTTCTTGGCGCAGTGCTCTGTAGTAGATGAAGGATTGTGGCCCTTCGGCGTCGCCCTGCGGGGGTGATGTCAAGCCACCTCATGCTGCATTGGCTGAAGACCGTTGTGGTGAGCGATGAGGAAAAGGCGGCGTGAGAGTCGTCAGGCAGGGATCAGGAAGGCGAGCGAGAGC